>Ga0308159_1000063_pt1 | contig 444816 bp, 347 predicted proteins | sample PhyCR1_FD_201040 | JGI IMG/M metagenome (GOLD analysis project Ga0308159, IMG submission 201040) | Phyllosphere microbial communities from UC Gill Tract Community Farm, Albany, California, United States - DLSLC.R1 | ecosystem: Host-associated > Plants > Phyllosphere > Unclassified | place... | reverse complement strand
GCTAAGGAACAAACTTGTTAGCAGGGCATTTGCTGCAGTAAACAAAAACAGGCCATATTCCAAAGAAATTGAATTGGCAGCATAAAATATTTCATGAAATATTTGCTTTAACCATAGAATACGGGTTAGCGGCGCTTTCCACTAAAGTTGCCTCGGCCTTATAACGCTCATCTAAATAATTGATGAAGTCGCTTATACTAGCTTTACCAATAGTTTCGGTGTTAACTATAAGTACATCATCCGACATCTCACCATTAGATATCACAAAAAGATTTTCTTCTTTTCCCAATAACTCTTCTTTTATTTTTTTTAGTTCTGAATCAAGTTCCTTTAGACGTATTTCGCTAACGTGAATTTTGAAACGATCCAAACCAAAAAGAAATTCAAAAGCTACCTTTTTAAGATCTTTAATATTATATCTCAAAACCTGACGAGCTTGAATCTGAGACCACCCCGCTCTTTGTTCTACAAAAAACAAAGGCAATATATTTTCGAAATATAATTTAGATAGCTTGCGGTCGTACGTCGGAAGTTCAACTTGAGTCATACCTAAAAAATTGAAAAGGAATGTTTGAAACCCATTTTCTGAAAAAACTCCTTCCCCAACTACAATCAGCTTTTCTGATTCTGGATTATTAAAAAATTGGTCAGCTGAGCATGGCTTGATCGCAGCTATAGTATTGTCTCCCCCAGCTATATATCTAAAAATTGTGATTACGTCCTGACCATTAGATATCTCTAAAAGAAGATAGGATTTTGAAACCTTGTTGTTATCTATTTCTTTATAAAACTCTGGCTTAAAAGGGTTTTGGATAGATTTAAAGACACCCAAACCTTTTTCAGCTCCTAACCCATAAATTATACCTGTTACGATACTAGTCTTTCCGACCGAATTAGGTCCAAAAATTATATTTAGCCCATCCCGAAAAGGAATTTCTGCACCATACTTTTTACCATCAACAGTCTGGATATGGTAGATTAATTTATTTATTATCAAACGATGCATTCTGTTTCCAATAAGAATTCGGTATAACTTCGGTAATTATTTTTATCAGCTTGTCTTCGACTATACTCGTGCCAAATAAATCAAGAAAATTATGCTCACGGGGAAACGCATCCTTTATTTTTTCAAAATAAATTTTACCATTATCGGTTAAAAACAATCTAATGTTTTTTTGGTCCTTATCGGCTTTATAAGCTAATAGATCTCTCGTATATAAATACATAAACATATCATTAAATCTAATGTCCCAGGGTACGCTTTTATATTGCACAATATTAAAGTCGATCTCAACCTGCATCGTAGTCTCAAACCTCTTTATCTTATCCAGGATAATTTTCTTACCGTTAAAGTATTCCATTATAAATTTGGATTGGAAAGCCTCATTTCTTAGTAAAAAATCAACACATGCAATAACGTTTTTGCTCAGTCCATGTTTTGTTGTAAGCGTACCAAGGATTACTACAATTCTTGCTGAACGGAACTCCATACGATCCTCGGGTTGAACAAAAATCGGCCTATCCAGGTTAATGCTTGGCGTTAACCCCTTTTCGGTTATGTTTTGGATTAGGTGATTAATCAGTTCCATTTTTCCTCCAATCTAAAGGACATTGTGCAGCGAGTTCGAATACAACTCCGCACAATAATTTCTCCTTATCTCCCTTTAGTTCATTTTCGCCGTAAAAAGTAAGTATTTCCTTTTCTGCTTCATTGAAAAAATCACTAAAAAACTTTTGTGGAGTATAGTCGTCGTCCATCTTAAAGTTATGAGTAAGCCGTGATGCTTTAAGCCTCATGTTTTCCTCCCAGTTCAGAATATTTGTTCTTAGCTCGGAATGCACATCTACAAGGCTTTCGAGATATACCTTATAGTCAGCTCTTGCTTTGTGGTATACAATCCGGTATTGGTCATCTGGTTTACATATAGAATTTAATTTCAAATCGAGAGAAGTCACCATTTCTTCATCACCATCAATAGGGGAGGTAGCATCAGGTATTTTTATAAGATTTGCATGCCTTAGCAAGTCTTTCTTGCTTATCAGCAAATTAACAATGACTTTAAGTCGCTGAAGTTCTTTCGCCTCATCTAACACTAACGAACATGGTTTATCATATATTTTCTGATATATATTTTTATCCAATGCAAACATATTCTCGACATCTTTATCTGGAGTCCAGAAGTCTACGGGGAATTTAAATGCCTTAGTCTGTTTTGCTTGTATATTATGATCAATATTGCTTAGGTTTCTTAAAGGCGAAAGTGCAATGAATGCTGTCGCATTATGGTTGGAAGAGTCAAGCTGGAGCTGTTTGCTAAATATCTCTGACCAATCTAACTTCGCGGTCGTATAATATTTACATTCAATAAAAAACTCTCTCTCAAGTTCATTATCATCTAAAAACAAGATACTTACGTCAAACCCATTTTGAGTTCCAGCGGTCTGTTTCCTTACCTGAATGACTAAAAAGCCCATATCTTGGAACAACTTTTTGAAAAAAGGTTCCACCAGCTGTTCGAAATCTTCACCAGTAATTGGCATTTTTTTGAGTTTGTCGTTAATTAAATTGCTTATCTAATAAAATCTTCCGTCTTAGAATCTTCAATATTAACAAATTATCTCATTAAAACTCAGCGATTGCGTATCAACATAGCTTTTACCTATTATTTTCTTTTAACAATTAACAATCATTTAAAATTCCTTCCCTCATGAAAGGCTTTTTTCGTTGCATCCTCGCGTACTTGAGTTCTTTTATTCTGCGCTGGATATGGCGCAGTTTTCTCATCGCCACGGGCCAGGGTCAACACCGGAAGATCATCAGCCTCCCGCTTTAGTAATTTGCCCAGCATTTTGGTAAAATCAAAGCACTTCGATACCACAACGTGTACCACCTTTCCTTCGCGCTGCAGACGCCCTTCCACCATCAGCAACCTAGCATGAAGGATTTCTTTTCTATAGGTTTCGAACAACTTTTCAAATACCACCAGATTAGAATAGCCCGTTTCATCCTCGATGGTGATAAAGCAAACCCCGCCGGCAGTTCCAGGCCGCTGGCGCACCAGCACCAATCCCGCTACTTTGACCAGCTGCCCATCGGTAGAATCGTTGTTGATGTGATGGCATGTGCGGATATTGAGCATATCCAGCTGCGAGCGAACAAAGCTGACCGGATGGGCCTTTAACGAGAGCCCGACCGTGGCATAATCCTGCACCACATGCTCGCCTTTTGCCATTAACGGCAGCTCAACCTGTACCTCCAGTACGCTTTCGGATTTTTGGCCCTTGAACAGTTCTATCGGCATATCCTGCAATGCGGAAACCTCCCATAGCGCTTTCCGCCTATCCATTCCCAATGAGCGGAACGCATCGGCATCGGCCAGACGTTCAAGCGCCGCCATAGAAACTCCAGCATCACGAAGTGCCGTGATACTTTGATACCCCTCACTACGACCATTAACCAGAACCTCCATATCGTCTTCCCTTATGCCGCTGATCTGCCGGAAACCCAATCTCAGAGCGAAATATTTGCCGGACTTTTCTTCCAGCTTATTATCCCATAGCGAATGGTTGACATCCACTTCCCTAACCTCAACGGTATGTTTTTGCGCATCGATCACGATCTGCGCCGGCTGGTAAAATCCCATTGGCATACTGTTCAGCAGCGCCGCAGCGAACACATCAGGGTAATAGTGTTTGAGCCAGCATGACACATAGACCAATAGCGCAAAACTTGCCGCATGAGATTCTGGAAACCCATAACTTCCAAATCCCTCCAGCTGCTTGAATATCCGCTTGGCAAACTCTAAGGAGTAACCTTTGGCCAGCATCCCATCGATAAGCTTCTGCTCATACTGGTTGACCAGCCCCTTGAACTTGAATGTGGCCATACTTCTGCGCAATCCGTCTGCTTCGGCAGGGGTGAATCCCGCTGCAACGATTGCGATTTTCATTGCCTGCTCCTGGAACAGCGGCACCCCGAGCGTCCTTCCCAAAATTTCCTTAAGCTCGGGCGAAGGATACTCGACCGGTTCTTCGCCATTGCGCCTGCGCAGGTAGGGATGCACCATATCCCCTTGGATTGGCCCAGGCCTGACGATTGCCACCTCGATAACCAGATCATAGAATTCCCTTGGCTTCAGGCGTGGCAGCATGGACATCTGCGCCCGGCTTTCAATCTGGAAGACCCCAAGGGTATCCGCCAGGCAGATCATATCATAAACTTCTGGGTCATCTTGCGGGATATTGGCCAGCGTATATTGCATTCCGTAGTGGTCGCGGCAGAGATCAAAAGCCTTTCTGATGCAGGTAAGCATGCCAAGCGCCAGCACATCCACCTTCAAAAATCCCAGCGCATCGATATCGTCCTTATTCCATTCGATATTTGTACGGTCTTCCATCCGGGCATTAAGGATGGGGCAGAGGTCTGTCAGCTTTCCTTGGGTAACGACAAAGCCGCCTGTATGCTGACCTAATTGCCGAGGGAAGCCCATCATCTGTGAGGTAAGCTCCAACGTTTTTTTAAGGTGAGGATCATTGGGATTCAATCCCTGTTCTGTAACCCTTTTCCCCTCGAACCACTCATCTGTAAACTCCCATATCGAACTTGATAATCTGTTTATGGTATCCACAGAAAGCCCCATCGCTTTCCCCACATCGCGGATGGCACCCTTCTGGTGCTGCTGGGTAACCGTTGCCACGATTGCAGCTCTATCACGGCCATACTTATCATAGATATACTGGATGATTTCTTCTCTTCGCTCATGCTCAAAATCCACATCGATATCCGGCGGCTCGTTTCTGGCAGGGGAGATAAAGCGCTCGAATAGCAGGTCAAATTTCATCGGATTTACCGACGTTATTCCCAAAACAAAACAGATAGCCGAATTTGCAGCAGAACCGCGACCCTGGCAGAGGATGCCCCGCGAGCGTGCTTCCCGCACTATATCATCAACAAAAAGAAAATAATTGGCATAGTCCATTTTTTTGATGAACTCCATCTCGTGGTTGATCATATTGACCACCTTATCCGGAATGTTTTCGCCGTAAAATTCATGCGCCCCTTTCCATGTAAGGTATTCGAGTTCCTCCAGCGGCGAGCGACCGCTTTTATTGATTTCCTCCGGATACACGTATTTGAGCTCATCAAGCGAGAACTCGCAGGCCTCGGCTATCGCCATTGTATTTTGAATTGCGCTGGGGTATTTTCTGAACAATCGCTCCATCTCGGCCACTTCCTTCATATAGCGTTCGGCATTCTGGTGCAGCCGGAATCCGGCTTCCTGTATGGTGCATTTCTCGCGCACGCATGTCAGCACATCCTGCAATTCCCTTCGCGACGGGCAATGGTAATGGATATCCCCGGTAGCAACCACTGGGGTTCCGTAGCGCTCAGAGAGCTGCGAAGTCCTGAAAATCAGCTTGTCATCGTTTCCCATATATGACCTAGTTGCAGTCAAATACAGCTGTCCGCCAAGCGCCTCGCGGTATTCTGCAATAGCTGAAACAAAACCCGCATCATATTCGAACCTTCTGTTCAGCATCCCTGGTGTAACTACCGTGAAGATTATTCCTTTGCTATGGGCATATACATCTGCCCTAGAAATATGGCACGAACCTTTTTCGGCGCGCATATTCCCTATGGTAAGCAGAGCCGACAACCTGCCATAGGCTTCCTTATCGGTGGGGTAGGCCAAAAGGCTCGGTCCATCCAATAGATCAAGCCTGCAAGCTGGGATCAACTTTACATTTTTCTCCCTGCACGCCGCATGCGCTCTGACGATGCCAGCAAGTGTATTCCTATCCGTGATCGCTATTTTTTTATACCCGAAAAGCTCGGCCTGTTCGACCAGCTCATGGGCATGTGATGCCCCTCGCAAGAAGCTGAAATTTGAAGTAATCTGTAACTCGCTGTATGCCATAACCCATCTCCTTTATGCAAAAAATCCATGTATGAACCACTGGTATTTTTTTTCTCCACCGTAATGGCCTGAACGGAACAGCCAATATCTGCCGCCCTGTTCATCCTCTACTTGATAATAATCTCTATGCTCTCCCTGATCCAGCCACCATTCGCGCTCAATGCGCTCTGGGCCATCTGCCTTGGCAACGATGTGACGAACTCCCTTATAGATAAAAAACTTTGGGGGATGATCTGGTATAATGGCCATCACTTCTACAGGCATTGGCTTTGGAAGCAGTTCTGTTGGTCGTGGCTTATCCACCCGCCAGGTTGTCTGCGGTTTTTCGGTAATTGATACTGATCTTAACACCGATCTCTCTGGCCAGTATTTAGTGGCGGGTAAGTATCGATGAATGACTTGAAAACCTATTTTACCTGACACACGATCAAGCAGCTTGATCACGCTTTGGTCATCAAGACCAGGATTTGCGCTCCACATTTCTTCTTGTGGAGCTTCTACATCATCCACCTTTGTTGCATCTAAAACAAAAAGTTCAATGCCAAGGGCTGGCTTGATCTGATCGATCTTTAGCTGAAAAAGCTTGAATAGATGTTTTAAATGATTTGATGCGGCATTCGTGCCGATATCTACTTTTACTATTTTTCCATCAATCCGATAACAGGTAAGTATTCCGAAACGAAGACCCTTTCCCTGTTCTTGCATACGCTTACAAAGATTTTCAAGCAAATTATTAATAGCGATCTCTATTCCGTTTCGGGTTCTGATAGGTTCAAGGCAGGCTAATCGCTCACTAAAGGGTATAGGTACTTGTATTGGAGTTAATATTTCGTTCTCAGTGCCAATGGCTTGAGCTAAACGCAGCAAAAAATCCTCTCCAAACCTTCTCCTTAATACCGATCTGGGCATATTTATGAAACTTTTGATCTGACAGAAACCGAGTTTGCGAAGTTTTGCCAGCACTGGTTGTTCGAGCCGTAAGGCATCTGGCACCAGATTGATCAATGCATCTACCTGACCATTTTCTGGAACCAAGGGAGTGATCTTACCATAATGAGCAACTGCCCAGGCAGCGCCGGGCGTATCTGCAATGGCAAGTCTCACGTTGTACCCCTTACTTTTTAGTCTAGAAATAATTTCTTTTAGATACCCACGTTCACCGCCCCAAAGATGCGTGCAACCTGAAACATCCAGCAACAGCCCATCCAATGCGAACTCATCGATGGCCACTGTGGGCGAATAGCGTACGCACCACTCGCCGAGACCCTTTAATAACTTTCTCGATCTACCTGGTTTATCATCTAATACTTCGAGGTCTGGACATATCGCTTTGGCATCGGCTGCCCGCATTCCAATTTCAACCCCAAATTCTATTGCCAGTTTACTGACTGCAGTAATCATCATCCTTCCATGATCTGGCGTTGCGAAAACAAATGGCACGTCGATTAATTCTGGTCTGCGGATGAGCTGCCAATCAGCCAATAGCTGGCGGAACCATATAGAAACAAAACGTCTTTGCATGATACTTAACCAATTTGTCTCCCCTGCATTTCACCCCAGACAGGCTGTGTTTTGATCTTTTTGATTTCCTCGAATTTTTCGCCGGCCCATTCCAAGACAAAAATGCCAGGATTGCCATTACGTACTTTTAGCAATTCCACCTGCCATCGTGGAAAGCCTAGACCTGGCATGCCTTCCTCGGTTTGAGAGGGCAATGGGCTTATTCTCCATCTTGCGGTGGCGACGGTACTTGCTGCTTTGTTCTCATCTTTTCGAAGAATAAAGCCTGTAACGCCACTTGACTCTATTGCAAGCTGTAGCCTTCTGGATTCTACAAGACTTAAAGAGTTGACCTCCGCTACTACAGCGGCGAGTCCCTCGCACTTGAGTGCCTCTTCGGTGATCCATAGCACTTCCTTTTCTGTTTGAACGTCCATAAAAATAATGCGTTCGGGTTCTACATTAAAATGGCTAAGTGATGCAGGGAATAACTTTCTAGAGGTACTAGCCCATATACATGCTGCACCATTTTCCATTAGTATGGAGAGGAGTCCGGCGATAAAGCCATCGCTTGCTGCAGAATGCTCGGGATGTACAGTGATAAACTCATGGATCGCTTTTTTGGGGAAAACCTTTCCTGGAAAGATATCTTCGATATCTCCAAGGCCAATACGTTCGGCATTACCAGAAGATATTGGCTTAAATCCCTGCCACAACAAAATATCTTGCTGTAATTTTTGAAACAATTCCTTTTTAGCATCCATGACTTGATAAATTTTACACTATTTTATTTAGTGTGTTAAAATTTAACAACAAACATAATGCTAAAAATATTAGTAAAATATAAATTGTTGAAAAGATTGCGTTTTTGGTGGAGAAGTCATGATGTCGCAGAGCCAATGGTTGTAAATACGGAATATTAAGTTGTTGAGGCTACAAGAAATTTAAATCCATCCTTAAAGATGAATCATAGATTTGAGAATTGTCGCTACTTCCTCCTGGTACCTTTTTACTGCTTCTGGATCAGGATACCTAGTTTTTGCAATGTTGCCATTTTCCATTAACGTTAAAATGAGAGTTCTATCTTACAAAATCTATTTCAACATTTAGTTGCGTCGTTATTTCCAGTTCACTAAAGGTATTTGGAATAGCTAGGCAACAAATGCTTTCCGGTCTGGAAAGCGCTACGTACAGCATTCTCTGTTTTTCACTAGGAAGACCACTAGGTCGCACAAAATCTTTAAGTGACAACTGTTCTCCAGAACTGCTTTCACTAAGAACCAATAAAACAGAGTTGAAAGTCATGCCTTTTACCTTATGTATCGTGGACACGGGAAATGGGGTCAATACCTCCGGAAAAAGCATTTGTTTGATATTTTGGGCATAGAAAGCCGCTCCTTTCTTTTTAAGTTCTAGATCAATAAGAATCCCTAGCTTGCCTTTAACGTGATTAACCATTTTTTTTGTCCAACCATCTAAAGTGTCATCGATTGAAGGCATACCTCTAAGAAAATCAAATAGTTTTATATTCAAGTCAACATCCTCCTTTAGGCGCTGTTCTTCATCTTTCTTTTCTTTATAGTTGCCTTTAGGGATTGTTATTTCAGCGAGGAACATTCTCAAAGCATCTATGCAAAGTTTGCTATTACCTAGTTCAAATTGTCGCTGTGCGTTAATTAATGTTTTGGCTAATCCAGATTTCCAGGGGTCTTCAGACGGCGGTTTTACTCCAAATTTTTCAAGATGTGTTCCCCCTCTTACCAAAATATAGTTCCCAGAATTATTTCCAACAGTTGACTTGTATTTTTCGATTAGAGTATCAAGATCATTGGGGTCATAACGTATTATCTGTAATTTATGATCTGTTGAATGCTTACAGGCAGAAACAATTGGTTCTTCAGCTGCGTCACGAAACATACTATATATATCAATGATTTTCTGAGAGGATCTCCTGCAATTATTTAGTCTAGCTTGCTGCCAATTTGCTACATCATTGAATCTCTGTATAAATAAATCCGGGCGCGCTTCTCTAAACTCATAAAGGCTTTGGTATGGATCTCCTACAAATTCGATATTGGACAGTCCTGCAGCAATAAGGAGGTCAAACATTTTGTACTGTATTTCTGAAGTATCCTGAGCTTCATCAATAATAATACATGGGAATCTTTGAACGAGGCTTTTGCCTATTTCTGGAAAATTTTCTAAAAGAAAGCAGGCTATGTATGTTGAATCGTCGTTATTTAAATAGCCATTGTCAATTTGCCAGCTCTTGTATTTCGATGCAAATCTTTTAAATTCTTGATCACTAACGAGTTTAGGATTGGGTTTATGACCGTCCCAGCTATAGGTGCCATCAATTTCAATTTTTAGCTTCGAGGGTTTATAGGAAAATTTTAACGGTCTATTCTGGAGAGTTTTGAAATATCCTAAATTGATATCGTCCAAAAAGGAAACGGTATTCAATATTGAGGGCCGGCTTGAGGTTACTCCCAGCATATGATAGAATGGAAGAGTTATATAATGGTTGACAAAACTATCAATCGTAGAAACTATATGAGGGAAATTCAATGTTGCCCCCTTAATTGAAGCATACTTATGTATTATTTCTTCTTTTGCTACATTTGTGAATGACAGACACGCTACCCCAGCATAAGCACCAAAATTCTGCTCGCACTCTTCTGTCAGTTTAGTCACTTTATATGATACAGCAGTTGTTTTGCCACTGCCTGGACACGCATTTAATACAATTTTTCCCCTTGCTTCTATGTATGCCTTATTGTCTGCTGTTATTTCAAATTTCATCAGTTCGAGACTATGTGAGCTATCGCCTTAGATAAGTATTTTGGAACATGGAAGGTGATTTTTCCTCCCATTATCATTGCAGTTTGGAGAGCAAGTGAAAAATTTTGGGCAAAAGAAGCTTTGGACGGGAGTGCTTTCCATATCAGGATTGCCAACTTTTTTTGTTCGTCACCTGCTAATTTTTCATTTGGGAGGCTCTTTAAATAGATATCAATTACTTTGAATTTTTTTGGTTCGTTTTTCTCTAAATATTCAACTAAGAAATTTTTTGGGAAATCAGACTTGGTAGAAGCTACATTACTGAATGCGATTTCATACTCCAAGGTCTTAAATGCCGTGAACAATTTTATATTGCTTTTTCGAGACCGAATTGTCGACGCAAGATTACCTACTCTGTTATTGATTATTGAGCTGTAAAGACCTGTATAAAATGGATCTAGAGCTTTATAACTCTTCACTGTAAGGTTTTTGAAAGATTTTTTTTCGTTCGCATACCGATCATCATCTGTTATAATAGCCGCCTTATGCTCGAGCCTTTTATTGATGTCTGTAGAGTTAAAAAGATGGATAAAAGAGTAAAACGATACTCCATCAATACTAACAAGCTCACAACGATTATCCTCTAGATTTAAATTTAGGAATTCAGCAAAAGTTTTTAGCAGCAGCTTTTCAGATATCCCTTCGACAAATAGGATGCCTTTTGCGAAGAAAAGCTGGCTCTTGGTGACATCGAGATATCTTTCAAGTTGTTTTTTTCTATCTGCAAAATCGGAGTCGGTTAATTCTTTTTTGTCCAATATTTGCTCAACGATCCTTTCAGATTGCCTATTATCAAAACAGCTGCCAATATTTACTGCGCTTTTTCTAAGTAAAATAATATTGTCTAGGTCAGCTTTTGATGTTAACGTAGGAGAATGTGAAGTAATAAAAAGCTGGCAATTATTTGGAGCGCTAGCTGATCTGAGAAAATTATACAAATTTAGTTGCAATTGGGGATGTAGATGCGCTTCCGGCTCTTCGATAAGTAAACTAAAGTGTTGATTAGGATTATCAGTAATTCTTTCTTTAATATCTCCGAGAATGATAGCTATATAAATGAGGTTGTTGAAGCCCAGACTATTTTGCCATAAATTAAATCCTTCATTAGCCAATAACTTTTTATCGTGCGGAAGATAGGGTCTAATAACATTAACAATGCTTTCAATTTTTGAGGATTCCTCTATCCGCAAACCAATCTGATTATCCTTTGATATTTTGAAAATGTCGTCCAAATGACAATTTATACTGGTACGGGTATGAAGAACTTCAGTACGCTTTAAAAGTTCGTCATTTGCCGTTTTAATTATTTTTCTAAAATCATTTTCTGACTTTGAGCGTTCTACAAGTCGTTTTATAACTGATCCAAGCATATTCGATTTAATATTCAAAAGATCGTTTGTACTATCTCTCAAAGCCCCAAGATAATAGTGCTGAAAAATATCAAATGTTCCTGGGTCAGCTTTCTGCTCAACTGTCGCTCCTGTAAAATAGGAAAACCTAGGATACGTTTTTGCTCGGTATTCATAAATCAACGTGATTTGCGCGTAGTCTTCAATTAAATGTTTTGGATCGAGTACAAGATATTCGTAAAGTGCCCCCTTTTCAGAAGATGATAACCCTTTGAAAATATATCGCAGTTCAATGCGGGCACTTTGGACATTTGTCGAAGGATTAAAAAAGAAATCTTCGGTTCCGATATAGATATCTTTTTTGGGATTACCAAGATTGTACATCAGACGAATTGCATCTATCACCGCTGTTTTTCCGCATCCATTTTCACCGATAATTATATTCAATTTCGGATCGAAATTAATGGTAAGGGACTCGACGCCCTTAAAGTTTTTAATGTCAATTGTTGAGAGATACATTTGGTTTTTTTTTAAATATAGGAAGAACATCACCCGATGCCAAATTGGATCAGAAAAAATAGCCATGATTTATAAGCATATGTTGAATTATATAGAAACAGTTTACTAAAATTCTTTTGATGATTATTGCTATGACATTAGTCAATTATTGGTTTAACATCAAAAATTAGCTTTTTTGTTTTTAATTTTTTAGCTTTGAATATAAATTATTAAAAAAGTATTATATATATAGCGTCATATGACAACTATTCAAAACATTGTTTTTAACAATGGCCCGATGATTTCAAAAGATTTGGTGAGACTGCTTGCTATACAGGAAAATATTTCGGAAAATACCGCAAGTAAGAGGATTGAGAGAGAATCAGATCTTCAAAAAATCACTGGCTTTTTTCAGAGCAACCAGTCGTTAGTTTATCTATCAGAACAGGAGAAGGATGGGGAGATACTGGATTTGCTGACCGCGCAGATGGAAAAATATGGCAGGAAATATTGGTATATTATAAATGCTCTAAAGTATCATAGAGGAACAATGAGCCGTGATTTCCTAGAAACTTATTCAAATTACCCCATTGAGCCACTGATTTCACATATTCCTTTCAACGAGGTGATGCAAAAATTTGTCAAAGAAAATATTTTGGTGTTCAATGATGATGAATATTCATTTTCCCCGAAATTCAGGTTTAAAGGTTCCAACCCTTTTCTGAGCCAAACATTAGAGGTTATCAAACGAAATGTTTTGGAGAATTATTCAACACAAATGAAAAATATTGGGATGATTTCTTATAGCTCGGCAGAACTTTTTGCAGAATTTGGCAAATTCAGATGGGCTTTCAAAGGTGTTTCACCAATTAAGGGTTTAATGAACGGGGCAAATTTCGGTTTCGTACTAGGAGATATTATTCTGGGAAGACCAACTTATATTCAGGATATTGAGTTCTTTATAAAGAAAGTAGATACTATTCAGCGCTTCAAGAATGCATCCCGTATTATTCCAGTTTTGCTTGTGGATAGCATTGACAAAGCAGCCTTCAAATTGTTAAAAGAAAATGGGGTGGTCGTTGGTATTATTAAAGAAATATTTGGGGAAAAATATGCGGCAACTTTGAATGATTTGATAACTGTACTAACTAATGCTGCTGCTAGCTTGGCTAAGCATCCTAACCGATATCTCGAACTGATTGCAGAACTGAGAAAATACAATAGCGGTCTACTCAATAATATTAAGGGCGCATTATTTGAATATGTAGCTGGTCAGTACTTCATTCATTACAATGCAACGTTGCAGATGAGTTGGGAGATTTTTGACGAATCCGGTAAACACGAAATGGATATCTTGGCAACTTTTGGAGACAGGGTAGTGGTGACCGAATGTAAAGGAAGAATTGCGCCCACCCCTGTTGAGGCAATAAATTTGTTCCTAACGAAAAAAGTTCCGGCATTTAAAAAATGGCTTACAAAACAAGAGATATTGAAAAATAAGAAAATCGAGTTTGAATTTTGGTCGTCTTCAGGGTTTACTCCGGAGGCACTTTCGAGGATAGAGGATTTGAAATTGAATTATAATAAGAATAAAGTTACATTTCTTGGTCAAAAAGAAATAATGGTAAGAGCAAAAGAAATGAAGAATAAAAAACTGCAGGACACATTAAACAATTTCTTCTTCAAATTGGGTGTTTGATAAAGGTTAGATCCGACAATTGCTAAAATTAAATTGACTAAAAAAATAAGTTACCATTCATCATGGTCTTGACAGATTGATTTGATCAATTTTTATTTCTTTCCAAGTCAGTTACTGTGAGAATAATGAAAACACAATAAAAGATCCAGATCGATGAATGATGCGTGGGGAAATGATAAAGCTTCTAGTCATAGGCCAGAAGCTTTTGTTGCTTTTAACAGTATATAAACATATTAGTTATTGACCTCTATAATTGCCTTCCTTACCTTAAGGTAGCTGTAATAAGGGTAGGATGAATGGTAGAATAGGGTTGAAAAGGTAGAAAGCTAAAATGGTAAGGAGCTGGATTGTAATGATTTCTGCGGAATAACCAAATTAAAGTAAAGTGGGATAAAGTACATCACTGCAAAGGCCATGACAGAAATTGCAAAATAACGGCCTAAAACAGCATCAACCGAGGTACCCTTTCCAATATATCTAAATTTTGTTTATGCGTTTTATGCAAAATATTTTTTAGAAGTTGTAATCCTATATTAGTAGCTAAAAAGAAGTTATCAATTCGATATACTACTTTCGAAAGTTGTTTTTAAGGAATCTGGAATTCACAACAGCTTAATAATCAATAGTGTATTTTGCAGTTTTTTCGTTAGATTAGTGATTGTAATGTCCAATTTTAATGTAATTGCTATGGAAACTTGGAAAAATACACCGCTTTTAAATTACCTTTTCTTATTTATTGTTATCTCTGGCTGCTCATCATCTGGGAAATTGGAAGATGATATTTCTGGAAAATATGCTTCAACAGCTGAGAATAATTATGATTATTTTAAAGATACTTTGGAGGTAAAGCTTAATGATCATGGGAAGTTTGATATTCAAACGATTGCAATATGGTCTGCGGCGAAACAAGATGATCCCGAACGACCAAACAAAAACAAAAAAGCGGGCGTTTGGAATAATTATGGTGCTGGCAAAATTGAGGTAGCCACGTTACAGACCAGTGATACTACATTGAGGATAACTGAGCCGATGACAGGAGAGGTTAGGGTATTTAAAGTCAATACAGATCAGAGGACAATTATCCAGTTCTCAAATGATGGTACTAAAACAACTTATACCAAAATCGTCAACTGATCATTTCATAGCTTCTTTGAGAGTCATAAAGTCGAAAAGTCTCACAAAATAGTTCTTTAAATAAAGTTGTTTCATGAGACAAGTTAAAAGATCAATATTTTACACTTTCACGTTCAACCTTAAGAAGTTGATTTGTTGAAATTTCGTAAACTAATACATATTTCGAAGTAGAGGTTATGTAGTATCTAGTTTTATCATTTTGCCTTAAAAAAAAAGAACCGTCTTTTAACAAAATGTCTTTTCTAACAAGAGCTTGTTTGTAATGAAGAGCATCTGTTTTCGCAGAGGTCACTAGGAATAGGCAAGATAGTATGATGTAACCGTAAAGAGCCTTAGTTCCTCTGAAAAGAAAAAAAATAAATAATGCTATGGTGGCGATTGAATATAATAGGCTTTGATACCATGCAAAATGGGCTGAATCCAAAAAAATAATTACTACAGTACCCAAAAGCAAAATGATACTAACTAAAGTTGCAAATTTCCATTCTCTCAAAGATGTTATCATTGCTACAACTGCCGCTAGCAGTAATAGAATTATATACATTAAAGTTGTGGCCTTATAATACAGGATATAATATATATCGTTAATATCGAAACATCTTTCAAAGTAATCGGCATTGAATTCTTCGAACAGTAAACGCCAATAGAGAAGTGTAGAGATAGGTAGAATGATGGTAAATATCGCTATTACCTGTCCTAAGTTGCTAAAAGATAAATTACCTGCTTTCTCGTTAAATTTTTGGTTGGCAAGCATTGTTTTTCGCTGTACATGAATACTTAAAGAACTCAAGATGTTTTTTAAAGACATGATTTCTAATTTAAACTCCTCCAATGTATAAATTTCACACTAAAATGGAATAAGGAACTTCATAAAAGCCTGATTTATACTTTCTGAATTTTTTTTGCTCTTCTGCCAAAATATATTTTTTATTGCTTTTTAGTTGCATCTTTCGTGTTCTGAAGCTATGAATTTGGCTGAATAAAAAATAAATTAGTTGTGATGATGTAATTGGAATCCTATATTCCAAAATTTTGCATAAGGTGCTAATATTGTTATAGAATGTCCTGGATAAATTTATCTTTTCAGAAACACATTTATAAAATAAATCTACCATTTTCGACTGCATTAAAGAAATGAACCTTTTAAAATCTAGAAGTGTTGAAAATTCGACTGCTTTTTTCCGAGAATACTAACGTATTTTGAACGTTAAATTTTAGGTATGAGCGGAAGACTACAACTTATTGAGCAAAAATTGGCTGCTATCGACAGTGCTGCTTTTCAAAATCTATGTGATATCTACCTTGCGCAAAGAGAAAGCTTATTTTTAAGCTACAGCAGAACAGGGAGCCAAATTGGCAAACAAAAAACTGTAAAAGGAACCCCAGACACTTTTTTCAGACTTTCCAACGGAGCACTACAATTCATCGAATATACAACGACAAACAAGTCAGTCGTTTCAAAAATCAAGGACGATATAGATAAATGTGCAGAGGAGAGCAAAACTGGCATATCTCTGGAATTGGTTAACAAAATCATTGTGTGCTTTAACTCTAGGCTGGATCTAGTCCAAGAGGCAGAAATTATGGCCCATGCCAATACAAAAGATATTAAAATTGAACTCATCGGTATAGATACGCTTGCTCTTGATATCTTTTTTAAATTTCCAATTTTACAAAAAGATCCATTGGGCATGCCCATAGAAACAGGCCAACTCCTCCCTGTAGAAAACTTCATCAAAGAATACAATAACAAGGCTGGCGCAGTATCAACACCCCTTGATAACGAATTTCTGCATCGGGCCAACGAGTTAAATAAACTCTCGGGGCATTTATCCAATTCGGATCTTATCGTAATCTCGGGTTTTCCTGGAGTCGGAAAAACAAAGATTGCATTACAAGCCACCAATAATTTTGTAAACGAAAACAACGGATTTACTGCTTATGCGGTATCCAAGAAAGATGTCGATATTTCTGCCGACTTAAGGATACAGCTTATCTATGGACAAAAATATATCCTGTTGATTGATGACGCCAATAGGCAACTCATGAACTTCAGCCAGATATTAGGCCTTTACAAGGAGAGGCCTGCCGGTTCTTTAAAACTCCTAATCACCGTTCGTGATTATGCATTAAGGGACATTGAACTCCAGGCTTCGGAGTTCATGCTTGCCAAGATGACTATCAATAAATTCACCGATGAGGAAATCAAGGAACTGATTTCAAGCGAATCATTCGGCATCCTAAACCCAAAATATCAAAGAGATATTATAGCAATTGCAGATGGTAATGCAAGACTTGCGATAATGGCATCGAGGCTAGCAAAGGAAAAAAACCATGAGTATCTATATGGCGGCAAATTTGAGTTGATAGATGATTACTTTAAATCTTTCATCAAAGACAACGATATACTGGAAAAGCCATCGGTATTGGCAACACTAGGACTAATTTCTTTTTTCTATACAATTTATCTAAACAACAAGGCGCTGGTAAATAAAATTTTGCAGGATTTTGAAATTGACCAACATGACTTCAATGAAGCAATAAAACTATTAGAAGATAAAGAATTAATAGACGTCCAATTCAACCATATCAGAATCTCCGAGCAGGTGATGGCAATTTATTTCTTCTACAAGGTATTCATAAAGGATAACTTATTATCCTTTGAAACGCTGATGTTCAATTATTTCACTGAATGGAAGAAACGGTTTTCTGACTCTATAATACCCGCTAACAATTCCTATGGCTACCATAGTGTTCTAGATAAGATCCAGCCAACGCTAAACTCTTATCTCACAAAAATAAAAGACGACGAACTAAAGCTTTGGGAGTTCTTAGAGCTATTCTGGTTCTATACAAGGGAACAAACACTGTCTTTCTTATTTGAAAAAGTAAAATTATTACCCGAACCTGTTTCAAGTCCTACAGTTTACAAAACAACCTATGACCATAACGATTTCGTTTGGGATGCTGATAAAATACTTGGATTTACAGGAAAGTTTTTTAATAATCATACCGAAAGCTTAATGCCTGCGATTATGTTAGCTTTTGAGTATGTAAGGAAGAAACCAGAATGTTCAGGGGAACTTTTAAAGAAGATTAGAGAGCAGCTCATGTTTGACGAGGATGACGACAGCAACGGATACCTTCGTCAACTGGAATTCATGCAACTTGTCATCTCTGAATTTGATAAAGGAAATGAACCATACAGGACGCTTTTCTTTCCGCTTGCAGACAGCTTTCTCTCACATTCATTTCAAATAACAAAGAGCGGCGGTAAAAACAGCTTTGTCTCTTATCAATATCCATTTCCATTCTATGAAGAAACTCAGGATTTTAGGGGCAATATATGGAAAACGCTATTGAGCTCCTACAGCACTTTGCCAGAGGAAGCACTAGGAGTGATAAGCAATTACCGTACTAGTTATGGAGGAACAAATATAGACTTGCTGGAGTTTGATCTTCAATTTCTATTGCCATTTCTTCACGGAAACTTAGATGAGTCAAAATTTAAGCATATTATTTTCGTTGACGAACTGGTTTCCAAGCTCGACCGGGAGCCATTAGGTGATCGTTCCTATAGAAATCTTAAAGAGAGATTTACAAATGACATTTTCATCATATCCAAGAAACTAGATTGGAACATGGTCAAAGGCAAACAGGACTTCGATTTTGAAAACCATGACGATTTCGAAGCTCTAAAAAAACAGGAGATCAAGGAAAGTTTTATTTTCACCGAAAATGAAGATTTTGAACCTCTCATTAATGCCATTGAAGAAATGCTGGTATTAGACAAAGATAAAGCCTGGGGGATTCAGGCCTCCCTCAATATTATCACCGATCAAGCATTTGCCAAAAACGCTGAGCTGGGTTTTGAACTTTTTATAACGATCCTCAAAAAGTTCTATAAAGATATACAGCCCATTTACCTTCCCTTTCAATCCATCTTATCTAGCGGAAATGTATATACCGGCAGGCTTTGGGAGATTTTGATACTACTAGAAATGCCCAGTGGCCTTTATTGGAAAATAATGTTCTTTAAATTTCTGCCGCCCGATCAGATTACGAACTTTTATGTCGGTGAGCTAAAAAATACCATTGGATCAATCTCAGGATATGCCACGATTCATTTAAAAGAATTCGAAATTTACGATACTGTTGTACCAAACACGACCTCAGATATTTTTAAGTCTATAGTTGATCTTAATGCTTCAGGAAACGCCAAGATAGATTTGTGGTTTTCTTTCTTTATCGAAAATGCTGATATGTTGAAAGACGATTATAATTACCTGTTGCGGGCATATCTTCAACAAGATGAGATCAAGAGTAATTATGATACGAATAAGGGGAACTTTAAAGCCATCTTCGACCTAAATCCAGAGTTCTTGATTGACTATCTCCGCGAAGTCTATTCAAAAGGAAAAAGGGGCAGCGGGAGTTTGAGCAGAACATCGCTGGCGTTTGTTTGGGATCATGCAGATTACTTTCAGCTGGTTACCAGAGCATCTGAGATTATTGTAGGAGGAAGCGCATTTTATGGATTCAGGGAACATGCGCTGGGTGTATTCTTCACTAACCTGAAGGAAGAACAAAAAGCCAAAGCATTAGCATTTATAATGGATTACATATTGAAAAACAATTCAGACTCTAGAAAAATGGATGCTATTTTAAAAGTCCTAAGGCACTACGTAAATGAATTCTATGATGAATGTTTCCTATACTATTTGTCTCTCAACCAGGATCCGGAAAACTTTAAAAAAATCACTTGGATAAATGATGGCGGAACCTATAACGGAAATGTGATCATTGGCGATGTCCATGCAAAGAATTGGGAGCGTCTTTTATCTGTTGTTGAAATGGCTACAAACCAACTTTATTTAATTCCGATCAAGGCAGTCATAAGGGAAAATATCAACCATGGACTGGCATCCGGTGATAGGGAGCGCGCGAGGATGTTTTCAAGGCCTGACTAAAAGAAAAAACACTACCAATCAATAAATTACAGCATATGACAGCCAGTTATAAACCTAAGGGCATTGACGAAATCAAAGATCGCTATGAAAATCTTCTGGTAGCAAAAGATTTGACCCCACAAAAGCGCGGCTTTGAGCTTGAAATCCTTTTGCGATGGGTTTTTGAACTGGAAGGGCTTGAACCAAAGGCCAGTTATAGGAAGAGTGGGGAGCAAATGGATGGCTCCTTCTTCTGGATGGGTCAAACCTTCATTTTCGAAGCAAAATGGGAGAAGTCAAAAATTTCCGCGTCAACGATCTACTCCTTTAAGGGAAAGGTTGACGGCAAATTTCACACTACCAGTGGCATATTTATTGCCATGAATGGTTTCGGGAATGATACTGAGGAAGCGCTCATCTCAGGAAAGAACGCAAACATACTCCTTTTTGATGGTGAAGATATGGCATTTATATTCTCGGGAGAAATTACCTTTCTAGAGGTTCTGAAATATAAAATCCGAAAGGCGGGAGATACTGGATCGCTCTATTCTAAATATAGCATGGACAAAGAAGCGAAGATAATCGCCCGTGGACGCCCGAATATGGCAGAATTCATTCATTCTATAAAATACCCAAAAGGTGAAAGCCTACTTTTTAATGACGTACTGGTATTTGTAGAAAGTAAGGACGATTACAGTCTGGCAGAGAAAATTATCAAATCAATAGAAAGCGCCTCTCAATTATCCTTTAAAATAATTGTCCTAGAGGGAGCATACAACATTACAGATATACCTTCCTTTATTGATACTTTCCAAGGTGCGGGTCAACTCAAAGGCGTTATTGTCTTTTTGGATGAAGACATGGATAATAAACGCTTTCAAAAACTAATTGAAAACGTTGCAGGTCAGTTAGATAACGCAGCGATATCGATAAGCAATCTTTTCCTGTTTTTAGATGATAACATTAAACTTGGCTTCCAGGCAAATGCTAAGCAAATTGATACCCACTATCTCGAGGGAATAAAATACAAAATAAGTTCATTCCTTGAAACAACTACCGAGGAATACTATGATCCCGAAGAATTTTCCTTAGAAGATACATTGGAAGCAATTACAAAAGATCTAGAATGGGACTATTCTGAAAACTGCATTTATTATGATGATGACTATTCGCACATTCCTGGAACACTTCGATCACTAGACGAACTGGTTGACTACCTAAATGAATTTATCGTGGATGGGAAGCTGTCAAACCTGCCACTAGAATGGATCAAAGAAATGGATGCGATAGATTATTCTTGGGAAATTCGAGAATATCTGGAGACAAACTTTGAGCAACAGCTAGATGATATTGGGTGGTCTTAGCCAAAATAATTTAGGGTTCACTTTGAATAGAAAGATTATCTGAAAACATGATTTATGAAAGCGTATACTGGAAAAAAGATTTACTAAAACTATCCAGGAAACTTACAAAAAGAAAAAGGAGCGGTATTTGGGACGAAGCCGATCACGCAGATTTTGAAAAGGAAATCATGATTGGCTTCTATATAGTAAGAAAACTATCTGAAGCGCAAAAACTTTCTAATGAGACTATTTCCACAAAACTTCAAGGATTTAAAATCCCCAGCAACGGAAAAAAAATCAACCATCTCAGTATAAGCCAGTATCCTGAATACTACGATTTTGAAAATCTCACCCAAGCAAAGCTTGATATAAAACTAATTTGGAACAATATAATTCACAGCTATGTTTTCTCCCCATTCTTTTCTGAAGAATATAATGAGCTTTTAGGCATCCATTTTACCTCCGACTCTAAACGCAACATTTGCTTATTCTCTCTCGACATAGAGGTTATTATAGATTTCTTCAAAAAGGTAGGAAGAGACTATCCTATGCACATTAGTATGACTTTTAACGAAACTACTGGTGATTATAAATTTCATTCTTCCAGTTCACCAATTTTGGAAAATGATGAAAATTAAATATCCCCACTAATAATTATGACTATTCCTCTATTATAATACATTTACTTCCTATAAAGTTACTGACATCAAAGAAGTAACTTGAGACGGTCTCCAGTATTCTGTTAGTAACCTATCGTCATTAAGCTTGATGTTAAGTTATTTATACATTACTCTTAAAAGCCAAATATAAAACAAAATTCCTCTAAGAAGTCCTATGCTATTTTTTTAGCCAAATCAGCGATTAAAGTTAAATCAGATAGGAAATGGTTCGAGAAACGCCCAGTTGGGCCCACAAACCCTCTTTACAGTCCGTAAAGAGGGTTTTGTATTTTTGGCGGAAAATTTATTGGCTTTAATAGTAGTGTAAAGGCTGTTTTTTGATTCGAGCCCATTGAGGTTTTTGGTCAGATAGACTAGTAAATTCCGACTAAGTGTTAAAGATTGGAATACGATCATAAACAATGTTATATAAATTTTACGATCTGAACGTAGTAGTCATTTGAGAAATGCAAAAGTGTACATCAAAAAACGACCGTTATTTGATAAAGAGAATTTTATAGCCGGACAAAGGTGCTATACCTTTATCCGATAACTTTTGAACTAAAAAACAGTCAAATATCATAAGCATTAATTGGTTATTAAATTGAATTTCGTCAGTAACATGCGCTACCTCATCGATTTCATATTCTGTACCTAAACTTGTCTTATGGTACAAGAGATAATCACAAAGCTTTTAAGTAATCTTGATAATTACCAATTTTTCTACTTGTTAGTAAGGTGAAGACCGCGTCCATTATTCACCATTGATCTAACTCGACTTAGCTTAAGATTTAAGACAAACGCTTTAAACCTTTTTATTAGTTATTCCATAAATAAATTGTTGTACATTTGAATGACTGACTAAACAGTCACTAAATTATAAATATGGGAACAAAAGAAATCGCAGAAAAATATTTCAATGCAATGGTGGCCGGAAAGTTCGATGAAATGACCAAATTAAAAACGCCTGATTGTGTTTATTGGTTGAGTGGAGATGGATCGTGGCCATTTGGAGGTTACCAATCGTTAGAAAACCAAGCAAAATTATGGGGCACCGTAGCAGAACGGTTTCCGGGGGGAATGAAGATGACGCTTAAATCTCTCACAGCAGACGAAGAGCGGGCAGCACTTTATGTTCATATCGTGGGAACTAGAAAGGATGGTCGTATTTACGAAAACAATGTGATACTACTTTTAACCTTCAACGACGGCTTAATTACCGGGCTTTATGAGTATTTGGATACCATTATGGTTAATGAATTATTCTGTGGCCCGATGGATGATGAAAAGTAATAGTTAACAACATTAGGAATGCAATCTGAATCTATGGATAAAAGGGAGAAGCTACTTCAAACAGCATTAGAATTATTTGTAAAACAAGGATTTAATGATACACCAACAAGTAAAATAGCAAAAGAGGCAGGTATAGCAACAGGGACTTTGTTTTATTTTTTTCCGACTAAAGATGAGTTGATTATTTCACTTTACTTGAAAGTAAAAGGGCAGGCGACAGAAAGTATAAATGTTGCACTGACAGAAGTTAAATCAACAAAGGAAGTCATCAAAACTTACTATGAACAATCGCTGAAATGGTCGCTTCGTAATCCCAACGAATTTTCATTTCTTGCTCAGTTCTCCAATTCGCCCTATCTGAAAAAAATTGGTGCTGATGAAATTTCGGCTCAGATAGCTCCCGTACTACCACACTTTCGTCTGGCTATCGAGGAACAACAGATCGTTGATATTGATGTAAATTTATTGTATGCATTGATTAGTAATCAAGTATTTGGTGTAAATCAATTCCTTTCGGCAAATAAATTCACCAAAAAAGAACAGCACAACATCATTCAGGATACATTCTTTATGTTTTGGAAAATGATTGAACGCTGATGAGCAACGTAATGAAAATGAGAAAATGAAAATAATAATTACAGGAGCCACCGGGATGATAGGGGAAGGCATTTTGCTAGCTTCTCTTTATCATCCCAATATTACTGAGGTATTGATGGTGAACAGAAGAGCTTCTCCATTAAAGCATCCGAAACTTTCTGAATTGATCGTAAAAGATTTTACAGATTTAGCCGGATATAGCGCTAAATTGACTGGCTACGATGGCTGTTTTTATTGCGCAGGAATAAGTTCCTTTGGAATGAAGGAGCAGAAGTACAACTTCATCACTTTTTATACCACAATAATGTTTGCAAAGGAGCTTGCCCGTTTCAATTCAAATATGGTTTTCTTTTACTTATCTGGAGTGTATGCAGATAGTTCGGAAAATGGAAAAATAATGTGGGCAAGGATAAAAGGCAAAACAGAGAACGCATTAAAAGAGCTACATTTTAAAGCCGCTTACAGTTTCCGACCAGGTTTTATTATTCCGTTGAAAGCACAAAAAAATGTAAGATTGATTTATAAAGGACTTAACCTTATCTACCCTTTTGTTTTTCCAAATAAAACCTTGACCTATGATGAAATCGGAACTGCATTAATGCGGACACTGACACTTGGATACAACAAAAACATTTTAGAAATAAAAGATTTAAAATTAATTGCAAGACAATCCAAACTGTACAAATAAAATTTAATAACAGCTGAAACTGGCATTATCAATATTCCCTCATTTTGTAATAAAATCAGTACTTCAGAGATAATTGTATTTATTTGGCCTTATAATTCCTGCTGCATTGTTATTTTAATTATGGATTATCATAAACTCATTCCATTAATCAAATCTCATTTTTCGTTTTTGATGATGAGTATTTGATATTTTGAACGCTTCTAAATTATACACCCTTAAATTTCCTTTTGATAACTATTTGCTAGATTACTCATAGTAAGGTTTATACGATTTTTTTTGCTAAATCGGCGATTAAGCACAAATCAGATAGGAAATGGTTCGAGAAGCGCCCAGTTGGGTCCACAAAGCTTCTCATGAAAATGGGGAGCTTTTTTTATGCATATAATTATGGGCGAGAAGCGAGGTTCCGATTTTTTATAGGGAAGCCCAGCTCGGCCCACAAAGTAAAAAGCCGTTTTTCGATAAGAAGAACGGCTTTTTTTATGCGAAATAGCCTTCTAATACCGATTCAGTGCGGTTTTTAACATTCACAGCAACTGCTGCTATTACAAATCTAATCAGTAGTGACCACATTTACCTTTCAGCATTAGTTAAAGTCGGGATGAAATTTGGGGAGTGTTCGTCTATAAATTATGGGCGTTGGTCTAGAAGTTATCGACAATGGTATAACATAAGCTTTTTGCATGCAACGTTTACTGCCCAACTGCGTCTTAATAACAAAACAATAACAATAACTTAAAATATTAAAGATATGAAAACCTTAACAAAAACCTTATTCGCAGTAGCCTTAACAGCAGTAGTATTCACTTCATCAGCCATGAGCACTTTTGCCACTGAGCCGGTTAAAGCAGAAACAAAAGCTTCCTCATTATCTACATTCAACAGAATCTGGGTGAGTGGTAATGTAAAACTGATCTTAACGCAGGGTAACCAACAAAATGTAGCGGGCGAGAGCAACTACGATGCTGAAAAAACTTCAATAACTACTGATGGAAAAACCTTGTTTATCCATTCAATGGAAACCAGTCAGGTAACGCTTAATATTACCGTAAAAGATTTAGAAAGAATTGAAGCTTATGGTCAGTCGGTGGTGGTAACTAGTAATAACTTCGATGTAAAAAACCTGCAGTTGTTTTTGAGCCAAAATGCTACCGCAAAAATTAAAACTACTGCCGGCAGCTTATATACGATCCTTAAAGAGGATGCGGTATTAAAATTAAATGGTACTGCCGATCAGAGTACAATGATTGCCAGCAATAGCAAAAATATTAAATTAGCTGACTTTGTGAGTCTTAAATCTGAGTCCTATGCTTCTGAAGCGATGATGAAAGCAGAGCAAAACGCAATGGTTTTGGCAAAATAAGGTCTTAGTTATCCATTTAATAACGAGAGCTGCCTATTGGGCGGCTTTTTTTTATGTGAAATAGTCTTTGAGATAGTGTTTTAGTGCGGTTTTCAAATTCACGGGAACTGCCACTATTACAAATCTAATTCATGATGAATTACATTTGAAACGACTTTAAGATTAGTTTTGGCTTAGGTTTAGCGCATAGGAACTACATCCACATTTTGCTGTCATACCATTATAGTTGTGATGTAGAGAGCTGCCTTTTGATCCAATGTATGTAAGCTAATAGATTTTGGAGTTCGTTCGGCTTCGATAGGCTATCAAAATCAGTATACTACATAAATTCGATTAACGAAATGGCTGCTTTGATTGATTTGGGCGTTTTAACATGCTGTCCGCTGTATCTTTTTGGATGAAAACATCCAAAAAGGATGTCGCTTCCATCGTTAACGTGCTTAAAAGTAAGGAAGAAGATTATCATGAACAGATTTATGAAGAAGTGATAGCGAATTCTAGTATACCCTCTATTCTCGCCAACATGGATTTGACACTTCTATCCTGGTAGATCCAAAGTATACCTTACTTGAAATGCCTCTGCCAGCACTCTGCGCAGATAGGATAGATTGTACCATAAGAGATGTATATCATTTTGGGCTAGTCACGCTTAATGAAATACAAGAGTTTATAAATGAACTGGATTTTCAGAATGGAAAAATTGGGGTTAGGAGTGAAAAGGCGGCTTTATGGATTGTTGATAAATACATTCAGCTTAACAATGATTATTTCAGAAAACGGAACATATTTTTGCCAATTCAAAATTGTCTGAATTGATTGCTGTCGGGCTGGAAAGAGGCATTATCTCCATGTCTGACCCAAGGAAAGATGATATTGCAATTTTATCTATCATGAGATCAGATTATTACCTTAACGTGAATTATGGGGCTTGTCTTTTCGGCTTAGGTATTACGTCAAGCCCTAGCAAAAACCTTTAAATCTGCTCTAAATCGGCCTAGGCCTTTGCGGCAGCGGTGAAATTGCCTTAGCAGAGCCTTTAAAGCAAAGGGCGCAGCCGACGACTTTTCCTCCATTTTGGTCGCTCAACCTGCGAAGCAAGCTTGAGCACAGCTAAAAACATAAACAAAGGCGAAAAAATGGAGTGCCAATGCCCGGCATGAGGGCAAGAAAGACTGTGTGATGGGTGTTGTGTGCTGATTATCAATACGTAACATCCGTAATCCACGTTACCTTAATACAGAACTTGGAAAAAATAACATGCCTTATTGGCCTAGAAAACTTTTCTGATGTAGTGTATAAAGAAAGGTTTTTAAAGCCCATGATAGTTAATACTGCATAAAAAAAATAGCCCTTCAGCTCCCTCCATCGTTTCGGTATATCTGTAGAAAATGAGGGAAGAATCCCGAGAAAAGGTAGTCAGCGGGACGTTTACCTTGCCCGTTATATACTGATATTATTTGTGTTTTTGATCTCTGCCATCACGAAGGTGCTGTGCGTACTTCCGATGCTTTCCACTGATCCCAATTTATTGAATACGAAATCCTGATAATGTTTCATGTCTTTGGCAAACACTTTTAGAAAGAAATCGTAATCGCCTGATATGTTATAGCACTCCACCACCTCATCGATCTTTAAAATATCTTCTACAAAGCTATGGCCGATCTTACGGTCATGTTGCTTAAGTTTGATATTGCATAATACTATAAATCCCTGATTGAACTTTTCAGGATCCAATAGCGCGATATACTTTTTGATATAACCATTAGTTTCCAGGCGCTTTATGCGTTGTACCACCGGTGATGGTGACAGACTGACCTGTGCAGCCAGTTCCTTGATCGTACGACTGGAGTCATTTGCCAGTATTTTCAACAGTTTTAGATCGATCTCATCCAATTGCGCCATAGCAGAATTTACTTTTAGATGGCATAAAGATAATGTTAAACAGCATAAAAGTTTGATGAAAATGTCAATTAAAGTGATTTTTGTTGAAATTATAATGTTATTGTAGCTTTAATAACTGTTTTTGTAGTTTTGAGGCGAGTTAAATACTCTGGTTCTTTACATATTTCAACGATCAGGAGAGGTTTTACTTAGCGGTGAATTAATAGGGAATCGTGTGCAAATCACGAGCTGTCGCGCAACTGTAAGTAACATCAATGCTTTACCAACAAATGGCCACTGCGCAAGCGGGAAGGCCGGTAAATGCGGTTACAAGTCAGGAAACCTGCCTTTGCTGAATTGGTCGATACTTTCGCGAAAGAGGTTGTCGGACAGATCAACGTATATGACAAGGTGCCTTTACCTGCTAGGTGTGCCTTAGGTTGCCATACGCCTTTCTCTCCTCTTTTTTTGTAAGCATCCTGAATTATCAAGGAACTTTTTAATGATCATTAACCATTTAAAAAGTTAACAACATGGAAATTACCCAGCACGCCATCAAGAATGATTTTGTGTTCAGGCTGAAGAGCACTTGTTTAGATGAAAACTATCACCCCTCAAGTCAAACGCGTCTGACGACCAATTTTGCAAACCTGGCTAGAGGAGATAATCGTCAACAAAACTTACGTAATGCCTTAAATATGATTAACAATCGATTCAATGCGTTGGCGCATTTGGATAATCCAAAAGGCGATCGTTACTTGGTAGAACTTGAAATCATTACCGTAACGATGCGTATTGATGATAAGAATGGGAGTAACGATCTGCCGATGATTGAAGTTTTAAAAACGAATATTTTTGACCGTAAGACTAACCAGCGTATCGAAGGTATCGCCGGAAATAATTTTTCTTCCTATGTGCGTGATTACGATTTCAGTGTTTTGTTAATCGAGTACAATAAAAATAAATCTAGTTTTACTGTACCTGAAAATTTTGGTGATTTGCACGGGAAATTGTATAAGTGCTTTGTGAGTTCAGACACTTATAAAGCGCATTTTAAGAGGTCACCAATCATTTGTTTAAGTGTATCGAGCAACAAAACTTATACTCGCACTGAGTATCAGCATCCAGTTTTGGGTTTTGAGTATCTGCAGGATCAGTATTCACTCACTGATGAATATTTCTCGAAAATGGACTTAAAAGTCCGTTTTTTCATGCCTCAGGACAGTGTGGCACCGATGGCTTTTTATCATTTGGGAGATCTACTTGCTGATTATACTGATCTTGGACTCATCAGCTCCATCAGCACGATGGAGACTTTCCAGAAAATTTATCGACCTGAAATTTACAATGCAAATTCAGTGGCTGGAAAAATCTATCAACCTAGTCTTAAACACGAAGATTATTCACTGACTCGCGTGGAATATGACCGTGTAGAGCGCAGCCGACTGGCTGTTGAACAGGGTAAATATGCTGAAGAGCATTTCATTAGACCTTACCAAGATATGCTAGAACAATGGTCTGCCAATTTCGCTCTTTAATCCTACAACACCTTAAAATTATTTTATGAAGAATATATTATTGCCCACCTCCATCGTAGGAAGTTTACCCAAACCTGTCTGGCTTGCACCACCTGAAAAACTATGGTCGCCCTGGAGATTAGAAGGAGATCAGTTACTGGAAGGGAAACAAGATGCGCTGCGCATTTCTTTGCAGGAACAACAATTGGCGGGATTAGATATCATTTGTGATGGTGAGCAAACACGCCAACATTTCGTAACCACTTTTATTGAGCATTTAAGTGGTGTAGATTTTGAAAATCGTAAAACCGTAAGGATCCGTAACCGTTATGATGCAAGTGTCCCAGTGGTTATAGGTGAGGTTGCACGACAAAAAGCAGTTTTTGTGGAAGATGCCAAATTTTTACGTAAACAGACTGATAAGCCTATCAAATGGGCCTTACCAGGACCGATGACAATGGTGGATACCTTGTACGACGCTCATTACAAAAGCCGTGAAAAATTGGCTTGGGAATTTGCCAAAGCATTAAACGAAGAAGCGAGAGAACTGCAAGACGCTGGCGTGGATATTATACAGTTTGATGAACCTGCCTTTAATGTGTTCTTTGATGAAGTTAACGATTGGGGAATGGCAGCGTTGGAAAGAGCCATTGAAGGTTTAACCTGCGAAACTGCAGTACATATCTGTTACGGATATGGAATACAAGCCAACAATGATTGGAAAAAGACATTGGGTTCGGAGTGGCGCCAGTATGAAGAAATTTTTCCGAAGATCCAAAAATCAACTATTGACATTGTATCGTTAGAATGCCACAACTCATATGTGCCTTTAAATCTTATTGAACTCGTTCGTGGGAAGAAAGTAATGGTTGGTGCGATCGACGTAGCATCTAATGCTATTGAAACACCTGAGGAGGTAGCTCTTACCCTACGCAAAACGCTTGAGTACGTTGATATCGAAAATCTTTACCCTAGTACAAACTGTGGTATGGCTCCGCTTTCCCGGGACGTAGCAAGGGGTAAGTTAAGTGCTTTGAGCGCAGGAGCAGAGATGATACGCAAAGAATTTGCAGGCTAGGAACATATTAAATGTATATAAAAAAATCCTCGAAGATTATTGACATGAGTGATACAACAGTGCAAGATTTAAACTCAATGATTTTAAGCGAGCACAAATTCATTGATATAAACTAATTAAGACGTTAATTAAAATTAAACAATTTTTTTAGCCAACTGAGTGATTAAATATAAAATCAGATGGTAAATGGTTCGAGAAGTGCCCAGTTGGGTCCACGTTAAAAGTTTCGTTATTAAGGGACGAAGCTTTTATAGAAGTTAATGGGTGAGAAGCGAGGTCTCGATTTTTATCGGCAAGCCCAGCTGTGCCCATAAAGCCGTTCATCCATTTGGGTTACTTTTTTTATCCAGCTATTTTTTGCAAATTCAAAAAATAATTGTCTCTTCAATGTCCAAATCCAATACAATTTCTGTTGTCCTTTCTGCTGTTGGCAGGTTTTCCGAAGAGGATATCGCCCGTTTTGAAAGTGAAGCTGTGCTAAGACAAATTAGGAAGGGAAATGAAATTTTATCTTTTGGGCAGGTATCGCAATCCGTCTATCTGGTGATTTCCGGCGCAGCTTATCAGTTTGATTATGATCAGGAGGGGATAGAAGAAAATATTGTCGGACTTTATACAGATGGGGATTGGTGCTTTAATCATGCCAGTTTTGTTTCTCAGAAGCCTTCCACTACCATAATGAGGGCATATTCCGATATGGTGGTCAGGGAGATCTCTGTCTATGCCATCCATCAGTTGATTGCAGCTTCCCCTGCTTTTTTCCAGTTGGGCGGACTATTGCAAAAGGGAACGGAAAGGCTCCGTTATCTAGAGACCACGAAAAGTGCCAGTGAGAAATATGCTTTGCTAGTATCTAGCCAGCCTTTATTGTTACAGGCTTTTCCTTTGAAGATGATTGCCTCCTACCTGAAGATTGCGCCGGAGACTTTGAGTAGGTTACGAGCCAAAAAGTAAATTGATTTCTTGACTTTCGTCAAGTGTATTTTCCAGAGAGGTTTATCAGCTTTGGAAAAAAATAACTCATGGAAATTTTCTCGAAAAAACTGGCAGGTGTCAGTCTGCTGCTCGGTTCGCTGATGGCCGTATTGACAATGGTGCTACATCCCATTGGTGGAGATCTGCAATACATCGTAAAGATCAGTACAGTACTTATCTTCTCTCATTCATTGGCCATCACCTGCGTACCGCTAATTGCTTTTGGACTTTGGGGGCTGTGCAATTTATTGGCAACACCTAGCCGCTTGGCCATGTTGGGCTTTTTTGTGGCCATGCTCGGATTAGGTGCAGCAGTACTTGCAGGTACAATCAACGGTTTGGTGCTACCGAAATTTGCCGGTCATTTTGTAGACAGGAAAGTAGATGATGGTACGCTGGATGCTATTCTAGGCTATGCCAGGTATTTCAACATGGCGTTGGCCTATATCTTCATGGCTTCCATTACAGTGGCTATACTAATTTGGTCAGTATTGATGATGGGAAGAATTGGCATGATAAAATGGTTTGGTTATTATGGATTATTGGTGGTGCTTTTTGGAATAGTTGCCCTGTTGTCCAGATCGAATATGATAAGTGTAACTCTATTCGGAACCTTTGTCTTTGCAATGGCCAGCTGGCTGGTGTTGGCAGGAGTATTGTTGATTAAAACAAATCTGCCTGAAAAGTAAAATGGAATAGTAGGAGCGGGGCTACATTGCCCTATCTTTAAAATATTTTTAAAATAAACTGATTGAAATGCTGACAAACGTCCATCCTAAACTACCTATGAGAGATAAAGTAGCTACGATTGCCTACTATGTAGGTGGTCTTGATTTTAAATTATTGGCTGATTATGGTGATTATCTCATGCTTGGCAAAGACAGTATCGAAGTTCATTTCTTTTTGTTTAGGGCATTAAACCCCAAAGAAAACTATGGGCAAGTGTATCTCCGTACCAATGATATTGATAGCTTGTATCGCTCATTGCAATTAAATGGTGTGGCAATCCATCCTAATGGAAGTCTAGCTGCAAAACCTTGGGGGCAACGGGAATTCTCGCTGTTAGATCCCGATCATAACTTATTGACCTTTGGACAGGCTTCAATTAATTTGTAGATATTAGGTGCTATTTTCACCCTGTATTTTTGGCCTGACCCCTTGTTAAATCAATCAAAACCCTCAAATCATTTATAAATTGTTTCGAGTTTTCTCTTGTGTCGTTTTTATGTAAAACAGTTTAAGACTGGCTTTAATTTATAAATTGAATATACATTGAACCATTGTCGAAAATATTTAAACAAGTATGTCATAAACCATCCAAGTGATTCCTTAATCTATGAAGATGAGGTGGAAACCCTACGATTGGCGGGACCAATTTCAAGGCCCAAAGAGTATGGATTCGGTAAATTTATTTGATGCCAGTAAATAATGGTTAAATAGGTTAGAAGATCAAGAAGAGTCAATAAGCCTATTACTATATTACCACTGGAATTGCTTCTTTCATAAAAGTATTACCGAGACAAACAACAACTCCAATTACATGTGGCATGAGTAGCAATGATAGTAATAATAGTTCCCTTTTTGAACGCTATTAGAAATATGGCGATAGTGCTAAATCAGGATTTTTCAACTTAAGCTTGTGATTTTCCTCATGACATCGTTTTTATAATTAGGTCCTATGGAAATGCTTTTTCCTCCAATTGTAATATCAGTTGATGTAAAAGAAGCAATTTTATTAATGTTGATCATAAATGATCGGTGTATCCGGACTAAAGGTGATGTGCCGATATCCGTTTCTAGATCGCTAATCTTGTATTTTATTGTGATAGAGCCACTGTCAAAAACGACAAGGATATTATCCTTAAGACTTTCTATATATAGAATATCATCTGTATTCAACCTGTGATTTCTTAATCCGGATTTGAGATAAAGGTAATTTTTTTGCCTTTCTCTTAATGTGACAGCGTGATCGGGTTTAACCGACCGTAAATATCGGTCGATAGCTTTGAAAAAGCGCTCAAATGTGATAGGCTTGAGCAGATAATCAATGATATCAAGATCGTAGCCATCTACAGCAAATTCGCGATAGGCAGTAGTAATAATCACGGCAGGCCGAACCTTTAAGCTCTTTAAAAAGTCGATACCAGTTATCTGAGGCAATTCAATGTCCAGGAACATCAGGTCTATCTGAACAGTTCTTAAGATCTCCATAGCCTTTATCGCAGTCGGGCAGGTAGCCACAACCTCAAAGGCATCCAATTGAGCAATATGGTTTTGAATCAGTTTGATCGCTAGTGGTTCATCATCCACTAGAAGACATTTTATTTTCATAAGAAAGCTAATTGGTTAAACTTCTTTTAAATCAATTTCTAATTCTACCGAATATACGTTGTTGATGCGCTGTATATCGACATGATATCGCGATGGATATAGGAGCTCAAGTTGGCGCCTCACGTTGCTTAAGCCGATGCCCTTCCCAGCTATTTCTTCTTCTCCAGTAAAACTATTAGCAACCTTAAAACTAATGTAGTTATGTTTCAAACTAAGGTGAATGCTGATAAAAGGACTACCCGAATCAACGCTTGCGCCATGTTTAAATGCATTTTCCACTAAAGATAATAAGATCAGCGGTGCAATGCCAATTTCTTTTCCGGTATTGTAGTCAAAGCTTAGTCTTAAACGATCGTCATATCTTAGTTTTTCTAGCATGAGATAATTTTCGATCAGTTTAATTTCGCCGGAAAGCGGAACATAGGGTGTATTACATTTGTAAAGCACATAATCCAATATCTCGGACAGACCAGCGATAGCGCCTGATGTAATCGGGGAATTCATGAGCGATAAGGAATAAATATTGTTCAGCGTGTTGAATAAAAAATGGGGGTTGAGTTGGTTTCGTAAAGCTTTAAGCTCCGTTTCTGCTTTTTCTTTTTCTAGGGTAAGAGCACGCTGCTGGGTGATGTATTAGTCGCGAATCAGTTTTACGAAAGCAAACATCCAGGCAGCAGAAAATGACAGGGCGAAGTAGTGGGTCACTAATTTGGGCAGGTCGGTAAGAATTTCCCAGATTGATTCCTGTCCAAATGGCGGCATTCTGATGAGCGGCTCCAATAGGTAAACAACAGCTATGCGAGAGCAGGCCGATATCAGGTATGAACCTACCAGAAAATATAGGAATACCTCGATATGATGCTTTGACCGCATCAGTTTAGGAATGATCAGGTAAGCTAGGAAATAAGATGCTAAAATGGTAACCGACATGTAATAAACATGACGGTACAATACGCTTTCCAATTGCCCGTATTCAACGGTATCATAGCGGTTCATAAAAATCACGGCGATTATCAGCCAGAAGATCACGTGACTTTGAAAACGATGGGTCAAGCTAAACTTAACGATCCTTTCAATTAATGGCATGATCAAATATAAACTATGGAAAGGTTATCTTCATCAAAGATGACAGAACCTTTAATATCGCTCCCGAAAAAGCCGAAATCGAAGACGAAACAATAAAAACCGTTTTGATCCAGTATCCGTACTCATATCGAACCTTTATGGCAGTACCAGCTTAAAGGCACGAAAATTTATTCGAATTTCATGGAAGTTTTTTAAATCATTAAAGATGAAAGCACCTTTAAACGTCATCACCTTGTTTGTATATATTTTGATCGGTATGCCTTCTTATGGCCAGCAAGCCAATCAAGTCGCTGAAAAATCAAAAATTTCAATCGACAGTACTATTCTGAAAAGAATGGACAATGCCCAACTGGTGGGCCTAGGTGCAGCTATTATCATTGATAAGCAATTAGTCTGGTCTAAAGGTTATGGCTATGCTGACAGGGAAAACAACATACCCTTTACCACATCCACGGTCATGAACATTGCATCGGTTTCGAAAACAATTACCGGGGCCTGCCTAATGAAAGCGGTGGAACAAGGCAAACTTTCGCTTGATGAGGATATCAATACCTATCTGCCCTTTAAGATTCATAATCCATTCTTTCCGAAAGAGAAGATCACCTTGCGTAACCTGGCTACGCATACCTCTGGCCTAAATGACAGGTTTCCCTTTTATACCTCCGACACCTTGTATGTTAACGGAAAAGATTCAGAGGAATCACTGGGCGATTTTCTACAAAACTATTTTACACCTAGTGGCAAGTATTATTCCAAAGAAAATTTCCTTGATCATAAGCCAGGTACGTTTCGTGAGTATTCAAATATCGGCACCGCGCTGGCCGGCTACATCATTGAAGTGCGGACGGGTAGAAAGTTGAACGACTATAGCCGAGAATATCTGTTTAAGCCATTGAAAATGCATGATACCGGATGGTTCCTCTTAGAGATCAACCAGAAAAAGCACGCTAGGCTATACCAGAAACAGGCGGATAGCAGTATTAAACGGATACCGCTTTATGGAATGACGACTTATCCCGACGGTGGCGTACGTACATCGGTTAATGACCTGTCTCACTTCTTTATATGTTTGTTGAATGAGGGTAGATTTCAAAATAGACAGGTTCTAGGTAAGAAAATGGTGCAGGAGATGTTGAGGTTTCAGTTTAATGAAGTGCACAAACCTGAGAATATTGTACCGGCTGAATTGAACTCCGGCATCTTCTGGTCTACCAAGATGGGAGGAAAAAGGATCGGGCACAACGGCTCCGACTTTGGTGTAAGGACTTTCATGCTTTCTGATCTTAAAAAAGAAATTGCGGTGATCATATTCATCAATACTTCATTGCTGGAAACAGAAGAGGCCAAGTTTTTTGGTATTTATAATGAGCTTTATCAATATGGTGTTCAGCTCAGAAATGCACATCAATAATAGCCTACTTGGTTACCGAAGGTTGCTGTACTCAATAGTAGATTCATCATCTTGGTGTCTGGTCCGTTTAAAGGATAATTCCGATTTTAAGGAGTTCTTGTCGCTAAAATATGCTGTTAAAATCTTTTTTCTTTCATAGCAGCACAATGTTGCTGTTTCAATACCATGCGATGATTATCAGTGTTTAACACGCCATTAGTTGCTGTTTAATGTAGCACATGATGGCGCTTGCCAAATTTTAAATAAAGTAATGGCAAGCTACTTTTAAAAACTTAAACCTATATTGTGATTGGATGGCTTGAAAAAACTTTTGGAGAAAAAGGGTCCGATTATTAGTTAGCCATTTTTTCCAAAACCAGTATAATGGATAAAAGCAATGTAGATTTGTTTAAGAGATACTAGGCATCTGCTGGTTGGAGAAGAGATGAAAATTAGAAGACAGAAACAATGGAGTTAATATCAATAAGACAAAATCCAGAGCACAAAGAAAGAGCAATAAAATATTTTCAAGACAGTTGGTCTGAAATTTCACCTGTTATTTATGAAGATTGTATCTCAAATAGCATTAATGCTAAACAATCTTTACCTCAGTGGTATATCTTAGAAAAAGAAGAGGAAATAATTGGTTGCGCAGGACTAATAACAAATGACTTTATAAGTAGGATGGATTTATATCCTTGGATTTGTGCCATATATATTGATGAAAAACATAGAGGAAATGCTTACGGGGCATTACTCATAGAAAAAGCTAAAAAAGATACAAAAGCTTTTGGATTTAGTTGTTTGTACTTATGTACTGACCTTATAGGTTATTATGAAAAATATGGATTTGAATACATTGGACAAGGCTACCATCCTTGGGAAGAAAGCTCAAGAATTTATCAAATCGAAGTATAAAAAAGGCATATAACAAGGTTTTAGCAATAATGGGGCAAGACTGTTAAATCTGACGGTAGTTCTTCGCTTCTTACACTATCGCAAAGCTTCAAAACGTCGTGTTAGTAATATTAAAATAGCTAGAAAACAGAATGATACCAAAATTTTTAGAAGAATTTAAAGACAAGCTTGAGAAGTTCAAAATTGAAGCTATAAAGATCAAAGCAAGACCGATTAGCGATGACGGAAACTTAACTTTTACCCAAAGTAAGTTTTTAGGAAAGCCATATTTACCAACTTCGAGTGAATATCCAAAAGACAAACTTGGTAATCCCATGATCCTCTTGGCACAAATCAACTTTGCCGAAATACCACATATAGAAAACTATCCAACCGACGGAATTTTACAATTTTTTATTTCTCCAACAGGTTGGTACGATATGGACGATTATAAAATTATTTTTCATCAAACTATCGAAAATGAATATCAAACTGATTTCCATTTTTTAACTGAAAACTTATATGAAGAAAGTCCTGTTTATTGCGAACATCAATTGGATTTCGAAAAAGTGATGGAATATGGAGGATATGAAGATTTTAGATTTGATATGGACTTTAACGGAGAAAGTTATTATGACTATCAAGAGAAATTGACCGATGAACAAAAAATTGAAATGGACAATATTCTTGACGGAACTGGACATAAAATTGGTGGATATGCGTATTTTACACAGGCTGATATAAGAGACTACAATGAAAATCTTAAAGAAGATCTTTTATTGTTGCAAATAGATACTGATGAAAAAATTATGTTTGGTGACTCTGGAGTTGGAAATTTATTCATAAATCCAAAAAGTTTAAAAGAAAAAGACTTTAGCAAAGCGTGGTTTAATTGGGATTGTTGTTAGAACAGAAAGAAATACCACGGCTTAGAAGGGTTTGCCAAACCATGTTTGCGAACTAAAATCACAAATTTATGGACATTGTAAATTATGATTTTACAAAGTAACGCTATGAAAAAAAATGGAATTCTAATTGTAAGCTCACTGATCTTAGGCATCACGGCTTTTTTTGTAAGAGATTTGCTCCTCGGTTTCGCCATGACCTATATCTTGGGAGAAAAAATATCCTTTGAAAAAAGCTGGGAATTACCCTATCAAACTTTTCCATTTTTACTCTTTGTCATTTCTTTCAGCATCATTCCTTTTTTATATTTAATAGTAAAAAGGATTGGTGAACTTAACAGTACATTCAAAAAAGTCTTTTCCATAAGTTTAATAACTGGTTCTGGATTGATATTATTAATTAGTCGAATTGTCTATATAAAATTCAAAGCATCTCAAATCAATGAGATGTTAAGGAGAGCTGAATTTAGTGAAGGTGCTGAAATACCAAGAATTAAATTTGAAGAGATATATTTAGAAATGTTCTTTGGCATTGGCTTAGTCATAGGTATGCTTATTGCTATCTTAATTTTTAGAAAAAAGCGCTTGGCTACTCGCTAAAGACATCGCTTGGGCTTGCAGGTTCAATGATTTAAATCGCAGTTGTTGTTTAGGTTAAGTATTAAGTTAACTACGAATAAAAGTTTTTCGAAAGCATAAATACATTTCAGGAGTCAATGGATTTGACTATTGTGTCTGCTATTTATAGCTATTTCTTATAGTTAAGTCAGGTTAAACACTTGTCTATTTCTGGTGCTTAAACATTTCTGCTATAAAACTAAACAATCTGCGCAACCCTAAATGAATACATCAATTATCTTAGAGACATGCTTCAATGCTTCATGTAGAAGGTAGGGGATATTCAACCAAATTAACCAAGTATAATGAAATTCAAGTTTATGATCATGGCTTTAGCAAGCCTGAGCTATGGCCTATGTCAGGCTCAAACCAATTCAGAGGCCATTAAAGAAGACTTTAGGCCTGCGGTAACCAATCAACCGGGCCAAGAATTCCCACAGGTCAATTCACAGGGTTACGCCCGATTCCGCATCAAAGCTCCACAATCAGACAGTATCAGGGTAAGCCTTGGTTTAGGTGGTCAGGGGGGAACTAAACTCAGCAAAACGGCTGATGGATTTTTTGTCGGTACTACCGCAGGAGCAATGGATGAAGGTTTTCACTATTACCATCTCACGATTGATGGTGGCGTATTTAATGATCCTGGTTCGATGAATTATTTTGGCTCCTCAAGATGGGAAAGTGGCATTGAAATCCCTGCGAAAGATGAAGACTTTTATGCCAATAAAAATGTAGCTCATGGCAATGTGCAGCAAATACTTTTTCCATCTAAAAGTACCCAGACTTCACGCAGGGCCTACGTTTACACACCGCCGGGATATGGCAAAGATAAACAACGTTTTCCGGTGCTGTACCTGCAACATGGATGGGGTGAAGACGAAACTGCCTGGAGTAACCAAGGCCGGGCAAACCTGATTATGGATAACCTGATTGCGGAGGGGAAAACTAAGCCATTTATCATCGTGATGACCTACGGAATGACTAATGAAACCAAATGGGGACGCATGAAGGACTTTAAGATCGATGGTTTTCAAACCGTATTAACTGAAGAGCTGATCCCTTATATAGATGCCAACTTTTCAACGATAAAAACTTCCAATGGCCGCGCTATGGCGGGGTTATCAATGGGTGGGATGGAGACGCATACCATTACGTTGAACAAACCAGCGCTTTTCGGCTACTATGCCTTATTAAGTGGTGGCACCTACAAGCCAGATGAACTGAAAGATAAAGCGAAACCGCGGTTAATCTTTATTAGCTGTGGAAGCAAGGAGCGTCCAGAAGGTGTAAAAAGTGCGGTTGCAGCCTTAAAAGAAGCCGGCTATAATGCGTTTTCTTATGTTTCGGACCATACTGGTCACGAATTTCAGACTTGGCGTAGGAGCCTGCGTGAGCTTGCTCCATTATTATTTAAATAAATATAGATGAATCCTACAACTTGGCTAATGGCTATAAAAGCCGTTGGTCTTGTTTAATTAAAGATGAAGCACATGATCGCTAAACCTCTTATTTTTCTCTTTGCAGGCTGTTTAACTTTTCAGCTCAGTGTGGCTCAAACTGAATTGCAACCTGATTTAAAAGCATTCAGACCAGCTGAAAGCAATCAACCTGGTAAATTATTCCCTCAAGTCAATATGGAAGGCAAGGTGAGGGCAAGCTTTTATGCACCTCATGCCTCTAAAGTCCAGTTGGATCTGGGTGGAAAAAAGTATGACCTCATTAAAAACGAAGCAGGCCTATGGACAGGGGATTCGGATCCACAGGACGAAGGTTTTCATTATTATCAGCTCCATGTGGATGGTGCCTCCATTCCCGATCCTAACAGTCGTTATTTCTACGGTGCCGGAAGGCTGGGCAGCGGTATCGAAATTCCAGCTGCTGACGAAGCCTTTTATGCCTTGAAAAAGGTGCCTCATGGTCTGATCAGCGAAAATATTTATTATTCTAATTTAACTCAAAGCTGGAGAAGATGTTTTATCTATACCCCGCCAAGTTATCATGAGGATAGCCAAAAGCGTTTTCCTGTACTTTACCTTCAGCACGGAAGCTTCGAGGATGAGACAGGCTGGGTTAACCAAGGAAAGGCAAATCTCATTTTGGATAATTTAATTGCACAAAATCAGGCGAAGCCGATGATCATCGTTACGGATAATGGTTACGCGCTTAAACCAGGAGCGAAGAAGACCACAGAAAAGGGAAAGGGTGTTTCTATTTTTGAAGATGTGTTGATTAAAGAAGTCATTCCAATGATCGATCAACGCTTTCGCACCTTGGCCGATCGGGAACACCGAGCGATTGCCGGACTTTCGATGGGGGCCAATCAAACGATGCGCATCGTGATGAAACATCTGGATCAATCCGCCTATTATGGAGGCTTTAGTGGTACTTCAAACTATCCAAGTTCTGATGTGATAGATCCAAATGTATTTTTGGAAGGAAAGTTTAAAAATGGAGCTGAAGTGAACAATAAGCTTAAGTTGCTTTGGCTCGGACTGGGTACTAAAGAATCTGCTCCCTTTCCTAAATCCGTGGGGGCATTTAAAGCCATGTTAGATCAGCAGGGAGTCAAGTACACCTATTACGAATCTCCGAAAACAGCCCATGAATGGCTTACTTGGCGGCGTAGCCTGCAAAATTTTGCGACCTTGCTATTTAAGTAGGGTATTCATCTATGTTTGATGGTGAATTTTACTTGCTGATAAGTTAAAGCTGCTTATTTGATTTAAAACGGTCGTGCGGCTATATCATAGTTTGTAAGTTCACCTATAATTTGTGACGTTGAAAAACCGGTTGCTGTAATCTAACTACTGCTACTGGTTATGTTTCATTATTATTATTTAAATTTATGTTTGGTTTATTGATATAAGTGAAATCGAAAAGCACATTTATAAGCTAGCCCCATCAGTTTTGGCGGTACGACAACAGGCCAATAACGCTTTGGAGCGTAGAAGTCATAGATCAAAAAGCTAATTATATACGCAATAATCTCGCTGTAGCTGTTTTGGTGAACGAGCCACACGAGTGGTGTTACAGCAGCGCCATAGATTACAGCGAGGGAAAGGCCTTGATAGCTATATTGTATTTATAATAATAATTAAGGATGAACGATACGAAAAGACTTTCTCGACTTACAGCTATACTAACTGTGCTGCAAACAAAGAGCATCGTTACATCATCAACTCTTGCTAAAAAGTTTGACGTAAGTGTTCGGACGATTTATAGGGATATCATTGGAACAAGCAGGCGTGCCGATAATTGCAGAAGAAAGAAAAGGATATACACTAATGGAAGGATACAGGATCCCGCCAGTAATGTTTACCGAAAGCGAAGCAAATGCTTTAATCACATTAGAACAATTGGTTCAAAAAAACAGCGATAGTTCTCTTATAAAAGAATACGCAGAAGCCATCAACAAAATAAAGTCAGTTTTATTATACTCCACAAAAAACAAGATTGAATTACTTTCTGAAAGAATTGCCACTAGTCCTGCAAGTCCAAAAAGAAATACGAGCAATTCATTGGCCTTGATACAAAATGCTTTGACAGACTTTAAGGTTTTGAGAATCACCTATCAGGCCGCACAAAATCATGATACAACTATGCGTAACATAGAGCCATTTGCCTTCTACTATAATCTACAAGAGGATTGGTTGGTTATTGCATATTGTCAATTACGGAACGATTACCGGATGTTCGATTAGATAGAATATTAAAGATAGAACCCCTTGAAATTTCGTTCGAACCACATCAACTAACATTAAAAGACTTTTTGGATACCAAAGAAAAAAATTTTGGTATGCCTGACATACCCTTGTCATAACGCCCTACTTCTTTTGTACTATTATTAATTTAAAAACAAAAGAAAGATGGGTAAAGCAAATTTGGTATCAGTAAGAATTATTACGGCTGACATAAAGCGATTGGTTAAGTTTTTTGAGGAGGCAACAGCAACAACAGCTAGATGGGCAACAGATGACTTTGCAGAGCTGATATCTGAGTCATTTACTTTGGCGATTGGAAGTACGCGAACATTGGCTTTTTTCGGAGATGGTGTTGCAGCGCCTGCAACGAACAAAAGCATTATCATCGAGTTTCTTGTAGAGAATGTAGATGATAATTACGAAATGATTAAAGCTTTAACAAGTGAAATTGTGCAGAAGCCGACTACTATGCCTTGGGGTAACCTTTCTTTATTATTTCGTGATCCAGATGGGAATTTGATCAACTTTTTTACTCCCCTAAGTAATGAAGCAAAAAAAAGGCATAAAGAATAGGCCTAGCGGCCAGCACATGCCGTCGGTTTGCTCCATCGACGAAAATAAGTGAATAGTCAGGTGAAGAGAGATGCTGTAACATTGGTTGATACTAATACTTTTATTAAATATTTTCATAGATAGCTATAACCCCAACTTGGTGGCCAATTAACGTAGCCTTTGTGCATTAACGGAAGTGCTGATCAGTTTTTTTCTGCTCAGAACAGCCGGTTTGTTGACATCACTGACCTCAATAGAAAAGGGAGTTATACAGTTCGAAACGAAAATAGCTTTAATTACGAAAGTTTAACCACGGCAAATCTTAATATCACCCGAGGTCGGCATCAGCTATTTTCTAATTTAGGCTACAATTTCGCCAGTAGTGAAACCAATTATTATTCGATGGTTACCGAAGGGTTTCCATTTGATCGACTGGATAATCTCTTGTTTGCGGCACAATACCAAGCGAACGGGAGACCTTCTGGCGATGAAAGTACGATACGTAGGGTTGGATTGGTTTATAATGGAGGTTATACTTATGACAATCGCTTCCTAGCCAATGTTTCCGTACGTAAGGATGGATCATCACAATATGGAACTCAAAAGAAATTTGGAGTTTTTTGGTCAGCTGGCTTAGGTTGGAACATCCACAACGAGAAATTTTTTAGACAAGGTGATCTTGTAAACCGCTTAAAATTACGTGCAAGTTATGGGGCAACCGGCTCTCTGAATATTCCGGCCTATAGCGCCCAGTCTCGTTATAGTTTTGGAACGAGCACCAGTTATTTTGGTGATCTGGGTGCTACCTTAGTCGGTTTAGGTAATAGCCTACTCAGTTGGCAAAATGTGCTTAAAAGTAATATTGGACTTGATTTAGTCATGTTTAGAGAAAGGTTGGATGTAAGACTTGATGCTTATAGAGAAAATACGCGTAACTCGCTTACTGAGATTACTTTAGCGCCGTCTACTGGGTTTCTTAGTTATTCTGAAAATTTGGGACAGATCCAAAACACGGGTTTTGAATTCTCTGCGCGCTACAAAATATTGGAAAATTCTAATAAAGGCCTGCTCTGGTCTGTAAATGTGAACGGTATCACCAATAAAAATATACTTAAGGAACTCTCTAACAAGCTTAAAGCGTCTAATGAGAAGCTAAATAACGGCAATGATAAACAGGTTGTGCCTAATATTTTACTTCAGGAAGGTCAGGCCATTAACACCATTTATGTGGTGCCTTCGCTAGGTGTCGATCCAGCGACTGGGGCAGAAGTGTTTCTGACCAAAGATGGACAAAAAACCTTTGTATGGAATGCGGCTGACAAAGTCCCTTATGGGATTACTCAGCCCAAATGGAACGGAAACTTTGGTTCCAATTTTATGTATAAAGGATTTGAAGTGAATTTGATTTTTAGTTATCAATTCGGCGGACAGTTGTACAATCAGACCTTGGTCGACAAAGTTGAATCTGTCAATCCGGCATTTAACGTAGATCGTAGAGCATATGATTTGGGATGGGCTGCTCCAGGTGATGTCAGTAGGTATACCCGAATTACTACTAATTCTTATCAAAACCCTACTAGACTTACCTCGAGGTTTGTACAGGATGACAATACACTTAGCCTTGGATCTGCCTCATTTGGATACAACTTTTACAGAAATGCCTTTGTTAAAAGGTTAGGCATGAGAAGTCTCCAGGTTACTGCAATCACGAACGATCTTTTTCGGGTGAGTTCTATAGAAATTGAACGAGGTACCAGTAATCCATTCGCCCGTACTTATTCCCTTTCATTAAGAGCTGGCTTTTAAAATTAGAAATATGAGATTAAAAATATTAATAGTAATTGGTCTGATATCATCAACCTTATTACCTTCTTGTAAAAAATACTTAGATGTAAAACCGAAGTCTAGCCTTTCAGAAGATGAACTTTTTAGTTCGGAAGTTGGTTTTAGGCAGGCACTGACGGGAGTGTATTCGCAAATGGCTTCTAGAAACCTATATGGAGACCTGCTGTCTATGAGCTTTGTATCTGTGCTGGCGCAGAATTATACTACGACAGGATCATCAGCTCCTTTTGGACAAACTAAATTACTTAATTATACCTCTGGCGAGGTAATAGGCTACACGAACTCCATTTGGAATAGTAGTTATAGCGCAATTGCTGGGTTGAATAAGATCATCATTAATTCAGAAGAGAAAAGAAATGTGCTATCTGCCTATAATTATGCCATGATTAGGGGTGAGGCTTTAGCTTTACGTGCCTATCTGCATTTCGAATTACTTCGCTTATTTGGCCCGGAGTTTAGTGCGGGTAAAGCGTTAAAGGCCATCCCATATAAAAAGACTGCTGATAATTTGGCCATTGTACCTTCAACAACAGCCGAGGTAACCAATCAGGCTTTATCAGATCTTGCAGAAGCTGTAGCCTTGCTTAAAGGACAGGATCCTATTCAATTTAGCTCTCCCAGTAGGCAGACCAGGATGAATTACTTTGCAGCTAAGGGTTTAGAGGCAAGAATAAGGATTTATATGGGCGACAAGCCAGGTGCATTCTCAGCTGCTCAGACGGTCGTGGATTCCGGGAAATTCCCTTTTGTGACGGTATCTCAGGCATCTGCAGCTGCTGGCTTTAAAGATCGACTTTATTTAAGTGAACAAGTTTTTTGTCTTAGAGTCGGTGACATTAAAAATTGGGCTGAACAACTTTATTTCGGTACTAATGCGAACCCGGCGTCTAAACTGACCAGGACAGCAGCAGAGTTTGCTACGCTTTATGAAAGTTCATCTACTGATATCAGATTCGTAAATGGCATTGAATCTGGTATGCCTTCCAAATTTTGGCAAACTTATTCGTTTAATACCCTGGATTCAAATAGGCTTGATCAAAATGTCCCATTGATTCGAGTATCGGAAATGTATTATATCATGGCTGAAGCAGCGCCGACAGTAGCTGAAGGTGTTGGTTATTTGAATGCTGTGCGACAAAATAGAGCATTGGCTAATTTGCCAACTACGGTTACGGCTACAGCCTTGACTACGGAAATTAGAAAAGAATATCAAAAGGAATTTTATGCTGAAGGTCAGCTTTTTTACTACTATAAACGGAATAAGGTGGCCAGGATGCAGTTTATGACGAGGGACATTCAGCTCAGTAGCTACGTACTCCCCATTCCGCAGAGTGAATTAGAGTTTAACCCAAATTATTAAAAGCTAAAATTTCGATATTATGAAACGTTTTTTGTTTTTCATACTCCTAGGCCTTTTCGCTGCTTGCAAACAGCAGGAAGTGCCCACCTATAAAGCTGAAGGTGGAATCAGCTTCTACGTTACAACTTCAGAAGCTGACAGCCTCAATTATTCATTTGCGCTTTCACCGACACCTAAAGAACGGGACACTGTTTTTTTGAAAATGCGTATCCTTGGACCTCTCTCAGATAAAGCGAGAACTTTTACTGTTAAAGCTGCTGTGGGCACCACTGCACGCCAAGGGATAGATTACGAATTGCCTAATTATGCTGTTCCTGCCGGAGCAATAAATATACGCTATCCGGTGATCGTGTTTAAGACACCCGAAATGTCTGCTAAAGCATTCCGGCTAGTATTAGAAGTAGGCGATGATAAAGATTTAAAGCCAGGAGCCATCGGTATAGAAATGGGCAACGGAATTACCAATACCAAAAGTTTAAGTCAGATGAAGATCAATATTAGCAATCGAATAACGAAACCTTCTTATTGGGATCAGGAGAGGTATTTTGGTGACTTCAGTGAGGTCAAATTTAAATTTATGATTAGCGTAACAGGTTTGACGGATTTTTCGGAAGCAGCCATTGGAGTTGACGGTGGTTATAACTTACCTGTGAAATTGCAAAATGCACTTCTAGCCTATGAAGCAATCCATGGCTGGTTAATTGACGAGACAGGCAACCGTGTAACATTTTAACCTATTTTAATTGAAAATCATGCTTAAAAATATTTTAAATAAATGCCTGATCATTTCTTTGATCATGGTAGTTCTGGCTTGTAAAAAGGAAGTGCAGCATTCAAATCAGGAGAAAATCAATGAAGTAACTATAGTGACTGATAGTAGTTCTTTTACTTTAGTCCAGTTTGATTCCCTGAAAATTGTGCCTAAGTTAATTGAATCAAAATCGGGAAATCAATATACTTATCAATGGAAAATGTATCCGAAGAGCTCTGGCTTAGGTGAAAATGTTGTTATCTTATCTACACAGAAAGAATTGAAGGCTAAAATAAATCAGCCTCCTGGAAGCTATAACATACAATATAAGGTGACCAGTTCTGTGACGGGACTATCTTCTATATCATTGTATGAAGTAGATATCAACGGGGCGCTTTATGAAGGTTGGAATATCTGCAACAATAAAGGCGGGAAAGGCCAACTTTCCTTTGTAAGGGCAGACGGAGTAGTCTTTTTTAATCCCGCCGAGGCCGTAAATAGTACCACCTATCCAGGAAAAGCCATTTCGGCAAGCTCTGGAGTGTATCTTAGTAGTTTTGCAACCACCTACTACTTTACAGATCAAGGAATATATCGATTTAACGCTAACGATTTTGTGTATAGTGTCAGCAATAAGGGTATTTATCCTGGAGGATTTAGTGTTTCTGGACAGGTGTGTTACGGGATGGATAAATTCCAGTACGATCAATTTCTCATCGTCGACGGCAATCTGCATATGGGTTTCGGACCTTATGGCTTTTACCCAGAGGAAGTATTTAAACCTTTTTCAGAGCGATTGACTGGGGACTACTCCTTGTTTCCTGCAGTAATAGCAAGCGACGGTAATAGAACGTATTTCTATGATAACAAAAACAAGAGATTTATGGAAGTTTATCCAATGGAAAGAACGATCAGTATCGCTGGTGCTACCCCATCGCGTAGCTTTAATTTAGCTAATGTCGGGAAAACCTTGATTGCTATAGACTATGGAAAACGAAGTTATTTTAGTGATGAAATTTATTTGATCATGCAAGACCAGACAGGTCTCCGCTACCTGTATTCTATTACTGGTGCAACGCCTGGAATCAACCAGGTAATTGGAAATAGTGTGGATATTGATAAGGCAATTGCCTACGCCACCTCCAGCTCGGCAAAACACATGTACTACGCAACGGATAATAAAATTTACCTCTATGACATGTTGATCAATTCATCGCGATTGGTCTATACGTTCCCGTCGGAGTATAAAATTAAAGATATCAAAATGCCTCGATCGTCTAGTAAAAAGATGGTTGCGGCGGTTAATCGTGGGGATTCGGGAGAACTGTACTATTTCGACCTAGATAATTTAGGAGATTTTGTAGGTAATACGTATACTAAAAAAATTGACGGTTTTGGCGAGATCACGCAGATCAGTTATCGAGTTAAATAAGACAACCAGTACTACCTGCGCTGTTCAACAATTGAAATTGAATTCCTTTTCATGTTGGCGCGGGAAAATAAAATATTTCAATATAAAAATTATAAAAATGAAAAGAATCATTATATCGGCTATTTGCTTATTCTTCAATATTTCTGCTTACAGTCAATTTATAGAAAATGGCGCTTTAGACTCTTTGAATGCACTTAAGGGGAACCGAGTTGCATTAAATAAGAAACTTAAATTGCTTGGAGCTGGAACTGAGGATGATTTGAGCCTCCTGTTAGAATATTATAGTGGATCAACAAAAAGTAAAGATTCAATTATGCAGATGGTGCTAAAAAGATTTCCTAAAGGAAAAATAGTCTTTTCTAAAAGGGTAAGTCAATTGTATGCAGCGCAAAATCCTACGAAACAGGCGGAAATCATCGCTGATTTGCAGAAAGATCACCCTACAGAAAGTTACGACCGCATGAATTATTTAATTGCATATAATTTTGCAGGAGCGAAAGATACTGGGAAAGCAATCGAATATTTAGAAAAAGTTAAAGGTGATACTCGTTTTATGGCATTGAGAGATGTTGTAAAAGCTATTCTTAAGTATGATGTAGAGGCTGCAGAACTTTTGGTAGCCAATGAGCTAAAAAAGCAAAATACGGAACGTGAGCAAATCACACTTTTGAATTTGTATAGCTCTATGATGGATAAAAAAAGTGATTATTCAAAAGCACTTGCGACGATTCGAAAGTATGCCAATCCAACTTCAAGTACCGATCGTGAATTTTTGGCGAATTACTACTACACATTAAGTAAAACAGGTGATTATTCGAATGCGCTTCCTGGACTGGAAAAAGTTGTTGTTAATGGTGATACCAGTAAGCGTATCGTAGCAGAGCTTAAGAAAACATATTTACAATTAAATCCGGATAGCAATGTAGAGGCGTATTTAACGAACGTTAAGAAAAAAGTAGGTTGGCAATTTAGAGAGAAAACGGCTAAAAAAATGGTTAAAAAGTTAGCTCCGAATTTTTCGGTTACTGATTTAAATGGAAATGTGGTATCTCTTGCTGATTTAAAGGGGAAAACAGTTGTACTCGATTTTTGGGCTACATGGTGTGGCCCTTGTAAGGCTTCTCTACCTGCAATGCAATTAATTGTGAATAAGTTTAAGAAAAATGAGAATGTGAAATTTCTATTCATTCACACTTGGGAAAAAGGCCCAGATGCAAAAGAGGCTGCAGCGGGTTACTTTGCAGAGAACGGCTATGATTTGCCATTGTTTATGGACTTGAAGGATCCGATAACCAATACGAATAAAGCAGTTTCGTCTTTAGGTATTCAAGGTATTCCAGCGAAGTTTGTCATCGATAAAAATGGCTTTACCCGTTTTGAGACCATGGGTGGGGGAGCATCTACGGAAGCGGAAGTGCAGGAACTAACTGCCATGATAGATTTAACAATTCAAGAAAAATAGGAATAGCCTTCCAGTGGTCTGACCATAGATTAAGCGAGGTTTCGCTTTCTCTCGGTAGGCTTAATGGGGCGTAAAAAGCTTCTCATGAAAATGAGAAGCTTTTTTTGTGAGAAATAGCCGTTTTAACACTGTTATCTCTTTACCGCAGATAGCGTATTTGTATCAGGCGAACAATCTTAAATCCCCTGAATAGTGTCAGTGGATGGTTTTATATCTGCCTCATTCAAACGCAAGTGTTTAGAAAAAGATATATTACCCATATTATAAAAATGCTAAAGTGCATTTGTTGGAAAACTTGAATATAAGCGCAATCGATTGCGAATAGGATGTCATTATCACAGAACCCCCTTTGTATAGTTCTTAACTGAGTTTTTTACAATTATCGTCTCCCGATGCTTTTAATGGTTTCAAATCCAAACAAGTTTGTTGTAATGTTAATATATTACAATTTTTTGCTTAAATACTGAAATTACTTTCCAGCTAAGTTACCTTTATTTGCTAGTATAAACTCAATAGTTTAAAAACCAAATTATAAACCAGGTACTGGTATTTTGTTGCCTGAGTCATTTTGTTCATATTCCCATTATACGCATTGTGTTTCTTCATAGTGATCGATAAGGGAGGTAGAGCAGTGACCAAGATCAACAGACTAGATACCAAGACCCAATCGTATTGTATGAGATAAAATTTACTTTCAGATCTAAAGGACAGTGCCCTGGGTGGTGCTGGATTCTACCCGATAACCACAATTGTTGCACGCATTGTCGCTTCAACAATAGGGAACATCTACTAAAATATTAACCTATTAACCCCCCCCATTAATTATGGAAAAAAAGTCACTATCATTATTGTGTTTATGTACCGTATTAACAGGTACGGTGCTCACCACATATACAGCGCAAGCCAAAGCATCAAATTGGGTGTTGGCCACAACAACCGCTGATGTACCTACCTCAATAATTTTAGAAAAAGCAGTTACCGGTACGGTAAAAGATGAAAACGGAAATACCTTACCTGGCGTTACTGTGATGGAAAAAGGTACCCGTAACGTAAAAGCCACAAATGCGTCTGGTCAATTCAATATCAATGTCGCGGATGCAGGAGCCGTATTGGTATTTACCTCTATAGGTTATCTTCCCCTTGAAGTTCCTGTAGGCAGTAAAACGGTGATCAATGTATCGATGGTACCGGAGTCTAGTAAACTAAATGAGGTGATTGTAACCGCATTGGGTATAAAGAGAGAGGCCAGAAGTTTGGGCTATTCTGCGCAAAAAGCCGATGTAGACGGCATGCAAACGAACCGCACCACCAATCTCGCAAATGCACTTCAGGGCCAAATTGCTGGTTTAGATATTTCACCGCCAGCGGCAGGTCCCGGTAGCAGTACAAAGATCAGGTTGCGTGGTCAATCTTCTTTTTCCGCAGATAACTCTCCGCTAATTGTGATTAACGGCTTACCGATGTCGCAGGGCGCCGTAAGTACTAATGGAAATGCTGGAAATACAGACCAAGGCGATAACATGCAGGGTATTAATCCTGATGACATTGAATCGATGACCGTTTTAAAAGGTTCGACTGCAGCGGCACTCTACGGTTCCCGTGCGGTTAACGGAGCCATTATTATCACCACCAAGACTGGTGCAAAAAATCAAGGCATAGGCGTGGAGATCAATTCAAATTTTACTTTGACCGAGGCCCTTGATTATACAGACTTTCAATATGAATACGGACAAGGTGAAAATAATAAACGTCCCACAACTCAGGGAGAGGCACAAAGTTCGGGTGCCTGGAGTTTTGGTGAAAAGTTTGACAACGTGCCAACTTTCCAGTTTGACGGGGTGAAGCGTCCGTATGCACCGGTAAGAAACCGCATCAGTACTTTTTTTAGAGTTGCACCTTCTTGGAGCAATACTGCCGCTATCTCTGGTGGAAATCAAAAAAGCAGCTTCCGGGCTTCATTTTCTAATCAGGACACTAAAGGCATTATCCCTAATAACGACTATACTAAGAACATCTTTAACCTTGGTGTTAATCATCAGCTAACCGATAAATTTAGCGCACAATTTTACGTTAACTATAGCCATGAATTTAACAATAACCCACCGTTTGTAGGTGTGCAGGGCTTGTCTATTCCGTCATCTATGTATAGGATTGCCAATTCCATAGGTTTTGATGTGCTTGAAGCAGGTGCGATAAATGCGCAGGGAAATGAAACGCCAACCTCACGTTTTTCTACCGTTACCAACCCTTACTGGGTGCTAGCTAAGCAATTTCAGAAACAAACGAAAGATCACCTTCTGGGAACAGCTGTACTTCGCTACCAATTCTTTGATTGGTTGTATTTACAAGGCCGGGCCAATATGGATCTTTTAACAAGTTCTTTTGAGACCAATTCTGCGACAGGAGGTGCCGGTATTGGAGCAGCGCCTGCGGGTCTTTTTAATGGTTCTTATTCTATCAACTCTGTGAAAAACAGACAAAATAATTTTGATTTTCTATTAGGTGGTGGCCATACTTGGAAGGATTTCACCTTTAATGCCACTGTAGGTGGTAATAACTTTCCTTCAGTTTCTTCAGTTTTTAGCGAAGGTGTTACCAATTTTTATGTTAGAGATTTATATACCATTGGAAATGGTGTGACCAATGTTTCTACCTACAACTTGTCTAAGCAAACTGTTAATTCCTTATATGGAACGGCTGAATTTTCTTATAAACAACTATTCTATCTTAATTTAACAGGGCGTAAAGATTGGTACTCTGTATTTTTGAAAGAAAATAACAATTACTTTTATCCGTCAGTTACCGGTAGTTTTGTATTCTCTGAATTGCTGAAGGATAAAAAATGGTTGAATTTTGGAAAGATTAGGGCTGCTATTGCTGAAACAGGAAGTGCCGGTGTAGTTGGTCCTTACAATGCATTAACTTTTACCTTAGCTCCTAATCCTTTTAACGGGTTACCTTTAGGAAGCATTAATGGCCTTAATGGCAGTACCGCTGCTGCTGTGGCACCAAATCCACAGATTAAGCCATTCGGTGTTAACGAAAAAGAAATTGGTTTAGAGTTGCGTATGTTTGATAACCGTGTCAATCTAGATGTCGCAGCTTATTATAAAAAAACATCCAATCAGGCTGTTCCAATCAGTTTATCTTTTAGCAGTGGCTATGGTAGTACCTTGGTTAACTTAGGCGGACTTGTAAATAAGGGCTTAGAATTTAATCTGGAAGTGGTGCCTGTTCGTAACTCGGCCATTACTTGGAGGAGTGCATTTAATACCGCTTTCAACTCATCAGAGGTCTTGTCACTGGCTAATAATCAATCTCAATTGGTAGTAGGTAACGGCGAGTTTTTCGGGTCGATTGTTCACGTAGTGGGCATGCCACTTAATCAAATTCAAGGTTATACGTATAAGCGTGATGCTGCTGGAAATATCATTTTGAAAGATGGAAGACCGGTACAAAGTACTGGATTGGTTAATTTCGGTAGTGGTTTGCCTAAGGCAACTGGAGGCTGGACCAACACCGTGATGTTTAAGGGCTTTACCTTTGTATCACATATTGACTACAAAGCAGGAGGTAAATTATTGTCTAGTACCAGTCTAAATTTGTTAAGGCAAGGACTATCCAAAGAATCATTGCCTGGCCGCGAAGGTGGTGTTGTGTTTCCTGGAGTAAATGCAGACGGTTCTCCTAATACCACTGCAGTAAATGCTGAAGATTTTTATGCCAGTTACCGTACCAGTGGAATTTTAGATCCATTTATCTATAATGCTGGCTTCATAAAGTTGAGAAGTCTGTCATTAGGTTACGATCTGAGCAAGTTCATCAATAAAAAGTATGTTAAAAGTGTAGTGCTATCTGCAGTATGTAGAAATGTGCTGATCATCAAAAAACATACACCTAATATAGATCCCGAAGCCATAGCCTCAAGTGGAGATAATTTAACAGGTTACGAGCAAGCTTCATTACCTACTACGCGTACTTATGGCTTTAATTTGAACGTAAAATTCTAATCCTAAAATAAATATGAAAAAGATACTCAGCATTTTAATTTCAGCGATCTGCGTTACTTTCGTAAGCAGCTGCGACAAAGGATTCGAGGAACTAAATGTCAATCCCAATAATCCAACTAAACTAGATGCCGCATTTTTATTTACAAATGCTCAATTTAGTACTTACTCTTCGATTATGGAGACAGAACCTACCGTGGTACAGCAATTTGTAAATCCATTTACCGGTGCTACATCCGCTTTTAACTTCAATCAGGTGAATCAGGCCTATACGGCTCAAAGATGGAACGGACAATTTAATGGTACAAATACGGGATCGACAACTTCTGGGAGCCCAATTCAATTGTTAGTTCAATTAATGAGTCAGATCAAAGATGATCCTAACCGTACAAATTTATACAATGAGGCTAGGATTTGGAAAGCTTATCAGTTCATGACACTGGTGGATACCTACGGAAATGTTCCGTATACCGAAGCTGCTCAAGCTTATCTGAGCAATATTTTAACACCAAAGTATGATAACCAAGCAGTAATCTACGCTGATTTGGTAAACGAATTGACCTCGGCAACAGCAGCGCTAAACGCTTCGAAAGATATCGTTACAGCAGATGTATTTTATGGCGGTAGAATAGATAAATGGAAAAAACTGGGCTATTCCCTTTTATTGCGCATCGGTATGCGTTACTCAAAATATGATGTAAATAAAGCACAGAGCATTGTACAGGCCGCTTTTGCTGGCGGGGTGATGACTTCTAATGATGATAATTGTTATTTAAAGTATACCGCCGCTTATGTGAATCCAATTAGTCAGAACCTCTCCACCTTAACCAATACTTATTATTTGGCTGAGCCATTTGTTAATCAATTGAAAAACTCAGGCGATCCACGCTTAAAGTTCATCTCAGCTAAATATCCCAATCCTGGAGCTGCAGGCAGTGGCGTGCCAGATACCACGTCTGCCAATCAATTTGGTTTACCTATAGGCTATAACAGTAGTACGTTGGCAACTGCGCCTGGTTTTAAAGGTGCAAACGGTTCTGGGTTTAACTACTCACAAGTGAATTACACTTATTTGGGCAACTTAACAGCACCTCAATTTTTTGTGACTTACGCACAAACGGAGTTGCTTTTAGCAGAAGCGGCTTTCAGAGGATGGCTGCCTGGAGGAGAAGCACCAGATGTTTATTATGCTAAAGGTATACGTGCGGCGATGGATCAATGGACATTTTATAATCCTGCTGCAGTTATTCCTTTGTCGACTCAAAATTCATTTATCAATTACCCTGCAATTGCTTACAACTCAGCAAATGCCTTAAAGCTCATCAATACTCAATATTGGATTGCTTCTTGGGGGAATGGACCTGAAGCTTGGGCAAACTTTAGACGTAGTGGTTTTCCGGCACTCACACCTAATCCAATTGGAGGCCAGAGTATAACTGGTGGATTTGTGAGGCGTTTTGTTTACCCGCAACTTGAGCTTTCTGCCAATACCACTAATTATCAGGCTGCCGTAGCGGATATGGGCGGCGCCGACAATATGGATACCAGAATCTTCTGGGACAAATAAGCACGTAGAAGGGAACTTGATGCATTTTGATAAAGCCGGTGATACTGGCTTTATCAAATAAGCAGATAATGTCAGGCATAATTTATAAATTACAGACTATAACAACCAGATATCAAGTATGAAAGCCACGTTAAAAAAGGCAACTCCTCACCCAGAGCAGTCGTTTAATATACACAAGGACATTGGACACGCAATGAGTAGTGCATGGCATTACCATCCTGAATGTGAATTGTTGGTGCTCAAACGGGCATATGGTACCTGTCTGGTTGGTGATCACGTAGGTCCGTTTAAAAATGGTGACGTGTTTCTATTTGGTTCAAACTTGCCTCATACGTTTAGAAGTGAAAAAAAGTATTTGGATCGGGATGATGAAAAGATTGGCGAAACGGTTGTGATTCTATTTCAAAATAATATTTGGGGTGATACGTTTTCAAATCTTCCGGAAATCGGTCCGATTATGAAATTGCTCCAACTTGCCAAACTAGGTTTACGATTAAAAGGAGCAACCAGAAAGAAGGTAGCTAAAATAGCTGAGGAAATGCTTACCGATACACCTGCAAGAAAGCTAATCAACTTATTATCTGCTTTAGAACTGATTGCAGCCTCTAAAGAGTATGAGTTGATCTCTTCAAGTGGCTTTAACCCCGAAGTAAACCTTGTGGATCAAAACCGAATTAACACCATCTTTGAATATACCTTTAATAACTATCACAGAAAGATAGTTTTAGAAGACGTAGCCAATATTATCAATATGGGTAAACATTCGTTTTGTCGGTATTTCAAATCTAAAACCAAAAAAACCTATATCCAATTTTTAATGGAAGTAAGGATAGGGAATGCTTGCCGTTTATTGGTTGAAGAAGAGTTTAACATGGCCGAGATTGGCTATGCCTGTGGATACAATAACATCTCTCATTTTTATCATCAGTTCAAAGCGCTTACCCAAAAGAACCCCCTAGATTACCGACAACATTATCTTAAAACTGAGGCGATGCGTTTTGCAGTTTAGCTGCACTTCAGCCTAATCATTATGGTGTTTTGTTCGTGTAGCATTTTTGTGCTATGTAACCATATGCCTCAAATGTTGCTAAAAATACCTATTGCTGATCGGCATCTTTTAGTAAGATTCCCGGTTTAGCCTAAATTAAATGTTCGACCACGACTAAAATTGCAATTAAAGAATGAAAATTTACAATACAAAACGAGGTATTATCATCAACCACGCAGACCATTTTTATTTGGTGGCAGATGTGGAATGGAACACCTTCGTGAACCGGCAAAATCTTTTTGATGCAGTAGCAGCTGATCTAGCTCACCTTAATGCAGCTGATCATTTAAAAGATTTGATTGATACAGATTTACTGCCACCGATAGGCGATCAAGAAGTATGGGCTTCGGGAGTGACGTATTTTCGTAGCCGAGAAGCACGGATAGAAGAATCTAAAGATGCAAAGGGCGGCGATTTCTATACCCGCGTGTACGATGCCTTAAGGCCAGAGCTTTTTTTTAAAGCGCCTGCTTATCGTACGGTAGGATCTGGCGATGAGGTGCGTATCCGCAAGGATTCTAGATGGAATGTGCCTGAGCCGGAGTTAACGCTCTTCATGTGCACTGCAGGAACTATCGAGGGATACACCATTGGAAACGATATGTCGTCTAGAGATATAGAAGGTGAAAATCCCTTATACCTTCCGCAAGCCAAATCCTATAATGGTGCTGCGGCTATAGGTCCATGCCTTTTGGTACAACAAAATCCCATAGATCCCGATACGGAGATCTATATCGAAATTGTTAGGGAGTCCGTAACGGTGTTCAGCGATCATATATCCATCAATCAAATGAAGCGTAAACATACAGATCTGGTGAGTTACCTGTTTAGGGAGTTAGATTTTCCTCAGGGCGTATTTTTAATGACCGGTACTGGAATCATCCCCACAGATGACTTTACCCTAAGCGTTGGGGATGTGATTAAAATATCCATCAATGAAATTGGTACACTATTAAATACAGTTGCGTCATGAGAATAGAAGGACATATCATTGGGTTTGAAGTTGCTGCCGCAGGCAGTGAAACGATGAGTTCTATGAATCCAGCTACCGGTAAGGAAGTGGCCTCATTTATTGTTGCAACCGCTGCCGAGGTAAATCAGGCTGTTGAAAAATCGGCACTGGCCTTTCAGCGTTATCGAAAGAAAAGCGGAATGGAAAAAGCCAGGTTTTTGGAAACCATTGCCACTGAGCTGATGGCGATAGGAGATGAACTGGTGGATCTTTGCTGTGCGGAATCTGGCCTCCCGAAAGCACGCATAGAAGGAGAGCGCGGGCGTACCGTAGGTCAGCTGAGATTATTTGCCGACTTGTTAAAAGAAGGATCTTGGTTGGACGCTAGAATTGAAACCGCAGATCCGGAACGTGTGCCTTTACCAAAGCCTGATATCCGCTTTATGCAAATGCCGATTGGACCAGTAGTTGTTTTTGGGGCAAGCAATTTCCCACTTGCATTTTCTGTAGCTGGTGGCGATACGGTATCGGCATTAGCAGCAGGCTGCACGGTGGTTGTTAAAGCGCATCCCGCCCATCCGGGAACAAGTTGGTTGGTGGGGAAGGCCATACAAAATGCAGTCAGATTAACTGATATGCCAGATGGCGTTTTCTCCTTGTTATACGGCGATGGTCCGATATTGGGTAGCCAGTTAGTTACCCATCCGGCGGTACAAGCTGTTGGCTTTACCGGATCTTTCGCAGCGGGTAAAGCGATATATGACCTGGCTGTTCGAAGAGCATCGCCAATACCTGTTTATGCAGAAATGGGAAGTACGAATCCTGTGTTTATCCTTCCAGAGGCCTTGAAGAAAAATGCAGATTTGTTTGCCAAAGGATTTTCTGGTTCTGTAACATTAGGTGTAGGCCAATTTTGTACCAATCCAGGAATGCTTATTTATGAAAATGCCGATGGTGCAGACAAATTTGCTGCGAAAATGGAAGAAGCGTTTCAACAAACTGTTGGAAGCGTAATGTTAACGGCTGGTATTTATCAGTCTTATCGTAATGGGATTGAAAAACATAAAAATATACCAGGTGTAAACGTAGTAGCGAAAGGTGAGTCCTCCGAACATTTGAATACCCCTGAACCGGTATTGTTCAAAGTAAAAAGTGATGCACTAACTGCCTATCCTGACCTAACAGAAGAAGTCTTTGGGCCCACCAGTATGATGGTGGAGGCCAGTTCAAAAGAAGATGTGCTCAATATTGCGAAGAAACTAAAAGGACATTTAACGGCCACAATTCATGGTACGGAGAGCGACCTCTTGGAATACAAAGACTTAATTGATGTGCTAGAGCAAAAAGTGGGTAGGCTGTTGATCAACGGGTATCCTACGGGCGTTGAAGTTTGTAGTGCGATGGTTCATGGTGGGCCATTTCCAGCTACGAGCGATGTTCGTAGTACCTCGGTGGGCACAGCGGCAATTCACAGGTTTGTAAGGCCGATATGTTATCAGGATATGCCACAGCATCTACTACCAGAAGAACTGAAAAATGAAAACCCCTTGAATATCTCTCGCTTGGTTAATGGGGTTACTAGTAAAGAAGCGATATAATTTAAATTAAAAGTACAACGATATGGGACAATATAGAAGTTCTGACTGGTTCGGTAAAAAAGATAAAATGGGACTTATTTACAGGAGCTGGATGAAAAACCAGGGCATGCCTGAGGATATGTTTGATGGAAGGCCTGTAATAGGGATTTGTAATACATGGTCTGAGCTCACACCTTGCAATGCCCATCTAAGGGATATTGCAGAAAGTGTTCGTCGTGGCGTATTGGAAGCGGGCGGCTTTCCAGTCGAATTCCCGATCATGTCTTTAGGTGAAACTTTATTAAAGCCTACGGCGATGTTGTTTAGGAACTTAGCGAGTATGGATGCGGAGGAGTCTATTAGAGGAAATCCTATAGATGGCGTTGTATTGCTAACTGGCTGTGATAAAACAACGCCATCTACATTGATGGGGGCGGCAAGTGTAGATTTGCCTACCATTGTGGTGCAGGGCGGACCAATGCTGAACGGGAAGTATCATGGAGAGGATATTGGATCTGGTACGAGCGTTTGGAAACTCACGGAAGAATTAAAAAAAGGTACGATTAGTTACGAAGAGTATACTGAAGTAGAGAGTTGCATGTCGCGAAGCCCTGGACATTGTATGACCATGGGCACCGCATCAACGATGGCCTGTATGGTAGAGGCTTTGGGGATGAGTTTGACCGGGGGAGCGGCCATTCCCGCGGTGGACGCAAGGCGGAAGCGTTTAGCTCAGCTTTCTGGTCGTAGGATAGTAGAAATGGTGAAAGAAGACTTACGCATTTCAAAAATATTAACCCGTGATGCCTTTGAGAATGCAATTAAAGTAAATGCAGCTGTGGGCGGATCTTCAAATTTTTTAATTCACCTTACGGCGATTGCTGGTCGTGTTGGTATTCAACTTAATCTGGAGGAGTTTGACGAGATTGGAAGTAAGATGCCGCTGTTGGTTAATTTAATGCCGTCTGGCAAATTTCTGATGGAAGACTTCTATTATGCCGGTGGTTTGCCAGTCGTATTAAAGCAAATGCAATCTGTGTTGAAGATGGATGTGATGACGGTAAGTGGTAAAACGCATAGTGAAAATATCTCTGGTGCGGGAATAAACTATAATAAGGAGGTGATTTACGACTTTGATCAACCCCTTATTCCAGAAGCAGGAATTGTAGTGCTCAAGGGCAACTTGGCTGTTAACGGCGCCGTCATTAAGGCATCAGCTGCTACGCCAAGTTTGATGCAGCATCGAGGCCGAGCTGTTGTATTTGAGGATATTGAAGATTATCATGCCCGCATTGATGATCCTGATTTGGATGTGGATGAAAGTTGTGTGATGGTATTAAAATGTGTTGGACCTGTTGGCTATCCAGGGATGCCGGAAGTGGGCAATATGACGCTGCCAAAAAAACTGTTGGATAAAGGGGTGATTGATATGGTAAGAATTTCTGATGGTAGAATGAGTGGTACAGCATACGGTACAGTGGTGTTACACGTATCGCCGGAGTCGGCAATAGGCGGTGCTTTAGGACTTGTTGAGAATGGTGATATGATTGAGTTGGATGTTGCCAATAAACGAATTCATCTGGACGTTTCTGATGAAGATTTAGCAATTAGAAGACAAAATTGGACACCGCCACAGGCCGTGGCATCCCGTGGTTATGTTAATTTGTACATCAATCATGTGCAGCAAGCAGATAAAGGAGCTGATCTAGACTTTTTAGTTGGCGGCTCAGGTTCTACAGTACTTCGTGATTCACATTAACCATTTTTATGTCCATATTCATCCTGTTGTTTTGCATTGTTACGCTTGTGCTATTAATTGTTTGGGGCAAGGTAAATACTTTTCTGGCTTTCCTATTGGTATCGGTAATGTCTGCTTTAATGCTGGGCATGCCAATGGACAAGATCCCACAAGCGGTAAATAAGGGGATAGGAGATACGCTTGGTTCTTTGGTGATCATCATTGTATTGGGCGCCATGCTCGGTAAACTCGTGGCTTTTAGTGGTGCTGCTCAAAAGATTGCAACGGTATTGAAAGAAACATTTGGGTATAAATATGTTACCTGGGCTATGTCGTTGACTGGTTTTATCGTCGGTATTCCATTATTTTATAATGTTGGTTTTGTCTTATTGATTCCAATTATTTTTTCTGTTTCCTACAACTATAAGTTGCCGCTGGTTTATGTAGGCTTGCCGATGCTGGCCTCTTTATCGGTGATGCATGGTTTTGTGCCTCCTCATCCTTCTTCCATGGCGCTTGTCATGCATTTTAAGGCTGATTTAGCGACCACTTTCGCCTTGGGAACATTGATCGCGATTCCGGCAATCATTATCGCTGGGCCTATTTTTGCGCGATCTTTAAAAGGCATGCAGTCAAAGCCAGAACTGTCCCTGCTGGGAGATGATTTGCCAGCTTCTGAATTGCCAAGTATTACGATGAGTGTAATTTCTTCTTTATTACCTGTGTTAATTATAGGATTTAGTCTTTTGATTAGTAAGTTTTTTGGAGAGTATTCCGAGGTAAAGAATGTTGCAGCTTTTATAGGTGAGCCCACCATGGCTATGATTTTAACCATTTGCATTGCCACCTATACATTAGGCATTCGAACAGGCAAGAAGCCGAGTGCAATTATGGCGATTTATGGGGAGTCTGTAAAGGATATTGCGATGATTATTCTAATTATTGGAAGTGCTGGTATTTTAAAAGAGGTATTGGTGGAGACTGGAGTTAGCGTTGACCTTGCGGTATTTTTGCAAAAGCTTGATCTGCCTCCATTGCTTTTGGCCTGGTTTATTACTGCGGTGCTAAGGCTTTGTTTGGGTTCTGCGACAATTGCAGGATTAACTGCCGCAAGCATTGTTTTTCCATTGATTGCTCAAAGTGGCGTAAATCCCAATCTCATGGTTCTTGCTGTAGGTTCAGGTAGTTTATTTTGTTCACATGTGAATGATACGTCATTTTGGCTTTTTAAAGAGTACCTTGGTTTGTCTATTAAGCAAACATTTCTTTCTTGGTCTTTAATGGAAACCATGGTGTCTGTAATCGGTCTGATCGGTGTGCTGCTATTAAGTATATGGATTTCTTGAGGACTGGCATGAACTGGGAGCATATACTATTGAAATACGTCGAATCAATAAATGTTTGTGGGCCTTAAAGGGATAATTTGTTTAAATCTTGACTGCTGAACGTATTTAGCCTTTGAAACAGGTTTAATGCTTCACGGTCAATTTGAAAATATAGGTGTCTTCGAAAAACATCAACCTCTCCCTTATAACGAAATGCTGTCCAACTGCGGATAATCTTTCCAATGCTGAATAGTGTTTTTATACATTGCTTCGTTGGCTAGGTGTACGCAGCAAGCCGTAGTGGCGCCGGTAACGATGTTAGAAGTAGGTACCAGTTTATTGGATACGCAATGGTAGAAGTCTTTTAGTGCATGCCAACTTCCGTCTTCCTTTTTATCTGCGATGATTGGGATTCCGCCCTCCTTGTTCCATTCTATTTTGGTGGCGCCAGTTACGCCATCTACCGTTTGTAGCTTTTTGACTTCGTTTTTCTCAGGGAAGAAGATGCCATCATTGAATAGCAAGGAGACCATTCCTTTAGTGCCTTTAATTTTAAAAAGGTAACTGTCGTGCTCATTGGATAGGGTGGAACCGAAATTTCCTATCATATTTTCTTTTTCGTACCTGAACATCACTTGAATGTTGTCAAAAGTTTCTCTTCCGTCCTTATAATTATCAATGCCACCCGTAGCCATGATTTGGGTAGGATGGGTATCAAAAGCCCAATTGATGAAATCAATCTGGTGCGATAAAAGCTCTGCAGCAAGACCGCCAGAATATTCCCTGTACATGCGCCAGTTCACTTGACGTTCTAAGTCTGGGCTAGGTACTGGTCGGCGCCAAGTGCTATTTCTATCCCATCTGCAATCTATTTGTGTAACTTTTCCTAAATACCCCTTTTGGATCATCTCCTTTACCTTGAAGTATAAAGGTGTGTACCGGTATTGATGGCCTACTTGCAGTACCTGTTGTGGATATTTTTTTTTGAGTTCTACTAGTTCTAAAGCCTGCGGGATACTATAGGTCATGGCTTTTTCTAAATAAATATGCTTTTGATATTGTAGGGCGGCCTTGGCTACCTTGAAATGCTCGCTTAAGGTAACTGCAATGATTACTGCATCTACTTTTTTTGATTTTAGCAGTTGCTCATGATCCTTGTATCGTTCTACGGATGGATCATCAGCAATTTTTTTGGCATTTGCCAACCTGAAATCCAACACATCACAAATGGCGGTAATTTGATATTGATCTGCTAGGGTTTGAAGCGTACGCATTAATCCAGTACCACGATCTCCACAACCAATTATCCCAATACGTAGTTTACGCTCTTTAGGTTCAAAAGCCTTTACTATCGGCTCATGCAACAGCATACTGCTAGCTAAAATTCCCGATGTCTGTAAAAAGTTTCTTCTTTTCATCTGTTTGTTTATTTTGCTTAAAAGGAGCTTACTCTTATGATTGAGTTGTTCTAAAACGATAGTTGTTGGAGCTTTAAAATTCTTTGATTATCGGAAAGCCCATGCTACAGGTATCTTTAACGATTCCGTTTTGCTGATACACGAAATAGGCTGATATTTCCTTCTTTTTGGCCAAAAAGCGCAATGCATTTTTAAGCCCTAAGTTCATCAGTACATTGTCGTAACCGTCGGCAATAATTCCTGTGGGCGCGTAAACAGTGACACTGATTAAATCATTTTTTTGGTAGTAACCGGTTTTCGGATTGATAATATGATTAGTACGTACTGCGTTCCATTCGATAAATTTACGATAGTTTCCAGACGTAGTAATAGCACCAATGCTGATTTCAATGTATTTTTTAATAGGCGTAACATCTGTATCATTTACCGCTTCAATACCGATCTTAAATAATTGATTTTCCGCTTTTCTACCCTTCACCCTTAATTCTCCGCCTAATTCTGCGAGGTAATTATGTAAACCATTTTGCTCTAAAAAACTGGCGATAACATCGACCGTGTAACCTTGTGCAATGCCATTGACATCAATTTGTATTGCCGGTTTCAGTTTCAACAATTGCTGACCTTCAATTTTTAAGTGCTGATAGCCTACGTTTTGTAGCAACGTTTTGATTTCAGCTGCAGTAGGCGGTTGGCTAGGTTTACTTAAGCCAAATCCCCACGCATTTACTAAGGGATAAACGGTAATATCAAATGCGCCTTTACTCTCTTTCGAAATGGCTATTGATTTTTCGACTACGTTTTGTAAATGTAAATCCATTTTTACGCCAATGGAAGCATGGTTAAATGCTGTGATTAAACTATAATCTTTGTAAATGGATAAGGAGCTATCAATTGCTGTGATGATACTGTCGATTTGGTTTTTAGTGACCAACGCTTTGGAATGGTAGTAGCTAATATGATAGGTAGTGCCTTGCGCATATCCACGGAGTTGGTATTCTTGCTGGCTATGTTTTGGTTTGAATCCAAATAATAGGAAAAACAGTGCTGCACAAACTATAAATGAGGAAAGCCTAGTCGCTTTTTTAGCGCTAAGCTTCATCATATCATCTATTATTTCTCTTTTAATATTCAAAAGCTTTACCATTTACCATTACCTCTTGCGTTGCTTCATTAAAGGTCGCTTTATAGCCGGTTCTTGCAGCAGCATTGGTCATGATGTTGGCAATAGAATGGTAGTATCCTGCTTCAACAGGAGCATTGGTTTCCTTCCTACTTCTGATACATTCCATCCAATTGTGCATATGGTTACTGACCAGATCATCAGCTCCCGCATTTGCAGCGGCATCTACTTTTACCAGTTCTGCTAATTTTAAGTTAGGCAATAGGTTTTCTTTCATGTCCATGGCGGCGGCGGCTTTTTTAGATAGCCCACCTTTCGGAGATACTGTGTTGGTAATCAAATTGAGTTCACCACCGTTTGAGTAGTAGATTTCTGCCGGATTTTCATCGCCATTGTGCATTCTAGAGGTAAACACCACTTGAAATCCTTTTTCCTGCTCCTGTTGTGGTCCGTAATCGAATACCGCAGTGGTGGTATCCCAATTGCTACGTCCATCTTTCCATTGGTAGATGCCACCATTAGCAACTACGCTACGTGGATGTTTAAGACCGGTGAACCAATGTACCGTATCGATTTGGTGGCTCATCCATTGTCCTGGCATTCCCGAAGAGTATGGCCAGAATAAGCGGTACTCTAAATATTTACGTGGGTCCCAGGCTTCGAAAGGTCGGTTCATCAAAAAGCGTTTCCAATCTGTATCTTGTTCTTTGATCATGCCCACTAAATCTGGTCTTCTCCATCTTCCAGGTTGATTGACATTCCAACTGAGCTCTACCATGGTGATGTCTCCAAATTTGCCGTTTCGAATAAAATCTGCAGCAGCAACATAATTTTTACCACTCCTACGTTGCGAACCAATTTGTACAATTTGCTTCGAAGCTTTCACTGCTTTTAAAGCAGCTCTATTGTCAGACATGGTTTCGGCAAATGGTTTCTCACAATACACGTCGCAGCCTGCTTTTACCGCTTCAATGGTATGTAATGCATGTTGAAAATCGGCTGTACTTACGATCACTGCATCCAAATCTTTCATGGCATATAGCTCATCGTTATTTCGGCAAGCTTTGATATCGTGCCCCATCAGACCTTTAACGTGGTTTACGCCGAGCTCCCGACGGTAGTTCCAGATGTCTGAAACAGCCACCATATCAAAGTTAAGTTGCTTATAGCTTTTCATGAAGCTAGGCATTAAGGCCGATTTAAATCGATCAGAAAATCCTACTACACCGACACGCACACGATCATTAGCACCAATAATATTACCGTAGCTTTTAGCGCTTAAGCCCATAGTGCCTAAATACGTTCCAGCGGCGGCAATAGCAGATTTTTTTATAAAGTTTCTTCTAGAATCATCCATGATATTGAAAGGTTTGTTAGTTGAGTTCTTTGATTTTTAAACTACGGAAGGATACCTTATCGCCGTGGTCTTGCAATAGGATATGCCCTTTAGACGCCATGCCAAAGTTTTTCCAATTCTTATACTTGCTGATTACTACTAAATCTAAAAAATCTTTGGAACCACGGGTATAGGATAAAATTTGATAGCCATTTAGCCAATATTCTACCTTATTGTCAGGAAATACTTTGATTATACCTTGGTTCCATTCGCCAATTTTCTTTTGTGAGGCTGGTATTTTTTGCGAGGTCATGAGGTCGTATAAGGAGCCTAGCGTCCTATTCCCGTTTCTTCCTAATTTAGCGTCTGGGTGTCGTTCATCATCTAGGATCTGGTATTCTAAACCAATAGCCGAACCTTTATTACCTTCGGATTCGGTTACGAAATATTTAACGCCACTATTAGCGCCTTCAGTCAATTTAAAATCAAACTTGAGCTCAAAGGCACCGTATTGTTTTTTAGTGATAATATCCCCGCCGTTGGTAGATTCGGCACCGTCTGTTTTTTCTACAGACAACACACCATCATTTACCATCCAGCCCTTGGCAGGAAATGACGTTTTATAGGCGCCACGCCATTGGTCTACATTTTTACCATCAAATAATAAAGAAAAGCCATTTTGTTTTTCTTGTGCTGATAAGTTATTTGGGATTAGATTAACTACCTCAATTCGATCTGGAGCCGTTGGCGTTAAATTTGAGGTTTGGATGTTAATGTTGCGCCATTTAATTTGCTTGCCTGGTTGGTCGTTTTTACCGATGGCGTGAACTTGCAAAGCGATAAAACCTTTAGGAGTCAAATCATCAACTACGTTGGCAGTAGGTACACCATTTACCCAAGTCCTGATGGTATGTCCTATGGCTTCAATCCGGTATTTGTTCCACGCACCATTTTTAAACGCCTTTTTACCAGATGGATTAAGCTCTAATGTATACAGCCAGCCTCTACGCGCTTCGTCATAAATTCCGCCACTCCAAGCCCTTTCGGAAGGATCTACTTCCATTTGGTAGCCATGCACGCGACCATTTTGATAATCGGTTTTGCTTTCACTTCTAAGCTGGATACCGGAGTTCATTTGTGGATCTACCAACAATTCTAACTCTAAAATGAAATCTCCATAGGTTTGCGTCGTGGCTAAAAAAGAATTAGGCTCCCCAGCTTTGGTCGTGCCTACTATTTCTCCATTTACCACTTGGTAATTTGCCTTTCCATTTAATGATTTCCAGCCGTTTAGGTTTTTCCCATTGAATAGAGCTACCCAGGCAGCATTATTTTTTTTTTGCGCTAGGCAATTGATAGAGCCCAAGGCCAAAAGGAATAGAATGAGATAACTTTTCATTGTGTTTTAGGATTTTAATTGCGACATGTTCCAGCATTGCTAAAATGTCTAGGTTTAATTATCGTATAGCGCTATGGATAGAAAATATTTGGTTATATCTCTAATATCGTTTTTTTAAATTATACAAATTGTAATTTTCCTGATAAGTTCTAGTAAGTGGAATACTTATAAGTATAGAAACTAAGCGAAGGCTACTAAAAATAGGGAAATTTGATTGAGTGTATAATGAGTGAAAATAGATGATGGATTTTTTAAAATAGCGATTTGTTTTCATGTACTTATATATCCGGTTAGCTTTTACATTGGTTAACTTCAAAAGAAGTTAAATTAACCCGAATCATTTTTTCAAATTTTTGTGTTTTTGTCTCAATAAGCAATCATAGAGATGGCTTTCTTGTTCTTTGGATTTTAATTTTTAATGGATAGTGCGATTCGCGTAAATAGGTATTTAAATGTGCTGTATTGACGAGATGTTTTGGACCAATTCACTTTATTTATTTCTTTTCATTCATTTTTTTAATCAGGTTGACCTCATCTATTCTATAGGGTGTTCCATCTGGTCTATATATATCATGAAACCATTCTATAGGTTCAGAACCATCTGGAATAGGTGTACTCCATTGGTAAATGGTATTTGACTTACCTGCGACGAAACCCCAGTTGATAGCGCCGATCTTCTCTTCTTTTAACATAGGCATGATGTTGGCAAAACGACTATTTCTTGTTCTTGCCATATATTCGGTACAAATCATCGGCCTATCATGTGTTTTTAGCATTTGGAGCACTCTCTTATGCCATTCGGGTGATTCATAATCATGATAGGTGATAATGTCGGAATTGGCGGCTTGGAAAGCGTTAAGTTCTTCGAAATCCCAATCCCAAATTCCAGCTGATATAGGTTGAGACGGTGCTACAGCTCTGGCCCAAGCGAATACGCTTTTGAGTAAAGGCAAGCTACTTGTTTTTTTTCCTGAGTTTCCAGGTTCATTGTAGAGATCCCAAAGTAGGATGCGCTCATCTTTTGCGAAATGTGTAAGTACGTCTTTTACATATTTTTCCAATTCGGGAAATACTTTTTCTTGGGAGGAGTACGGGTCTCCGGGGTCTTGTACCCAACCTGAATTATGTATGCCTGGCTTAGGCATAGGTTGTACACCGATTTTACCTTCTTTATTCCAGCAATCGTCGAAGAAAACAAATATGGTTTTGATTTTATGTTTATTTGAAATGGTTAAATATTCATTTACTCTAGCTTTAAAGCCCTTGGGATCTTGTTTCCAAGCCAAACTATGTAAGTAAACCCGCATGGTGTTGAAGCCAATGCCTTCTGCCCAGCTTAGTTCTTTATCTATAAGCGCGGGGCTAAAGGTTTCCTTTTGCCACATTTCTAGCTGATTAATAGCATTACTAGGAAGAAAGTTACTCCCCGAAACCCATTGGTGTTGGGCGTACCAGTTTTTAGCCTTTGCTACCGGCCATCTGCCTGACAATTCTTGAGCAGAAATTGATTGGCCTATAAAGGTTAGCAACAATACTACTATGTGGATGATTCTCTTGTTCATAAAAGTTGATTTGGTGATGTAGAAGCCTTCACTAGAAAGGCAGTTTTTTAGATATTTGGTTAAATTCACAACTTTGGCGTCAAACAAAAATATCTTTTTACACGCCTTAAAATCGTTCAACTTTTAGTCAATTTGTCTCATATGAATCTTCCCAGAATCCTTTGTAAGTTGATGTTTGAACGGTTTGAGACAAATCATAAAATTATTGAACAGTTAATTTTGTGCTAGAGTATTTTCTTTGCTTATTGCCAAAATAAGCTATCGTCCGTTTAGATTCGTCAGACAAGATGGTTAGCATTTAGTTCACCAAGTATAATTGATCAGCTATTAAATTACAGCTATGAACCAAAGACTTATTGTATTTCTAATTTTTCTTTCTTGCCAAAGTGTTTTGGCGCAAAGCAACTTGCTCAAAAATTTCCCAAAGGGATACTCGCCAGATGAAGTGGGTAAATTGATTGCCTATCGGTTTGTGGATGCCAAACATGCGTTACACGCGGGCAAGTGGATCAGTTATCCAGAAACCTTCTATTGGACGGGCGCACTTAAATATGCCGCTTTAACAAAAGATGCTAAGCTAACTGATTTGCTGCAGCGTAAGTTTGAACCCCTGTTTACTAACGAAAGCCAATATCTGCCTATTAAAAATCATGTGGATTTAAATATGTTTGGTAGTTTGCCATTGGAACTTTATCAAATTTCTAAAGAAAAGCGATATTTTGATTTAGGCTTGCCTTATGCCGATACACAGTGGCAGGTGCCCAACGACGCCAGTTCCACTGAAAAACAATGGGCTGAAAAAGGTTATAGTTGGCAAACCAGACTATGGATAGACGATATGTACATGATTACCATTGTACAAACACAGGCTTTCAAGGTGACCGGAGATCAAAAGTATATAGATAGAGCAGCAAAAGAAATGGTACTTTATTTAGATGAGTTGCAAAAACCTAATGGTTTGTTTTATCATGCACCTGATGTGCCATTTTTTTGGGGTAGGGGCAACGGCTGGATGGCGGCAGGCGTAACAGAGTTGCTTCGATATTTGCCAAAGAATCATAAAGACCGCCCTCGTATTATGGAAGGCTATATTAAGATGATGAAAAGTCTAAAGGAATTTCAGGCTCCAAGTGGAATGTGGAACCAATTGATAGATGAGCCTAACTGCTGGGCCGAAACCTCTGGCTCTGCGATGTTTACTTATGCATTTATCATAGGGGTGAAAAACGGATGGTTAGATGCGAAAGTATATGCTCCTGCAGCTAGAAAGGCATGGATGGCTATGGTTTCTTACGTAAACGACAAGGGTGCTGTTTCTGAAGTCTGCGTTGGTACCAATAAGAAAAATGATAAGCAATATTATTATGACCGTCCGCGTAGGACTGGTGATTATCATGGGCAGGCACCTTATTTATGGTGTGTAAATGCCCTATTGGAAAAGTAAATAACTTTTCCAGCTTAAGTCATGACATTGCTTACCTTATCAAGGTAAGCTTTTGTTATTTAGTTTTAGCTTGAAGTCTATGAAGTATGGTTGGAGAAGGTTAGGGACAATGCTATTCGTTATTGCTCTTATCTTCTTTATTCAAAGCATTAAAGTAATCTCGAGGTGCTACATTGAAGTGGCGCTGAAAACTTTTGGTGAATACGCTTTGCGAACGATAGCCCACCATGTCAGCAATTTCGTATAGTGAATACTCATTTTCAGCAATTAAACTGGCTGCTTTTTTCAACTTGGTGATATCAATTAATTCTTTGGGTGATAAGGCGGAAAGCGATTTGATTTTCCGATAAAAAGTGGGTCGGCTCATATTCATGTGATAGGCCAATTGATCAACATCTAAATCGGTATCTTTCATATTTTTTCGGATATAGTCATCTAGTTTTTTTAGAAAAATCTCATCTGTTTTTGAATGCGCCATCACCCTTACATCTTCAAAGGGAGAACTGGCAAAATGATCTTTTATTTTGAGTCGATTTTTAAGCAAATTGGCAACCTGCGTACGAAGTAGTAATTGCGAAAAAGGTTTTTGTATATAGGCATCTGCGCCGTTTTCCAGCCCTTCTATCTGGGCATTAAAAGTATTTTTCGCTGTAAGCAAGATGATAGGAATATGGCAATAATTGACATTAGATTTCAATAGTTTGCACAACTCAAAGCCATCTATACCTGGCATCATCACGTCAGATATGATTAGATGAATCATTTCATTATCTAAGATTTCTTGTGCAACCTCGCCATTAACTGCGGTATGGATGGTGTAGGTTTCTTCAAAAACATCTGATAATAGTTCTAGGATTTCCTTATTGTCGTCGATAATTAAAATGCTTTCGTTCATACTCATTTGATTTTTTTCCAACTGCTTAGCTGAAATTCTACGTCTTGGTGTATAGGTAATGTTAGTTCAAAAATAATGGCATTGACCTTGGCTGAACGTAAAATCAAAGAACCTTTATGTAGTTCTGTTAATGATTTAGCTAAAGGTAATCCAATACCAGTGCCAGGTTTATCTTTACGCCGTAGTCTAAAAAATGGCTCAAAAATTTTGTCTTTAAACTCTGGCGCAATGGCAGGACCATCGTTACTAAACCTTATCGTAAAGCTTTGATCTTCCTGTGCAGGAACAATCAATTCTACACTTGCCTTGTTTGTTGCATATTTAATCGCATTTGAAATCAGGTTACTACAAATTTTAATGAGTGCCTCTCTGTCTACGAAGGCAACAACATGCTTTTGAGGTAGCTTCAGCTTGATATCTATTTTATTTTCGACAGCTAGTTCCTTAAAAGCTTCGACTTGTGATTTTAAAATATTATTGATAGTAACATTAACGAAATTTAATCCGAACTGCTCAATTTCAGTTTGCCTAAAATCCAATAATTGTCCGATGAGGTCTACCAGACGCTTGGTGTTTTTTTCAATCATTAACATGCTACGTTTGATTTTCGGGTAATCGTCAACTTGATCAATTACCCTTTCTACAGGAACGCTTATCAAGGTCAGCGGTGTCTGAATTTCATGGGCAATATTAGTGAAGAACTCAATTTTAGCTTGGTAAACCTCTTTTACTTTCTCATGCTCAAATAGTTTTAGCTTGTTGGCATTTTTGCGCTCCAATGATTGATGATAGTATCGGATAGCCCAATACAGTAGCAATATTAAGGTGAACGTGTAAAGCATATAGGCCAAATTGCTTTTCCAAATTGGCGGTAGTATTTGTATGAATAACTTTCGTTCTTTGCCTTCCCAACTGCCTACATTACTTCGGGCCTGAACAGAAAAAATATATTTACCGGGAGATAAATCTGTGAAATAAGCATTTCTGTTATTGGGAAGATAGGTCCAATCTTTATCTAAGCCAATCATCCTGTATTTGTATTGGGTAACCTCGCTAAAGGAGTAATCGAGTGCTGAAAATTTAATACTGAAGTTGTTTTGATTGTACTTTAGTATCAAGGTATCAGTGTAAGCTATAGATTTTTTTAACGGGCTGGTTTTGTTGGCAGGTATGATTTCTTGATTATTGACTTCGAAACCCGTGAAGTATGTGGGTGGGCTTTTCTGGTGCTTGGCGAGCTCTTTAGGGTCGAAAGCAATCATTCCAGCTACTGAACCAAAATACATCATGCCTTTTTCGTCTTTGTAGGCAGAACGATAATTAAATTGATCGGTAATTAAGCCGTTAGCTCTTGTATAAACCTTGATCTTTTCAGTTTTAATATGGAAACAAATCAGTCCTTTAAGGGAGCCGATCCACAAGTTACCGATATTATCCTCTAAAATTCCGAAAAGTACGTTAGACGGTAAGCCATGTTTTTGGGTGAATTTTTTCAGGATTTTGCCATCAGCATTTACTTTTACTAATCCGCCACCCTCTGTAGCAAACCACATATTTTTCTCCGTATCTTCTAAAATACCATACACAGGAAATTGTCCGCTTTGTGCATCACCAAGTCTTATATTCCCTCCTTTACCAGTTTTAGGGTCGAAATAAAAAACGCCCTGGTTCATGCTGCCAGTCCAAATGTTACCTTTGCTGTCTTCGTTGATGGTGAGCACATAAGAATTATAAGGTATGGCTTTTACGCGCTTAAAGCTTTTCTGTTCGCTATTGTAGGTGAATAGGCCAGAACCATTATAAGCTGTACCTATATAAAGTGTGCTGTCCTTGGAGAGATGCAAGCTCAAGATGAAATCGCTTAAACTGTCTCCTTTTTCGCCAATGTGCCTAAAACGGTCGGTAACTCGCCCGGTTTCAATATTCATGATTTCAAGACCATGAAAAAAGGGACCTATAAATAAATTGTTGCCCCAAACCAGTAGGCCATGAATATTAGGATAGGATAATCCATCTCTTTTATCGCTGGAGGTGTATGTTGTGAACTTCTGGGTATTCAAATTGAATTTATTGATACCTGCATCTTCCGTACCAATCCATAAGTTGCCTTGATTGTCGGCGGTGATTTCCCTTACGGCACTACCGGATATGGAGTTGGTATTAGGTATGGGGTAATATTTCTTAAAACGGGCATTTTCTCTAGAGTAATAGTTGATGCCGCCAAAAAATGTACCTGCCCAAATACCACCATTTTGGTCACGACAAACCGTATAGACTGCATTGTCTGAAATGGCATAAGGATCACCAATTTGTTTTTTTAGATTGATGCTTTTGTGACTTGCCAAATTATAAAGGTATAAGCCTGATTCAGTGGCAATCCAAAAATTTTGGCTATTACCGGATTTGATATCACGAACAAAAATCTCTTTTTCTTTATCGATGTTAAGTGGTAGGGATTTAATGGTTTGCCGCTTAGTGTCTAAAATCTTTAGTCCTTTTTTAAAATATCCAACAAGCACCTGCTCATTTGCTATAGGATAAATGGCACTGATGGATTGCTGATCTGTCGCCATATTTTGGTTGAATATTTTAATCCTTTTGAGATTCTTTTTAAAAGGATTCAATTTACATACAATGCCTTCGTTGTTTCCAAACCAGATGTTTTCATTGCTATCTATCGCCATACAAGATGCTGATATTTGATAGCTCAGTGTTTGTTTTAACTGTTGGTGGTACTGAAATAGCTTAGCATCTGCGATGATCCAGATGTTATTTTTTTTATCTACTAGCAGGTGATTAATAAATCCTTTGATGCTTTTAAGTTTGGTAAAAGTTTCTAGGACGGGGTTGAACTTAAACACGCCTCTTCCTGTGCCTACCCAAATCATACCTTTCTGATCTTCAGCTAAACACGTGATGATGTCATTACCTACATATCCAAATTTGTCTGCCTTATTTTTATAGGTTTTAAACGTATAGCCGTCAAAACGATTCAATCCGCTACGCGTTCCCACCCAGATAAAACCTTTTTTATCTTGTATAATGCTTCGCACCGAGTTATGCGATAAACCATCATTTGTTTGGTAATGCTTGAAATAATACTGCGCTTCACACCCCATGGTGATCAGCAGCATGAAAATGCTGAGCGAAAAGACAAATTTAAACAGGCGCATAATTGGTTAAAACAAATATAGCCAAACCAGCCAGATATCTATCGGGCTAGCACATGGGAATTTGACGCTTAACAAGAGTTTTAATGGTATCATTCTGATAGTTAGTTCTTTAGTTGGTGTGTTTTTGTTTAGTGCTAATTCTTTGAGACATTTCAACAATAAAATGAACAGAAATACCTGTTCTTGTTTCCTTACTTTGAATTAACCAAATGTTCACTAAACCAAAATAAATTGTCCATTGGGCAATTTATCTCAAAACTTAAACCCGTATGAATAGATATTTACTGATTCAACTACTTTTGGCAATAGTCTTATGGGGCAGTGCCTGCAAGAAAGATTTGAAAGGTGCTACAGAAGAAACTGTATCCGAACAACCAGGCGACACACCGAATCAACAGCCGAGTGTGACGTTTAAGAATCCTTTAATTGATGTAAGCAGGGCGGATCCATATGTGGGGCAGAAAGACGGTAATTATTATTTTATGTACACCAGAGGTAGTAACCTAGGCTTGCGAAAAACGAATAAGATGTCTGAGCTTTCAACAGCTACAGAAAAAGTGATATGGACTCCACCAATTGGTACCAGTTATTCCTCAAATTTGTGGGCACCAGAAATACATTACGTTGCTGGTAAATGGTATATCTACTTTGCGGCTAATGATGGTGGTGGAGATTCGCACAGAATGTATGTTTTGGAGAACCCTAATGATGATCCTACCACCGGTACTTGGACTTTTAAAGGAAAAATAGCAGATACCAGCGATCAGTGGGCGATCGACGGATCGGTGCTTACTTATAATGGTGCCAACTATTTGATATGGTCGGGTTGGAATAGCACAGCTTCTAGATATAAGCAGTATATCTATATTGCTCCAATGACTAATCCTTGGACGCTGAGCGGAGAAAGAATAATGATTTCTGCACCAACCAACAACTGGGAAAAATACGAGCCTAGTGGTGCTTTAGGTGCTGGGGTGAACGAAGGACCTATTATGCTCCAGAGAGATGTAAATAGTCCGCTTTTTGTGATTTATTCTGCCAGTAGATACGGTAGTGATAATTATTGTTTAGCTCAAATCCAATTACAAAATGGAGGGAATCCAATGAACCCTTCAGACTGGATCAATAAGAAGCAGGTGTTTGTAAAAAGTGACCAAAATAGCGTGTATGGGCCAGGTCATAACGGCTTTTTTACCAGTAGCCTTACCAAAAATGGAGCTACGATAACGGAAAATTGGTTCATTTACCATGCTCGTAGCATAGCAAATACCTCTAATGGGGCCAGAACACCAAGAATGCAGAAACTAACTTGGAACAGTGATGGCTCACCTAATTTTGGTGTGGCTATGGCAACAGGAGTTGATATAGTGGCTCCAATTAGTGAGAATACCAATTAGGAACCGATAATGACTTACAGCATTTGCCTCTAGCTAGTTTTAGTGACTAGGGGTTTGAGATAAATCGACAAAAAGTTGAGCTATGAAGCTTATTTATATTCTTTTAATTTGAAATAGAATTAGTGACCACGTATGAAGTTCGGTAAGCCAGGGTGTTCAATTCTGGAAGTGATGGCCAACTGAATTTTTTCATACTGTTTTTTAAACCAATTATAAACCTTATTCCCATCCGAACCATGCCTAGCTTTTGTAAAGTTTGTGATATTCGATTTTGTGTAGTACCAAACAAAGTGCACGACTGGTTACTAAAAAATCAGTTTCACGGATAACCCATCAATTTTAAACCAAACTTTTCTCATGATAAATATGTACGTTAATTCTTATCTTAAGAATTTTAAAAGCAGTTGTAAACTGGCTATATTAATTTGGTCGGTGCTGTTTCCACTCACTGTTTTGGCACAAAACAAGACCATTAGTGGTACAGTTACTGACGCTAAATCTGGAGAAGCCTTGATCGGTGTAGCCGTAAAAGTGCAAAATACCGCTACTGCCGTGGCCACAGACGTTAATGGTAATTTTAGGCTTCAAGTTGGACCCAATGCCAGTTTAGAAATTTCCTACATTGGATATAATTCACAGACTATTCCAGTAGGTAATCAAACAAATTTCACCATCAGGTTAGATGCCAGTACAGCAGACTTAAGTGAGGTGGTGGTGATTGGTTATGGAACAGCAAAGAAGAGTGACCTTACTGGTGCTATTACGCAACTCAAACCAGATAAAATTGCAGATGAAAACCCTAGAACGGTTCAAGATATTTTAAGAGGTAACCCAGGTTTGACCATAGGGTTGGATGCTTCTGCAAAAAATGGAGGTACGATAAATATTCGTGGACAGCGCTCGGTTTATACCGCTGCTAGCCATAATTCACCTTTGCTTATTTTAGATGGAATGATTTTCTACGGCGAACTTTCAGAAATCAATCCAGACGATATCGAACAAATAGATGTACTTAAAGATGCTTCCGCGGCTGCGGTGTATGGAGCACAATCTGCCAATGGCGTGATTATCATCAGCACCAAAAAAGGAAAGAAAGGCAAACCACAGATTAATTTCACATCTAATGTTGGCTTATCCACGATGGGGGCCAACCGACCTGTTTGGGGTCCAGAGGGCTACTTAAAGTACCGAGAAGATTGGTATAAATCTGGTACGTATGGCATCAATCCAACAACGGGTAACTATGACGCGTATATTATAGGTAACGATGCTGCGGGTAAACCGGGCTATTACGAAAAACTTAGTCCGGAGATGCTAGCTAAATATGGGATTACTGAAGCAGCTTGGCGAGGCTATTCCGTCAACGTAGCTGGGTCGTCAGACCAAGAGATTTATGCTAAAAGACTAGGTTTAGATCATAACGTATTAAAGAACTATCTCAGTGGAAAAACTTTTGACTGGTATGACCATAGTTTTAGAAATGGATTAAACCAAGATCATAACTTAAGTGTGTCTGGTGCAAGTGATAAAATCAATTATTACATGTCGGCGGGTTACCTAAAAAATGAAGGTGTGATTGTGGGTGATAACTACAACGCCGTGCGGTCTAATTTAAAAGTAGAAGGCGTAGTTGCAGATTGGCTCACTATTGGAGCAAATGTTAACTTTCAAGATCGCTCAGACGGGAACATTGCTACAGATTGGGGTACAGCGATTATTTTCAATAGCCCGTTTGCTTCCTATAGGGATGATAATGGAAATCTGGAAGTTTTTCCGCAAGGAGCTGGCTTAACAGGAACAGTGAGGGGATACAATTATGATTTTAACCGCCAATATCAAGATTTAGAGAGCGGTTACACTGTTTTAAATTCCATATTTAATGCCAAGGTAAAGTTGCCTTTCGACATTAAGTATTCCTTCAACATATCACCTCGCTATCAGTTTTTCTTTAGAAGATATTTTGCTTCTTCGGCCCATCCAAGTTGGAGTGCCCTATCCAATAATGCCGGTGTAGATCGTGAGAACACCAAATATTTCGATTGGTCAATGAACCACACCATTAACTGGGAGAAGACCATTGCAAAAAAACATCGCATCAATATCACCTTGGTACAGGAGGCCGAAGAACGTCAATCTTGGTGGGATGTAATTAGAGCTAGAAATATCATGCCTACTGATGCTTTAGGCTTTCATGAAACCAGTGGTGCGGAGAAGTTAAGAAGTGAGTTCGATAGTAGTGATAGCCGTCAAACAGCAGACGGGATGTTGGGCCGTTTGTTTTATTCTTACGATGATAAGTACATGTTTACTGGCTCAATTCGCCGCGATGGCTATTCGGCATTCGGTACTTCCAATCCGAGGGCTACTTTCTTGTCGGCGGCATTAAGTTGGACGTTTACTAAAGAAAAATTTTTCAATTGGAAGACACTTAGCAATGGAAAGCTACGTTTGTCTTACGGTCAAAATGGAAACCGTTCATTAGATAACCCATACATTGCCTTAGCCAATCTAGCCAATGGTACGGGTGCCCAAGGATACGTAAATTCTAGTGGTGATTATGTGCTTTACCAATACCTAAGGATAGACCGTATGCAAAATCCGAACTTACAATGGGAAAAGACAGCCTCTTTCAATATTGGATTAGATTTAGGATTTTTAAATAATCGAATTTCGGCTACTGCAGATTATTTCCAGATGTCTACCACCGACATGGTAATGAATCAATCGCTTCCCGGATTTTCAGGATTTACCAGTATCACTACTAATCTGGGTGAAGTACAAAACAATGGATTTGAGCTGTCTATCAATTCTCAAAATATCACAAAGAAAAATTTCAATTGGAGCACCACTTTAGGGTTCTCAAAATACAAAAATACAATTAAGCATTTGTACTATAGATTTGAAGATATCATAGATGCAAATGGTACTGTTGTTTCTAGTAGGGAGGTGGATGATATTTCCAATGGATGGTTTATTGGGCAACCGATTAGTGCGATTTGGAACTATCGTACCACTGGCATTTGGCAAATCAACGAAAGCGTAGAAGCGGCTAAATACGGTCAGCGACCTGGCGATCCTAAGGTTGCCAATAACTATACGGCGGATGACATCGTAAATGCCGACGGTAGCATTACTCCTGTGTACAACAACAACGATAAAGAGTTTTTAGGCCAAACCCAGGCTCCAATCATGTGGTCGCTGCGAAACGACTTCAACTATAAGAATTTTAATTTTTCGTTTAACATTTATTCTTATTGGGGCCACAAAAGTCTCAATGGTGCTTATCTAAATCAAGATAATGGCACCTCAACAATCAGTCAGGGCTTGGCTAATACCTACGAAAAGCCTTATTGGACACCAGAGAATGCCAGTGATATTTGGGCGCGACTAGAGTCAAAAGGTCCGGGTGGTGTGAACGCGCCACAGCGGATATTTGATCGGTCATTCGTTAGGTTGGACAATGTGAGCGTAGGCTACACTTTACCTACAAAATTCACCTCTGCCTATCACATCCAAAAATTAAAAGTGTTTGGATCTATACGTAATGCATTGGTTTGGCATAAAGATAAAAACTGGCGCTATTGGGATATTGAAACTGGCCAAATGGCTCCTCGCATATTCAGCTTCGGACTAAACCTAAACTTTTAAAGTAACTTATGATGAAAACAAATCGATTTTATATATCCGTATTTTCAGTTATAGCAACAACTATTACTTTAATCGGTTGCAAGAGAGAATTTTTAAAACCAGATCCATTATCGTTCTACGAACCCGAAGCTACTTTTTCTTCTAAGTCTGGTTTGGATGCGACGATTTATCTTTCTGATAGGCATTTAAGAGCATATTGGAGTCATCTGTCCACAAGGGATATTTCCGTTCCGATAAGCACTGAGTACATGCTTTCTGACGTGGCAGTTTCTGGTAAAACAGACGACGGAAATATCTTTGCTGATGTGTCGACCCGCCTTACACCAAACGATGCCATATTCAACAATGATGTCAACATGATCGGTTACTTTTGGGATGAAAGCTATGCGGGTATCAAGTATGCCAATACCATTACCAGCTTTATTGACAGGGTACCTGGTTTAAGTGAAAAAGAGAAACAAGAATATTTAGGTAGAGCATATTTTCATCGCTCATTTCGCTATTTAGCTTTATGTTTCCAATATGGAGATGTGCCGTTAGTAACTAAAATTATTACCGTACCCAAGCAGAATTATAAGACTACCAAACGTGAGGCTATCTTAGAAATGATCACCGCCGATATGGAAAAGGCTGTGGCGTGGGTGCCAGACCAATCGCAAATGGCATTGGTAGGTTTGGTAAATAAAGCGGCTTGTAGACAGCTACTCATTAAATGCTATTTGGCTACTGGGCAATGGGATAAAGCGATAGAGCAGGCTAATATCTTGATCAATCAATCGGGCTACGCTTTGATGACGAATAACTTTGGAACATTTGACAATCCAAATCCAACCACATGGCCGGTCACCAGAAATGTAATTTGGGATTTACATAGACCAGCAAATAAGGCAATCGCTGCCAATAAAGAGGCTTTGCTAGTCATGCCCAACAGAGAGGGGTCAGATGCAGCAATTAGATATAAATCTATGAGGAATTGGGGGCCAATGTGGAACCAAGCCGCGCTGAAATCTCCAAGTGGTAAGGTACTACTGTCTGTAGCCAAAACTGACTCTAGATACAGGGCAGAATACGACATTAATAGTGCCGTGGGTAGAGGTTTGGGTATGATCAGACCCACTCATTTTGCGCAGTTCGGCCTTTGGAAAGTAAATGGAGTAGATGATGCGACTGATTTACGCCATAACAGTGCAACAGGCAACTGGGCTAAAATGGAGATGCTAAAATATAATGATCCAACGGATACTTATTATGGACAAAATTTAAGATTATACAACGGCAATACCTTGTTATGTACAGACACCATCCGTAGCTGGTTCAATTGGCCGCAATATAAAATCTATATCGATGATCCGATTTTTTTAGCTACACCTACTTCAAATAGAAATGATGGTGGGGCGGCAGACTGGTATTGCTATCGGTTGGCAGAAACCTATTTGCTAAGAGCTGAGGCGCGCTTTTATAAAGGCGAAATCGGTCTGGCAACAGAAGATGTAAACATGGTAAGACGTAGGGCGCAGTGTAGCCAACTTTATACCAGTGTAAATATAGGTGATATTGTAAATGAGAGAGCTCGAGAATTATACATGGAAGAATGGAGACATATGGAGCTCAGCAGGATCTCATTTAGTTTAGCGCTAAGCAATAAACCGGATGAGTGGGGCAATACTTATCAAGTAGCAAATTTAGCCAATAATAGTTACTGGTACCAACGTATCCAACATTACAATGACTATTATAACAAAAATAAAGTGTCGGTAAGAAACAGGAGCTATACCATCGCAGCACACAACATCTACTGGCCAATTCCGCAGTACGCCATCAATTCTAATCTATTAGGTAAGATACGCCAAAACCAAGGCTACGATGGCTACAATGCAGCTGTAGAGATGTTCACTAACTGGCAAGATGCTGTCGCCGACGAAGATAAAACCAATTAACTTTTAGCTACCACCTCATGCGATATAATAAATTATGTTTAGTTCTTAGCTTTGCGCTTTTTTCTACCTCAATTTTAGCACAAAAAGATTTCTATTCTTTTTCCAAAGGTTTTAACCCGAATGAGATAGGTAAGCGCCTAGCCTACCATTTTGTAGATAGTAGACATGAATTGTATGCTGGCAAGTATATTCACTATGCCACCGTATGTACCTGGAACGGTGCGTTAGATTACGCCCTTAAGGCCAAAGATCAACATCTACTTCAACTATTGAAAACTAAGTTTGAGCCTTTTTTCACTTATGAAAAGGAACTACTACCACCTATGAACCACGTAGACTACAACATGTTTGGGAGTTTGGCGCTTAAGCTTTATCAGGTCACCAAAGACGAACGTTATAAAAAAATAGGATTAGCCTATGCCGATTCGCAGTGGGACCTACCTACAAATGCCAAAGCAGAAGAAAAGGATTGGGCAGGTAAAGGCTATTCATGGCAAACCCGTTTGTGGATTGATGATATGTACATGATTACGGTGGTACAGGGCGAGGCTTATAAAGTTACCGGCGATCGCAAATACTTAGATAGGGCGGCTAAAGAAATGGTGCACTACCTGAACGAATTGCAGCGACCAAATGGATTATTCTATCACGCGCCGGATGTGCCTTATTACTGGGGCCGCGGAGACGGGTGGATGGCGGTAGGCATGCCTAATTTGTTACGCATACTGCCTAAGGACCATCAAGACCGACCACGTATTATGGAAGGTTATCTGAAGATGATGAAAAGTTTAAAGCAATATCAACGGCCAAATGGCATGTGGAACCAATTAATTGATGAGCCCGATTTCTGGGTAGAAACTTCTGGTTCAGCCATGTTTGCTTATGGCTTTATCATTGGTGTGCAAGAAGGATGGTTAGCTGAAAAAGAATATGGACCAGCAGCAAAAAAGGCTTGGTTAGCCATGATTCCTTACATAGATGCTCGCAATAACGTAACCGAAGTTTGCATCGGTACGGGTAAAAAGAACGATAAACAGCATTATCATGACCGTCCCCGGAACGCTGGAGACCTTCACGGCCAAGCACCGTATTTGTGGTGTAGCGCAGCGCTGTTAGGCAAATAGTTGGTTTGATTAATTTCATTGGTGTTAGGCATTTTAGCTTGCACCAATGGATAATCTCTTTTCTTATATACCTCAGGGACTATTAGTATTTCATCTTTTAGGCTTGGTTTCTTGTAGAAATCATCTTTTACGATTTCACCTCAGCTATGTCTATTTTCTTTTTCACATTGATTGCACCAACACACCGATGACCCATAAATTACCACTTATTTTCACTTTTATTTTGCTTTTTCACTTTTCTAACGCTCAAGAAACTATCGTAGCGCATAGCATTTCATTGAAAAAGCCAGGAAATTTAGCGATCACCTATAGCTTGAGCGCTGATGAGTCAGGGGAGCTAAAGGCTAAGCAGCAAATCCCTGTTGTCGTATCACAAAAAAATACGGTGATTGGCCAAAAGACTAAGGTAGAAATTAGCATTACGGCAAAAGAAACGATTTATTTTAATTTTGAAGAAATCGTTAAGATTCCTTCCTTCACGCATAACGAATCTGAATTTTATATGCCTGGATTTTGGTATCATAAAAATTTGAGATCGCCCAAAGAAGCACCTTCTTTCGCCACTAGCGACAGTTGGCAAGTGCGAGAAGATCGTTTAAGTACACCACTAACCGGTATTTTTAAGGAAAAAACCGGGGAATATTATACTGTCATCCGATTAGATACTTTCAAAAATGAGAGTTTGACTACCCATACACAAGGCGAAATAATTTTAAACAATCAAACCTCGCTAGGCTTCACCGGATTTCGAAACGAAAATGGCAGCTCTGCCTTGGTATTTGGCTTTCCCTATTATGAAGCCCCTAAAACCTATATTCGTAAATTAAAATTAATGCCTTCAGTTCAAGCCTTTCAAAAATTAGAGAAAAATGAAACTAAAAAATTGGTTTGGGAAATCACCAAGGGTAAAGCGATAGATTATTCAGAGTTCATCGCCAACGTTTGGACCTATTCTTATGATAGCTATAAACCGCTACCTGTAGCCCAAAGTTATAACGTTGCAGAAGCCAAAAAGACCTTATCTAACTTTTTTGTAGAAAGCTACGTAGACCGACATGATTTAAAATATTTTTCGGGCGTGCATATGCGTACTGACGATTGTAAAAGCACGGATGTTGCAGAACTGGGTTTTGTAGGTCGTGTGCTCTTAAATGCTTATAATGCGCTAGAATATGGTGAGCAGCATAAGCGCACGGATTTGGTAAATAACGCTAATGCCATATTCAATAGCTACCTCTCCAATGGATTTACAACAAATGGTTTCTTCAAAGAGTTCGTAGATTACCGTGCAAAGAATAAGCGTGAAGAGGTGTTAAGCATACGCCGACAATCGGAAGCTGTTTTTGCGGTATTAAATTACCTTGACTATGAAAAGACTAAGGGGCGTAGCCATGTAGCATGGGAAAATAAAATCAAAAAGATATTAGCTAACTTTAGCAAACTGCAAAATAGTGACGGTAGTTTTCCTAGGAAATTTAATGATGGTTTTGAATTGATTGATACTTCAGGTGGCAGTACGCCTTCGGCAACCCTACCTTTAACTATGGCTTATCGCTATTTCAGCAATAAAAGCTATTTAACTGAAGCAAAGAGGACAGGTGTTTATCTCGAAAAAGAAATTATTTCGAAATCAGATTATTTTTCCTCTACACTAGATGCCAACTGTGAAGATAAAGAGGCGTCATTATATGCCGCTACAGCCATGTACTATCTCAGTTTGGTGAGCTCGGGGAAAGATCGAAGACATTATATTGATCAGTCGCAGAAAGCTGCTTATTTCTGTCTGTCGTGGTATTACACATGGGATGTGCCCTTTGCGCAGGGACAAATGCTCGGTGACGTAAATTTCAAATCTAGGGGCTGGGGGAATGTATCAGTTGAAAATAACCACATTGATGTATTTATCTTCGAATTTGCTACCATATTAGAAAGATTAGCCCAAGAAAAGAACAATCCTAGATTTTCAGCATTTGCTTCGGTAATTAAATCCTCGATGCTACAACTAATGCCAGATCAAGCACAGCTCTATGATGTTGCCAAAGTGGGTTATTACCCAGAGGTAGTACAGCACACCAATTGGGATTATGGAAAGAATGGGAAGGGATTCTATAACGATATATTTGCCCCAGGATGGACGGTAGCTTCACTATGGCAAATGCTTAGTCCTAATCGATTAACGGATTTCTTTAATAAAAGATAAAATGATGTTCAGATTAAAACTAATGCTAAGCCTTGTAATTTTATTTGTCCATTTGGCAAATGCGCAAAAAATAGAGGCTAATTACCACAACCCGGTAATTCCTAAAAGTCTGCCAGATCCCACTATCATAAAGGCAAAAGATGGTTTTTTTTATCTTTATGCTACGGAAGATATCAAAAATGTGCCCATTTATAAATCTAAAGATTTGATCAATTGGGAGTTTTTAGGCACTGCGTTTACCAAGCAGTCTCGTCCGTCTTTTGAACCTAAGGGTGGTATTTGGGCTCCGGATATCAACTATATTAACGGTAAATATGTGTTATATTATAGCATGGCGGTTTGGGGCGGTGAATGGACTTGCGGCATTGGTGTGGCGGTTGCCGATCAACCTGAAGGTCCATTTATTGACCAAGGAAAGTTGTTTAGAAGTAATGAGATTGGCGTGAAAAACTCCATTGATCAATTTTACATTGAACATCGAGGTAAAAAATATCTTTTTTGGGGCAGCTTTAGAGGGATCTATGCTATAGAACTTACTGCTGATGGCCTTTCCATCAAACCAGATGTGCAAAAAGTTGAGGTAGCTGGTACCGCTTTCGAAGGCACTTATATCTACAAGAGAGGAAAATACTTTTATCTTTTTGCATCGGTAGGTAGTTGTTGTGAAGGTGTCAGAAGTACATATAGATTAGTCGTAGGCCGCTCTAAATCTTTGTTTGGGCCTTATATAAATAAAGACGGAAAGCCAATGATGCAAAACGGGTATAGCGAAGTAATTGGTAGTAACGAAAGATTTGTGGGTAATGGGCACAATGCCGAAATCGTACAAGACAAAGATGGTAAGGATTGGATATTTTATCACGGTGTAGACACGAAAAATCCTAAGGGACGCATGCTATTGCTCGATCAGCTGCAGTGGGATCTAAAGGATTGGCCTTTTATCGAAACTGGCAGTCCATCGTTAGCCGCAAACAGACCTAATTTCTAAATTGATCATTCATGAAAAAAATATCATTTTATATTATTATACTAGTTGTATCAGGATTTTTTAAAACGGTATCAGCCGAAGTACCTAAGTTTTTAAAGGTTCCTTTTCAAAATAGGACAGATTCCAGTTATAAAAATCCATTGAGTGTACAACTTGGCGATCCCTATATCCTATACGATAAAAAATCGGCAATTTATTACCTATACGGTACCGGTGGTGCCAAAAATGGATTTGTAACTTATTCCTCTACCGACTTGATAAACTGGAAGAATGAGGGACAGGTTTATTTCGGGAATACTGCAGGTACTTGGGGAATTGGAGCTTTTTGGGCACCGGAGGTTTATGCTGCAAACAATAAATATTATATGTTCTACAGCGCGCAATCTAGGTTCAATCCGACTAACGAGTTAGAAAATTTTAAGATCGGACTTGCCGTTTCCGATTCGCCTAAAGGGCCGTTTAAAGATGTTAGTTACCAACCGTTCTTTGACCCCGGTTATCCGGTAATCGATGCCAACGTTTTTATGGATACCGATGGGAGAGCTTATCTCTACTATTCTCGCTGCTGTTATAAGCATTCGGTAGAAAGCGAAATTGCCACACTGGCCAAACGCAAAGGTTGGTATAATGAAATTGAAGAAAGTTGGGTGTATGGCGTAGAAATTAAACCTGATTTCTCACAGGTTATTGGGGAGCCGGTATTGTTGCTTAGACCGCCAGTTGCATTAAATGATAAGCAATCAGCTTGGGAAAGCCGTTCGGTAACTTCCAAAGAGGTGAATAGACGCTGGACGGAAGGCTCCTTCACCTTTAAAAAAGATGGGATTTATTACATGATGTACTCGGCCAACCATTTTGCCGGTGAAAATTATGCGGTAGGTTATGCTACGGCAAAAAGTCCACTGGGGCCATATCGCAAAGCAGAAAATAATCCGATTTTACAAAAGAATACCAACAAAGGCGGTATTGTTTCTGGTACAGGACACAATAGCGTTACTTTTTCTCCAGATGGCAGGCAAATGTTCTGTGTGTACCACGGACGCACTAAAGCTACTGGTAAAGAACGAGTGGTTTTTGTTGATAGAATGGAGGCTAAGAATGGTAAAATAACAGTATTCGGCCCAACTACAAACCCCCAGTCATTTTCCCTATCAACAGTCCGTAAATAATTGATGCTATTGATGTATTTAGTAAGAAAAAAGTTTGTGTTGTTGACATTGATGATGTTAATCCTCTCTGTGACTTTAGGATATGGCCAAGCAAATCGACAGCTGCCTCAATGGGCTTTAGGTGGATTTAAAAGACCAGCAGGTGTCAATCCTGTGATCTCGCCAAATCCGAAGTCAGATTTTTCAGATCCAATGACCAATAAAAAGGTAAATTGGGAAATTAGCGATACGTTTAATCCAGCTGCTGTGGTTAAGGGTAGGAAAGTAATAGTATTATACCGTGCCGAAGATAGTAGTGGTGTGAGAATTGGTAGGCGCACATCTAGAATTGGTTATGCCTCGAGTAAAGACGGCCTTCAATTTAGTAGACAGGCGCGTCCAGTGGTCTATCCAGCAAATGATAGTCAAAAGAACTATGAATGGCCCGGTGGCTGCGAAGATCCCAGAGTTGCTGTAACGGAAGATGGAACTTATCTGATGCTTTATACGCAATGGAACCGAAGTATTCCTCGACTGGCTTCAGCCACATCCAAAGACTTGAAGACTTGGACAAAGCATGGACCAATATTTGAGAAGGCCTTTAACGGAAGGTTTTTAGATTTTCACAGCAAGTCGGCATCGGTACTAACAAAGGTTAAAGGGCAAAAGCAAGTAATTATACACCTTAATGGTAAATATTTTATGTATTGGGGAGAGAGACACGTTTACGCCGCCACCTCTACAAACTTAATAGACTGGACCCCGCAACTAGATGATGATGGTCAACTCCATAAATTGGCTTCGCCTCGTAGCGGTTTTTTTGATAGCGACATGACTGAATGTGGACCACCAGCAGTAATGACAGCTAACGGAGTTGTCTTATTGTACAATGGTAGAAACAAATCTGGAAAAGATGGAGATCCACGGTTTAATGCTGGAGCTTATTGTGCAGGACAAATGTTGTTCGATAAGAATGATCCAACAAAATTGATAGATAGATTGGAGGTTCCCTTTTTTAGACCCATGGAACCATTTGAAAAAAAAGGACAATATGCTAGTGGAACTGTTTTTGTAGAAGGGTTGACTTGGTTCAAAGGTAAATGGTTGATGTATTATGGATGTGCCGACTCAAAGGTAGGGGTGGCCATTTATGATCCAAAGAAGCCTTCCCCGCCAGACCCTGTTATCGATTAAGGTCTAATCAAAGTGGTGTTTTTGAGACAAAACCTCAAAATAATGAGATAAAGACACAAATTATTATTTGCAATTTGCCACTTAACTACATCAGAATGACATCTATTAGCGTAACCATCGCCAATGATGATCATAAATTACATTGATGAATACTTCCCTAAAAATATTCCAAATGAATAAATCGAAAAATTATTTTTTTGCATTGGCTCTAGCCAGTTTAGTCTTTGCTTCTTGTCAGAGCAATGCAGGTTCAGATAAAGAACAAACAAACGTAGCTGCAAAAAATGAAATTAGTTTCGACACTATTTTAAATGATAAAAAGGTCGATATTTACCACTTAGAAAATAAAAATGGAATAAAAGCTTCCTTTACCAATTTTGGCGCTAGAATCACTAGTTTAATGGTTCCAGCTAAAGATGGAAAAATGACAGATGTAGTTGTGGGCTTTAATTCAATTAAAGACTATGTAAAATCTTCAGAGCCATACTTTGGTGCTATAGTAGGAAGATATGGAAACAGGATTGCCAAAGGAACGTTTGTAATTGATGGGGTAACCTACCATGCACCTACCAATAATGGATCAAACATGTTGCACGGTGGCACCAAGGGTTATCAATACGTAGTGTGGGAGGCAAAAAAGTTAAATGATACCACACTTCAATTTTCTTATCTTTCAAAAGATGGAGAAATGGGTTTTCCAGGCAATTTAGATGTAAAGGTAACCTACCAACTAAATAATGATAATGCGCTGGTCATCAACTATGAAGCTACCACAGATAAAAAGACCGTAGTTAATTTAACTAATCATGCCTTCTTCAATCTTAACGGAGAGGGAAGCGGAACCATCTTAGATCATCAATTACAAGTTTTTGCAAACTTATATACTCCCGTAGATTCCACGCTAATTCCAACGGGCAGGCTCGAAAGCGTAAGTGATACGCCATTCGATTTTAATCAACCTACGGCTATTGGTAAACGCATTGAAGTAAAAGATCAACAATTGCAAAATGGCAAGGGATATGATCATAATTTCGTCTTAAGTGATAAAGGCCAACGCAAACATGCAGCGAAAATAGTAGGAGATCAATCCGGCATTGTCATGGATGTTTATACGGATCAACCAGGATTACAATTTTACAGTGGTAATTTCATGAAGGGTAAAAACACGTTTAAAAATGGGATTAAAGATGACTTCAGGACAGCTTTTTGTTTAGAAACACAACATTTTCCAGATTCGCCCAACCAAAAGAGTTTTCCTTCTACTGAGCTAAAGCCAGGACAATTGCTTAAGTCTACGTCAATTTATAAGTTTTCTTCCGAACCTAAGTTCGATTAATAAAACTGATAATTTGATTGATTTGGGCGTTTTGACACGCTGTCCGCTGTATCTTTTTGGATGAAAGCATCCAAAAGGATCTCGCTTCCATCGTTAACGCTAGCGAGATCCAAAAAAGCTCGCCTAAATACCATAGCGCAATGCTAATTGTCGAAAGAGGTTATGAATAAAAAATGCTAAGCTTACTTAGCATTTAAATGCACTTTTACCGGTCTCGTTTGCTCTGGAGTTTGATCATCGTATGCCCCTGTTAGTCTGCCGGTTTTAAAGAGGCCGCACAGCGTTCGTATGGCAAATATGGATGTTTTCTCGGAATTTTTCCTCCTACCACTACTGCCGTAGCTTAATGAGGGCATCGACTACATCAACATATACTATCAATGAAGATGCATCGGCAGCAGTGAACGAGTGACATCACTTCGAGAATTAACTCGACGATTTATATTCTTATTGGCAAAACGAACTAAACAGAATGTAAGAGAGAATATCGGCTAGTGGTGGTCCTAATTTTAGATGCGAGTGGTTTTTCCGAGAAGTGGGAAGGAGCGTTTGCCGATCTGGACGTAGCGTTTTAGCTAGCCAGAAAAGTGCAAGCTTATATTGAAAGATAATGGTTGAGTAAGCAGCAGTAGTATTATTGAAGAACTACGCTGTTTTAAGGATCAAAAATGCAAACAAATGGCTGCAAGGCAAATCTCTTAAGTCTAAATTAATATAGCAAACACAAAATAGCGGATAAGTATGGTTTGCAATTTTAAAAAAAGAAATCCCGCTAATATCACATCGGCGGGATTATAAACCAAACAAACTATTTAATATTTTACGCTACATTTATAACGTTGGGTTAAATAATTTGTTTTAAAAAATGTAAAATAATTTATATGTGATTGGTACTGTTTCTTATCTGCCTGTAACTACTTGATCATTGCTTTAATTTAAATAGAAGATGAAATATTAATTATCGTCTTACTTATCATGCGCTGATACGCTTTCTATAAATCATTTTGAAGAATAATGGTGAATTTTATTTGGTTTGCCTTTTCTGACTGCATGTGTTAAAACATCGAAACTGTAAATAGCGTTTTAATTACAGGCTTAATTTCGAATAGTAAATAGCTATGAGCGAATTATCAAGAATCTCTAACGAATTTCAATCTGTGTAAATTTTAAATGAGGAGTTGCTTTAACTTACGTTTAAATCATTTTTTGGTTAAAAGTAACGGTGTATGTTTATTAATAAAATTTCGACAGCAAGTAATATTGACTTCATTAAGTTATTTAATGATGGTCTGCATTACATTAATACATCTCAATGGGCATTTGCTTATACGGCATTTACTGCTTTATATCAAAATAGCAAGAAAAAGTCGGTGGCCTTGCTCTACAATTTGGCACTTTGCCATTCGTTTGCTAAAGAGTATAAAAAAGCTATTGAAATTTTAACAGAAGCTTTAAATGAATTAGCAACACCTTCGACTTCCTATCAATTTTCCCAGAATTTGTCAAGTGAAATTATTAACCACGAGTTTGAGGGCAGTCAATATCGCTTTGCTTTGAATGAAATAGCTGTAGAATTAAATGTCAATATGGTGAAATTACGTATTCGTAGGCTACTGGTTGATATTCATTTAGCACTCGAAAACTGGCAGGAAGTATCTCGACTTTCGGCATTGCCAGAAATGGATAAATGTAGAAATGTGCAAGAAGCAATAGCAATTTTAAAATCTAAAATGAATCATTAAAATATGAATTTATACCATTTAGAACAGGCTTATATTCAAGGCAGGGATAAATCAGAAATAAAAGAGCTGTACATCGCTGAGATTGCAGCAGCTACAGAAGAAGAACAGATCCAAGTTTGGGAGCAGGTTTGTGGTTTTGCAAATGTAGAAATGATTACCTACTTATTGGAGCAGGGTTGGCGAGCAGCGGGCTTAGAGGATAAGTATGGAAATACTGCTTTACATTTCTTAGCTATGCCTCAACGTGCTTCTAGTTATTTTATTCCAGATGAAGCGATCTACGAATGCACAAAAAAACTATTGGAAGCGAAGGTTAGCCCCTTGCGTAAAAATAGTGCCGGTGATACTGCGCTGTTACTTGGCGCTAGAATTGGCTATTATAAAATGTTAGAGGCTTATCAAGAAGCAGGTGCCAAAATTGATTTCACCGACCGCAATGGAAATACAGTGTTGCATATTTGTGCACAATATGCCAATGGAATAATCTCTAGTTACAGCGATGCATTGGAGAGGTTAACAGTTCATCAGAACAATCCAGGTTTTAACCCTGAAAATCCAAGAGATGCACAGGAAAGGGGGCAACTCGAGTGGCGATTTAATATCAGCAGAGAACGTTTTAATTATTGCATCAGCTTTGCTCACACAGCCATGGAATATGGTATAGATCCACTTCAAAAGAATAATGAAAGGGAAACTGCTATTGATGTTGCGATCCGTTACGGTGCTAAATCTATTGGTGCTATTTTAAAAGGCGTAGATTATAACGATAAAGAAGCAACGTCACTTTATTTTGATGCAGGTGGAATGGATGTTTATCAGGCTTGTGCCAAAAATGACCTTGAAGCTTTAACTGCGTTGATTAAACTTGGTGAAAACTTAAATGATGCCTACGATAAGGAAAATGACAAACATAATGGAATGACGCCTTTAGCGATAGCCATGATGGAGCATCGTCTGGAGATTACAGATGTATTGCTGAAAAATGGAGCAGATCCTACACTTCGCGATAACAAATCATGGCATCCTTTTAGGTATTTGTATACACCACATTCTAGTGTAAATACCAATTTCGAAGGCTTTAAGGAGAAAACTTTTCAGCAAATTTTAAAAGCTTACCTCGCTGCGGGTTTTGAAATTAATTCGCTTTTAGATGACGATGAAAATACCTTGTTAACGATTTCTGCGAAGTATGCGGATGGCCTGACGCTATATAATGGAGATACCATTGCGAAAATTTTGGTAGAAGAAGCCATTTATGCAGATGCAGATGTAAATCAAACTAATCGTGATGGGGTTTCTGCTTTGATGTACTTGTGTTTGGCAGATTCGCAACGAGCAGAGAAGAACCTGATTACGATTTTAGAGCAGGGCGCATCTACTGAATTACGTGACAAAAATGGAAAAACCGTATTGATGTACGCTGTAAATAATTCCGATAAAGCGGTAGCAAAAACTTACTGCGAACTGCTAGCTGAATTCGGCAATCTACTTATCGATGCAAAAGATAACAACGAAAGAACTGCCTTAGATTATGCTGCGGAACGGGATAATGAAACCTTGGTAGCATGGTTGCTAGGGAAAATGTAAATCAAATAAATTACACGAAAACTAAATAAAATGGACGCTATTTTCTTAAATGCATGTAAAAATAACCAGAAAGCGATTGTACAAACTTTACTAAAAAAGGGCGGCATCAATCTCGACAAACGTGATGCAATGGGTAATACTGCATTATATTACGCTTGCCAAAAAGGTGCTAGGGATATCGTTAAAATTTTGGTCGAAGGTGGTGCTGATATCAATCTTGCCAACAATCAAAGCACGACGCCTTTGCACATGGTTTCACAGAGCGGGAATAAAGAAATTGTTAAAGTTTTATTGGATAACGGAGCAGATATTAATGCTACTGATAAAGAAGGGAAAACTGCACTGATTTATTCGCTAGCGGAAGGAAGAACAGAATTTACCAAGTTTTTACTAGCTAATGGCGCCGATAAATCTATTAAGGATAACGAAGGTCACAGTGCCTTGGATTATGCTACGAGCAGAGGTTTACGCGATACCGTATCGCTACTAGTTGGCGAGGCCGATGATAAGAATAGTACAGGGAATACCCCGCTGCACCAAGCTGTTTGGAACAACGAAGCTGAGGTAGTTGGCGAATTGTTGAAAGTAAGTTCTATCAATATCAACGCGGTTAATGATAACGGAGATAGTGCTTTGGTACTCGCTTGTATGCTGAATAATCTGAGAGTTGTGCAGCAATTACTTAACGCAGAGGTGGATATGACTTTAAGACGCTTAGATGGAAATTCGGTTTTGCATTACAGCAGCGGTAGGGGAAACAAAGAAATTGTTAAACTGTTAGTTTCAAAAGGTATGGATATCAATAGCAAAAATAACGAAGGCGAAACGCCATTAATCGTAGCTGCAATAGGTGGCTTCAATGAAGTGAGTGCTTTGTTGATTGATAATGGAGCTGACGTCAACGAAAAAGATAATGACGAACATTCTGCATTGTATTACGCATCAGAAAAAGGGTTTAACGAAATTGTGGAACAATTAATTATGGCAGGTGCAGACTCATAATTGCTGAAATATCTACTGATATGAAAACTAATACGCCCGATTTTATGGATGGCATCACACGAAGTTTTAAGCCATTATTGATTTTAATAGTAGGATTGTTTTTTGTTGGTAAAACCATTAAAGAAGATTATGAAAAGTACCATAGAGCCTACGCAAAGGTGCCAATTACTGCAATTCGCAAAATAGATACCAAGGAATTTGAGCTGACAGCATTTACAATTAAAGAAGCAGAATTGAAAGGAAGAGAAAGCGGTGGTGTTGAGCTGTACGAAAACCAAAATGACAGTGTTTCAACAGCCACAATAATTGTTGATGATATTCCTGACTTTTTAGCAGTATTTCGTAAGAAACATAAAGTAATTGCGCAGCAGTTTGAAGGTGTGCACCAAGGCTCTAAAAAAGTGGTAAAAGAATACATCTTAACGCATGGCGTAAAAGATGCAAATGGCGAGCTTAAAAAAATATTGGTATATGAAGAATATTTCAGCTGGAAAGCACGATGGTGGATATACGGTTTGATGTTAGTTGCGATACTTTTCTTATTGATGATTATACTATCCCGGATTAAGGTTTACTGATATAGAATAGGCAATTGAGTAGTTTAGAATAATAAAAACTAACGACCAATTTTAGTTAAAGAATACGCTATGGCGAAGAAAAGAAAAACACTCCCGAAAGACTTTGGGGACATTATAAGCAGTAAAGACATCGAAGCGTTTAAGAGGGTTTTTGAAACCAGCGAAATTAATGCAAGAGGTGGTTATGGGAAAGCAACGGCACTGAGTTTTTATCGTATTCCCAATGATTTTGTACGCTGGTTAGTAGAAAATGGTGCCGATATGGAGGCGGTAGATACCTACAATCGCACTGCGCTGCATGAGCAAGCTTCGTTACGCGGTAGCGATATCAGCGTGTTTTTAGAACTCGGAGCTAATATCCATGCTGTGGATACTTATGGCGATACGCCCTTACATTTTGCAAGCGGAAGTGGTTTCAATCCAGAAGCGGTAAAACTTTTGATTGAGCATGGTGCAAATGTTAAGGCACTAAATACGTACAAACAAACACCATTGGAGAGGGCTTTAAGTCGTGCCAACAATATTGATTTGCCAAATTTGGTAGAAGTTTCAAAATTATTACTGGCGGTAGATGGTACCATTACGCAAAAAATGAAAGATTTCGTAACACGAAAGGGCGAAGATTTTGAGTTTCATCGAGACAATTTTAACAAAGATTACCTTCAAGAAACGGACGAAGCCTTGAGTAATTTGTATGAAATCTTTGATGTTGCGCCAGTAAAGCGAAGAATTATGCATGATGGTATCACACCAATTGTAGTGAATGGCACTTGGCAAGAGCAGTACGAAAAATTGTGGGAACTACTTGTTCCATCTAAAGGAAGTGCTAACACTGTACAAGGCGAAGTAATACGTGTATCTGGAAAAGTAAGGGACGAAATTTACAGAAATGGTGGCGGTAATTGGGATGCAGATTTTCGGAAGATGTTGGATTCACTTTTGGTGAATTTTTCATCCGGTAATCCACTAACGGATGCTGACCTTGCTGAAGGACAAGGAATTGTGAAATATATCCGTAAAAATGCCGATGGCAATGATGATGGCATTCACTTTTTGTGCGAACTAGCTAACAGATGGGTACAAAAAAATCCAAATCCTATGAAGTTAGTAAAACCAAATTATAGGAGATGATATTGAGTAGGCAGACTAATAAATTAAGGTTTTAATAATACAACTGTTAACCCTAACGTTGGTGTGCGCAACCTAAAATTTTAGATGATATAAAACATTAACTATTTAATTATGAACGCGAATATTTATTTGATTATTGGTGGAGTTGCCGTAGCATTTATCATTTATATGATGGTATTAAGAAACATGACTAAGAAAAGAAAGCAACAGCAGCTTGAAGATTTTAACAGCACTCATTCTGTAAGTCCGCTTACAGAAGAGCAAAAAAGGTTGCTCACTTTTGGAGCCATTTTGTTTTATTACCGCATGGAAAAGATTTTGGGTTTTATTCTAGAAAACGGTATAGATCAATATTCATCCGGATTGAAAAATCAATGGGAAATATCAAGTTCGGAGGATGCAAAAGAAACCTTAGAAAACTTGTTGACACTCAGAAGAAGCATGGAATTTAACACATTTTTACAGCAACCATCTTCTGAGATTACTAAAATTCAAAAGAACATCGCCAAAGAATTAAGTATTGAACTCTCTTTAGTGCAGCAAACTACAAATGCTTACGGTTGGGACATTTGCAGAGCAGTATCGTTAGCCAAATGGTGTTTTTGGTGCGGATATTTAACAGAGGCAGAAATGTGGGCCTATATGGAAAGAGCCGCTATAATTGCTGGTCAACATGGTAGAGATTGGACAGATTACACAGTTTCGTTCTTGTTAGGTAGAACCATTCAAGGCTTTGATTTAGATGATATATGCGTAGAGGCTAAACAAGTTTTGCATAGTCAAAATCCAACATTTGCTAAGACAGAAGATATAGATGTTTATAAACGATATACTTTTAAATAGAATACTTTATCAATTAAAAACCCTTTGTGCTGTAAATGCGCAAAGGGTTTTTTCGTTAATTAGATTTTTAAATCAATTATCAATTTCACTTCTTTAAGCCGTAATTGTAGTTGGCGAAGCGAATAAAATTGGTCCAATCGTAAACATTTAAGTCGTGTGCACCTTCTCTAAAATGATATCCAATAGTTGAATTAATAATTGGACTGTTTACTTGGGGCATATCGTTTGGCAGCGTTGTTTTTTGATGATAGAGATCATACACAGGTTTGGCATTTAATAAAGACAAAAATGAACCATAAGGATCTGCCCAACGATCTTGCGTGGCGTTAGTAGTATAGACTGGTCGTGGTGCAATTAAACTGATCAGCATGTGTTGGTCTACAGGTAAACTATCTACATTGTTGCTAAATTTTTTGTAGTTGTTGTTAAACCAGTGGCCAAACTGTTTATTTATCAAACTCACTGTTTCTCCATACTTGCGACGTGACAAAGCAGCACCCGAGTTTCCTGAACAACTATTGAATACCATTGCAAAACGCTGGTCTTGTGCGCCAGTCCAGAGTGCCGTTTTCCCACCACGCGAATGACCTACAATGGCAACCCTTTTTGCATCAATATCTTTATCTGTTAAGAAATAATCCATTACTCTGCTTGCTGCAAAAACCCAACTTCCGATAGCTTTCATACCATTGTCTTTCTCTAATTCTTCAGGGAATAGCTGTTTTAAAAGCCCATTTTGGTAGCTTTCTTTACGATCGGGTGCTACATCTGCATTGTGAAAAGAAGCGATGGCATAACCGCTATCGATAATCATTTCTGCTGGCCAAAAGGTACTTTTATTAACTCTTGTTGGGTCTGTGTTTCTTTTGCCACGATTATTGATCAGCAAAAATACAGGTGCCGGTTTAGTGCGTTTGGTGGGTACAAAAACCACTACAGGAAAACTTACTGAATTGCCTTTGTTCCAAACTGTAATTTGTATTTCTTTAAGATGAGCCTTGCCGTCCATCGCATCAGTTTTTTCGTTAGTAAGCTTGAAACTAAGACTATCGAATTTGCTGGGCAAGTGTCCGTAAATATTCTCTTCAAAAAGGCTTAATATTTCTGGTCGGCGTTTGTTTTCCCAAGTAGAAATGTTCTTTACTTTTTCTCCTTTTGTGGTTTTTAAAAGCGCAGGTAAGGTGTATTTAGGTACGGTTGTTTCGTCATAATTGACAATTTCCCCCATAAATTTATCCGTTTTTTGAGCATAAAGGCTACTTGAAACAGAAACAGATAAAAGCAGGATACCGTTAAGTATCCTGCTGAAATTTAAACGAAATACGATCATCTTTATTTATAGATTACTACCAATAAATGCTGTAAAGCGCAGTTAAAACACCGATAATGATGATCGCCCCAACCGCAAAACTGCGAGAGGTTTTAAACATATTGACATCAATCTCCAGTCCTTTAGATTCAGCCGCACTTACTTTTTGTAATTTGCTGATGATGTACATTCCGATGATGCAGCATACAAATACGAAGCCCATTCTATCAAGGAATGGAATTTCGTAGATACCCTCTCCATTTTTAACAGCGAAGCCTGTTGAAGCCAACCAAGAGAGATCAGTAAAATTGGGTAGTGCCTTTAAAATCAATGACATGATGAAACCTCCAATGGTTGCGAATAAGGCCGCACCTGAAGTTGTCTTTTTCCAAAAGAAACCTAAAATAAACATGGCAAATATACCTGGAGATACAAAGCCAGTATACTCTTGAATGTATTGGAAACCACCTTTTTTGTCGATGCCTAAATGTGGAGCAATCAACACAGCCAGTAACATGGCGACAATGATGGTTACTTTGCCAGTTACAATTAAATTTTTCTCTGTCGCATTGGTATTGAAAACTTTTTTATAAACATCTAGGGTAAAGATAGTTGCAATACTGTTGGCTTTACCCGCTAAAGAAGCTACTACAGCTGCAGTTAAAGCAGCGAATGATAATCCTTTTAGTCCGGCAGGCAACAAGTTCAATAATACCGGATAAGCGCGGTCTGGGTTGACAGCACCATCATGGAGCATTTCGCTCTGGAAATGTCCTTCTTTATAAAGCACATAAGCTGCTATACCTGGCAATACTACGATTACTGGCATCAATAATTTTAAGAAGGCAGCAAATAATAATCCGCCTCTGGCTGTATTCAAGTCTGCGCCTAATGCTCTTTGGGTAATGTATTGGTTACAGCCCCAATAATTCAAGTTTACAATCCACATTCCCCCAATCAATACAGAAAGACCAGGAAGATCGATATAGTTCTCATTTTCTGGTTTCAAGATCATATGGAAATGTTCTGAAGCCTTAGATGTCATTAAACTATAGCCTTCTAAAATCCCATTGGTGCCATAGTGTTCTGAAACTAAATTAAGCGCCAGATAGGTGGTTGCCAGTCCTCCGAGTATTAAAAAAAATACCTGAATTACGTCGGTATAGCCTATCACCTTCATTCCTCCAAGCGTAATGATAATGGCGAATATAGCAATGGCATACATACAGGCCTCAATACTGAAACCCGAGATGCTGCTTACTGCCAATGCGCCTAAATAAAGAATTGAGGTTAGGTTAACGACAACGTAAAGCAATAACCAAAATACAGCCATAATCATGGCAACGGTGCCATTATACCTTTGATGAAGGAACTGCGGCATAGTCGCAATTTTGTTTTTAAGGTACACTGGAATAAAGAATACTGCAACGATGATAAGGGTTAATGCAGCCATCCATTCATAAGTGGCAATGGCAAGCCCCATTTTAAAACCAGAGCCACTCATGCCTATAAACTGCTCTGCTGAAATATTGGAAGCAATGAGTGAGGCGCCAATAGCCCACCAAGTTAAAGAGCCTTCGGCAAGAAAGTAATCTTTAGAATCTGAAGTGGCTGATTTTTTTTTCTTGTAAATATAAAGGCCATAAGCGGCAACGATGACAAAGTATACCGCAAATACGATATAGTCTTTGGTGTCAAGTAAATTGGTTTTCATTGAATGGTATTTTAGTTCATTGGTTCATTTTATAATTGTTGATCAGTAACAGTGATGGTTTCTGATCCATTTCCGGTTTGCACCACATAAGTGCTCAACGAAAGGCCGAATTGCTCTTGATAAAGTTGGCTAACTTTTGTGATCAAGCCATCAATTGCTTCATCTTTTACAATGTTGATAGTGCAACCACCAAATCCACCCCCCATCATTCTCGCCCCTAAAACATCATCTAAACCTTTAACCTGATCTACTAAGAAATCTAGTTCTTTGCAACTCACTTCATAAGCTTTGCTCAAGCCCTCGTGAGTTTCGAACATCAGCTTGCCAAGCTCTTGTAAATTTCCTTCTTTTAAAGCTGTAGCTGCTTTTTTAACCCGAGCTATTTCCGCTACTACAAAGCTACATTTCATGTAGGTCTCATTACTTTTAGGCTTCACATGCTGCAATAACATTTCTTCGTCGGCATCTCTTAAAAATTCTACTGATGGTTGATGTTCCTTGATCCATGAAACGCCTTGCTCGCATTGTGCTCTTCTGTCGTTGTAGGCAGAATCACTCAATGAATGTTTCACGTTTGTATTTAACAGGACCAATTTGTAGCCATCTAATTTCAATGGAATATACTCATGTTCCAAGGTTTGGCAATCAAGCATCATGGCATAATCTTCTTTACCAAATACAGAGGCAAACTGATCCATAATGCCACATTTTACACCTGCAAATTCATGTTCTGCTTTTTGAGCAATTAGTGCCAGATCCATTTTATCAATTGTAAGCTGGTTAAGTTGTGCCAAACCGTAGGCTGTAGCACATTCTACTGCGGCAGAAGACGATAGCCCAGCACCTAGTGGCACGTCGCCATAGATGTAAAGATTGAAGCCTGACAGCGGAAAATCTTTCTTCAGAAGACCATCTACCACGCCTAGAATATAATTTGCCCAAGCCTTTTCAGACTTTTCAACAGTGTTGATATTGCCGATATATTTTTCCTGATAGCTTTCAGAGAAAAGATGTATTTCACTATCTTCTCGTTTTGAAATAGCGATATACACCGCTTTATTAATTGCGGCAGGCATTACCAAACCACCGTTGTAATCGGTATGTTCGCCAATAATATTGATACGTCCCGGCGATTTTACCAAAATAGGTTCAGTATCGAAGATCTCTTTGAAAGCTTGTTTAAGCTGTAACGGTTCCATGTTATTATGCTTTACTTTTATAATGTTCGGTTGATAATTCTTTTAAGCGATTCGCTGCGTATTCAGGGGTGATATCACGTTGTGGATTAGCTAACATTTCGTAACCCACCATAAATTTTTTAACGGTTGCTGAGCGAAGCAATGGTGGATAAAAGTGCATGTGCCAGTGCCATTCAGGATGCTCGCCATTATTTACTGGAGCTTGGTGCATCCCAGCCGAATAAGGAAAAGAGGTCTCAAATAAGTTGTCGTATTTAGTGGTCAGTACCTTAATAGCTTCGGCCAAAAGTTGTTTTTCTTGCTCGGTAAAGGCAATGATATTTTTAATATGTCTCTTGCTAATGATCATGGTTTCGAAAGGCCAAACTGCCCAAAACGGTACCAATACTACAAAAGCGTCGTTTTCAAAAATAATTCTTTCTTTTTTCTCTAACTCCACTTTCAGATAATCCATTAAAAGACTGCTTTTATTGATCGCATAATGCTTTCTCTGACGTTCAGTTTCCTTTACAATCTCCACAGGCAATTCGCTCTGCGCCCAAATTTGTCCATGCGGATGTGGATTGCTACAGCCCATGATTTCGCCTTTATTTTCAAAAATTTGAATGTATTTGATCCAAGGGTTTTCTGCAAGACTTTTGTATTCTGCTTGCCAAAGGTCTACCACTTTTGTAATTCCAGCTACGCTAAGTTCTGGTAGGGTAAGGTGGTGCTGCGGACTAAAGCTAATCACTTTACAGATGCCACGTTCACTTTGAGCTACTAATAAATCATCTTGATTGTAACTTTCTGTTGGTGTGTCTTCTAGCAATGCAGAGAAGTCATTTTTAAATACAAAGCTTTCCTTATAATCTGGGTTGGTCTCGCCGTCAGCCCTGCTGTTGGTAGGGCATAGGTAACATTTCGGATCATATGCAGGCCGGTCATCCTGCGGTAGATCTTCCACTTTACCTTGCCAAGGTCGTTTGGTACGATGCGGAGATACGAGTACCCATTCTCCCGTAAGTATATTTAATCGCCTATGTGGATTTAAGTCTAATTGCGTTGCTTGGTCCATATGAAATGAATTTGGTTAGTAAATTGGATGCTGCTAAGCTACATAATATTTATTATTAGTCAATATGACTAATAATAAAATTTCAAAAGCTTTATTAATTTTACTAGGTTTAGGGCTTAAATAGAGGATTATAAGAAGATGATCGAATATGCTATCCAGCCGCATTATTTAGTTGCCGTAGACTGTATCGTTTTTGGTTTTGATGGAGAACACTTGAAGATTCTGCTAGTGAAAAGGGGATTAGAGCCAGAAATTAATAAATGGAGTTTGATTGGCGGATTTGTTGGCCCTGAAGAAAGTACCGACGATGCTGCTAATCGCGTATTGAAGAAAAATACCGGCTTGGATGGAATTTATTTGGAACAGTTTAAGGTGTATGGGAAGCCAAATCGAGATCCTATAGAAAGAACCTTGTCTGTAGCTTACTTTGCACTGATTGATATCAACAAGTACAGTGCTCAGCTTAATGATGATTTTCATGCCGAATGGTTTCCGATCAATGCTAAACCAGATTTGATTTTTGACCATGATACCATGGTAAGCGATGCTAAAAAGAGATTACGCTATAAAGCGGCACTACATCCTATTTTATTTGAGTTGTTGCCAAAGAAATTTACACTTCCACAATTGCAAACGCTTTTTGAGGAAGTGAATGATACGAAAATGGATACCGGTAATTTCAATAGAAAGATGAATTCTACAGGCTTGCTGGTTAGACTGGATGAAAAAGATAAGTCAAGCTCTAAAAAAGGCGCCTATTATTTCAAGCTAAATCATAAAAAATACCAATCGGACTTTCATCTGGTATTTAATCTCATGCCAAATCTTAGGCTAGATATTTAGATGTTCTAACGATCATTCAATTACCATGTTTTTAAGTCTTCCGATAAATCTCTCCAATGGGGATTTAAATCAGTGATTAGTTCGATCTTCTTTAATCTGCTCAGCGCTCTCAATGATCACGTTATTATAGTGCTGAACCCATGCGGATTCAAAGCAGTTGATGGGTAGTCGACTGTTCTTGTCATGCTAAGAGTAACCAAGTGACAATCTTGCATTTTTTTCTTTGGGAAAAAGATTGCTTCGCTTCACAATTTGCTTTTCGCCTCAGCTCCAATGACGATGTTATTATTGTCGCTTGAAACTAGGATTACTAGCCGAGATATCCTCTCCCGATCACTATAAAAATCGCCTCATGTTGTTGTTGTGATGCTTTTCTGTACAAAAACGAACCATTTCCGAACAAAACCATACCATCGGCAAATGCCCGTTTGGATACTTTTGTATTATATCGACTTCACCAAATAAATGTATGAATATGAATTACGGCAGCTTTGAAATCCTGTTCCGGTCGTTTCTTGATCTTTTAACAGCTAATTCTAAAAATCTTTCTTATCAATTAATCAGAAATAAAACCGAAGCTGAGTCTATTCCTACAGGAAATTTAACTAAGAAATAAGCCTCAATAAGAAATCTGCGACAAATTGATGAAAGAAAAGCTGAAACTTTATAGAGTAATAAGAATTGTGCTGATTAGCTTGCTTTGTAGCCCTATGATGATGAGTACTTCAAAAAAAGAAGTCATCAATGATGGAGGCATAACCTATGTTTCGCTAAAACCAACATACGACGGTAAATCAGTTTTGCGTAATCCGTTGAATGGTTGGGTAATGTATGCTGCTCGTAATGCGGACGAATCTTATTGGGATACAGAATTTTTTGCGCCAGAACTGGGAAAGAAGGTAAAAGCGATCGATTATGCTTCGGCTTGTTACGTCCGTACCAGTTGGTCGTCGTTGAATCCAAAAGACGGGGTTTATGCTTGGAATAATCCAAATTCTAAAATAACAAAACTGATTAAAGGTGCTGAAAAACGTGGGCTACCTATCGCTTTTCGTATCGTGGTGGATGGCCGTGACCAAGGACAAAATACGCCGAAATTTGTTTTTGAGGCAGGGGCTAAGTATTACTTAGAAAATGTAGACAACCCCGATAGGCAAACACCTTACCCGCAAGATCCAATATTTAGAAAGTATTACGCCAAATTTCTGGCAGCTTTCGCGAAGGAATTTAATGATCCTAAACGCACTTCATTTATCGACGCTTATGGTTTAGGTAAATGGGGCGAGGCGCACCATGTGGTTTATCAAGACCCTAAAGCCGCAAAAGCGGAAGATACAGAAAAAATTAAGGAAGAAGTATTGGATTGGGTAACTGATCTGTATGCAAGAACCTTTACTAAAATCCCTTTGGTAATTAATTACCACCGTTTGGTTGGGCATCCAGAAAGTTGGGCACCAGCCAATCCGAATAGTGAGCGATTGTTAGAAAAGGCTATCGCAAAAGGTTATAGCTTAAGGCATGATGCCTTCGGAATGACTGGCTATTATCAGGGTTGGGAGAAAAATTTTGCTAAAAAATGGAACTTCAAGCGTCCTATCATTATGGAAGGTGGTTGGATCACCTCAAAAACACATAGTTATTGGATTGACCCCAGCGGTAAATACAGAAAAGGACATCCCGAAGATGTGAGGAAAGGGGAGTACGAGGCGTCGAAGGAAGCTCACGTGAATATGATGGATTTTAGAGTGGGTGATACCGAATCTTGGTTTAAGGAATTCTCTTTAGTAGAAGGTTTTAATGCCGAAGGTGGCTATCGGTTGTATCCATATGAAATCAAGCTCCCTGAGTGGCTACAAGTAAAAAGTTCCATTAACATCCAGCACGCTTGGAAAAATATGGGCTGGGGGTATTTTCCTAATAATATTCCACAATGGAATTATAAATATAAGGTGGCTTTTGCCTTGCTAGATGTCAAAAATCAAGTAAAGAAGGTATTTGTAGATCAAGAAGCAGAGCCTTCAAAATGGTTGAAAGGGACTGCGGTGGCTAATGAATTGAAAGCGACTATGGTCCTTCCGAAAGGAAAATACATTTGGGCAGTAGCTATTGTCGATACCACAAAAGATGATCAACCAGCGATCAAATTGGCTGTTGATGGAAATATTACACAAGAAGGCTGGCTGAAATTAAGTGAGGTGCAAGTAAAATAGCGACAAATATTAACCTAAAACCAAATAGATATGAACCTAAAATTGTACGCTAAAACTAAAAACAAACCTATTACACTATTGCGAAAAGGCAAAATGCTGTTTGCTTACCTGCTTATCCTATTGACAATAGATTTAAGCTCGTGCTCAAAACCAAAGGCAGAAGAAGCTTCTTCGCCGATGGTAGCGGTAAAAATCGATAAAGATAAGGTTACGCTGACGGCAGGAGATGAAATTAAGATCACCCCGAATTTTACACCACAAGTTACGGCGCCAACTGCCGAGTATAAATGGCAAGTGCTGGATGCTAGGATAGCCGAATTTAAAGTTAATGCAGATTTTTCGGTAAGTATTGTAGCGAAAGCCCAAGGCGAAACAGAGCTTGGACTTTACGGTCCTTCTGGCAAAAAATTAGCCGGTTGTATTATTGCCGTACAGGAGAAAGAAGTTAAATATGCGGATGATGGAATTTTAAAAATTCTTGCTATCGGAAACAGTTTTTCTGAAGACGCATTGGAATCTTATTTGGCTGGCTTGGCCATTGCGAAGGGACATAAAATTGTCATTGGCAATATGTATATCGGCGGTGCGAGTCTTGCTCTTCACGTACAAAATGCAACCAATAATGCTAACGCCTATTCGTACCGAAAAATAAATCAACAAGGCACAAAGGTAACAACAGCTAGCGTATCTATTGCCACTGCCGTTGCAGATGACGATTGGGATTACATCAGTTTCCAGCAGGAAAGCCCAAATTCTGGCAAGTTCGAAACTTTTGGTCCTTTGGTAGATTTGTACAATTACGTAAAGACAAGAACTAAAAACCCACAGGTAAAATACATTTTGCATCAAACCTGGGCTTATCAAAAAAACTCAACTTATTCTGCTTTTGCAAATTACGATAGAGATCAGGATAAAATGTACGCTGGGATTGTGGATGCGTATACGAGAGCCAAAACTTTGATCCCTGTGGATAGAGTGGTGCCAGCAGGTACCGCTATCCAAAATGGCAGAACGAGTATTATTGGCGATAATTTCTGCAGAGATGGTTACCATTTAGATATTAATATTGGGCGATATACGGCATCATGTGCTTGGTACGAAACGCTGTTCAACGAAACTGTAGTTGGAAATACTTACAAGCCAGCAGCATTGTCAGCTCGTGATACGGAAATTGCACAACATGCAGCTCATTTTGCTTATATAACACCGAACCAAGTTACGCCGTTGGTAAATTATCAAGGTGGAGGAATTTCGGATTTGACCAAACCTATTTTGGTGAATTTTGGTGCAAATACAACTAGCACTGAATGGAATTCTCTATTGCAATACACGGCAGGAACATCGATACCTAATTTGAAAGATCAAATAGGTGCTAGCACTAATTTCTCGATTAGCATTGTGGAGGGCTTCAACAATAGGAACCAGAGTGGACCAACAAGTACTACAACTGCTTCATTTAGTATGCCTAGTGCTGTGTCATCAGATTCTTACTACGGTAATTCGAAAGCAGTATGGGAAAATAAATCTGTAGAAAAAAGCATTGTGAAGCTATCAGGGTTGAAGGCTGGAAAGAAATATACACTATGCTTTTTTGGATCGAGAACAGGCGTTGTAGCTAATGAGAATAGAGAAACGAAATATACGGTTAAGGGTACTAACGAAGTAACTGCTTTGTTGGATGCGGCGAATAATACCGCTAACACAGCTTGTGCGGAACAGGTCATGCCAAGTGCTTCTGGAGAAATTACCATCACTATTACTGCCGGTAGCAACAATAATAATTCCTACGGATTTTACTATATCAATGCTTTACAGCTTAAACAGGTTAACTAAATAGGTAACGAGCAATGATGAAACGTACACTTATAGCATTATTATTCCTTTCGGTTTTCACCTTCGCTAAGGCAAAAGATGGCTATTACAGTCGATTGGAAAAAGATACGCTAGTGGTGGGTAACCAATGGATAGAGAGAAAGTTTCTTTGGAACAACGGTAACCTGATTACTTATAGTTTAACCGATAAATCGACCAACCAAACTTGGTTGAATAGGTTGAAGAATCCTGATTTTCAGTTGACTAAAGATGCGTCTTCAAATGCAAGTTACACATCGAAAGTTGTTAAAGAAACTGCTATTCATCCGAATTATTTGGCCGTAGAAGTAAACGTTTCATTCGGTACTTTATCCATCAAAAAGATTTATCGGGTTGATGAAGTGAGCCCTGTGATTGCTTGTGATATTTATTTAAAAGGAACTACCGATTTAACTTTAGATGGTAAGACGATCAACGCGGCAGATAGAAAAAACATTGAGTTTGCAGAGGATATGAAATCTCAATCAATGACTGCTGTTTTGGATCAAATCAAGCTTGACGGTTTTCATTGGCAAACTAAAATTGTAGAATTTTTTGATGTGACTGATTGGAATAATAACCTTGTCCAAGAGAAAAATATCATTCCTTATCGCAAAACGAATTATAGAGGAAATTTATTGGTTGCGCATAACAACGAAAATAATAAAGGCTTTTTCTTTTTGAAGGAAGCACCAAGTTCTAGCGTTCAATTGGCTTATCAGGGTTACGACTTCACTACTGATTTCGGTCATTTTACCGTAAGTGGTTTAGGATTAACTGCCAAAGACATCAAAGCTGAGGAGTGGACTAAGGCCTACGGTAGCGTAGTCGGAGTTTACAGCGGTGGCGAATTGGAACAGTTAACCGCCTTGCGTAGTTATCAAAAAAATGTTCGCAAGTTATGGCCAGAACGTGATGAAATGGTGATGATGAATACTTGGGGAGATCGAAGCCAAGATTCGAAAGTAAATGAGAAATTCAGTTTGTTGGAAGTGGAAAAAGCAGCAGAATTGGGTGTTTCGCACTTTCAGATCGATGATGGCTGGCAGATAGGCAAAAGTCCTAATTCGGCGGTGGCTAAAGGTTCTTTTAAAAACATCTGGGATAACCCAAATTACTGGAAACCTGATCCAGCAAAATATCCAAATGGTTTGCATCCTATTGTAAAACGAGGAAAAGAATTGGGCATAGCAATTTGTCTGTGGTTCAATCCGAGTGTGCAAAACGACTATTCCGACTGGCAAAAAGATGTGAATGCGATCGTGAGTTTGTACAAAGAATACGGCATCCGTACATTTAAAATTGACGGTTTAGCTATTCCTTCCAAACAATCAGAAATCAATCTCCGTAAGTTGTTTGATGGTGTGTTGGAGCAAACGAATAATGAAGTCGTATTCAATTTAGATGCGACCGCCGGTAGGAGAGCAGGTTATTACACGTTCAACGAATATGGAAATATCTTCTTGGAAAACCGCTACACCGACTGGCAGAATTACTATCCGTATTGGACTTTGAGGAACTTATGGACTTTATCTAAGTATGTTCCTGCCGAGAAATTGCAGATCGAATTTTTGAATAAATGGCGAAATGCAGATAAGTACGGCGACGATATTTTTGCACCAAGCCATCATTCTTTCGAGTATTTATTTGCGACTACGATGGCGGGCCAACCTTTGGCTTGGTTTGAAGGAACAGGATTGCCAACTGAAGCGCTTAAAATCAAAGGCCTAATTAAAGCTTACCGAAAAATACAGCACGATTTTCATTTGGGAACGATTCTGCCTATTGGTGATGAACCCTCTGGCAGGTCTTGGACGGGTTTTCAATCGCTGAATAGAAACAAAGGTTACTTCATTTTTTATAGAGAAAATACTACCGAAGCAGTTGGCGCAGTGAAAACTTGGTTGCCTGCTGGAACAAAGGTGAAATGTACCCCAGTATTAGGAAATGGAAAGACCATCAACACCACTATCGCTAAAAACGGCACGATTGAAGTTACACTCCCAAAAATAAACGACTTCGTGATGTATCGCTACGAAATCACCAATTGAGATTATATATGAGAATTATCCTAACCACATTTTTACTAACCCTTACCATCAGCTCTTGGGGTCAAAAAAAATACCAATTAAAATCCCCCGATGGGAAATTGATTGCCGCTATTTCTTTGAACGACAAACTTAGCTATGCTATCACCCATCAAGGTGATACTATTTTAACACCTTCAATCCTAAACATGACCTTAGCCAACGGCATCACTTGGGGTAAAGACTCTCAGTTAAAAAGTGCTAAAACAACTACTTCCCATCAACAGATTAACGCTCTGTTTTATAAAAGAAGTCAAATTGATGACCATTACAACGAACTTGTTTTAAGTTTCAAGGAGAACTTTAACCTCATCTTTAGAGCTTATAACGAAGGCGTTGCTTACCGATTTGTATCGACGAGCGATAAAGCAATTACAGTGAAAAATGAGGAAGCTATTTTTAATTTTTCAAAGGATTTCAATGCCTATGTACCTTACGTGAAAGGAAAATTTAAGGATATCGAAAGTCAGTATTTCAACTCATTTGAGAACGAATATACTTATACGCCGTTGAGTAAAATTAGTGCGGATAAATTGGCCTTTTCGCCTTTAGTAGTAAGTTTAGATCGGGGGAAAAAGGTTTGCTTAGCAGAGGCTGATTTGGAAAGTTATCCAGGTATGTACCTGACTAATACCAACGGTTCTACTTCTCTGAAATCCAATTTCGCACCTTTCCCAACCGCAACTCAACAAGGCGGACATAACGAATTACAGCAATTGGTTACTGCTCGCCAGCCTTATTTAGCTAAAAGCAAAGCCAAAGCTCAATTTCCTTGGCGTATCGTGATTGTATCTACCAATGATAAACAATTGGCGGATAATGACATGGTCTACAAATTGGCGGCACCATCAAGATTAGCTGATGCTTCTTGGGTGAAGCCAGGCAAAGTAGCTTGGGAATGGTGGAACCACTGGGGCATTTCAAACGTAGATTTTGAAGCTGGTATCAATACCGAAACCTATCAAGCTTACATTGATTTCGCCTCGAAAAATGGGATTGAGTATGTGATTTTAGATGAAGGATGGGCGGTGAATTTGAAAGCAGATTTATTTCAGGTAGTACCAGAAATTGATTTGAAGAAACTAATCGCTCATGCCAAAGCGAAAAATGTAGGCATCATTTTATGGGCTGGTTATTACGCTTTCGAAAGAGATCTAGAGAAAGTGTGCAAGCATTATTCGGAAATGGGCGTGAAGGGTTTTAAAATCGATTTCATGGACCGTGACGACCAGCAAATGGTAGATTTCCACTACCGTGCGGCAGCAATAGCAGCTAAATACAAATTGATGTTGGATTTCCATGGTACTTACAAGCCAACAGGCATCAACAGAACTTACCCGAATGTAATCAATTTCGAGGCTGTTCATGGTTTAGAGCAAATGAAATGGACTGGACCAGAGTTAGATCAGGTGACCTATGATGTTACTTTTCCTTTCATTCGTATGGTGGCCGGACCGATTGATTATACCCAAGGTGCGATGCGCAATGCTACCAAAAGAACCCACCGTGGCATTAATGATGAACCGATGAGTCAAGGTACTCGCTGTCGTCAATTAGCGCAGTATGTGATTTTCGAATCGCCGCTAAATATGCTTTGCGACAGCCCTACCAATTACGAAAAAGAGCAGGAGAGTACCGATTTCATTTCGGCAATTCCAACCGTTTGGGATCAGACGGTTGCCCTAGAAGGTGAGATTGGCAAGTACATCGCCATTGCGCGTAAAAAAGCAGACATATGGTACGTAGGGGCAATGACCAATTGGGATGCTCGTCAACTAGAATTGGATTTGTCTTTCTTGGGCGAAGGGAATTATGTTGCAGAGCTGTACAGAGATGGTGCAAATGCCAATCGTATTGCTTCTGATTATAAAAAAGAAACCATCACTATTCCTGCTAACCGAAAAATGAGCCTTTCTATGGCTAAAGGCGGTGGTATGGCAATGAAAATTTACAAGAAATAACACAAAATGATGAAGCCGAGAACCCTTTATTTAGCATTATCCCTGATTTTTAGTTTGATTTTCTCAAATTCCATCGCACAACAAACCATGACCAATGTGTATGGTAGAAATGTGCAATCGTTAAATGGAAAATGGGATGCCATTATTGATTTGTACGATCAAGGTAGAAAAAACAAAATCTTCTTGAATAAGAAACCAGAAACCAAGATCGATTTTTACGAATATTCTTTTGATAATGGACTTCGTTTAAACGTACCATCAGATTGGAATAGTCAATTGCCAGAGCTTAAGTATTATGAAGGCACCATCTGGTATGCTCGCCATTTTGATGTAGCGAAGGATGATAGCAAACGCAAATTTTTATACTTCGCAGCGGTAAGCTACCGTTGCAGAATTTACCTGAATGGAAAAGAGGTTGGTCAGCATGAAGGTGGTTTTACGCCATTTCAAATTGATGTGACCGATGCCGTAAAAGAGAAAGATAACTTTTTGGCGGTTGAAGTGAATAACACTCGTCAGGTGGATGCGATCCCAGCCATGGCTTTTGACTGGTGGAATTATGGGGGGATTACCCGTGATGTATTTTTGGTAAGTACACCAAAAGTTTTCATCGAAGATTATTTCATTCAGTTGGATAAAATCAAAGCAGATAAAATTAACGCAAGCCTGAAACTTTCTGAAAAAGTTAGTCAGTCCGTAACCATCGAAATCCCTGAATTGCAGTTAAAGCAAACACTAAAAACAGATGCTAATGGAGAAGCGAAAACTTCCTTTGCTTCCAAAAAAATAAAACGCTGGTCGCCAACCTCACCGACTTTATACAGAGTGAAAGTTTCTAGTGAAAACGATCAGATAGAAGAGCAAATCGGTTTCCGTAATGTTTGGGTAAAAGGAGAGGATATCTATTTAAATGATCAACCTATTTTCTTAAAATCAATCTCCTTCCACGAAGAAATTCCGCAACGAAAAGGTCGTGCTTTCTCTGAAGCAGATGCGGTGATGCTATTATCAGAAGCCAAAGCTTTAGGTTGTAACATGATCCGTTTGGCGCATTATCCGCAAAACGAATACATTGTAAGGCTAGCTGAAAAAATGGGTTTCCTATTATGGGAAGAAATTCCAATTTGGCAAGGTATCGATTTTAAAAATGATGCTACTAAAGAAAAAGCGGGAAAAATGATGCGCGAAATGATTATGCGTGATAAAAATCGTGTTGCCTTAACGTTTTGGGGCGTAGCTAACGAAACGCAACCTTCGGCGCCTCGTAATGCCTTTATCAAATCTCTAATTGAAATCACCAAATCTATAGATACGACCAGATTAATTACAGCAGCCTTCGATTTAGTTCGTTTTAATAAAGACAGACAGGTTTTTGTAATGGATGATCCTTTCATTAAAGAATTGGACGTAGTGGCGATTAACAAATACATGGGCTGGTATCATCCTTGGCCAGTAGCGCCAGACAAAGCAATTTGGGATGTAGCTAAAGGTCAGCCATTAATTGTTTCTGAATTTGGTGGTGAAGCCCTTTATGGAAAAACTGGTGATGCCGATGTAGTGAGCTCGTGGAGTGAGGATTACCAAGCGACTTTGTACAGGGAGAACTTAGAGATGTTTAAGCACATTCCGAACCTACGTGGCACATCGCCTTGGGTATTGTTCGATTTCCGCTCGCCATTTCGTTTTCATCCAACCAACCAAGAAGATTGGAACCGCAAAGGTTTGGTATCTGACCAAGGTTATAGAAAGAAAGCTTGGTATTTAATGAAGGAATACTACGATAGTAAATAGAAAGCCCGTCATTGCGAGGAGGAACGACAAAGCAATCTCTATGGCGTGATGACCTGATCATGATGAATTAAAAACCAGAATATACACACAAATGAACCTTAATAAAAACCTAACACGCCTATTTTTGATGCTCTTTCTGATGCAGGCTTATGCACTAAAAGCGCAGACCGTATCCCTTGATTTATCTGGTAAATGGAAATTTCAAACCGATGTAATGGATTTCCGTAGAGGATCACTTTCGCCTCGTTATAACCACGCTTTACAAGAAGAAATTCAGCTTCCAGGTATTACCGATGATTACAAAATTGGCTATAAAGTGCCTTACCAATACATTGATCGGTTAACCAGGAAATACGAATACATGGGACCAGCTTGGTACCAACGTGATATTGAAATCCCAGCGGCTTGGAAAGGTAAGAAGATTTTCATGTACTTTGAGCGCACACATTGGTTGAGTTCAATTTACGTGGATACGAAAGAAGTGAGTGCAATTGATTACATCAGTGTACCCCACAATCACGATTTAACCAATTTTGTGAAGCCTGGAAAAACGCACCGTATTACCGTTTGTATCGATAACAGATTTCAGTATAAAACCCACAAGTGGAACCATGCACATACCGAGTTTACCCAGATTAATTGGAACGGTATTTTGGGAGAAATGAAGTTAATGGCGATTGATCCAGTATATGTGGAAGATCTTCAGGTCTATCCAAACATTGCTAATAGCGCTATAAAAGTACGTTTACAGATAAACAATGAAACGAAGAAACAATTTACTGGCAAGGCTTCTTTTACCATCAACGGTAAAAATTACAACTTGAAAAATGATGTTGCGGTAGTAACTAAAGACTCGGTAACCTTTGTAGAAGCAAACATTCAAATGGGTAAAAACGCCAAATTGTGGGATGAATTTAATCCGAACGTTTATGAGATTACTTGTCAGTTAAATACTTCCGATGGGAAAACAAACTATCAACATGAAAAGGCTACTACTTTTGGATTAAGAGAAGTAAAACAAGGCAAAAACCACGTCATGATTAACAACCGTCCAGTGCATTTACGTGGAAATGTAGAGAATGCGGTGTTTCCAAAAACTGGCCATGTACCAGTAGACGATGCTTCTTGGGAACGCATTATGTTGTTGATGAAAGATTATGGCATGAACCATTTACGTTTCCACTCGTGGTGCCCGCCAAAAGCAGCTTTTCGCATGGCAGATAAGCACGGAATTTACTTTGAGGTAGAAATGCCAATGTGGGGTAAAGATGCTGAGCCTGATGAAGATCGTTACAATTTCTTCCGCAGGGAGATGAGGGCTATTTTGAAAGAATACGGTAACCATCCATCATTTGTGTTGTATTGCAATGGAAATGAAATCACTGGGAATTTCGATTTTATTGAAGAACTAACTTCTGATGCCATCAAGCTAGATTCTCGTCATTTATTTAGTGGTTCTACGGCTCGTACCCGTGTAAAGTCAGATCAATATTATGTGTCGCAGCAAACCAACAAAGGACCAGTAAAAGTTTATGAAGGTTTGCCCAATACGAATTGGGACAGAAGTACGGAATCTGATGTAGATGTGCCTGTAATTTCTCACGAGTCGGGACAACGTTGTGTATATCCAAATTTTGAGGAGATTAAAAAATACGCAAATAGCCCTGTAGAAGCACGTAATTTTGAATTTTTCAGAGACATGCTGCAAAAAAATGGCATGTTAGATCAAGCTAATGATTTCTTCAAAGCATCGGGTGCATTAACGGTTTTGGAATATAAGGCAGTAATTGAAGCATTGTTGCGTTCATCTAAATCTGCAGGTTTTCAGTTGTTGTCGATCAACGATTTTCCTGGGCAAGGCTATGCACCAGTTGGCATCTTAGATCCTTTTTGGGATTCTAAGGGTTTGGTCACTCCAGAAAAATTCAGAGAGTTTTGTGCACCAACTGTTGCCTTATTGCGCTATGAAAAAAGCAGTTTTTTCAACTCAGAAACTTTTGTTGGCAAAGCGGAAGTCTATAATTTCAGTAATGCTGCCATCAAAAATGCGAAGTTAAAATGGTGGTTAACTGATGAGAGCGGTAAAGTGCTGCAAAAAGGAAATTTAAAAAGCCAAAATATCGCTAATGATAATGTATCGCCGATTGGTGAATTTTCGATCCCATTAAAAGGTATTAGCGATGCACAAAAACTAACGGTGCATTTTTCGGTTAACGACCAAATCAAAAACAGTTGGGACATTTGGGTTTATCCAAACCATCAAAATTTGATGCAGTCTACAGATCAGGTGTTGTACACTTCAGTTTACGATGATGTAGCTAAAAAGCAATTGGCACAAGGTAAATCTGTAGTGCTTTATCCTGCTCCAAAAGATGTAAAAGGACGTAAATCAATGTTCCATAACCATTTTTGGAACCCAATTATGTTTGCTTGGGCACCTATGACTATCGGAAATTTGGTACATAACAAGCAACCGATGTTTAAAGATTTCACTACTTCATATCATACCGATTGGCAATGGTGGGATATCTTGAACAACGCCAAAGTGATTGAATTGCAAGGTGCTCCAGAAAAACTTCGTCCATTTATTCAAGTGATTGATAGTTACGATAACAACCAGAAATTAGGTATTGGTTTCGAAGCTAAAGTAAATGGAGGGAAACTTTTGGTGTTAGCTGTAGATACGAAGACGGATATGGATAAACGTCCGGCTACGCAGCAATTGTTGTACAGTATAGATAATTATGTAAAGAGCGATAAATTCTCGCCACAGGTACCAGTGGACGAGACTTTTATCCAATCGTTTTTAACAAAATAAGAAAGGAACGTGATGTGGAATAAAATTGCATTAGGGCTAACAATGCTGGCCAGTCAGACTTTGATAGCACAGGAAATCGTATTCAATCAAAAGGCAGCTTTGGATCAGGCTTATCAAAAGGCAGTGGAGGCCGAAGGCTTATTGCCAATGAATGATTTGAACGTGGATTTTGGTTATGTTTTGTATCAATCTGAAATCACTACGCAGTCGGAAAGTGAAGACTTAGAATTAGAGAATGTTCGTGATTATGCTGCGGTTTATGTAGATGGGAAATTACAAGGCAGAATGACCGATAACAACAAGAAAATTGCGATTAAAACTAATTCTGGTAAGTATTTGCTGCAGATTTATGTAGAAAACATCGGCAGAATTACCTACGGTCCAGAAATTACCGATAACTCGAAAGGTTTGTTTGGAGAAGTTACTTTAGATGGAAACGAGGTGTTGAACTGGAAAATGATACCATTGAATATCAAAAAATACCCGATTAAAGATCTAGTATTCGAAGACAGAAAAGAAACTGCTGTTCCTGGATTTTATAAAGGGAATTTTAAAATGGAAGACCTAAAAAAAACTTACCTAGACATCACCGGATGGGGAATGGGCGAAGTATGGGTGAACCAAAAATATGTCGGTTCTTACTGGGAAGAAGAAAAACAACAATCTATTTTAATTCCATCAGAAGATCTGGTAAACGGAGAAAACGAAATTGTGGTTTTCGAACTAAAAAATAACCAGCAAAAGACAATGAAATTATCACAAACACCTGTTTTTAAATAGAAATAATGAAGAAAACTATTTTAATATTGGCTGTGATAACGGCCACTTTATTTTCGAGTTATAAGCAAGAAAAACCAATCTATAAAGATGCAAAACAGTCTATTGAGAAACGTATAGATGATTTATTGGCTCGTATGACCTTAGAAGAAAAGGTAATGCAATTGAACCAATACACGCTCGGCAGAAACGATAATGCCAACAATATGGCCGATCCGGTAAAGGGCATTCCGGCGGAAATTGGCTCACTTATTTATTTCGGTAGCGATGCAGATTTACGTAACACCGTACAAAAGAAAGCGATGGAGCAAAGTCGTTTGGGCATTCCCATCATTTTCGGTTACGATGTGATCCACGGTTTTCGCACCATTTACCCAATTTCTTTGGGACAAGCTTGTTCTTGGAACCCAGGGTTGGTAGAGAAAGCTTGTGGTGTTGCAGCGCAAGAAGCTAGAATGTCGGGTATAGATTGGACTTTTTCACCCATGATTGATGTGGCGAGAGATGGTCGCTGGGGCCGTGTGGCAGAAGGTTATGGTGAAGATACTTATACGAATGCAGTTTTTACTGTCGCTTCAGTTAAAGGTTACCAAGGTAAAAACCTTTCGAGCGATAAAAACGTAGCTGCTTGTTTGAAACATTATATTGGTTATGGCGCTTCAGAAGCTGGCCGCGATTACGTGTACTCAGAAATTTCTAACCAAACGCTTTGGGATACTTACATGTTACCTTATGAAGAAGGAGTGAAAGCGGGTGCGGTAACTTTAATGAGTTCGTTCAACGATATCAGCGGAACACCAGGCTCTGCAAATCATTACACGTTAACAGAAGTATTGAAAAAGCGTTGGAAGCATGATGGTTTTGTGGTTTCAGATTGGGGTTCTATCGAACAACTTCGTCCACAAGGCGTGGCTGCTAATAAAAAAGAAGCTGCTTTAAAAGCTTTTACGGCAGGTGTAGAAATGGACATGATGAACAGAAGTTATGATAACCATTTAGGTGAATTGGTAAAAGAAGGGAAAGTAGCTGAAGAATTATTGAATGATGCCGTAAAACGTGTGTTGAGAGTGAAATTCAAGCTAGGATTATTTGATCGTCCATATACGCCAATCACTACAGAAAAGCAACGTTTCTACCGCCCAGAGAGCTTGAAAATTGCCGAACAGTTGGCAGAAGAGTCTATTGTTTTGCTTAAAAATAAGGATAAAGCATTACCACTAAATAACGTTTCAAAAATTGCAGTGATTGGCCCAATGGCGAGAAGCCAATCGAATTTGTTAGGATCTTGGGCGGCGCAAGGTAAATCCGAAGATATCATGAGTATTTATGATGCTTTGCGGGCTGAGTACAAAGGTAAAGTCGAAGTAAATTACGCGTTAGGTGCTGACTTCGATGGTCAGGATAAAAAAGGTTTCGAGGAAGCGAAGGCTTTAGCTGCTAAATCTGAACTGGTTGTATTGTGCTTAGGCGAGAAGAAAAACTGGAGTGGCGAAAATGCTTCTCGTTCAACCATCGCTTTGCCTCAAATTCAGGAAGAATTAGCAATGGAGCTGAAGAAATTAGGCAAGCCGGTAATTCTAGTATTGTCTAGCGGTCGCCCCTTGGAGTTGAATAGATTGGAACCCATCAGTGATGCGATTTTGACGATGTGGCAACCAGGAACGCCAGGCGGAAAACCATTATCAGGTGTGTTATCTGGTCGCGTAAATCCGTCGGGTAAATTGGCTATGACTTTCCCGTTCTCCACAGGTCAAATTCCTATTTATTACAACTACAGACAAAGTGCTCGCCCGCATCAAGGTAAATATCAAGATATCCAAAGCACGCCATTATATGAGTTTGCACATGGTTTAAGTTATACCACTTTTGATTATGGTGAGCTGAAAGTTTCAGCCACTCAAATTAAACGCGGTGAAAAACTGACCGTTGAAATTCCAGTAAAAAATGTTGGCGACAGAGAAGGTATGGAGACAGTGCATTGGTTTATTCAAGATCCAGTTTCAACCATTTCGCGTCCAATCAAAGAGTTAAAGCATTTCGAAAAACAACTTTTGAAAAAAGGCGAAACGAAAACTTACAAATTCGAAGTTGATTTACAGCGTGATTTAAGTTTTGTGGATAGTGATGGCAAACGTTTTTTAGAAGCTGGTGATTACAATATCATTGTTAAAAACAAGAAAATTAAAATAGAAATCGTAGATTAACGCTTTGTTTTGTTGTCAGTCTGAGCTTGTCGAAGACTACTTTTTAAAGACTACCTGTTGAAGAATGTTTCGACAAGCTCAACATGACACCGATGCTTATAGCAAGCGAAGTTTAAACAGTTTTTAATGATGAACAGCTTTTTGGGTAAATGAAGAAATATGTACTTGCCGCCTTTCTAACTGCACTATTTTTTCAAAGTGTCTTTGCTATCGATATCTCCAAATATCGCTTTCATGTGATGCCCGAAACTTCGTATTACGGAGGCATACAAAGCATTGCAAAAGACAGTTTGGGACGAATGTGGTACACAGGACCAGATGCGCTTTTCATGTATGATGGCAATAGTTTTTATCAATTAAACGATATCGTTTTTGCTATTCAACCCAAAGTGAAATGGGGTTACGGTTCGGTAATTAGAGATAAAAAAGGAAACCTGTTTCTCAGTACCGGACATGGCCTGTTAAAATTCGACTATCAAAAATTTGCGTTCGATTTAGTGGTAAAGGGAAGGATACGTTCACTTTGCCTACATGACGATGGAAAGTTGTACATGCTATCGGACGATACCTTGAAGCGGTACGATGATAAAACGCGAAAAACAGATTTCTTTCCGCTACCTAAAAATCAGCCATTAAACAACCTGCTTAGCCTGAAAGGAAACGTTTACCTTACGCAGGATGCAGTTTTGCAAAAGGTGGATATGGACAAAAAGCGGCTCATTCCTTTCGCCAATTTTGGTGGCGTAACTAATGCGATTAATGATGCGCTGGAATACCGTGGTTTGTATTATTTCCTAACTCAAAGGGGTGGTATTCATGTAACGGATGCTGCAGGCAATTTGAAGCAAAAGATATCGGTGGTAGTAGCGGGTAACAAAACCATGCTCTCTAAAAAACTTTATATTGATCAAACGGGCATCATGTGGGTGGCGACGCAGGCAGGTCTGTTTTTCTACGATCCTGTGAAACAAAGCAGCAGTTATCTTCGAATGAACTTGAATGATGCTTTTTCTCTGCCAAACAATTCCATTTGGACCATCTACCCTGATCCTGATCAGGGTGTGTGGATCAGTACCTATGGCGGTAAAATTGCCTATTGTTCTCTGTACGACTCGCGGGTGCGCTACTTCAATCCAAGTCCAGGTGGATTAAACCATCCGGTGGTGAGTAGTTTCCAAGAAGATCATTTGGATAATATTTGGATTGGTACAGAGGGCGGCGGATTGAACTATTGGAACCGCCAAACAGATGCTTTTAGCCATTATTTAAAATCGCAAGGCAACTCGCCTAACTCCAACATGATCAAGCGCTTGAAGTTTGATCAGGGGAGTAAAAAACTTGCTATTTCGGCCTATAGTGGTGGCATTGGTTACTACGATATGAGCAACAAGGTGTTTAGTAGTACTAATTTGCTCTCGCCAGAAAGTAAACAGCCATTAACGGTTTACGATTTCGTACGCGACCAGCAGGGAACCTGGTGGATGAGCGACCCAGATCGTTCTTTTTTCTACCGCAAGAAAGAGAATGGACCCATTGAATTGGTCAGGGTGACCGGTGCTGATGGGAAAGTATTGGGACTAGAGGTAGAAGCTGTTTTTATCAATCAGGAAAATCAACTTTGTTTAGTAAGTCATCAAGGCTTCTATATTGTAGATCCAAGTTCCCTAAAAGTACTCAAACAGTTCCTCATTAAAGATACGTCTTATGCTGCCAATTACCTCTGCAGCTTTGTGCGGGCAGCTAATGGCGATTTATGGTTTGGCACCATGGGTAGGGGTGTTAATGTGCTTCGTAAAGATGGAGCATATGTGAATTACGGCGTAGCTAAAGGCTTAGCAGCTAAAATGGTATTTGGCATTTTAGAAGATGGCTCACAAAACATGTGGCTAAGTACCAATGATGGATTGTATGTGTTCCAGCATCAATCTCAAAGTTTTGAAAAGGCCAGGTTTTTTCAGGAAAATAGCATTGGATCGTTTTATATCCGCTCTGCATACAAAACCAGCAAAGGCGAAATGCTTTTCGGCGGAACTAACGGATTTATGCTTTTCGATCCGGCTTTTTTGAATAAAAATCCACAGAAGCCTCGGGTGTTTTTTACCGGCTTTTTGGTCAACAACAATCTGGTTACCGCACAAACAGAACAATCACCCTTAACAAAAGATATTTCCAGCCTTTCTAACGAGAAGAGCGATAAGATTCAGCTATCAAATAGCCAATCTAATGTAGAGATTAGATTTTCGGCCAATAGTTACCTTTCTGCCGATAAAAACCAGTTTGCCTACCGCATGAAAGGTTTAAGCGATAAATGGCAAATCAGCCACGCCAACCAAAAATCGGTACAGTTTTTTAACTTGCCTAGCGGCGATTACATTTTCGAAATCAAAGCTTCTAACAATGATGGACTTTGGGGCGACGAGATTTCGAGGTTGTATATTCATGTAGATCCGCCTTTTTTCCTTTCTTGGTGGGCTTATTGTTTCTACTTTGCCAGCGCTCTGGCTTTATTGTTTTTCATTGTTCGTTATTATACCAACCAAAAAGTATTTAAGGAAAGGTTGGCATTGGAGGCTTTGAAAGAGCAGAATATGCGTAAGCTGAATCAGGCCAGAACAGACTTTTTTACCAATATTTCTCACGACCTGAAAACCCCGCTCACGCTGGTTATTCAACCGTTAAAGCAATTGAAGGAGACGCTGGTAGCCAATGATAGTGCTGTAGGTTACATGGGCTTGATCGAGAAAAATGTGTCGAGAATTCAACGGATGATTAGTCAGCTGTTGCGTTTCCGCGAAATTGAAAGTCAGAAGATTACACTTAATCCACAGGTAGGCGATTTCATCAATTTTGTAAAAGATCTTTTCGGTTTATTTGAATTGTATGCCAACAAAAAGGAAATAGAAACCAATATCTTAACCTATCAAGACAATCTTTTGGTGGCCTTTGATGATGATGTCATTGAAAAGATTCTTACCAATTTATTCTCTAATGCATTGAAATACACGCCAAACAAAGGTTACGTTGGTGTCCGCATTTACAGTACTACCGAAGAGGAGAAGGAAAAATTAACTGAAAAGCTGGATGAACCAGAAATGGAATATGTCTCCGTCGAGGTATTGAACAGTGGTGATGGCTTTTCGGAAGAGCAGATTGCAACACTTTTTACCTCGTTTAATCGCTTATCATCTCAACGACCCACTTTTGAAGAAAGTTCGGGACTAGGTTTAGCAATTGTGAAAGAGCTCGTTGAGGTCTTGAATGGAAAAATATGGATGGTAAACAAGACTGATAAAATTTCATTCACCATTGTGCTGCCGTTGAAAAAACAAGCTGGCAATGGAGATATGCAACCAACTGTTTATGATTATACAATCTCGGAGATTGACGACATTGTGATGCAAGATAGTACTGAGCCTGAAAATGGAGCGAGCAGCATCAGAAAGGCAGATAATATTTTACTGATTGAAGATGATCCAGCTTTGCGGGCATATGTAGAGCAACGCCTGGCTGAAAAATACAATGTCTACACGGCTAGTGATGGGGCAGAAGGGCTGATTAAAGCAGAAAAAATCTATCCGCAGTTGATCATCACCGATTTGATTATGCCTAACCGCAATGGTTTAGATGTTTGTCGTAGTTTAAGGCAGAATTTTAAGACCAGCCACATTCCTATCATTATGATTTCCGGTAATGGCGATGATAACCAAAATAAAATCAAAGCATTAGAATATGGCGCAAGTGTATTTATTGATAAGCCTTTTGATGTTGATTATCTGTTGCAGCAAACAGAAACTATTCTCAAAAATCAGCAGGAACTGAAAGAAAAATACAGCAAGCGTATCCAGATAGATCCTTCGAATGTGACCGTTACTTCAATGGACGAAGAACTGCTGCGGAAAGCGATGAAGGTGATTGAAGAGAACATTGCCAATGCCAATTATTCCGTAGAGGATTTCGTATCAGATATGAATGTGGGTAGAACTATTCTTTATCAGAAAATCAATGACATTGTGGGTATGTCGATAAAGGAATTTATCCTCAACATCCGTTTGAAGCGGAGTGCTTATTTGTTAGAGAGATCGGATTTAACCGTTGCTGAAGTGGCTTATCAAACAGGTTTCAATAATGCAAAGTATTTCAGCGTGTGCTTTAAAAAACAGTTCGAGCTGAGTCCTTCGGAATTTAAGAAGAAAACGGCTGGAAGTTTGAAGAAATAGTATTTGTTGGCGATATACCAATGTCAAAGTCGTTTCGTCGTTCCTAGGTCTTCATCCTCATGTATACGGGGATCTTGAAGCCTGTAATATCCATTTAAAATAGTAGCTTATTCCGATCATTAAGATCCCAGACTAAATCTGGGATAAAGTTCTTGGTCGCAGAAGTGGTTAACCTCTAGAGGTACAAAAACCTCCAAATTCCTTCATAAAGTACAAAACTGAACCATTTCCGTACAAAACTGAACCCTGCAAACTAAGTGTTTCTAGTAGTTTTGAAGATACCAATTCGCTGTTGGTGCCAAATATTTCAAACCTAAATTGGATGAACAATAAAAGAACACACATTTCGCTGCTATTGCTGATAGCGTTAATCACAGCTGGGCAAGTCAAAGCTCAGTCTTTAAAAAAGATAATCGATAAAGCACTTCAAAATGCCGAGCAACAGAGCTTGCTAATGGCTAAAAAGTACGAAGATCAAGCTGGCAGATTCCCTAAATCTTTTGAAAATGATAAAGATACATCTTCAGATTCTAGATGGTGGTGTAGTGGTTTTTTTCCAGGTTCGCTTTGGTATTTGTATGAAAACAATAAAAATCAACAGGTACTGAAATACGCTAAACTTTATACCGATAGGGTAGAACGAGAAAAATATACTACCGACAACCACGATGTGGGTTTTATGTTATACTGCAGTTTCGGCAATGGATTGCGCTTAACTGGCGATGAGCATTACAAAGAGGTATTACTAACTGGAGCAAAATCCTTGGCTACCCGTTTTGATCCGAAGTTGGGCTTAATCCGTTCTTGGGATCATAATACTAGTATTTGGCAATACCCAGTGATTATCGATAACCTAATGAATTTAGAGTTGATGCTTTGGGCGGCTGATTATTCTAAAGATGAAAAGTTTAGGAAAATAGCAGTTTCACATGCTGATAAAACCATGATTCATCATTTCAGACCAGATTTCAGCTCTTATCATGTAGTTTCTTACGATAAAAAAACTGGTCTACCACATAAAAAACAAACCCATCAAGGTGCAGCTGATGATTCTGCTTGGAGCCGAGGTCAGTCGTGGGGCTTGTACGGTTACACCTACCTTTATCGCGAAACTAAAGATAAACGTTACTTAGAACAAGCAAAAAACATTGCTAATTTCTTAATTAACCATCCTCAAATGCCCAAAGATTTTATTCCATACTGGGATTACAATGCGCCGGAAATTCCAAATACCACTCGTGATGCTTCTGCGGCGACAGTTATGGCTTCAGCTTTAATAGAGTTAAGCGATTTTGTAGATGCTAAATTAAAGAAGAAATATATGCATGTGGTTGACACCCAGATTAGAACTTTGGCATCTGATGAATACACTGCGAAGTTGGGCGAAAACGGAGACTTTATATTAAAACACAGTACGGGTGCATTTCCTTTCAAATCGGAAATAGACGCTCCTTTAACTTATGCAGATTATTATTACCTAGAAGCACTAACAAGATTGAAAAAAAGAATTTAAATCATGTTAAAAACCATTAACCTTGCAATTAAATTGAAAATATATCCTATTTCCATGTCTGTGTTTGCCAAATATTTTTTGTTGTCAGTCGCTTTCTGCTGTAGTTTCGTATCGGTTAGATCTTTTCAAACTGTTGATGAAACCTATATCAGTCCAAATCAATTTAAAACGGGGACGCCATCACAAAGGATACAGAAAGCGATAAATGAAGCGAGGAAAACTACAGGTAAGGTAGTCATACCCAGATATGATGCGGTAACCAAATCTACAGTTTGGCTCATTGATGAAGCCATTTTATTGCCTTCAGATTTTGAACTGGAACTCAATAACTGTAAAATTAAACTGTCAGATCGTTGCCGAGATAACTTTATCCGTTCGGCAAATGCAGGGTTGGGAATTAAAGATATCGCGCCCTTAAAGAATATCAGAGTAATTGGCGTGGGTAACGTACTGTTAGAGGGTGCCGATCATCCTCGTGCCACTGGCGATCATAATAAAACTTTGTCTTTAAATCCTGATGGTTTTGGCCAATCTTATGGCACCGACGCAGGTAAACTTAACCAGAACCAAAAAGGCGGCTGGAGAAATCATGCCATTATTTTTGCCTATGTAGATGGCTTTCAGATCAGTGGACTGACATTGAAAGATTATCATGGCCACGGTTTGGTAATAGAGCGTAGCAGTAATGGCGTAGTAAAAGATATCATCTTCAACGTACGACAAGCGGTCAAAGTTGATGGCACAGATAAGCAGATCTTAAATCAGGATGGAATGGGTGTCCGTTTTGGCTGTAAAAATATTACCATTGCCAATATTAAAGGAAAAAGCGGCGACGATTTTATTAATATTGGTTTAACCGATACGGGCGTAGAGGCTGGTAAGGAAAATGTGAATGTAGTTAGCGGTTCGATCTATGCTGGCGAAAAAGACAATATCTCCAATATTTACCTCCAAAACTGGCAGGATTTCTATTCACTTTCACATCGTGCTATTCGCATCATGCCAGTGGGTAAATTGAAAATCAGTAATGTATTTATTGAAAATATGATCATCAGTCCGCTATCTAAAAAAGGACTGGAAGCCGAATACGCGGAAAATATCAAAGGCTTAATGGTTAGAAATGTAGTTAGCAATTTCCAGGTTAAAGCCAAAGGAATTAAAGATGCCAGCTTTAGAGATATTTTCTATACCGGCGAAGGCCCAGCCATTGACGTTCAGCCTAGCGAAGCAGTTTTGATTGACAATGTGAGAAATATCAAAAATTAGAAGAACGAGGATGTACTTTTTTAGCTATTAGGCTAAAAAAGTGCCTAATTACCTTCGTCTGTACAAAACCAAACCATTTTCGTACAAAAGTGAACCCTCCGAAAGGTGGAGGTGTATAATTTTGTCTTAACCATTATAAAAAACCAAACCGTGTATGAAACCAAAGCAATGGATAGCGATCGCTATCACAAATGAAAATTGCAGCGCTGTTCAAAGAGCCTGTCGAACATCAAAACGACCACAAATTTTAATAGCGAGCTACCAAAATAAATCCCCGGAAATTAAAATAGCTGAAGTCTTGGTTACATATTTTAAGCTCTTCAATCGATTTGTTTCAGCAAGCTTAAAAAAACTTAGTCGCGTGAGGTAATAAAGAAGTTTCTTTTAACAAATGACGGCAACGTTACGAGAAGAATAGCTGTCTCAGAAGCATGACCATATACTTGGCATTCTTGAAATGATATTAATCAACCCTAAGAATTTTAATCCTAACCAAAATAAAATTAAATGATAAAAGAGTTACAAATTAAGCTGAAAAGCTGGTTAATGATTGTCTCCGTCATGTTGTTGGCGACAAATTATGGCTATGCACAAAATGCAGATCCAGTAAGAATAAAGGGAAAAGTCACTGATGAAAAAGGAGAAGGTTTAGTTGGTGTATCTGTTTTGATTAAGGGTACAGCTAAAGGCACTTCTACAGATGCTGATGGTAATTACGCTTTAGATGCGGCAGTTACGGCCACCTTAGTTTTTTCATATATAGGCTTTGATACCCAAGAAATCAAAGTTAATCCGTCGGGCATCATCAATGTAAAAATGAGCGGCGACAAGGTCTTGGATCAAGTTGTGGTAGTAGGTTACGGTACTGCTAAAAAGAAAGATCTAACAGGAGGTTTAGCAATTGTAGGTAAAGAGCAATTAAGCATGGTTTCTACGCCGAATTTAATGGACCGTTTGGTTGGTCAGGTTGCAGGTTTTAGTATTACCACGGGAAACGCTGCACCGGGAGCCGCACAAACTTTACTTATACGTGGAGAGAACTCTATTTCTGCAAGTAATAATCCGTTGATTATACTAGATGGAATCCCGTTTAGTGGGGCCTTGGCTGATCTTGATCCCAATAATATCGAAAATATGAGTGTTTTGAAAGACGCTTCGGCAACTGCAATATACGGTTCTAGGGCATCAAATGGGGTAATCTTAATTCAAACCAAAAGAGGAACCTTAGGTAAAGCCAGCGTTTCCTATCGTGGACAGTTAGGATTTGCTGAGACGATGCAACAGATTGAGGTAATGGGACCAAATGAATATATCCGCTTCCAACAAGATATTGGTAGATTAAGACAAGGTTACACAGGTTATCTACTTGATCCTGTTGCTGGAGACATCATCAGTGTGACGGAGCGAGGAAACTACATTAACGGAATTACAAACGATTGGCAGGACTATATTTTCAGAAGAGCAGCCTCCATGGACCATCAGTTAAGCATTTCTGGGGGTACTGCAGATACTAAATACATGGCTTCTTTAGCAGCATTAAATCAAGACGGAGTAGTTTATAATTCACGCTTGTCTCGTTTAAACATGACTTCTAACTTAGATCAGACCTTTAACAAATGGTTGACTGTAGGCATAGGTATGCAATATACACGTAGAAGTGATGGCGGTATTACTCCTAATATAGAACATGCCATTAAACAAAGTCCTTACGGTAGTTACAAGGATGATGCGGGGAATTATGTTCCTGAACCTATGGAATATTCCTTGATAGCCAACCCAATGCGCAACGTCAATGCAATTCAGGACAGGTATAACAATAATTTTTTCCTTTCTGGTTATGCCAATATTTTACTACCTGTTAAAGGTTTGTCTGCCAGATCAAATTTTGGCTACAACTATAGAAGTGGATTCACTGGCACTTACTACGGACGTAATACCTTCGACGGTAGGGAACAGGCGGGTTTAGTAGGTGGCAGTGCATCCATCAGCAATTCGCATTACAATGATTATACGTGGGAAAACATCCTAAAATATGAGCGTCAAATTGGTGATCATCGTTTTGATGCTACAGGTTTATTCAGTATGCAGCAAACCAAAAGTGTAGGCTCTTCACAAAGCGGACAAGGCTTTGTCACCGATGATACAGAATATTTCATGATGAATACTGCTGCACGCAACATCACCAACGACTCAAACCTATCCGAAACCGCTTTGCTTTCTTACATGGGAAGGTTGAATTATAGTTTCAAAGGAAGGTATTTGCTTACTTTAACTGGACGATCTGATGGTGCTTCTGTTTTCGGCATAAATAATAAGTATGCATTTTTTCCTGTTGCGGCAGCAGCTTGGCAAATTGGAGAAGAAAGTTTTGTCAAGAATAATGTAAAGTGGCTAGATATGTTGAAGTTACGACTATCATATGGAGCGAATGGTAATCAGGCAATTACCCCTTATCGAACTTTAGATCGCCTGTACTCCAATGTGAAATATATTTGGGGAGACGCCGGTATTGCAGCAAACACAGCCTATTTAGCAGCCGATGGTGTTGGTAATCCTAACCTTAAATGGGAAACTACTTATTCCACCAACATTGGTTTAGATTTCCAATTGTTCAAAAATAGAATAGGCGGAACTATTGATGTTTACCAGTCTAGAACAAAAGATTTGTTAATGACTCGTACCGTGCCAATTATGAATGGTTATAGTAGGATTTGGGATAATATAGGTGAAACTCAAAATAAAGGTTTAGAGGTTACCTTAAATACGGTTAACGTAAGTAGAAAAGATTTCAATTGGAGTTCAACAGCGGTATTTTCTTTGAATAGGGATAAAATTGTTGAATTAAGAGGTGATGGACGTGATGACATTGGAAACAACTGGTTTATCGGCAAACCATTGAGGGTATTTTACGATTATGAAATGATTGGAATTTGGCAAACTGGCGATAATTATAGCATGCAGCCGGGAGCCTCGGCTGGAGCCGCCAAACTGTTGGATACAGATGGCAACGGTGTGATCAATATCAACGACAGAAAAATTATAGGTTCTAAAAACCCACGATATACTGCTTCGCTAGCCAATAGATTGAGTTATAAAAATTTCTACGCCTCAGCCCTGGTTACCGGTGTATTCGGCGTATGGCGTGAAGACAACATGGCTAACCTAGGTTCTTGGACATTTGGTATTACCAACTATGTTCATGGTGCGAATTACTGGACGCCTGAAAATCCTAATGCAACTATTGTCTCTCCAGGTTACTTGAATACCCAAGGGCACGGTTTCTATAAAAAAGTAAACTATGTGCAGGTGCGAAACATCACCTTTGGTTACCGAGTTCCTCAGAACATCGCTAAAAAAATAGGACTAAGTGGTATAGACGTCAATGCCAGTGTAAATAACCTACATACCTTCTCTAATATCAGACAGGTGCTGAACTACGACAACTCTTGGATGGCTTCCTTTCCTACGGCTCGTTCCTACATGTTTGGCCTAAACGTAAACTTCTAATCAAACCACACGAAAGATGAAAAATATTATCACAACAAGTGTAGCACTTATCATATTGATCTCGTTTGCTGGCTGTAAAAAGTTTTTGGAAGAAGATTTAAAAACTGAACTTGCACCGACCAACACCTATACCAGCACTTATGGATTTGAAGTGGGTAGTGCAGGGCTTTATGCACTTTCAAGATCAGAATATAACACCTATGGTGAAGGTGGCGCTTATATCCATAATGGCGCTGCACCATATGAAGCTTTGCAGGCTGGAACTGATATTGCCGATGTAATCAATAGTGATGCATCATTGATGGCTTTTGCCAACCTTACAGTGTTGCCCACAGAACGTTTTGTAGGTACGTACTGGAACTGGGCTTACAGCCTAATTGCATCCGCCAATATGATGTTGGTTTATTCAGAAAAAAATACAAATTGGGATTCGCCCTCAGATAAAGTTCGTTTCCAGGCAGAAGCGAGATTTTTTAGAGCGTACGCTTATCGCACGCTAGTTTATTTATATGGAGATGTACCCTATGTAGAAACAATATTGTACGATTTCAAATTAAATTTCACCCGTACGCCAAAGGCTGAGGTGATTGCCCACATGGTGGATGATTTGAAATTTGCAGCACAAAACCTGCCAACCAATCCAGATCAAGTTAAAGATGGAAAAGTAACTAAATGGGCTGCAAATCACCTGTTAAGTGAAATTTATTTATTACAGGGTGACTATCCTGCTGCAGAGCAAGCCGCTTTAGCTGTAATTAACAGTGGTTATTATAACCTAATGAAAACTAGGTTTGGTGTAAATAAAGATAAGGCTGGCGACGTATTCAGCGATATGTTTTTAGAGAACAACCAAAATAGATTAGGCGTTGGTGCTAACAAGGAAAGTATTTGGGTTTTACAATTTCAATTCAATGTAGTCGGTGGCGGTACCAACTCTGATGACTGGACACGTAGGGCTTGGATCCCAAATTATTCAACTATAACAGGTTTTGTATTAGCCGATACCCTTGGTGGTCGCGGTTTGGCACAATTAGTTCCAATGAAATGGTGGATAGGTACGACCGGTACAAATGCTGATGGAAATGTACCAGGAATCTTTACTGCAACAGACATTCGTAATTCTAAATATAACATTAAACGCGAGTGGTATTACAACAATCCTAGCCAAGCGGCTTTATTTGGCAAAAAGGCTCCAATAACGGATCAAACTTGGTTTACTACTAAAGCTTTGTTCCCGGCTATCACTAAGTTTTTTTATGGCCGTCCGGAAAACCTAAGCTTAACGGGTAGTTACAAAGACCGTATGAAATTCCGTCTAGCTGAAACTTATTTGTTATTGGCTGAGGCTTATTTAGGGCAATCGAATCCTGCTAAGGCAGCGGATGCTATTAATGAAGTGCGAAGAAGGGCAGGTGCTGGCGATGTGGCTGCTGCCCAAGTTAATATGGATTTTCTGTTAGATGAGCGGATTAGGGAATTAGTAGGCGAGGAAAGCAGACGTTTTACCTTGGTACGCACCAAAAAATACGTAGAGCGGGTAAAGGCAAAAAATCCAGCTATTGCAGATAAGGTTAATGAAAATCATGCATTGTGGCCAATTCCACAAGCAATTAGAGATGCTAACCGAGATGCGCCGTTCCCTCAAAACCCTGGTTATGATAAATAACTGGCTTCAGTATAATTTTGATTGGGCATATTTTGAATCAAGGTGGTTAGCATATTGACATCACTAATCACCAGATTCCATCTGACAACTAAAAACAAATAAAACGGATGAAAATACAATACATATATAAGACTTTATGCTTTATAAGCTTCTTGTTTTGCCTGTCGGCCTGCAAGAAGGAAATTAAGGACATTGATAAAGTGCAGGAAAAAATGGAACTAAAAGTTTCGTCGGCAAACGTAGCGCTGGATGAAAATAACTTGTCAAAGGATATCCTGACGTTTAGCTGGAGTCCTGCTAGACCACAATCGGACGACCACATGGTCAGCTACACAACTAGGCTTGATGTAGTTGGTAATAATTTTGGCACTTCAACGGCTATCATGACCTATGAAGATGATGGTATCTACAGTAGAAGTTTCACTTCCGAGCAATTACAGAGCTGGGCAACTGAGAAATGGGGTATTCCAATAAATCAGACCTTTACGCTAGAATTTAGGGTGGTGGCTGATTGGGAAGGTGGTACCACTTTCGAAGCGCCTGAAGTACGTACCGTTACGGTGAAAATCACACCGATAAAAACGGTAGTATTTGATGCCGATAAAGTGTTTTTGGGCGGTAGCGCGATACAAGGAATCAATAAAATTGAAATGCCTAAGACCTTAGAAAATTCAAATCAATACGCTTACGTACTGGATTTACAACCGGGTGATTTAGAAATTCCGGTGGAGTATAAAGGAGCCACGAACTATATTGCAGCCGTGGATGCAAGTACGGTATTGAGTGCCGGTGCGCCGGTGGCAATCAAAACACGCGAAAATAAATTTTCTTGGAAAATTTTGACGGGTGGTAAATACAGAGTAGTGGTCAATATGCAAAAAGCCATCGCAACGATTTATTCTCCGACCACGGATCTTAAACCTGCCGTAGGAAATTGGACGCTTGATAATGTTGCCACTGCTACAGAAGTTAATAATTTATGGACATATGGAGAACCTACTGGTTGGTCGTGGAGAGCTGGTAGCTGGACTCAAAGTTTGGCAGATCCTCAAGTCTTTGTGTATTCAGGACCCGCATTATCTGGAAGGACAAAGTTCGGCGTAGCGGCACACAATAACACCTATGTTTATACTGGTAATAGTAATTCTGCAAATACAGCGGTTGCTTTTGGAACAGCTTATCCCTTAGTAGGAGGGGCGGCGGCAGGAGAACGAAATGCCTATTTTTCGCTACCAGCCGGAACTAATTTCATGATTTTGGATATCAGGAATCGGACGTTCGTAGCAAATAAACGTTAAGGACAGTTAAATGGAAACAATCACGTGTTTTAAAATCAAAATGATAATTAAACATGGCTTTAAATGCAGTTTATAATTTTATTATAATGAGAAAATTAAACTATAAAATAATAGGCCTAAAAACATTGGTCTCAATGCTATGTCTTCTAGTTTTCGCTTGTAAAAAAGATGACAAGGAAAATGAAAAGCAATTTCAAGGAACACTCGTTAAACCTAATTATAATAGGAATAGTGTATTCCGTAACCCATTGAATGGTTGGGTAATGTATGGCTCGGGAACCGGTGCGCCTAGTTATTGGGATACTGAATATTATGTACCTGATTTAGTGAAGAAAGTGAAGGCCGTGGATTATGCTTCGGCTTGTTACATCCGCACGAGTTGGAGAAATTTTAATCCAACAAACGGTGTTTATGCTTGGAGAGATCCTAACTCCGCACTTTATAAAATGATCAAAGGGGTGCTTGATAAAGGATTGCCAATTGCATTTCGAATTGTAGTAGATGGCCGCGATCAGGGGCTAAATACCCCTCAGTTCGTTTATGATGCAGGCGCAAAGTATTATCTAGAAAATGCTTCTTTTCCAGATAGGAAAACACCACTTCCTCAGGATCCAATTTTTAGGCAGCATTATGAAAAATTTATTGAAGAACTGGCCAAGGATTTCAACGATCCAAAGAAAACTTCTTTTATAGATGCTTATGGATTGGGTAAATGGGGAGAAGCACATAACGTAATCTATTTTAGCCCAGCAGATGCTGCTGGCAAAGATGTTGAAGCTGCCAAGGAAGAAACAATGGATTGGGTATCTGGTGTTTATACAAAAAACTTTACGAAGATTCCGCTCGTTATTAACTACCACCGTGTTGTTGGGCATCCTTCGAGTTGGGAGAACTCGGCTAACCCGAATACCGATCGTTTGCTGACCAAACTAATCAATAAGGGATATAGCCTCCGTCAAGATGCTTTTGGAATGACTGAATACTATGGCAATTGGGAGAAAGCTTTTGCTAAAACTTGGAAATTTAAGCGTCCAATATTAATGGAAGGTGGATGGATCACCAGCGGTACGCATCGTTACTGGACCGACGGTAGCGGTAAATACAGGCAGGATCATCCCGAAGACGTGAGAAAAGGTGAGTTTGATAGCTCCTTGGAAGCCGCTGTCAACATGATGGATTTCCGCGTAGGCGATACCGAAAGTTGGTTTACAAGAGCTTTTTCATTAGTGCAACGCTTTAGTTCTGAAGGCGGATATAGGGTGTACCCAGACCAGCTTTATTTGCCAGAAAAACTGAGTGCTGGAGAAGAGGCGGTAATAACGCACCGATGGAGAAATATGGGTTGGGGTTACTTGCCAAACAATATTCCGCAATGGAATTACAAATATAAAGTTGCCTTTGCTTTACTAAATGCAGACGGCAGTGTGAATAAAATTTTTATTGATAAAGCGGCAGAGCCTTCATCTTGGTTAAAAACTTCTCCAACAAGGTATGAGTTTAAAACACCACTAGGTGTGCCTGCAGGTACTTATACGTGGGCTGTCGCCATCGTAGATGACACCGATAATAATAAACCGGGAATCAGATTGGCGGTTAATGGCGACTTTAATGCGCAGGGCTGGTTAAAGCTATTAGATATACAAGTGCAGTAATAAATTTCTAAATGCTCAATTAATAATAAAAGCTTCTTGTTTGCCTTTTGGTAAACAAGGAGCTTTTTCTGCTTTAGCCCATCAAAAATTGATGAGTTTCATCGGAGTTAGAACCACCTTCTTGGTTTGAGTTGGACAGGCACTTTATACGCTAGTGAAAATTGTTGGGAATGGCAGTTTTACAAGCAGAATTTGAGCTAAAATTCTCACTTTGATTACTGTTTAAATATTTTTTAACTAATTGATAGTGTGTATGTTGTTTAATCTATGAGAACGTTCCCAATTTTTGGGAACGTTCTCATTAAAAATAGATTAAATCTTATCAGTGGAACGCGTAAAAACGTGAATATATTTGAGTGTAATCGAACAAATTTATTACCCTAACCAAATTTATATGAACAACAAATCTACACTACATTCAATTTCTAGTTTTTAAGTTAATTCCATTTACGGCACTAACTAGAATAGTTCTCTTTGCCGATATGATTAACCATTTTTCCTAACCTAAATAAACTATTCATGTCAGTTTTTATTAAACCGCTGAGGGCATTCGCGTGTTGTACATTGCTGTTTTACCAAGCACCAATTGTATTCGCTCAGCGAGTTTCGGATACGACCAGTAAGCAGCAAGACACTTTGCAGCTTGTAGATAAGAATCTTAAAAAACTTATCTTTTTTAATACGCCGACCAAACTTTCAACAGGTTCGTCTGCCGCGATTTCAGGAAATGAACTTACCAGTACCTTAGTGGCTTCTTACCCAATTGCCTTAGCTGGTAGATTAGCAGGTTTAACAACCAGCCAAAACAGTGGGCAACCTTTTAATGAAGGATATTCTCTGAGGCTACGTGGTCAAAGTCCACTTATTTTTATTGACGGTATTCCGCGTTCAGTTTCAGAAATTGGAATGGAAGAAATCGAATCCGTTACTGTCCTAAAAGATGCCGTTTCTTTAGCTATGTTAGGGGTAAGAGGCGCAAATGGAGCTATTTCCATTGTTACAAAAAAAGGAATTTCAAGTGGTCAGAAAATTAGTTTTACTAGCCAATTTGGTATTCAACAACCTATTCAGAATTTAATTTCAAAACCGTTAGATGCTTTCAATTACGCCACACTTTATAACGAAGCGTTAGCCAATGATGGACTTTCGGTAGCAAATAACGGTTTTAGTCAGGCGGCAATTAGTGCTTACCAAACAGGCAGCGATCCCTTGCGCTATCCAAATGTGAACTGGACTGATGAAGTACTTAGAAAATCATCGGCCGTTGCGAGATACAATTTAAATGCTAGTGGAGGAAATGAATCTGTACGCTTTTTTGTGAACTTGGAGCATTTTAAACAAGATGGTCTTCTAAAAACAAGAGACGATATCAATACCAAATATTCTACCAATGCTAATTTTGTAGGTTATTTCATCCGCTCAAATGTGGATGTTAAATTAACAGAGAAGCTTGACGCGGGTCTTTATGTTCAGGGCCGTATTTTGACCGATAACAGCCCTGGTAATTCTGGAACCGAGAGTATTTTTAATTCGCTGAGAGCTACACCAAACAGCGCTTATCCTATTTTCAATGCCAATGGAACTTACGGTGGCTCATCTCAGTTCCAAAATAACATTGTGGCGCAAGGTGTAAGTGCGGGTTATTCTAAAACAAATACTAGAACCGTTTTAACAGACTTTTACTTAAAATATAGTTTGGATGATTTAACCAAAGGATTATGGGCGAAGGCAAGAGCATCTTTTTTCAGTAATCTGGCAGAAAATTACATTAGAAATAAGTCATTTGCTGTGTTTGAGCAAGTAGGTGGTTTTGGCACTTCAACACCTATTTATCGCCAGTATAATAACAATACCGATCAGGCAAATGGCAACAACATAGCCTTCCAGAACAGATCAGATTTTCAGGAACTTTCTATTGGTTACCAACGTGATTTCGGATTACATGGTTTTGATGCTGTGGTGTTAGCTAATAGAGATAATTTAATTAATGGATCTAGCTTACCGTATACTATTCAAGGTATTTCTGGTCATGTATCTTACAATTACGATAAAAAATATTTGGCAGAGGTATCTTTTTCACAAAGTGGAGCTAACCGTTATCCCGATAAAGGCGGATTTAAATATGGCTTTTTTCCGGCTTTGGGCTTGGGATGGAATATCCATCAGGAAGATTTCTTGAAGGGGAATAGCTGGCTTAATCAGTTAAAATTATACGCTTCTTATGGTAAAGTAGGCAGAGACAATGGCGCATATTATACTTATCAACAAGTTTACAATGCGTCTCCTGCTGCCATTTTTGGAAGTAGTGCGGGTAGTGCCACAACTATCGGCGAGTCGTATCTGGCTAATCCAGCTATTACTTGGGAGCACGCGAAAATGCTGAATGTAGGTATTGATGTAGGTTTCTTCAACGACAGGCTTGGCTTAAATGTGGAGTATTACAAAAACAATTACGCTGATTTGAGTATCGTGAGGGGAATGAACAGTTCGTTATTGGGCATTTCCTATCCTAATGAAAATATTGGAAAGCAAAATTACTACGGTTGGGAAACCCAGTTAAGCTGGACCGAGCGCAAGAAAGGTTGGGGGTATTTTGCAAGATTGAATGCCAATTTACAGAACAGCAAACTCATCTACAGTGCAGAGGCCAACCAAAGGTATAGCTGGATGCAGCGTACAGGTCATCCGGTAGGACAAAACTATGGCTATATCGCCGAAGGTTTGTTCCAAAATCAGCAGGAGATTGCTGGTTACCCTACTATAGAGGGATATACACCACAACCTGGAGATATCAAATACAGAGATTTAAATGGCGATGGTGTGATTAATCAATATGACCAAACCACCATCGGTTCGCAAAAACCGAGTTTGTTTCTAGGTGCCAGATTAGGGTTTAATGTTCGTGGATTTGATGTTAGCGCCTTATTTCAAGGTGTAATCAATCAAGAAGTTTACTTGTCTGGAAACAGCTATTGGGAGTTTCAAGGCGGCACAGCACAAGCTTACCAAAACCATTTAAATAGATTTACTCCGGCCACGGCGTCTACCGCAGAATACCCACGTTTAACCACCAATTCTGGTCCAAGAAATGGTGCAGTTAACAATTTTGTGTCCTCATCTTTTTGGTTAAGAAATGGCAATTTCCTTAAGCTGAGAAATGTGGAATTAGGTTATACACTGCCAACAAATCTTACTCAAAAAATTGGCATAAAATCTACCCGCTTATTCGCAAACGGATTAAATCTATGGACTTTAAGTTCGAAAACATTTAACGGTGCCGATCCAGAAAACTTCAACGGGGCTTACCCAATTGAGCGTGTGTTTTCTTTCGGTTTAAATATTCAATTATAGCATTACAGATATGAAAAGAGTACTTTATTTTTTAATCATCGTATCGGTGCTGGCCCAATCGTGTAGAAAGTTCGAAAACGAACCCGAAGAAAGGGTGCTAGAAACAGATGTGTTTGATGCTACAGATCAAATGGGTGTACAATCTACGGCTTATTTATTAGGCATTTACTCCTTCTTGCCAGACGGATTTAACCGTATTGGAGGCGATTTTTTAGACGCCGCAACTGATGATGCAGTTGCTTCTTCAGAACGATCAACGGTCATGTTATTCACTAATGGACAACTTAATGCCACTAATAACCCCGATAACAATTGGGCGAATAGTTATGCCATTATTAGAAGGAGTAATGTTTTTCTTAATAACATCGGTGTGGTTCCTATTCCCGACGCAACCAAAAAGAGACAAGTAGCTGAAGCTCGTTTTCTACGTGCCTTTGCTTACTTCGAGTTGTTGAAACGTTATGGCGGTATACCTTTGGTGGGTAATCAGGTATTTAATTTAAATAGTGATTTAAACTTACCTAGAAATACCTTTGAAGAATGTGTGGATTATATTGCTGCAGAATGCGATGCCGTTACGCCAGATTTACCAAACGGTTCTGCTGTTGCTGCCACCGAATTTGGTAGGGTACCTTCTGAAGCTGCAATGGCCTTAAAATGTAGATTATATCTGTATGCGGCTAGTCCATTGTTCAATGGTGGCGGTTTCGAAACCAATACACAGCTAAAGGCGATCACAGGCTATCCGACCAATGATCCGGCCAGATGGCAACGGGTAATTACCATTGCGGAAGCATTAATTGCTAAAGGTTATTATAAATTACCTACCGGAACTGGAACAGCTGCTTACACTTCCGTATTCACAACTAAAATTAATACAGATATCATCTTATCTAGTCAATCTTCAAATTCTACTGTAATTGAAAATGCAAATGCGCCAGTGGGTTACGTAGCACCAACTACCAGTAATGGTAGAAATAGTCCGACGCAAAACTTTGTGAATGCATTTAATAATGCCAACGGTACACCTTACACAGGTACAGCTACTACAGCTTCACAGTACGAAAACCGCGACCCAAGATTGAAAGCCATTCTTTTTTACAATGGGGTACAGTGGTTAGGTAGGGCAGTGCAGACTTACGAAGGTGGTTTAGATAAACCCAATCAGGCTTTTAAGACACAGACGAAAACTTCTTATTATTTAAGAAAGTTTATGGCCGATTTTTCTACCTCAACTACGTATTCTAACCAAAGTCACAACTTTCCATATTTCCGTTTTGCTGATGTTTTGTTGAGTTATGCGGAAGCGCTTAACGAGGTTGGAAGGGTAGAAGATGCCGTACGACAAATGAACTTGGTACGTGCTAGAGCAGGTATTGCCGCTGGTACGGGGAATAGGTATGGTGTTCCGGTTGGTGTCACTCAGGATCAGCTTCGTGATTTGATTAAAAACGAAAGACGTATTGAGCTGAGTTTTGAGGAACATCGTTTTTGGGATTTGCGTAGATGGAAGATGAGCGCTGAGCTAGGTGCTATCTTACAAGGCTTAACGATCACTCAAAATGATCCGACGTATGTAGTTAAAAATGTATACACGATGGTGTTCCAGCCTAAATATTATCACCTGCCAATTCCTTATTCAGAAATGATCAGGAATAACAAGCTGATTCAAAACGAAGGCTATTACTAAACTAAACTCAGGCATTTAATTAAACATCGATGATAACGCTGGCCTTAGCAATAGTTAATGCGGCTATTCAATAAAAATTATATGATGAAAAAAATAACATATCTGTGCTGCTTTTTTATAATGCTGTTGAGCATTACCGCCCATGCACAGAGAAAGCAGGTAACTGGTGTAGTAAGCGATCAATCTGGATTTTTACCAGGAGCGACGGTGGTCGAAAAAAATAATCCTTCCAATGGAACGACGACCAATCAGGAAGGGAAATTTACGCTCAATGTGAGTAGTAACATCCTTGTCGTACGGCTAATCGGTTACACTACCAGAGAAATTAATATTGATGGTAGAACCAATGTTACGGTATCTTTACAAGAAGACAATACCACTTTAGATGATGTGGTGGTAGTGGGTTACGGTACACAGAAGAAAAAAACTTTGACTGGTGCGGTAGCGAGTATTGGAGGAGACGAAATTAGACAAAGTCCATCGCCTAGCTTACAAAACACACTAGCTGGACGGATTACTGGTTTCTCATCTCAACAAACTAGTGGTCAGCCCGGGGTTGATGGAGCAAGATTTTATATCCGTGGGGTAAGTTCTTACGTTTCAGGAGCAAGCAATAACCCTTTGATTTTAGTGGATGATATTGAGTTTACTTACGATCAGTTTTCTCAATTGAGTGCAAATGAGGTAGAGTCTGTAAGTATCCTTAAGGATGCTGCAACAACTTCAATTTATGGGATTAAAGGAGCAAACGGCGTAATTTTGGTAACTACCACTCGGGGAAAAGTAGGCAAACCACGAATTACCGCATTGTTTGAATATGGTTTAAGTCAGCTAACGCGAACACCAAAGTCGCTAGGTTCTTACGAAGCAGCTTTACTTATTAACGAAGCGCAAGTGAATACCAACAACTTAAATCCTAACCCAAGTTTTGTACGCACTTTTTCTGATGCAGATTTAGAATTGTATAGAACGGGTGCTGATCCCTACGGACATCCAGACAACGATTGGTCTGACATCCTTTTAAAACAATTTGCACCACAAGCTAAAGCTAACTTCAATGTCAACGGAGGTACAGAAAAAGCAAAGTATTTCGTTTCCATTGGTTATTTAGATCAAGGAGGGCAGCTTAAAGATTTTAGCGAAGATTTAAATAGCAGATTTTACTACAAGAGATACAATTACCGCTCAAATATCGATTTGAAAGTGACCAAAACACTCGACGTAAAATTTGATCTATTCGGAAATGTAGACGAAACAAATTCTAACAATGCTTCCGCTAACAATACCATTTTCAGCGATATGGGTCGTTTAGCCGAAACAGCACCATTTAACTATCCAGTCTACAACCCAAATGGGACTTTGGGTTACAGCGTTTGGCAAAGAACCGCATCTGGAAGAAATAACAACAACATTGTAGGGCGTTTAATGTATAATGGTTATTACCGTACTTTTAACAACAATATCAACTTATCTACCTCGGCTAATCAGAAATTAGATTTTATCACTCCAGGACTTTCAGTAAAAGGCGTATTAGCGTATCGTAATCTATACTTTTACAGCCGCTCTCTTTCCAGACCGGTAACTGGAACTGGTTTCATTTCTTATGTTTACGACCCTGTGACTGATTCCTACAGCTTTGGTCAGCGAGATAATATCTTTAGGATCAGTACACCAGGTTTAAGTTACTCACCTGGAAGTACGGCGAGTGCACTTACCGTGCAGGCCATGTTAAACTACAGTAGAAGTTTTGGAAGCCACAATGTTTCAGGATTGGTACTATACAATACAAGTGATAAGAGAGCTCAAAATACGAGCAACTCAGGTCTGTACAATTTTATTCCCGAAATATTTAGTGGTTATACTGCAAGATTTGGTTACGATTATAAGCAGAAATATTTAGTTGAGTTTAGTGGAGCTTACAACGGTTCAGATCGTTTTGCAAAGGGTAAGAAAAAGGGATTTTTTCCGGCGGTATCTGTAGGTTGGAATATCGCTGAAGAAAGTTTCGTAAAGGACAAGCTGCGTTTCATCGATCAATTCAAATTAAGAGGTTCTTACGGTGTAGTTGGTGCAGATAATACCGGAGGTGTGTATGCATACCTACAAAATTGGGCAACAGGATCGGGAAGTGGTCTATTTGGCTTAGCCACCAACAACGGATATGGTACGGTAACAGAAGGCACTTTGGCAAATAATGAGGTAACTTGGGAGAAGGAAAAAAAGTTGGACATTGGTTTGGATATGGCTTTCTTTAAAAATAAGCTATCCGCTAAATTGGATTATTTCAACAATAACAGGTACGATATTATTACCAACCGTGGTACCATTTCTGCAATATTCGGACAAAATTTACCTTTAGTAAATATCGGCAGAACGAATAATAGAGGTTTCGAAGCAGAAATCAGTTTCAGGGACGATATCTCGAAAGATTGGAATTATTCTATCCAAGGAACTTATTCGCTGGCTAAAAATAAAATCAATTTCAGAGATGAGGCGCTTACCTTATATCCTTACCAAAGAGAAACAGGACAAGCGATTGGATCTGTTTTAAAATACAAATGGACGGGAGAATTTTATACTGCTGAAGATATTGCTAATCCAGCAATTCCAAAACCAGCTATTGGCGGAAGACCAGGAGATTTGAAATACAAGGATTTAAATGGCGATGGGATAATCAACGATAGTGATAAGTCTTACTTTGGATATACCAATTTACCAAATACTATAGCGGGTGTAACACTTGGTGCCGGCTATAAAAACTTTAGACTTACGGTTTTATTCCAAGCTGCTTTAAATTTTGTTGCCAGTGCCCAGGGTGCAGTAATCCATCATAATGCTAGTAACCAATTGCCAATACATCAACAACATTGGACTCCAGAATTAGGCAACAATGCCAAATATCCTCAGCTATACACGACAGGACTGAGCCAAAGTCCAAGAGATTTTTATTCAGATTTCTGGGCCGTTCCTGGTGATTATGTACGTCTAAAAACAGCTGAGCTGAGTTATACTGCTGGTCCAAAACTGTTGTCGAAATTGGGTGTGAAAGGCTTACGCTTATATACCAACGGTTACAATTTATTAACCTTTACGAAGCTGGATAGGCTATACAATTTAGATCCAGAAATATTGGAGTCTGCTGGCGATTTGCCTTATCCACCAACAAGAATAATCAACATGGGTTTAAACGTTACTTTTTAATCTGTACCATGAAAAAGATATTAATTACAATAATGTTTCCTCTAATGTTTCTTGCATGCAAAAAATCAGGAGGTTTAGAAGATAAAACTACGGGATTAACTGAAGAAGCTGTCTTCGCGGATAGCGTTCAAACTACCAATTTCCTAAATAGAATTTATGTTGATGCAGGTTATACCTTTGGACCATCGCGTTTTAACTCGGCGGGCGGTTCTGGAAATACCGAACTGGCCACCGATAATGCTGAGGGAAATAATAACCTTTCGGTATGGGGGAACGCTTATGCTCAAGGAACCATCGGTCCATCAAATGTTTTAACAGGTTTTGGCACCGATAAAGACTTTTGGACTACGCCTTACAAAAACATTCGTAGGGTTAATCTTTTGCTAGCGAAGATTGATGGAGCACCTTTCCATGAATCAACCAAAAAGAGAATGCGTGCCGAAGCCAGGTTTTTAAGAGCATTTTATTACCATCACATGGTGATCGTTTTTGGTGGCGTGCCTTTAATTGGTGACAAGGTTTTCGGTATTAATGACATCATTAATATTCCCAGAGGTACTTACGCCGAATGCGTATCTTATATGGTTTCAGAATTAGATGCCGCAGGAGCTGATTTGGCTAACGTGGTCTATAAAGATATCGATTTCGGAAGGATTACTAGAGGCGCTTGTTTGGCCTTAAAATCAAGAGTGTTGTTGTATGCTGCTAGCCCACTATTTAATGGCGGCGGTATCAGTCAAAGTCCGATCGTAGGCTATCCATCGTTTAGCGTAAGCAGATGGCAACAAGCAGCCGATGCTGCTGAAGCTTTAATTAACACCAATCTCTATAGCTTAAACGTAGATAATACTACCCGTCCAGGAAATGGGTTTTATCAGGTGTTTTTAAAACGCGTAAACAGCGAGTATATTTTCCAATATAATCGCCCTGCACAGAAGGAATTCGAAGCTTATTATTTGCCTCCAACACGTACAGGCGCTTCTATCATGAAGCCTACACAAAGTTTGGTAGAAGCATTTCCAATGATTGATGGGAAGACAATAGCGGAAAGTTCTACCTACAATCCAAATGATCCCTATGTAAATAGAGATCCTCGTTTTGGATATTCCATCATTTATAACGGTCTTTCTTATATCAACAATAGTTCGGTAAAAACGGTGGTGTATACTTACACAAGCACCGGTTCTACCATCGCTAATACCACTGCGGATGCCTATACGCCTAGTAACCAATTTACGGGATATTTTAGTAGAAAAATGTGTGACGAGAATATTTCCAACGGCTTGGCTGCAACGACAGAACGAGCTTGGCCTTTAATTCGCTATGCAGAAATTTTATTGAATTATGCAGAGGCGATCAATGAAGTTGGGCAACCTGAAAAAGCAGTGGAGAAATTAATTCTGTTAAGAGAAAGAGCTGGTATCTTACCAGGCGCAAATGGTAGGTATGGTATTAAAGTAGGTATCACGGTAGAGGAGCTACGTCCACTGATCCAAAACGAGAGAAGGATAGAATTGGCATTTGAAGATCATCGTTGGAATGATATTAGAAGATGGAAAATAGCATCTACAGTACTGAAAGGTTTCAATAGCATTGATATCATTACCCGCACAGGTACCAATACCTTTGTGCATACCATTTCAAGGGCTCCGCGTCCACTTAACTTTAGAAATGCGATGTATCTTTTACCTATTCCGTTATCAGAAATTCAAAAGATGCCGCTGATGGAACAAAATCCAGAGTATTAATCTTTTTATTATAATTCGTAATAGAGCAGGGCAACGCAAAAGCGTTGCCTTTTGCTTTGAAGTGTAATTAGTTAAGCTTTATTTGCCCTTTCGGAGAAATCGCATCGCCAAAAAGGTAGCTCGTTTTAAGTAAATCGAGAACTATATTTAGTGAAATGTTTAATCCTAATTATCATTGAAAATTCCACTCAAATTTCTTTATTTGTAGTTTAACCAGAGCCCCAACGTATGAAGAGTAATCAAGTAACGATTGTAGATATTGCCAACGAGCTTAACATGTCGAAATCGACGGTTTCGAGAGCGCTTACTGGCCACCCGAATGTGAAGCCCGAAACTAGGGCTAAGGTTTTGGAGCTTGCCGAGAAACTTGATTACCAAAGAAACATGCTTTCTATCAGTTTAATTACGAATAAAACTAAAACAATCGGTATCGTATTGCCAGATTTTTTTACTTCCTTTTTTCCACAGGTAGTGGTTGGGGCACAAGAAGAAGCGGCCAGACAAGGTTATAGTGTAATCGTATCTCAATGTAATGAAAGTTACGAAACCGAGGTGGCCAATTCAAAAGTGATGTTGGCCAACAGGGTAGATGGCGTAATGGTATCGTTAACCAAAGAAACCTTAAACTATGACCATTGGAAAGCATTTATTAGAAGAAAAATTCCTGTCGTGTTCTTCAACCGGGTTTGTGAGGAAATGATGGTGCCTAAAGTCGTAGTGAATGACTATGATGCGGCATTCCAAGCCGTGGAACATTTAATCTCTATCGGTAAAAAGAGAATTGCACATTTAGCTGGTCCAAGTCAGTTGGTGGTAAGCCGCAAGCGGATGAACGGCTATCGTGATGCTCTGAAAAAAAATAACATTCCAGTGGATGAGGAACTCATCATTGAATATGATCTGAACTTAACCAAAGTAAAGATGTATGTAAAGCATTTATTGGGTATGACTAACCCGCCAGATGCAATTTTTGCCGTTAATGACCCTACCGCGATCGAGGCCATTCAAGTGATCAAGCAATCCGGGAAACATATTCCAGATGATATTGCGGTAGTTGGTTTCAGTGATAACTATGGCTCTAACTTTATCGAACCAAGCTTAACTACCATTGCACAACCAGTGAAAGAAATTGGGAAGACCGCTATGGAGTTATTACTAGGTTTGATGGATAAAGATATTTCTGAATGGAAACCGCTCATCAAAACACTAGATACCCAGTTGATTGTTAGAAATTCTACGGTTTATAAAGCAACCGAGCAATAATAAGCTCCATCGGAGGGTAGACTTATCAGCTAGGGAACGTTCCCAAATTTAGGGAGCGTTCCCAATGTATTTTCGGAATTCCCAAGCGCATATCTCTTGATAATATAAATATCTTCGAGTTGATAACAAGTGCCCTAAACTATTAATGAAAAAAGAGCAAGCGTCGGCGAAACGAGATTTAAATCAAATCAATTTAACGGCAGATTTAGTTGTAGCAGGCGGCGGACTTTCCGGAGTATGCGCTGCAATTACAGCTGCCAGACAAGGTATAAAAGTACTCTTAGTACAAGATAGGCCCGTTTTGGGCGGTAACTCCTCCAGTGAAGTGAGATTGTGGATCTTAGGTGCAACCTCGCATATGGGCAACAACAACAGATGGGCCAGGGAAGGCGGGGTAATCGACGAAATTTTAGTAGAGAATACCTACAGAAATCCAGAGGGAAATCCTTTGATTTTGGACATGATCTTGTTGGATAAAGTAACACAAGAACAAAACATTAAGCTGCTTTTGAATACAGCAGTTTTCGAACTTGATAAAGAAGAGGAGCAAATCAAATCAATCACTGCGTTTTGTAGTCAGAATTCAACTTTGTATCAGCTCCAAGCACCATTGTTTTGTGATGCTACAGGCGACGGTATTGTAGGTTTCTTAGCTGGTGCCGCTTTTAGAATGGGTGCAGAAAGTAAGGAAGAATTTGATGAGGGAATGGCGCCAACTGCCGAATATGGGGAGTTACTGGGCCATTCACTTTATTTCTATAGTAAGGATACGGGTAGGCCAATTAAATTTACAGCACCAGACTTCGCACTGAATGATATCACTAAAATCCCTCGATTTAAGCAGTTTAATGCTAACGATTATGGCTGCAAACTCTGGTGGGTAGAATATGGTGGCAGGTTAGATACCGTTCATGATACCGAAAAAATCAAGTGGGAGCTTTGGAAAGTAGTTTATGGAATATGGAATCATATTAAAAACTCTGGAGACTTTCCAGAAGCAGAGAATTTAACCTTAGAATGGGTAGGTACCATTCCTGGAAAACGTGAAAGCAGACGTTTTGAAGGCGATTATATCTTGACTCAGAAAGATCTGGTCGAGCAGCGTCATCATGAAGATGCAGTAGCTTTTGGAGGCTGGTCTATAGATTTGCATCCAGCGGACGGTATTTATAGTGAAAGACCAGGCTGTAATCAATGGCACGGAAAAGGCATTTTCGAAATTCCTTATCGCACACTTTACAGTAAGAATATCAGTAATTTGTTTATTGCCGGTCGTATCATCAGCGTTAGCCACGTTGCCTTCGGTGCAACTCGTGTAATGGCAACATGCGCCTACATTGGGCAGTCCGTAGGTATGGCTGCGGTACTTTGTAAAAATGAAGGTTTGTTACCGAGAGAAATTCTGACTAATGGACACATTCAGCAGTTGCAACAAAAACTGTCGTTAAATGGTCAGTACATTCCAGGTGTAAGTATCAATGATCAACTAGATTTAATTCCGCAAAGTGAGATTTCCGTATCAAGTACATTGAGTTTTAAAGGCTTTGATCGCGTTGATTTTTGGAAAACCCTAGCCACTCCTGCTGCACAGCTTTTTCCAATTGTGAAGGGAAAAGTACCAGTTTTTAATGTTGCTGTAAACGCAATAAGACCTACTACTTTCAAGGCATCCTTGAAAATTAGTGAGAGAGCAGGAGGGTTCACGCCAGATCAAGTTTTGGCTACCAAAGAATTGGAAGTTCAAATAGGCGAACAAAATATTAATCTTGATTTTGATGTGCATTTGCCGGAAGATAGTTATGTCTTTGTTGCTTTCGAAGCAAATGAAAATATACAGCTTGGGTTTACGGAAGAACGAGTTACCGGAATTTTATCTGTTTTTAATTCTATCAATAAAGCAGTTTCTAACTTTGGAAAGCAAACGCCTCCAGTAGAAGCTGGAGTAGATGAATTTGAATTCTGGTGTCCGCAACGCAGGCCTCAAGGACAAAATTTAGCCATTTCTTTTACTACTCCGCAGCCAGTTTTTGAAAAATCAAATCTTACCAACGGAGTTGATAGGCCCGTTAGTCAGCCAAATGCCTGGGTTGCTGATCCAGCAGATCTTTCGCCAAGCCTAAATTTTGAATGGAAAGAGACAAAGAAAGTTAAACAAATAGATTTATGGTTTGATGCCGACTTCGACCATCCTATGGAATCGGTGTTAATGGGACACCCGGAAACTGTAATGCCATTTTGTGTAAGAAAATATAAGGTTAAGGATCAGTGGGGTAAGGTCATATTTACGCAGGAAGATAATTATCAGACGCATCAACGTATTATCTTAGACAACCCAATAGAGACAAAAAAAATGACTATTGAGCTAGAACATCCATCTGAATTTGTGCCAGCGGCTATATTTGCAGTGCGTTGTTATACTGAAATTAGGCTGTAAATATGGTACAATTAGATTTTATAGTAATGGGCATTTTTGCCCTTTTAATTTTTGCCATAGGCTTAACTTTTACTAGGGTAGGGAGTAAAAACGGACAAGCTTTTTTCGAAGCCGGTGGTTCTACTCCTTGGTGGATCAACGGATTATCGTTATTTATCAGTTATTTTTCTGCTGGTACTTTCGTGGTGTGGGGCTCTATCGCCTATAAGTTCGGCTTGGTTTCCAATAGTATACAACTTACTATGGCCATTAGTGGCTTAATTGTAACTTGGTTTATTGCCGCCAAGTGGAAAAAAACTGGAGTAGCTACAGCAGCCGAATTCATAGGTAAACGTTTTGGAGGTAAAGAACAACAATTTTATACCTACATGACTCTACTGTTAAGCTTATTTACCACAGCAGCGGTCCTTTATCCTGTAGGTAAAATGGTTCATGTAGCTACAGATCTTCCCGTAAATACCTGTATTTTAATTATAGGGATGATTATTGTGCTCTATACCGCTGCGGGGGGCTTATGGGCAGTTTTAGTAACGGATGTAGTTCAGTTCGTCATTCTATCTGCAGCTGTGCTGATCGTGATTCCGATCTCGTTCGCAGAAATTGGTGGTCTGAAAAATTTGATAGAAAAGGCGCCTGAGCATTTTTTTCAACCTTTTAATGAAGATTATACCTTAGGCTTTATGCTAGCCTTTATCGTTTATCAAACCTTTTACATAGGTGGAAATTGGTCTTATGTACAACGATATACCAGTGTGGCAACGCAAAGAGATTCGAAAAAGGTAGCTGGAATTTTTACGATTTTATACCTGGTAAGTCCTATCGTTTGGATGTTACCACCAATGATTTACCGAGTAATCAACCCGAATTTAGAAGGCTTACAAACGGAAGATGCCTATATGATGTTAATCCAGAAGGTAATGCCAGGTGGTTTAATTGGTTTGGTCTTGGCGGGAATGGTATCGGCTACTTCCAGCAAAGCGAATACCACCATCAACATGGCAGCTACTGTTTTTGCTCAAGATATTTATAAAAACTTGCTCAATCCATCGGCTTCTGAGAAAAACGTGATCTGGATTGCCAGATTCTTTACCTTACTTTTTGGCGTGCTTACTATTTTGGTAGCGATGTGGATTCCAAGTGCTGGCGGCATTGTCGAAGTGGTATTAAGTACCGCATCAATAGCTGGCGGTGCACTCTTTGCTCCAATCATTTGGACGCTTTTCTCGAAAAGACAAACAGGTTTTTCAGTAGTTACCGCAACCGTTGCTTCATTAATCATCAATTTGTTTTTTAAGGTTATTGCTCCAGATCTTATTGATTTGAAACTAACTAGAACGATGGAAACGGTACTCGGTATGGGGGTTCCGATGTTGATCCTATTGATTTTTGAGATCATGTACAAATCCAAAGGTTTTGTTTCTACTCAAGCGATTGAAATGAAAAATTTGCTTGCATTGAACAAACAGATTGAGGCTTTTGACGAAGAAGAGAACCGAGCAGCGGAAAATCAAAATATCTTTGGTATTCGCGTAATTGCTATTTCTATGGCTATAGTTGGGGCAGGAATTATATATTTAGGTCTAGTGGCACCTAGTTTCTCTACCGTTATTGCCATAGTGGGTGCTTTAATTTTACTTGCCGCATTAAGTATTGGCGTACTTACTCTAAAGAAAAAATAGGATGAAGGCATTAGTGATATTTTTAGTTGCTATTTTTTTAGCTTGTTGTACAACTGCCGAAGCTCAGGTAACATTGCCCACTATTTTTTCAGATCATTTAGTGCTTCAGCAACAGAGCAATGCCAAGATATGGGGTACTGCAATTGGAAAAAAGGAAGTGAAGGTTCAAACTTCTTGGAATAAACAAACCTATACTGCCAAACCAGATGACAAAGGAAATTGGTCGCTTATAGTCAAGACAGGTACTGCGGGTGGGCCATTTACCATAAGCGTGAGTCAACAAAACAAGATGGTGCTAGAAGACGTGTTATTGGGCGAAGTTTGGCTTTGTTCTGGCCAGTCGAATATGGATATGCCGGTTAAAGGCTATAACAATTTACCCATTACCAATTCGATGGATATTTTAATGGATTCGCCGGATCCAATGCTACGTTTGTTTAAGGTTGAAAGAAAATATTCAGCTACGCCTGAAAAAGACGTAAAAGGAAACTGGCAACTTGCCAATGCAGCATCGGTAGCACCTTTTAGTGCTGTAGGTTATCAGTTTGCAATCTATTTGCGTAAACAACTTGGAGTTCCGGTGGGGATGATCCAATCTACTTGGGGAGGTTCTCCCATCGAAGCATGGATGGATAGACAGCTTGTTGGCGATGTGTTAAAAGAACGTCTGCTTACCAACCAAGCAATCTCTAAAGCAGTGCACCAAACTCCAGGGAATTTGTACAATGGTATGATTTCACCGTTGATTGGTTATAACCTTGCAGGGGTGATTTGGTATCAGGGAGAGCAGAACAGACATAATCATCAAGATTATTTAGCGCTTCAATATGCTATGGTAAGTGCTTGGAGATCAGTCTGGGGTATTGGAGAGTGGCCATTTTACTTAGTGCAGTTAGCCCCAATGAAATATGCAGCTAGAGAGGCTTATAAAGTACCACGGTTGATGGAAGCTCAATTGAAGCTACCGGATACATTAGCTAATTCTGGGGTCGCGGTAATTATTGATGCAGGAGAAGAGAAAAATATTCATCCAGCAAATAAAACACTGCCAAGTAAAAGGTTGGCGTATTTAGCGTTGGCCAACGCTTATCATCAAAAAGGTTTTCCTACAATTAGCCCCACTTATAAAAAGATGGTGATGAAAAATGATACCGTGTTAGTTCATTTTAATCATATTCCTCTAGGATTAACCACTTATGGTAAGCCAATCACACAATTTGAGGTGGCTGGTGCAGATCAAATCTTTTATCCAGCTACGGCTATGTTAGTAAACGAGGTAGTTAAAGTTTTTAGTGAGAAAGTGAAACAGCCAGTTGCCGTAAGATACGCATTTAAAGACTGGGCCATAGGAGAATTGTACAGTGTGGAAGGTTTGCCTATCTCTGGTTTTAGAACTGATAATTGGCCTACGAAATAATGTATAAGCTTTAGATGAATGTCAGATGTCATTGGCTTTATCTCATTAAGCAATCATTTCGTTAAGTGTAGGCAAAAATACTTTAGTACAGCTACTTTTTTCCGGTATTTAGTTCTAACAGACTTTATTCATGATGATTCTTAAATTTCATACAATACTTTCCATCAGAGAAATCTTTATAAAAATATAATTTGTTGAGATTGAGTAGGCTATATCGTATACTAATAAAAATCTGAAAAAAGGCTTAGTTTTTGATGTTCTAGACGAAAAGTAAATAAGTCGTTCTAATCATGAAATATACTTTTCTAACCCATTTTTCTAAGATTTTAGCTGTTGTATTGGTGCTATGTTTCACCTCGTGTTCTGAATCGGCTGATACCTTTTTCGGCAAAGCAGTTTTAAATACCAATATGATCAATGATTTTGGTACACCTATATTGGCTAAGCGCATCAATGACCAGACCATTGAATTTCCAGATATTCCTTCTAGTAAAAATAAAGGTGACGAAGCGGTAAACGACGTAAAAAATAAGATTCTGTATCTTGAGAAATCATTGAATGATATCAAAGCTTTGGCTGATGGCGATGACTTGCGGAAAACCATTAAGAACGAATCAATAGCACTTTATGAATATGTAATACCAGTCTATAAAAATGAGTACATGTCTTATGCGAAATTGTGTGATGGTAAAGCGCCACAAGAGCAAAAAGATAAAATTATCAAAGCAATTGAACAAAAATACTATCCTACCTTTGAGGCGAAGTATGATGCTTTACTCACTAATGCCAAAGTATTTGCTCATAAAAACAACTTAAATGTCAACTGGAATTAGTTGGTTATTATCAATACAAAGCGAAGATTTTTTTAATAAAACTTCAGAATTATTTCAGCTTTACGATGGCAAGGCGCATATATTTCATTCCATCTTACCGAACTAACTTTCATCATTGATTGATATTAAACAGATATCAACTGTATAGATAAATATCAGTTTAAATTAGTGCTTATCATATCTTCTTTATGATAGGAAGCGTTGCTTATTTGGAAAGAAGTAATTGATAGCCATTTCTTAAAGTCTATAATTCACCTAGGTGATAGTTATTGTATTCTTATCAAATTACGTTATTCCCGAGGTTAGATTTCTTCATTAATCAAATAATCTTTTCGAATGTTGCTATCTCTTTAGGTAGGTGCTGCCAATTCGATGTTTCCACAATTTTTCAAGTAGTGCTGGATCGATTCTACTCAAAATGCACAAAATTTAACATAATTGATAGTTAACAGTACAAATGTACCATCCAATTTTTACCTGCATTTTTAAATTTGCTGGTGAACAATAGCTAAAGCTGATCGAAAGCTTAGTGTTAGTTCGAACCAAATATTTAACCAAATGAATAAAAAACCATTTCAAGTTTTGAGGTTGTTCCTTGTCAACTTTTTTTCAGGCGTCAACAATATTGGTACAGGCCTACGCTACCAATCTCATTGCAATTCAAATTTAGCTTGGATAGCTAACAGTAAAATTAAATCTCCAAATAAGAATGATTGATATCAAAAAAATACTTTTAGTTACAATTTTAGTACTAACACAATGGTTGGCGTTTGGCCAAATTGCTCACCAAACGGTTTGGCTAGATCAGCTAGACTTAAATAATGCTACGCAAGGTTATGGAACTCCGAAAAGGAATAAAACTGTAGACGGTAACACCATGACTATCGCTGGAAAAAGCTTCTCACGTGGCTTTGGTAGTCATGCTACAAGTTCATTGACGATCATTCTCGACGGTAAGGCAAAATCTTTTTCGGCTATGGTGGGTATCGATGATGAGGTGAAAGCACATCAGCCAGCTGCCGAGTTTTTGGTTAAGGGTGATGGCAAGCAGTTGTGGAGTAGCGGTGTGATGCGGATAGGTGAGCCTGCTAAAATTTGCTCCCTTGGTCTCGAAGGTGTTAAAATGGTTGAATTAGTGGTAACCGATGGTGGAAATGGCGACTATTACGACCATGTGAATTGGGCCGACGCTAAGTTTGAGGCTGTAGGCGTTACAACTTTTAAAACCTACAATCCCATAGCCAGCGAACCTTATATTTTAACACCCAAACCATCAGCTTTTCCAAAAATTACCGGTGCTAAAGTCTTCGGTATCCGTCCAGCATCACCTTTTCAATTTTTGGTAACCGCTACTGGCGATAGACCGATGACTTTTACTGCTGTAAATCTGCCAAAAGGCCTAGAAATAGACCGTCAAACAGGATTGATTACTGGTAAGCTAAGTCAAAAGGGAACTTATGTGGTAACCTTAAAAGCAAAGAACTTAAAAGGGACTACTGAACGAAAGTTTACTATAGAATGTGGAGATAGAATTGCGCTAACCCCACCTATGGGCTGGAATAGTTGGAATTGCTTTGCTCACGAAGTTTCTGCAGATAAGGTAAAACGTGCCGCTAATGCCATGGTAAAAAGTGGATTGATCAACCATGGATGGACTTACATCAATATTGATGATTTTTGGGAAAATCACAGAGATTCGAAAGACCCTTCATTGCGTGGTAAGCTGCGTGACGAAAAAGGCAATATCATCCCTAACTCTAGGTTTCCAGACATGAAAGGTCTAGCCGATTATGTACATGGACTCGGTCTTAAAATTGGACTCTACTCTAGTCCTGGACCTTGGACCTGTGGCGGATCTGCTGGTAGTTACGGCTACGAGAAGCAGGATGCAGAAAGTTACGCCAATTGGGGATTCGACTACCTTAAATATGATTGGTGTAGTTACGGGAATGTAATCAACGGTTTGCCAGATAATGATCCCAATAAAGTTTCTTCGCTTTCTTATAAAGGAGGTGATCAATTAGATGTGGCTATAAAGCCTTTTAAGGTGATGGGTGATCATCTTCGGGCACAATCACGCGATATTGTTTATAGTGTATGTCAGTATGGAATGTCGGACGTTTGGAAGTGGGGTAATGATGTATACGGAAACGCTTGGAGAACAACCAACGATATTACAGATACTTGGATAAGTGTGAAGAACATCGCACTTGCGCAGGATAAAGCCGCACCTTACGCAAAGCCGGGCAACTGGAACGATCCAGATATGCTGGTTGTGGGGCAGGTGGGTTGGGGTAATCCGCACCCTAGTAAATTGAAGCCCGACGAGCAGTATTTACATATTAGCTTATGGAGCCTTTTTGCTGCACCATTATTGATTGGATGTGACATGGAGAAATTAGATGATTTTACTTTGAATCTTTTAACGAATGATGAAGTTATAGAAGTGAATCAAGATCCTTTGGGTAAACAAGGGATATGCCTGCAGACTATCGGAGAATTAAAAATTTATGTGAAGCAGTTGGAAGACGGTAGTAAGGCTGTAGGTTTCTGCAACTTTGGTGTAGAGCCTGTTGAGTTGTCTTATTCGGATTTTAGCAAATTGGATTTGAATGGAAAGTTGGTTGTAAGAGATTTATGGAGGCAAAAGGAAATTAGTACGATTAACACCACAATTTCGAAGTTACCAATTAAAGTGCCTGCACATGGTGTGCTTTTGTATAAATTCTCTCCAACAAAATAAACGAAACTACTCAATCTAAATAAGCTAGATCATGACGATTAAAACATTTATTCTTGGGACTTTTTCGCTTTTGTTCTTCGGTCTATATTCGAGGTCAAATGCACAAAATCCAATTATTCAGACTTACTACACTGCTGATCCTGCTCCAATGGTTCATAAAGACAGAGTTTATCTATACACCAGTCATGATGAAGATACTACTGTAAAGAATTTTTTTACCATGAACGATTGGCGTTGTTATTCGACCACGGATATGGTCAATTGGACTGATCATGGCGCGATACTTTCTTACAAAACGTTTAGTTGGGCAAGGGGCGACGCCTGGGCTGGGCAATGCATCTATCGAAATGGCAAGTTCTATTACTACTTGCCCGTAAATAAAATTAATGGTGGCAATGCAATTGGCGTAGCGGTTGCAGATAGTCCCACTGGGCCTTTTAAAGATGCTTTAGGTAAACCTCTGGTTGAGGGCTTCGGCTATATTGATCCTACTGTTTTTATCGATTCAGATCAACAAGCTTATCTATACTGGGGTAATCCAAATCTATGGCATGTTAAGCTAAATGAAGATATGATTTCCTACGATCAAAATATTGGTATTGTGAAAGAAACGCTGAAAGAAGAAAATTTTGGTTATCGAGAAAAGAAAATACAAGATAGGACAGCGGCCTATGAAGAAGGACCATGGTTATTTAAGCGCAAAGCTAAATATTATCTAATGTATCCAGCTGGAGGGGTACCGGAGCATTTGGCTTATTCCACTAGCGATAGTCCAACCGGGCCTTGGGTGTATGGCGATACGATCATGCATGTCATCAAGGATCGTGGTGCATTCACCAATCATCCGGGTTATATTGAGTACAAAGGTCAGTCTTATCTGTTTTATCACGATGCAGGACTACCGGGTGGTGGTGGATTCAAAAGATCAGTGAGTGTCGAACCTTTTCAATTCAACGCAGACGGATCCATCCCTCTAATTAAACCCACTAAAGAAGGGGTAACTAAAAGTGTGGGTAACTTGAACCCGTTTCAAAAGGTCGAAGCAGAAACAATAGCTTGGTCAGAAGGATTAAAGACAGCACAGGACAGCATGGTAGGAGTTTATGTGACGCACATCAATAATGGCGATTACCTTAAAGTGAGGAGTGTCGATTTTGGTAAAGGTGCTAAATCTTTCGAAGCAAATGTCTCATCAGCTAAAGGCGGCGGTAAAATTGAAATACGCATAGGGAGCAAAACGGGGAAACTACTAGGTGCACTTAATGTAAATAAGACTAATGGAACCAGTAGTTGGCAATATCAGTCGTGTAAGATAGCTGAAGTAAGTGGCATACAAGATTTGTATTTTGTATTCTCGGGGGCAGAAGGTAATCTTTTTGATTTCGACTGTTGGAAATTCAATGCTAAATAAAATGAAAAGAAATACACTAATCGGGCTGTTTTTATTACTTGCCCCGGGTTTGGCGGCCCAAGAGTATCAAAAAACATCATTGGGTTTGCAAACTCAGGTGGGATCTACCCATATAGAAATTCAGTTTTTTAGCCCTTCGGTAGTTAGACTGATGAAATGGCCAACAAAACAGCTATTCAAAAAGGAAAGCTTATCCGTAATTCAGCAAGCTCAGCCTACTAAGCTGACCATCAACAGTAAAGGCGATGCAATTCAGTTAAAAAGCTCAGCGCTCACTGTAGAATTGGATATGAAAACAGGAAAGGTGGCTTATTTTTCACCTACCGGATTGGTATATTTAAATGAAAAAGATCGTGGCACATCTTTTAAGGAAGTAGATGATGCAGGCAGTAAAGCTTATGAAGTAGCACAAACTTTCCAATTAGATAAAAATGAAGCTATCTATGGCCTAGGACAACAACAAAGAGGGCAATTGTCACTAAGGGGTGTTCGAATGAATATGGTACAGGGTAATGTAGATGATTTTGTTCCATTCTTGGTGTCTACTAAAGGTTACGGGCTTTTTTGGGATAATTATTCTCCCACTTTATTTGAGGATAAAGAAGCTGGTACTGCTTTTACTTCAGAAATTGGAGACGGAATAGATTACTATTTTATGGCTGGTGGCAATATGGATGGCACTATCGCCAAGATGCGAAGTCTAACAGGACAAGTACCAATGTTCCCATTATGGACATTTGGCTTTTGGCAAAGTAAGGAACGTTATAAAAGCCAAAATGAATTGCTAGATGTTGTGAAAAAATATCGTGAATCGGAAGTGCCGCTTGATGGTATTATTCAAGATTGGCAGTACTGGGGCAACAATTACCTTTGGAATGCCATGGAATTCCTGAATCCAGAGTTCGATAATGCCAAGAAAATGATAGACGATGTACACGCCATGAATGCCCACATGATGATTTCTATTTGGGCGTCTTTTGGTCCACATACAAAGCAATTTAAAGAGTTAGAAAAAATCAATGCGCTATATAATTTCAAAACTTGGCCAGAATCAGGTTTGGAAAAATGGCCGCCAAACTTAGATTATCCTTCGGGTGTGAGGGTGTACGATCCGTTTAACCCAGCTGCTAGAGAAATTTATTGGAAATATCTTAACAAAGGGATTTTTTCATTGGGCATGGATGGCTGGTGGATGGATTCTACCGAACCCGACAATTTCGACAACAAACCCTCCAATACCTATTTAGGTTCTTACCGGAAAGTTCGAAATGCTTTTCCTCTAATGTCAGTAGGCGGTGTTTATGATCGCCAAAGAGCTACTTCTTCAGATAAACGTGTATTTATTCTAACTCGATCTGCATTCGCAGGACAACAACGTTACGGTGCTAGTACTTGGTCTGGAGATGTAAATTCCTCTTGGCAAAGCTTGCGTAATCAGGTGCCAGCGGGTCTAAATTTCTCATTGAGTGCTATTCCTTATTGGAACAGCGATATCGGTGGTTTTTTTGCAGGCTCATACAATAATAATTGGAATGATGGCAGCGGAGCAAAAAATCCAGCATTTCAAGAATTATATGTGCGTTGGCTACAGTTTGGAGCATTTACCCCGATGATGCGTTCGCATGGTACAGAAGTGCCTAGAGAAATTTACAATTTCGGTGTTAAGGGCGAGCCCATTTACGATGCGATCGCGAAATCGATACACTTACGTTATTCATTACTTCCTTACATCTATTCTACGGCTTGGGACGTTACGCAAAACCAATATACTTTCATGCGTGCCCTTGTCATGGATTTTGATGATCAAAAGGTGGTTAACATGAACAACGAATACATGTTTGGGAAATCTATATTGGTAGCACCAGTATTGAATGCACAATACACCCCCGAAACCATAGTTAAATCTACTGCCGAAAATGGTTGGAACAAAGGTGAAGGGAATTCAGGAAAAAATGGAAAGATTGATTTTACAAAAGCCAAATCCATGAAGATTTATTTGCCTAAAGGGACATCATGGTTTGATTTCTGGACCAATGAAAAGCATAATGGGGGACAGGAGATAGAAAAGAAAACTACTATTGACGAGATTCCGTTGTACATCAAAGCAGGGAGCATCATTCCTTTCGGACCGAAGGTACAATATGCTTCCGAGAAAAAATGGGATAACCTAGAGCTCAATGTTTATGGTGGTGCGAATGGTGAATTTAATTTGTACGAAGATGAAAATGACAACTATAATTATGAAAAAGGTCATTTTTCTACAATCAAATTCAATTGGGATGAAAAAGCAAGACGACTCACGATTGGTGCACGAGAAGGTAAATTCAATGGAATGTTGACGAGTCGTAAATTTAACATAGTGGCATTAGTTGGAGACAAAAAGGTAACTAAACAAGTTACTTATACCGGAAAATCAGTTAAAGTTGATTTGTAAAAAGTGGTACGCTGGTAGGCTGTAGCCTGCCAGCGTTATCTTAGATGAACAAAATGATCTCCTTAACGATTAATTTTTAATTGGAATGAATTTATCAAAGCAAATAGCCATCGTCACTGGTGGTGCCTCTGGGTTAGGATTAGCGATTACTCGATTGCTGGTGGCCAAAGGCATCCATGTGATTATGGTGGGTAGAAATGAAGCTAATCTGATTGCACTGGCTTCGGAATTGGAGGGGAATGCCTCTTATTTTGTCGCGGACCTTTCCATTGGTTCGCAAATCCCACTATTGGTCGATGCTATTTATCAGCAGTTTGGTAGCATAGACATATTGGTAAACAATGCAGGTGTGAATTTAAAAAAGCCTTTCATTGAGGTCACAGATGATGATTTTGCCAGCGTGATACAAACTAATCTGCTATCCGTATTTTCCATCAGTAGGGAAGTAGTTAAAAAGATGTTGCCGAAGGGAAGTGGTGTAATCGTCAACATCAGCTCTATGGCGGCGCAATATGGTATCCCGAAAGTGATCGCTTATACCGCGGCAAAAACAGCAATTGAAGGGATGACCCGAGCGATGGCAACTGAGCTATCACCTTTGGGAATAAGAGTAAACTGTGTGGCGCCAGGATTTATTAAAACGGCGATGTCGGCCAAGGCGCTAGATGCCGATCCTGAAAGAAAGCAAAAAGTATTTTCAAGAACGCCAATGGGACATATGGGAGAACCCAATGATATCGCGGAGGCAGTATATTATCTCTGTACGGATCAATCTAAATACGTAACTGGTATAGTACTTCCTGTAGACGGTGGTAATTCGATCGGTTTTTAAATGTCACACCCATCAAATAGATATTTCGCTCTTCAACTTAACCAAATTATAATCAAAGAAAATGATAATTAAATTTAAAAACCAACTGATGTTGTCTGCAGCCCTAGTGGGTAGTTTGGCAGCTTCTTGCCAGCAACGTAGCGGGCAAACTGAAAAAAAGGAGACCAGCAAAGCTGTTGAAAAGACCTATCTTTCTCAACCATTAGTTTCGGAAATTTACACAGCAGACCCATCTGCACATGTGTTTAATAACAAAATTTATATCTATGCTTCGCATGATATTGACGCTGGAATAGCGCAAAATGATAACGGCGACCACTTTGGCATGAACGACTACCGTGTGCTAAGTATGGATAGCATAGGTGGTAAGGTTACTGTTCACGATGTGGCCCTGACCGTGAAGGATATTCCTTGGGCAGGTAGACAACTTTGGGCACCAGATGCCGCTTATAAAGACAGAACCTATTACCTTTATTTCCCTGTTAAAGATAAAAATGACGTATTCAGAATCGGCGTAGCTACTTCTAAAAACCCTGTGGGTCCATTTAAAGCTGCAGAAAAGCCAATTGATGGAAGTTACAGCATTGATCCGACCGTGTTTACGGACACAGACGGCAATAGTTACATGTATTTTGGCGGTATCTGGGGCGGACAACTTCAGCGCTGGAAAGATGGTAAGTATGATGCTAATGGCTCTAAAACAGATGCTGAAAAAGAAAATGAACCTGCTTTAAGTGCTAAGGTGGTGAAATTGAGTAAAGATATGATGTCTTTCGATGGTCAAGTTAAAGACGTAGTTATTCTGGATAAGAATGGCAAACCTTTATTGACAAAAGATCATGATCGCCGATTTTTTGAAGGTGCTTGGATGCATAAATACAATGGTAAATATTATTTTACTTACTCTACTGGAGATACTCATTTCCTAGCTTCGGCAGTAGCGGATAATCCTTGGGGACCATTTACTTATCAAGGTAAATTTATGGATCCCGTAGAAGGTTGGACGACACACCATTCTATTGTAGAAGTTAATGGTAAATGGTATATCTTTTACCATGATACCCAACTTTCGGGAAAAACCCATTTAAGAAATGTTAAAGTGACTGAATTAACGCATAATCCAGATGGAACTATTGCTTTGATCAATCCTATGAAAAAATAAGTTGATAGCCCTGTAATGTAAGTTGCAGGGCTTGCTTAATTAGTTACGCGATGGCAATCCTTAAGAGGATTAACAGCGATATTGCATAAATCCCATTTGGCCTGGTGCTAAATATCAAAAATTAATTCTATCTGTTTCGTAGCTATAATAATAGTTGGCATAATTCGAGACGGATTCATTCGAAGCGCCTAATGCCGATAGCAGAAATATTAATATGAAAAAATACCTTACGCTATATCTGCTAATTGTTGTAAAGATGACTTTTGCCCAACAACAGCTTAGACTATGGTATACAAATCCGGCAGCTCAAGTTTGGGAAAACGCATTACCTATCGGAAATGGTAGGATGGGGGCCATGATTTATGGTAACGTCGCAACGGAAACGATTCAGTTGAACGAGCACACCTTATGGAGTGGTAGTCCGAACAGCAATGATAACCCAATGTCAAAAGAAGCCTTACCTCAAATTAGATCACTTATTTTTAATGGAGAAAGGAAAGAAGCCGAGCGTTTAGCTAACCAAACAGTGATCAGTAAGCAATCTCATGGTCAGATATTCCAAACTTTTGGTGATCTAGTTTTAAATTTTGAGGGTCACCAGAAATATACTAAATATTATAGGGATCTAGACATTAGTAATGCTGTTGCCACCACCCGTTATGAAGTGGCAGGTGTTACCTACACGCGTAAAGCAGTAGCTTCCTTAAAGGATGGCATTATTGCCATAGAAATTACGGCAAGCAGACCAGCAGCCATCAGCTTTGCTGCTAAATTTAAGACAGTACAACCTCATGCTAAATTTACGTCAAACTCGACTGATCAAATTGAAGTCGGGGGAACAGTTGTCGGACATGAGGGTGTAGAAGGTAAGTTACGGTTTAAAGGGCTTGCTAAATTTAAGAACAAAGGTGGCTCCATTTCAGAAACAGCGAACGAGATTATTGTAAAAGATGCGGATGCTGTAGTCATTTATCTATCCATAGCTACCAATTTTATCGCCTACAATAACATTGATGGTGATGAAAATATTAAAGCACAACACCTCATTGACAAAGCTTTTATAAAGGATTTTAATGAGATCTATACACAGCACCGAAATATTTATCAAAGATATTTTAATCGTGTAGACTTAAATTTAGGTGTCAGCAAATTTGAAGATTTGCCTACAGACACTAGGTTGAAGAATTTTAATGCTGTTGATGATCCTAGTTTTGCCGCGCTTTATTTTCAATATGGTCGATACTTGCTTATTTCCAGCTCACAACCTGGGGGGCAGCCAGCTAACTTACAAGGTATATGGAACAACAAGCTATTTCCAGCTTGGGATAGCAAATACACCATCAATATCAATGCGGAAATGAACTATTGGCCGGCAGAGCGTACGAACTTGCCAGAATTACATGAACCTTTTCTGAAAATGGTACGAGAATTAGCAGAAACAGGCGCTAAAACAGCACGAAATATGTATGGTGCCAGAGGCTGGATGGCACACCATAATACCGATGTATGGCGCGCAACTGGAGCTGTTGATGGTGCGTTTTGGGGGATGTGGGTTCATGGTGGTGGTTGGAGCAGCCAACATCTTTGGGAACATTTTCTTTACAGTGGGGATAAAAAATTCCTTCGTCAAACTTATCCGATCTTGAAAGGGGCTGCGATGTTCTACGTAGACTTCTTAGTGAAAGAACCTAAAACCAATTTTCTAGTGATTAATCCAGATATGTCGCCAGAAAATGCGCCACCCGCGCATCAGGGTTCATCTTTAGATGCAGGAACAACGATGAGTAACCAAATCGTTTATGATGTTTTTAGCTCGGTAATAAGAGCTGGTCAGCTACTTGGAAAAGATAAGAATTTTATTGATACATTAAAAAGAATGAGAGATGAGTTGCCGCCGATGCATATTGGTAAATTTGGCCAGTTGCAAGAGTGGCTAGAGGATTTGGATAGTCCAAATGATAAGCATAGACATGTATCTCATCTGTATGGTCTATTTCCATCTAATCAGATCAATCCCTATCTAACTCCAAAATTGTATGCTGCTGCGCAGACGACGCTACTTCAGCGTGGCGATGTGTCTACAGGTTGGAGTATGGGCTGGAAAGTGAATTGGTGGGCTAGATTACTCAATGGAAATCATGCCTTTAAACTGATCCAAAGTCAGCTAACACCGGTGGGAATAAATGAGGGTGGTGGTGGAACTTATAATAATTTATTTGATGCGCACCCGCCATTTCAGATTGATGGTAATTTTGGCTGTACCTCTGGAATTTCTGAGATGTTGGTTCAGTCTGGAGCAGATGAAATACACCTGTTGCCAGCGCTGCCAGATGTTTGGAAAAAGGAGGGTATAGTCAAAGGCCTTCGAGCTAAGGGTGGTTTTGAAGTCGCCGAATTAGAATGGAAAAATGGCGTAGTCACCAAGTTGGTTATTAACTCAAAGTTAGGTGGCAATTTACGTATCAAAGTGCCAAACCGTTTGGTTGCTGAGCATGAAGAGCCTAAACGAGCAGCAGGAGAGAATCCTAACTTGTTCTATTTTATCAATAAGATACCAGAGCCTATTATTTCTACGCAATCGCCTATCTTAGCGGTGCAAACTCCAAACCATCAGTGCTACGATATGAGTACTAAAAAAGGAAGAAGCTACACTTTTTATAACCTAAAATAACGACTTATAATATGATAGATAGAAGTATATTGAAGACCACTTTCTTTAGTGCTGCATCCGTAATTTTTTTGATGACTTCACTCTTCTCTACCGGGAAGTGCCAAGATCGTCTTTATTTGAATGAATTTCCGCTTCAATCCGTAACGCTATTAGACGGACCAATGAAGAAGGCCCAAGAGCTTAACCTGAAGACGTTATTAGCATATGATGTAGATCGCTTATTGGCACCATATCTAAAGCAAGCTGGATTAGCTCCCAAAAAGAGCTCTTATGAAAATTGGGATGGTCTAGATGGGCATGTTGGGGGACATTACCTTTCCGCGCTAGCGACTACTTATGCCGCTACTGGAAACGAGGAGTGTAGAAAAAGAATCGATTATATCCTGAAAGAATTGCAAGCTTGTCAGTTGGCTAGTGCAAAGAATAATCCGCAATGGGGAGTAGGTTATGTAGGTGGTGTACCTAATAGTAAGCAAATTTGGTCTACGTTTAAAGATGGTAATTTTAAAGCTTACCGAGATGCGTGGGTAGCTTGGTATAACGTACACAAAATGTTCGCTGGTCTACGTGATGTTTGGTTGTATACGAACAATCCAAAAGCTAAATCGCTATTCTTGGCTTTTTGTGATTGGAGTATAGCCATCACAACAAAACTATCAGATCAACAAATGCAGGAAATGCTCGATGTGGAGCACGGCGGGATGAATGAGGTACTGGCAGATGCCTATCAAATGACAAACAATAAGAAATATTTAGAGGCAGCAAAGCGCTTCTCTCACCGTCAGTTGCTAGATCCAATGTCTAAGAGCGTAGATAATTTGAATAATAAGCACGCCAATACACAAGTACCAAAAGCTGTAGGGTTTCAGCGGATAGGCAATTTAGCGAAGGATGATACTTATAAAAAGGCAGGTAACTTTTTTTGGGAAGTAGTTACTAAGAACCGTAGTCTGGCGTTAGGCGGTAACAGTCGTCGTGAATTTTTTCCCAGTGCGGCTGCAGCCTCCGATTTCATCAATGATGTAGAAGGTCCAGAAAGTTGTAATACTTACAATATGCTTAAGCTTACTGAAGATTTATTTACAGACCAACCTATGGGTAAATATGTAGATTTTTATGAGAAAGCTTTATTCAATCATATTCTTTCTGTTCAGCACCCAGAACATGGTGGCTATGTTTATTTCACACCAGCTCGCCCACAGCATTACCGAGTGTATTCAGCGCCAAACAAAGCGATGTGGTGTTGTGTAGGTAGCGGAATGGAAAATTATGGTAAGCTGGGGCAAATGATTTATACGCATAGAAAAGACTCACTTTACCTCAACCTATTTGTTGCCTCTAAACTAGATTGGAAAGCCAAGGGAATCAAACTTGTGCAGCACACTAACTTTCCCGAAGCCGAACAAACTAAAATTGTCATTGAGCAAGGTAATACGGATTTCACTTTAATGGTTAGATATCCAGCTTGGGTAGCTCCTGGTCAACTTCAGATTAAGGTAAATCAGCAACCTATCGAAAGTAAATCTAATTCATCCGCTTATGTGGCAATTAAGAGAAATTGGAAAAAGGGCGATGTGGTTGATATTGTATTTCCGATGCAGACCTACCTAGAACCTTTGCCTAATTTGCCAGTCTATAATGCCATTATGCGTGGTCCAATCTTATTGGCGGCAAAAATGCACACGGAATCGTTAAGAGGTTTGGTAGCTGATCAAAGTCGTTGGGGACATATTGCCAGTGGAGAAAAACTGCCGATCAACCAAGCACCTATTCTAATTGCAAAAGATTTAAATGAGATAGCGGCCAACGTGCAGGCTAAGGATAACCAACCGATGCAGTTCAGCTTTGCTAATCTTAAAATGGTTAACGCCAAAGATTTGACACTAGAACCATTTTACAAACTGCATGATTCGAGGTATATGATGTATTGGATGGTATTGAATGAGCAACAGTATGTAAAGTATATCGATTCGCTAGAACAATTAGAACATGAAAAACTTTTGCTAGAAAAAAGAACTATTGATTTTGTTGCGCCAGGAGAACAACAGCCAGAAGTAGATCATCAAATGATGAAAAGTGAATCTCAAACGGGGAATATGCATGATCAGTTCTGGAGGTCTGCAAGTAATGGTGGATATTTCAGTTACTTATTAGCTACAAAAGATCAAACAGACCTTAAACTGATGCTTAAATATTGGGGTGCAGAATGGGGCAACAGAGCGTTTGATATTTTTATAGACGACGAAAAACTAATTACTGTCAACAACAATGACAAGTGGAATGTGTCTCAGTTTAAAACTGAGGAATATGAGATACCTGTAAAGATGCTTAAAGGTAAAAAGGCAGTGCGGATTAAATTCCAATCTTTACCTGGTACTTCAGTGAGCCCCATCTATTACCTGCGATTGTTAACTAAATAACGTGAATTATGGGTCTTGTCTTTTCGGCTAGGTGTTACGTCAAGCCCTAGCAAAAACCTTTAAATCTGCTCTAAATCGGCCTTGGCCTTTGCGGCAGCGGTGAAATTGCCTTAGCAGAGCCTTTAAAGCAAAGGGCGCAGCCGACGACTTTTCCTCCATTTTGGTCGCTCAAAATGGAGTGCCAAAGCCCGGCATGAGGGCAAGAAAGACTGTGTGATGGGTCTTGTGCGCTGATTATCAATGTTTAACATCCGTAATCCACGTTAAATAATAGGGACACAAAAATAGGGGTGGCGCTCTAAAATGCACCTAGCTTTTGCAGGTTCGTTATTCCATACGCAGTTAATCAGTCCTAAGCTGCGTATGGAATATTTGGTATTGAACTTGATATCCTGAATTATCTTCCAATTCTCTGCCTATGCTATTTGGATGGCTTTTAGAAAGATATTCGGAGGTTATTGATAGTCTTTGCTTTTGGTCAGCTTTTCTAATGTTTCTAAGCTGTGTACGGGACGTTCGACGTTAAAGGGAATAGGTCTTTTACTGAAGGTTTGAAAATATAATAAGCAGGCGTCTTTCCAAATCTGTGCGTCTTGGCATTGTGTGCGTAATTTGGACTGCACTTCTGCAAAGCGCTCTGCATCAATCCTATTTTCTATTTTATCCCAATTTTTTTGAAAAGATCTAACCGTTTGTAAGCCGGTATCGTAACGGATGCAGAGTTCGGTCCAAAGGTCGTTTCCATTTTTAAGTTGATGGCTCCATGGCACATGGTGAAACCAAAGTAAATACTTTTCAGGGCAAGTGCCAATATCATTCAGTTCGGTAGCTAGCGGTTCATTGTATTGGTCAACGGCCCCACTTCCACTTCGTGACCTGTTGAAGCCTAAACCTATACTATCTGCTTTGTGGTAGTATACAGAAGTCCAATCGGCCCTAATGTTAGGATTGGTAAACCAGGGAGCTGGTCCATAATGGTGTCCTTCAGCGAAAATGTGGTGTAAACCCAATGGCATCATGTAATTTACGGCAGCTTCTCTACTGTCCATCATCATCTGTTGTAGGATTCCAGTAAATTCGTCGGCATTCTCCTTAGGTTTAGGATCTAAAAAGGTTTGTTTAATCCATTCTTGGGCAATCACTTCACTATTAAGCTTATTATTCCACGCTAAACGACCAAATGCATACCAGTTGGCTTGTGCAAACGTGTGTCCTGTCCAATTTACATCCGAGCCTATATTAGCTACGCCAGCTATGGCCGTGAATTGATTGTTTTGCAAAGAACCATCAGTACAAGCTGCTACCGTACTACCTTTTCCGTGGCTGTAAGTGTCGATATTGAGACATTCCTCCCACATGGTAGAAAGAAAAACAAGTTGTTTTGACCAGCCTAAATATTCTTGAGTAATCTGAAATTCAGGCATGATGGGTGTTTTACGCATGGCCCCAAATAATGGGCTGAAAGGTTCTCTGGGTTGAAAATCAAGCGGACCATTTTTAATCTGTACGATGACATTTGCTTTGAATTTCCCATCTAGCGGTAAAAATTCATTGTAAGCCTGTTTGGTTCTATCTTCAGGGCTGGGCGAATACACAAAAGCACGCCACATTACGACTCCATTAAATGACGAAAGAGCATCGCCAATCATATTGGCTCCATCTACATGCGTTCTACCGAAGTCTTGTGGGCCTGGCTGTCCTTCGCTATTTGCTTTCACTAAAAAACCACCAAAATCAGGAATAAGTTGATAAATTTCTGCTGCTTTCTTTTTCCACCACGCACGTACCTGTGGGTTTAAAGGATCTGCGGTTGTAAGTCCACCTATAAGGACTGGCGATGAAAAGTTTACCGATAAGTAAGTTTTAATGCCGTAAGGTCGGATGGTTTCTGCAATTTTTTGCACTTTGAGCAAGTAGGCCGGGCTTAAAATTTTAGCAGAAGCATTCACATTATTCAATACGGTTCCATTAATGCCTATAGACGCATTTGCTCGGGCATAAGCCTTCCACGTTTGTATGTTCTGTTCAGTAATTTCGAGGCCATCTTTTCCCTGCCAGAAGATAGATTTACCAGCATAACCTCTTTCTATACTGCCATCTAAATTATCCCAATGATTCAGTACTCTGCGTTGGTAGGAGGGGTTAGAACTGAAATTATGATACGGTAAGCCCAAGTATTGGCATCGCAGTAGTTCATAGGTGCCGTAAAGTAAACCTAGCGATGTTTTGGCGCTTATGCCTGATTTTTCAATCTTAAAGCCATCACCTATAATTGTTTTATCTTTTGAAATACGAAGCCCAAATGTAGCATTTGGCTCTCCCAACCATCCGTTTTTAAGTTCTTTAACAGCGATATCCACTGTGGTAGATCGAACGTTAGTATTTACCTTAAGATTAGTGTTGGTGACATTTCTCAACCAAAGTGCGCTACCGTCTTCAGCTTTCGAAAAATTGACTCCAATTAAGATAATCAGTCCCGTTAAAAACAGGCTTATAAAAGCTTTATAGGTTAGGTCCTTCATCTTTCTTAATTGATTTGGATAGTTTTTCTTAAAGTATTCCCATTGGTAGGCAAAGTTTCATCAGGTTGATTTCCTGCAATGCTAAGTGTTAAATTACCTTTATAAAATTTTCTATTTCCATCTTGATCAACGTAAGCAAGATCATTTGGATCAAGCTTGAATTTAACTACCTTACTTTTTCCAGGCGCTAAGCTGATCCGTTGAAAGCCTTTAAGCGCCTTAGTTGCTGTTTTGATATTTTTTTGAGTATTGACTACATAGAGTTGAACTACTTCATCGCTAGCAATTTTACCTTTGTTAGTTACCGTTACCGAAACTTCGGTGCCTTTGCCAGATTTCAAAACCGCTGGAACCACGAAGTTTTGGTAGGCAAAAGAAGCATAGCTTAAACCATAGCCAAATGAATAGAGCGGCTGACCTTTAAAGTACCGATAGGTGCGGTTGGTCATGTTGTAATCGCTAAAATCTCCCAAGTCTTGATCACTCTTATAAAAGGTTACCGGAAGTCGGCCAGATGGACTATAATCTCCAAATAGTATATCTGCTGCAGCTTCTCCTGCCGCTTGGCCGCCATACCATGTATTTAAAATAGCAGGAATATGTTCTGATTCCCAAGGTGTGGCGATGGCACTGCCGGTCATCATTAAAAAGACAATTGGTTTGCCACTTTCTTTCAAGGATTTTAGCAGCTTTGTCTGTACCTCTGGAAGTAAAATAGATGTTCTGTCGCCACCGTTAAAGCCCGGGTAGTCGACTTTCATTTCCTCGCCCTCTAACTGTGGTGATATGCCGCCGACGAAAATAAAAGCGTCAGCATCTTGGTGACGTTTAACCAGTTCTTTAAAATCTGTTTTAAGATAGGTCCCCGTAGTCAGTTTAACTTTAGCACCACCTTCTCCCTGCCAATATTCCACTACTAGATTATAGGTAGAATCTTTTACTGTAGTTAGGCTGTAGCTTTTAGCGCCCCAACGATTTCTAGACCAGGCATCAATCACATTTTTCCCATTTACAAAAAAGCGATAGCCATCATCTGCATCCAGTTCGAAGGTGATATTGCCGTTTTCGCGAGCTGTAAATGTAGAGGTGTATTTCGCCGAGAAATGATTAGCATTCAACTTTTCGCCGATTTTTTCGCCTTCTTGCCAAATATTATCCAATTTAGTTTCTGTTCTTGTTAAAATAGGATCGCCTTCCAAATTAACGTTATTATAATAAACTGCTTTAAAACCTTGCTTGCCTTCAAAATTGAATTGATCTTGAAGATCAAGATAACGGAGTAGGGTATCGTTAGTGAAGTTGATTGCTTTTTCAAATACGACTTGTGTTTGCTGGCCAACCTTATTTTTGATTCCTGCTAATATTGTGGTTGATTTAGACGGGATACCGTTATAATTTCCTAAAATGGCAATCGGATTGTCGGCATTCGGACCTAGAACAACTATCTTCTTTAAATTTTTACTTAGAGGGAGCGTTTTGGATTGATTTTTAAGTAATACCATTGACTCTCGCGCCATTTTAAGCGCATGTGCTTTATGCTCGGTACTTTCCAATATAGAGAAAGGTGTATTCGCATATTTAACCATCGAAACTGGATCGAACATGCCTAGCCTAAAACGGATCATAAAAAGCCTTTTAACCGACACATCAATATCTTTTTCCGTGATGATGCCTTTCTGCACAGCGGTAAGTAATGCTTTGTAGGCATCTGTGCCACAATCTATATCTGTTCCATGAAATACGGCGTCAGCTGCGGCAGATGCCGCATCAGGATGTGTCTTGTGATTTTTAAAAAAATCGTCGATCGCCCAGCAGTCGGAGGTAACATAGCCAGTGAAGCCCCATTTTTTTCGCAAAATATCGTTCATCAACAAATCATTGGCACAACATGGTTGGTTTTGATAGGCATTGTAGGCGCACATCACACCTGCAACTTTGGATTGAGTTACCAATTTTTCAAAAGCGGGCAGATAAGTATCCCATAAATCATAGTTACTTACGGTAGTATTGAACACGTGGCGTAAAGGCTCGGGACCACTGTGAACGGCATAATGTTTGGCGCAGGCAGCAGCTTTTAAATATTTCGGGTCGTCACCTTGCAGCCCTCGTACAAAGGCATCGCCCAGCATGCTGGTAAGGTAGGGGTCTTCTCCATAGGTTTCTTGTCCACGGCCCCATCGTGGATCTCTAAAGATGTTGATATTCGGTGTCCAATAAGTTAAACCCAAATAACGGTCTCCTGTATTGCCTTGTTCAACCGCTTTGTTGTAGATGGCACGGCCCTCTAGGGCAGAGTAGTTAGCCATTTTAAACAGCGCATCGGTATTGAATGTTGCCGCCATCGCAATGGCCTGTGGATAAACGGTAACTTTATGCGGTGTTCTGGCTACGCCGTGTAAAGTCTCATTCCACCAGTTATATGCTGGGATCTTTAAACGTGGAATAGCTGGTGCAGTGTTTAACATCTGCATTACTTTTTCCTCTAAAGTAAGTCTAGATACTAGATCATCTACTCTTTGGTTAAAAGTAAGTTGATGGTTTTCGAATGGATAAGTTTGCCCATTTACGTTGGCCGCATAGCTCAAACATAAGATGCAAATTACTGTTTTAATGTATTTTGAAATGTTCATTGGTTTCAAATTGGTTTGCGATTTAGATGTTCTTAATTATTTATTGTCATGAATCATTAAACGATTCATTTAAGTAGTTTAAAATTAAAAATTAACTACTTCATCATATGCTTTTTTAGGTTTGAGGTCTTTATCGAATAAGAGGGGGTAGTTTTTTCGACCGCGGCCATCTAGCCATGTATAACGGTCTGATAAATTCCAAAAAGTAACCCCGGTGATATTTTTTTTGTATTTCCTAAAGGTGTCAAATATCATTTTGTATTGGTTAAGCTGTTTCTCTTCCATCTCTGGTGTAAACTGTGCCACATTTTTCTTTTCAGCACCATTGATGATTTGCCCACCTTCATTGCCACTATATACAGAAACATCCAGTTCTGTGATTTGAATTTCAAGACCTAAGCCAGCAAACATGGCAATTGTTTTTTCTAATTCAGCTTTACTCGGATTATTTATTGACCAGTGACCTTGAAGACCCATACCATGGATTGGCACACCTTTAGCCAGTAATTTTTTTAGCATTTTATAGATTTTCTCTCTTTTATGCGGTTGCTCGGTATTGTAGTCGTTATAGAATAAACGTGCTTTAGGAGCTATCTCGTGGGCATAGCGAAATGCCATCTCTACGAAATCTTCACCCGCAATTTGGTACAGTGGTGATTTTCTGAAATAAGCGGTGTCGTCGGCAATCACTTCGTTAACCACATCCCAAGCGTAAATGTCATTTTTATAGCGTTTAACCACAGTTTGGATGTGAGTTTTTAATCTCTCTAGCAGAAGTTGTTTGGAGATTTGTTTGCCTTCATTATCTTTAAAAAACCATTTTGGTGCTTGCGTATGCCAAACTAGGCAGTGTCCTCTAACCTTAAGTTCATTAATTTTAGCAAAAGAGATCATTGAATCTGCTATTTTCCAATTGAAAACTCCTTCTTCAGGTTGTAACGGTCCCATTTTCATGGCGTTTTCTGCTGTAATACTGTTAAATTGTTGGCGTATCAGATTACTATTGTTTCCAACCATATCATAAGGGCCAATAGCAACACCAATAGGGAAGTATTTTTTGTAATAATCCTTTAGACCTTTCGAGGAATCTTTTGAGGCTCCCATCAACAACACGATGATGGCCAGTTTCGCTAAACCAAAACATGCTAGATTTATTTTTTTCATATCTGTTTATATTCGGAACCGCAAAATGGATATATTTTAATTTTTGGAAGCGTAGATATGATTAAAGATAGAGTAAAAATGTTCGATGTGGGTAAAGACCAATTTATGTTTTTGTCTTAAAAAATAGGCTAGTTGTGATATTTAACTATCTAAAATCAACATTTGTATACATAATTTTTACAAAATCATTCTTTTTGTGGTTAATGCTCACTTAATTTCGTTAAACATAAACTTATGAGGTTAGGATACTAAATTTTGAGGTATTGATACATCGTATGCATAAGTTTTTTAACTTGGAAAAAATTACCAAATAAATTAAGGTTCTGTAATCGAATATGTAGTTCTGCTCTTAGCTAGATAAATCGGATATCATGATCTTAAAAACCAAATAAACATGTTGAACCGTTTCGTTTACAGCGTATTTTTTAGCTGGATTTTTATTTTTACGATAGCAGCTGATAAAGGATATTCCCAAGATCCTAAAATTACATTTACGTCCTTGCAAATAAAAGATGGCTTGTCGTCTAATACAGTGAATGCTATTTTAAAAGATAAAATGGGCTTAATGTGGTTTGCAACTGAAGATGGCCTCAATAAATTTGATGGCAGCGATTTTACCGTTTACAGGTATAACCCGAATGACCCCAAAGGGATCCCATCCAATGACATCAGAACGCTTTACGAAGATAAAATGGGAAACTTGTGGGTGGGAACTTCCGGTGGATCAGTTAGTGTTTTCAATAGAAAAAACGACACTTTCACTACTTTGCCAGCAAATAAAGACAAAGCTTTAAGTAGTCATATTATTCGACATATCTGCGGAGATTACTTAGGGAAGGTTTGGGTAGCTACTTTTAATGGAATTGATGAAATAGATCCGGTAACCAAAAGTGTGACCAATTACTTCAATCAGGTAGATAGAAGAGAGGCCTTTCCGGCGAAAACTTTTATTTATTTATTTGAAGATAGTAAGCGAAGGCTTTGGGCGGCCGCTAGCGACGGCATCTACTTGCTAGATAGAAAAAGCAAACATTTTAAATTGTTTAGAAATCAGTCAAAAGGGCAAATGGGACTTGTTGGACATTCCATTAATACCATTGTGGAAGACGGATTCGGAACCATTTGGGCAGGTACCGCTAAGGGATTGTTCAAAATGTCTGCCGATTCCCAAGATTTTGAGCGGTTTCAAGATGTCGATTCCAAAGTACAAATAGGCTCAAATTTAAGTGTCTCTAGTGTAGCAATAGCACCTCATCATAAGTTATGGATAGGTACGGAAGATGGTTTGTTTATCATGGATATTAAAACTGGTAAAATGACCAGGTACAAGCCAGACTCTAGAGATATTTATAGCCTTACAGGGAAATCAATTGGCTGTATCTATATTGATAAAGATGGTATTTATTGGTTAGGCCCATTTCATGGTGGTGTATGTAAATACGATACTAACCTCAATCTATTTCGCTTAAAGCAAAGTAATATACAAGACCAGAATGGACTTAGCAGTTCAGTCGTGACTTCATTCGTAGCTTACAAAAATGGTGTGTTTGTAGGTACAGATGGTGGAGGACTTAACTTTTTTAATAAAGAAACGGAACTTTTTAGGCGGTTTTCCAATAAGCTCCCAGATGGCAGTGCATTGAATAATGTGTCTATCATGGCCATGGATCTGACTCGAAAAAATAAGCTTTACATGGCTACTTATGCCAATGGCTTAGTGATTATGGATTTGACCAACCAAAGTCTATCACAATTGAAGCAAGGGAATAGTCCTAACGCCTTAAATTCGAACAATTTATTTTGCATTAAAGAAATAAGCAATGGGCAGATCTGGGTTGGAACCAATGGTGGAGGGGTAAATGTCTTGGACGCCAACAATAATGCGCTAATTAAATACTGTAAAAATCCAAAATCGGTAAATGAAGTGGATTATCCAGCCAATAATTTCATCAGGTTTATAGAAGAAGATAGAAAAGGGAAGGTTTGGGTAGGTTCATACGGATCAGGAATAGCCATTTTTGATCAGTATACCAAGAAGTTTAGTGTGCTTAACAAGTCCAATAGCAAGCTTCCTAGTGATTTGGCTACCTCTGTTTTGGAAGATAGCCGCGGAAATATGTGGGTGGGTACCTTTAGTGGAGGACTAAGCTTATACGATCCGGTAAAAAGACAATTTCAAACTTTTGCAGAGGATCAGGGCTTAAATAACACAACTGTATGGGCTATAGAAGAGGATAAGCAGGGCAGAATTTGGGTGAGTACCAATAAGGGAATCAGTAGTTTCGATCAGAAATTTAAGGTCTTCACTAATTATACGACTTACAACGGCGTGCAAAATAATAATTTTGTTATAGGCGCTAGTTTGAGCACGAATGATGGTGAAATCTACTTTGGAGGTGCCGATGGCTTTAATTATTTTGATCCTAAGTATTTTAAAAGAAATAAGAATCTCCCTCCAGTATTGTTTACGGAATTGAAGATTTCGAACGTGCCCGTAGTACCCTCAGAAGATGGTCCTATTCGTGAGCATATATCTGTAGCTAAAGATATCTACGTAGATTACAAGCAAAGTTTAACATTAAGTTTCATCAGTGTAAATTATACCGCGCCTGAGCAGAATCAATACTCATATCAGTTAGAAGGATTTGATAAGGATTGGATAGCTGCTGAAACTTCAAAATCAGTTTCCTATACTAATCTAGATCCTGGTGAATATACATTTCACGTAAAGGCTAGTAACAACGATGGTATTTGGAATGGAAAGGAAACCTCTATCAGAATTCATGTCCAACCACCATTTTGGCGTACCATTTATGCCTATATTTTTTACTTTTTACTAATAGCGGGTGCACTATTTTACATTCGTCGCAGAGGCATAGAAAAGTTAAAGCGCGAATTCGCCTCTGTTCAGGAGAAGATGAAAGCTGCACAGGAAAGACAAGAAGCGGAACGGCTTAGAGAATTAGATAGATTGAAAATTAAGTTCTTAACCAATCTAAGTCACGAATTTAGGACCCCACTTTCATTGATTTTAGGTCCGATAGATAAGTTACTTGTCAATGAAAGCGACGAAAAAGTTATTGGTCCTTTGCGAATGATGAAGCGTAACACCAAGAGACTGCTTAATTTGGTAAATCAAATATTGGATTTTAGAAAGATTGAAGATCGCGAGCTTAGGTTGAACACCACTGAAACCGACATTGTCGCATTCGTTAAAGACGTATTAGAAGCCTTCAACGATTTGAGTGAGCGAAAACAAATACAGTTGGTTTTTAAAAGTGAATTTCGGTATTTCAACATCGTTTTAGATCAAGATAAAATTGAAAGAATATTATTTAATCTACTCTCTAATGCTTTCAAGTTTACACCCGTTGGTGGCACAATTTCCGTTGAACTAGAAAAGTCTGGCCAACAAACAACGAATGATCAATCTGTATTTTTGATTAAAGTTTCGGATACTGGAATAGGAATTTCAGCGGAAGCACAGCAACGCATATTTGATCGTTTTTATCAAGTAGATGGCATTTCTTCAATTCTGAATCAAGGTAGTGGGATAGGTTTATCTATTGCAAAAGAGTTTGCAAAGCTGCATGGTGGTGATATTTTCGTGAATAGCGAACCGAATGTAGGCAGTGTTTTTACGATCGAACTGCCTTTTAATATAGCTGATTTTAAAGATGAACTTACTATTGATTTTTCTAACGAGGTAATTGCTGAAACCGAGGAGGAAACGCAAGCAGAGGCAGCGATTTCAGGTGTAGAACTACCTTCCATTCTATTGGTAGAAGATAACGATGATTTTAGGTTTTATCTCAAAGACAGCTTAAAAAACCACTACAAGGTATATGAAGCTTCAAATGGACAAGAAGGTTGGCAAAAAGCATTAGCAAATCACCCCCAAATCATTGTAAGTGATATTAATATGCCATATATGAATGGGATAGAACTATGCAAAAAATTGAAGACAGATAAACGTACCAATCATATTCCTATTATTTTGCTTACCGCTATTACTGCTCAGGAAGAGCAAATAAAAGGCTTAGAGACTGGAGCAAATGATTACTTAACTAAACCATTTAATTTCGAGATTTTAAATGCGAAGATTAGAAATCTCTTAGATTTGAATCAAAAACTTAGGGATACCTATACCAAACAAATAAAGGTACAATCGCCAGAAATACAAATAGAATCTCACAGCGACAGGTTGTTAAACAAGGTGATGCTTTATATAGAGGAAAACTTGAATAATTCTAAACTCTCGGTAGAAGATTTAAGTAAGCATATAGGGATGAGTAGGGGATCTTTATATCATAAGATCTTAGAGTTGACAGGCCAGTCGCCAATAGAATACATTAGGTCTGTCAAGCTGGAAAAGGCGGTAATGCTTTTGGAAAAAAGTGATCTTAATGTTTCTCAAATTGCTTACATGGTAGGTTTTGCCACGCCTAATTACTTCGCTAAATCTTTTAAAGCTAAGTATAATATGCAACCCTCAGAATATATTCATCAAAAAAGAAAAGTAGACGATTATTCCTCAAAAAATAAATCAGGTGATAATGGTTAAGCACTCATTTGAGTACTTAGCATAAATATGCTAGGAAATAATTTAGGTTAAGTTAAAATAAAATGAAGCAATTATTAGTCATAGTTACACTCGCTTTTTTATGTACTTTTTATGGAACCGCACAAATTAGGTTGCCTCGCTTGATTGGCAACGGTATGGTATTGCAAAGAGATACGCCAACAAATATTTGGGGTTGGGCTTCTCCCAAAGAAAAAGTGACGCTTCTTTTTAATGGCAGGAAGTACTCGGGGGTCACTGGTTCCGACCAAAAATGGTTTATCCAACTGCCTGCTACAAAAGCTGGTGGACCGTATACCATCAGTATAGGGGGTAAAAATAAAATAGTATTAAATGATATACTCTTTGGAGATGTGTGGTTATGTGCTGGGCAATCTAACATGGTTCATCAAATGAGGATACATAATATCACTTATGCAAAGGATATTGAAGAAGCTAACTATAGCCAAATTAGGCAATTTTGGATACCCACAACTACAAACCTAAATGGTCCTGCAGACGATTTGCCGAAAGGTAGTTGGAAGCAAGCTAACAAGGCTAATATAGGTGATTTTTCAGCGGTAGCTTATTTCTTTGCAAGGAATATTTATCAAAAGCATCAAATCCCTATAGGGATCATTAATGCCAGTGCTGGTGGTACACCAATTGAAGCATGGATGGGGGCAGGTGGTTTTAAGGGTATGGACGATTTAAATAGGATTATCGCAGAAAACAAAGATACCGCAAGAGTGAACCAAATTAATCGAATGGCAGATGCTGCCCCTAAAATTATAGCAAAATCATTAGATAAGGGATTAAATGAACCAATAAAGTGGTTTGACGCTGCTTACCAACCGAAAGGGTGGAAGAACTTTTATTTACCAGGGTTTTGGGAAGACCAAGGGGTTAACGATTTAGATGGCGTAGTGTGGTTCAGGAAAGAAATAGAGGTTCCCAAGGAAATGAGCACTACACCGGCATTGATACAAATGGGACGCATTATTGATGCCGACAAATTGTATATCAATGGAAAATTAGTGGGCGAAACTTTTTATCAATATCCACAACGTAGGTATTCTTTACCCGCTGGAATATTGAAGCCAGGTAAGAATTTATTAGTGCTTAGAGTAGAAAACACAGCTGGTAAAGGTGGCTTTGTTCCTGATAAACCCTACGTTTTAGAGGCAAATGGACAAGCTATCGATTTAAAAGGAGATTGGCAGTATAAAGTAGGGGACGTTTATATCCCTAGCACTAAGCGTGGTCCTTTCAGAATCCAGGAGCAGTCACAGCCTACTGCACTGTACAATGCCATGGTGGCTCCTGCTGTTAATTATACGATCAAGGGCATATTATGGTACCAAGGAGAAAGTAACGTAGGTAATGCCAGTCAGTATAAAACGCTCCTGCCAGCGCTGATCCAAAATTGGAGGTACGAGTTTAAAAATCCAAAATTGCCATTTTATTATGTTCAGCTACCGAACTTTGGAGATATGCGCTATTTACCTAGCGAAAGTGCTTGGGCGATGTTACGTGAGGGAGCTTTGTCCGCTTTAAATGTCCCATATACGGGTATGGCAGTAACTATCGATTTGGGAGAGTGGAATGATATCCATCCCGACAATAAAAAAGATGTAGGTGAGCGTTTGGCGCTAATAGCAAGAAGATTTAATTACGGAGAAAATAAACTTGTTTTCTCTGGGCCAATGTACAAATCCTCAACGATAGCAGGTGACAAGATTATCATAAGTTTTGATCATGTAGGTGCTGGGCTCAAGGCTATTGATAGTGAAGCATTATCAGCATTTGAAATTGCGGGAGTTGATAAAAAGTTCGTTTGGGCACAAGCAAAAATTGAAGGTAACCAAGTAGTGGTGTATGCTGAAAATGTCACTTCGCCGAAGTATGTGCGCTATGCTTGGGCCGATAATCCGGTAAACCCAAATTTGTATAATCAGGAAAATTTGCCAGCGTCTCCTTTCCGCACTGACCGCTAATGATAAGGTGTTGTGGGTAATAGGTTGTACGTCGTAAGCTATAAGTTATATGTATTTAGAAATGCCATGTAGTCGATATTGATTATCGGACTACATGGCATTAGGTGAATTTTATACCCTAAACCGCGAGGCTGCTAAACAATTGCGTTCTGGAGAGCCTTTACGGGCAAGGATGCTGTATTTACGCCTTATACCTTCAACCTTTTAGCTTTCTGCTTTAAGCATTCCGCTTTTAACTTTCCATCTTTAACCTTCTACCTTCCACCTCCGTCCTTTATGCTTAAACTTTGTTTTTTTGCAAATGCTATCTCATTAAATATTCATCTAAAGCGGATCTAAGTTCGATTTAAAATTTACAATTTATCTTAATTTGACTAACTTTAAGGATACCAATCCCTCGCCCGCTCAGGCTAAGCTTCCACATTCGAACTTCAGATATTATAGCGACGTTAAGGCGACCTTATAGCGACCTTATAGCGACTTGCCTTCGTATAAAGTTCGGTTTAGGTTCGTTAGGAGTTCGGTCTACCTAGGCTTGCGCTCCCTAAACTAGAGGTATCGGCTCCTCCAAAACCGACAATTAAGCGAGCAGTACCCGAATTAGGTACGAATTTGGTGCGAAGCGTTTTATACTGATAGAGCTTTGCCTTATCGAAGGTTGATATGGATTGAACTTTATAGGAGTGCTTTTAAAAGATGATCATAAAATACTTTACTTCTTAGCTTTATACTTTACCTTCGGCGTGCATCTTTGGCCTTCAGTTGGTTACTTTCTGCTTTGCGCAATCTTTAAAAACGGCAGTTGCGCATATAAAATGAGCTATAAGTAACGGAATAAACATTATTTCCCTATTAATAAGAAAAAGTTCCCTACAAAAAATGGGAGATGTACTACTTTTATTTCGAAAGATAATTGGCAAACACGCAATAAATAAAACTTATTGACGGATTTTTACTAGTTATTATTGAACCTAACCAAATGAATACAAACAGAATTAACCTACGTCTACACGCTAGTCGTATCAGTAAAAGAATTGGGCTATTATTAGCTGTCTTTTGTCTTGTGGAAAGCAATGTGAATGCACAAGACCCTAATTTTCACATCTATTTGTCTCTCGGACAGTCCAATATGGAAGGTGCCGCCCGTATCGAGCCTCAGGATACCATTAATGTAAGTAAAAGATTTAAAGTATTGCAGGCTGTTGATTGCGAAAATGGTAGAAAAATGGGTAACTGGTATACGGCCGTACCCCCACTTACTAGATGTAATACAGGTTTAACACTGGTGGATTATTTTGGACGGACCATAATTGAAAACATGCCCGAAAATGTAAGTGTTGGTGCTATTGTAGTGGCAGTTGGTGGATGCAAGATAGAGCTTTTTGATAAAGCAAATTATCAATCTTACACTCAGACAGCACCCGAATGGATGAAGGGTATGCTGCAAGCCTACGATGGTAATCCTTATCAACGATTAATCACGCTCGCTAAAGCGGCTCAAAAAGATGGTGTTATCAAGGGCATACTATTACATCAGGGGGAGTCGAACACGGGAGATCAGCTTTGGCCAGAAAAGGTAAAAGCTTTGTACCATAGTATCTTGACCGACCTTAATCTAAAACAAGATCAAGTTCCATTATTGGCTGGAGAGGTGGTGCATAAAGCACAAAATGGAAAGTGTGCCAGCATGAATGAGATCATTGATACGTTGCCTGCGGTAATTCCTAATGCCCACGTCATATCATCCGAGGGCTGTAGTGTAGCTGATGACCAATTGCACTTCAACGCAGCAGGGTATAGAGAACTTGGAAAACGATATGCCAAAGAAATGTTAACCATCTTGTCGTCAAAAAAATAGTTTACCTTTTAAGTGATGCCAAAAATATAAGATTTGATATGAATAAATTAACTCAAAAAATAGCTGCGCTATTGTTATTATTAGTTATTGCGGTTCCTGCCTATTCCCAAGATTTACTTCAGGTAGGGCCTACAGGTTTTGATGTCGCTCGACCAGACATTCCCCATGGCAAGATAGATACCATTGTTTACAATTCTGCCACCGTAGGAAATAATAGGAAGGCGCTAATTTATACACCACCTCATTATGATAAAAATAAGAAATATCCAGTTTTATATCTTCTTCACGGTATTGGCGGTGATCCTAAAGAATGGCTTTACGGTGGTCGGCCTCATGTAATTTTAGATAACTTGTATGCCGATGGAAAAGTAGCTCCGATGATTATAGTTTTACCCAATGGAAGAGCGATGAAGGACGATCGTCCGATAGGTAATGTAATGGATAAGGAGAAGGTAGAAGCTTTTGCCACTTTTGAAAAGGATTTGCTCAATGACCTGATTCCATTTGTACAAAAAAACTACAAAGTTTACACTGACAGAGAGCATAGGGCCATTGCAGGCTTGTCTATGGGTGGTGGACAATCGCTAAATTTTGGATTAGGAAACTTGGATAAATTTGCATGGGTGGGTGGTTTTTCTTCGGCACCCAATACCAAATTACCGCAAGAGCTTGTACCGGATGCAGAGAAAGCGAAAAAAATGCTGAAGCTTCTATTTATTTCGTGTGGAGATAAAGATAATCTGATACGTTTTAGTAGTCGTACTCACGAATATCTTAAAGAAGTTGGTGTGCCGCATGTATATTTCATTGAACCAGGTGGTCACGACTTTAAAGTGTGGAAAGATGGTCTTTATATGTTTTCTCAGCTGCTATTTAAACCTGTAGATAGTCGCGTGTTTTCAAAATAATTTAATACAGATCATACAAGCTAACCTGATAATGAGGCCTTTTTTTCTACTATTTCTGTTAACGTTGACATACGTTGGCGTAACAGCGCAACAAAACAGTGCTGAAAATCCAATTATTTTTGCGGATGTACCTGATTTGTCGATGATCCGCGTTGGGGATACCTATTACATGAGTAGCACTACGATGCACATGAGTCCTGGACTTCCTATCATGAAGTCTAAAGATTTAGTGAATTGGACAATGCTCAATTACGCTTACCAAAGTTTAGAGGGTAGCGATGCAATGAATATGGCTAATGGTCAAACGGCCTATGGTAATGGTACTTGGGCAAGCAGCTTGAAGTATCATAATCAAACTTTTTATGTGAGTACATTTTCGAAAACAACTGGGAAGACTTATATTTTTCATACTAAAGATATTGAAAAAGGTGATTGGAAGATGATTTCGTTTAGTCCAAGCCTACATGATCATTCCCTGTTTTTTGAGAATGATAAAGCCTATATGGTGTATGGTGCTGGTCAGATTAAAATTGTGGAACTTAAAACGGATCTCTCTGGGATCAATACAGACGTACCAGAACGTGTCCTTATACAAAATGCAAGTCTTCCTTCGGGAACTAATATAGGCTTGCCGGCCGAAGGTTCGCAGCTCTTTAAAATTAATGGCAAGTATTATTTAATGAACATCACCTGGCCTAAGGGCGGTATGCGAACGGTGGTCGTTCATCGTGCTGATCAATTAATGGGCCCTTACGAGGGCAAGGTAGCGCTTCAAGATTTGGGAGTGGCACAAGGCGGGTTAATCAGTACGCCACAAGGCGATTGGTACGCTTATCTTTTTAGGGATTATGGAGCAGTTGGACGTATACCTTACTGGGTACCGGTAATTTGGAAGGACGGATGGCCTGTGATGGGCGTTGATGGAAAGGTACCTCAAAAGCTCCCACTGCCAGCAAGTAAAGGGATGGTTCCAGCGATAGCAGCTTCAGACGATTTCAATCGTAAAGAAAATGATGCAGATTTACCTTTGGTATGGCAATGGAACCATAATCCAGATCATCAATTTTGGTCAGTTCGTAAGAGAAAAGGTTACTTAAGACTTGTTAATGGACGTACAGATAGTAGTTTTTTAACGGCTAGAAATACACTAACCCAAAGAACATTTGGTCCCTTTTCATCAGCAAATACTTTAATAGAGGTTGATCACATGAAAGATGGAGATTTCGCTGGTTTAGGTGTTTTACAGAAAAACTTTGGTCAAATAGGGGTGAGATCGGAAAATGGTAAGAAAGCTATCTTTTTCGTAGATGCATCTACTGGTCATGCGGTAGAAACCAAATTAATCGATTTAACTCAAAGCAAAGTTTACTTTCGTATTTCTTGCGATTTTTCTAATAGAAAAGACCTTGCAAATTTCGCCTATAGTTTAAATGGAAAAGAGTGGGTTGCCGTTGATCATCCGGTTAAAATGACTTACACCTTACCGCATTTTATGGGTTACAGATTTGCTTTGTTCAATTATGCAAAGAAAATGACAGGTGGATACATAGATATTGATTATTTACATGTCTCAGCTAAGATCAATGTGAATTAAACCGGCTGCAAAACAGCTAAAAGCAACATTATTGTACATTAATGCTAATATTTTAACAAAATGTTCAATAGCAGAAGTCACTTAAAATCTATCTTCGAAACCATAAATGAAGCGAATTATCAGCTGAAGATTAAATACAATTAAATAAATAACCAAATATAATGAAGTATAAACCGACTGAACTATTTTCTTTAGTTTCTAGAAAAACTCTTGCCAAATACTTTTATCAGAAAAGTTTATTGGCTATCTCATTTTCTTTACTCATACTTGTTCTAAGTAGTGCTATCCTAAAAGAGAAAAAGGTGTCCAAGCCAATTGCCGGACCAACACCATTATTTAGTAATTATATCTATAAAGGGAATGATGAAATCTACAAAAAGTATCCATTAAACTCGGATGAATTTTATACACCAATTTTACAAGGCTGTTATCCGGATCCAAGTATTACAAGAAAGGGAGACGACTACTATTTAGTAGTTTCTTCATTTGCATTTTTTCCTGGTGTGCCTATTTTCCATTCTAAAGATTTAGTGAACTGGAAGCAGCTAGGCCACGTCCTGGATCGCCCTTCACAACTTAAAGTGCAAACTACTGGAATGAGTATGGGAGTTTATGCACCAGCAATTAAGTATAATAAGTACAATGATACTTTCTATATGATTACCACGCAATTTGCAGGAGATATGGGAAACATTGTGGTAAAAACAAAAAATCCAGCAAATGGATGGAGCGATCCTTTCAAGTTGAAATTTAATGGTATTGACCCATCAATGTTTTTTGATGAAGATGGTAAGGCCTACGTGGTGCATAACGATGAACCAGAAAAGACGCTTTATACTGGACATAGGGCAATTAAAATTTGGGAATATGACTTGCAAAAAGATCAGATCATTGCTGGTACCGATAAAATTATTGTTAATGGGGGAGTAGATCTAAGTAAAAAGCCAATCTGGATCGAAGCGCCACATATCTACAAGAAAAATAATAAATATTATTTAATGTGTGCTGAAGGTGGTACGGGAGGCAATCACAGCGAAGTTGTCTTCGTTAGCGATAACGTGAAAGGCCCGTATGTGCCATCTACGAAAAATCCTATTTTAAGTCAACGTCATTTACCCGGTAACCGTACTGAGAAAGTTGATTGGGCTGGCCACGCAGATTTGGTAGAAACTCCAGATGGAAATTACTACGGAGTATTCTTGGGAATTAGACCTAACGAAAAAAACAGAGTAAACACAGGAAGAGAAACCTATATTCTTCCAGTGGATTGGAAAGGAGAGTTCCCTGTATTTGAAAATGGGCTTGAACCACTCAAAGCTAAATTGAAAATGCCTGCTGGTGTAAAGAACAACAATGGTAAAAATGGATTCATGCCAAATGGTAATTTTACTTTTCAAGATAATTTTTCAGCTGCTAAATTAGACTATAGATGGATAGGGCTGCGCGGCCCAAGGGAAGATTTTGCAACCACAACATCAAAAGGTTTAACCATTAAGCCATTCGATGTAAATGTTAAGGAAGTGAAGCCGATCTCTGCATTGTTCCAAAGGCAACAGCATAATAGTTTTTCTGCTTCGGTAACCATGAGCTATAAGCCAACATCAAGTAAAGATTTGGCAGGTATTGTTTGCTTGCAGAAAGAAAGTTTTAACTACGTTTTTGGCGTAACTAAAAAAGATAATGACTATTATCTTTTGTTACAACGCACAGAGAACAATAAATCTACTATCATAGATAAAGTTAAGATAGATGTGAGTCAACCTATTCAACTAAAAGTTGCAGCTGAAGGTGATGATTATACTTTCAGCTACGCATCAAAGAATGGTAAGTTTACCGCATTGGGTGGGAAAGTATCAGGAGATATCTTATCTACCAATATTGCAGGTGGTTTCACTGGGGCCCTTATTGGTTTGTATGCTACTGCTGCAAATGACATCAATTTTTAAAAATTATAACAGTTTTTATTTTTGATCAACTGATTAAAAACAATGTTCACAAGGCTATTTTAAGGCTTTTTATAGATTTAGTAGTCTTGTGAACATCTGGTACAGCTATTTGAACATTTTTACTAACCTTGTTTGAGCACGGTACGTAAATTTACTTTAACTAAATATTAAACCAACATCGCATTTCAAACCTGCGATTTAAAACTACTATATTATGAACGAGGATCTTATCAGTTGCAACTCTACTTGATGATGATTTCTAGAATCTTCTAACGACTGTCGGAATTTTCTGGCCACAATAATTATAAGAGTGGCATCTACCCAACCAACTAACCAATAACCAAATACAAACAAATATGATCAATCCCTTACTTCTCAATCATAGAGGATATACTGTCTATTGCGGACATTTCTCATGAAATTCTAAATAATTAGTATTCAATAATTTTCATTACAAATTAAGTATGACGATGAAATACAATCATAAGTTTATAGGATTCGTATATCCTATAAATTCTTTAATTAATCAAATGGTTCTTTATTAAGATAGCTAAAAATGACAAAGAATTACATCAAACTCTGTGCTAATAATTCTCTTTTTATTTTACTGAAACGAGAAGGCATTTTAAGAACTATTTTTTCTATAATCCTCTGTATTGTTTTCTCCAGCGCAGTGTTTGCGCAACAAAAGAAGGTCATCACAGGAAAAATAGTAGACGACAAAAATCAACCGGTATACGGTGCTACTGTTACCCTCAAAGGAACTACAACTAAAGCGATGTCAAACGAGAATGGGCAGTTTACTATTCAAGTACAGTCTGACAATTCCATTTTAATCTTCGCCTATCTAGGAATGGTAACAAGAGAGGTTCCGGCTAGAGACAATATGACGGTAACTTTAAAAGATGATGATAAAGTCCTAGATCAAGTAATGATCGTAGGCTACGGTGTACAAAAAAAACAAAGTGTGGTTGGTGCAATCACACAAACTACTAGTGAGGTTTTAGAAAGAACTGGGGGGGTATCTAGTTTGGGCGCTGCCCTAACAGGTAATTTACCCGGAGTAATTACCACTGCAAGTAGTGGTATGCCAGGTGAAGAAGATCCGCAAATCCTAATTCGTGGTCGTAGTACATGGAATAATGCCAGCCCATTAATTTTGGTTGACGGTGTAGAAAGATCTATCAACAACATAGACATTAGTTCCGTTGAGACCGTATCAGTATTAAAAGATGCTTCGGCAACCGCGGTATTTGGTGTGAAAGGTGCCAATGGTGTTATTTTGGTAACTACTAAAAGAGGTCGTGAGGGAAAAGCTGAAATTAGAGCAGCTGCTAATACGGTGATAAAATCTGCATCAAAACTTCCAGGCAAATTAGATTCCTATGATATGTTTAAAGTACGTAACCGTACGATTGAATATGAGTTAGGCTTAGCGCCTGGTGCATGGACTTCCTATCTTCCGGAGAGCGTGATGTTGAAATACCGCAACCCAGCTAACTTAGAAGAATCAGAACGTTACCCGAATGTAGATTGGGTGAATACCTTGTTTAAGGATAATGCGATGTCGTATAATGCCAACCTCAACGTAAGTGGCGGTACCTCATTTGTAAAATACTTCTCCTCTGTTGATTATCTTGATGAAGGCGATTTATTTAGAAGATTTGACAATAACCGTGGCTACGATGGTGGCTATAGTTTTAAGCGATTAAACGTAAGAAGTAATCTAGATTTTCAACTGACACCTACTACAGTGTTTAAGGTAAATGTTTCAGGTTCTAGAGGTGTTTCAGAAAGACCATGGATAGATGTTAACCCTTACAATACTTGGACGGCTGCCTATTCTGCGGCGCCGAATCTTTACTTGCCTATCTATTCAGATGGTACTTGGGGATTCTACAAACCCAACGAACAACAGAGTTTAAACTCTGCGCGTATCTTAGCAACAAGTGGATCACAAACAAGGACAACCTCTCGTATTACCACGGATTTTGTGTTGGATCAAAACCTTAACGCCATTACTAAAGGTTTAAGCGTTAAAGGAACGTTATCTATAGATAACACTTTTCTTGAAGCTGAACGTGGAATTGATGACAGAAACAACGGTACATTAAGTAAATATATTGATCCTGAAACAGGGATAGTAAGTTACTCGCAGACTAAAGATGCGGCAACGGAGCTGGAATGGCGTGAAAGTGTAAGATGGGCGACAAGAGCCGGTACAGTTGATAATAGAGAAACATTTCGTAGAATGTTCTCACAATTGCAATTAAACTACAATAAAACTATTGCTGCCAACCACAATATTACCGCAATGGGTTTATGGATGAGAGATAATACGGCAAGAGGTAGTATTGTTCCATCTTATCGTGAAGATTGGGTATTTCGTACTACTTACAACTATAAAAATAAATATAGTATAGAGTACAATGGTGCTTATAATGGTTCGGAAAAATTTGCTTCAGACTACCGTTTTGATTTCTTCTCTTCTGGAGGGGTAGGATGGATGATTTCGGAGGAAAATTTCATGAAGCCGATCAAGTTTATCAATTCATTAAAGTTGCGTGGTTCTTACGGGCAAATTGGTGATGATGGTGGTGCACCTAGGTTCGCTTACGATACGGGCTGGGAATTTGGAGGTACGACACCAATGGGAATTACTGGCGAGGCTGCTGAAAGAAGCCCTTATAATTGGTATAGGGAAGTTAGTGTAGGTAATCCAAACGTTCGTTGGGAAACGGTAATAAAGAAAAATATCGCGGTAGATTTTGGCTTTTTCGGAAATCTTATTTCAGGTAGTGTTGACTTTTTTCAAGACGATAGGAGTAATATCTTAACCGCCACCCGTGCCGTTCCAACTTACTTCGGTGCTACTCCACCTACATTCAACGTAGGAAAAGTAAAATCTAGAGGTTTTGAAATCGATCTTAAAATCAATAAAAAGATCAATAGTAACCTTACTCTTTGGGGAAACCTCAATTATACGCATGCAAGAAATAAAGTGATTTATGCTGATGTAGCTGGGCTTTTACCTTTATATGCTAAGCCTTTAGAAAAACCAATTGGTCAATCTTACTCCTACGTAAGTGCTGGTTATTACAGTACTTGGGATCAACTTTATGGCAGTACCATGCATAACGCAAATGATCAACAAAAACTTCCGGGGAATTATCATATCGTCGATTTTAATGGCGATGGGGTGATCAATGCAGATGACAACATTCCTTACGGATATTCTGGCGCTCCAGAAAACACCTACAATGCCACAATTGGCTTTGATTGGAAGGGCTTCAGTGTTTTTGCACAGTTTTATGGTGTAAATAACGTTACTCGTCAAGTAGTTTTAGGCTCATTCTCTGGAAAAAATACAGTGGCTTATGATGAGGGTAGTTACTGGTCTAAAGACAATATCAACCCGGATGGGCCTATGCCGAGATGGGAAACTACACCAGCAGATTATTTTAGAGCAGATAGATTTATGTTTGATGGCTCTTACATTAGACTCAAAAATGCGGAGGTTGCCTATACTTTTAGACAAGATTGGGTTAAAAAGATTGGTGTTTCTAGTTTAAGAGTATTTGTTAACGGAAACAATTTACATGTGTGGACTAAAATGCCTGATGATCGTGAAGCTAATTACCAAGGTGCTGGTGGGCAAGGTTGGGCTTCTCAAGGGGCTTATCCAACAGTTAAACGTTACAATTTTGGTGCTAATTTCATCTTCTAATTTAGAATAGTTATGAAAAAATATATAAAAAGCCTGTTAGTAATAGGGATTATCTGGACAGGAACAGGTCTGGTATCTTGTAAAAAATATTTAGATAGAAAACCTGAAGCAATTGTATCGAAAGAATCCGCATTTAAAGATTTTCGCAGTTTTCAGGGATTTACCGAAGAGCTTTATAGTTGTATTCCTGATTTTACCAATCGTTATTGGACCAATAGTTTTAATTGGGGTGAAGATGAGATTCAGTCTACTGTTCAAAATTTCCACTTTGTGAATAAAATAGATAACGGTGATTTTTGGGGTTGGCAACGAGAATTTGATGGCTGGGGTGCTGGCTTTTTGGACAATGCCAATGCTAGTACAAATAATGATAGGTTTACTAAAGGCCTATATCCATTAGCTTGGTATGGCATTCGAAAAGCGAATTTAGGTCTGGAAAATTTAGACTTAATGGTCAATGCAACGCCTCAGGAACGTGATGTAATCAAAGGTCAACTATTGTTTTTTAGAGGATGGTTTAATTTTATGCTGATTCAGTATTTTGGCGGATTGCCTTATATAGACAAGGTATTACCATCAGATGAGGAGCTTAAACTACCAAGACTAAAGTATCAGGAAAGTGCAGCGAAAGCAGCAGCAGATTTTAGAGCTGCAGCTGATCTCTTACCTATCAATTGGGATGCGATCCCTGCGGGTGTACAGACACTTGGTAAAAATCAATTGCGCATCAATAAGATAATGGCATTAGGCTATTTGGGTAAAAATTACCTTTGGGCGGCCAGTCCTTTGATGAACCTAGAATCTACTGGAAGTAAAACTTATAATGTAGAACTTGCTAAAAAGGCCGCTGCTGCTTTTGCTGAGCTATTACAATTAACAGAAAGCGGAGCTGCACCACATAAATTGTTACCTTTTGCGCAGTATAGTAACAACTTTTACACTACAGGCCAAAACTTTTTAATCCCTGGGGGTACCGAAGCCATATTCACTGGTCCATATTGGGGAGCGCATGGCTCTACTTATGGCACCGCCAAACAGTATACGCCGGCCATCGTAGGTGCAGATGCCTTGGTGTTTTCTCCAACTGCCAACTATGTAAATTATTACGGAATGAAAAACGGTTTGCCTATCGTTAACTCTGCACAAGCTGATGTTAACGGTTCTGGTTATGACCCACAAATGCCTTGGAAAGACCGTGATCCAAGATTCTATAATGATATTGTTTATGATGGTGTTAAAGTAGTGCAGGGAACTTTGGCCGCAAACATGGAGCCACATCGCTATGCGAATTTATACACTGCTGGTAGTTATAGAGATGAACGCTCTGGTAGTCGTACTGGTTATATGCTTTATAAGTTTGTGCCAAGAACTGCCAATAACTTTGATCAGGGTTGGAACTACGGACAAAATCTAAATATTAAAGTTCCGTATATGCGTTTGGCAGATATTTATATCATGTATGCTGAGGCCGTTACTGCAGGTTATCAATCGGCAACAGCAAAGGCGGATGGATTTAGTAAATCAGCAGTTGATGCAATTAATGTCATTCGTGATCGCGCAGGTGTAGACCATGTAGCTCCTCAGTTCTTAGGCTCAGCGGATGAATTTATGAAAGAAGTGAGGCGTGAACGTGCCGTAGAGCTATCGTTTGAAGGCCATCGTTTTAACGACCTTCGCCGTTGGCATTTATTGGCCGAAGTTCCTTACACCTTAAAAACGGCGGCAGAGTTCGATCGTGCGGCAACACTCAATCCATCGGCAGATACGAAAACTAATAAAGTAGTGAATTATCGTGAGCGATTAATACTGCAACGTCAATTCAGTGAGAAACATTATTGGTTACCACTGAAAAGAGCTGATGTGAATATTTACAAAGAATTTGCTCAAAACCCTGGATGGTAATTAGTTCATGATCATACATATAATTAAAGATTAGAATGATGAAATTTTTAAGAAAAGCAATAGCACTATGCATTCTATTTACGCTATTACTCGGCGTAGTGAGGGGGCAGGAAGCTAATAAGATACCTATTAAAGCAATTGTAAAAGCAGCCGACGGAACTCCGATTTCGGGTGCTACAATAAATGCTGTAGGAAATGATTTACTGATCATATCAAATCAATCTGGGGAATTTACTATAGAAATCCCGTTGAATGCCACTTTTATGGTTAAAGCACCAGGATATAGAAGCGTAGCACTTAAGGCCTCACCAAGCATCAACCAAATCGTACTTGCTAAAGAAGATAGGTTAGTAGATGTCGGTTTTAAGACGGTACAAGAGAATGAATTGCCTGCTGGTGTGGCGACAGTGAACATTGCCAAATTACTAGAGAAAAACTACACCACTTATGGTTTGGAAGGTATGGAAGCTTTTGCACCTGGTTTTACACCTGGCGGTAATGTTAACAACTTATGGGGAATGAGTAGCTCTTTAGTTTTGGTAGATGGTGTACCACGTGATATAGCTAGTTTAACGCCAAACGAAATCGAAGAAATTACTTTCCTTAAAAGTGCTTCAGCAGTTGCGCTCTATGGTAGCCGCGGTGCAAAGGGTGTAATTTTAATTAAAACCAAGAGAGGTTTGATAGGCAACCAGCGTATTGATGTAAGAAGCAATTACGGTATTAATGTTCCATTTGGATTTTCACAATACCTAGGCTCTTCAGAATATATGACCTTGTATAACGAAGCCCTAGCGAATGATGGTTTAGCGCCAAACTTTACGCCGCAAACTATTTACAATCACTCAGGTGTTAACCCTTATCGTTATCCAAATGTAGATTACTATTCATCGGATTATATTAAAGACAACTATTCAAGGTATGATGCTATCGCAGAAATCTCTGGAGGTAACGAACGAGCCAAGTATTATACCAATGTAGGTTACGTATCTAGTGGATCATTATTAAACTTTGGAGAAGCTAAGAAAAATAATACTGGTGATCGCTTTAATATCCGTGGTAATGTTAATGTTCAATTAACCAAGGCTTTAAAAGCAAGGATAGATGCATCAGCTGTTTTTTCTAACAGTGGCGGTGTTAACACTGACTACTGGGCAGGTGCTGCAACGCTACGTCCCCATTTGTTTACGCCCCTTATTCCAATTAGCATGATAGAGGATAATGATGAAGCGAGCAAGGCCATGATCAAAAGTGCGACACTGATTGATGGACAATACATCCTTGGTGGTACACAAATTGATCAAACCAATCCGATTGCCGCAATTTATGCTGGAGGCAACAATAGATTTGTTCAAAGACAGTTTCAGTTTACCACTGGTGTAGATGCAGATTTAAAAGGTATTCTAGAGGGACTGTCATTTAGTTCTACTTTGGGGGTTGATTACACAAATAGTTATAACCAAGGATATAGAAATGGATATGCTACGTATCAACCTTCATGGACCACCTACAATGGGCAGACCAAAATCGCTAGTCTGACTAGATTTGGTGAGGATATGAAAACTGGTGTGCAAAATATTGCTGATAGTTATTATAGACAGACCATCTCGCTTTCTGGTCAACTAAATTATCAAACAAAAATAAACGAAGTACATGGTATTTCTGCTGTATTACTTGCAGCAGCTTATCGCCAATCTCAGTCTCAGATTTATCAGCCGGTAACCAATTCTAATCTGGGTTTGCAGTTAAACTATGATTTTAACAAGAAGTATTTTGTTGAACTTACAGGTGCAGTGGTGCGCTCGCCTAAAATGCCAGAAAAAAATAGAGTAGCATTTTCTTCAGCAGTATCTTTGGGATGGAAAATTAGTGAAGAGAACTTTTTGAAAGGATCTTCAGTGCTTAACGACTTGACACTTACGGCTTCGGCAGGGATCTTACATACCGACCTCGATTTTGACGAATACTTCGCTTACGAAAGTATTTACACTGGTGTAAGTGGCAATTACTATGGATGGGCCGACGGTACAGGTACACAATCTACAGATTCTCGTCGCGGTGCAAACATGGATTTGACTTTTGCCAAAAGAGAAGAAGTGAGCTTAGGTATCAAAGGCGCTCTGTTTAATAATCAAATTACTTTTGGAGCAAACATTTTTCGTAATAAAATGACTGGCATCATCAGTCAGATTAACGTACTTTATCCAAATTATTTTACGACGAACTTTCCTCTTTCTTCTTTTGTACCTTTCAGTAATTACAATAGCGATCAACGTACTGGTTTAGATTTTTATGTGAACTATAATAAACGTATTGGACAAGTTGATTGGACAATTGGCGCTTCGGGTACTTATTACAGTACGAAGGCAATAAAACGTGCAGATTATTTAATGTATGAAAATCAATATCAATATCGTGCTGGTAGACCACTTGACGCGATATGGGGCTTAAAAAGTGATGGCTTTTTTGCAAACGCCAGCGAAGTGGCTCGCGCCAACGGTGTTGATGGACCTAAACCAGCTTTCGGCTCGAGCTTAGCTCCTGGTGATATCAAATACATTGATCAAAACGGAGACAATATCATCGATGAAAAAGATGAAGTTTATTTAGGTAGGGGCGGATGGTTCGGTGCACCATTTACTGCAGGTTTAAATCTTAGTGCTAAATACAAAAACTTTACTTTGTTTGTATTGGGAACGGGTAGATTTGGAGGCTCAGCTGTGAAGAACAACAACTACTTTATGGTGAATGGAACTGATAAATATTCGGCAGTAGTTCGTGATCGATGGACGCCTCAAACCCAAGCGACGGCTACTTTTCCTCGTCTAACTACCCTTAGCGGAGATAATAATTTTAGAACCTCTGATTTTTGGGTGTATAGCACGGATAGGTTTGATTTATCAAAAGTTCAGCTTTCTTATTCATTCTCTGAAAAGCTTTTTGCCAATAGTAAGGTGCTCAAAGAATTAGGTTTGTATGTATCAGGTTTCAATTTACTTACCATAGCAAAAGAGAAAGAAATACTCGAATTAAATGTGGGCGGTGCGCCACGTACTAGATTGTATAATTTAGGAGTAAAAGCAAGGTTTTAATTGTATAAAATATCAGATATGATGAACAAAATATTAATATTCATGGTGGCACTTTTTATGCTTTCGAGCTGTAAAAAGTTTACAGACCCAGCTCCACAAAATAATGGAGATTTTGAAAATATCTACAACGAACCGGCTCTTGCTCATGGTATATTACTTAATGGCTATACGCGTATACCTTCCAATGGCTGGTCTTTCAACGACGTGGCTACTGATGATGCGGTAAGTAACGATATCAATAATAACTACAGAAGAATTGCTACTGGACAATGGTCTTCGATGGTGAATCCATTGGATCAGTGGACCAATGCGAGAGCGGGCATTCAGTACGTCAACTTATTCTTGGCAGAAGCTGATAAGGTCATATGGGATTCTAAAGATCCGATGCTTAGAACCATGTTTAACGACAGACAAAAAGGTGAAGCTTATGCCTTACGCGCTTATTTGATGATGTATATGTTGCAGGCACATGCTGGAAAAGTTGGTGGTACATTGTATGGGTTTCCAATCGTGTTGGAGCCAGAAACGCCTACCTCAAACTTTAACCAACCACGAGCGACGTTCGAAAATTGTGTGAAGCAAATTTATATTGATTTGGATAAAGCAGAAGCTTTACTTCCTTTGGATTATAAAGATATTACTAGCGCTAGTCAGATACCAGCCAAATACGCAGGTATCAATACGGAAACCTATAATAGGGTTTTTGGTAAGTTTTTTCTGCTCCGCATGACAGGTCGTATAGCTAAAGCTATACGTGCAAAAGTAGCTTTTATTGCCGCAAGCCCTGCTTATAGCGGTGGTGGTAATCATACTTGGGCAGATGCAGCGAACTATACGGCACAAGTTTTGGCACTCAATGGATGGTTGACAAACCTAGATCCTAATGGGGTGACATGGTACGATAACAAAGCCGAAATTGATGCTTTAGTCTCTGGCTCAAGTCCACGAGAAATTTTATGGAGAGGTAACATGAGTTCTAATAGTGATTTAGAAGCAGCTAATTACCCACCAACATTGTCTGGTCAAGGTAGAGTAAACCCTACTCAAAATTTGGTGAATTCTTTTCCTATGGCCAATGGCTATCCAATTAACAATGCCAATTCAAACTTCAACTCGTCGACACCTTATGCTGGTAGAGACCCGCGTTTAGCTAAATACATTGTATATAATGGAAACACAATTGGTCCTACCAACAAGGTAATTAATACCACCACAGATCTAAGTACCAATGACGATGGCCTGAACGTGAGAGAGGTGTCTACCAGAACCGGTTATTACATGAAAAAGCTGTTGAGACAAGATGTAAGTCGTAACCCATCGGTAAATAACCAAAAGCACTATAGGCCTCATATTCGCTACACGGAGATGTTTTTAAATTATGCGGAGGCAGCAAATGAAGCTTGGGGACCAGTTGGTACAGGTGGCAATGCACATTCTGCTTATGATATCATCAAAGCGATACGTCTTAGAGCAGGAGTAGGTACCACCAATGGCGATCCATATCTGGAATCTGTAAAGGGCGATCAAGTCGCAATGCGAACGCTGATCAGAAATGAAAGAAGATTAGAATTGGCTTTTGAGGGTTTTCGTTTTTGGGATCTCCGTAGGTGGAATGCAAGTTTAACCGAGCCAGTAAAAGGCGTAAGTATCTCGCAAAATACTTTTCAGGAAATTAATGTTGAAGCCAGAAATTACCAAGAGCACATGAGATACGGTCCTATCCCTTATAGCGAGATCTTAAAATATAACGCCTTACAACAAAACACAGGATGGTAAATTGTATTCATTTACTTTACGTAAATTCATTTAATTTAAAAGTTACGATGAGAAAAAAACTTAACATATTAATGTTGCTGTTAATCACAGCACTTTGCTCATGCAAAAATGCAGAATTTGACTTTCCTGATTCCGAAAATCAAACCGTTTATTTTGCTTATCAAGGTCCAATAAGAACGATTACCATGGGGGAGGATATTTTTGATACTTCGCTTGATAATCAAGGTAAGCTACAAATTATGGGCACCACGGCAGGTGTTTATTCTAATGATAAAGACATCACTATTGGTGTAAGCGTAAATAATGCTCTAGTTCAAGGCAATAGCTTTCCTGCACCGTATAACAATGCAGTTGTAGCTATGCCCGCCAATTACTACAGGCTCGCATCTGATAAGATTGTTATCCCTAAAGGTAGCTTAATTGGTGGTGTAGAAGTACAGCTTACGGACGCATTTTTCGCAGATGCTTTGTCGGTAAAAAGAAATTACGTGATTCCCTTAGTCATGAATAATGTGGATCAAGGTAAAAGTATACTGACAAGTAAGAATTTTACTTTATATGCTGTTAAGTATATCAATACTTGGGATGGGAATTATTTACGTCGGGGTAAGGATGCTGTAACAGGTAAAAATGGAAACACGGCCTTAAATCAAACCATACTTCGCCATAATCAATTTGTAGAGAAGGATGAGATCAATAAGTTAAATACACGTTCCTTGACTCAAACAGAATTCCCGGTGACGTTTAAAGGTGCTGGTGGTGTAAATGTTAACGTAACCTTACTTTTAACTTTCGATGCGTCTGGCAACTGTACGATAACTTCTGGTGATGCTAATTTTACCGCATCGGGTACTGGAAAGTTTGTGAAAAGAGGCGAAAAACAAAGCTGGGGAAATCAAGATCGCGATGCACTTTATCTCAACTATCAGGTAGAGCTAAGTGATCGAACTGTGAATACTTTGGATACCCTTGTGATGCGTGATCGCGCCGTTAAAGCTGAAACCTTCACCCCAATAAGAAACTAATTTTAATCTAACCAGATATGAAACAGTATAGTAAAATAGCATTGGGATTAGTTTCAACTCTAATGCTTGTTTCGTGCCATAAATACGAGTCGCTTGATTATCAAGTTGAAAAGCCAAGTACTTTTGCTGCACAAGAACAGATTGACGCTTACCAACCATTAAAAACATATATCAATAGAACTGCAAATCCAAAATTTAAACTTGGAGCGGGGGCTTCTTTACAGCCCTACGTGAGTAAGGGCGTAATTTACAGGTTGATCAATAGCAATTTTGACGAAATTACTTTGGGTTATGAAATGAAGCATGGCGCAGTTGTTCAGGCTGATGGGACATTGGCTTTAACTAATGTCAATAATTTATTAGAAACAGCATCAAAGGCTGGTGTTTCAGTCTTTGGTCATACCTTAGCATGGCATGCCAACCAAAATGCGACTTACTTAAAAAGTCTAATTGCTCCTATCGTTATTCCTTCTACTGGCGGTCCCTCTTGGGATGTAATCACTAAAGCTGACTTTGAGACAGATAACGCTTCGAATTATCAGTCGAATACCAACGCAGTGATGTCTTTCACCGCTGCTGGTCAGGGAGCAAATGGTACAGGCAGAGCCTTAAAAGTGTCTAATGCTGCGGTTCGTACCAATGACTATGATGCACAGTTATTTGTGAAATTTTCCCCAGCTATGAAAGTTGGGGAAACCTATGAACTAAGAATGGATGTAAGGTCAGATGTAAATGCATCTTATTCATCTCAAGCGCATAGTACACCTGGATCTTATCTGTTTTATGATATCTTCGGTACAATTTCTTCAACACCGACCTGGACAACTTATACAAAGCGTCTAACTATTGATGCGACTAATGAGGCTAATTATAAAAATACAGGTACAATTGCTTTTAACCTTGGGAAAACAGCTACCAATTTTTATTTTGATAACATCACCTTAACAAAATACAATCCTACCGGTGGCAGTACCATTATCGAAAAAACAGCCGAGGAGAAAAAAACATTGTTAACTAATGCACTTGAAACTTGGATCAAAGGCATGGTAACAGCTTCTAAAAATTACGTTAAAGCATGGGACGTGGTAAATGAACCTATGGATGATGGCAAACCCTACGAATTGAAAACTGCAACTGGTAGAGCTACCATCGCAGCAGATGAATTCTTTTGGCAAGACTATTTAGGTAAAGATTATGCGTTGAAAGCATTTCAGTTCGCTAGACAATATGGCAACGCCACAGATATTCATTTCATCAATGATTATAATTTGGAGTATAGCATAGACAAATGTAAAGGCTTAATTGAATATGTAAAGTATCTTGAAGGCAAGGGAGCTAAAATTGATGGAATCGGTACCCAAATGCATATTGTAGCTACTTCCGATAAGGCTAAAATTGAGGAAATGTTCAAGTTATTAGCAGCTACCGGCAAATTGATTAAAATATCTGAGCTGGATATGGGGTTTGAAGGAAAAGTCCTTACCCCGCAAGCAACGCCTCAATTATATGCTGCTCAAGCAGAGATGTATAAATATGTGATTAAAAAATATTTTGAACTCATTCCACCTGCACAACAGTATGGAATTACGATATGGGCGCCGCAAGATAGTCCTACTGGTTCAGGTTGGAGACCTGGAGAACCTATAGGTCTTTGGACGGAAGGTTTTGTAAGAAAACCAGCTTATGTTGGCGTAGTTGAAGGTTTAAAAAATTAATAATTGAATTAACCACTCCAAAACATCTTTAGAATCCGAGAGTTTCACCGCTCTCGGATTTTGCATTAAAGCGTATTGATATCACATTGATTTTAATACCAAATTTGTACTAACCTGATTTCGATTAATAAAATTGATAATTTGATTGATTTGGGCGTTTTAACACGCTGTCCGCTGTATCTTTTTGGATGAAAAACATCCAAAAAGGATGTCGCTTTCATCGTTAACGCTAGCGAAATCCAAAAAAAGCTCGCCTAAATATCATAAAGCAATGCTAATTGTCGAAAGAGGTTACTAGTAAACTATCAATAACATGCAGATCAACCTTTTTAGATTTATATTCGTCATCTTCATCATCGTTCCTTTTATAGCCGATGCCCAAAATAGTCTCGGCTTAGCAAAATTCGTCGCTAACAAATCCAGCAGTAATCGAGATATCCCATTAATTGGCAAAAATAGTGCAACACCGATTTTATTCGATATGGAAGATCACAAGGGCGTTGTCAGGGCGATCAATGATTTGGGCCAAGATTTTTATAGGGTGAGTAAAATTACGCCTAAACTAATCAATACCACAAAAAATCATAGTACTGTGATCTTGATAGGTACGCTCGGTAAAAGTAAATTTATCGACGAATTGATTGCTAAGGGTAAGATTGACAAGTCAGCCATTTATAACAAGTGGGAAAGCTTTACGATAAGCACAGTTAACAAGCCATTTCCTGGCGTAGAAAGGGCTTTAGTAATTGCGGGTAGCGATAAGCGAGGAACTATCTATGGTACCTATGAATTATCGGAGCAATTAGGTGTATCTCCTTGGTATTGGTGGGCAGATGTTCCTGTAAAGAGTCGCAAGAGTGCTTATGCAACTGCTGGAACTTATCATTCTGGAGAGCCCGCTGTTCGTTATCGTGGAATTTTTATCAATGATGAAGCGCCAGCGATGACCGGTTGGGCGAATGAAAAATTTGGTGGATTAAACAGCAAGATGTATACTCATATGTTTGAGCTGTTATTGAGGTTGAGGGCAAATTACCTTTGGCCGGCGATGTGGGACAATGCTTTTAATGAAGATGATCCAGAAAATCCACGCCTTGCCGACGAGTACGGTATCGTGATGGGAACTTCGCACCATGAACCCATGATTCGTTCCCAAAAAGAATGGAAAAAGCATGGGAAAGGCCCTTGGAATTACGCCACCAATTCAGATGTGTTGAGCAACTTTTGGAAGGACGGTATCGAAAGAAATAAAGGTTATGAAAGCCTAGTAACCATGGGAATGCGTGGTGATGGTGATGAGCCTATGGTGGAAGGTGGCGACATGGCTGCTAATGTGAAGCTTCTAGAAAATATTATCAGTGACCAACGGAAAATCCTCTCAGATCATATGGGGCGTCCGGCTGAAGAAATTCCACAACTTTGGGCTTTATACAAAGAAGTTAAAGATTATTACGACTTTGGGATGAAGGTTCCTGATGATATAACCCTTTTGATTGCTGATGATAATTGGGGAAATATCAGACAATTGCCTACGGCGAAGGAGAGAAAGCGAAGCGGCGGTTCTGGTATCTATTATCATTTTGATTATGTCGGTGCACCTAGAAATTATAAATGGCTTAATACAACCTCATTGCCTAAAGTTTGGGAGCAAATGAACTTGGCGCATCATTATGGTGCCAATCGTATTTGGATAGTCAATGTGGGTGATTTGAAACCCATGGAATTGCCAACTGAGTTTTTTATGCGTATGGCGTGGAATCCTGAAGCGTTAGGAAAAGATAAAATAAATGATTTTGTAAGGAGATGGGCTCAAAGGGAATTCGGAGATGCCGAGGCAAAGGAAATTTCTGAATTAACCAATTTATATTCCAAATACACTACTCGTCGAAAACCAGAATTGCTTTCTCCTACAACATTTAGTCTAGTCAATTACCGAGAGGCGGAGAGAGTGTTAGAGGAGTGGAAATCGCTAGAAGAAAGAGCTGATCGTGCGAATGAAAGACTACCACAAGCTTATCGGAATTCATTTTTCCAATTGGTGCTTTATCCAATTAAAGCCATGAAGACGGTTACGGAAATGTACGTGGCAGTAGGTAAAAATAGGTGGTATGCTAAACAAGGTAGGGTTGCAGCTAATGTACAACGCGCGCTGGCTATCGCACTCTTTAACAATGATCAAAAATTAAGTGACATTTATAATCACGAGATGGCCAATGGGAAATGGAATCATATGATGGACCAAACAAGAATTGGCTATACCTCATGGAATGATCCTCCAAAAAATATATTACCTAAAATGGAGGAAGTTGTGGTAAAACCAATAGATCTATTTGGCGTGGCAATAGCGGGTTCGATAGATAGTTGGCCAGGAAGTAATACCCAGCCTTCACTACCACATTTTGATTCTTTTAACCCACAACGGTCTTATATTGATGTTTTTGCGAAAGGTTCTGGACAGATTAAATTTCAAGTACAAGCAGACCCTTGGTTAATCTTAAAACGAACAAATGTGCCAGGTACTGGAGATACCAGGTTATGGGTAGAAGTGGATTGGAATAAATTAACTGCAGGATTACATCATGGAAAAATTACAATCTGGAATGATACCACTAAAGTTGTAGTCAATGCGCTTGCAAAAAAGGCAACGCCCCAACAGGTATTAGCTGCAAAAGGAAGATTTGCAAGTTTGGGTACGCCGGTCGCTTTTGAGGCCTACCAAGCAAGCAGTAATTTAGGTGCAAACGGCGTTAAATGGGACGTCATACCAGGCTATGGACGAGGTCATTCGGGGATGTCCATTTTCCCAGTACAAGCTAGCCCACTAACAGCTCCAGGGAAACCGATGTTGGCCTATTCTATTTTCTTTCCGGAAACTGGTGAAGTGAATATCGATTTAGTGGTTGGTCCAACGGTTAATTTTAAACCGGAAGGATTAAAAGTTGGAATTTCAGTAGATGACAACGAACCACAAGTGCTCACCATTATTGCAAAACCTAGTGCCTCTGGTTCGGATGCCAGTTGGGCGAATGCGGTGATGGACAATGCCAGAACGCTTAAATCTAAACATCAATTTAATGGCGCCGGAAAACATACTGTTAAAATATGGATGATCGATCCCGCAGTGGTGCTAGAAAAAATTGTGGTGTATAAAGATCAATTGCCGCAAAGCTATTTAGGCCCGATAGAAAATAAACTTGTTCATTAGATGAATCATGGATCCCATTTCATCTAGCGTATTTCAGTATTCGTATTCTTTTCTTAGTTTTGGCCTAAGGATAATAGTAAATAATAAAGATTTTCTTAGGGCATAGAGATTTGATCGTACATCATTTTCTTGTCGACACATTTGTCACCAACTCTACTTTAAGAGTTGTAAATATGCCTTAGAATCACTTTAAATGTAAATAACATATGAATCATTGGCTAGTAAAGAGCGAACCTTTTAAGTACAGTTGGGATAAATTTAATGAAGATGGTCGTACTTTTTGGGATGGCGTACGTAATTACCAAGCGCGCAATAATCTCAAAGCAATGAAAGAGGGTGATTTAGTGCTTTTTTATCATAGTAATGAAGGTAAGCATGTTGTTGGCGTTGCTAAAGTAGTGAGGGAATTTTATCAAGACCCAACCACTCCAGATCCTAATTGGGTAGTGGTAGATTTAGCTCCAATAGAAACGCTTAAAAATCCCGTAACGTTAGAACAGATTAAAGCTGAAGAAAGTCTGAAAGATATCTCTTTAGTTCGCCAGGGACGTCTATCTGTAATGCCTTTAAAGGCAACAGAATTTGATAAGATTTTAGAAATGGGAAGTTAACGATGTCATTTTTTCTTATTAGGAAATGAAATCGTAGCATATAATGTTATCATTGGCATTTTTAGTGACCATACCAATTAGAATGAAAACTCTCTTCGCATTTTTAATCTTCTGTTGCTTTTGTTTTTCCGCTCATGCCCAAACAGAGCATATTGGTGATTACGAAGTAAAAGTGATTTCTTATCAATTTAAAACCACTAAAGGCCATCTTAAAAAAGTAAATGCTGAGGGTATAGGTATAGAAGATTATAAAGGAAACTATTTCATTTTTAAGACTGCAGATATCGTTAAAATAAAAGTACGAAAGCGTGGCTTAACCTTTGGCAATGCAGTAGCTTCTGGGACCTTACTTGGCCTTGGTATTGGTGCTGGTATTTGGTCTCTAGACGAGAGCGGTAACAGTGCTGATGACATGATGAAACTCACTGCAGCACTTACCGCAAGTGGTGCAGTAATTGGTACCACGGTAGGAGCGGTCGCCGAAGTAACTCAGCGTAAATTAACGCTAAGTGTAAATGGGAATCGACAATATTTTCAGAAGAACTATCAGCGTTTAGAAAAATATATTAATTATACCCCTGAAACATTACATGTGAGCAATTAATGTTCTTCTTTTAAATTGGAAGCTTTCCGACTAGACATTAGTCCTATACTCATAATTATACTCGATCCCAATACGATCATGAATAGAAATGGAGTTCCAATTTCCGTTAATTTCATATGCTGTGGTAAATTATAATACAGCAAAATACTGATCAATCCTCTGGGCGTCACAAATCCTACAGGAAAAATATGTTCTCTCTTGAAAAAGTATAGATAAGAGAAACGAATTACATAAATACAGCCTAATATGATCAATCCATTCGCTATCGTATCGAAATCATTTAGCTGATAAATATTCATCGTAAAACCGAATATGACAAAGAAAAAGGTTCTGATAATGAATGCGGTTTCTGCAGATAACTGATGTAACTGAATCAGATCGTTAGATAAATTTTTGTAGATAAATTTAGAGCGAAACCAAGCATGTCTTATCGTATCGGCATTATTCAAAAACAGACCAAATGATAGAATCAAGACTAACGCAGATAAGTGAAAAGACTGACTAATGGCGTAGACCATAATCAATATAGAAATGATTAGGAAAAACTTAATGTGATGTCTGAGTTTTCCCATTAAATAGATAAGTGTAATGCAGGCTACCACAGATAAGAGTAGAATTAGTATCGTATTTACTGCCAGTTGCCCAAATGAACCAATCGTAATATGTCGATTAGAAACTGCGAAATTGAGTAGAATAATTCCTAGAATATCTGAGAAGGAACTTTCATAAATAACGAATTCCTTACTTTTATTTTGTATGCCTGCTACCGAGGGGATGGCGATTGCAGAGCTAATCACGCTGAAAGGTATGGCATTTACGAAACAAAGATAAAGATCGCTGCCCGTGATTTGATAGATAATAAAGGTGATCACTGCTACTGTAGCAATTAAAATAAGGAAGGCGGATAAGAATGCGCCTTTAATGACCTTGTTTTTTTCCTTCGCATACTTCAACTCCAATGAGCCTTCAAAAACGATTAAAATCAAGCCTACCGTGCCTAGTGTCGGTAATATTTGAAGAAAATTATAAGTATGGATTTGAAATTTATCTACTATTATTCTCAGACCTATGCCTAACATCAGCAACAAAAGCACCGATGGTAGTTTTGTTTTACTAGCGACCAAATCGAAAAGATAGGAGAAGATCACTAGTGTACTTAGAATGATGAGAACGGTGTAGGTCGTCATAGCTCTATTTAGTAAAGATCTATTTTTTAGCGAATAATGCTTTAAGTTCAATTGCGTCGTCGGGATTCATTTTTCCAGCTAAAACCAATCGCAATTGTCTGCGGCGCAGGGCACCTTCGAATAATTCAATTTCTTCGGCTGTCTCTGGTTGCAATGTAGGGACCGGTTTGGTACCCGTTTGGTCGACCGCTACAAAGGTGTAGTAAGCTTCGTTGGATTTTACTCTAGCTCCTGAAGGTACATTTTCTGCCCACACATCTAATCTAACTTCTACTGAAGTATTAAATGAGCGTGTAACTTTCGCTTCAATAGTAACCACATCGCCCAGTTTGATAGGCTGTTTAAATGATACGTTATCTACTGATGCGGTTACCACAATGCTATTGCAATGCTTTTGCGCCGAAATCGCAGCGGCGATATCCATCCAGTGCAATAATCTTCCACCCATTAAATTGTTTAAAGTATTGGTGTCATTGGGCAAAACCAATTCATTCATAATGGTGAAAGAATGGCTAGGAATCTTAACATTTAAACTCATGGTTGCTAAATTAAGAAATTAGGCCGTTTTAAATGCATTATTTTATGTAAAGCGGTTTCATTGGTGATGGATAGTAGTGGCCCTGATATCCATTTTTATCTTTCAGAGCGGTTCATTACCATGATTTTGAAGTCAGTATCTTCAAATATTTAACTATCCTCATTGGATTTTTAATCTAATTGTTCTTGGCTAAGAGGATGTGTGCCAAATGATGGCTGCAGTGCCAAGCGTAAATGCCAATGTTTTGCTTTAGGGAAATCAACTCGCCGCTTTCTGGATGGCGAAACTGTCGTTCCAATTCAAATTCAGTGAGGTTTTCTAATAGCTTAGTCCATCTTTCGTGGACACCTTGAAGTATTTTAATGGAACTTTCTATCGCTATTTGATTATCCGGAAGTTCCGCCCATAGATTTTCTGCGTAAGGTTTAATGGTAGGGGTATCCTCCGTAAGTGCTAGTTTAAATCTGATTAGGCTATTCATGTGACTATCTGCACAGTGATGTATGATCTGCCTGATGGTCCAACCTTGTGGTCGGTATCTATTTTCTAGCTGCCCTTCGTGTAAATGTTCAACAGCAGTTAAAAGTTTTTCAGGGAAAAACTTAATTACCTCTATCCACATCTGAAGCTTTTCCTTTGTAACGACTTCTGATGCAGTAAATTTGCCTATTGGAAACTTTAATTCTTCCATGGTTTATCGTTTGACGCTGTTGATATTGTTGAAGCCCACTAAATCATCATATCTAGCGCCTGGTCTTCGGTGATAAGCCAACACCTGATAGCTATTTTCAGTTTCAAAAAATGAACCTTCAAAAATAGTGTCGTCAAACTTTCCACTTTCGTCAACCCAAACATATTTAAAGTCATAAATCCCCTGTTTTAACTTGATGTTGCCGTAAAACCTACGTCTTGAAGCTTCAAAAGTAAGTTTGTTTTCTTCGTTTAGCGCATAATTATTAAATCTGCCAAACACATAAACATTACCTTTTGAGGTAGGGGGTTGTGCGGCTAAAGTAAATAGCATGTAGGCGTAGTCGCTATCTGTGGTGTTGTCCCTGCCGTCGGTATTTCTAACATAGAAATTTCCATTTTCATCAAATTGATTGCTATACCTGCTGCTCCCATTAGGCAGATCGATGGAAAGAATTACATTCTGCGTACTGTCGCGGTAAATATCCGCAACGTGCTCTGCTTTGTACCTAAAACTACGGGTGTCAAATTTTCTAAATTCATTTCCTCCAAAAAAATGATTGGTATTAATATCATTGTAAACCAACGTCCCAGGTTTTACAAATGAAGGTTTCATATTTACGATCGCAGTTTGAGGAATCATATTTTGCATCACCACAGCCTTAACCTCTAGATAAGGGTTATTGATTGGAGTTTGATAAAATAAGCTGAAATTGATTTTTTGTTTTGAATTTCTATCAGCCACTTCTGTCGCTGGAACCACTTCTGCACCTACGTTGATCGTGTTGTTAAGCACGTAAAAACGTTGGGTAATGACTACCTTATTCGGATCATTATCTTCGTAAATTTTTAGAATATAATTTCCACCAATTTTAACCTTCATTTGGTCATTAGGGAAATTCATTTGGTAATTGGTAAACTTTACTAGCGTATTGAAAGAATATCGATAATTGAAAAGGATATCTTGTTGTACGCCTTCTAAGTAATCTAAAGTATTAATTCGTGATGATTTCCAATCCCAAGTGCAGTGCTCAATTACATAAGTGAAATTCTTTTGCCCGCCACGTAAGTCATCGAAAGAAAAGGTAATTGTTTCTGAACTTTTCAGGTTAATGATGGGAAAAGATTGTTCTTTCGCCGTATTATAGCATTCTACGGTTTTGATATAGTTTTTAAAAACCTTGTTCTGATATTCACCTTGTGCTCTGACTGTAAAAGCAGAAAGAGACAGCAGGAGGTAAAGTAGTATTTTGTTCTTCATAGAAATTCTTGTTAGTGGATAACGAGAATGAAAATACGATATTTTATTTCATTAGTTTGTGAAGGCATCTATAATTCTCATAGTTTTTAAAGCTTCTTCGGCAGCGCATGGATTTTCGCCCTGGCCTCTAAAATAGGAAACTACCTGCGCAATCATGGGTTGCTCTACATGTGGTAAGGGTTCGAAGTTTAATATTTCTTCTTTGCCCTCCATGTTTACTTTAATATGCTGACCAAAAACAGAGAAAGAAATTTTTCCTTTTGATCCGAAAATATCACAGCAATCTGCTTGTTCGCTTTTCGGTGCGGAGAAACACCACAAGCCATTAAAAACAATACCGTTTGCAAACTCGATATGACCAGTTACTAGATCTGCAACTGGAGCAGAAACATCTTGTTTGATAGCTAAACCATGGAAATTTTTTGCTTCACCAAAGTAGTATAACATTAAATCTAGCTGGTGTGGTGCTAAATCGTGAAATAAACCGCCACCAGAAATTGCTGGGTTAACCCTCCAGTTTTCTTCCGAATTAGCAATGATCTCACTCGCATCAGGTTGAAGCATCTTTAAGTCTACAAAGCGTATTTCGCCAATGACTTTTTCATCTAATAGAGATTTTATTTTTAAGAATAAAGGTTGTGCTCTGCGATAATGCGCAACCACCAGTTTAACACCATGTGTTTGCGAAGCATTGCCCATTCGCTCTGCTGCGGCACTGTTTAATGCCATTGGCTTCTCTACATAGACAGGTTTGCCAGCTGCTAATGCCGCAACGGTATATTCTTCGTGCTGTAGGGGTGGAGTTGCAATATAAATTGCGTTCACCTCAGGATCGTTAATTAAATCGATAGCATTGCTGTACCATTTCGGTACGCCATGTCTTTTGGCATAGTCTGCCGCTTTAGCGGCATCTCTCCGCATTACGGCTACTAATTGCGAGTTGGCAATTTTGTTAAACGCAGGCCCACTTTTAACTTCAGTAACGTCGCCACAGCCTATAATTCCCCATTTAATTTCATTCATGATTTTTTCCTTACTTAAATAGTTCGTTATTTCGAGCGAAACGCAGTGTAGTCGAGAACCGAAGCTCTACGAAGTAAAATCTTTAAACTGTGTTCCGTTAATTAAAGATCTCTCTCCCGTATGTACGGGACTGCGCTACAGTCGAGATGACGGTGAAGAAAGATTGCTTCGTTGCTGCGCTCCTCGCAATGACGCCGAGAGTTTTTTACCCCTCCAACTCCATAATCTCTGCTGCTAACGCTTCCCAATTGTTTTGAGCAGCATCTAATAAAATTCTTTCAGCTAAGTATTTTTTGTTAGCCTCATCCAGCTTTTGTTGATTGCTAAAAACCTCTTCTTTCGCTAACTCCGCTTCACAATCCTTTACGCTTTGCTCAAATACAGCAATTTCTTCTTCAGTACGTTTTAGTTTTTCGTTTAGTTTCTTCAATTGTTGCTGCGTGTTTAAAGATATTGGCTCTTTAACTACAGGTTTCTTTTCTTCTGGTTTTACTGGAATTGCTTTTGGAACTGGTTTGATTCTTTTCGAATCCCATTCTTCAAATTCAGCGTAAGTTCCTGGATACTCTTTAATTTTATCTTCTTCGATGAACCAGATTTTATTCGCCACGTTATCTAGGAAATACCTATCGTGGGAAACAGAAATAAAAGTTCCTTCGTATTGTTGTAAAGCTTGGATCAATATATTTACAGACTGTATATCCAAGTGGTTGGTAGGCTCATCCAGAATTAAGAAATTACTGTCTGTAGTTAACGATTTAGCTAAGGCAACTCTTGATTTTTCTCCTCCAGATAATACCTTGATTTTCTTGAACACATCATCACCAGTAAATAAGAAACAGCCCAGGATACCACGTAATTCGGTATCGGTATGTTTAGGCGCAAATGCCTGCAATTCCTCTAAAATGGCATTGTCTAAGTGTAGTGATTCTAATTGGTGCTGCGCAAAGAAAGTAGTAGTTACATTGTGGCCAATTTCACAAGTCCCTTCATACTTTTCAGTGCCGGCAATAATTCGAAGCAAAGTAGATTTACCTTTACCATTGGCACCGATTAAAGCAATTTTATCGCCTTTTTCAATTACAGCCTCGGCATTTTTTAAAATCTGGATATTAGGGTAACTCTTTGAAATGTTTTCTAAGCGTACGACGTGGCGACCTGAAGGTTTCGAGAACTTAAAAGCAAAGTTTACCGTTGGATTGTCATCGTCAACGTCTTCTATACGCTCCATTTTGTCTAAAGCTTTCATACGAGACTGTGCCATTTTGGCTTTACTCGCTTTTGCTTTAAAACGCTCAATTAAACGCTCTTCCTGCTTAATTTTTGCTTGCTGGTTTTTAAATTCACCTTTTTGGATTTCACCACGTAAAGCTTTTTCCTCTAGATAGAACGAATAATTTCCAGCGTAAGAGGTTAATTTCCCCTTGCGACTTTCAACGGTTCTATTGATGATTTTATCTAAGAAATACCTATCGTGAGAAACAATCACGATTGCACCTTCAAAACTAGCCAAATAGGTTTCCAACCATTTGATGGACGGTAAATCCATGTGGTTGGTAGGCTCATCTAGAAGCAGGATATCAGGGTCTTGCAAAAGTATTTTTGCTAGCATTACCCTCATTCGCCAACCTCCAGAGAAGGTATTGAGCGGTCTTTTTTGATCTTCAGAACTAAAACCTAAACCAGCCAAAATTTCGTTGGCGCGATACTCTATATTATAACCATCCAAAGCTTCAAACTGCTCTTGCTTTTGGGCTAGCTTATTTAAAACATCTTCGCTATAATCAGTTTCGATGACCTTTAAAAGTTCTTCAATTTCTTCATGCAGTTTGTTTTGGCGATCAAACGCCTCCATCGCCACCTGCAAAATTGGATTGTGGCTATCATACGAAAGTAAATCTTGGTTCAAATAACCAATACGTAAATCTTTGGCCATCGAAATACTACCTGATGAAGGTGCGTATTCGCCAACAATTATTTTAAGTAAGGTCGACTTTCCAGTTCCGTTCGCACCAATCAATCCAGCTCTGTCGCCCGGCTTAATATGCCAATCGGCTTCGTCGTATAAGGCTCTAGAGCCAATTAAAAAACTAAGGTTATTAATAGAAATCATTGTGGTGCAAAGATAGCAATAGATTTACGATATACGATTTTAGATTTACGATTGCTGAAATAGCATGAAATTTTAGAAAAGCAGAGACAGCAGTTCTATTAAAGGGGTAGTCCCCGCTATTTGTTGTAATCTTCTTGATGGTACTTCCCCTCAATAACTGTCATGCTGAGTTTGTCGAAGCATCTATTTCAACACAATCCTTCGACAAGCTCAGGATGACACCCGCAAAAAGTATTTCCACTTCTACCGATAGCTATCGGTACGGGTTTAAAGGACATAAACCTAGGTAACTAATATTACTCTGGAAATTCTACCTTAAAGCCAATGCCGCGTACCGAATCAAACGTTATCCGTTCATCTTCCTTAAAGTACTTACGTAATCTCGTCATAAATACGTCCAAACTTCTGCCAAGAAAATAATCATTTTCGCCCCAAAGTTTTTCTAAAATCTCTTTACGGTTGACAACTTTATGATTGTTTTGACTTAATAAGATTAAAAGCTCAGTTTCTTTTTCGGTAATGTTGTAGGTTTTATCGTTAATTACAATTTGATATTGCGAAGGTAAAAAGCTGTAGTTCCCAATTGAAATGGATTGCGCCAGATCGCTTTTTTGTTCCCGTTTTAAGATGTTTTTTACCCTTAACAATAATTCTTCTGGTTCACAAGGCTTAGCAATATAGTCGTCAGCACCCAATTTTAATCCCAAAATCCTATCGATGCTTTGTGCTTTCGCCGTTAAAAATAGAAAAGGAATTTTCGTGCTATTACTAATGACTTTAGACAATTCGAATCCGTTCATTTCTGGCATCATTACATCAATAATGGCTAACTGTAGCACCTGATTAAGGTTGGGTAGTTGTGGCAAGACTTCTAAAGGGTTAGAGAACCAAGTCACGGTGTAGCCTGAAAACTCCAGGTATTGCTTTAGGACCAAACCTAAATCGAGGTCGTCCTCCACTAAAAGAATATGGTTAGACATTGGTTAAAGTAATATTGAATGTGGCACCGTTTAACGCCGGCGATATTACTTTAATCGTTCCTTCGTATTTATCTACCAACTGTTTTACGATGTGTAAGCCTAAGCCCAATCCGTTGATCTGTAGGTTTTCCGGTCTGCTTACACGGTAGTATTTGTCGAAAATATAGGGCTGTGCTTCTTCAGGTATACCAATACCATTATCGGTAACTTCGATATGTATTTGCTTTCCAAATAACAGCTTGACCTTTACTTCGCTGGCTTTGTATTTTACTGAGTTTTCAATAAGGTTAGTTAAAATCTGTTCGAAGTCATGCTTTAGGAAAATATAATTGTCACGAAACTCAATGTCTACGTTAATGTTGATATGTTCAAATCGTTTTTTGATGTTGTTCAAGAAACTATCAATGTCAACTTTTAAAAGTATTTCACTATCGGAAGAAGAGTTATGGATAGAGGAGACGATACTTTCTAAACGTTGTATTTGCCTTTCCAACATCTGTTTCGTTTCGCTAACTGGTGTGCTGGCCAAGGTAAACTTGAGCGTAGTTAGGGGGGTATTTAGTTCGTGGGCAATCGAATCGATTGATGTATATAGTTGTGATACCTTTAGTTGTTGCAACTTTAAGTTCTTTAGCGTTCGCCAAAAAAGATAGGTGAGCAAAAGGATGATGAACAAGCTGATTAAGGAGAGTGGTAATATTTTTTTGAAAATAAGGTAATTCGCATTTATTAATTCTGCAGAAGCTCTAGACCTGATGGTGTAGTGGTAGTGCTCGTCAACTTTAAGCTCGGTATCTCTTTCCGAAAAATTGGAGTTCCATTTTCCTTCGTTAAAGACAAATCCAGCGCTCATTGGGGCTTTGGTTTTAAATAAGACTAGCGGAGCTCTGGAAGGTAAGAGTTCTTTCTTTTTTATTCCGTCAACAACAGAATAGATTTCGCTCTTTATGGCGATCTGGAAATCAGTAGCGCTGGTTGCTTTAGCTAAAATGGAATCAATTTGTGCTTCGTAAAAGTTCTTGAAATGATACCACTGTTTCTTTTCATTTAGTTTTTGATTCATGAACTGTGGAGTTGCGGATAGCTTCTTTAAGGTCATGATCAGAGAATCTTCGCTAGCTTCTTTCTCGTATTTTTCCAATTGCTCTAAAACACCAGTGGCAATTAGTTGAACTTTCTTATTCAACTCTTTTTTCTCTAATAGATAAGAGTTATACAGGTAATAGCTTTGTAGTGCGATCAGCACGATAAAACTAAGCACGAAAAGTAAGGTTGTCCTATTCCTATTATTCATTATTCAAAAATACAAAGCTAAAGTTGTTCTTCATAACGTTAACGCTCTATTAACGTTTCATTAACTCAGCTTCCAAGCTTTTCACAGCAGTTTTGTAGGAAATAAACAAATATGAAGCTATACCTTACTTTCTTGCTGTGCTTACCTTTCTGTGCATGGGCTCAAAATGTAACAGATACTACTAATAAATCCTTAAAGGGAGATACTGCGGTTGTTTTGAAAACCGTCAACGTAAATTATAAGAAACCGATGTTGAAGCGAAAAGCAGATCGATTGGAATTTAATATTGATCAAACGCCCTTGCAAAATTTAAATGGATGGGATATTTTAAAAAATACACCGAATGTGGTAATGAAAAATGATCAGCTCTCTGTGCAAGGTAGTACGCAGATTTTGGTAACTATTAATGATAAGCGAACCTTAATGAGTCAAGAGCAGCTGAAACAATTTTTAGAAAATACAGATGGTAGCAGTATCAGCACTGTAGAAGTGATCACCAACCCGCCTGCAAAATACGAAGCTCAAGGTGGTGCGGTAATCAATATCAAAATGAAGCAAAGTAAGCTTGCTGGTTATAAGGGGAGACTCTCTGGACGTTACCATCAATCTATTTATGCAAAGGGTAGAATAGGATTGATGCAATCTTTTAATACCGATAGATGGCAGTTAAGTGGCGATTATAATTTTGTTTCTGGTGATTACGTACGAAAGAATATGGATGTAGTTACATTTGCTGACAGCCAAACTCGTTGGGAGAGCAATATGGTGAGAAAAACACAGTCGCATGAGCAGCATTTATATAATTTTTCTGCACAATATAGCATTGATACACTGCAGAATATCCAATTCGGTTTCGACGGCAACTACAATCCAGCCTCCATTGGCAATTACGATGTGCCGACCAATATCTACAATATTACCAATAATGTTTTAGTGTCTAATTATCAGACTTTAAACCATAGGCAACAGCGGTATGGCAGGTTGAACGCCTACTTTGCTTATGATAAAAAGTTTGGATCGCATAACTTGACATGGTCTAACAATTATAGCAATAATCATCATCGAGAAAACCAAGAAGTAGCCACCTTTTTCAGGTTTATCAATGAGCCGGAAAGATATGACCGGTTTGCGAACCATAGTTTACAGTCGATTAATTTATACGCATCAGCGTTAGATTACCGATTAAGTGAAAAGAAATTTACCTTCGAAAGTGGTTTGAAATATAGCTTTGTAAGTAACCAGAATGATCTAAGTTTTTTCGATGGCAATCAGCAAAATTTAGTTTTAGATCCCAATAGGAGTAACTTGTTCAAATATCGAGAAAACATTTTTGCTGCTTACGGATCTATCAATTATCAATGGGAGAAATGGGAAGCGAAGGTAGGCTTGCGTTCTGAAACTACCCTGATCCAAACCGTTTCGAATCAGCCTTTTGTGGCCAATAAAAATTCAAGAACCAATTTGTTCCCCACATTGTATTTAATGCATAATCTAGGTAAAGACCAACAGTTGGGTATTTCTTACGGGAAAAGGATCGATAGACCTAATTACAGTTTTTTAAATCCTTCTAAATCCTACTATAACTTCTATTCTTACTTTCAGGGCGATGCCAATTTGAAATCGACCATTATCCATAACTTGAGCACTACTTACACTTTAAAAGACTGGAATTTCGAGGTGTATTACAGTCATAGAGTTAATCCTTCCATGGAGATTTCCGTTCAGAATCCAGCCACTTTCGAAACAGTTTACAATTACACTAATATCGAAAAGAGCAATAATTTAGGTGCTAATTTTTCTAAAAGTTTTTCATTAAGCAATAATTGGAAAGTCAATTTATATGCAATGGGCGAGTATAATGACGATTATTTTATTGGTGTGGACAAGATGTTATACAAAAACAAGAACTTCTTTTACTATGGAAATATCTCTACACAAATTACGCTAGATAAAGCCAAAACCTGGGATTTAAATATGTCTTATGTTTACAATTCTAAATCAATCCAAGGCTCTTTCAATATCACATCTTCGCAAAACACCAACCTTGTGCTTAATAAGAAGATGTTCGATAAAAAGTTTGAAGTTGGTTTGGTCGTAAACGATATTTTCAAGACAGATAATAGTATTGTTTCTGCAAAGTATGCCAATCAGAATCAATATTTTACAGACTATAGAGATACACAATACTTTATGATCAACCTTAAATATAATTTTGGAAATCAGAAAGTAAAGGATGCGAAAGCTAGAGCAAAGACTGAAGAACAAAATAGAATGTAATATTAGGCTAAGTTGCTAGCAATACTGTGCTTAGCAGTGGGTGTACTCTTTAGAGTTGCGCCGGACTTTCTATAGCCGCGCTGTAGAAAGTCCGGTGCTGATAACTATTGTCCAAACGGGGAAGTGTTGCTTAGGTTCGGAAAAACGAAATTTTGAAGAGCGGCTAATTGACAGTTTTTATTTTAACCACTTTGTTTTCAAAACATCTTAATTTTGACTCATAGGAGTTGTATTGATAATAGGTAAAACCGAGGTTTCAATTACCATATTTTTATTAAAGGCTATTACCTCGGTTAACTCGTTTATAGTAAGTTAAGTTTACGTAGCATTGCGGTGTTTTCTTGTTATATCTCAAACGGATACCTAGTTAACAGGGCATTGCTTATTTGTTTTAATTGATCCTTGTATGCTACGCTACTTTGTTCACTAATTTGTTCTGTCGCATCAAAGATTTCATCAAGTTGTTTGTTTAAATCCGCAAATTGTATCCATTTTTCAAAATTCAATTCTAAGTCAGTAAAATGCGCTTTCGACAATTCGCCTTGATTATGGTCGTAAAAATAGACACTACCTTTGTTATCGAATAGCCAAAGGTCTCCTTGTCCATTTTGCCCGAAAATCCAAAAATTAGCAATCATTTCTACCGTGTAGTTGCTGTCCCAATAAGCAGGGGCTGAAAAATCTTTGTTTTCGTTAACAGCCTGTACACTATCGAATAAAGTGCATTCGGAAGAAATTTCAATAGTTTTAATCTGGGTAACTAGATCTATATATAGCTGTTCAAAAGGAAAATTTACTGTTTTTGGGAAATTCCTTGCTGGCTTTTTATTGGCTAGGATTTCATTCATAATATATTTTATTTCGTTAATTCTCATTTTTTCGAACTCATTTATATTTGAACAATGCTCAAATATAAGGTATTAATAGCGACGTTTTCTTGACTAGGAGGGGATTTTTATCTAGGTTATTTACATTGGATGGTGAGCTTGATTTGCCTGAACTGTAGACGGTTTCTTTTTTAAATTAATTAAGGAATTAGAAGATTTGCTTTTTTATTATCTTCGCATCATGTATCGTTTAGTAAAACCTATATTCTTCAAATTCGACCCTGAAAATGTTCATCATTTTGTGGTTAAGCGTCTTAAATGGTTCAATGATGTTTTTCCATTCGGGAAATCGGTATTAAGAGGTAGTTACGATGTCAGTTTTAAAGGTTTAGAGCGTGAAGTTTTCGGACTGAAGTTCAAAAATCCAGTTGGCCTGGCTGCGGGGTTTGATAAAAACGGTGAGTACGTTGAAGCTCTAAGCAATTTGGGCTTTGGCTTTATTGAGGTAGGAACAGTGACACCTTTGCCTCAGCCGGGTAATGATAAACCAAGGATGTTCCGTTTGCCCGAAGATGCAGCTTTGATTAACCGTATGGGTTTTAATAACAAAGGGGTAGATACCATGGCTGAGCGTTTACGCTTGCTAAAAGATAGACATCCGGAAATTATTGTTGGTGGCAATATCGGAAAGAATAAAAATACTCCAAACGAAGATGCGGTCTGTGATTACGTGAAATGTTTTGATAGACTGTTTGATGTCGTAGATTATTTTGTAGTCAACGTAAGTTCTCCAAATACGCCTGGTTTAAGAGCGTTACAAGAAAAAGAGCCTTTAATGGATCTTTTGAATACTTTGCAGAAACGTAATCGTAAAAACGATATTTCGAAACCTATTTTATTAAAGATTGCTCCAGATTTAACCAATGAACAATTGGATGATATTATCGAAATTGTGAAAGAAACTGGAATTGCCGGTGTAATAGCGACCAATACGACCATTGGTAGAGATGATTTGGGCTCCCCAGAGAAACTAAAAAGTGAAATGGGTGGCCTAAGTGGTAAGCCCTTGACTCAACGCTCTACGGCGGTTATTCGCTATCTTTCAGAAAAATCTAATAAAGCGTTTCCGATTATTGGAGTAGGAGGGATACACTCTGCGGCAGATGCAAAGGAAAAGTTAGAGGCCGGAGCTTCATTAGTACAGCTTTATACTGGTTTTATTTACGAAGGTCCCGGCCTAATTAAACGTATTTGCCAAGCTTTAACTTAGCTTTCTTCTCCTTCTAGGTAATCTTTTAAGCTGGTGTGTAAAATATGATTCCAGCCCTCGCTAAAGCTTTCTTTTGTGAAGTCTGGACTGCCTTCTTCTAAGGTATGGATATCGGAATGTGTAAGCCTAACGATAGTTTTGTCGCCCTTGTCCATTAATTGCCAACAAACCACAGAATTACCTGGGTAGTTGTCGTAACGCCAAGTATGCGCTAATTTTTCATTTTCGGCCACTTCTGTGATTTCACATAAGTGTAGGTATTGCGGACCATCATCTGGACCGCCCATAAAATCAAATTTAAAACCAATTTTAGGTTCAAATTTTTCGATGTCGAAATACCATTGATTCATTTCGCTGGTATCCGTTAATGCACTCCATACTTTACTTACTGGAGCATTAAAGGTTCGTTCTACTAAGATGCTTTCTTTTTTCATTCGCTTATCGATTTTAGATTTATCTATTTATTGAATTATTTAATGAACAACTGAGCTGCAGTTTTGATTGTATTATTTACAGTTGGTTAGGTAAAGACTTGTATATTTATTTCGCTTGGTTACAAAAAAAACTAAATAGTCATACATGCGATTAATTCTTTCTGTTTGCCTTTTTATGGCGTTTACATCGTGTCGAAGTGATGCCGACAAAATTTTGTTGCGCTTAAAATATACCAAAGGTGATGTGTATACAATTAGGTTTCAGCGCTACAGTACGCTTTCTGAAAGTAAAAAGGTGCTTTCTAATGAAGTAATTACCATGCGATATAGAGTAAATGCTGTTACTAATGATACAATAGCACTTATTTGTAAAATTGATGGTATGAAATATAGAACTGCTAGCGAGCATGTAATTATTGATGAGGATTATTACTCTTCTGATGAAGACGAGGCGGATATGACATTGAAACAAAAAAAGGTTCATGATCTTTTTAAAGACATTAAAAACTTAGAATTCAGTCTCAAAATTAATAATAGAGGTGAAGTCGTTCAGCCTTACACACTTCCAAATAAAACAATAATAGCGCAACCTTTTTCGCCCATTGATTATAAGATTTGCCAGATTGTGTTTCCTGAAAAGCCGGTTTTGATTGGGCAGACGTGGGAAAACATAGATTCTGTTGGGTATATTGATGGAAAAAAGACTACCTATTTGGAGATTGAAAGTTTAGATAATTCTGTTATAAAAATTGGTGTGAAAGGCTCGATAGAGATTGCAAAGCGAAAACATATGAACTTTACCGGTAGTTACACCATAGATAAAAAAAGTAAAAAATTGATTGCTGCGAAGCTGTTTTTTGATACTCGGTTTTTCATGCGTGACGGCATTATTAGTATTGATATAAAAGCTGCTGATCTAGTTTCATTTCCTGTAGGTTAGCAAATTTTTCAATTCTTATTTGGAATTGTTCTAAATAGTTAGATATTTGCGATATCAGCTTTATAAAAGATATGTGCAAGAAAACGATGATTGCTAATTCGGGAGAAACACAGATTACGCAATGTAATAACTGTAAAATGATTAATGTATGGAAGCCTGGCCTTTTGTTGAGTTTCTCATTTAATCAATTCTATGAGTTTACAGAAGTAGCTAAGCAACTTAATTTTGATCAGTTTTTTGAATACAGTCCGGATGGAAATAGAGTGGTGATTTTATCAACACCTTTCCCGGGTATCTGTTTGAAATTTAGTAGGGCAGAACTGCACGATTTTGTACATGCTATTGATGAAGCTATGTATATGCACAAAGTTTACGAGCTAGTGCATCATTAGATTTTTGTTTATTTGGTTGTAAACAAAAAAAAGCCCCGAATCGGGGCTTTTTAATTTTTTGTAAATCTAAAAAGATTATTTAGCTAAAGATGCTAATACCGCATTGTTTTTTGCTAATTGATCTTTAGTAGATTGTTGAGAACGGCTACCTAATTCTAGGTTAGTCGCCAATTTCAAATTTTTCACTTCTAAACGAGAAACAGTTTTATTGTATCTGTCTTTTCTTTTTAATCTGGTAACTGCCATGATAATAAGCTTTATTTCTTTTTAAATATTTTAACTTGAGGTCGAGAGCGGATTCGAACCGCTGTACAAGGTTTTGCAGACCTCTGCCTAGCCACTCGGCCACTCGACCCTTATTTTCAAGGTTGCAAAAATAACAATTAAAAGTAAGCTTGCAAATTATATCGCTTAAAATGTTTAATTATTTTTATGTTCTTGGTTCAATTGTTTATTAGTTCATTGGTTTCTTGGAGGTTATGTGTAAACTGGCAATTTTTACTGGCGACTGATTTCGCTACAGAAAATAGCTGCAGACACCGCTACGTTTAAAGATTCAGCTTCACCGAATCGAGGTATGGTGACCGGAAAAGTTATTTTTTTAATCAATTCTTCGCTAATTCCATGGCCTTCGTTTCCCAATAAGATTAGGCCCTGCTTGTCCCATTTCGTTGTATAAATGTCTGCTCCATTCAGTAGCGCTCCATAAATTGGGAGTTTAGTTTTTGTTAAAAAATTAGCTAACGATGTATACTGAATATTTACCCTGCATAAAGAGCCCATGGTAGATTGAACGGTTTTGGGGTTATACGCTTCCACAGTATTTTCAGAACAAATAATGTTTTTGATACCAAACCAATCTGCAGTTCTAATGATTGTTCCGAAATTGCCTGGGTCTTGTACATCGTCCAACACTAAAGAAAACTGATTGGCCAAGGCGTTTACATCAATATCTTTTTGTTTGGGAATGTGTACTAAAGCCAAGATACTTTGTGGGGTCTGTAGTGTACTTATCTTTTGTAACTCAGTTTCTGTTACTTCAAATAAACTTATATTTGCATTAGCTTTAGGTAAGGTGCCTGATATTTTTGAAGTGTAATAAATACTATGTAGCTGGTAATCAGAATTTAAAAATTCTACAATAGATTTTATACCTTCAATAATAAAAATTCCGTTTTCTTTACGGTACTTTTTTTGATGGAGCGATTTAATAAAACTGATCTGAGATTTTGAAAGCATATAAAAACTACAATAAACAGGACATTCAACTTCTTGCAATATTACTATTTATTCTTGTTTTTATAGCAGGTTGCGCTTCAACAAAATATATTGAAGACTATCAAGCCATTGTTAAAGAGGTAGAAATAGACAGTATTGATAAGGCTTATAAAGAATCAGCTTACTTGTACGTGCAAAAAGATATTAAGCCTACAGAGGGGCTAGGTATAGGTGTGGGCATCTATAATATCTTTAATACTAAAGATGGTAAGTATAGAAAAACTAACATTAAACCATTGGGCACTCCACCGCCTATTTTAGACAGTACACTGGTAGAAATTTCTCGTACACAAATCGAAAAATTTTTAAAGAGCAAAGGCTTCTTCAATGCAGAAGTGAAGTCTGAGATTCAAGTGAAGAACAAAAAAGCGAAATTGATTTTCACCGCTAGTACTGGAAAACCCTTCATGGTGAATAAACTTACGAATGAAATACCGGATGAAGCTGTGAAATCTCTTTATTTAAGTTCTAAGGCCGAGTTCTCTCATTTAAGTGAAGGCATGCAGTACGATGAAGATTCATTGTCTAACGAGCGGGAAGAAATCTATAAATTGATGCGTAAAAATGGTTATTATGATTTCGTTAGGCCTTATGTAAAATTTACTCCAGATTCTAACCAAAATAACAATAAAGTAAAGGTTAAACTGATCATAGACAACCCCATCGATAGTACAGAAAAACACAAGGTTTACAGGATAGGCGAAACCAATATCATTATAGCGCCAAGTACCGATGGCTTCACAGACTCCATCACCTTGAACAAAAGGAGTTTTGGTGGAATTCGTTTTACCGATTTATCTGGTAAATTTAGAAGGAATCCTATTACTCGCTATGATTTTATTAAACGTGGAGAGAAATACAATATCGACAATGAAGCGTTGACTTACGACAGACTTTATGAGTTGAATATTTTTAAAAACGTTAAAATCGAATATTTAAAAAATAAGGACACCGCCGATGTTCTAGATCCCATCATTTTACTGATTCCCCAAAAGAGGATGAGTAATAGGATAGAGGGAGAAATACCTTTTAATAATGCTACAGTCGGTTTTACTTTAAGTAATACCTACACCAATAACAATTTTCTAAGAGGTGGCGAGCGATTCCAAGTGCAGATAAAAGGCGGTCTTCAATCTAGATTTATAGATGGAAAATCTATTTTTTCAGATATTTATCAGCGGGATTTCTCGGTTGGCGCTAGTTTAACTGTGCCTCGTTTAATGGTACCTTTTCGTATACCCATGATGGGTAAAAATGGAATTCCTTACACTACATTTTCCAGTAGTTATCTATATGCATTGCAGAAAGATATTACCATTCGTAGAATTTTTATCAATTCGATCAGCTACGATTGGGTAGAAACCAAATCCAAATTACACTCTTTTACGCCTCTTAACTTTGAATATCGTTTTGGCAGCGTGCTTATTGATACCTTGGATAAAACAAATTTGGCGAGGTACTTGGCTAATAAGCAACTTATTGAACAAAACTCCTACAATATTACGCTCCTTGGACGAAAGGATTTTACCTTGGGAATGAAATATGCCTATTCGTTAAATGCAGATAAGTTGTTGCAAAATAGAAGCTTTATCTATTTTAGGGGTAACATTGATATTGCAGGTAATATGCTGCAAGGCTTGTCTAAATTAATGGGTAACGATCATAATCCTTCTCAGAATGACTTTGGAACAGTATTCGGACTTCCTTTTAACCAGTATGTTAGGCCAGAGGTGGACATTAGGTGGTATAAAAGCTTAGGTGCTGAATCGCAGTTAGTGACTAGGATTAATGCAGGTGTGGGTTATGCCTATGGTAACTCTAAATCTATGCCATTTGAGAAGTTATTTTACGCAGGCGGTTCTAGTGGAATTAGAGCATGGCAAGCGAGAACTTTGGGGCCAGGTAACTACAATCGTGAGGTGATTACCAGTCCAGAAGCAAGGTCTGCTTCTTTCGGTATTGATCAGCTCGGTCAGATGCGTATAGAGGCTAATCTAGAATACCGATTTTTGTTAGCTAGCAAATTTTTTGGAGGTAAGTTAAACGGAGCTGCGTTTTTAGATGGAGGTAACATATGGAACATTTCACCAAGTAATCCGCAACCTTTGACTTACTTTAAGTTCGATAAACTTGGCGAGCAAATTGCCTTGGGTACGGGATTAGGCTTTAGATATGACGTGCAGTTTTTTGTCTTCCGCTTTGATATTGGTTTGAAACTGAAAGATCCGCAGTTTGTTGGTGATGAACAATGGGTGATCACGAAATTTATTAACGGCGGAAAGAGCTTTAAAGCAAATTATGAAATAACGCACAGCCCTGACCGCTATCGTTTCTTGCAATACAATTTTGGCATTGGAATGCCTTTTTAGAGTGGTCAGGTATTAGGTGTCAGGTATCAGTTCACAGTTTCCAAGACAATTAACCGATTAACCAATTTCAACAATTAACCCAATTAAACCAGATTTTTCAGGTAATCGAATATCGTTTCAAAATAGGTTGAGATGTTCAAGCCATTGCTATAACTAAAGAAAAAGAAGATTAAAAATATTACTACAGCCATGTAAATGAATTTTTTGAAAGCGAAGGCTAGTAATATAACTACCAAAGGAATGATGATAAAGAAAATCCTACTGATAGTAATCGGATTTAAATCGCCATCTTTTTTATAGACATATAACAGTTTACTATGCGTACCGTTATCATTTGCATGTTTAATGTAAACAAAAGTGGATTTATCGATAGGGAGCGGTAAAATGGCGATACCATCTTTAAAGGTCAGCTGTTGAGTAAACCCGCTCACACTAAAGGTATATGTGCCATTGATTGCTTCCAAAGGATGCTCTAAACTGTCGGTAGCTATGATGGCTATTTTGCTATTTTTAAGTAAGCTTTCTTTAACTATAAAATTATTAATGCCAGTTGTTTGAGCGAAATTTTCAGTCGATGAAAATAATAGGCAGATGAAAATGATAAATCTCATTTATTCTAAAGATCTTTTATTGTAAATTAAATAGCCAATGTGCAAGAGTACCCCATGTCTTCTCTTTGCTTCATCATATAAGTTATAACTTAAACTAATTGGCCCTACTGGAGATTGATAAACTAAGCCTGCTGTGCCTGCATAATGCCATTTGCTTAACGTCTTCTCAAAACCTACGTCCTGTAGCCCAATTTTCTTAAATGCTTGATAGGGTAAAAATACGTAACCTTCTACACGAAAGTCAAGTTTTCTTTGAATATTAAAAATATTTTTGATTCCACCAGCGGCATAATTAAAGGCTCTAAAATTTTCAAGAAAAATAGAACGGCTATCTTGAAGCGGATAAAATGCTGGAGCAGCCAATAAAGTGGTGTAATAATTATTATACAAAGGTTGATTTGAAGCTACCACCTCCGCTAAATAACCTAAAGTGTAATTTTTAGTTTGAAGGAAGTAGTTCTCATAACTGAATTTAGCATGTATCCACTGTCTAAAGTTTCTACTTAATGCAGGTGTCATGCTAGTCCCCAAAATGTTGGCTTGAATATTTCCGGGAAGGTAGTTCTCTTTTCCAGTGGTATAGTTGATACTTAAAAAGATGTTTTGCCCATTGGTAGCATATTGCTTTCTATTTAGCGAATTCTTTTCAAAAGTCAGGCTTGTTCTAAATCCATTGAATACAGTCCGATCAAGCAAATCACCGACTATGAAAGTGCCTGTCGGACTATAATTATCGCTGTTATTGATAAATGCAGCATTCAGTATGATCCTGGCATTTCGATTAAGAGGGAAGCCAAATTTTAAATCAATTTTTCTATCTGCTTGGTCAATATAGGTGGGCGAAGGATTCTCAACAAAAATCTTACTGGTATTATAGAAGTTCCAGTGGTTGTAGGTAAGTTCTGCTCCTAAGAATAATGGCAATTTACTAGGGAAATCTATTCTCCCTCCTAATTGTGCAGATTCGTAAAAGCGTCCTGAATAAAAGTTGGAAGCAAATGTATACGCTCTTCTATTAAGATAGTTATATTGTACGCCTAGAAAAACATTGCTAATTGGACGAGTAGATATATTGCCTCCAAAATCTATCTTTATACTTTTTTTGGGTTGCGCTATAATTTGGAAATTGTAACTGTCGGTTAACGCATCATAACTGATTTTTGGATAGATCGCTTCAAAAACTTCGTCTGCAACTAACTTATAGTATCCTTTTTTTATATCGTTTAAATCGAAGGTTTCACTATTACTTTTGAAGAGACGCTCCACATATTTACGCTGTTGAGCATTTACGCCAGTTACTGAAACACTATTAAAAATCAGCTCCGCTTTTTTATTGTTGAAGCTATTCCTTTTGTTTGCCAGCTCATCTGCCGAGACCCGCCTGTGTATCCTAGCTTTGATTTTTTCCATGTCAGCAATAGTGGCATCATAGCCATGTTTAATCAGTTCTGCTACTGGTAAAAAGTTGGTCGCACTAAAATTAGCTAGATTTGGCTCAATATAGATCCCATTTTCGCCCACCAACGTAGAATCCGATTTAGCTAAGAACATGTAAACTAAAAATCTGTTGAGCAGCCTGTCATCGTCTTTTGGGTATTCGTTAAATGTTTTGGACGACACATTAGCTCCAATAATAAAATCGGGCTTAAATTCGCTCTTCATCACATCCGCTGGAAAGTTATTATAAATTCCGCCATCAAACACAAACTTCTCATCTAATTTTATTGGTCGATAGATAAGCGGAACGGTCATGCTTGCTCTTACGGCTTCTGTTAAGCTTCCTTTGCCGACCACAATGCTTTGCTGTGATAAAATATCTGAAGCCATACATCGAAATGGTACAAGCAGGTGATCGAAATTATCTTTTGCGGCAGCAGATGCCTGTGAGAAAAGCTCTAGCAATGCGAAATTGAGCGGGATATCGTTAACTAGATTGGGACGAAAACTCAATCTTAGACTGGTATCTATGGCCATTTTTGCAGTTAGGATGGAAGGATTTGGTGTAGATTTCTGAAAGTAAAAACTATAATCACTACGGTATCGTCCGCTTACCCAATTTTGGAACTCATTGCTCATTGCAATTTTTTCGATTTGGGTGGGAGAATAGCCAGCTGCATACATTGCACCAACTATTGCACCCATAGAAGTTCCGGTAATGTAATCGATTGGAATGTTATTTTCTTCCAACGCTTTCAGCGTGCCAATATGCGCCAAGCCCTTTGCTCCACCACCACTAAAAACTATCCCAACTTTTTGTGCACTAAGCTGGAATGTAATAGATATTAGCGATATGATAAGTAAACTTTTACGGAGCATGCTCTATAAAAGTATCGATTTTATTTGAGTTTTAAATCGGTATAATTTGCTAATTGAGGATAAAAATGGAATAAGTTAAATAAGTTGCAAAGCTTACCCACATCAAATAGGGTAGAAATAACCATCCTGCCAACTGATCAAATCGATAAAAAATAAAGGCATTCATAAGGATGAGCAGCAGCAGTATAACGATCTCTATCAATGCGAAACCTATTTGATGTAAGCCAAAAAAAATGTACGACCACATTAAGTTGAAAACGAGCTGTACAATATAGATCATCACTGCCCAGTGGAACCACTCCATTGTTTTGCGTTTTTTCCACACTCTAAATGATGCTATTCCCATTAAAATATAAAGTGTTGTCCACACGGGAGCAAATACCCAGCTGGGTGGATTAAACGATGGTTTATTGATCGTAGTGTACCAAGTTTTAACAGATTCCATGGTAAACATGCTGCCTAAAAGCCCAATAGATAATGGAATGGCAAGGCAAATAAGAAGTGGCAATGCATTTGAAAAAATACTTTTCTTCATTTTTGTTGATTACCCTAGTTTAACAATGATTTTTAAAAAGTGTTGAGGTCTAAGATGAAAATCATTAGTCATAGAAAAATTAGCTTTTCTTAACCTTCTTTTTCCCAAAGCTCCATGGGCAATGCTTACACTTATTTTTGCAGCAGTGACCACGTTTTAGATGATATGCTTGGGTAAATACCATCAGTCCATCTTCGTTGAAATAGAAATCTTCGCCTTCTTTCATTGGTTAATGACTAAATGAGTAAATGATGGAATTTAAAATGTGATATTAGTTTAAAATCTTAACAACCAACTGGTCTTTAAAGTGCGCTTGTAACTGTTTTCCATCTCCGTGCAAAGTCCATATCTCTTTGGGTTGCACTTCCGCTATGGTTTTAATAATGCCTTCCCAATCTACATGGTCAGAAATATAAAGGTGCAAGCCATTGCCTTGCTGTAGGTATTTCCATCCGGTGGCGAAAACCCTAACCACGTTTATAGCTCTAATGTAACTATTGAATACCATTGGTGGGACTAAATAAATGTTGCCTTCCAATTGTTGCTTCATGATTTTTCTATCATAAATTTGATAACTGCCCAAAGAAACACCTTGTTGCTCATAAATATTTACAAAAGGCATGATGTTATGGTGTACTAAAATCTTCTTATCTGGGCAGTATTTGCTGATTAAAGAAATTAGCCGTTGGCTTTTACCTAGGGCGTAAGCGCCTAACATGATGTTGCTAGTAACTGTATTTAGCTTTTTAATTTCTTCTTCGGCATAAGGATGTTTTACCTCTGGGTCAGCAAAAGTAGTTTCGGTAATTAGCACATCAGCCTTTATAAATTCAATCGGCTCGCAAGTATGATCTGCTTCTACTTTATAATCCCCTGTGTATAGGTAGCGAACGTTTTGGTACTCCATTAAAATCATCGCAGAGCCTAATATATGTCCAGCAGGATAGAAGCTTAGTTTCACACCATTAATGGCAAATGTTTCTTGATACGCTTTGATTTCGAAATTCGCCGCGGCAAATTTTTTATAACGATGCTGCATGAAGAGTTGTGTTGCCTTTGTGCAGTAAACGTTTTCATTTCCGCTTACGGCATGGTCGCCGTGTGCATGAGAAATTACCGCATCGACTACTGGCTCCTGAGGGTCTAAGTAAAAATTACCATAGCGGCAATATAACCCAGTTTTGGTTAGTGTAATAAAGTCTTGGAGTATTGAATTAGTCATTTGATTTGAGGTACAATAGTTGATTAGTTTACAGTAGGCTATAATGAAAATGAATTTTTATTGGAATGCAAATTATTCGATCATTCGAAATTTATCATTCGGTCATTTTTAAAAATTGCTCGTGTAAATCTAAAACTTGCAAAATAATGGATCTATTTTCATTATTTTCAATAAAATAGTCAGCCAGTTTGAGTTTTTGCCTATCGGTGAATTGTTTATCCATTCGGGCAAGTACCTGCTGTTCAGTTACGTTATCCCTTTGCGTTACCCTAGCAATTTTTAAAGTATGGGCTGCGGTTACCAGAATGTTCCTGTCGCACATTTCATAAGAGCCACTTTCAAATAATAATGCGGCTTCTTTTAATGAATAGGGCAGATGTTTTGGTAGATCAGCATCCCATTCGTCAAAAGCTCTAAAGACAGCCGGATGAACAAGGGCATTGAGTTTATTCAGTTCCTTATCATTGCTAAATACGATCTTAGCGATGTGTTTATTGTTGAGTGTGCCGTTATCAAAATAACTTTCTGCACCAAACGTATCCTTAATTCCTTCAACTAAGATAACATCACTTGTCATGAGTTGCTTGGCTACCGTATCTGCATAAAAAACGGGGACACCTAGAGTTTCAAACACCTTGCAGATCGTAGTTTTTCCACTACCAATGCCGCCTGTTATTCCAATTTTTAACATTATTTTTCTATGATAAAATCTACACTGCTTGGTGTAATGCTAACTAGTTTAGAAAACTCGGGTAGTTTAGTGATCTTTACTGAAAGCTTGTTGTGCTGTAAAACCTTCCACTCGTTCAAATTTATGGCGGCTTTTAATTGATCCTCGTTAGTTTTAGCATAATTGGAGAGTGCCACTAGCAAAACTATCTTCACTTTTTTAGGATAAAGTTTCACATCGTAGTATTCTTTGTTATTGAGAATGCTCAGTGGTACCTCAATCGTCTTTTCAGTAAATTCATCTACGGGTACTTTTACGCCCACGTTGGCTGGATAAATACTCACGTTACTGATCGGATTCTTCAATATATTTACCCTAACATCTACATTTTTGTTAATGTCGCCTAATTTTAAACTGTCTGTATGCCAAACATGGATTTTCTCCAATTCTTCCTGCGGACCAGAGATATTTACGTAAGAAGGAGTTAGCTTGATTTCGTCTGAAATACCAAATTGAGGTGCAAAAGTTAAGTTCGAAATCAATTTTAAGGGTACTCGTTTATTGGTTCGTCTAGAAAAGTCGAAATATAAGGTGTCTGGTTTAATGGAAATTACTTTTTGAGAGGTTTCAAGTTGACGGTTAACTTGGTCTAGCTGTTCTGAGAAAACCACGTAACTTCTGGTGTTTAATTTCTGTAGACTCACCGTAATTGAAGGAGGTTTTATTCTTAGGCGAGCAAACAAAAGTTGCCAGCCTGTACCTTCTACTTTCAGATCAACCGTATCAGGTTGTAGTGCTTTAAATGCCTTTCCCTGAGGCTCGTCTTTATATAACAGTTCGGTTTGTACATTGTATGGATATTTTTTGTTGAGTGCTAAAAATAACCAAGCACCTACAGCGCAGAGCACACAAATTAATATTGCTCCAAAGCGTTTTTGTTCTAACCTAGTTAGTTTTATAAAGGGCATGAAGTAAAATTACAATAAAAAAGCCACTCCAAATAAATTGAAATGGCTTTAACATATAAATTTTTAAACTACGCCTTTGGAGCAGCAGCTTTTGTAGCATCTAGAGAGATTGCAGATTTGTCGAAACGGATTTTACCACCACCTTCTGTCTCAATAAGAAAAGTAGTCTCTGCGGCACCTACAATTTTCCCATGGATACCTGCGGTAGTTACAATTTTGTCGCCCACTTTAAGCTCTTCCACTAATTTCTTGTGGTCTTTAGCTTTTTTCATTTGTGGTCTTATCATAAAAAAATACATGACCACAGCCATCAAACCAAACATAATTAACGTTTGTGTTCCTTGGCCTCCTGCTTGTAAAATTACTGTTGATATCATTTTTTGAATTGTGTTATTTTAAATTGTGTGATTGTCTATCGTTGATAGTTGTTCTTTCTAGAAAGTGTTTATGAGTCCGTAGTTCATTTGGAATTTTAAGTTAGCAATTTTCCTAATCCCTAACTGCTATTTCTCCTTGACGTCGCCTACTAGATGAAGTTGTTCAAAAGCTGGGTTTGCGTTAGAAGTAATGGTGACTACCTTATCTTGCAAGCCTAATTTACCTGCACTATCAAAAGTTACTTTAATTTCGCCACTATCTCCAGGCCTAATTGGCGATGTAGGGTATTCTGGTTGTGTACAACCGCAAGTGGCTGTAGCATTGGTGATAATTAAAGGAGTTTTGCCAGTGTTTTTAAACTTAAAAGTATAAGTTACTTTTTCACCTTGTTTAATCTCGCCAAACTCATAAACTGCCTTTTCAATTTGCACTTTAGGTGCATCAGCTTCTGCAATTACTGGGGTTGCTGCAGATGTGCCATCTGTTGCAACCGCTTTTTCTTCATTAGTTTTGTTTTGACAGGCGACAAACGTAGCAGCACAAATAGCAATTAAGAAAAGTTTTTTCATCGTGTTGTTCTTGAAATGTTATAAAGTTAGAAAGTTGAAATGTTGTAAGTTAAGGAACATGATCGTTTTCCTACCTACGCATTCAATCATTTTTCAACTTAATCATTTAATTATTCTTCTATCAGTCCTCTACCTATTTTTTTAATACTGTTGTTTTTCTTCAGATCGTTTAAAATCTTGTCTAAGATACCATTTATAAAAGTATTACTTTTCGGCGTACTGTAATCTTTTGATAATTCTAAATATTCGTTAATGGTTACTTTAACGGGAATAGAAGGGAAGTTCATCATTTCACAGATAGCCATTTTCATTAGAATAGTATCCATTAATGCAATACGTTCCGATTCCCAGTTTTTGGTTCGCTCGGCAATTAACGCTTGGTATTTATCATCATTTTTAAGTGTATAAACAAAAAGGTCTTGAACAAATGCACTGTCCTCTTTCCAATCGGCACTAATTGGGGTGAGCTTATTTTCTAAAGGATTCTCTGATTCGAAGCTTTTTAGCGTTTTGGCAATCATCCCTTGCATTACTTCGCGGTCTACTGGCCAGTTGATAAATTTATCCTCAAAAGCTTGTATTACGTTTACATTTTTCAACAACATCTTGCGGAAGATAAACTTTATAATCTCTTTTGAGCTTTCTAAGGTTTCTTCAAAATCTTCTGCTAAATAAGCTTGGTATTCTTTACTCTCTTTAAGTTTATTGAATATCGCTTTAACCAATTCCGGATCAGAAAACCAGTTGATTTGGTATTTGTTCACTGAAGCCACATATGCTGGATTGTGCTTTAAAGTGATCACAAACTTGTTGTTTAGTAATTTTTGATTTGGATTTAAATCTTCGGCGCTTGGCAAATGCTTATTTGCTCTTTCTATGGCGTCGTTGGCGGTGTACTCCGTAACATCTGCAATAAGTGCCAACATCGAAATGTACATTTGATTTACTTCATCAATGCTGTTCATTAAGATTTTCTGACTACTTACAGTGTCTTTCTTTTCAGTGGTGTGCCAAGCAAAGATATTTTGCATGGCTTTAATTCTTAGGTGCCTTCTGTTTAACATGAATGTAAGAACGATACGGTTTTAACCGCGTTGTTATGTATAATTAATTAATATGACGATTTGATTTTCTTTATATCTTCGATCCGCTTTTCAGCGATTCGTGATGCGGCTAAATTAGTGGGTATTTTTTCTGCTTTTGATAGTTTGATTACTTCTCTAGTGGCGTCATAGATGTTTTCAGTAAGTTGGATGGTTCTTTTTTTACCAAATCCGGTTAACTCAGAGTAACAACTGATAATGCCTCCAGCATTGATTAAATAATCAGGGGCATATAAAATGCCTTTATCTTGTAAAATTTGGCCATGAACTTTTTCATCTGCTAGCTGATTATTCGCAGAACCTGCAATAATTGCAAATTTCATGGTTTTTAAAGTTTTGTCGTTGATGGTTGCACCTAAGGCGCAAGGTGCATAAATATCTGCACCAATATTAAAGATTTTATCTGCTTCAATTGCTTTCGCTTTGTATTTGCGGGCAATCATTCGCATGCTCTCTTCATTAATATCGGTTACATAGACTTCAACATTGTCGTTTCTTAGTAGCTCGACCAAGTGTTCGCCAACGTTGCCTGTGCCTTGAACTACTACCGAGCGACCTGCTAATTCATCTGTTCCGAATACTTCCTTAACACAAGCTTTGATACCTAAGTAAACTCCTTTAGCTGTGTATGGCGCGGGATTTCCAGCACCACCTAAGGATTCTGGTACGCCAGTAACATGTTGTGTTTCCATGCGGATGTATTCCATATCCCGTACAGTTGTACCCACGTCTTCTCCAGCAATAAATTCTCCGTTTAAGTTTTTAACGAAACGACCAAAACTGCGCATCAAAGCTTCAGATTTTTGTCTTCTAGAATCACCAATAATTACCGCTGTACCACCACCTACATTTAAACCCGCAATAGCTGCTTTGTAGGTCATTCCTTTAGATAAACGTAAAACATCTTCTAGGGCTTCGGCTTCCGAATTGTAGTTCCACATTCTAACTCCGCCCAAAGCAGGTCCTAATGTTGTATCATGAATAGCAATAATCGCTTTCAGTCCAGTATCGGGATCATTACAAAAAACCACTTTTTTGTGGCCAGATTGGCTTAATTGCTCTAAGATAGAATGATTAGACGAACTGATTACCGACATACAAATAACGTTGAAACGTACGCTGCAAAACTAACACAAAAAAACCATTAAATCTAAGTGTATTTTAAATAAGTGGTCAGGTAACAGTCGACAGGTGTCAGGTAAGAGTTTTCATTTCGCATTTTTCAAACAATTAACCAATTTCAACTATTAACAATTAACCAAACAATCAACCAAAAGCTTAACTTTGCCCTGCAATGAAACACTTATTTTTCCTTAACAAATATTTTATAAAGTATAAATGGAGGGTAATCCCTGGTGTTTTATTTGTAGTGATCTCTAATATTTTTGGGGTGGTGCCTGCTCAGGTAATCGGTCACGCATTTAACTTGATTACCGAAAATATCGCCATTTATAGGCTGTATAATGGATTCGATAGGCAAGAGATTGTGTATGATATTTTTGGTTACAGTTTGTTGTTTTTTGGTGCACTGATTTTGTTTCTCTATTTATTGAGAGGCCTATTTCTGTTCTTTATGCGTCAAACCATCATCCTCATGTCTCGGCATATAGAATTTGATATGAAAAATGAGATTTATGCACATTACCAAAAGTTGAGTTTAAGTTTCTATAGAAAAAACAATACTGGAGATTTAATGAACCGAGCAACGGAGGATGTGAACAGAGTGCGGATGTATGTTGGCCCGGCAATTATGTATGCCATTAATACTACAGTGCTTTTCTGCCTAGTGATCTATTTAATGTTTTCGGTGAACAGCACGCTGGCAATCTATGCTTTGTTGCCGTTGCCTATTTTGGTAGTTGCTATCTATTATGTAAATACGATCATCAATAGAAAAAGCGAAAAGATTCAAGAGCAGTTATCTCGATTGTCATCTTTTGTTCAGGAACGTTTCTCCGGAATTAGAGTAATGAAATCTTATGTAAGAGAGGCCCATGCACAAGAAATTTTTGCGGTGGAGAGTAATGCTTACAAAAGAAATTCGATGGGCTTGGTTAAAGTACAGGCTTTTTTTTACCCAACGATGCTGTTGATGGTAGGAGTAAGTACAATTCTAACCATATATATCGGCGGCGAACAAGTAATTAATGGAGCAATTACTCCTGGAAATATTGCAGAATTTATCGTGTATGTAAACCAACTTACCTTCCCCGTAACGATGTTGGGTTGGGTGACTACGCTGATACAACGTGCCGCAGCTTCTCAAAAGCGCATCAATGAATTTTTACATTTACAGCCAGATATTAATTCTGGTAGTACAGAGATCTCATTGGATGGAAACATTGCTTTTAAGAATGTAAGTTTTACTTACCCTGATACTGGCATTGAAGCAATTAAAGAAATTAGTTTTGAAGTCAAACAAGGCCAGTTTTTGGCCATTATCGGTAAGACTGGTTCAGGGAAATCTACTTTGGCTAACTTGTTGATGAGAATGTATGATACTACTTCTGGAGAGATTCTCATTGATGGCAAACCACTACAGGCCATAGCTTTGCAAGCCTACCGCTCTCAAATTGGTTTTGTACCACAGGAGGTATTTCTGTTTTCGGATACGATAAAAAATAACATTGCTTTTGGTTTAGACACCGTTACTGATACCCAAATAGAACAGGCAGCTAAAGATGCGGCGGTGTACCATAATATCGTAGGTTTCGATCAGCAATTTGAAACGATGTTGGGTGAACGTGGAATTACTTTGTCTGGCGGTCAAAAGCAACGTGTGTCTATAGCTAGAGCACTAATTAAAGAGCCGCAAATGCTAGTATTTGATGATTGTCTTTCTGCAGTGGATACTAAAACGGAAGAAGAAATTCTTAGTAACCTCGGTAGATTAATGCAGGGACGGACCAGCGTGCTCATCGCGCATCGCATTTCTACCATTAAAAATGCTGATAAAATTTTAGTGCTAGATGAAGGTCGGATTATTGAAGAAGGTACGCACGAGGAGCTGTTAAAGCAAAATGGTGCATATTACGAGCTTTATCAAAATCAACTTTTGGAAGAGGAAAATTTATAAGATATCAAAAAACTCAATAATTACCGTCATTTCTATTTTGAAAATTGGAAATTATTACATTATATTTACCCCAACCAAAACCACTACACACGATAAAAAAAATGGGAGATTTCGACAACAAAGAGAGAGAAGAGGTTTTTTCGAAGAAAGTAAGAGCAGGTAAACGTACTTATTTTTTTGATGTAAAAGCAACACGTTCAGGTGATTATTACCTTACGTTAACGGAGAGTAAGAAAAGATTAGAAGATGGCGTTTTTGTAAAACATAAAATTTTCTTGTACAAAGAAGATTTCGAAAAGTTTACAGAAGGTTTAACCGAAACTGTTGAGTATATCAAGTCTCGTCAAGATGTGGTTGAAAAACGTTATGAATACTCTGAAAACACGGAATATGCAGCTAAGTCTGGTGATGATTTCACTTTCTAAGCTTTAAAAACATTGATGATATGATCCTTCCCAATTTGGGAGGGATTTTTTATTTAGGGATAATTTGTTTTTTATCTGTAGTAATTAGCCAATCAGCTAATTTATTTGATACTTCCCAGAACTGCGGAAATTAAGGTCAATAAGTAAAGGCCAATAAAGATAAGCGCTAGTATACCGAAGTATTTAAAAAGCGACTTTAATTTAGCAATACCCTCATCTAAGCTGTTTTGTTCACCATAAAGTACACCATGTTTAGCTTTAGTCGCATAACGTACCATCAAAAGACTAGGGAAGAAAATAGCAAGACCGTAGATCAGAAAAACAATGCTAAAGGTAGTACCGTCCATGGCGCCAAGTTGCCCTAACATTTTTGCCATTTCCGGGTTGCTACTAATCGTAGGTCCAATTGTTAAGGCTGCCATGAGCATAAATGCCGAAATTACAAAACCAACAATTCCCAAGAATTTTGCCCATTTAGCCATGTCATAGAAATAACTACGCATATCTTCTGTAACAATTAACTGCGGATTTTTTTGGTTCTCTAATTCTTCAAATTGTACTTGCTCTTCCATTTTTTAATAATCTGAATGCTAAGCTAGGGATTTTATTTAATAGTCCGAAGTGCGAAGAAAATTAGCTATACGAGATAGCCATAACTCTACAATCTTTAAACAATTAACAACAATCAATCAATAAAACAATTTTCCCTAAACCCTAAACTTTCCAATATTTCCACGTTTCAACAATGAAACATTTACGTATCTTTGCGCCTTGATTTTGGATTGCTACTGATAATCTAAAATCGTAAATCTAAAATCTTAAATATAATGGCATTACAATGTGGTATAGTAGGTTTACCAAATGTGGGAAAATCGACTTTATTTAACTGTTTATCTAACGCGAAAGCGCAATCTGCTAACTTTCCTTTCTGTACAATAGAGCCAAACGTGGGCGTAATTACTGTTCCAGATGATCGGTTAAATAAACTAACGGAATTGGTAAAACCTCAACGTGTAGTTCCAAACACCATCGAGATTGTAGATATTGCGGGTCTAGTAAAAGGGGCATCGAAAGGAGAGGGCTTAGGAAACCAGTTTTTAGGTAATATTAGAGCTACTAATGCTATCATACACGTATTACGTTGTTTTGATGATGGAAATATCATACACGTAGATGGTTCTGTAGATCCTATCCGTGATAAGGAAATTATTGATACAGAATTACAGTTGAAAGATTTAGATACAGTTAGCAAACGTATTCAAAAAATAGAGAAACAAGCAAAAAACGATAAAGATGCGAAGAAGGAATTCGAGATCTTATCCGTAATCAAAGATCATTTAGAAACGGGTAATTCAGTACGTTCTGCTACTTTAAATCCAGAAGATTTTGCTTTTATTGAAGGTTTAGGCTTGCTTACTCAAAAACCAGTATTGTACGTTTGTAACGTAGACGAAGCCTCTGTAGTAAATGGAAATGCTTATGTAGATAAAGTTAAAGCTGCCGTAGCTAACGAAAATGCTGAAGTATTGATCATTTCCGCTAAAATCGAATCAGAAATTGCAGAGTTGGAAGATTATGAAGAGCGTCAAATCTTTTTACAGGATTTGGGCTTAGATGAATCTGGAGTAGCTAAATTAATTAGAGCTGCTTACCGTTTATTAGATCTATATACTTACTTTACTGCAGGTGTGCAAGAAGTAAGAGCTTGGACGATCACTAAAGGTTTTACGGCTCCACAAGCTGCCGGTGTGATCCACACTGATTTTGAAAAAGGCTTTATCCGTGCAGAGGTAATTAAATATAATGATTTTGTAACCTTAGGTTCTGAGAATGCTTGTAAAGAAGCAGGTAAATTAGGTGTTGAGGGTAAAGCTTATGTGGTGGAAGACGGCGATATCATGCACTTCAGATTTAATGTATAATCTTAAGTCCCTTAAAGGGGGATTTTAATAGCAAACGCCCTTGGATTGTAGCAATCTAAGGGCGTTATGATTTTATCTAAATGATGATGGAAATCGCTTATAGCACTCTCCGCTTTTCTAAATATATGAATAACGATTAACAAAATCGTTTATACAATTTTTAAGGATTGAATTAATCCATCTGCAAATTCATAATGATAAGTCATTGTAATCGGGCTCCCAGGAAAGTTTCCAGTAACTTTTGTTTTTAGCGTTTGCGCTTTTTCAGCATACTCAAGCGGCTCCATAGTCGCCTCGTAGTCTTTATTAGCTTTATCAATCCAACGTTCTATTTCTATTCTGCCCTGATGGTTTTTACCTTCATCAAATACTACGGCGGTTTCTGTAAAACACTGCGCGTATGTTGTACTGTCAAAATTGTTTTGAGCTTTTATTAGTTCGGTTACTACTTTCGGTAAATTCATTGTCTTTAAATTTTAAGTGGTTAAATCGTAGGGACGGTTCCGCCGTCTATTACATAATTTGTTCCTGTCAGATAATTAGCCCTTGGCGATACTAAAAAGCCAATAAATTCTGCTACTTCTATAGGTTCGGCAGGTCTTCCAAAAGGAATTCCACCTAGCGCATCCATTACACTCTGTTGCGCTTCTGCTATAGTGCTATTCGCCTTTCTAGCAATTTCCCCTAGCCAAGCTTCTGACGCTGTCGTATTGATCCAGCCGGGCGAAACGGTGAGTACGCGAATACCTTTTGGTGAAACTTCATTAGAAAGACTTTTACTGTAATTAATTAATCCAGCTTTGGCAGCGGCGTAAGGCAAGGTAGAGTCATATAAAGGCAGTTTGCCCTGTATGGAGGCAATATGGATGATCACGCCATTCTTCCGTTCAATCATTTGTGGTAAAAACTCCCTGTCCAATCTAACAGGAGCAAGCAAGTTGGCTTGTATGGTTGTTTCCCAATCGATATCTGATAGCGCAGCGAAACCACCAGCTGGCGTCGTAGACGAGCCTAGGTTGTTCACCAAAATATCTAACCTGCCATAGCTGGCTAATATCTCATTTACTACTTTCTTTATATCCGCTGCCTTTGTTAAATCGGCAGCAATAAAGTGCAACTTGCTGTTTTCTTTTTCTGGGGCATTACGTGCAGTAATGATCACGGTTGCACCAGCTTGTAAAAGTCGTTCTGCAATAGCGTTACCAGCACCTTTTGTGCCACCTGTTACTAAGGCAATCTTGCCGTATAACTCATCGTTGAGATTAAAATCCTGTTTCATTGTCTAATTGTTTAGGTCAAAATTCAGACTTATGTATAGTTCTCACAAGTACGGAGTTACGATTCAGATAGGGATAAATTTATCCCCTATTGCACAATTTGGAACATAGCTTTACTTTTGTTCGATGTATGAAAGAAAGATTTTGCCAAACCTCAATTGTGGGCTGGATTTAATTGGAGAGGTACTGTACGGCAAGTGGAAAATTCGTTTGCTGTGGTTTATTAGTCAGGGCCACCAAAGGCCGAGCGAGCTACAACGCAAAATTCCAGACGCAACAAGGCGTGTGCTCAATATACAGCTAAAGGAATTGGAAGACCATGAATTGATTACGAAGAAAATTTATCCCGTAGTACCTCCAAAAGTAGAATACAATTTAACGGAGTTTGGCCAAACGCTAATTCCAGTGATTTCTGCATTGGGTATGTGGGGTGATACCAATGAGGAGCAGTTAAGAAAGGTAATTTTAAAACGCTTGAAGGCTGAAATTGAGTAGTTCACTGGAAGTTAGGTAATTGATTTGCGATCATTTGCTTGTCGGATAGCTATTTCATAAAAGCTAATTGATGCACAACCAATCAATCATCAATTTTTCTCTTAAGCTAATGTTTGCAGAATTCTTAATCCTTCGTCCCAATTTGTATGTCCAGATTCGGTATTGATATGGCCTGCATTGCCAATATTGATCAATTCACTTCCCCAATTTTCAGCGAAAAAAGTAGCTCGGTCTAAAGATACCCAAATGTCATTTTCACTCGCCACTACAATGGTTTTAAAGTTAAATTTTTTAAGTGGAATTGGAACAAAACCTATTGCTGGAAAGTCGTATTGAGGTGCTTCGAGATCGCTTGGTGCAACTATTAACGCCCCTTTTATTTTTCTTTTGTATTTGGCATGCCAGTGAGCTATTGTGGCACAGCCTAAGCTGTGTCCGATAAGAATAACAGTTGCTGGATCGTAAGCTAGCACTTTTTCATCAATTGTACTTATCCAATCTTCACAAGTTGGTGCATCCCACTCCGGTTGTTCAATTCTATGAAAGTTGTCACCAGAGTTTTCAAAATAAGTTTGCCAATGTGTCGGACCAGAGTTTCCCAATCCGGGAACGATTAGATAGTTTGTCATTTTACTTGATGTTTTTGTGAAAGCTGATTTTTTCTGACTGTAATTGTTCGGATTGAGCGTTAAAACTACAGCAGAACAAATATAGGAACATCAAATCATATAACCTTTAGCGGTGTTAATACAAAAAAGCAGGGCTGGCATTTTAAATGCACAAGCCCTGCTTTTCTTATGCTCAATTCAACTATTGAGCTAATGAACCAAATTATTTTTTCATCATTTTCAAGAAAGTAGCCAACTTATCTTTCATTTCTCTACGATCTACAATGAAATCTAGGAAACCATGCTCCTGTACAAACTCTGAAGTTTGGAAACCTTTGGGTAAATCTTTTTTGATTGTTTCTTTAATTACACGAGGACCGGCGAAGCCGATTAAAGCACCTGGCTCTGCAATATTGATATCGCCCAACATTGCGTAAGAAGCTGTTACGCCACCAGTAGTTGGGTCGGTTAATAGAGAAATGTACGGGATCTTAGCCTGACTTAACAACGCTAGTTTTGCCGACGTTTTAGCCATTTGCATCAACGAAAATGCAGCTTCCATCATACGTGCACCGCCAGACTTAGAAATCATTAAAAAAGGAATTTTCTTTTTCAAACTGTAATCGATAGATCTGGCAATCTTTTCACCTACTACCGATCCCATAGACCCCCCAATGAAGTTAAAATCCATACAAGCGATCACAATATCTTCGCCATCTATTTTACCATACGCAGCTCGGATAGCGTCTTTCAACCCCGTTTTTTTTGTAGTTTCAATAATTCTATCGGTGTATGGCTTGCTGTCGATAAAGTGAAGCGGATCTCCCGAGGTTAGGTTAGCGTCAAGCTCTGTAAAATCGTTATTATCAAAAAGTACGTGGAAATATTCTTTTGAACCTACACGTAAGTGGTAGTTGCAGTATTGACAAACCCACTTGCTTTCCTGAAGGTCGGCACTGTGAAGGGCTTTCTTACAGCTTGGACACTTGTTCCATAAGCCGTCTGGTGCCTCTTTCTTTTCATCTGTACTCGTGCTAATTCCTTTTTTCTCTCTTTTAAACCAAGACATGTGTATTTTTTAAAAATGCGAGTACAAAGAAACGAAAAAAAAAATTAATGCAAAGAGCGGTTTTAGTGATCAGGTATTTGTGGTCAGGAAACAGTTGTTAGTAGCAGATAAAATATACATTAAAGTATTACCAATAATCAAACTAGTTGCCTTTTTAGAAAAGCCAATGTACTGCTGCTATTTTACGTCAGTCCCGCCATTCGCTTTACTTCGGGTAAACACGTAGGTTTACCGCTACGTGCTCGCTACTGTCGGGTTTAAAATGCAAGTGTTGTGCACAGGTTTAAGTTTTCCAAACCCGATTGCAACGGCAGCCCCGAGGAACGAGGGCTATAGAGCAAAGCGGGACTAGCGGAACGTTCGGGAGACTGAAATTGCTTTTCAAAGAAAAATAAATTATCAGTAACCAATCATCAAATCTTAATTATCAAAGCACCCAACCAATGAGCAAATGAACAATTAATTGCAATTAACCAATTCAACAATTAACCAAAAAACAGCCTTAGTGTATAATTGACAATAAGTAAAATTTGATTACATTTGTGAATAGGGAGTTTTGTAAGATTAAATTTCATAACTTCGAAACAATAATAAAACTAAATATAAAATGAGTTTAAAAGGCTACAAAGGCGTAATCCATGGAGCTGCCGTACAAGAATTGTTTGAGCAGGCTAAAAAACATCAATTTGCACTTCCAGCAGTTAACGTAACAGGAACCAACACAATTAACGCGGTAATGGAAGCAGCTAAGGCGGTAAATTCGCCAGTAATTATCCAATTATCTAATGGCGGAGCACAGTTTTATGCTGGTAAAACCTTAAATAATGATAATTTACAAGCTTGCGTATTAGGAGCTGTTTCAGCGGCTAAGCACGTACATTTATTAGCAGAGCATTATGGTGTTGCGGTTATTTTGCATACGGATCATGCAGCTAAAAAATTACTACCTTGGATTGATGGTTTGTTAGATCACGGAGAAAAATTCTTTGCAGAGACTGGTAAACCTTTGTTCTCGTCTCATATGTTGGACCTTTCTGAAGAGCCAATTGAAGAAAACATCGAAATTTCTGCTAAATATTTAGCGCGAATGAGCAAACTAGGCATGACCATAGAAATTGAGTTAGGTGTTACTGGTGGTGAGGAAGATGGTGTAGATAACAGCGATGTAGATAGTTCAAAATTATATACACAACCAAGCGAAGTAGCTTACGCTTACGAAGAATTAAGCAAAGTGAGCGATCAATTTACAGTGGCAGCTGCTTTTGGTAACGTACATGGTGTTTATAAACCAGGTAACGTTAAATTGCAACCTATCATTTTGAAAAACTCACAAGATTTTATCAAAGAGAAATATAGCTTAACTGCTGAAAAGCCTATCAATTTCGTATTCCACGGTGGCTCTGGCTCATCGCAAGAAGAGATTAGAGAAGCAATTTCTTATGGAGCTATTAAAATGAACATCGATACAGATTTGCAATGGGCTTTCTGGGATGGTATTTTAGGTTTTTACAAAAATAATGAAGCTTTCTTGCAAGGTCAAATTGGTAACCCAGATGGCGAAGATAAACCTAACAAGAAATTTTACGATCCACGTGTTTGGTTACGTAAAGCAGAAGAAACTTTCGTGGCTCGTTTAAAAGTAGCTTTCGAAGATTTGAACTGTATCAACGCAAATGATAAGTTATAAGATTTAAAATCTTTATAGTAAAAGCCATCCCGAAGTTTCAGGATGGCTTTTTTGTTTGGTGTAAGTCCGCAGTTGCGAAGTGGTGAATCAAGAACGAAATCATTTTGGAAACCAACAAGTAATAAAAATCTTAAAGTGCTAATAGTGGTATGAATTACGTAAATTTCTCCTCTAAAAATTCAAACATGAGCAAAAGAAATAAAGTCAGCTTATTTGAGAGATTTTCAAATGCTGCAACGAAGTTTACTGGTAGTTCGCCCGCTTTTATTGCGGCGGTTGCCATCGTGGTCATCTGGGCAGTTTCGGGCCCAATATTTCAATATTCAGAAACGTGGCAGTTAGTTATTAATACGGGGACAACAATTATTACTTTTCTAATGGTTTTTCTAATCCAAAAGGCACAGAACAAAGATGGAAAGGCAATTCAGTTGAAGTTAAATGAGCTAATTGCTTCTCATGAAAAGGCGAGTAATAGGATGGTGGATATCGAAGATTTGACAGAAGAGGAGCTAGATCAGTTTCATAAGTTCTACGCTGCTTTGGCTAAGTTATCAGAAGACGACGCCGATATTCATAAATCACATTCTATTGACGTGGCTAAAAAGTTACATCGCCAGAAAATGGTAAAAATGATAAAGGAAGTAGTGAATGATGAGAAGGTGGATTGAGATTTTAGTTTATTTCTAGTACCAGCATGAATAGATCGTCATTCCCTTGAAAACCTATCGTGTGGACACATCTTTTTCGGCTCTATGTTAACTCACGCCCATTAAAGTCACTGTCCATTGCTACTAAGACTGTCAATCTCCTTGCCAGCCAAATCAAAGAAAGTAGCACTAACGAGAATTAGCTAAGCCTGTCTATTTCTGACAGGCAGCGATGTTTTTTTTGATATGTTGGGCTTGTGGAAAGGCACCTCAGGAGGTCGACAAGCATTTATTCATAATTAGTTATTGTTGTATTTTGTATGAATGAGCTACGCTAACGCTACGGTTTTGCATACTTTTGACGCTTCAAAAGCTTGATGCCCGCCGGCAAAGAGGCAAAAATAAATCTTAATATTTGTGTCCACACGATAGGTGAAAACGGGAACCAAGAAGTGCTCATCGCAGCTAATCGTAATGCGATATAATAATAACTTTACTATCGCAATATAAAATATCCTTCCAATAGCTATAGGCCCGAATTGGGCGTGACGAATTGATGAATAAATCAAATAAAATTAACTAACGTGGATTATGGATGTTACGCATTGATAATCAGCGCACAACACCCATCACACAGTCTTTCTTGCCCTCATGCCGGGCATTGGCACTCCATTTTGAGCGACCAAAATGGAGGAAAAGTCGTCGGCTGCGCCCTTTGCTTTAAAGGCTCTGCTAAGGCAATTTCACCGCTGCCGCAAAGGCCAAGGCCGATTTAGAGCAGATTTAAAGGTTTTTAGCTAGGGATTGACGTAATACCTAGCCGAAAAGACAAGACCCATAATTCACGTTAACCAAGTGTTCCGAAATCCTCTGCTATTAATTCCTTACTGGCAGCAGCGCCAGCCATATTGCCTCCGTAAACGGCATTGGCTACAGAACGCATCATATTGGTGCTGTCGCCAGCGGCAAATACGCCATTAACAGATGTTTTTTGCAATACATCTACTTGCAAAATTCCCATCTCTGTGACTTCGCAGCCTAAGCTTTGTGGAATGTCGCTATGTTGAATAAAAGGTATTTTGGCATATAGCACAGCTAATTTTTGAGTGCTGCCGTCAGAAAATCTCAACTCTTGGATTTGTCCATTTTCGTGATTGATTTTTACAATCTCCTTTTCTACTAGATTGATGTTTTTGCCAGCTAAAGTTTTGGTTTGTTCAACACTTAAGGTTGATTTTCCATTGGTGTAAATAGTAAGATCTTTCGTCCAGTTCCAAAGTAATTTACCAAACTCGTAGGCGATGTCGCCATTGGCAAATAGACCCGTTTGTTGATGGCGAACTTCGTAGCCATGGCAATATGGACAATGAATTACACTAATGCCCCAGCATTCAGCAAAACCGTGGATGTTAGGCATCAAGTCTTTAACACCCGTGCCAAAAATCAGCTTTTTACTTTGAAGAATCGTTCCGCTCTGCAGGTTGATCGCAAAGCCATTAGCAATCTTTTCACACTCAACGGCTATATCGTTTACAAAAGATACAGTAGCATAGTTAGCAACTTGCGACTTCGCTAAATCAGCAATTTCTTTCGGTGTTTTACCATCTTGCGTAAGAAAGTTGTGTGAATGCGGTGTTTGTTTATTGCAGGGATTGCCACCGTCGATTACTAAAACCTTCCTCAAAGCTCTGCCTAAGGCCATCGCTGCAGATAAACCTGCATAACTACCTCCAATAATGATTACATCGTACTCTTGCTGATTTTCCATATGCTATTCAATTGTATCAACGAAAGTAAAGCATATTTATCTATTGCAATAATGTTGCGTTTATTATTTCAAAAGAATGACAATTACACTTCGTTCATCAGTTTCTGAAATTCTTCAACAAATTGACCAACATGGTAACCGTCGGCCAAACCATGGTGGATGTGGATAGCAACTGCCATAGTTTTATTGCCACCTTTTTCAGTTACTTTACCAAATGAAATTTTCGGAGCACTATCTGGGAAAGTAAAGCTACGCGCATGGGATAGCGAGGTGAAATCTACCCAAGGAATAGCTGAGAAATGTATTTCGCTGCCGCCTTGCGTTGATGGAATTAAGCCTTCTGTATTCTGTACTGTTAATATGGCTTCTTGAGCATTGGCAATGAAAATATTTTCATCAGTATGGTAATCGAAATAACCAAAACCAAAAGTGCCATTTGGACGGTTAATCGTCGTAGAAACGCTAGCGTTTTCGTGAAGAATCACTTCCTTGTTTAAAATCCGATAACGGAATTCCTCAATAGTATTTGCGGCTTTTAATGCTCTGTACAGGTAATGCAAAAAGAAGGATCTGTCTGCTGTTTTTGCATTGGCATAAGCTTTAGTGCAGTCGATATTCACCACCACGCCAAAAAATGGTTCTTCAAATTGACTGAAGAGTTTAAAGTGGTCTCTTCTTTTCCACGTTTCTATATTGATTGTTTTCATATCTTTTTTTTGTTTAGCCAAGGGTGGCATGGATTTTTAATTGATGAGATTGCTTCGCAAAGCTCGCAATGACGGAGGTGTGATCGTCTTTGCGAAAAAGAATGACGAAGTTCGAGCTTAACGATTATAACAGCGGTATAATCTGATCTATGCTCGTTACCGAAACAAAGTTTGGGTGGTCAATCGGTTCTTCATGCAATTCGTGAATCCAAGTAGTGTGATAGGGTACCTCTATCGCAAAATCATTAATGGCTAATACCGGTACAATATCCGAGCGACGAGAATTGCCAACCATTAAAAAGTGCTCTGGCTTGCAATCTAAATGATTGATGAGCTTTTGGTAATGGCGAGGTTGCTTATCACTCATAATTTCGATGTGATGAAAGTACTTTGCCAATCCAGATTTTTCTAATTTTCGTTCCTGATCTAATAAATCACCTTTAGTAGCCATCACCAATCTGTATTTTCCATGTAGGTGTTGTAAGGTTTCCTCAATTCCCTCTAAAAGTACAATAGGTTTTTGCAGCAATCGGTGACCAATGTCAAATATTTGATTGATTAGGTGGCTGTTTACCTTGTCAATGCTCAACTTAGCGGCTGTTTCTACCATACAAAGCATAAAACCTTTCACACCATAACCGTACATTTTGAGGTTCTTCATCTCGATATCGAACAAGTCTTTAATGACATCGTCCTGCGCCAAATGAGCAAATAGTAGAGCAAACTCTAATTCCGCCTGACGAAAATATTGTTCGTTTTCCCAAAGGGTGTCATCGGCGTCAAATGCAATGGTTTTGATTTGGTTCTTCATTTGGCTTAATTATTTTTTTTTGCGATGCTTTGCTATCGCATTATCTTTGTAAATGTTGCAAAGGTGAAGGAAATACCTGAAGCAAAAAAGGACAAATGTCCCAACCTTGTTATGCTGAGAACAAACACAGAATTTTTATCTTACGTGGATGCACTTTATCAAAGCCAGCGCTATCCATCCATTACTTTACAGTATTTTAAAAATGAGGATTTATTGCTTACACAAGGTGAGTCTTGCCGTAAAGTGTTTGTGGTAAAAGAGGGGATTGCAAAATGCTATTTTTTGGAAGAGAACGGGAAGGACTACATCTTGGAATTTATGGGCGATGGGGAGATTTTGGGAGAGATAGAGACGTTAAGAAATACTACTTGTCTTTGTAATGTTTCGGCACTAACTTTTTTAGAGGCTTATGCTATTCCTGTAGCTGTTTTTAAGGAATTATTGACTAAAGATCTTACGTTAAACAAGCTACTGTTGAATGAACTGGCCGAGCGCATTGTGAATACGAGCAGTAGGGCATCTTTTCAGCAGTTATATACGGTTGACCACGGACTCGGCAAACTTTTGGATCTGCAGCAAAAACTGGATATACAGATCAGTAAGGATGATATGGCTGCTTATTTAGGGATTACCTTGCGCAGTCTGAACAGGGCTTTGAAGCTCGTTGGTACTAAGTAGGGTTCTTTTTTTTCGCCATTCCCAAGGTGGCACTGGATTTGGTAACTGCCATAAACCTTTCTGTTGTTTTCTAGCGGCTAGCTCCAGTTGAGCATAAAGTGGATCTTTAGAATATCTTTTGAAATGCCAAGCCATGCCCAGTTTGACCATTTCTTGGTTAACAATTTGTTTTTTGTTGGTGACCACTACGGCAATTAGCCGTCCATAGCGATCTAATTTCTCACTATGAACGGTAACTGTTTGTCCAAAACATAAAGCGGACAATGCTTTTTTTGCTTGTATGCCAAAATCTTGTTTTTTCTTGTGCTCTGGTGCGTCTATATGTGCCAGCCTAATTTTAATAGGCTTTTTTTGGTAAAGCGCCTCCATGGTATCACCATCTAATATGCGGATGACTTTTGCTGTAAAATTGGTTTTACTGAGTGTCTTTTGCCAAGATGGAATAGTTTTGAACTGACCGAAAGCAAAATGGCAATACAGGAATAATATCAAAGTAGTTAATATTCGTAACCGCATAGGCCATAGCCATTTTTCTTGGCTTTTTCCAAACTGATTTCGACAATTTTGTAATTGCATTTGCGTATTCCTCGGCATTGTTTAGATAGATGATATTTGTTGGTTTTTCCGTTGTCGCAAATATAGGCGGTTGGCTTGGTTTGGAGATTGAAGAATAGAAGAAATAAGAATAGGAGAGGTTTCATGGTTTTGGATATTAATGATGTTTTTTGCTTAAGCCTTTTTGTTAGCTTTCCGCAGTTTTAGGAAATATAATAGAAGCTATTACTGATAACAATAACACTCCACCAATCACCATCAAAGAGAATATTGATGCAATATGATAAAATGGCGATATAATCATTTTTATACCAATAAATGCTAGGATTATTGCTAAACCGTAAGGTAACTTACTAAATAAATGAATGAAATTATCCAATAGAAAGAACAAAGCCCTTAATCCTAAAATGGCAAAGATATTGGATGTGTATAGTATAAATGGATCATTAGATATTGCAAAAATAGCCGGGATAGAGTCAACCGCAAATAGTAAATCTGTAAACTCAATCACTGCTACTACAACCAATAAAGGTGTGGCTAGCTTCTTACCATTTTGATAAGTGAAAAATCTATCACCATCGTATTTATCACTCACATTGAATAGCTTTCTAATCAACTTTGCACCTCTTGTTTTATTATAATCTTCGTCATCATCTTCATCTCCAGCAGACCAAGACCTTATACCTGCATAGACTAGAAATAATCCAAATAAGGTCATTATCATATTGATATTATAAGCAAATCCTTCAATACCAAAGAAGCTTAAAATTTTATTTAAATAGGTTAGTTCTATTAAAAAAGCTCCCGAAAATATGAACAATGCTCTTAATATGAGGGCTCCAATAATGCCCCAAAATAAGACCTTATGCTTGCTAGAATTTGCAACATCAAAAAACTTGAAAACGAGAATAAAAACAAAGAGATTGTCAACTGAAAGAGCCTTTTCGATCCAATAGGCAGATTGAAATTCATAGAATTTAATTGGACCAGCATAGAAATATACAAGACCACTAAAACACATTGCTAGGCTAATCCATATAATAGACCATGAAATAGCCTCTTTATTTGAGACTTCGTGACTTTTTTTATTAAATACGCCTAAATCTAGAAGTAACATAACAATAATGGCGATTGCGAAAATTACAATTAAGCCTGGGTGTTCAGAAAAAATAGGATGCTGATTCATTAGTTGATTAGTTAATTTTTATTTATTTGCTATTGTAACTACGGCTACTCTGCCACCTTCTTCTTTAGAAAAAAGCAATTGTTTACCATTCGTGATTTCTACCATTGAACCAATAGCAATATATTTCCCATCTGTTTTGTCTGATAGTGACTTTAGTTTTTGATTAACAAACACCCATTTTCCATTATAAAAAGAGAAGTAGCCAACTGGTTTTTTATCTTTATTAGTTAACTTTTCATTTATTATTCTGTTCCTATTTGCATGCCATTGGTGTAATGTTGAATTGTTATAGACAACCAATCTTTGATTTTCAGGTTTCCAAACATTTGGTTTGAATTGATAATAGAAATCTAAAACAGGAATAGAGTGATTGTATTTTGTTCCGCAAAATGGACAACAAGTATTATTTGTATTATTGAAGATGAACCACTTTTGCTCACAGGCGCTATTACTACATTCCAATTTTAGATCATTGGTTTTAATCAATGCCTGTTCCCAAGCTTGTGCTGGCGGACGCTCCATTGGATTATGTAAACCTTTAATAAAGGCTTGTTCAAATAATACTTTTAAATAGGGTCCAGTTATGGTATAAGGCGTTTTTTGTAAATCAGTCCAAGGTGCAAATTTCTGTAAGTTATCTCCATATTCACGCTTGAAATTTCTATTACTTGTATTAGTAGTGTGTTCAATAAATAGTGCTTTTTCACCCATCAGTAAGTCCTCTTCTTTTTCAGTATCGATTGCTCCAAAGTAATTACCCCCTCTCAATGGATGACGATACAGGAGATACATATAAATCAATACAGCTAACGCATGTAAATCGGTCAATCGATTGGGTAACTTTCTATTCGGGTCAGTTTTACTAAGGTGTTTGGTTGCTAATACCTCTGGGGCTATAAAATCAGCTGTTCCTATCACGTCAGGAGCAAATAAACCTGGGACGACTAACCCATCAATATCTATAATGGCGGCAGTTTTAGTTACTGGATCTATTAGTACATTATTGTAAGATAGGTCAGAATGAGCTAAGCCTGCCGCATGTAATCTTTTTACACCTCTGGCTATATTTACGCACACTTGGAAATAGCTCAGCCAATTGCCCAATTCTAATGGATCTAATTTTGTTTTAGACTGTGTAGCTCGAAACTTAGCACTAGCAAACCATTTGCCATTTTTTTCACCTCCCTTAAGAATATCATTGCTTAAATATCCTTTCTTGAAAAAGAAGTTTTTGCTATAAAAAGGTACGATAGTTCCAGTTTTATTCCCTTCTACAACTACGTCTGTAGGCCAAGAATATAACTCTTTGTAAAAAGCTCCGCTTATGGGTTCTTTTATAAAAAAGCTTTCGAAATATTGTGTAACAATACGTTTTAATCTTTCTTTAGAGGTAAAATCCTGTGGGCTTCTATAAAATGCTACCACATATTTTTTATCTGGGCTGAAGTATATATCTTTCATACCTCCCTGCTTGGGTTCGCCATTATCAATATATTGATATGTTTTGCCAGAGTTGATAATAGAACTTACTGTTTTTGTACTCATTTTTTTATAATTAAAAGATGACTGCTAAGGTTCTATCATCATGATTGCCTGGGCTCCAAAAGTCCATCCAAGTTGAAAGCTGATTGGCTATTTTTTTATTTTCATAAGAAAATTCGACTTTTGCATTGTCTTCATTTTCACCATTTAAATCTTTAAGGAATGCTAACCATTTTTCGTGCTTCTCTAAGTTGGCTTCCACTACAAATTTTGGATCATATATGCCATCAGACATCAGGAATAGATAGCTAAAATCTGTAATGATCTTAAAATTAAAGCGGGAAGCAATAGGATATTCTTGGGAATGAAAGATATCAGCTTGAGTCACAAATCTAGTTCCTCCTCCAAACTCACCAACATCTAACCAATTCAATAATGTTGTTTCGGTTTGTTCCTTATTGATGATTGCAATGGGACAGTCGCCTACCCCAAATGTCATAACTACATATCCAAAGTCAAATTTTTTAAATAGGGCAAAAATTAATGTCGAATGAAAATAATCTAAGACGCTTTTCGCCTTTGGGTTATCGAATAATTGTGGGCTTGAAGCTTGAACTTGATTAGCTAAATTTTTAATCTGTTGATGAGAAAACAATACTGCTTTATACAATATTTGCTTAGAGAGGACCTCTATTTCACTAAGTAGATGCTCGTCATTTGATTTCCCATGTTCAATGATTTTCTGTTCAAACTCCTGGAATGCTTCTTCTTCCATGTGCTTTTCAAAATAATCAATTACTGCATTACAAGCCAATCTTGAACCTTCTCTAGATAACGAATAGCTTCCCGCACCATCAGCAACCGCCACTACTGACCAACCTATTTCTTCAATATATTTAAAAGAGAAATCATCATCACGGAATGAACCTACATTTTCATGAGAACGACCCCTTTTTGAAGCCACAACAATATTTTTGTCACCCAATTTTCCAAATGTTTTTACATCGTCCTTTTTCCAAAAGGGGGCTTCTTTCTTACTTGGAATGTCTTTCCAAAGTGTTTTAGGGTCAGCATTTACCACTAAAGGAATTATTTTTTCATTAGGTATAGCATCTTCCGTTTCTCCCATTATTTTGAAAAGTAGTTTGAATCTTAATTCGCCACTTTGATTAGGAGTGCCTTCAATGGTACTGGTTTCTTTATTGAAAGCCAACCCAATTTCTTCCAATCCACCCCACTCCATAAGAGTTAAGTCTTTTAATTTAAGTTCTTCAAAGTCTATTTTAACTTTGTATAATTTACCTACAGTAGCGTTAGGAATTGTGAGTTGTTCTGCAATAATATCAGCAACTTTATTTTTAATTGTCCATTTGTCCATAAGATGGCTCTGTTGTTCTACTATTGTTTTTACCGCTTGTTGATTGGCTTCATTTTTAACAAAGTCTTCAAATAGATTCTGTCTGTTTTGATTTACTGCTATTCCTTTTACAGTAAATAAGTTTTGTATATAGTGTTTGGTCTCGTTCATAAAATTTATGTTAACCTTGGGTTCTGTTGACATCAAATCCCCCTTCACCAAAACCGTATTGTGCTTGATTATTACACCATGGACAAGTGCTGATTTCTTCTTCTCCAATACAATGGATATTCCCACAACTACAAGCAGCAAATGCAAATTGATTACCACAGCATGGGCAACTGGGTGCACCTCTTAATTCTTCAGTATTAATTTTTTGCTGTTGGTGATTATTTTCACATAACTCAAAATAAGAGTTGTCAACCTGATAAGCACCAAGCAATCGATAGGACAATGTTCCGTACTCCACGCCTATAATACTAGAAGGAATAATATCCTTTTTGTATTTCATTAAATAGAGACGTTTAGTATTTTGGCATTTAGCAGCAAATACCACAAAATTATGATCTATCCATTGTTTAGGTTGTTCTTTAGAAAAGTTGATTTTTTCAATAATGTTATTATCCAATTTTGCTAATTCAAATCCTGTAGAATTGTTTTCTACGCTAATACTACTGGTTTTGATAGAAGCAGTTACCCATTTGAAAAATTCTTTATAAGAAGCTGTAGTTGTATTTTTAAACAACAAGACACTTTCAGTTAATTGGGCTAATAATTTGTTGTCTGTATCATCACCAAAAGATATGGTTACCATATTAGAAGAATGACGCCAATTTTGATTCCATTCTTTAATGGCGGTATTAGTTTCATCGGTTGGTACACCATCAGTAAAGAGAAATATGATTGGTTTCCAATCACCTTTTTGTTCTGCTGTAGTCTTAATGATGTTTCTTCTCAATTCGTACATTAAATGGCCTAAACCTTTACTCAACGAGGTGCCACCACCAATTGGAAATTTAGGTGGATAAAAATTGATGATTTCCTGTAGGGGGATTAGCGTTTTAGCTTCTCCAGCAAAGATGATGATTGAAATATATACTGTCTCTATGGCTACAGGGTCAGCTTTTAATGCTTGAATAATGGTAGATAAACCTTCTTCGACTTGTTGGATAGGTTCACCAACCATGGACTCGGAAACATCTATTAAAAAATATATGGGTAAACGTCTGCTCATCGTATTGGGTTAATTATATTACTATATGTACTTCTGATGGTGGTGGAGGCAGGGAGACATTATCGGTTGTTCCCATACTTTTGTTGCCTTGTTCAATAGTGTCAGACACCCATTTGAAAAACTGCTTTAACGTTGTGCTGTCAGCAGTGTCTAAATGAACTACATCATTGGTGAGTTCCTGAAGCTTTGCTGCTATTTCTTTATTTCCTGCAATACAACCAACGATAGCACCAAAATTCAGAGATTTTATTTTAGGGATCATTTCGGCATATAATTGCAGATCATTTGGTTTGCCATCAGTAAAAACAAATAACAATGGTCTCCAATCGCCCTTTTGAGCCGGAGAGCCCTTTCGTATTTCCTTAGTTGCTTTGTCGTATAAAACTTCTAAAGCTTTACCTGTAAATGTAGGTCCGCTTTCAGGACAAACTATTTCTGGTAGTTGAAAGTTTTCTAATGCGGTTAAAGGAACTATTTCTTTAACATCTCGATTGAACGTAATGATGCTGATCCATAAAGTTTCCGCAGCTTGTGCATCGGAACGTAGATTATTGATCATTCCACTTAAGGCATTGTTCAATGCCTCAATAGGTTCTCCATTCATTGATCCAGAGGTATCCAATAAAAAATAAACAGGTAATCTTCTCATTTTACTTTTTCCCAAATAACATTTTCAAAAACGCACTTCCTATTTTCTTTTCAAGACCTACTTTAGAAATAGGGATGCCTATTTTTCTTGTAAATCCTTGTTTCAGGGATGTAATCCTAGGGCTCTTTTCCATGAAAAAGAAAAGCCAAAATTCCGATTTGCCATAGTTTTGATTAGACAACGATGTTTAGTTCAGCTGGAGGAGGTGGTAACTCGTTTAATCCTGTTACTTCTTTGCCAGCATCTTCTACTTTAGTAGATGACACACCTATAGATGCAGTAACCCAGGCAAAAAACTTCGCTATGCTTTGACTATCTGCTGTGTCTAAGCTTACTACATTTTCAGTAATTTGTTTTAGTACTGTTGTGTCGGCGCCACTCCCTGCAGCGCAAGCAACAGTAAAGGCTGTTTTACGTTTCTGGAATTCTCTTAATCCACTTTGCCAGTCATCTGTAGGGATACCATCAGTCATGATAAATACCAGAGGCTTCCAATCGCCTTTGGTCTCGGCTGTGGTTTTTCCCACTTCATTATCAATGCAATTACTCACTACTTTCAAGGCATCTCCCAAAGCAGTTGTTCCAGTAGCTCTTATGTCTACCATTTGGAATGAGCCTAAATCTGTTAAAGGAATAATTTGTCTGGCTGTACTATCAAAAGTAATTACACTTAAAAAAGCTGTTTCAATAGCTTGTGGATTTTGTCGCAATGAACTGATCATTACTTGAACGCCATTTTTTACGGCTTCGATTGGCTCTCCACTCATTGAACCTGATGTATCTAATAAAAGGTAAACGGGTAATCTTCTCATGATCTATAAATATTTTTGCGTTACTGTTCTAATGGTTTCTTCTAGCTTTTTATCCTTTGTGGGTTCACCTATGGCATTGAATTTCCATTCATTATTTTTTTTGTAAAACACACCTAGAACCATAGATACATGCCCTGAAAATCCTTCACCTTTTACAATGTCATACGTTGCGAAAATTTCATTTACCCTTTTTGGTGTACCTTCATATATACGGATAGATGCAAATGGAATGGTTCCAAAATCATGTCCTCTAAAGCTGTTTAAAACGAAGGCAACATGGCTAACATTTGCACTTAATTTGGGGAAATCCATAGTGATGATTTCATTATCTAATCCATCATCACCATCCATATCTCCAGTTAGGTCATCTCCACTATGTTTAATAGATCCATCTTTTGATTTCAAACTACCGAAGTAAACAACTTCAATGACATTTTTAGCATCATCGTATATAACGCAACTAGCATCTAGGTCGACAGCTTCTTTTGATGTGCCGAAGAGGCCTTTCTTTTCAATAGCCCCCCAATTAACACCTACACAAATATTTTGAAGCTTGCTTCCGTTACTTTTTTCAAGGTTTATTCTTTGTCCCTTTTGTAAATTAATGGCCATAATCTTTTAGTTGTATTTGTCTACATAATCTTGCAATCCACCCTTCATCCCCATTCCAACAGCCTCAAATTTCCATTCACCATTTCTTTTGTAAATTCTTCCGAATTCTACAGCGGTCTCAATAGAAAAATCTTCGTCCAACTCAAATTTTAAGATATCTTCACCAGAATTAGAATCGAATACACGTATAAAAGAATTTCGAACCTGACCAAAGTTTTGATTTCTTGAAACGGCTTCGTGTATTGTTACTACAATACAGATTTCGGCCACTTCATTTTCGATTTTAGATAAGTCGACTATGATTTGTTCATCATCTCCTTCACCATCTCCGGTTAGATTGTCTCCAGTATGTTCAACAGCACCAGTAGGACTTTTTAGATTATTGTAGAAAATGAAATGCTGATCGGATAAAGTTTTTTTGTCTTCTCCGAGGATGAATACTGAAGCATCTAAATCAAAGCCGCTTCCTGTTGAAGAACTATTGGTATCCCAGCCTAGACCAATGGTGAATTTTGGAGCACTAATTGTTCCTCTTTCTCCTTTTTGTAAGTTAATTGACATAATTTTTTATAATTTAAGTTGTAAATATTGTATTGATATTCTTTTAGTTGATGGTAGTTATTGCTAATTGCCAGATTGGATAATTCTTGTTTGGTGTGCAAAGGAATCTTATTCATTAAGGCTTCAAAATGCTGTTGCTCCATTCCCAAAATGTATTTGACAATTCGAGTGTTGAATCTGAATGTTGTTCTATTCATTACTTTTATGATATCTTCTAAAGATTTTAAAGCGAAGTAGTTATAATGGTTTTCGATGTTGGGATGGATATCCTTGTTAACTAATTCAGCAAAATAGATGAAGAAAAATTTACCTTTTACACTGAACTGGTCTAGGATTTTATTCACTGTTCGTTCATGGCTACCCGTAATCTTTATATCGTCTAAAAAAATGCAGAATTTGTCATTAATGAATTGTTGATCTATGTAATAGGTATCGTTAGATATTAATTTCAATCTGCTCTCAAAATCTAGATTTCCATAATCCTCAGTATAAGTTTGTTTTCTATGTATTTTTGTTTCAATACAGGCATTTTTCCCATTTCTAAACAAGAACTGATTTAAATTTCTCTTGAAATAAGTGCATAAAAAATTAGATGCTGTAGGTATAGCATAATATGGACTTGGCAATAATATGATTTCTGTTTGTGATAAAACTAAATCAGCATACTGTTCAATAAAACCATTGAAAAGCTCCAAGGCAAACTTTTCTGCGTATAAGATATCTCCAAATTTGAAATGGCTATACTCAACTTCGCTAAATGGACAATTATCTTTTTGGTAGATTTTATGTAGACTATAATTTGAAATCATGGTGCTAGTTTTTGATTAGAATAGATTGAATGCCCGATTTTATCGCTCCTTGATAGTCAGCTATAATATTGTCGCCGATATGGACTATCATATTTTTCCCAATGGATTTGGTATTGATCTTATTAGCCTTATTCAATAACAGTTCGAAGGCTTTTTGATTTGGCTTTGAATATCCTATTTCGTCAGAATACAATTGGAACGAAAAATAACTTTCAAGCTCATAATGAGTAAGCACCTTACGAAGTGTACGGCCTTTTATAAATGCAGTATTGCTTAAAATACTGGCTGACTTTCCATTGGATTGTATTTCTTTAAATAGATTATTTATAGATGGATAGACTAGAAGGGGTTTATAATTCATGAATAAGGTTGCTGTTTCTTGATAAAACTCTTCTAGTTTCTCTACCTCAATTTTATCGATATCAACCCCTAAATCATTTAGAATTAGGCAATAGAGTTGATTGGTTTCGATATGTATTCCTGTTTTATCATTTATCTTATTGCAAACTTTGTCATATGACCTGACAACTTCACTGACCTTATCAATACTATACTCTATTGAGAAAAAATCTTTAAATAATTGATCTCTCTTCTTTTTAAATAGAGGATTTGATTTGATAAGGGTAAGCCACAGGTCAAAAGAAAAATGCCGGAAGGGGGTAATATCGATTTTCATTTGGGATAAGAAATAAGGTAGATAGTAATTGTTTTTATTTGGCCCCAGAGGTCCATCTCATGCCCCAATTGTAGGTTTTATCACATTCGCCATGTGAATTGTGAAATGTTACTAGTTTTTTCACTTGCATTGAGTTGGGATTGAAAAGTATTTCTGCAATTGCACAAAACTTGTGATGACTAGACTGTCTTCCCATTTCAACTTCTATATCTGGACTACCAGGTACTTTAACGGTGACTACAGCATTGGTTTCTTCCCATTTGGCAACACCATCGTAGATGAAACAATAAATAATTACTCTTTTTATATCTTGAATTCCTGTTGGATTTATTAGGATATTCTCCCCAGAACCAGCACTTTGTCCACGATCATCTCCCGCATGCCATATCCAAGGACTGTTGGTATATCTTCCTTGCAACGTTAGCTTATCTTTGGGACCACCACGTCCCTGCGAAAATTGTAATCCATCAATAACAGTTTTTTCACCATTATTAAGTTGATAAAAGCAACCTAGATCAAGGTCAATCTCCTTGTTAGCAGAAAATAGACTTGATAGAAAGCCTTTGCTTGCATTGCCTTGTGACCAATTAAGATTAATTGTGATTTGCTTTGATATTAGGTCACTCTTTTTGGATAAATCGATTGAATGACTATCGCCTTTTTTTTCTAGCGTAATCTTTTGTAAATTAATAGACATAATATATTATTTTATGATTTGACCGTTGTAATATTTTGATAAGAAGAATGCCAAATCTTCTTTATATCCTATGCCGGAGGCTTCAAACTTCCATTGTCCATTTCTTTTATAGAGACGCCCAAATTCTACAGCAGTTTCTATAGAGAAATCTTCTCCTAACTCATATTTCGCAACTTCTTGACCTGTGTTATCATCTACAATTCTGATATATGAATTACGGACCTGTCCATAGTTTTGCCTACGAGTAGTGGCATCGTGAATGGTAACCACAAAAAGAATTTCATTAATGCGAGCATCAACTTTTGATAAATCTACCCGAATGCTTTCATCATCTCCATCCACACTATTTCCACCAGTGGGGTCATCGCCAGTATGGCGTAATGCACCATCAGGGGAATCAATATTTCCATAAAAGACAAAAAAAGGTTCTGAAGGGATTTGTCTCTTATCATCGATCATAAAGGCTGAAGCATCTAAATCAAAATCAAATCCTGTTCCTTCGTTTGGATCCCAACCTAGACCGATAGTCATTTTGCTTAATCCTATGTCAATCTTTTGCCCTTTTTGTAAATTAATTGCCATCTGCTACTATTATTTTATTATTCGTGAATAACTCTTTCTTACATATTTCATGGTGTAGCTGTTTAGTCCACTGCCCGACTGGGCGAGCGGTTTCATGTTTTCAATATGTTCGCGTCCTGCACTTGCATAAGTGTATTCATATATGCTACCTGTTGTAAATTCTACCCAGATGTAGTCACTGCCTATCTCATAGCTTGATACTCCAGAGTTTCCATTTGTATTTGCATATCTTTTCATGTGTTTAATTGATTTGTTATTTCAAAAGTATACAAGCTAAAAGCCCTTTTTTTACGGGCAACCGTAAACGATAAAATCATTTCTATAATTGTTATATGAGCAAAGTTTTGCCTTAAATTTGTGGCAAAAAAAATCCCAATTCAGTTAAGCGTTGGGATGGTGCGTTAATGTATAGGGAATACGGTCTTAGATAATTCGACGGTCTTTGCAGTAAGCAATTAGCTGCTCATTGCTATGTAAATCAAGTGCCTCTCTCATTGTTTTTAGCCGTTTCTCAGTGCTGCTTAAGCCATGTGGTTTAACATTCATGGCTATTAAATGAGGTTGCATATCTTTTTGCTGTATGCCTTTTAGCAACAAACTCAATATCGCCTTATCTAATGGCTCAAAAATGTAGACTTTCTCGTTAATGGCTTTTTTAAGATGAACAGAAATGTACCTCTTGTTTTCAAAAACAGCCTTTATAGCCAACTTAAGGTCTTGTGTGTCACCACGGCCTTTGGGTACAAAAGCATTTATTTGTAATTCATCAAAAAGTATTTGTGCTTCAGCTAATCTATTTTCACTCGAAAAAACCATTACTTTTAAATTAGGCTGCACTGCTTTTGCTGCTTTAATTAACGAAGTACCATCTTTTATAGCTTGTTTTGGAGAATCTTCAATAAATGATAGGTCTGTAATCAATAATTCATAAGGCTGATCTTCTCTAATTGCTTTTTGTATGCGACCTAAAGCGTCATCACAATAATACACATGATTTCTAATGTCGTTTGGTATGCCAAGATCTTCAAGCGTTCTTTGCATAGAGTAATTCATGCTTTCATGATCTTCAACGATTAATACTTTTTGAAACATAGATTTTCTAATTAATTAACAGGGAAATAAATTAGAACTTCTAATCCCAACTTATCTGTAGTCTCAAAAGTAAGTGTGCCAAAAATATTTTTAATACGGGTTTCCGTATTTGTTAAGCCATTATTGTAAACCACACTTTTTGGCAAGCCTATACCGTTGTCGTGATAAAGAATTGAAATGAAATTATCCTTTTTGTGAAATTGGATGCTAACCTCAGTTGCCTTACTATGTTTTTTCATATTGGTCATCAACTCCATCAGTATAATATAGATTTCACCTTTTTTATTTTCTGAAACTTCTAGCCAAAAATCATTGCTATTATTAACAACGTCTACAGTCAAATTATTGTTAGCGTAAGCAAAAAGCATAGCCGCAAGCTGCTCGCTAAATGTTTTGCTTTGCTTGTTCTCTGTGATTTCATAAGAAATATCTCTGGAGGTGTTGTAAATGTCATCTAATTGATCAAGTAGATGATGCTTGTCAAAATCATCCTTGTTTTCTATTTCTGAAATTACCCGATAGATTTTGTTGGCAACACGGTCATGTACTTTTTTTGAAGTTTTAAGTTGATTATCTTGAATCGCCTTTCGGGCTTCTAAAGCTAAGCGTTGCTTACGTTTTCGATAGTATAGGATCCCGCCAACGGTCAATAAAACTAAGCTTGTAATTAGTAGTAATAGTTGATAGTTTTTTTCGGTGTTCTTCTTTTGTAGTATCAACTTATCTGCCTTATGCCTTTCTACTTGATAACGAATAACTGCAAATTGATTTTTCGAAATGTTTCGTGCCGTTACTATACTATCATTAAGATTTAAATAGCGTAGAAAGTAGCCTTTTGTTTGTGTAGAAGGACTTATCTTTACCAAGTTTTGTAATGCATCTAATTGGTCATCTGTACTTTTATTTTCAATGGCATTACGATACATCCTGCTGGCATAGAAGAGTGCAGAGTCTGGTCGTTTTTTTTCATAATAGTCTACCAAATGAGAGTAACTCGCATTTAAACCTCTACTATCGTTGTTTTGTAAACGAATTGAAAGCGCTTTTAATAAATCGGTTTGGGCATTATATTTAGGATTATTTAGCCATTTTGTATAAGTAAGATTGGATAATATTCTGGCGTATTCGATCTTGTTAATGTTGTGCCTTAACATCTCCTGTTGAATTTTTATTGCCTTTTCATATTCTTTCTTTTCACGATATGCGTTGGCTAGCGCATTTTTAATTATGATAGAGCCATTAATGTTTTTACTGAATAACAAAGACTCGTTATAAAATTCGATAGCTTGATCGTATTCCTCGAGAGTTGCTGAACTTTTTCCTAAGCTGTATAAAGATGACTCAATAGAGCTGTATTGAGTCGTGTCTTTTTTATTTAGATAGGATAGTGCCTTTAAGGTTAATTCTTGTGCTCCAAGATGGTCCCCTTTTCTGGTAGCAATTATTCCCATATATGTTAGACAGTTACTTGCAGTTACACTGTCTTTCTGTTGGGTGGCGAGTTCTTGGGCATTATTAAAGTAAAAATAAGCGCTATCTACTTTGTTTGAGTCGAAAAAAACATAAGCTTTATTTAGAAGTGGGTTTTCTTTTTTTGATAAGGTTTGCTTGTTCTCTTTTTTTGAACAAGAAAGTAATAGGAACAAGCAATTAAGTATAAATATAAGAGGCTTCAAGAGGGTTGTTTTTTTATTCTAAATTATAAAAAATATCGATATTCCATCTTGAGATATTAAAGTAAAAAATAAGGCGGTTGCCCGCCCTATTTTCTTCGTATTAAGGTTTTGGTCTAGGAGGTGGCAATTCACCATTTTCCCCTCCAGTGTCGCCTCCAGGAGTCGTTGGTGTTCCTGGTTCATTTCCAGGATCTTCTGGGCCACTATTACTTACTTGTACTGTTCCTCCGTTTTGGCAATTTAAAGAATGACTTGCAGGAGAAATTAGGCCCATTAATATGGCTATAAAAATTGGAATAAACATTTTTTCAAAAATTTAAAAGTTGAATAGTTACAGCTCCGAGCACGCCATGTGCTCGGTTTACTGCGGTTATTCAGAAGGCCTTCTGAAATTTTTGGGAAGTGTTTCGAGTTTCAATCGCGGGAGCTTATTACTGCTTCCCAAACCGGTTTTTCACTACCACGATATCCACTCATTTTTTTGAAATCAGTTTTGTACTTTTATTCTTGTAAGTTGTTTTTGTTAACTGATTTCGAAAGCAAAGATGTAGAGGTTAATTAGCTTGTTTTTAGATAATTCTGATAATTCTCGGTAATTCTTCTTTATTCTGAAAAGGATTCCGGTAAACCGTAAAAATTCCGGAAATTCCTATTTATTTTTATACTTAAATTGATAATTAATGCTTACAGAATACCAAAAAGCAGTGTTTGATTCTTTTAAGGAAAAGCAGGAGAAGGGGGAGCTTAACATAGCTTTGTTGAACCCCACTACCGCAAAATTGAAAAAAGAGTGCTTAAGAATTTATGATAAAAGATATACATCTGAAGATGCAGATGTCTTTTCGATTTTTTTCGATGTTGATAAGATTGGTGCTAATTTTAGACAATTAATTTCTAAAGCAGATGCAGGAGAATTTAGACCACTATTGAATCATCTACTTGGAAAAACAGCAAGAACAGACGACAAAAATAGTGAGCTTTTGGCTTGGCTAATAGACTTTACACCAAGACCAAGTACTTCCTATTATAATCAGATGTCTAGAAGTTCTCAAAACAAAGAAAAAGAAATTGTTGAGTACTTAGAGAGAATTGAAAAACCTAATTTATCAGCAGATAAAAAGACGGAAGTAAAAGAAGAATGTACTAAAGAAGTAGAAGATGATTTTAAAATACCTTTTTTGCCTATTCCAGTAAGTGATTGTCATGATAAGGACGGACGTGAGATAGAAAATGCTATAGAAACAAACAGTCGTGGGTATCAAGTCTACGAAAATATTAAAAGCGAATTTACTCAAATAGAAGAAAAGCTAGATACTTTAAAGAACAAGGAAATAGATAATGACAAGGAAGATAATCCAGTAACGCCTACCGCAATAACCAATGAAGAAAATTATAGCAGGGGCAGGAAACGTGTTGAAAAAGAGGGGGGTAGGAATAAGATTTCTCTTTTGAAAAAATGGAGTTTGGGAGTCACTGCCGTAATTATTTTAATAGGTTTTCTGTTTTTCCCACGTTATATGACTTGGAAAGGAGATCGTTATGAATGGTTAATTTTCAACACAGAAAAGCAATCTGTTGTTGCTATCAACTGGGATCTGCTCCTAAATTTCAGAAAAGTTAAAAAAGATACGCTAACTGAGTATTCTATTGGCAAGTTGTATTATCTTAAAGAAAAAAATGATCATGATGTTTTCACAATGGGTGGAAAACATCCTTTGCTTGTTAATAGGAACTTGCGTCCTCTGAGTAAAACAATATTAGATAGTATCAGGAATAAAATTAGGTTAAAGAAACAAATGCAAGGTATGATGTCGAGTAGGTAAGGGTCGGTACTTCATTCAAGGAGAATTTTAAAGAAAAACATTGAAACCTATTACTACTCATATCTTAAGAAAATATGGTAATAATAGAATAATAACATTAATCAATCAGCCAGAGACCATGGCAAAAGACTAATCAAAAATCTTTCACGAAAAAACGATCGCTTCATCCCATTTCTTCCTACTCAAATTCAGCTGAACAACTACATCTGTCAGCTAAACAAGCGTGTTTTAGCCCCATTTTTTTTGCTTAGAGGTTTGATTGTTTATCAAAAATTAGATGTTAACGTTGAAGCTTTTCAATAATAAAATCCCAATGTTGGTTTTGTGGATCTAAAGTCTTGGCCTGATCAAAGTATTTGAGAGCTGTTTTTTTATCATGGTTTCGCTTATACGTTTCTCCCAAGCTCTCGTATACCAAGGTAGAATTAGGATACGTTATTAAATTTAGTTCGTAAATTTTAATGGCATCTTCTATTTGCTTAGCTCTCCTCAATTCGTCACCTAAATAATTAAGTTGCATTTCATTAAAAACATAACTACCGCTATTTTCAGTTTTTAAACGCATATACAATTCAATTGCAGCAGCAGTCCCTTTATCTTTTACGGTTACCCTCATTGTATCTAATAAAGTCCATGGATATTGATATGGTTGTACCTTTTGTGTAGGACTTAGGATGTGCCTGCCTATATCTGTTACCGAATTATTTGAATTAGATAGCACAACCACTCCAATTTTGTTCACTGTATCTATTCCTATAAAGCTACGATATCCAAGTGTTCCGCCATCTTTAAAAAGATGATATTCTCCGTTATTATTAGAAAGTGTCCATCCCATAGTTGTATAGGTGTCATTTCCATCTTTTTTTGCCTGCAGTTGATGGGTTAACTTAATGGCTGGATATAGGGAGCTTTTTCTAATTCCCAAATTAGCTTCGGTAAAAGTAAGCATATCATCAACGTTCGAACGTAAGGCACCTCCAGCGGCAATTGCATTCAATTCTGTAAAGCCTGCAAATACACCAGTTTCAGCATAGCCTAAAGCTACATTACGCTTTTGTTTTGCATTAAGTTTAACGATGGTATTAGGTAAATTTAAAGGCCTACAAATTTTTTCTTTTACTAAGGTTTCGAAGTCTTTTTTTGCTATCCTGCTTAATATGTCGCCTAACAATCCATAGGCGGTATTAGAATATCTCCATTTGGAATCGATGTCGAACTCTGGACTAAATTTGGAAACATACTCATGCAATTGTGCCATTGTATAATCCACATAAGGCTCATCTAAGTTTTTTGGGTCAACATTATAGGGGAAACGAGGCATTCCAGATCTGTGAGTCGACAGGCTAAGCAGTGAGATTTCTTTACCATTTCTTAATGGAGTTTTGATACTTTTTGGTAGGTATTTGGAGATCGGGTCGTTGAGGCTAAGTTGATGTTTTAAACTCATATCTGCTAATAGCAGTGAAGTAAATACTTTGGTTATAGACCCAATTTCATAAATGGTATGTGCATCAGGTAATCTACGGTCATCGTCACTTAAAATGCCTTCTGCAAATATTTGTCGCAAACCGTTGCGGTCAACAATTCCGACAATGATACTTTTACTTCTTTTGGCTAAGACCTCTCTTTTAATGATTGCTTTTATACTGTCAACAGGAATTTGACTAGAGGCATTTAACGCAATTAAAGTAAAAAAAGTAATGATATATCTTTTCATTTTTTTAAGATGTTGCCCCTTATTATAAGCAGCTATTTTTATTAAACAAATAATACCAAAAAGTTTAAACTGTTTAAAGTCGGTATATTTAAAATGTTTAGTCAAATATCTTACTAGAAACCATCATCGCTTCGCCCCATCTCTCCATATCCAAATTTAGTTGAACTCCTTTAGAGCTTAAATAACTGATCACATCTTCTGTAGCTATGTTACCGGTGAGATCATCTGCTGCCATTGGGCAACCACCAAAACCTTTCAGCGCACTATCCATACGGGTACAACCAGCGCTAAAAGCGGCTTCAATTCTCTCTAAACGTTGCTGAGGCGTGCTATGCAGATGCAATCCAAATTCGACGTTTGGAAATTGTTGCACTAGCGGAGGAAGTATCTCCCTGATTTTTTCGGGAGTAGAAACCCCAACGGTATCAGCAATAGAAATGATTTTTACGCCTTTTTGTACCAATTCATTTGCCCAATGCGAAACAATGTCCGTATTCCATTCATCACCGTAAGGATTGCCAAAGCCCATAGAAAGATAAACCACTGCTTCTTTGTGGTACTTTTCACAAAGGTTTAACATGTCTTCGACGGTCTTTAAAGACTGGGCAATGCTCGAATTGGTATTGCGTTGTTGAAAAGTTTCGGAGATAGAAAAAGGAAAACCCAAATAAGTGATTTCAGGATGTTTGACTGCACTCTCGACACCTTTTAAATTAGCCACAATGGCCAGTAATTTGGTGGTACCCGCTAAATCTAATCCAGCGAGTACTTCTTCCGTATCGCGCATTTGAGGAATAGCTTTAGGAGACACAAAGCTGCCAAAATCTAAAGTATCGAAGCCTACTTGAAGTAATAGATTAAGGTAGGCTATTTTCAGTTCCGTAGGTACAAAATCATGTAAGCCCTGCATGGCGTCACGAGGGCATTCAATCAGTTTAATAGGCGAGTCAAATTTTTCTGTTTTTGTAGGCATCGTAATCAGTTAAAGCTGCAGTATAAGTACCTTTCATGTAGGGCGAAGAAATCAAGAAATCGGCAGTTGCTACATCGCAAGCCATCGGGATGTTCCAAACGATGCCAACCCTCAGCAGGGCCTTCACGTCCGGATCATGAGGTTGTGCTTCCATGGGATCCCAAAAGAAAATCAAAACATCAATCTCCGATTGCGCTATTAAAGCCCCAATTTGTTGGTCGCCGCCCAAAGGCCCGCTCAATAACTTCTTCACAGATAAGCCTAAAGCTTCCTCTAACAATCTTCCAGTAGTACCTGTAGCTATTAAACTATGTTGACTCAATGCTTCTTTATTGGTGATGGCCCAATTGATCAAGTCATCTTTACGGTGGTCATGGGCAACCAATGCAATGGTTTTATTGACGTTAAGCTGTTTCTGGGTCATTTGATTTCTTGAATTCTTTGTAAGGTTTAAATTGTCTGATAATTAATCTAGTACCTCTATCGTAGCTAAAGTAACTCCAAACCCAATTTACAAAAACAACGAGTTTGTTCCTAAATCCTACTAAGGTCATTAAATGTACAAACATCCATGTAAACCATGCAAATATTCCTTGAAATCTTATTTTATTGATGTCTACCACCGCTCTATTTCTACCCACCGTGGCCATCGCGCCTTTATCGAAATACTTGAATGGGGTAGTAGGTTTATTTTCTATGATATTAATAATGTTTTTTGCCAGTTGCTTACCTTGCTGTATGGCTGCTGGGGCAACGCCTGGATGTCCATTTGGAGTTTCTTCGGTAATCATGGCGGCTACATCACCGATAGCGAATACATTGTTGTATCCATCGACCAAGTTAATTTCATTCACCTTTAAACGGTTGCCTCGTACTACCACTTCAGTGTTCAGTCCATCAAGTACTACTCCTTTTACACCAGCACTCCAAATTACGGTGGCAGATCCGATATTTCTACCATCAATAAGTGAAAGTGTTTGTCCATCATATCCTTGTACACGAGCCTCGGTATAAACAGTTACGCCCAATTCTTCTAAGAACTCCTTTGATTTTTTTTGTGCTTGTGGAGACATAGCTCCTAATAATTCTGGAGAGCCTTCGATCAAATAGATGTTCACTTTCTCCAGATCAAGCTCTGGATAATCATTTTTGAGCACGTGTTTTTTAAGTTCAGCAATAGCACCAGCAGTTTCTACCCCTGTCGGACCGCCCCCAACCACGACAAAATTTAACAACTCATTTTCTTTCACTGGATCTTTTGCGATGATTGCAGCTTCCAGATTTTGTAAGATTAAACTACGTAAGTTTAACGCCTCTGGGATAGATTTCATCGGCATGGCATTTTGAGAAATCTCAGTTTGACCGAAATAGTTGCTCGTAGAACCTGTGGCTATCACTAAATAATCGTAATGACAATCACCAATAGTGGTCTCTAATCTATTCTCTGCTGGGATTACTTTTTTTACTTCTGTAACCCTAAATTTTAGATTTGTTTGCCCTTTAAATATTTTACGAATAGGGAAGGCGATAGAGTCTGCTTCTAAGCCACCAGTAGCCACCTGATAAAGTAGCGGTTGAAAAGTATGGTAGTTGTGTTTATCTAGGATAGTAATTTCGACATTTTCCTTTTTAAGCTTTTTCGCTAATTCTATACCGCCAAAACCACCACCGATAATCACAATTTTCTTTTTGTGTTCCATATCAAACTAAGTTGAAATTTCAGATTAAACGTTGAAACCGTCTATGGTTTCACTCTAATAGCAACATGTAGAATGCTATTTAGTTTGAGTAAATATAGGAATTAAAAGGTAGGGAGATTGGTCGCTTTGTAGGTAGTTTTGGTCAGAAATGACAGTGGTCATAGTTGTGGGATTGGGTTGACAGAAGGTTGGTCGTGGAAAGCTTGTGGTGTGTTTTATAGGCTACGGTAGTCCACTTTTTGTTATCATCTTTTGCTGGAGCTACTTTCACTATGGTTACGCTGAGCTTCGAAGTATCTTTCGCACTAAATATCCTTCGACAAGCTCAGGATGACAGCGCACAAAAAGTGTTGTCGCTTCAATCAAGTTTGGGAAACTTAAACCTTTGCACAACACTTGCACTTTAAACCCGATAGTAGCGAACACGTTTGGAAAACCTATGTGTTTACGAACGGAGTAAAGCGGATATCTGGACTAACGTTGTGTATTGAAGTGATTTGCTTTTCAACGCCTCTCTGCCTGTCGGCATCTATCCCCTAAAAGAAAGAGAATAGTAAAGATGTTAGTTCTTGCTTTATTTACGAACTTCATAAACCTTAACTCCTTAATGTTCAATTCTCTTTAAACAAAAAAGGACTCCGAAATTTTCGGAGCCCTTTGATTTATGATTTGGTTTTTAATATCTATTTAACTGCTTTTTCGTTTTTCGATAAATCGATTACAATTGGCGTAGAGATACATAATGATGAGTAAGTACCAATGATACGACCAATTAATAAAGCGAAGATGAAACCACGGATGCTATCTCCACCAAAAATGAAGATCACGATTAACACGAAGAACACTGATAATGAGGTTAAAATAGTACGACTTAAAGTACTGTTTAACGCAAAGTTGATTAAGGTGTTGCGCTCTTCGCCATACATGTCTTCTTTGCCAGCTTCGGCTAAACGCTCACGGATACGGTCGAATACAATTACCGTTTCTGTCATGGTATAACCCATTACGGTTAAGATAGCTGCGATGAAATCTTGACCAATCTCAAGAGGGAAAGGCAATACGCCATCTAAAATAGTATAGAATGAAAGTACCAATAATACGTCGTGGAACAATGCAATTACCGCACCTAGACCATATTGCCATTTTTTGAAACGTACCAAGATGTAGATGAACATCACCAAACAAGAGAACAATACCGCATAAACCGCACTAGTGATGATATCGCTAGCAATGGTAGGCGTTACTTTTTGTGAACTCTCGATCGTGTACTTAGCGCCTAAGCCATCTAAACCTTTACGTAATGCAGTTTCAACAATTTTATCTGCATTAGGGTCTTGATCTGTAATATGGTAAGGAGTTGTGATTTTTAATGAATTATCAGTTCCAATCGTTTTAACTAAAGCTTCTTCACCTTCGAAATTAGTAGATAAGGTTTTGGCAACTTCTTCAGTATTCAATTGCTTATCGAACTTCACCATGTAAGTTCTACCACCTTTGAAATCCACACCTAAGTGTAAGCCACCATTTTTAACATAGAAAACAGCACCTAAAATGATGATTACCGCAGAAATGATATAATAAAGCTTTCTGCGTCCAACGAAGTTAAATGCTAAGTTTTTAAATGCATTTCTAGTTACGCTATTATCGAAAGTGATGTTAGATTTTTTCTCCATCAACGATTCGAAAACTAAACGAGAGATTAATACCGCTGCAAATAATGAAGTAACGATACCCACACATAAGGTAGTTGCGAAACCTTGTACTGGACCTGAACCGAAAACAAATAAGATTACACCTAAAATGAATACCGTAATGTTTGAGTCTAAAATAGACGACATGGCATGTTTGAAACCTTCTCTAATAGCCACGTTAGTAGATTTACCCAGCGCCAATTCTTCACGAACACGTTCGAAGATGAGGATATTAGCATCTACCGATAAACCAATGGTTAATACGATACCTGCGATACCAGGAAGTGTTAATACAGCGCCAAATGCAGCTAAAACACCCATAATGAAGAACACGTTAATTAATAACGCAATGTTGGCAACCCAACCTGCTTTGTTGTAATACAATGCCATGAAAGCAAGAATTACCACGAAAGCTAATACGAAGGAGATTAAACCGCTATCAATAGCTTGTTGACCTAATGATGGACCAACTACGAAATCTGAAACGATCTTAGCAGGAGCAGGTAATTTACCAGCTTTTAAAACGTTTGCTAAATCTTTAGTATCTTCTTTAGTGAAACTTCCAGTGATTGAAGAAACGCCGTTAGGGATTTCGTTTTGTACAGTAGGAGCAGAGTAAACGGTGTTGTCTAACACAATAGCAATTGCTTTTTTGTTGTTAGGATCAGCAGCAGCTTCTGCAGTCATTTTTTTCCATTTAGATGCACCTTCACTCGTCATGAACATGGTTACATCAGGATTGTTATTTTGATCGTAACCGTCACGAGCGTTGGCAACAGCGTCGCCACTTAAATCAGGACGGCCATCTAAAGAAGTAGCTTTGATGGCATAAAGTTCGAATGCTTTAGTACCAGTTCTAGGCTTCAATCCCCACATGAATTTTAAGGTCGAAGGAACCAAAGATTTGATTTCTGGTCTAGCTAACATGGCGTTAACTTTTGCCGTATCTTTTTGTAAAGCGTAACCAACTACAGCGCCAGGCATTAATTGAGGTTGACCGTTTTCACCTTGGTAAATAGGAAGTTGTAATAAGGTGTTGATTAATGGACTGGTTTTAGCCAATTCTGCAGCTTTTGCAGTTGCGCTAGTATCTTTTGCAGCAGCAGTGGTTGTAGCACCTTTAGTTAATCCAGCTAATTTACCACCTTTAGCAGTGGTATCAGCAGCTACAGTTTTAGCAACAGTATCTTTAACTGTAATGGCTAACGTTTTATTGATGTTCTCTAAGATAGGATAAACCTCTTGAGATTGATATACTTGCCAGAATTGTAGTTCGGCAGAACCTTGTAATAATTTACGAACACGCTCTTTGTCTTGGATACCTGGCATCTCAATAAAGATTCTATTAGAACCTTCTTGTTTCTGCATGTTAGGGCTAACCACACCAAAACCATCAATACGACTACGTAAGATGATAAATGAACGGTCGATAGCACTATTAGCTTCCTTGCTCAAGTAAGATTTAACATCAGAATTGCTAGCGTTAGCTTTTAACTGAGCCGAGTTATCTTGATTAGCAAAGAAATCTGCTAATTTTCCATTTGGAACCAATTTCTCATACTCACTTACAAATAACGCGATGAAATCTTTACCACCAGCATTCATTTGAGTTTGAGCATTAGACAATGCTTTGTTGAAGTTATCATCAGAAGTGTTGCCAGCTAATGATTTTGTTAACTCAGCTAAAGAAATTTCCATGGTAACGTTCATACCACCTTTTAGATCTAGACCTAAGTTAATTTCTTTACTTTTTACTTGTTGATAGGTAAGGCCCAATACAGGATACACCTTTTCGGTAGCCATTGAGTCTAAGTACGCTTTTTCTTTTGCTTCATCACCTTTCGCAAATTCCTTAGCCTTTTTCTCTACGTTGTAAGTAATGATGTTGAAAGAAAGTGAATACAGACAGACAATACCTAAAAGTATCGCCATAAATTTAATAAAACCTTTACCTTGCATTGTTTGTTTATTCTATATTATATAAGTGAGCTGTTTTTTAACAAGTCGGCAAATCTAATTATTTTTTTAAATAATAGAACCTCTAAATGTAATTTTGTTAAGACAAGTGCTTAAAAGACTTGATTTTGTATCAACGACGCTCTAAAGTTGAAAATGTGTAAGCGAATTTGTTCTTTTCATCTGGTAAATAGTCTTCTTTCCAAACCTCGTTCCAAGTTTCATCATCCAATTCGGGGAAGAACGCATCGGCTTCAAATTCTTGATGTACGCGAGTGAGTTCGATTTTATCGCAAAGCGAAATAGCTTGCCTGTAAATTTCTGCACCGCCTATCACAAAAACTTCAGTTTCCTCTTTGCAAAGCGCCAATGCTTGATCTAAAGAATTAACCACTTCAACACCGTCTAACAGCAACCCTATCTGCCTAGTTATGATAATGTTTCTTCTGTTTGGCAACGGCTTACCAATGGAATCGTAAGTTTTACGTCCCATAATAATGGTATGGCCAGAGGTAATGGTCTTGAAATGTTTTAAGTCTGCAGGCAAGTGCCACAGTAATTGGTTGTCTTTGCCAATGGCATTGTTGGAAGATATGGCGACAACGATCGTGGTTTGGTTCATTTGTTCATTAGTTCATTAGTTCAAGTTCATTAGTTCATTTGGCTCTGGTATTAGCTTCTTGTTTACCAATGAATTTGATATAGCTATTTAATTTGATATGCACTATTTCTAGTTTCTTTAATAAGGCAGTGTATTGTTCCTCTGTAACTAAATTTCTTTGTTTAGATTTTCTTAAGAACGATTTTACTTCTAAAATAGAACCCCGGCTGTAATAACAGAAATTCTTGTTTTCTTTAAAGTGAAACCTACCATATCCTTCAGCAATGTTAGCGCTAATTGAATCGGCAGCTCTACAAAGTTGTTTTCCAATGGTATCTTTTGCGAAGAAATCCCAAGTGAGAACTATATTCCAAATCTCATCTGAGATGTCTTCAGCAAAAATATAGACCTCTAGGTCTTCAATTCTATTATAACTCATATGCTACATGTTAGTTCTAAGCTTTAGAAAATCATACTAATGAACCAATGAGCAATTGAACTATTATACTGCTACTGCTCCCTTAATATGCGGATGTGCTTCATAATTTATCAATTCAAAATCTTCAAATTTGAAATCGAAGATGTCTTTAACTTCAGGATTGATTTTCATGGTCGGCAAAGGCTTTGGATCTCTGCTCAATTGCAATTTCACTTGTTCTAAATGATTGTTATAGATATGGGCATCACCAAAAGTATGGATGAAATCTCCAACCTCTAAACCGCAAACCTGTGCCACCATCATCGTCAATAAAGCATAAGAGGCAATATTAAATGGTACACCTAGAAAAATGTCCGCACTCCGTTGGTATAATTGGCAACTCAATTTTCCATCAGCTACGTAAAACTGAAAGAATGCATGGCAAGGCGGCAAAGCCATGTTTTCTATCTCGGCTACATTCCATGCAGAAACAATAATCCTCCTACTATCTGGATTGTTCTTAATGGTATTGATAATTTGTGAAATCTGGTCTATTTGACCTCCGTTCGGCGTTGGCCAACTGCGCCATTGTGAACCGTATACAGGCCCCAGATTTCCATCTTCATCTGCCCATTCATCCCAGATGCGCACGCCATTATCTTTTAGATATTTAATATTCGTATCACCCTTTAAAAACCAAATCAACTCGTGGATGATAGATTTCAAGTGCAACTTTTTTGTAGTCACCATAGGGAAACCCTCTTGTAGATTGAAACGCATTTGATAACCGAATACGCTAATCGTTCCTGTTCCCGTTCTATCGTGTTTTTGTGCGCCGTTAGCTAACACATGTTGCATCAAATCTAAATATTGTTTCATAAGCTAAAATCCCGTTATCCGGAATTATTAATAAAATTGTGTTGCAAAGCTAAAGCTAAAGCACGTATTTATGTTAGGTTTGCCCAAAAAAATGTCAATTAAACTGTCGGCATTTTATAACCGTTATGGTAACCAGCAGCTAGATACTTATTAGCTTCACTATCTGTAAACTTATTTTTTTCGGCATCCCAATATATTTTCTTGCCAACTTTGTAGGCTATATTGCCCATTTGGCAGATGTTGGCAATGTGTGCACCCGCTTCAATTGGAGCCGTTAGATCTTCCATTTTTCTGGATTGAACTACATCTAAGAAGTTAGTAGTGTGTTTCAGCAAGCCATCATCAACAGATTTTTGCATTTCAACTCTGTCAATTTTGTCTTTGCCATTTGCCCTTTCTGGGATCACTTCCCAGCCCTGCCTATTTAAAACCAAGGTGCCATTGTTTCCGATGAAAGCAACCCCATGGTTTTTACCATACGGGCCACCATCAATACCAGTAGCATGTTCCCATTGTAAGTTAAAATCTTTAAATTGAAATATGGTGGTTAATGTGTCTGGAGTTTCCGAGGCGTCATCTGGATTGGCAAATTTGCCGCCAGATGCAACCACGCTAATAGGTGTTTTGGCTTTCATACCTATTAATCCAAAATCAATCATGTGTACACCCCAATCGGTCATTAAGCCTCCAGCATAATCCCAAAACCATCTAAAATTGAAATGGAAACGATTGTTGTTGAATGGTCTTTGTACTGCAGGACCGAGCCAGGCCTTATAATCTACCCCAGCAGGTACTGCACTGTCTGGTACAGTTGGCACTGGTTTCATCCATCCTTGGTAGGCCCAGGCTTTCACCAGACGTACATTACCCAGCTTTCCAGAATGCACATAGGCCATGGCATCTGCAAAGTGTTTTTGGCTACGTTGCCATTGGCCAACCTGCACTACTTTGTTATGTTTTTTTTGTGCGGCAACCATTACATCGCATTCGCGAATTGAATTGCCCACGGGTTTCTCTACATATACATCTTTGCCTGCGGCAACTGCCTCAACCATCATCTTGCAATGCCAGTGGTCTGGAGTGCCGATAATAACAGCATCAATATTTTTGTCTGCTAACAACGATTGATAATCACTAACTGTAGCAACATTGATATTTCTTGCGGCTAATTCAGCAGCTCTTTTATCTAAAACATTTTTATCCACATCGCAAAGTGCCACACATTGAGCTCTAGCATCTTTTAACATGGTATTTAAGTTAGACCAACCCATCCCATTAACACCAATTAAGGCTATTCGAATCTTGGCGTCGGAATTGTTGGAGGCAAAAAGATCTAATGGAATGATCGAGCCTAAGGTGGTACTGGCTAATAATACGGAACTTGATTGGATAAAATTTCTTCGTTTCATTTTAAGTATTTTGGTTAGCGGCGTTAAAACCGACTACAATATAATAAATCATTCTAGGTATCAGAGAAATGGGTTTAACTTTTTTGCCTTTTGTTTTTGATACCTAACGAGGTTTTACATTCAACAACAATTTATTAGCTTTGAAAACCTGTCACCATTAATCGATATGCCGAGAATAATACTTTCGTTTTTTGTAGCTTTTGTGATGAGTTTGCAGTCTTATGCGCAAACCATTACGAGATTGAAACTTTCTGATGCCACCATTGCTTTAACCAAAAATAGGGTAATTTATGATCCCGCTTATTTTAAGATTGCGTATCCTAACGGTGATGTGCCTGCTGACAGAGGTGTTTGTACGGATGTAGTGATCAGGGCTTACCGCAAATTGGGTACTGATTTGCAGCAAGAAGTACATGAGGATATGAAGGCTAACTTTAGGTTATATCCTAAAAACTGGGGCATGAAGACTACGGATAGAAATATAGATCATAGACGTGTACCTAATTTGATGGTGTTTTTCGGTAGAAAAGGTACTAAAAAGCCTATGACTAAAAATGCAGCCGATTACTTGCCCGGGGATATCGTTTGTTGGGACCTAAATGGCAGACAATTGCATATTGGAATGGTCATTAACCAAAAATCAGGAGATGGGAAAAGGTTCCTAATTGTACATAATATTGGTGCTGGGCAGGTAATAGAGGATGTCCTATTTGCTTGGAAAATTATTGGACATTACACTTATATGTTATAAGTTTTACGTTTTAAGTAATACGTTTAGTTATTGCTTTTTTATCTTTGTTCATTGCTCTTTTAAATCTAAAATCGTCAATCTAAATTCTAAAATCAACAAATGTTAACATTTGCCAATGCAAAAATAAATTTAGGTTTATTTCTTACCGAAAAACGTAGTGATGCTTATCATAACCTACAAACTGTATTTTATCCCATCAAAATCAACGATGTAGTAGAATTGGTAGATGCGGAAGAAACCTCGATGCTGATTAAAGGAATTGATATCCCTGGTGATGCTACGGATAATCTATGTTTCAAGGCATTTAAAACGTTGCAAAAAGATTTTGATCTGCCCAATCAGCAGATTGTGTTGCTTAAAAATATTCCGGTAGGTGCAGGTTTGGGTGGCGGAAGTTCAGATGCTGCTTTTTTGATTAAACTGATCAATCAGAAATTTAAATTAGGTTTAGCAGACGAGCAGATGGAAGCTTATGCTAGGCCGCTGGGAGCCGATTGTGCATTCTTCATTAAAAACAAACCAACTTACGCTTTTGGCAAGGGTGATGAATTCGAAGCGCTTTCGGTAAACCTATCTCAATACTATTTGGTGCTGGTCAAACCTCCTATACATGTATCTACGGCTCAAGCTTACAGTAAGGTAAAGATAAAACAGCCTGCCAGTTCTTTAAAAGATTTGATACATTTGCCTTTACAAGATTGGGAAGCTCACATCTTCAATGATTTTGAACCTTCTGTTTTCGAGAAATATCCACAAATTGACGAAATAAAAACAAAGCTTTACCAAGCTGGGGCTAAATTTGCGTTGATGAGTGGAAGCGGGTCATCGGTATTTGCTATATTCGAAAGTGAAGTTCAATTGCCAGATTTAGAAAAAGATAATTTAGTTTTTTACAATATTTAAGCTGAAAGCCTAAAGCTGAAAGCATGTAACAGAAAAGCTTTAAGCCTTGAGCTTTTAGCTTTAAGCCTTTAAAAAGATGGAAATCAACCTAATCCGCAAAAGCGGGAAATTTAATTTTGAAGCAGAAAACGAAAGTGGCTTTACCGTTGAGTTAGATGCGAAACCAGCTATAGGGGGTGAGGGTAAAGGCTTTCGTCCGATGGAAATGTTATTGATTGGTCTGGGCGGATGTAGTGGAATTGATATGGTAAATATCTTGACCAAACAAAAAGAAGAATTGACGGATATTAAAATTAATATTAAAGCTACGAGATTGGACGATGAAGTTCCTGCAATTTTCGATGTAATCGATATTCAATTTAATCTGTTCGGAGAGTTAAGTGTTCAAAAAATAGAACGTGCCCTCCAAATGACTTTTGATAAATATTGTTCTGTTTCAAACATCTTAGGCAGATCAGCAACTATAAATTTTACATACACAATTAATAAGATTTGAGGTTGCAGGTTTAGGTGTAAGGCCGGAGGTTTTGCAACTTATCTCATCTCTCAATACTCATATCTCAATACTAAAAAATGTCTGATAATTTCGAAACCATCGCTATACGCACTCAAACTGAAAGAAGTTCGCATAAAGAGCATTCTGCACCTATTTATCTAACCTCAAGCTACAAGTTTGATGATGCAGAGGAAATGCGTGCTTTGTTCGCTAATGAAAAAGAGGGAAACGTTTACAGTCGCTACTCTAATCCTAATACGTCTGAGTTTATCGAAAAGATGGCTTTGTTGGAAGGTGCGGAAGATGGTTTTGCTACCGCTACGGGTATGGCCGCTATTTTCACAACTTTTGCTGCATTTCTTAAAAGCGGTGATCATATTGTTTCCAGTCGTTCGGTTTTTGGGTCTACGCACCAATTGTTAACCAATGTATTTGCAAAATGGGGGGTAACTTTCGATTATGCAGATTTAGACCAGCCACAAGATTGGGAAGGTTTAATTAAGCCGAATACAAAGATCATTTTTGTAGAAACACCTTCTAATCCAGGAATTGATATCATTGATTTGGAGTTTTTAGCTGGTTTAGCAAAGAAATACAATACCTTGTTAGTGGTCGATAACTGTTTTGCTACGCCTTATTTACAGCAACCTATTAAATTAGGTGCACATATTTCTATTCACTCTGCAACGAAATACATCGACGGACAAGGCCGTGCTTTGGGCGGGATTATTTTAGGAAGTAAAGCTTTAATTACTGAGGTAGTGGCTTTTGCTCGTCATAGCGGCCCATCGCTTTCTCCATTCAATGCATGGATTTTATCGAAAAGCTTAGAAACTTTGGCTGTTCGTATGGATCGCCATTGCGAAAATGCTTTGAAAGTAGCAGCATTTTTAGAGAAACATCCTAAAATCAAAATGGTGAAATATCCATTTTTACCATCTCACCCGCAGTATGATATCGCTAAAAAGCAAATGAAACAAGGTGGAGGTATTGTGACTATTGTTGTTGATGGCGGAATTGAAGCAGCTCGTAAGTTTATGGATGGTTTAAAAATGTTTTCTATCTCTGCAAACTTAGCAGATACTAGATCTATTGCTACACATCCAGCTACCAGTACGCACAGTAAGTTGAGCGAAGAAGAACGTAATATCGTAGGTATCGAACAAGGTTCTATCCGACTGTCTATAGGTTTAGAACATATCGATGATATATTAAAAGACATTGAGCAAGCATTGGGCAGTTAATCGTTGGCAATAGGAGGCTTTCAGTGAGCAGTTTTTTGCTTATACGTTCCAATTAGTAATCTACCAAACACCTACGAAGTTTTTAAACGGCGAAGCCCTCGACTTTACCATTAGCATAATAGAACTTCAAAGTTAAACTTCGTATGTCTACAATATAACAAGTGAAAGGAGCTAAATTAATTTGCTCCTTTTTGTCTTTGATACATTTTATCATTACCAATATTAGCCAATTTTAAAGCATTTCCTAACTTAGCGTATCATCAGCATAGACTGATGGGTAATAAATTCAGCACTTGAATACTTTACTTCGAAGTATAGTGTAATAATTTTTACAAATTTTGAAACTAAAATAGTAGCTTTAAGAGCTTTTAGTCTTAATTATGTTAAAAAATATCGTTATATGTGACGATCACTCTCTTTTTTTAAATGGCATTGCCGAACTTTTAAAAAAAGCCAACCCAAATTATAGTATTTTAAAATTTAACCAAATGAATGCCTGTAAGGACTATCTTATGGACAATGTGCCTGACGTATTCATTTGCGATTTGAATATCAATAACGAAGATGGGTTTTCGCTGTTGGAGGGGCTTAGGTTTCAATTGAAAAATACAAAGAAAATTATTCTCACCGCATACTACGAAGATTTTCTAATCCAAAAAGCCAAGAAAATGGGGGTTAACGCTTTCTTAAAGAAAGAAACTACCGCTGAAGAATTAGTGAATGTAATTGAAGCTGACTCAAATACTGAGTTTTATGTTAATGGTAGTAGCGGAAATAAAAATGTAAGTGTTTATAGTAATATAGATAATCCGGTTATCAATAAATTTCGCATATCTAAGCAAGAAAAAGAAGTGATTAAGCTCATCATTAAAGGGCTTACCAGTAAAGAAATCGCAGAAGCTTTATTTGTTAGTAAAACTACCATAGACACCCATCGTAGAAATATTCATAAAAAACTGGAGATTACCAATAGCAGTTCGCTCATTAAATTTGCGCATGAAAATAATTTGCTTAATTAGCTTTTTATTACTTTTCCACTTTTCAAATGCCCAGAAAGTTGAACAAAAAATTTCAATTACTTCGGGCTATGCCATAGATGGCAATTCGGATTGGAGTCTGAAATTTGCCAGTAAGCAAGCTTTTACACCATTTTTTGAAAAAGATAAGATTGATATTGGATATACCAAGTACGCCGCAGTGTGGTGTTATTTTAAGTTTAAAAACAACCATTCCGAAACGATTCATACTTGGCTTTCTTTCGATAACAATCATATCGATAGTCTAAGTTTTTACGAAGGGCAAAATGTGAAGATTATCGGAGATCGAACAGTAAATCAAAGTCCATTTATTGCTTCGTTGGCATTCGAATTACAATTCAAACCGTACGAAGAAAAGGTGGTATTTGTTAGACTGAAAAAACAAACTTCGTTTTTAGATTTTTCTTACAAACTAGAGGATGCTACCGCTTTAGAAAATAGGTCTTCAAAGAAAATTGCATTAGTTGCTTTTTTCGTGGGGATTGCGTTTCTGCTGTTGATGATTAACAGCATTCTATTTCTGATGACGAAGAATAGCTTATATATCTACTATATTTCTTATTCTCTATTAACGGTACTTTACGCCACTATTACTACAAATTTTGCCAAACATATTGTGCTCCCTGAGTTTCTATTCTTTAGCGAAGGTAGAATATTTACAGGTGCATTATGGTATATTGCCTTGAGCCTTTTTTTGAATAACTTTTTAAGGTTAAAGAAAAACCAGCCATTTAAATATACTATAATTAAATTCTTGTGTTTAGTCAATTTTATACTTATTCTCCTAGGTATTTCTCTACTTGTTTTTTATCCAGATTTCGACTTTAGGATTTTTTTTACTTTTGGGTATATCGTATTTATGGTTGCTATTTTGATACTTTTTTTCGCGGCAATTACGCATTTGAAGATAGAAAGACAGCAGGCTGTTTACGCATTGTTAGCCTTCGCTCCACAGCTTATTTGGGGAGCTTGCCTCATTCTTAAAACATTTAATTTTATTCCAAAGTCGCTGGGAGACAGCTGGGTGTTGTATGCCTGTTTATATGAAGTGTTTTTGTTCGGTTACGTGCTCTCAAGAAATTACATAGATGTTTTTCTGAAAAATAACGAACTAATGCAGGAAGTGATATTTCAGAAAGAAAGTTCCATTAATGCAATCAAAGAGGTCCAATTAAGAGAAAGACGAAGTATCGCGAATATCATACACGATAATATTGGCAGTAAGATTGCACATATTATCCACTTATTCGATATGAAAAGCAATAAGCTTGCTAAACAAACCATGGTAGATTTAGCAAATGATATAAGAGATATCTCACATAAAATATTACCTAAATCACTTGATGATGGTGCCTTGATATCTAGCTTGAGAAGTCAGATTACGATATTAAATGCTGGATTGGTGAAAACTGAAATTGAACTTTTCGACTTTGATTTTCCTGAAAGAATTAATGAAACATGGATTTACGATGTATATCTGATTTCTTTGGAACTCATCAATAATGCGATTAAGCATGGCAAGGCCAGCTTAATTACTATCGAATTTTATAAATATTCCAATAATTATCATTTTCAATTTACAGATGATGGGAAAGGTTTTGATACGTCAAAAACTCCAACCGGTTTTGGTCTGGAAAATATCGAAAAAAGAATAAAATATTATCAGGGTAGCTTTGAGCTTAATAGTGCAGAAGGCCAAGGAACCGTTGTTCAAATTAATATTCCAATTTAGAAAACTAAGATCTTCTCTACAGTGAAATCCCCATAAATGGGTATTTTTTGCAAATAGGCATGTGGGTAACTTGCGCTACACAAACAAGCGTGTTAACCTATTTAATGCTTGTATCAATGTAGGCAGTAAAAGAACAAATTGGAATGAATTTGAAAGCTAAAATAATCAAAAAAATGGTTGCCACTTTAGTAATGATTATTATCGTTACTAAAGTGAGTGCGCAAGTTCAGTTTTCTGGCACGCTAAATTACAAAACTACACCAGCAAATAGTTGGGAAGGTATCGATGCCGATTTCCAAGTTGGAATCAATGGATCTACATCTCCAGGGGGAGTTTCATTCGACTATACCGTGTATAATATAAAGATTAACAGTCTTAAAATAAGAAATAAGGAAATATCACCGTCGCAAATACCAGCTAATGTATTAGCTAAACTGATCAATGGTATGCGGGTATCTAACATAGATTTTGGTTTGTATGTAAATAGTGCTTTTCTGAAGAAAATGGAAACCAGGACAAATATTGGTTGGGCACAACTACAACGTTTAGATAATGCCGAGGGTTATAAACAATCCGTTAGAGAAAGCGGCTATAAGTTATTTAACAATGGAGCGCTGTCAATTAAAAATCCCGTTATTAAATCAGTGATCTATATCGTAGATGCTGCTTACCGTACTGCGATAGAAAATGAAATAACCGGTGGTGGGAAAAAAAGTACTACACAGCATAGAACTGCAAATGATAAAGTTACGGAACTTAAATTGACCATGTCCTCTAGCGGTACGTCGGGTTCATCAAGTACTAGTAAGGGTTCATCATCTTCTGGTTCCTCCTCTTCAGCTGCCGAGGAATCTGAAGACAGCAATCAGGCAGAGTCTAGTAATGTCACTATACATAATAATATTTTCGCCGCAGAAGCCTATAAAAAACAGCAGCAGCAGCAGTTGATTGCTGATGGTGCAAAATTAATGGGTGATTTCTTTGATAACTGGCAGGCTAATCGAGAGAAGAGATGGGCCAAAGAGAATTTAGAATATGAAAGGCATAAGGAAAAAGTGGAATTAGATCGGGCAGCTTATTATAGTTTTATAAACTCTCAAAATAATACGCTATTTAAAAACTTAGGTAGTTATCAGGCTATGCTCAAGACTATGCTGCCAAAAGTGCTGGCGTCAAAATCGATGACTTGGGAAGATATTATAGGCTCGCCAGATTATAATAGTGTGTTTGGTAAGGATCTCAAATCAGTAAGTCGAAAGCTTAAGATTATACAACCAAAAGAAAAGAATAAGAGCAATCCTGAAAATGTGCCTACGGATGACCTACCTAAAAATTTTACGCATAAAGATCTTTCTTATGCTTATAGTAATCAAACGATTTTCTATTGGGTAAATAATGACTTTTATGAACATATTACTAGGTACATATTCGATAACAACAATGTTTTGGTCGGAATGAGCATAGATTTACATACGGCTGCTCGTGAAGATAAGGCTTTCCCCTCGTCACTGCATGAGTATATCTCCCTTAAGTCTTATTACGATGGCTTGATCAAAAATATGCATGGTAACTACTTTTTTGCAGACGGTAAAACAATGGTTACGAGAGATAAGATTTTTATACTAGATTTTAAATCGCTGGTTATTTACGACCTAAATTATTTCGATCCTAACACTTTATTTGATCTTCCAGCAGGATTTAAGCAATCCTTAGAGAAGGACATTAATAAATTGGGCATTAATGTGCTAGGCATTCGGGAAGATGATACTAAAAAAATAACAAAAGTGCGGATCAATGAGGTTGATAAGAATTCGATTGCAGAAAAAATGGGATTACTACCTGGCGATATGATCTTAAACGTAAATGATAGGCGAATTGATTTTCCATTTCACTTACAATGGTACTTCCTTGCATTCCCAGATGAGAAAAATATCACTTTACAAGTGGAAAGAGCTAAAAAAATAGAACAAATCTCAATTAAACTTAAATAAACAATATGAAATCAAAATTACTTATCATCGCGATGTTTCTCACACTTGCTGTTTTTTCAGTAAACGTAAAAGCTCAGGACAGCGATCTAAAAAAAGCGAAACAAGAAAAACTAAAGAAGGCGAGGCAGGAGGTTTTTGAAAACAAATGGGTAGCTGGATATTATGGAGGTACGAAAGCACCAATTGGAGTTAATTTCTATACCATGTTTGCCGATAAACCAGGATTGTATCTAAGTGTTAGGGGAGGTTCAGAAAAAGATGAAAGTTACCAAGAGTATTATGATAGAAAAGAACTAGCCTTAAACGTAGGGATAACCGTGCCCTTATATTATCCAGTTGCCATGTATGTGGCTGCAGGGATTGGCGGATACGATACCTATACACCGTCTACATACGGCATGAAAAGAGATATTGTAGTTGCAGTGGGAGCTGAGACCTCTGCAGGCTTAATTTTTCATATCAAAAAAGTGAAAATACAGGGCGGCGTCTCCCTGGTCAACCTAAAATATCCAGATGCGACTTTTGGCATTGGATATAGTTTATTCTAGTACAGCGCTGTAATTGTAGTACGTTAAGGGAACAGTTTGTTTTTACTTATCTTAACTTAAGTATCCTCAGAATGAGCCTCTAGAATCAAGCGAGCATCTTTTTAGGAGATGCTTTGGTTTTGAAAAAAGGCTTGAACTTAAATGAGTTAGCTTACGTTTCTCTATAATTTAATTAGCATAGGTCATAGGCTAAATGACTTGCGGAGTTTAAAATACTTCGCAAGTCTAAAGATTGAAAAGGCTTGGTGTGCTTCATCAACATTAAATAAATCTTGCTCGTGGTACGGCATTTGCAGCAGTTTGCTACTCGACATTCCAATGATGGTAAACCCTAGATCAACTTGATATGATGGTCTGAAAGTGTAATCAGACGCTCTTTATACAAACCGCCAATAGCTTTTTTAAATGCACTTTTACTTACTTGAAATCTATTATAAATTTCTTCTGGAGTACTTTTGTCGCCTAAATTAATCTCCCCAACTACTTTGAGTTCTTCCAAAATATAATCTTTTGTCTCTAACACGTGTCCAAAACCCGATGGTTGTAAAGTCAAATCTATTTTGCCATCTACCCTAATGGTCTTGATCCATCCTGTGGTTCTTTGTCCAGGTTCTATAATAGAAAACACTTCGTTGTGGTAGAGCAGTCCAATAAATTCATCGTTAATTATGGCATTATATCCTAGATCTGATTTGTCTACAATTAATAAATCTACGGTATCACCTTCCTCAAAATCAAAATTGTGATGTTCTACAAAGTTGTCTACTTTAGAAGAAGCTAATAGCCTGTTAGACTGGTTATCTAAGTAAACAAAAACGACGTAGCTTTCTCCAATTTCCATCGGTCTTTTCTGCTCTCTATTGGGAATAAAAACGTCTTTATCAATGCCGATATTTACATATGCGCCATCATCTGTAACACTCACAACAGTAAGTAGCGCAAATTCATCGGCAGTTGCCAAAACTTCTTTTAACGTGGCCACCGTACTTCCATCTTTATTCAGATAAACAAATGCATTCACATCGTCACCAAGTTCAATATTTGTGGGTACTTCTAGGTAGGGTAAAAGAACTTCATTGGTTCCATCTGTTAAACTTAAACCCTGACTGTTTTTAGCCGCTACTCGCAGTTGATTGTATTTACCTATTGCTATCATGTGTTACTATTGTTGGTACAAAGGTAGTTTTTTTATTGTGCGTAAACGGCTAAACCTTCAAAACCTTTGTTTCTTGCACCTTAAATTATGTTTTTTGCACTGTGTTAGGTGATCTAAACCTGATTGAACGGCTTAGCCCTTAGCCAAAGCGTAGCGGGCGAAGGCTATAAGTGAAAGCAGGAATTTCTAGACCGAAAAGCTACAGTTTTTGCTTTTCAAAAAAATTAAAGTAACACGCCGCCTAAGAACAAAAGGGCAAAGGAGAAGTAAATGATTAATCCCGTTACATCTACTAACGTAGCCACAAATGGGGTAGACGAGGCAGCCGGATCGGCACCTAGGCGTTTGAGCAGCAGGGGCAGCATCGAACCCATTAAGGTTCCCCATAGCACTACACCAACCAACGAACAGCCTACTACTAAACCAATGCGTATAAAATGCTCGCTAAACCCTGGCATAATAAGGTGCCATGCGCCAATTACGCAGAAACTTAGCAAACAAAGCGTGGTGCCTAGAAAAATTCCAGAAAAGATTTCACGGCGCATCACATTCCACCAATCTCTAATGGTAACTTCACCTAAGGCCATGGCTTGAATAATTAAGGTTGCTGCCTGCGAACCACTGTTACCGCCACTTGATATAATTAATGGAATAAAGGTTGCCAGAATTACAACTTTGGCAATTTGATCTTCGAAACCCGACATCGCCGCAATGGTAAGTAGCTCGCCAAAGAATAATACAATTAGCCAAACCACACGCTTTTTATAGAGTTGAAATACGGGTACATCTAAATATGGCTCATCAAGGGCTTGGGTACCACCCATTTTATGCATATCCTCCGTATATTCTTCATGCGCAATCCATAAGATATCATCTACAGTCACAATCCCTAAAAGCACATCTTGGTCGTCTACTACAGGTAAAGCCACCCGATTATTCATCTTAAATACGTTGATGGCTTCCTCCTGTGGATCGGTTACGTTCAAAGAAATCAGTCTGTTATCAGTTAAATCGCCAATTTTTGCTTCTGGGTCTGCTAATAAAATCTCTCGGATACGGATGTCATCTAACAATACGCCGTCTTTATCGATTACGTAAATTACATCAATAGTTTCAGAGTTTTTTCCGTACCTACGGATGTGGTTCAGTACACGATTAACTGTCCAATCTGTTTTTACAGCGATAAAATCTGGTGTCATCATACGGCCAACACTGTCTTCGGCATAGCCCAACAGATTTAGCGCTTCTTTCCTGTCATTATCTGGCAGAAGTACCAGAAGCTTCTTTACAGCATCGCCCTTTAACTCTCCAAAAAGGGCAGTTCTATCATCGGGTGGTAATTGCCTAATGATTTCGGTTAACTTGTTGGCTTGTAGTTTTTTAATGATACGCTCTTGCGTCGGGAAGTCGAGGATACGAAACACATTGACCGCACGTTTACTAGAGAGTGTCTCGATAAATTTAACTGCATGCTGAGGAAGTTCATCAATAAGCTCTTCTACATCAGAGATATTGAGTTCGTTGAGATAAGTTTTTAGTCGTTTCTCGCTTTCGTTTTCCAACAAATTTAATACTTCTTCTACTTGCAGTTCTTCCATAAGCGTTGGATTTTGTGTGTTTTTTACTCTATGGGCGTGTAAAGTTGCGTTTTTATTTTCAGATTGAGGTCATTAACGCAATGTTTTCTTGTCTCATTTTATTTAACGTTTTTGTACACAGCGTGGTTTGTTAATTTAAGGTTAAACTTTGTTGCAGAATCAAAGAAAGTATAGCTTATTCAAATTAGAATAAATGCCATTTGCATTTACCTACACTAATAGCATACCTAAAAGTTTACGGTGAGCTACTTTAACAAAAGTGGCTGGAAAGTTTTTAATACTTCCCTAAAGGTTTAAGCCGTTATCATTCATTGGAGATAGAATCTTTATTTCCATTTTTCTATCCATTTTTTTTCTCGTTCACTTAGCGTTTGTAAATCGGGTTGATAATTGTAGTTAGGGATATACCAATCTAATTTTTGATAGAATTGCTGGATATTTTTATCCTTAAAAACATACCCCCGTCTTGCAAAAGGTAGATTTCTAAATACTTTTTTATCAAACTCCGTTTTAGGTTGTTTAACCCGTTCATCTTGATAATAAGAAAATGGGATGTAATCTAAGTCTGACGTCACATTCAGTGAATACACAAATAATTCGTCTGCTGGTTTGAAGTTTTTCTTGCTAAAAGAGATCGTACCTTTTTGTAGGTGGAATTTCAAAACATCTTTATTTAGAAAAGTACTTTTATCGTTTTCAGTTTTGCCAATACCATTGATTTTCCACTCGCTAGCATTACGAAAAAAGCCTTTGGCAACGTTGAAAGTCTCAAATTCACCCATATCGAGAATCAATGTGAAATCATCTATCTGCTTGTTTTGCCAGCGTTTTGCAGCAGTAAGTACATATTCAAAATCGTAATGAAAATCTACCGAACCAGATAAATCATAGCTATAGGTATGTTTAATGATATTGATGCCTTTTTTAAACTTCGCTTTGAAGTGATAAACGTAAAAAAAATCCACACTATTTCCGCTCGTGCTACCTTCAAATTTGTGAAGGTCAATGCCTTTAATCTTTCCATTTTTATTGTAAAGCGTATCTGCTACATAGGCAATTTGATGCGTTAATTTTTTTCCATTCATATTCACGGTAAAGTTACGCATGTAGGGATGTTGCCCATTTTTAGGTGCTCCATCTACATCACCATCAGGAGAAAATGCCTCGAAACCAACGGTGATTTCCTTTTCTTCTTTTGGATTATAAAATTCATAATAGACCGAAACTTCAATGAACTGATCGCGAACCTTTTTCAATGATAGTATTTCCTTTTTTACACTAATACTGGTTTCGTTAATTGGAATAAGTTGATTGCCCTTCGCAAAGAAGGCTCCATCGTTGGCGAATAAAAAAACGCTCAACAGTGTCAATACGCTAGTGGATAGCAAATATTTCATCTTTATTACTTTTTATGATCGATTGAAGTTAGCGATTCTAATTTTGAAAATGGTGAATAGCCTACAGAATCTTGAATGGATGGGGGACTTTTGATTTGGGTTCGCTTATTTTACACTAATTTTTTGTAAATTGTAGTTTCAAAAAGTTATTTTTGAATTCTTCTAAATATAGCTTAGAGGCGCCAAACTTTTTTAACAAATAGCCAATATTAACTTTCTAAATTTTAACCTCTTTTCATTGATGAAATCTATATTTCTCACCTTATTGGCTTGCTTGTATTTTAATGGAATTTTATACGCACAAGAGGTACCGAGAAGCTCCCAATATATCTTTAATAATTTCTTGCTTAATCCAGCTTTATCAGGTATAGATAGTTATATTGATTTGAAAGTGGGTTATCGCCAACAATGGAGCGGGATTGAGGGGGCGCCAACGACGCAGTATGTGTCAGTAAATACACCCATTGGTGATGATTACATCAGAAGTTCTATCAATTCTTTTTCATCCAATGGTTACAATCCTTTGAGCAGAAGTCTGGTGAACTCCTATACGGCTGCACCACCTCACCATGGTATTGGATTAATTGCCATGAATGATAAAGCCGGTCTTTTGAGACAAAACAGTGTAAATGCCACTTATGCTTATCATTTGGGCTTAAGCCAAGATATCAATCTTTCGGTAGGTATTTCTGGAGGCTTCCATTCGTTAGGAGTTAAGGTAGATCAAATTTCTGCAGAGCATGAGCAAGATCCTTTGTTTACTGCCGAATATAATAATAGGTTGAGGCCAGATGCTGGTGTCGGAATTTGGTTATACGGTCCTCGGTTTTTCGTCGGTGCTTCTGCGAAGCAATTAATAGGAAATAGAACTGTTTTGCAAGATGATAGAGCTATCGTTCGCCTTTATCAAAATTCTTCATTGTATGCCACAACTGGTTATAAAATATTTTTGGATGAAGACATCGCGATGATTCCTTCAGTGCTGGCAAGCTATTGGAGAAACTCTCCGCCGGCAATCGATGCAAATTTGAAATTGGCTTACCAAGATAAATTTTGGCTAGCGGGAAGTTATAGAAATAATGATGCTTTTTCTTTTTTAATGGGCTATAATTTTGGCTCGTTGATTAACATCAGTTATTCTTACGACGTCAATACATCTGCTTTAAGAAGAGTAAATAAGGGTACGCATGAAATTAGCATAGGCTTTTTGTTAAACAACACCTACGACGTAAAATGTTCAACCAGACAGTTCTAACGCAACAAAGTGATACTCCCACTAATAGGTTTGCATTCTGCCCTTAAATCAATTACATAGAAGTATACACCTGCTGGAAGTTCTTTTCCTCTAAATACACCATCAAAAGGCTTTGTATAGTTACCAGTAGCTTCGTAAACGAGCTGCCCGCTTCTAGCGTATATTTTGATGTTATTGCCTTTAAAATCTGGAAGTCCTTTGAGCATCCAAGTATCATTTAATCCATCGCCATTAGGCGTAATTACGTTCCCAATTTCTAGGTTATCATGGGTAACCTCAATATGCACCTTTACAAAATCACTCAAACATACGCCTAACTTACGTCTTATATGGTAATCTCCAGTTTTACTAACTTTAAAATTGAAGATGCCATTGTTAGCTTCTAAAATTGGGTATTCATCCGCTAAGCTGGCAAATAATTGGTAGGTACCTTCTTCTGCACCCACTACAGGTAGCACAATGTCTGATACGTAACAAACCCTAATATCTTTTGCTACTGGTGTGGCTAATGGGAAATTGATATTAACAACAGTATACTCCTCGCTAGTGGCGATACCACATGTCGACCTATCTTTTACCTCCAAGCGGTAGGTGCCATCACTTACGTTAATCAAGTCTCTTGTAGTTTGCACCACTTGACCTGCAGCGTTTAACCATCTATAGGTATATTCTCCCAAGCCGCCAGTGATCTGTAAATTTGTAACTGAACCGCGCCTTAATCCACAACCATCTTGTACGATGGTACCACTGCCGGGTTGTATTACTAATTTTGGCGTAGCATTAATGGTATATGGTCCGATGATCGTCTGACAGTTGTTCATGTCATAAACAAACAAATTATAAGCCCCAACAGGCAAATTCCTTAACTCTCTTAAGGTTCCTTGGTAATCGTTTCCCATTTCATCTTTCCACTGGAAACGGGTAGGTACAGGATTTGTCGCGTTGAAAGTGAAATTTAAAGAAATGCTTCCGTTATTAAGTTCACAAGTAGTGTTAACTACAGTAGGGGTATAAGTAAAAACTTGTGGTACCTGCAATGGAACAGTGAATGTTCTGGGATACGAGCAAACAGATGTACTGTTGCTGGCTTTTAAAATATATGCGCCAGGGGCTAAGTTTGCTATTCTGATGGACACACCTGCAGCATAAGCACCAAGGGCGATCGTTTCGTTTGTGGATGCATTTATCCATTCATATCTATCAGCATTGGCTATAGTTACATTATCAATGATGCCATTATTTAAGCCGCAGGTTCCCGGCGTAATAGTGCCGCTACTGATTACGATAATATTGTTCACTCCAATTGTAAACAGTCTATTTACCGGCGAACAGCCCCCTTGATCTGTAACTACCAAAGTGTATCTACCGCCTTCAACATCTACTAAATCTGCTGCTGTACCGATTACTGTATTGATAATGTTGCCTGTTATTGGATCATGTGCATACCATTTGTAGGAAATGGTTCCAGTAGCATCACCAATAGTAATACCTGTAATTGATCCATTGGCTATACCGCAGGAGGCTGGCCTATTCACCATGGCCGTAGTATTAATGATAGGGCTTGGCCGCCTATTCACTGTGATAGGGTCGGAATCTCGTGTACATCCAGATTGATCTATTGCTTTAACGGTGTAGGTTCCTTCTGGTAAGTTGGCAGGATTGTTAATACTAACTACAGTTCCTGCTGCATTTCTCCATTCATACCTAATGCTACCGCTGCCCCTCAGCGTCTCTGCTGTAAAGGTAAAGGTAGTTTGGCCGCAACTTGGAGCAGGGGCAATAATAGTAGGCTTGGTTAATCTTTGATCTGTAATCGAAAAACGATGGGCAAATGCTTTACAACCATCATCTATCGTCACTTCATACAACCCTACGTCTAAGTTATCAATACTTTGCGTGTTCCCTCTCGGAATTCGGGTGCCATCACTTTCTATTTTTACCCATGTGAAGGTAAAACCTTCCCGTTCTTCTTCAATAACAATCGACCCATTAGCATTACAAGTCACATGATTTAGTCTGGCTTCATTAGGCCATAGTTCTGCGGTGGCAAAAGGCGAAGTAGTAGCTACTAGCAAACTTGCTGTCGCAGTTACTTTTTGATTAAGCGTGGCATTATATTCCCATTTACCATCACTTCCTGCTTGTACCGTGGCAATGTAAGTTTTTCCTTCGCATAGATCATTGCAGTTTTGGGTATAGAAGAGTTCAACTTCCGAGTTTGGTGTAGCTCTTCCTGATACCCCTGAGGAATTTTGCTTCAGTACTTGAATCAAAGGCTGAAAGATGCTGAGTGTTTTACCAATACTGAAAGTTTTATTGCAATACATGCTATTTCTAGTAATTTTCACTGGTCTTGCAGATATGGTTTCTATGCCGTAAGTATTATTTGCAATGGTATTTCGTTCCGCTGCAGTAGCACCGCCAATGGTTCCAACCCCATTATTCTCTATTTTAACGCCAATCCCATTACCTAGACTTACATTTCCCGTTGCAGCATCCGTACCAATAAAGTTTCCAGTAAGGATAAAGTCTGCATTGCTAATAGAAATACCAACCGTTCTATGGCCACCCACAATGTTGTTTCGTAGATATAGAGCGGTATTGTTGGCATCTACCTTTATCCCCGCAAGCTCTAGTGATGATGATGATAAAAATAGAGGGAGTTCATGAAAGTCACGCTGACCACTGTGGTCTACGCCAATTTTGTTGTTGATGATATTGATATCAAATCTATTGCTAGTCGAATTATAGCGTTTAATATCAAGGTTAATTCTATTCGCTGCGATAGTATTGCCTTCTCCCGTATTGTCACCACCTACATCTAACGAACAGTCATATAGGCTGGCACTTACTCCGATCACGTTAGTTGATGCGGTTATGCCATCATACAATACACCAATGAAGTTCGATTTGATTTTAATGTTAGATAATGGAGGAGCAACACTATAGAAATAATTGTTTTGTATCAAGATACCGTAAATGTTTCCAATAAGAACGTTTCCTTTTCCTGGGGCACCTATGTTAATATCACTGGCTCGGTAATCAATAGTAATGGCAGATCCCTGCGACATATTCACATTCTGGAGATTATTGATTGTCGCAAATTTTTGAATACATAGGCCATAGATGCTAACTCCGGTAGTTGAATTGTCTACTCCGATATTTCTTCCAATGGTCAAGGCGCTAAAGGTAGTAGCCGTATATTCTGGTTCAATGATAATTTTAGCGCCCGACACACCTAACGGCTGCCAAGAGGTTTGTGAACTACCATCTATAACGGTGTTCGAAGTAATATTTGGGAGTGCCGTTCTTAACCTAATGGTTCTATTTGCGTAGTCATTTCCATCGCCGGGCAGTTGAAAATTGATTGTAAAAACGGTCGTTCTATTAGGCTGTTGTGCGTTCGTTAAGGCTTCCCTCAAAGTTCCTGGTCCACTATCGGCAATACTGGTAACGGTATAGGTTTGTGCATTTAATGAAGCACTACCTAAAAATAGGAAGAGAGCTGTTAAGAGCTTTAAGATACGCATAAAAAAGATTGGTGCACTAAAATACGAACTTAAAGAGAAATCCGATGATCGTAACGAGAAAATCTTTAAAGCTTAAACTATGATTAAGGTTTAAAGACTTAAATTAGGCAATTTTAGATCTTTCTGAACGATCATAACCCATAATTTAATTTATCCTTGTCTTAATGTAGGAAACAAATGCTGAGTTAGCTATATTTGCACGCTTCGCTCCCGTAGTTCAATGGATAGAATTATGGTTTCCGGTACCATCGATATGAGTTCGAATCTCGTCGGGAGCACAAAAAGCCTCAAAGCAAAGCTTCGAGGCTTTTTTTTATTATTTTTCTTTGGGCGCTTTTTTCACAGGATGAACGGGTTGTTCAGCCTGTTCTCTTTCTTTAGCTGGATTACTGTTTTTAACAGGTTTAATATTTCCTTCTTCAATTTCTTTCTTAACTGAATTTAAAGGCTTGATGTTTTTATCTGTCTTTTGGGTGTCTTTGCCACCTTTTGTATTTCCCGTAATGTTCATCTTGAATTAGGTTTATGGTTTAGATATATAACAAATACAAAGCATGGAATGTTCTATAAATTTGGGAATGCTGTCGGTTAAATGTATGATGAGGTAACTGCCTTTTCTGCCGCCGACAGTAGGTTAGGTATGTTTTCATGATGAATAAAATACATGCCAATCCCATCTTTAGTTACGCCCTCTTTAAATTTGTAGGTAAAGATAGGTTCACCGTTTGTTATCAGGTGTTCCATATGCATCAGACTGATGTTTTTGCTTTTAAATCCTTCACTTAGCTCGTTGATGTGACTGGAAATTATGAAAGCAGAGTTTCTGATTTTTGTAAAACCATCCACCACGAGTGCTGTTGCTTCTGAAGCGTCCTTTGCATTAGTACCTTTAAAAAGCTCGTCTAGGATCACAAAAAACTTTTGTTTTTCAATCAACAGGTTAAGTAGTTGTTTGACCCTCATGACCTCACTTAAATAGTGACTTAGACCATTCTGAACATTATCTGCTATGTTGATGGCGCTAAGCAATCCATTGAAAACTGTAGTGCGTAAACTTGAAGCTGGAACGGGAAATGCAATGTGGGTTAAATAAATGGCAATTCCGATCGACTTAAGGAAAGAAGACTTACCAGCCATATTTGAGCCGCTTAGAAATGTAACGTGATTATTTTGGTTAATGCTAATGTTGTTCTTTATGGCGTTAGCAATGGCAGGGTGGTACAGGCCTTCAACCACCAGATCTGGTCCTATTTGATTTTCAATATACGTCGGTAGCGTAAATTCTCTTTCGTCGCAAGTATTAGCAATGGTTTGCAGCGCATCTAGTTCATATAAAATGTCCAATATTTGGTGAAGTAACTTGACGTGCTTTGCATTTCTAAGTAAAGCATCTAGTTGACTAAGTTCGTAGAAACGAAACGTCTTCTTCTTTGAAGCATAATAACGTCGATCAAGTGGTAACTGCGCCAACAGCGCCGCAATTTTGCCGGTTCGTGTTTTTATATAGCTAGGAGCATTTGATTCCGCTAACAATGAGGCTAAAGCATAAGCTGAGTGGAGTAGGCTCAACAAATTACTTAAACCAATTTTTACAACGTAATAGTCTTGGGTTTCTCTAATCTTATTTTTTAGAAAGATAGATAAAGCGTCAATGATATTTGCCTTAAGCTTGCCTTTGGTATGGTTAAGGTAATGAAGTATCAAGTCGATTTGACTTTCTGTCATATCAAGCACAATATTCTCCCGTCGCAAATGATCAATTGCATCTCTCCGGTTGCTTAATACCTTAAGGTCATTGGTCGGTTGCCGCATCATTTCCTGCACTTTTTGTCTCCCATAAATGGTTTTACAGTTCTTGAACAAGTCGTAAATTGAGAAATTTGATTTATGGTTAGGAAAGATGTTGAGGTCTTCGTAAGTCTGGGCGTCAATTTCAAAGGCCATGCTAATGCTTTTTTCTAAATTAAGGTATTTTATGGAGATTTTAAAGTTTTGGAAAGACCAAAGCTAAAAGCTTAGAGGGGAAAGTTCAAAGAAAGTTCAAGGTTGAACGTGCAAAGTTTAAAGTGTCAGTACCCGTACTACTTAATACGTACAAACGTTAAACTCACAACTTATTACTGATTACTTAAAACTCACTCCTAACCCCTAACTACTAATACCTGAACACTATATTTCTATCCAATCACTTTTGGCGAAATTATTGAACTCTGTTTTTGGTTCTAGATTAAGGTAAGGATAAGTAACTTTAGAAAGATACAAACCAGTAGGCAGTGCAATCTCAAATATGTCTGGGATTTCCAACGAGGAAAGACGATGCTCAAATTGATCTACCGTGAATTCATTTTTTCCAATCTTTAGAAGATTTCCCGTTAAGATTCTTATCATTTTCCCTAAAAACCTGTTAGAAGAAATATGGAAGCGGAAATGTTGCTCATCTGCAGACGCATATAATCTAGCCTCCATAACGTTACAAATGGTGTGCTCATTTTTATCTGGTTTGGTACAGAACGCTCTATAATCTTTATACTTAGGCAGCAATTCTACAGCCTTTTTCATCTCTGATAGATTAAGATTTTTTACATTGTAGTAAGAACTTAATTGACCTAAAAACGGATTTTTGTAGGTATGAAAGTAGTAGTCATATTTACGTTGCACCGCATCAAAACGTGCATGTTGTTTTCCATCCATAGGGATGATATCAAAGACGGCGATGTTATGTGGTAAAATTCTGTTTAAGATGAAGAATAAATCGAAATCTATTTCTCTTTCAATATCCACATGAAAAAAATATTGGCTAGCGTGTACACTGGTATCTGTACGTCCGCAACCGTTAATATCGATTTGGGTTTTAAAGATATTACTTAGCTTTTCTTCGATAGTTTCTTGTACACTATGTGCTTTCGGATTGCGTTGCCAACCGTTGTAAGTATGGCCATTATAGCCAATATGGAAAAAATACCGCATCTATCCAACTAAACGAATTTCTTCATCATTAAACTACAGCCGTAATGCAAACCATCATGAGAAACAATGAATTTAATCGCATCTTCAATTCTCTCTAACCTGTAGCCTTTGTAGGTACTAATTGAATAGGGCGTGTAATTGTCGAATTTATTGGCGTTTAGATCTTTTTCTAATTGGTCGATGGTTGCTGTTAAATAAGTTTTGATTTGTGAAATCTCTTCTGTAGAAATATAATTTTCTGGTTTAGAACCGTTCCTATACTTATCAACCAAAGTTGGATCAATTATCAATTCGTTGTTTGATAGTTTGTAGCATAAAATTTGTTGACTGACCACCAAGTGTCCCATTTGCCAAGCCAAGTTGTTATTAAACCCATCGGGGATTTTGTTCATTTGCTCGGTGCTTAGACCTTCAACTAAACTTAATAAAGCTTGGCGACTAGCTCTAATAACTTCGAATGTTTTATTCATAAAACAAAGATAGGTTTCTTTAAGCTAGGATAACTAATAAACTACTTTTTTGCGGTTCCTAGCCACATCAACGCATCAATAATCATTTGGTTTTGAGTTTTGTTTTCAAACGTTTTGGAAAGTGCTGTTATTTCTTTTCCATGCTGGCGTTCATAATCCATGTCATTATGACCCATGTTTACATAGATCATGTTATATTTTTTATTGCTCCAAACTACTGGGTAATCTCCCTGTTGCCAAATTTCGTGGGCTTTGGGTCCTGTTCCCAAGGGGAAACTTGAAGGTGCTATACTCAACAAAACATCGATATCAGGATTCTTTCGCAAGTCTTTCTCCCACCTATACCATTCGTTAGGTTGCGATTTAAATGTTTTAGGTAGTTTTCTCGTTACTGGATGATTTTTATTTACGCTTAAAATGGCCGATGTTGGTCTCCATGTATTACCGCTATATTGTCCAGAGCCTAAAAATTCGTTATGGTACCAATCCCAATTTTGAGCAAAAGCAGATGGGCTAAGTGCAAATGCCGAAAAATGAAATCCCATCCAAGCGCCTCCGTTTTTCATGTATTTTTCAAAAGCTTGTCGTTGTTGGGGAACTTCGGGCCTGGTATCTAAAAATAAAATTACTTGATATTTGGATAGAAAATCTGCATTGAGGTTAGTCCAATTGCTGGTAGTATCATAAGTGAAATTGTTTTTCATAGCAATCTCGGGAAACCAATGATTCGCTTCTTTTACATAGCTCACATGTGCCATATCATTTTTGCCGGTAAAAAAAGCGATGACGTTAAACTTAGGGGTTTGGGCCTGTGCCGTTAATGTAAGAAAGCAGATGAAAAGGATGATGTTTTTATAAAAGGGGTTCATATTAGGTTCAATTGATACGTTAATATAACATATTTGTCCGATAGTTTAAACACTTATCAAATGGCACTAAAGCAAAAGCAAGACTAGTTAATCGAAGAGAAAAGCTATTGATTGTAAAAAAAAAACATCCGACAGATAATTAAATCCACCGGATGTTTTAATGAGAAATATCTCAATTTATTCTAATCTATTTCGTTGCCGTAGGCTTAGCGTTTTTTACATAGGTATCTAACCATTTATTGGTTTCCCAAATCATGTGAAGTATGTTTTCTTTTGCTCTGTAACCATGCGCTTCGTAAGGTAAATACACAAAACGAGTTGTACCGCCATTTCCTTTAATTCCATTAAACAAACGTTCACTATTAATAGGAAATGTACCTTGGTTATCGTCCATTTCTCCGTGAATTAATAGGATAGGAGTTTTAATTTTATCAGCATAGCTGAATGGACTCATTTCGTAATACAATTGTGGCGCTTGCCAATAAGTGCGGTCTTCATTTTGAAAGCCAAATGGCGTTAAGGTTCTATTGTAGGCACCACTACGAGCTATACCAGCTTTAAACAAATTTGTGTGCGCTAATAAATTAGCCGTCATAAAAGCACCGTAGCTATGTCCGCCAACTGCCATACGATTTTTATCGCCTACGCCCATTTCGCTCAATTTACCGATGGCCGCTTCAGCATTTAATTTTAACTGTTCAACGAATGAATCGTTTGGACGTTTACCTTCTTTAGCTACAATGGGCATTTCAGCATTGTCCAAAACCGCATAACCTTGCGTTACGTAAAAAACTGGTCCGCCAGAACTAATTGTAATGAATTTATTTTCAGAACCTCTAACCTGAGCAGCATCACTTGCTGAGTTGAACTCACGGGGATAAGCCCAAATTAGCGTGGGTAACGGTCCATCTTTATCCTTATTGTATCCTTTCGGAAGATATAAATCACCAGTTAAGTCAACCCCGTCTGCACGTTTATAGGTGATTTTTTGTTTGCTAACCCCATCTAATGCAGTGTAAGGATTGGTGAAATTTGTGATTTGTCTATCCGCAATGCGAAGGACTAAATTTTTAACAAAGTAGTTGGGAACTTCAGTTTTACTTTCTCTACGCGTTAACAAAACCAACTTTTGAGGGTCTAAAACATCAGTGACTACTTCAAATGTACCTTCTTGGCAACGCCACAAAATTTCTGATTTTTTAGTAGCCAAATCAAATTTCGCAATGAAAGGCAAATCTCCTTTTGGCGAAGCACCAGTGGTGTTGTTCAGTAATAGTTTGGAGCCATTATCAGTAGTTAAAATTACTCGGCGTCCAAACTTGTTTCTTTCCATCACTGGTGTACCTGGATTATTGTAGGCATCAGTAGTGTTTAACTCATAAAGTGTTTCTAAAGTTCCCGTAGTAGGGTTATATCTGCTCACTTTACTAGTTTGTTTAGCTCTCGACATTTCTCTAACTAAGGCTATATTGGCATTTCCCCAACTTACGCCTGCGTAACGAGTTTTAGTTTTGAAAAGCTCTTTGCTTGCGCCTGTAAATGGGGCTTTCAACTCATAGACACCGTCGTGAAATTCCACATTTTTCTTAATTAAGCCACTGTCTAAAGGTTGTGCCCAAATTATGCTTGCTGCTTCATCGTCTCTCCAATCGAAACCACGAGGAACGTTTTGAACATTGTCATAGCCAGAAGGGCGAACTTCGGTAGAAGGGAGCTCGGCCAATACTTTGATTGTTTTTCCAGTTCTATCAATAATTTTAACAGTAGAAGGGAAGCCGTAAGATGCGACTAGATAAGAAAAAGGTTTTTTAATGGCACGCACCATTAAGTAGTTTTTATCTGGCGATAGACTTACTGTGCTGTAAATCGCAGGGGCGCCGATGGGCGTTTCTACACCACCTTTGTTTTGCACTAACTGAGACGTGGCAAAAAATTCAAATAATTGCTCGTCATAAGGCGATTTAATTAAATCTTGGATGGTTGCACTCGGGGCCACTTTACCTAGGTTTTCCTGTACGGTGGGGCCTTTCGGTGCTAGGGGGCGCTTTGGTGCCGCGCTGGCAGGTTTAGTGGCTACTTGATAGATCAATGTGTTGTCGTCAACCCATACTATACTTGTACCTAAAATAGCATTTAAAGGCTGTTTGTTGATTTTTGTAGCCTTAGCGCTAGCAACATCAATTACATATAGGTCTATCCGATCTTGCGAAGTTTGTGTAAATGCAATTTTGTTTTCGCTAGGATTCCAAGACACGTTACCTGCATATAGTGTAGCTGGGAGCCCTGTAATTGCAATAGTTTTGCCAGATTTGATATGCTTTAAGCTAAAATTATTTACATATGTTTGCCTACTCGGTGAATAATTATTAGGATTGATACGCATCCCAGCGATTTTATACTCTGGCATAGCCAATTCTTCAATAGAAGGGTAGGGATTACGGTCGCTAAAAAGAATCCATTCTGCTTTTCCATCGATATTTACACTTGGAGTGGGTTTCGCCAATAACAAATCCGCCATTACCTTCGGGGGCATTTGATAAGTGATCGCATCTTGCGCTATCGCGCTGCCGCCCAAGCCTGCAAATAATAGATTAAGTATAATTTTTTTCATTTCAATATGTAAGTTTAATTGATGTTATAAACATACATATTGAAAAATGAAATTAACTTTTGTATCAAAAATTTTAGAACCGATGGTGTTAGCGGTTAAAGATTTCTTTCACCTCAACGGTACCATCGTAACTGAAGTTCAAATTGCAACTATTTGGCGCTTTTGAACAACCTTCCAAGGTTTTGTAAGAGAGGTTAATTGCTTGTCCATTAGTGTAAGAAGCCAAAATTTCCTGATTACATACATAACTGAATTTATCGTTGATTTTTAAATAAGTGCCGGTGCAATTTTTTTCTACAATAGCATCTACACTAATAAAATCTTTGGAACAAGAAGATAATACGAACAAAGAGGAAGTGAATAGCAGGATAAGGGCTTTTTTCATGTTTTTGGGGATTGATTAATGATAAAATTTAATTCAAAGTAAATTACTTTAGGTGATAAGTAGTTTACCTCATTGGTTTTGATGAAAAAACTGAAATATCTTTTCAATCATTAATCATAACGTTGTTTGGTGCTTAAATGGTATGGGATCAACGGAGTAAATACCTTCTTTTTTAATACCTATGATGTTTTTTAAGAAGATCGCTTGGGAGAAAACTAGCATAACCAATAACTTAGGGTCGATTTTAGTTTGCAAGTCTTCATAACATTGAAACTTCCAAAATTTTTGTACTGTTTCAAAAATTAAGGTTTCTTTAACGTTATGAATCATATGGTATTTCCCCAAATACCCAGCAAAAAAAGCGAACAGTTATCAAACTATGTTCACATTTGTGAAAAATTATTTTTTTAAGTTTCCATTAAAGTTGAACTTCAGGTTTAGCCCGGCTGAACTGATCCTTAGGTTTTTATCACCCATGGTACTCAAAGCGGGTTTATAGTAAGGCTCAAAGATTAGGATATTATTGCCTATATTCTGGTTAATGCCTATCGCAATAATGGCAGTATTGGCAAAATCAAATCCTTTGAAAGTGCTTTTTTCAGTTTCTTGTCGAGGTTGGGCCTCCCCATTTCTCACGCCAAAATTGCTCAGATTATAATTGTAGGTATATTTCTGTGTAATGTAAGAACTGGAATTAATACCCGTAGAGATATAGAAATCTTGCTTTTTAGATGGAAAAAATTTAACGACCATCGGTAAATCTATACTCAAAAGTTGGCCATTAAAATTCACGTCATTAGTAGCAGTTACAGAGTAAGTAGCATTATTAGTGGGAGAATCGAATACTAAGCTGTTTGCTCTAGCGGCAAACATTGCTTGTGATAATTCTACAGGAACTTTATTTTCGTAACTCACCTTGTTTTGGCTAATTCCAGCGCCTAGGCTTAATACAAGGTTTTTAGCTACTTTTATATTGGCATTCAAGCCCAGCCCAGCACTTAGCTTTGCTTCATTGTCATCATGGTAATTAAAGAATGTTCCGGTAAATATATCTAATGTTGCTTTTGAATTATGATTCCTTTTGGTGTTTTTATGCTCGCTATTAGCTAATACTTTGCTTTGTTCCTTTAAAAATTCCTCTGTTGATAATTTTGGTTTTGTAACAGGTTCGGTTATCGCATTTTTAGCTATTGTAGTAGTCGGAGCAACGTGATCTTCTTTTGTAGCATTTACAGCCGGTAAATTAGCATTCTCAACCGCAGTTGAAGGTTTGACTTGCGCCACCTCCAAGTTTTGTGTAATCACAGTGCCTTCGTTGAATGTATGTTTAGGATGACGCACCTTACTTTCGCTTACAGCTGTCGTACTTTTAATAATCGGTTGCTCTTGATGGCTTTGTGCCTTTTTATTGAATTGGGAAGCATAGGCTTTCGATGAAGCAGTATCTAAATTAGTTGTTCTATTCCCTTTGTCTGTTATTGTATTTTCTTGCGATTGATTTTTTTTCTTGATTGTACCGGCTTGTAATATTACTTTTTCTTGGTCAAAGGCATTACCGAAGTATAAACCCACAATCAAAAGTAAAGTCGCAGCAATTCCCGTTAACCACCAAATGGGTAGTTTTTTGCTTTCCTTTTCTGGGTATTTTTGACGTAATTCAGTCCAACCCTGTTCTCCCAGACCATCATCGTAGTCCTCAAAAACGGATTTCACTTGTCGTACTAATTCATCATCACTCATTTTCATACTATTTCGTGTATATGGAGTGGGCAGTTAATAATTGTTGCAAAGCCTGCTTGGCCCGAGTTAAATAAGTTCTAGAGGAACTGTCTGGGATATTAAGCATGCTTCCTATTTCTTTATGCGAGTAGCCGTCAATTTCGTATAAGTTGAAAACCGTTCGTTGCATTTCGTTTAGATTTTTCATGAGTGCCAAAATATCTTGAGCACTTAATTTATCAATGACAGAGGTATGTGTAGTTTGTGGAACGGTATCGGTCAATTCTACAGCTTCACTAAATCGCATCGACCTTCTTTTATAGTCGAGCGAAGTATTTACTAAGATTTTCCTGAACCATGGTTTAAAATCATTGGCTTCGTTAAAGCTATTGATGGACTTAAAAACCTTTATAAAACTGTCGTTAGCAGCTTCCAAGGCATCGTCTCTGTTGCCCAAATAACGAATACAAATACCCAAAGCGTAGCCATAGAACTGTTTGTATAACAATTCTTGCTGGCGTAAATCACCTTTCTTACAAGAAGCAATGAGCTTAATTAGGCTCTCGTTGTCTGGCATTAGTTTCTTCTATTGTCTTCTTGATATCATTTGGCAACACCGTTTTTTCACTTACCTGTGTCAACTCCTTTTTACTCACCATACGTTTTGTTGCTATAAAACGCTACAAAGATTTTAAAATTAACCTATTCTTTTTTATTTCCTTAAATTTGCCCTTTCAATAAAAAATCAAAACGTGTCGTTAGAGCAGTTAAAATTAAGTAAGCCATTGGTTTCGGCCATGAGTGCATTGGGATGTTTATCGCCAAAAGAAGTACAGTTAAGAACCATGTCTAGGATTTTGGGCGGGCAAGATGTCATCGCTACTGGCCCAGAGGGATGCGGAAAAACCACTACCTATGTATTGGCTACCTTAATGCGTTTAAAAACTGGCGGAGGCGATGCACCTAGAGCCTTAATTCTAGTACCAAATAAAGAAAAAGTATTAGAGGTATTAGACTGCTTCGATAAACTAAATAGAAACGATACTTTTAGAATTGTTGGTATTCACGCTGATGATCCCATTGATACGCAGGTAGAGAATCTAACCGATGGCGTTGATATTGTGGTAGCTATTCCTTCTAGAGCAAGGGCAATCTATTTAAAATTAGGCTTAAATACGAATAAAATCCAGATGATGATTTTGGATGACGCTTCGGATCTTGTGAAACAAGGTTTGCAATTGCCGGTTAATGAGCTGGCTAGAAGCATTCAAAAATGCCAGCATCTAGTTTTTACTGAGGTGATGCACGAGAAGCTGGCCTACATGATTGAAGGTTTTATGCAGCTGCCTGCCACCATAGAAGTAGAAGAGTTGCTAGAAGCTGAAGTAGAAACTTATCCGCAACTGGTTTACCACGTCCCAAATTTTAGGACTAAGTTAAACTTACTTAACTTGCTGTTAAAAGATACCGAAGTTTTCGATAAAGTAGTTGTTTTCGTTAACACACGATTAACCGCCCAAACCCTATCGAAAGATCTTTTTGACGGTAAGGCGGATGATATTTTTGTCTATAGACCCTTGTTTTTTGATGAAGCTGGATTTGAAAGTTTAGAGGCTTTTAAAATCAATGAGAAGGCTAGAGTACTTATTGTTGCTAATGAGAACTTTGAAGAAGTAAGTTTGAGCGGCATTCCTTTTGTTTTCCATTTCGAAATACCAGAAGATAGGATCCGCTACATTAATAGGGTAATTAAAACAGATGAAGTTGATTTGGTTTCTTTAAATTTCATTACAGACTTAGAACTACCGGAACTGAAGAAAATAGAACAAGCTTTAGGACATAAAATCGAAGAAGCAGAATTGCCTGAAGACTTATTGATTGAAGGTGGAGCCAAAGCCACCAAGCAGAAAAGTAAACACGCAAAAGAATTAGAGCGTGCAAAAGCAGAGGAAGAAGCTTTTAGAAATGCTGCATTCCAACCCAAAAAGGAGAGTAACGCAAAAACTACCAATTTTAGCAGCGGCGAAAAGGCTAAAATGAATAAGCAGAAAAAACACGGTTAGTATTTCGTCATCATTACGAACTGAAGCTATGAGAGAAGTGGGAACGTGAAGCAATCTTTTAATTAATGATGGATGGCGATCTCGTTGCACTCTTCTTAATGAGGGAGATTTGAATATAATTGCTTTTACACTACAATCGTTCTAAAGGTTAAATTTATTCTTGGTTTAGCAACTTTTTTGGTGGGAGGCAGGCGGTGCAGCCAGTGAGTTTGTGTGGTATCTTTCATAATTAGTAAACTACCGTGTGCTAAATCTAAAGAGATGGTAGTTTTATCCACTTTGTGTTTAAAGGCGAACTTACGCTCTGCACCAAAGCTTAAGGATGCAATGGCACCATTTTTCTTCAAATCTTTTTCGCCATCGCTGTGCCAAGCCATACCTTCATCGCCACTGTGGTACAAATTCAGTAAACATGAATTAAAAGTTTCTCCTGTAAGTTCTTCGGCTTTTTGTTTCAAGGATAAAAGCTCTTCCGTCCAAGGCAAGGCCGTTTTAGTGATGTTGGAATACGTGTATTCAAACGGTTTTGCGCCATACCAAGCTACTTTTCGCTTAGTGATGATCAGTTTGCCGAAAATAACGGCTTGGTCATTTTCCCAAGCAATCCTGTTGAATAAACGTTCGTAATAGAAATCAGCGTCAACTTTACTAAAAATTGGACCGTAATAGTTAACTATTCCAGCTTTTGGGAGGAAGTTTGTCTCTGAAGGATTGCTTTCAAATAAGTTCATCGAAGTAGTCAGGTATCAGTGGTCAGATGTCAGGCAGGTGTCATAGACTTAATTAGTCCGTTAATTATTCGGGATAATTCTTGCGATTGGGATAAAAGTAATTTGAATTTTTCATCATCAATATAATTTAGTCTCAATGCTAAATAAAGCATTGATTTAACCTCACTTGTAGACGCCAGTGCAATATAAAGAAACCTTCTGAACTCAGGTTTGGTACCTCTGTCAAAGCCCTCGGCTATATTATTAGAAATTGATACTGAAGCTCTACATACCTGACTTCTGAAGTCCCAATCTTTTAAATCTCCAAAGCTCCTGTATATGGATACAGAGAAATCCTGTGCTTTTTGCCATGCGATAAGATCCTCGAAACATTTGACAGACATGAGAAGGTTATTTTTGATTAAAATAAAGCTACAAAAAATTAATCGATATTGATTTCTGCCTACTGACCACTAAATCTAGCTACCAATCTCTGATTACCGATCTCTGATCCCTGACTACTGACCCCTGACTACTGCCTACTGACCACTAACGAAAGCCTGCTCCCAGCCAATCATCGCAGTTTTTCTCGTGTTTCCCCACATATAGCCACCAAAAGTTCCGCTGGCTTGTATTACCCGGTGGCAAGGAATTAAAAAAGCAACTGGATTGCTGCCAATAGCAGTTCCAACAGCTCTAGAGGCAGTGGGATTTCCTATTTCATCTGCTAACCTACCATAAGTAGAAAGCTGGCCCATCGGTATTTTTAACAATGCTTCCCAAACCTTCAGTTGAAAATCGGTGCCTTTCAAATGTAATTTAATGTCCTTCAACTTCGACCAGTCATTTTGAAATATAAACAAGGCGTTTTGTTGTAATGCGTCGGCTTTTTCGATATAGTTTGCATTTGGGAATTTAGCCTTTAATAAGGTCAGCGCTGTCTGTTCATTCTCATAAAAAGCCATGTAACAAATACCTTTTTCGGTAGATGCGGTTAGCAATTGACCAAAATGAGTAAAAGAAAAACTATAATTAATCTTTAACTCACTACCGCCATTTTTGTATGTTGCTGGTGTCATGCCCTCTATGTTCACAAACAAATCGTGCAGACGACTGGTGCCAGAAAGTCCGGTCTCAAAGGCTACGTCAAATAAGTTGGCTTGCTCCGTTTGGAGTAGTCTTTTGGCGTGGTTTACACTCACAAACTGTAAAAACTTCTTCGGACTGGTTCCTGCCCAATCGGTAAATAGCCTTTGGAAATGAAAAGGACTCAGGTTCACTTTTTCGGCCACCTCATCTAAATTAGGCTGACTTTTAAAATGCGTTTTAATATAGTCGATCGCTTTTGCAATCCTTTCGTAATTCAGTTCCTCTTGCGTAACCATAAGTTTTAAAATTATACAAATATGGTGAGAGTAAAACAGTTTTAAAATCCGAAACTTGCTTTGTTGATAAATCAAGAAAACTTGGACAAAGTTTCTAAAACTTCGTAAGTTTAACCAATCAATGGAAGAACTGCTTGTAGATTTCCAGCTTTGACAAAGCTATAGCAAGCAATACAGAGGTTTGTCAAAGTTAAAGTAGTCAAAATATAACCACACTTCACCGTTAATAAAACTTCGTAAGTTTGAAGTAGTTTTAAAAACAATCAATGGAAGAACTGCTTGTAGATTTCCAGCTTTGACAAAGCTATAGCAAGCAATACAGGGGTTTGTCAAAGTTAGAGTAGTCAAGATATAACCACGCTCCAGCATTAATAAAACTTCGTAAGTTTGAAGTAAGTTTAAACCAATCCATGAAAGAACAGTTAATCGCAGCTATCAAAACCACATTATCCAAAAGCAAAGTAGATTTGTTGGCCCAAATTGCATTAAAGCAAGCAAGTGCCGTTAAAGATATCATCGATTTGACCTTTCATCCCGAAGAAAAAATAGCTTTTAGGGCGGCATGGATTTTAGAAAATGTGTACGTTAATAATCCCGTAGGTTTCGCTTCTTTTGCAGCTTATTTCCTAGCTCAATTTCCTTCTCAACATCACCTTTCTGCTCGTCGTCATTTCAGTAAGATATTAGCACTGCTTACCAAAAAGAACGCGCCACAGCAAATCAAAGCTATTTTGCAGGCATATCAAACTGATGAACTGGTCGAAACCACCTTCGCTTGGTTAATCGATGAAAAGGTTCCCGTAGCGATTAAGTCTCATTGTTTGAATATTTTGGCTAATTTCTCAATCAAACATCCTTGGATAAAAGACGAACTGCAACAAACCATGGATTACTTGGTAGATAAAGAAAGTATTGCCTTTTTTGCCAAGGTAAAACAGATCAGAAAACAGTTAAAGCTTAAGTTATAATCGCCTATTCCTCAATTTTACAAGTACTCAACATTAAAATCATCCATAAATCTTACTTTTGGGCTTATGACTAACAAAGCAGCAATCTTATCAGAAATTATAAGAAACAGAAGAAGTATTTTTCCAGATAGTTATACGAAGGAAGAAATACCTACTGCTGTTATTGAGCAAATTTTGGAAAGCGCAAATTATGCACCTACACATAAATTAACCGAGCCTTGGCGCTTCACAGTAATTAGAAAAGAGGCTAAAGCGAAATTAGGTGCTAAATTGGGCGATATTTATAAGAACGTTATTCCTGCTGAGAAATTTTTGCAGAAGAAGTACGATAGCTTTGGTCAGAAAACGTCACAGGCAGCTGTGATTATTGCAATCAATATCCAGTTTCACGAAGATAAAGTGCCCAATTGGGAAGAAATTGCTGCGGTAGGCTGTGCAGTACAAAATATGGCCTTAACTGCCGAAGCCTTAAATGTTGGCGCTTATTGGAGTTCGCCGCCACTAATAGACCACTTAGGCGAATTTCTAGGATTGGGTGAAAATGAAAAATGCTACGGTTTGTTTTATATGGGCTATCATAACGCTGAAGCTAGACCTGCAAATCGTACGCCAATGGCAGATAAAGTGAAGTGGATGGAAGATTAGGGGTCAGGGATCAGGAACTAGTGATCAGGTGTTAGGTATTAGTGGCAAGCAATTTCTAATAAGAAGTGTCAGTTTTGTTTGCTAGTGCCCCAACGATTTAGCAATACAGCAATTTAACAATTAACCAGTAATAGCAAATTTCCAAACCTTAAACTTCCAAAAAAACTAACCAACCAAATACCAAAAAACCAAAAGACATTGAAGACCCAACTATATCAACTCTGCTTAGCATTTATTGAAAAACGAGTTGCTACAGCAACAGAAGCATTGCAACAGGCGCAGGAAGCAAGTAACGATGATACCAAAAGTAGTGCTGGCGATAAGTTTGAAACTGGTCGTGAAATGGCACAGCAGGATATCAATCGTAACAAGCAATTATTGGGGGATGCGCAACAACAAAAAGCAATTTTGTTAACGCTTGCCGATGTTCCTGAAACTGCAAAAATAAGAAGCGGTAGTTTGGTCATTACCAATCATGGTAGCTTTTATATCAGTATCAGTGCTGGTCAGCTGTTGTTAAACGCAAAGACTTATTTCGCTATTTCTGCGGTTTCGCCAATTGGCAAATTACTTATTGGCAAAGCTGTAGGAGATAAGTTTGAGTTTAATGGTAAGACTTATTTAATAGAGCAGATTCAATAATAAAGAAATTACTTTTGTTGCTGCAGCTACAGGTGTGCAAAAATAGTGATGTAGCATCATGCTAAATTGCTTGCCGTTAGTTTCTCCTATCGTTGAAATGACGGCCGAATGTGGGGGCGTTGTTTTTACGCCTAAAGCTTCTCAAAAAACCGAAAATTATTTAAAACTCTTTTTAATGCTGTGCATCAGGTTTTTAGCGGTATAGTTTCCTGGGTCTATAATCCTTCGAATGGTGTAAAGCGGATAGTTCTCATCTCTCTTGGTAGATAAAATGAAGGCTGCCTTAAAACCGTGTTCTTTTAACTTAGGCAACAAACTAGATTTGTAAACTCCATAAGGATAGGCAAAGTATTCTATCTTTTTGCCTGTAATTCTCTGCAGCTTTTGCGTAGGGTCATCAATTTGCGTTTTCCAATCTTCTTCTGTGAATTTAGCAAAGTTTTTATGGTCGTAAGTGTGGCTGGCAATCACATTTCCGTTATCAGAAAGTTCTTTAATTTGCTGTGCATTCATGTAGGCAATCCTACCTTTTTTGCCAATAGAAACTGTCATGATGAAATAAACCGCCTTAAAACCATACTGCTTCAATGTTGGGTAAGCAACCGTATATTGGTCAAGATCAGTATCATCAAAAGTGAACATAATAGGTTTTTCTGGCAGCGCTTTGCCGTAGACTAAATAGTCGTACAACTGGTCAGGCAAAATGGAATGATAACCACTATCGGCTAACATCTTTACGTGCTCTTTAAATTTTGCTGGAGCAATGATATCGTCTTTCGCTCGTTTTCCATCGCTAGGTAACCAATCTCTAATTTGATGGTAACATAAAACAGGTACTTCTTTTTTTGCTAAAATGGTAGCGGCATCTGCGGGCTTAACACTCTCTTCCACTTTTGCTTCCTTTGTAGCAACGGTATCATTAGCAATTAATGTTGTTTTGTTTGTATCGCCAGAGGTAGACTGACAGGCAGAAAATATAATGGGGCATAGAAATGCCCCGAGTAAAATTCTTTTCATGGAGGCGGTTAAAAGCTTTTTACAATGTTGTTGTGCAATGTTTTCGGACTCCAATGTCCGCTAGCAATAATTCTTCTTACACACATCAACGGATCGTTTTCATCACGTTTATCAGCTAAAGCGAAAGCCATTTTAAAACCTCGTTTCTTTAACTCAGGAAAACCTTCTTTATTCCATAAGCCGAATGGATAGGCAAAGTATTCGATTTTTTTACCAGTAATTTCTTCCAACTTTTTAGTGGGCTTATCTAATTGTTCTTCCCAGTCTTTACCCGTGTATTTTTTAAAGTTTTTATGGTCATACGTGTGGCTGCCAATGGTGTTGCCTTCATCAGCAAGTTGTTTGATCTGGTCGGCGCTCATATAGTTCACAAACTTTCCTTTTTTTCCAATGGAAACTGTCATGATGAAATAAGCCGCTTTATAACCGTACTTCTTTAAAGTCGGGTTAACCACGGTAAATTGGTCTAAGACCGTATCATCAAAAGTAAGCATGATGGGTTTCTTCGGAAGTGGCTTGCCTTCATTAAGGTAGGCATAAAGTTGATCCGGAAGAATGGTGTGGTAACCACTATCAGCTAACATCTTCATTTGATCTTTAAAATTTTGTATTTCTACGGTATAATCTTTGCCCATTGCACCATCGGTTGCTCTCCAGTTACGTACCTGATGATAACATAAAATGGGTACCTGTGGTCTTGCCAATATGGTTTTTGCATCAGCTACTTTAATATTTTTAGTATCAATAGGGGCGGCCTGATTTTCAGTTTGTGTAACTTCATTATTGACAACACTATCTTTTGCATCTGCAGATGTTGAAGGTTGAGATTTGGATTGGCAACCCGCACCATAAATTAGTGCCATTGCGATTAAAGGAAAGAAAAAACGTTTCATAACAAAATTATATGGAAGCAAAACTAAGCAATAAGCATCGATTTGTTAATGGTGTTGATAAATTTCCATAATTCTTGTGTACTAAGGCATAAATGAATGCTTTTATGGATTTTTTTTTGCAGCCATTCCTATGTAAGTCATGCGATCGCTATTATGACCTACTCGTTTAAAAACGAGTCATTAGTAACTTAGGTGGTTGACTATTTTTCCAATCATGGCCGCGGAGGCCTAGTTGTTTTGCGTCGTACTCTGCTCGTCGTCATTCCCGTGCATGTGGGAATCTTAATGCTATAGAAAGGAAAACTAGATACTTAGCCTAGCGATCGCATTACGATTACCAGTCGAGCTGGTAATGAAGGTCTCAGGGCAAGATCTAGGTGGGTGCAAAGGTTGAGGTTGCTTTCTGCGGCGGCGATAGGCTAGGCTGGGGAGTGCTTCGGAGTGAAGGTTAGGTTGGGCGGTTGCCACAAGCCGCCTGTAACCCCTCTCTCCGCTATGCGGTGTCTCCCCTAAAGGGGCGAGAATGGTGCTTGGGAATGGAGGTGTTGGCCTGTAAGGTTTAGGAGATACTAGGTGATTGACCGCAGGCCGCTGATAGCACGCCCGTCAACGTCCATTGCCAGCCTATTTAAAAAACGGAGCACTAAAAGTGGGTGAGCACAACCGAGCATCAGCCTGTCTACTTCTGACAGGCAGCGATATATTTTTTTGACGTGTCGGGCTGAGAAAAGGCACCTCAGGGCATTGACAAGCGCTTTGCTTCCTTTGGCGCGACAACGCAAGATGCCTTCCAGCGGCATAGAGCTGGGCATAAAGCAATTAAAAGTAGTTTTTTGCTTCATCGGCGTCTATTGATTTGTAATTTTTGTATCAATGAGCTCACAGCTAGGTTCTTCCCTAAAAGGGGCGAGAAAATTACTTTAGAGTGGAAGTGGTAGGTTGTAGCTTTCAATTTGAAGTACAGTGCATTAGGCTGTGGAAAGGCACCTTTAGTAGCGGATTAATTTTATGCTTTGGTCTTTCGCACAACTCCTGATTAAATAAGTAACAGACTAGTGAATGATATGCCTACTAAACTCACTCAAATATTACATTGATTCTGCAGGCACTCAACTCTTTTTCATTTACATTTGCGCATCAAAAAACCAACATTTAACTCCATAAAATATGAAGAAAATTTACCTTTTTTCTTTGTTAGCTTTACTTGCTGTAGGAAGTGTTTTTGCGCAAACCAAAACTATCACTACTACAGAAACCGTTCAGGCGCCACAAAAGGCTAACTACCAACAAGCTGCTCGTTACTCTCCGAGTAAGCTTAAGAAAATGATTTATTCTACTACTGTAGATCCCCATTGGTTGAAACAAAGCAACCGCTTCTGGTATGAATACGAAACACCAAGTGGAAAAAATTGGTATATCGTAGATCCTGCTGCAAGAAGCAAAAAGATGCTTTTCGATCCTGCCAAATTAGCTGCAGAAATCACCTTAATTATTCGTGATCCTTTCGATGGTCAGCATTTACCTATAGAGAACTTGAAGTTCAGCGAGGATGAGAAGAATGTCACTTTCGAAATCAAAAGCACTATAGATGAGGTTAAACCTGATCGTAAGGATAAAAAAGCTGCGGATTCGATGCAGAAGAAAATCTTCAAATTTCAATATGAATTGGCAGGCCAAAAGCTGATCGAAATTAAGGATTATAAGAAAGCAAAAGCTAAACCAGCTTGGGGCGCCGTAGCACCAGATTCATCAGCCGTTATCTTTACCCGAAATTACAATCTGTTTTGGATGGACAAAGCTAACTATCAAAAAGCATTGAAAAATGAGGAGGATAGTACGATCGTAGAACATCAATTGACTAAGGACGGTGTAAAATATTACGCTTTCGGTAGCGATGGCAGTGGTGAAAATAATGAGGAAATCATCAAAAATGATAAAAAGCGCAGAAGAGCTTTTGTACTTTGGTCGCCAGATGCCAAATACTTTGTAATTCAACGTTCAGATAGCAGAAAGGTAAAAGATCTTTGGGTAATTAATAGTGTTGCCTCCGCACGACCTACTTTAGAAACTTATAAATACCAAATGCCAGGAGAAGCCGAAGCGCCACAGGATGAGGTTTGGTTATTCGATTTTGCTGCTAAAACCAGTAAGAGGCTAAATGTTTCGGCCTTTAAAGATCAAAGTTTAAATGTATACAGCAAACCTGCACTCAACGCCGATAGAGATAATGATTTTCGCCCTGCCGTATGGTTAGGAGATAATGCCAAGTTTTATATGGGACGCACCAGTCGCGATCTCAAACGTATCGATGTTTGCGTAGTTGATGTGCAAAGCGGCGCCATTAAGCCTGTAATTGAAGAACGTTTCAATACTTATGTTGAAGTGCAGCGTCCAGGTTTAGTGAATGGCGGAAAGGAACTGATCCATTGGAGCGAGCGTGATGGTTGGGGACATTTCTATCTTTTCGATGAACATGGCAAACTTAAAAATCAAATCACTAAAGGATCTTTCCATACTGAGGAAATTGTAAACATCGACGAAAAAGCAAGAGTGCTTTATTTTACTGCTAACGGTAGAGAGGCAAAGGAAGATCCGTACTATTACCATTTATATCGTGTTAATTTCGATGGTTCTGGTCTAAAATTACTCAATGCTGGCGACTTTGATCATGCTGCGGTAATGAATGATGCCGGTCGTTTCTTTGTAGATAACTATTCTAGGGTAAATACGGTTCCGAAATCTACGTTGTATGATCACAATGGCAATAAGGTAATGGAGTTGGAAACTACAGACTTATCGTTGTTGATGGCTACAGGTTATAAATTTCCTGAGCCCTTCAAGGTAAAAGCTGATGATGGTATTACCGATTTATTTGGGGTTATGTATAAGCCTTTCGATTTTGATCCGAAAAAGAAATATCCAGTAATTGAATATGTTTACCCTGGCCCACAAACCGAAGCGGTAAACAAAGCTTTCGGAAAGAGCATGGATAGAACAGAGCGCTTGGCGCAACTGGGCTATGTAGTGGTTACAGTTGGAAATAGAGGTGGTCACCCGGCACGTTCTAAATGGTACCATACTTACGGATACGGCAATTTACGTGATTACGGTTTGGCCGATAAAAAAGCAACCATTGAGCAACTGGCAGATAGACACCCTTATATCGATGTTACGAAAGTTGGAATTACTGGCCACTCTGGTGGTGGTTTCATGTCTACAGCGGCGATGTTGGTTTATCCAGATTTCTTTAAGGTGGCCGTTTCTAATGCTGGTAATCACGATAACAGTATTTATAATCGCTGGTGGAGTGAGAAACATCACGGCGTAAAAGAAACGGTTTCGTTAAAAGGCGATACTTCTTTTAAATATTCAATAGATAAGAACCCTGATTTGGCGAAAAACCTAAAAGGTCATTTGTTATTGATGCACGGAGATGTGGATAACAACGTACATCCAGCTGGAAGTATCAGGGTAGCTAATGCCTTGATCAAAGCGGGTAAACGTTTCGATTTTATCTTGGTTCCTGGTCAGCGACATGCCTTCGGCGATATGACAGAATATATGTTCTGGCGTTTAGCTGACTATTTCAACAATCATTTAATGGGTGATTTTTCACAATCCACCAATGTAAATATGGCGGAAATGGATAGGGAAGTGGAGCGTAAGAACTAGATTGAGTGGTATAGGTTGTAAATCCCCGATAGCTTAGGTTATCGGGGATTTTTTTATCATGTTACTCGCAAAATCGTAGCTCAATTAGATTTGTAAAACAATGGTAGTGCCTTGTGGCTGGTTTGGTCCCGCCTTCCACTATAGTCCCAATCTAACCTATCGGATTGCAATTGGGAGCTGCCGCTTTAGTCGGGTTTAATTTAGCTAAGCTTGTGCAGGGAAAACCATTAGCTGTGCTTAAAGTCTATCAGTCGCCTTGGTGATATGAACTCAGATTTTTATTCTCTATGTTTGTCGTGGCATTCCATCCGTCTAAAAATCCATTTTTAACATCTTTTAGGTTAGTTAAGAAGGAGTAAAGTAGGACCAATAGGATCACAGTTTTGGTAGAGATTTCCTTGTGTTTTTCCTGTTTCATGAGATCGTGATTGTCGTTAATAAAAGTTTAATTTTAAGATAAGTAAAAAAAATGAATATTACCCACGCTTTGGCGCAAGTCTTGTTCTTTTGGTTTGGAGTTGGATGACTTGTGACTATTAGCATTAGCTTTGTTTTATTTTGGGTTGGTATAGGCAAAAGCACAAGTTAGGCTCTGGCTCAGTCTCTGGCGTTAAGACTTGCGCTAAATGGGTTTTCTATAGGCGCTAAGTGATTTAATTTCTCAGAAGTCTCCATGACCAAACCTATCGTTTAGATCTTTTGTTTAAGTTAGGTGAAGCAGCAACCCGATATCGCCCAAACCATATTAAATACAGCTCAAGAGCGTGGTACGGGTAAGAGTACTTGTCCATCAGAAATTGCAAGGATGCTTTTTCCCGATGATTGGCGCAGCCACATGGATCAAATTGTTAGGGAAGCAATCAGACTGCATCTGGATGCTAAGGTTTTGATTACACAAAAGGGAAAGCCTGTAGATGTAAATAAGATCAAAGGACCAATTCGGATCAGGATCAGCTGAGGAGCTGGTAAGTTTGATGTCACTTTTATCTAAGCCAACAAACTAACGTTAATTTAGCTTCATTCCGAAGTGAATTCGATAACTATCGGATCGGAGCAGGTACCGAAGCGAGTTCGGCACAGGTCGGCGGCAGTCCTCCTTCTTTTTTCATTAGAATTGATGTTTTGAGTGGTATTCAAGAATGTTTCGCAGTTTCCATTGATGAAAAGAAGCAAACCTCAGCTTTAGTAAAAGCATGGCTACCTATGAAAAACAACTAAAATAAGGCATAAATCTATGCCTTTGTTATGTAAATCAATTTTAGTTTTTTGCCTCATTGGCGGCGGCCTAGTCCTTTCTCCTTGATGAGAAAGTACCAAAGAATCAAGGCTGCGCCTGCTTCCCTTGTATAACGGGGGCCAAATTTAATGTCGATAGCCGAAGGCGTTTCCTACGCCCAATACACCACACCGCTGCCGGCTCTCTTGGTCATTGCTAGAGGTAAGTTGCTGCAAAATTTGGGCAGTATTCTACTGCGTCATCAGGCAAGGCCAAATGGCGTGCTAAGCGAAGGTAGTGCTACTTGTGCTGATTATACGCCTTGCCGTCATTTCGAAGAAGGTACGACTTAGAAATCTAAAAATAGGATATCGCCTTTATTCCTTGCTCCTTGTCCTTCCAAAATCGTCTACCGGAGCGGGCGCTGTACTAAAGTAATAATTTTTTAGCCTCATGGCCGGCTGGGCCTAGTGGTTTTCCACGGTTTGTTTATATTTTTAAAGGTGTGAAAGATTGCTTCGCAATTTTGTCTTGATACAAAAGTCACCAAAAGATCAAGGCTTGCCTAAATCACCTTGCATAAAGCTAACAACAGCTTAATTGCGCAAGAAAAAGGCGTTTGCCATCGCTCTATTCCAATAAGCACGCTGCTTTCTTGCTTGTTGGTGGTTAATAATCGAAATTGCTAAGCTTTTTGTTGCTTTCTGCTGCGGCGATAGGCTAGGCCGTCCGTTTGTGCTTAGCGAAGGTAGTGCTACTCGTGCTGACTATACGCCTTGCCGTCATTTCGAAGAAGGCACGACTGAGAAATCTAAAAATAGGATATCGTCTTTATTACTTGCTCCTTGTTCTTCCAAAATCGTCTACCGGAGCGTGCTCTGTACTAAAAGTAATAATTTTTTAGCCTCATTCCGAAGTGAATTTACTTCGTAGCTTTCCACTGCGCTTTAGGTCGGAACAGTTTACCGAAGCGATACTAAAAAAAATCAAAATTATTTCAATATTGTTGTCGTGAATATTATATTTGTGACAACAAAAAGAATATATATGAGAAGATTAGAATTTGCCTCCCTTCAAGTAAGAGATTTAGAAGTTTCAACGAATTTCTACACAAGCCAGTTAGGATTTGAAGTATCGGAAATGTCCAACCCCTACGCTTGTGTTTTTAAGTATAACCAAGGGGAAGCAAGTTTTGCGATAAGAACCCCTATGGCCAACCTAGACGATAAGGAGCTTGGTGTGGGTGTCCAACTTTGGTTTGCTATTGATGGTACCGTTGAGGATCTACAGGAAGACTTCATCGCAAAGGGAATAGCAATTTTAGGGACCATCAACCATACACCATTTGGAAAGACTTTAATAGTAAAAGATCCTGACGGTTATACGCTGACTTTTTTGCAAGTAAATGCTTAAGATGAAAGACATCGAATTTAAGTTTAAAAATCCGAACGATAGTCCAGGTTACTTGCTGGGGCAAGTGACGATGCTGTGGCAGCGTAAAGTAAAAAAGGTTTTAGACCCCTTAAACTTAACACAAACCCAATTTGTTTTATTGGCTGCATTAGCTTGGCTTTCTAAAGAAAGTGATACGGTGACGCAAGTGGACATTGCCAATCAAGGAAACGCGGATCGAATGATGGTATCCAAGGTATTGCGAACGCTACAGGAAAAGAATTTCATTCGCAGACTAGCACATCCAACCGACACCAGGGCCAATGTCATTAGGTTGACTGAAAAAGGTGCGAAAGTTTTGCAAAGTGCATTGGCAGCGATAGAGAGAGGCGACATAGATTTCTTTTCAATCTTGGGTGAACAATTATCATCATTCAACCAGGATATGGTGAAATTAATTGAGCAAAATAAAGGTGAGTAAAAGCAATATCTATAAAGGTTTTTCTGCAATAAAGTGAGAAAGTTTCGTTTGGTTGGTGTTATTCACCAACCAAGCTTTATTCAAACCAAAAAACAACATTAATTTGTCATCGAAAGGAGAGGGCTAGGGAGAGGTTTTTTTCAATTCGCACTGGCATTCCTATATCTCCATCTCAGCTTGTTCCAATAGCTATCCTAAAGGGATCTTGTGGCGAACTTGCACCGGCTGTCTTAAAGCGGTCGCTATTTGTGATCTACCTTTTCTGAAAGCGAGTTTGCTAAGTTAGGGATATAGTTGTTTCTCTGCCTCATTGGCGGCGGCCTAGTCGTTTTTAAACAATGGTTTATAGTTTTAAAGGTGTGAAAAATTGATACACAATTTCTCCTTGATGAGAAAGTACCATAGCATCGAGGCTGCGCCTGCTTTTCCCTTGTATAAAAGCACTCAAATTTAATAGCGATAGCCGAAGGCGTTTCTCACATTTAAAACATCGACTAATCACGAAAAAAGAAGATGCCTACCAGCGGCATAGCGCTGGCATAAAGTAATTTAAGAATAACAGCTTTTTTCCACTCATTCCGAAGTAATTTACTTCGCAGTTTTCCGCTTGTTACAGGTCGAAACAGGTTAGCCGCGGAGGCCTTCGCATAAATTATTCCTTCTTGCTATTATGCTCTTGATGAAAAGCTGATGTTTTCTCTTTAATAAAATGCTCTTTATCTTTTTTTACTTCAACCAACATTGCTTTCTGATCATCAGGCAGTGTAAAGTATTTTTCTGCCCATAAATTAATCTCAATCATTACTGGAAGCAAATCAAATCCCTTTTGTGTAAGTTTATATAATACTTTTGCTTTGCTATCCGGATGTTCTTCCTTTAAGATCATACCATTGGTTTCTAGCATTTGTAAGCGGGAAGCCAAAATATTAGTCGCTATTTTTTCCCCCGACTTAAGAAAATCTCCATAAGTACGCTTGTTGAAAAACATCAAATCTCTAATAATAAGTAACGACCATTTGTCTCCCCAAATATCTAAACCGCTGCTAATAGGGCATTCAGACCTTCTTTGTATATCTTTCATAAAATAAAATTACAAAACCACTTGCGAATTGAAAGTTGTTTATATATTTGCACTTGCATTATGCAAGCAAATTTAATCATTTCAATACCATTTAAACAAAATAATAATGAAAACAACAGAGAATACCGTTTTTATAAGCGGTGGAAGTGCAGGCATCGGACTTGCCATAGCTAAAAAATTAAATGCAGCAGGTAATAAAATCATCATTAATGGACGTGACTCAGAGAGACTTGAAAAAGCCTTACAAGAAATGGATAATGCTGTTGGCATTCAAGGAGACCTGTCAATTGAGGCCGATAGAATTCGCATTGCGAAAGACTTGAAGGCCAACCATGCAGATGTGAATATGATCATTAACAATGCAGGTGCAGCTTTTGGATATTTATTGAGTGAAACGACAAATGCACACGAAAAAGCAGCGATTGAAATGAATACCAATTATTTGGCGATCATCCATTTTACGGAACTGATGTTGCCTCATCTGTTAGAAAAGGAAAATGCAGTAGTCGCTAATGTATCTTCAATAGTGGTTTTTAGTAGCCATAAGTTCTTGCCTACCTATAGCGCAACAAAGGCAGCACTTCATGCTTATACTACGGCTCTAAGAATGACTTACGAAACTGCGCAAAATCTTCAAGTTTATGAAATTTATCCGCCATTGGTGAACACTGCATTCTCTGCCGAAATAGGCGGTGCAAATGGGATTCCACCGGAAGAAGTAGCAGAAGAGTTTTTTATCGCCTTAGATAAAAACCAATTTGATGTCCCAGTAGGTGAAACCAAAAAGTATGCTGGCGCAATTGCGGAAGCGATGTTAAAAGTTAATGCTTAAATTTTGAAGTGCCAACGAATTGATCAACTGTGGTTGCTGCAATGCTAATCATAGTTGATTTATTTGATTGTCGTTATCCGCTAAACAATTTTTATCTCTACGTACGGAATGGTATATCTCGGAGCGGTCGCTATTACCACCGCGGCTAGCTAGCGCCTACCTATAAAAATAACTCTAGCCTAATCGCTCACACCGCTATCGGCGCTCTTGATCATTGCTAGAGATAAGTTGCTGCAAAATTTTGGCACTATTCTACTGCGTCATTAGGTAAGGCCGAAGGGCGTGGTTATGCTGGGCGGTTGTATGGTCTAATCTATAAATCTGGCTTTGCTAAGCGCATTTACTCCTTATTCCTTGCTCCCTACTCTTTGCTCTTTATTCCTTTTTATTTCTGTTCGCCACGGCATTTATGTATATTTGGGAATAACAGAAGCACGGGGTGCCTTAAATGCGCTGAGATGATACCCGAAACCTGATTTGGATAATGCCAACGTAGGGATGCAAGCTAAGATATTTCATTTTATGCTCCTTTCTTTGGCTATATCCAAAAATGGAGTTTTTGTTTTAAAGCAAATTAAAATGGAAATACAAAAAGCAAATTTCGAATTGATCCCCCAAAGCCATAGCAATTGGCAAAACAGGCCCGAATGGTTTTTCAACAGGGAGCACACCGACACTTACGAGCAATGGTACGAAGGCAGGTACAAACGTGCCGAGGTGTGGCAAAAAAAGGTGATGGAGCAGCTAGTGGCTAATGATAAGCGCGTGGAAACACTGCTAGAGTTTGGCTGCGGAACCGGTCGCTTTACCCGTTGGTGGAAAGACATCGGTATCAAAGCCACTGGCGGCGATATCTCTCCGCTAATGCTCTCACAGGCTGTACACCTTTTTGATGGAGATTTGGTCATGGCCGATTCGCATCATATGCCTTTTAAAAACCATACTTTTGATGCGTTGGCCTTTATCACTACGTTTGAATATTATAAGGATCCCGTAAAAGTAATAAGGGAGGCAGCCAGGGTAGCTAAATATGGTATCGCCATGGGCATGATGAACCGTAATTCTACCAAAGTGGTGCGTAGAAGGGTGCAGGAGCTGTTTGGTCAAAATCCATTTTACCTCACGGCCACTTTTTATACGCCTAAAACATTAAGTGCTATCATCCATAAAGCCTTGGCAGGAAGAGCCTACACTATTCATTGGACCTGTACTGGGCTGCCTAAATGGTTTCCCGTACAGCAATGGAACTTGTCCTTGGGCGATTTCTTTGGTTTATTCATTACATTAGAAGATACCCAGCCATGAGCGAAAATCTCGGAAAGATGCCGCATGAGCTATTTGAGCAGTTGATCTTTAACCATTGTGGACAACAACGCGATGAGGTAACCGTGGGTCCGCAATTTGGGGTAGATGTGGCCGTGGTCGACCTAGGTGCTCACATGGCTATGGCCCTCACCAGCGATCCGCTATCGCTGATCCCATCATTGGGGCTAAGCGAATCGGCTTGGCTCTCGGTGCAGCTTATGGCCAATGATATGGCTACCACTGGCTTTGCACCTATGTACGGGCAGTTCGTTCTAAACCTGCCTGCCACATTTTCAAAAGGCGATTTTAAAATCTATTGGGATTATATCCATCAATACTGTGCCCAAATAGGCGTGGCCATTACTGGTGGTCATACCGGATTTATTGAAGGCCAAAACTCTACCATTGCCGGCGGCGGTACCTTTATCACCATCGCACCCAAGGCTCAAATACGGGTATCTAAATTTGCCCAAGCGGGTGATGATATTTTGGTCACTAAAAGCTGTGCGCTATCTTCGGCCGCCATTTTGGCCATGAGCTTCCCGCAAACGGTAAGGCAACAAGCCGGTGCAGAAATCTACCAATTGGGTTGTAGCTCATTTGAGCAGACCTCTTCCCTGCAAGATGCATTACTCGCCGTAGCTGAAAGCGATGAAGATAGCCACACGGCTACTGCCTTGCACGATGTAACTGAGGGCGGCGTATTGGGCGCCGTTTACGAACTGGCAGTTGCTTCGGGCAATGGCGCCATCATCTATAACGAAAAACTGCCCGTTCATGAGGTGCAGTCGGCCATATGTAAAGTATTTGATCTAGATCCCAGGTATTGCATTGGTGCGGGATCCATGATCATTACCTGCAAGAAAGAAAGCACGGCAGCTATTATCCATAGGTTAAACCAACAAGATATTGCCTGTGTAAACATTGGCCAACTCTGCGAAAAGGAAAAGGGTATACAACTGGTCGAAAACGGAGTGGCCAAACCCTTAGCCTATGTTACAGCACACCCTTATTGGGCAGCCTATTTTAAAGCTTTACAAACTGGATTGAAATGACGAAGAAAATCATATCCCAAGGTATCTACTTGGTGATCGATCCATCAATGGATAAAGACGTGTTGTTAGATAAATTGCACCAAGCTATCTCTGGCAATATCGTCGCCGTGCAAATTTGGGATAACTTTAGACCGGAGACTGATATCATCGCACTGATCCATGAAATCAGCAAGATCTGTAGATCAAAAAATATTCCCGTGCTCATTAATAATAGGTGGGAACTTTTGTTAAGTACCGAGTTAGATGGTGTCCATTTCGACGAAGTGCCAGCAAATTTTGCGCAAATCAAACAACTTATCGGTAACAAGGGCATCTTGGGCATCACCTGTGGAAATGAGCTTTCGGTAGTGAAGTGGGCCCATGACCAGCAACTGGATTATATTTCCTTTTGCTCCATCTTTCCATCCACTACCGCTAACAGTTGCGAGCTGGTGAGTTTTGATACGATCAAAGCCACTCGGGCCATTACTTCCTTGCCTATATTTCTAGCCGGTGGCATTCGCCCAGAAAACATACCACAGCTCAAAGGTCTTGGCGCTACGGGCATTGCCGTGGTATCGGGCATTATGAGTGCTGAACAACCTATGGAAGCGCTGCAGCGCTATGAGCAAGCCCTGAGCGAGCTTAGGCATACGTCACCTAAACCTTAATTAAAAATCAATAAACCATTAAAAATGAGATTAGAAACCATTGAGAAACTTTGCTGTCCTTTTGATAAGGCCGATTTAGCACTGACCACTACGGTAACAGATGTCGAAAAAAATATCATTGAAGGCTATTTGCACTGCGCACAATGCCAACGGATTTACCCTATCGCAAAAGGTATCCCCATCATGAGTCCCGACGAGTACCGTAACTTTACACTGGAGCAGCCTCTGTTGGAGCGGGTAACGGGAACTAAGGTAGCTGATAATTTTCGCCTGGCCGCAGGAGCTACCGTTGATTAAGGCCTAATCGCTGATAGTACGCTTCCTTCGGCCAGTGCGGCCAATTAAAAAGTGGTAGTAGTACCGTTGATAAGGTAGTACCGAGCATTAGGCTTTGCCGTTTTTGTGATTGGGTTTGTGTAGGGGAACAAAAACGAAGCGAACCTACTTTTTAAATATTTGGGCTATATGGAAGCACCTAAGGCCGAAGGAAAGCATTTTTCTCCCTTTTGATGCCTCAGAACGGGATGCCTCTCTAGCATAGAAGAGGAAATAATGTCTTTTCTACCCATACCGAAGCGGTTTGTTGAGATTGTTTTTGCGGCGGCGATAGAAAAGTAGAAGTGGGAGGGTTGAGCGGTTGCAGGGGCTACCGTGGATTGACCCCTAATCGCTGATAGTACGTTTCCTTCGGCCAGTGCGGCCAATTAGTAGTACCGTTGATAAGGTAGTACCGAGCATTAGGCTTTGCCGTTTTTGTGATTGGATTGGTGTAGAGAAACAAAAACGAAGCGAGCCTACTTTTTAAATATTTGGGCTATGTGGAAGCACCTAAGGCCGAAGGAAAGCATTTTTCTCCCTTTTGATGCCTCAAAAGGGATGCCCCTCTGGCATAGAAGAGGAAATAACGTCTTTTCCACTCATACCGAAGCGAGTTTGGTGAGATTGTTTTCTGTTGCGGATAGTTAAGGCCCGGGAAGTGCTCGCGTGATCTATTAATGAGCCTGTAGGAATCTCCAAGGTTCTTAACACTTCAATCATTTGTTAATCCCAAACCCTTCTTTTATCTTGCCAATCTAATAGCGCTAATTCAATTCTCTCTGTTGAAATTCCCCATTTTAACATTAATTTATGGCTCAAGTTGCTAAAAAACATTAATCAAAATTGGAGATGACTGTAATTCAACTTCAGCAATTATCAATATCATGGCCGTACCTACAAACAAAGAAGAACTGATCGAAGCCATTCATACTAGCTTCCTTAAGCTGCAAAAGGAACTAGAAGGCATCCCTAAGGGAATAACAAAGGATAAAAACTTAGTAGGTCATGCCAAAGGAACTTTAATGAGTATCAACGATTTGTTGGCTTATCTTACTAGATGGGCTGAACTGGTGTTGAAATGGAACCATAAAAAAGACAACAAAGAAGCTGTAGACTTTCCCGAAACCGGATATCAATGGAATCAGCTTGGAACGCTTGCTCAGAAATTCTATACAGATTACGATGATCTTGACTTCGATCTGCTGGTGAACAGACTGAATAGTTCCGTTGAAGAAATCCTCAAACTTATAGCAAATAAATCAAATGAGGAGCTGTACGAAATCAGTTGGTATAAAAAATGGACATTGGGGCGAATGATACAATTTAATACCTCATCGCCCTATGCCAATGCTAGAGGGCGAATCAGGAAGTGGAAAAAAGAACAACATCTTAATTGAAATTAAGCTGAGATATGATTTCAGCCATCACCATAATTCTAATTTTTATTTTCTCTTTTATTTCCTTAATTCACTTTTACTGGGCTTTTGGAGGCAAATGGGGCAGCAATAATGTCGTACCTACCCAAACGGACAATCGTACAAAAGTCTTAAACCCTTCTGTGCAATCCACATTAGTCGTAGCAATTGGTTTACTGGCCTTCGGATTGTTTACGCTATTTGCATCTGGTCTTACCGTCATAGCTTTACCAACGTGGATCAGTAACATGGGACGCTGGATGATTGTAGTCGTTTTCAGTTTACGGGCCATCGGAGATTTTAAATATGTCGGTTTTTTCAAGAAAATTAAGCAAACTACATTCGGAATCAACGACACGAAATACTTTTCGCCTTTATGCTTGGTCATCGCTATTCTTACCCTATCATTAGCCCTGTGAACGTAGAGGTTTTTTGAATTTGCACAGTTATTCTTATTTATTGATCCTCAGCTCATTCTAACAGTTATCGGAAGTGGATTTCAACTCGATGGTATTTTTTCTTGGTCTTACGCTCCATAAACCATTCAAACCGCGCTAACGATAAGTTTAACCTTTGCTCTAATGGTGGACAGATTTGGCATTATTCTAAATACTCTAGCGCAAATTTTATCCAGTCTTTGATACTTTTATCCACGTAAATATCGGGTTGCATACCAATATTGTCAATTGGATAATCAGGCAATCTCAATGAGCGGTAGGTGGGTAGTTGCAATAGATATTCAGGGCAACCAAAATCAAACATACGTGCCGAAGCATAATCCAGCCCTCCAGAAGTGACCGTACCCAATACTTTTACCTTTTTACTTTGTTTGGCCTTCATCACAAAACTCTCGGCAGAGCTGCCAACCCTTTTATCGGTTAAAATAACTACGTGTTCAGGACTTTTTTTGATGTAAGCTACAGTTTGTGTAGAAAAGGGACGTTCCTTAAGGTTTACGAATTTTCCCATATTTTTTTTATAAAGTTCAATCCACTGCTTTACCGTTTCTATTTCTTCTTGTTTCTCTTTGTTATTGCGTACTGTTTGGATATAACTTTCAAGACCTTTAACCAAGGTCTCGGTCGCCAAGTATTCTACTCCCATATTTCTGATAGAATTGGTCATTATATAGGGCAAAAGCATTTCGTAGGCATCATCTGTTCCTCCCGAATTTCCCCTGATATCTATGATCAGATTTTTACTCCGCTCTATCAGAAAGCGATTGTTATTCACTATATCTTTGATGATGTCAACGAAAGGATAATCAAAAGAGGGAAGGATGATTAGCAAAGTTTGGTCATTGAGCTTTTGGAGTCCAAATCCGTAAAGCTCGCCTACCTTTCTTTTAACTTGCTCCGGTGTTAAATCTGATTGAGGTAAATCTTTAATGAAGGTAGCTTTTGCCTCTTTAAAGTAGATGATGCTGTTGTTGTAGACCTCATAACTTCCACTCTTCAATTTCTTGTCAAATGTGTAAAATTCGTATTTCCCATTGGGATATAACTTAAATTTTGTCTCTTTCGGTTTCCAGAAAGCAGAAGTAGAGCTGATGACAAAACCCACCAATACTCCATCACTGTTTTTAGTGACTCCTATTTCGTAAACAGCGCCTCCGGTCCATTCAAATTTGTTCTTCCAAATTCCTTCTAGAGCGGTAGGAGCGGTTTTTAGCGCTGTGCTAAATTTTTCAATGTCAATCTCAACCAGCTCCGTACTATCTATACCCTTGGTATTTATTGAGGTTGCTGGATATATCCAGATATGGCCATCTCTGAAGAATGAGGTGTACTTTTTTAAAAGATCAAAGCATTTTGTCTTATCTGTAACGGTTGCCTGCTCCTTAAGCTGTTGTTTAAAACTATCATATATGATTTTGTTCTTGGTCTTTTCTTCAAAACCGGGATATTCATTTTCAACTTTTTTAACTAAGCTTTCCAGGGCTTCGCTACATTTACATACGCTTTGTGCATAAGCTATATGGGTAAGAGCAATGATGGCCATGCTAAGAATTATTCTGATCTTCATGTCTGCTATAAAATTAGGTACAGCAAAGAAAAACCTTTCTAAAGATTAGAAATTGTAAAAATCGTGCATGGAGCTATTCAAAAAATAAATTGGATGAGTTAGCTATTGTGTGTAACACATTGATATTTTATACGTCTCTTGTATAAATGTTAAAGCATAATTCAAATAAATAGGACCAGATATGAATACGAGTATTGTTCCGGTTAAGCATCCTATACTTAGCAACTACCTCCAGTATTTTATTTTTTTTGATCGTAACATCCAGCAGCCCTTTTCCTATCATACGTTTCCTAATACCAATCTATGCCTTAGCATATACAGGAACAATAGGGTTGAATATAAAAGGAATAATAACATTAACCACTGCATTGTAGATGGGGGCGAAAATAAGTTCGTAAGCCATTTGTTTGGTTTTCACAGCCAGCCTTTTAAAGTAGATATAAAACATACCCTCGACCAAATCTGTATCCTTTTCCACCCAGCAGGATTAAGGGCTTTCACTAAAATTCCCTATGATGAATTGCTCAGAGAACCTGATGTTTTTGAGTGTGTTTTTGGTCCTCAGACTTTTATACTTGATGAAGTTTTTGAGCAAAATGATCCACAAAGTAGAGCTGATATAATGGAGGCTTTTTTGTTAAAAAGGTTGCTGCTAAAAAGGGGTGATTCAAGAATACAGCTTTTGTTAGATTTTATTGACAAGACCAAAGGGAATATTTCTGTTCGAGAGCTGTCAGCTACCTTAAAATTAAATGAATCTACACTTTATCGCATTTTTAATGAAAACTTAGGACAAGGTCCCAAGGATTTCGTGCAAACGGTTAGGTTTAGGAATGTCATTAAGCTGTTGTTGGCGCAGAAGCGTATCAACCTAACCGAGCTGGCCTATCAAACCATGTTCTACGATCAGTCTCATTTCATCAGGGATTTTAAAATACGTTCAGGGAGTCTGCCAAGTGAGTTTATACACAAAGTAAGTCTTGAGCAGCGGCAGCTTGCCTGGGTGAAAAATCCTTGAGATGAGCATTAATTCTTTGGTTGGTACAAATTCAGCAACCAAGATTCAAGAATGCTTCGCAGTTTCCATTGGTGTACTTTAGTTAAAATGTCAGGGCATGAAATCATGTGGGCTTTTTAGGAGGCTTTTCGCTAGGTCTTCTAACTTATATATCTTTGACACATGAAATATAAAGCAGAATATGAGATTATAGATCCTGAAAGATATGTGTTCCTGCGGAAAGAATGCGGTCTTTCTGCAAAAACTATGGATGCCGCAAAAATCGCTATGAGGCATTCTGTCTGTTCTGTTACGGTGACCGACCAGCTGACAGATCAGGTCATAGGAATGGGCCGAATCATTGGAGATGGTGCCTGCCATTGCCAGATCGTTGATATCTGCGTACTTCCTGCGCACCAGAAAAAAGGTCTCGGGAAACTGATCATGCAAAAGCTGGATGATTTTATTAAAAATGAACTTCCCGAAACATGTTATATCAGCCTTATCGCTGATGGTGAAGCATTTCGGCTGTATCAGCAGTTTGGATTTAAAGAGGTATGGCCTGTCTCCCGTGGAATGGCAAAGAACAGGTAGCAATCGAATATCAGAATCAAATCGCCCGCTTTGATTGGTGTTATTCACCAACCAAGTAGCCAAATTTAATGGCTATAGCCGAAGATGTTTCCCAAGCTCAATACACCACGCCGCTCCCGGGTCTCTCATGCCTGCTTAATAAAGGTTAGTGCAAAATCTGGGCGCCATTTACTGTGTCATCAGGCCAAGCAGAATGGCGTGCTTAGGAAAGGTAATGGAGCTATGAATACTAGCGCAACGCCTTACGATTCCCACGACGCAGCCTGCTCGGATTCATCGGAGGGATGACGGGAGTGGCGCTTTGGATTAGATAGTTGGACGTTTGTATAGCGGTTGCTTACATTCTGCTGTAATTGCGAATAGAAACATTGGATGTGAGGGGAGTGAAGCAATCTCTGAGTTCTTTTGCATTGTGCTTCCAAGACCGTCATTCCCTTACTTTCAACGGTTTTGTTTCAATAGTAGTAGATGGGATGTGAGCACTAAGGGCACAATTAAAGAAGGTAGTAAGATATACGGAAACTGCAATATAGCAAGGTTGGGCTGTTCTTTTGATAGGATTTGTATGGGAGAAGGCGCAGAAAGGATGGCAATACTTACTACAATCGCCAGCATGATCATACCAAATAGGTTCCAATAATAGAAAGTTTTTTTAGGCGTTCTTTTGCCGAACGCCGCTATGAGGAGTAAGACTATTGCGGAAAGGCCAGTGAGGATGTCGAAATTCCAACCTTGGTAGGTCATCTCTCTAGGCAGTAGCCCTCGGAGAAATAATAGGTGGAGCATCAATTCTACAGGTAGCCTGAGCGAATGGAGTGCTAGGTGGAGGTCTTTTCGTAAGACGATTTCTTGTTTCTTGCGATAGCACATCAATACAAAGCATATTGAAGGTGCTATGACGAGTAGCATTCTTGGGGGCAAACTTTTGGTATCGGTGAAGAAACTATTAATAGAAAGGGAGGTGATGATCGTGTTCCAAAGAATGAAAACTATAAGCTCCATTTTCAGTCCCTTGGTACCCAAGATAAAAAGTATAAAGGCTGTAAAAGCTATGCTGATGAATATCCAAGAGTAAAAATTTTCCATGTTATCTATTATTATTTTCTTTAGATGGATGAAAGACCTAATAACAGTGCCGTAGTTTAGGTAGATCTATTCGAAGCTAAGTTCGATAGAAAATGAATACAACTAAGTATATTAAATGACATTTTTAGGGGTATTTGGGACAAATAAGGAAGAAGTGTCTACCGCTGGTAGTGGCACTAGATCTTGTTACTAGCATTCCTTGATTATTGTAAGATAGCGATGAACTTTTCTTCGAGAGATATATCTACGATCTTGACCCTCATTTTCTAGGATTTGGAGAAAGTTTGATATGAAGTTATCGTTACAGTGCAGGCCTTTACCAGACTAGATACTCATTTTCTGCTATCATGATGAGCTACTTGAAAATTGATTCCAGTTTTTCATTTCCTTTTGCCAACTTAAATAATCCTTCAAGCACCGTTACAGGTATTAATGATGGACCAACTGCAACCACTTATTAATCTTTACCATCAGTTCTCTGTTAAAAAATGATAGGTGCAACCTATTTCTAATTTTTAGCGTCTTGTTAAAAACTCAATGCCATTAGTAGATGAAAAAATTATCACTCATTTTAATTTTTATAGTGCAGATATCGCTTTGCTTTGCACAAAATTATCTGCTTAAAGTCCCTATCGATAATAAATTACTAATTTCTTTAGATACACTGGTGGAACAGTCAGTTTTAGAATTTATGAAACACAAGGCCAGGGTTGGCATTTCAATAGGCATTATTAAAGATGGAAAACCATATTTCTATAACTACGGGTCAGTCCAAAAGGATAAATCGGAGTTACCTACGGAAAATACAGTTTATGAACTTGCCTCCATCACGAAAACTTTTGGTGCAAGTTTGCTCGCAGAAGCTGTTCTAAATAGAAAAGTAAGCTTTGATGATGATATACGCAAGTACCTCAAAGAAGATTATCCAAACTTGAGTTATAATGGAAAGCCCATCACTTTACTTAATTTGGTTAACTTAACATCTGGCCTTCCAAACTGGATGCCAGATAAAGATATCTTTGGAAAATCAGATCCTGACTCCATTCCCTATATTTTAGATTCAGTTCACACCAGCTATAGCAGACAAGACTTTTACAAGGACTTAAAAAATGTAAAACTACAGTTACTGCCCGGAAGTATTGTCAGGCACTGTAACACTGCCGCTCAACTACTGGGTTACATTATGGAGATCGTCTACAATGATTCCTACGAGAACCTTCTGAAAACACATTTCACTAAACCACTCAAAATGAAAAATACATTCCTATTGAGTGCTGGAAAACATCCCTCAAAAATGGCAAAAGGTTACGATGGTAAAGGTCGCGAAATGCCAGTTATTGATTGGGAAGCTATGCGAGTTGCAGCAAGTTTAGCTTCTTCAAGTTCAGATATGTTAAAATACATGGCGTTTCAACTGAACGAAAAAAACGCTGTTGCAAAATTAAGTCACCAGCCAACCTTTGGAAACGTTGATGATGGTGCTATTGCACTGAATTGGAAAGTTAGAAAAGCAAAGAGTGGTGAGCGAAGCATTTCCCACACGGGCGGAAGTTTGGGCTTTAGCAGTTATATGGTATTGTATCCAGATGTGAATTCAGGTATTATTTTACTTTCTAACGAGGCGGACCAAGGCACACAGAATGAACTCATCTCGCTCTCGGATAAAATTATGAAATTCTAGGCAGCGATCAAGTTAAATCTATATTCATTTGCAATTGGTAAGGCATTAAGATCAATGCTGGATCAACCAAAATATCTATTGAATGCCTGTTAGCAGATATGCTTTTTTCTTTAGTATTTATGCCCTTTACCTTGTGCTGCGGTAATGATATTGTACTAATCGTTATCGAACTTTTTACCCCTATAAATTCTGGTGCCTGTTGGTCTTCCATCTTTGAAAAGCCTAGATCCATTTCCAAGTTGGGTTGGTCCTACGGAGTTGATCAAATCATCGATTCCAACTTACTTTAGGTCAGTTTAAAAAAAATAAGCGAGAACAATTGGGCTGTATAGGGGTTAACTAGGCATGCAAAAAATTATACCCAAAGATTTAACAGCGATATGGTCCGACATACAATCCTATTTCAATATCAGGTTTGAAATGCTCAAACTGACGGCGATTGAGAAGGGATCTAAGCTGGCGGCGGATCTGATCACCAACACTATTGTCGTCATCACTTTATTGATGGCCTTTCTGGCTGGTTCGGTCACCTTAGCATTTTATTTTTCGGCACTGCTGAAAAGCTACACCCTAGGATTTGGTTGCACTGCTGTCTTTTTTACTTTGAGCGCGCTGCTCATCGGCTGGAAAAAGCTTGCTATCGAGAATTTCTTGGCAGGACTGGTGATCAGGAGATACTTTGCTAAACACTGCGAAGCGGAGGCTGAAGCACAGCAGTGGGAGGAAAAATATTCGGCAGGTGAGGTTATTCCATCTGCTAAATTGAGGGAAAGGGAAAGTGTTGAAGGCGGTGCTGAGGAGCATAACGAAAAAGGGGATGGAGGCACAAAAAAGCTGACCTGGAAAGGAATTTGGGAAATTCTAAAAAATGCTGTTGAGGGATTTGGCGACCATAAAGTCACCAAACTTAGCGGTTCGTTGGCTTACTATACGGTATTTTCTATGGCGCCTCTTTTAGTGGTGATCATTTCCCTGTGTGGTATCTTTCTGGGCGAGGAGGCAGCACGTGGCCAGATTTATAGCCAACTCTCGGGATTTATAGGAGCGGATACTGCATTGCAGCTACAGGAGATTGTCAAGAAGGCATCTATCGGCGAAAAAGGTACCGTTGCTTTTATTATAGGTGTGGTTACGCTATTGGTAGGGGCTACAACGGTCTTTTCAGACATACAGGATTCTATTAACACCATCTGGGGATTAAAGCCAAAGCCTAAAAGGGGCTGGTTAAAAATGTTGCAGAATCGCTTCTTGTCGTTTTCAGTAATTATCAGCCTGGGCTTTTTATTGTTGGTATCACTTGCCGTTACCAGTTTGCTAGATGGGTTCAGTTCCCGTCTGCAGGCGCGTTTTTCTGATGTATCAGTGGTCGTATTCTATATCCTCAACCAAGTGGTTACCCTCACGGTGATCTCACTGATTTTTGGAGTGATATTCAAGGTGCTGCCAGATGCAATTATCAAATGGCGCGATGTGGCCTTTGGAGCTGTAGTTACCGCTGTGCTATTCATGATCGGGAAATTCGGTATCTCGATTTATATTGGTAAAAGTGATGTTGGTAGTACCTATGGCGCTGGCGGGTCACTGATTGTGCTATTGCTGTGGACCTATTATTCGTCGCTTATCCTCTATTTTGGTGCAGAGTTCACAAAGGCGTATGCAATCGCCCATGGATCGGAGATACGCCCATCCCACTACGCGGTGACGACCAAGCAGGTAGAGGTTGTGTCTGAGGAAAGATCCGTTCAGGAGAATGAGGCGAAGGCAGATAGGATAAGCTCGCAGAAATAAATCCGATTCAAACAAGCACAACTTTTAGGCTACCAGAACAGTAACCGACAATTCAATATCTCATTGGTTGTACAACGATCAGTGTATCGGTACAGCAAATTAATCTAAGGAATAATTATGATCAAAAATGCAAAATACAATAACCTAGACGAGCTCAAAGCTGGGCGAGCGGCATTAAATGTCGAGCAGTCGATACTCAGTAAAGAAATTATCCAAGATGGGAAAGTAGCGATGGTGGCCTTGCCACTTATAGAAATAACTAAACCCGCAGACCCGTTCAAGGCGATCAAAGTGGATGGAAAGATCAATGTGCCGGCAAAGGTGTTTTCCTATCTGCTGCCAATCATCGTTAACAGAATACTTTTTCGCCGATCGAACTTTATGACCAAAATCATTACTGCCTTAATTGCAAGAAACATCGGCAAGCGTATTGGTCCAAAAGTAGTGATGTGGTTAGTTGGTATGGTGTATAGGCGGCTCAATAACCAATCCTCTGCAGACTTTAGAGCCCTGATACAAGAACGCCGCCAGGTTAGACGCTTAAATTGAAGTTCAATTTAATGGCAGGCTTATCGTTAAAAATACTTAGGTGATGCAAACAATTTGAAGGTGATTTTGTTCCTCTTTTGCCCTAAATTGGGGCTCATATTTATTAGTTTAGCATGCAAGAAGGTACAGTAAAATTTTTCAATGAGACCAAAGGTTTTGGTTTCATTACGCCATCTAACGGTGGTAGTGAGTTGTTTGTTCATGTTTCAGGACTGATCGATCAGATCCAACAAGGTGACAAGGTAAGTTTTGAGGTGCAGAATGGGAAAAAAGGTCCCAACGCTGTCAACGTTAAAGTATTATAATATTCTAACAAGACAACTGGTGAAGTCATCGCTGCATTTGCGGCGATGACTTCTTTGTTTTATTATATTAGGTTATGCATATGGGATGGAACAACAGCATCCTACTGCCAGCTTTTGTCTTCTAATACCCATATTCGGGACTGAATGCCGCTGGATATTCTTTTTTATTGTGCAATTTGGATGATGATGTTGAGCGGATTATTTGAGCTGCGAAAGTAGATTTAAACAGGGAACTCTAGCATACTTAACTAGTTTTCGGTTCGCACTCGAGGTGCATTACCCTATAATTTTTGTTCCAATTAGCATTGCAAACTCCTAACCGTGCAGCTATTGAATGTCGCTTAATTGGGAAGAGTGGTAATGATGGTGATTTGCGAAATGATAACCTTTGGGTTATTAAGTTTTAAAATGGAGCAACCTGTTAGCTTAGGTAAAAGAAATGGAGATACGACCGAAGTCATATCCCCATCATCTAAATTAACGCTCTCGGAACAAAGATAACTATAAAGTGTAAATACACAATAGGGTATCGATATTTTTCCCAAATGTACCGATGAATGGCTTCTCTTTTAGGATTGGAAGTGCTTTTTTCATATCGAATACGTGTTAGGGGATATGTTTTTTTCCTTCGTATTTATGCACTACCTTTTGCTACGGTAATGAAGTTGTACCAGTCCGGTATCGAATGTTTTTGCCTCTATAAATTCCAATGTCTGTTCAGGCCTTCCATCTTTAAAAAGCCTAGTCCCGTCTCCCAGTAGGATTGGTACTACAGAGATGATCAGTTCATCGATCAGTTTGTTTTTTAACAGTTCGTGGATGGCCTCGGCGCCTCCATCGCAGTAGATATCTTTACCTGCTTCAGATTTTAAGCGATGTATCAGTTCGTTTATGTTGCCGTTGTAAAAAGTGGTTCTGCCTATCTGCGGCCTATCTTTTCGGGTAATTACATATACATCCCGTTGACCATTGTCGTAGTAGGACGGACCGATTTCCTTAAGGACGTAATCGTAAGTTTTTCTACCAATGATGATGGTGTCGATTTTTGATGTAAATTCTTCATAACCGTATCTTCTCCTTCTTTTTCTACAAGCTTAAGGAAGCTCAAGTCATTATTGGGCTGGGCAATGTAGCCATCTAGGCTCATAGCAATGAAAAGTGATATTTTTCGCATATGTTCTACATTTAATGTCTTGTAAATCTACTTTGAGGCAAGTGTCTTAAAACACTGTATTCGCTTTGTAGCTATTTACCTTTTAACTCACAACCTACAACCCGTAACGCTTTCTACTTTTACTTTGCTCTTATTTTTGCGAAATAGATGCTTTTTGCCGTTTCTTGAATTCGTCAAATAGCTCCAATATTTTCTTTTCTTCTGTCGCATCCTTTACCAAACTAATTACGAAATAATCCTCTCGTCTATTGTTGGAACTTGAAGAATGATAAACTAATCCAACTTTATACAGCTTGCTTTTTGATTTCAGATCCAATGATCTATTGAATGAGAAGTCTATAGCTTTCAAACGTTGGTCATAATAGCGGTATAAAGAATCGGGCTCATATTTACCGGCGAGCTTATTGGCGAATTTCTCGATCATGATATTTTTAGAATCTCTATATGCTACCTCTGCTGGGTTGCCTAAGTCAAGTTTAAAGAAATCATAATTTGCGAAATCAAGCCCGTGACTTTTGATGAAGAGATCATGGTTGAATTTTTTCCACTGATGTTTGGTGTTGAAGACAAGTCCTTCTTTGTTTTTGTTTTCGAAAAAATAGTAGCTGTATCTTTTTGTACCTGTGGTGTCGTTGAGGTAGATGGAAGAGGCTGAGGCAAAGTTACCCGAATTTTGATCAAAGGTTACGGTTCTGTAAATCGTGTAATCTTGCAAGTAAGCAATTCGGATCTGATTGTTTACTTCAATGCTGTCTATTTCGGAATAGCCAGAAGACCGAAATTCGATCAAAGTTAGTTCTTGTAACGACTTAATGCCGTTACAGTAGCTAACTAGTAGCATAGAAAGGATAATTCCTATTCTTTTCATTATTGATGCGGAAAAAATTCTTTTGACTTCTCATAATCTGTAGAATATAATGGAAGCGTGGTGCCAAATCCGCTTCCAATTCTGTGTATCTTGTACCACAAAGAAACCTTAGCTCTATTTGGCGTCATTTCCACCGGACTATCGATCATCACTATTTCTATCTCTCTGCCTGCCACCATACCTACCGGGTACTGATTTAAATGGGTGAATGACACAAACTGCCAATTATTGTTAACACCGTCTCTCTTTAATCTGGCCTTCTCATAACTATTGAGCCAAAACCCTTCATTATATGCTCTATGGAATGTCCAGACAAATCTCTTATCTATGAAAGTCTCACCATTCAAGCTTTCTTCATCACCTTCTTGGGTTACTTCTAAGTTCTCATCTGTAGGTTCACCCCAATCAATTACTGGCGTGGTAACGCAACTAGACCATGAACTTATGTTCATATATTGGATACCACTCGCCCATAGATAGTAGCCGTAGTGACCTTGTGTGCTTTGAACTGCGTAATAAATACAGTCTCTAATAACATTTTCAAGTTGGTCCACTGGGGAGTAGTTATTAAAAAAATGAATCTGATTTTGATACATCACATCGTCCCCATAAGGTAGGCCTCGAGCATTCAAATTTTGAAAAAAGAAGTAACTTAATGTGCTCATAATTTCCAAAGCTTGCGATTCAGGTACCGTCGTGCCAAAATTGAAATAGAAATCATAATCAACGGTTGTTGCGCAGTGAACAGTATCAGGCATAGGCGGCTTGGGATAAGTATACTGGACGCTATTAGATGGCTTCAATTCAGCATATTTATCAGGTGTTGCATGCGACGATTTGGTAGGTAAAGCACTTGTGGTATTGCTTGTTTTAGCAGGTGACTTCGTATCTATTACTTTTTCACCTTTAGCCCCAGTAATAGCAGGGTCAATTTTTAATCCACTTTTACTCAGGAAATGTAAGATGTTGTTGGTTCTTTCGTTTTCCGTTAATGAATTTCCAACATTATTTTGTTTGGATAATTCTTTATTAAACTCTCTCAAACGGATATCAACCAATTCTTTGTCTTTAGAGAACGAGAATTCTATAATTCTTTTGCAGTTGCCATCATTGGAAACAATTGGCAATTCATAATTAAAGGGTTGAGATCTATGTGAAGAAATACGAAACAATGTCTTCTCCCAATCAAGCTTCTCGCTTGGAGCTAAGTTACTTAGAAGACGACGGGTTTCATCTTTCTTCAACAGTTCAACATATAGCCTTTCCCGAAACTCATTACTTATTTTTTTTTGATCGTTATCGGGACTTAAAACTTCTTTTTTACATGAAATAAATATCAATGTACAAAAAAGAATTACAAATACTTGAAGTGCTTTCGTTGTATAACAACGATTGATTTTAGTGAGCAGCATAATTTAGTTTTTAGATGTTTAGCTAAGTTATGTTTTTTTTAATTTTTTTCTAAAGTTTTTTCGAAAAACGGAATTACTAAGCTTTTTGTTGCTTTCTGTGGCGGTGATAGGCAAGGCCGAGTAAGTGCTTAGAAGGTAGTGCTACTTGTGCTGACTATACACCTTGCTGTCATTTCGAAGAAGGCACGACTGAGAAATCTAGCACTAGGATATTGTCTTTATTTCTTGCTGCTTGTCCTTTCCAATACCGTCTACCGAAGCGAGTTCGGGATTTAATGCATTCGCTCTATTTGTTATCTTCTCTTCTGAAGGTGAGTTTGATAAGTAGTTTTTTACACTCATGGCCGTGTGGGCCTAGTGTCTTTTGTCTTGATACAAAAGTCACCAAAAGATCAAGGCTTGCCTAGATCCCCTTGCATAAAGCTAAGCACACCTTTATAGCGCAAGAAAAAGGCGTTTGCCATCGCTCTATTCCAATACGCACGCTGCTTTCTTGCTTGGAAGTGAATAATTGTTTGGAAGTGCAAAGGTTTAGCTTGCTTTCTGCTGCGGCGATAGGCTAGGCCATCTACGTGCTCGGGGATGGAGGTGCTAATATGAAAGTTTGTTTGGTAGTCCGTTCATATCTGCCATCATTGCGAACGGAAGCGTTGCGTAGTGCTTGGGAGTGAAGCAATCTCCAAGTTCTTTTGCACTGTCCCTCATTTCCCGTCATCCCCTTACTTGATATGGGATCTTTAAGCTATCGCTATTTTTACCCCTCTCTGCACTGTGGGCATCTATTGATTTGTAATAGTGTGCTTTTTAATTGTATCAATGAGCTCGCAAGCTCGGTTCTTCCCTAAAGGGGCGAGAGGGGGTACTTGGGAAAGGTAGTGGATATGTGAATGTTAATTTTAGTGCAGTTGTTATTTGGCAGTTACTACTTTCCATTCATATCTACCGTCATTGCGAACGGGAGCGTTGTATTGTGTTGGGGATGAAGCAATCTCCAAGTTCTTTTGCATTGTCCGTACAATAGCTAATAACCAGCTGCTAAACTTTTCGTTGCTTTCTAATGCGGCGATAGGAAAGGCCGAAGGGGCTGCTTGGGAATGGTTGGTTTGCTGGTGCAACCCAGTGGTTTATCTGCCCCAGTATTTTTTGAAAAACTTTCTGGTTTCGTCGTTGTCGAAATAGTAGGTGCGGTGTTTGAAGATGGGCAAGAGTATGCCTGCCTTTTGGATTCTGTAGATGGTCTGTCGGCTGATGCAATACTTTTCTACAATCTGGTTGGTACTGATGAGCTCGCGCTTGGTAAGCTTGGTTTTTACATACGCGAAGAGGACCGTGTAGCGATCTACGATGTTTTGTAAGAGCATGAATTCTTCATGACTTAACAAGTAATTTCCCTTTCTTTTTTTCATGGCGTTAAAATTTAGGTGAATAGATTAGGAATAGGGATATCCCGTTAATTTCCATCAATTTAGCCATTTTTTTTGTGCTATCCAAATCTGAGGCTGTTTTTAATGGCGACACTAGCTACACACTAGCTACACACTAGCTAGACACTGGCTCTACACATGGTTGACACATGAACCACACATGGATCTTGCTAGTAGCACACAACAAAAGCACTCAAGTGCTCAATTTTGTCTATTTAATAGTTTGATTATTAATGTTTTATTGGTTTGTTGTTTGTGCAACTCTTACACTCAGTGGCCAATAATCGTGGCGAGGTTGTTTGCCAAATTTTTGCTTCGGAAATTAGCGGTTGATAATTAATCAATTGTTTCACTTAAATTTTAAAATTATGGCTGTTAACAAAAATAATCCAGCAGTAATTGGGGCCAGCGGCAGATTTGGCCCAACAATGGTTTTTCGCCAAAAAGGTAAGTTAACCATCATGGCCAACAGGCCAACGCCCACGGAAATTGAGCCTACGGCTAAACAGATGAACGTTAGGTTCAGTTTTATGGAGGCCAGTGCATATGCGGTTAGTGCTATCGCAGATACGCCATTAAAGGCGGCCTATCAGGCGAAAGCCAAGGGCAACCAAACCGCGTACAATGTTGCTTTCAAGGATTTTTTAACTGCACCTATACTGCACAAGGTTGATACGAGCAAGTATAAGGGCGCTGTAGGCGACCCTATTTTATGTCGAATTACTGATGTGCTGGCGGTGGTAGCGGTAAAGTTGACCTTGTATGACCGAGATGGTATTTTGGTAGAGGAGGGAATGGCGGTGCAAGGAAGCCTTATACTAGATTGGGTATATAAGGCTACGGTTGCACAGTCTGCTCCGCTTGGATTAATCGTTATCCAGATGACGGATGTTCCTAATAATGTGTATACGGAAGAGTATGTTGTGGTTTAATTGATATTCTGCTCTTCTTAATTATTAGTTGCGTTATGAACTGTGATTATTCGTAAAGCAGTAACCGTTTGGTTGCTGCTTTTTTTGTGTAGCAACAGACCGAATGGTTTAAAATGAGTTCGGTAATTAGTTTTTTAGCCTTAATGGAGGGCTACTTGTCCCTCAAAGACCATCTTACGAAGAACGTTCTGTACTAAAAGTAATAATTTTAGCCTCATCGGCGGCGGGCCTCCTTCTTTTTTCATTAGAATTGATGTTTTCAATGGTATTCAAGAATGCTTCGCAGTTTCCATTGATGAAAAGAAGCAAAAATCTAGGCTTGCCTAAATCCCCTTGCATAAAGCTAAGCACACCTTTATAGCGCAAGAAAAAGGCGTTTGCCATCGCTCTATTCCAATGCGCACGCTGCTTTCTTGCTTGGAAGTAATAATTGTTTGGAAGTGCAAAGGTTTAGCTTGCTTTCTGCGGCGGTGATAGGCTAGGCCGAAAGGCGTGCTTAGGAATGGAACTGCTATTATGAACGTTTGCTTGGCAGTCCGTTCATAGCTGCCGTCATTGCGAACGGAAGCGTTGTATAGTGTCGGGGGTGAAGCAATCTCTAGGTTCATTTGCACTGTCCCTCATTTCCCGTCATCCCCTTACTTGATGGGGATCTTAAAGCTCTGCTTATATTACCACTCTACGCCGTGGAGGCACCCAACTTTGTCGCGCCAAAGTTGGCAAAGCGCTTTCCTTTGGCCTAAGGTGCTTTTCACAGGCCTGGGCACTTTAAAAAGTAGTCTCGCTTGTTTTTGTTGGCCTACGCACTTCCTCGAGACAAAAACGGCGGAGCCTGATGCTCGGTAGTGCTGAATTGAATGTTGGTGCTACTACTTTTTAAATTTGCTGCACTGGCCAAAGGAGGGCGTACTTGGTAAAGGTAGTGGATATGTGAATATTTATTTTAGTGCAGTTGTTATTTGGCAGTTACTACTTTCCATTCATATTTCACGTCCTTGCGAACGAAGCGCTGCATAGTGTTGGGGGGTGAAGCAATCTTTAGGTTCCAGCTTGGCGCAAGTCTTGAGATCGGGTTTAAGCGTTTAGAAGACTTGTGCCTAATCTTAGTGCTCAATAGTGTTTTATTGTTAATTTAGTAAACCAAAAAATATGCGCTTTACTTTAGTCCTTCAGTTGATGTTTGCTTGCTGCCTGGTACTGAGCTTGCCCATTGCTTTGCGAGCGCAACAGCCGAAACAGCGCTTTAAAAAGCTTTCTGCCATAGCACTACTGGATGTATACGAAGCTCGTTTTGAAGATAGCCTCATTTATTTTCAGGGGAAAAAATACTTAGTGCTTTTAAAGGAGGATTTTGAGGATGGTCAACTCAGCAAGGTCTCGGTTTACCATGGCATGGACTATGTAGGCTGGACCGATCCAGAAATCTTAAAGTCTGAAGAATTTCAGAAGGCTTATGATCTTAGCTATACCTTGAACCTCCGTTTTAAGGGCGAGAAGAAATTGCGCCTCAATGATCACACTTATTTGATTAAGGCGAAGGAAAATGAGAGGTTGTATCTGCGGAGAAAGGGTAAGAGGAATAGGTTAAAGTTTTTAACTTAGACCCAAACGAAACTCTTCTATGACCTACGCTCAATACGAAACCAGTTTTAGAAAAAAAGCACTCAATGCAGGCTTTTCGGAAGACAATATTTTAAGGTGCTTAGAATATGCAAAGCCTCTGGTCGAGAATGACTTTCCAGTTATATTTAACACCACAAATCTTTGCGCTCTAGTTGGCTACAATAAAGACTATATAAAGGGTGCTGCCATTGATCCTAAGTTTTATTACAGAAGTTTTAAAATAAAAAAGAGCGATAATAAATTTCGGTTTATTAATGAACCCCTGCCGAGCTTAAAGGAGATACAGCTATGGATTTTGGAAAATATTTTATACAGGATCAAGGTAAGTAAGTTTGCAAAAGCTTATGTGCGAAAAAGAAATATTATCGATAACGTTAAGTATCATATTGATAAAGAAAAGATCTTAAGTCTTGATATCAAAGATTTCTTTCCGTCTTTAAAGCGCAAAACTATTGAGCAAATTTTCTACTCACTCGGATATTCTTCAAATATATCAAATTTACTGAGCAAGCTCTGCTGTCTTCACGATTCACTTCCACAGGGCGCACCTACTAGCCCGTGTCTATCAAATATTGCTATGATAGAAATTGATGCATATATAGCTAATTACTGTTTAGAGCGTAATGTTAGATATACAAGATATGCTGATGATCTTACTTTTTCTGGTTCATTTGATGATGTGGATTTAAAAAACTTTGTAATGAAACAGCTTACTCGCCTTAATATGTTTCTCAATGAGGATAAGACAAGGGTAATGTCTCGAGGTCAACAGCAGATCGTTACAGGAATAATAGTAAATCAAAAACTTCAAATTCCAAAAGAGGAGCGAAAAAGAATTCGACTTGAAATGCACTACATAACATTGTTTGGGCTTAGCAATCATCTGGAAAGGACGAAAAACACTAAAGCAAATTACCTTTCTCATCTGCAGGGTAAAATAAACTATGGTCTATACATCAATCCTGACGATAAAGAGCTTCTAAAATATAAGGCTTTACTTAAAGAATTTGAGGCATTATAGTGAACAGGTTTTAATTTTCGGATGAAAATATTCAATCCTTATTTAAAAGAGCTGGTTTACCCCCTCAACTTCTTAACTCCTAAGTAAAACCAACAAATATTTTGGTTACTTCTAAAATCAATTAGGGTTTTTATTTACTGTTTGTTTTTCTGCTCTTAGCAGCCAATGCTTCTTGTTCTGCAATAGTGTTTAGCTTAACATCTTTAAAAATTTGTTTTTGGAGTTCTCCTGGATCTACATCGATTGCTAAAGCTATGAGGTAGCTTTCTTGAGCAGTAAGTATGGTTGACGGATCATTAGATTGGCGTTATACTATCGAATACTTAAATTTCTATATTTTCATAATCTTCATTAAAGAAATCAGATAGTTTATATCCAATTGCATCTAAGATTTTAATGAGAGAACTCATTCGGAAATCTTGTGAACCAGTTTCATATTTTCCGTACTGTGCCCTATCAAGTTCATATTTATTTGCGAAGTCGTCTGAATTTCCGTATCCAAGACTTTTTCTTATACCTCGAAGTCGCAAGCCAATTTTTTTAATGTCTTTCGGTAACGTTTTAATGTTATTACTCTTCACCATTCTATCGCAAAAATCTAAACTCATTAAAAAGTTTACTTTTTTTTACTCTTAATTAAGAGTATTTTGTATATTTGATTATTAATTAAGGTTTTAACTAAGAGTCTCTCTTGACAAATTCTCACAAAACTGGAGCAGAGACAATAGATTAAAGCCTATGGCGATATTTTGCGTACTTTCGTACACACTATATGCTGTAGGCTCTATTGTAAATCCATGCTCCCGGCCGTGAGAAGCCTGTCAAGATGGTGTTTAGAGCCCAGCTATAGTGTTCTCTTTATACCAACAAGACTCGTAAAACTATACGAGTATGAAAAGTAACAACCGTTTATTAGGCCATCTGGTCGTTTGCCTCCAAGAGGTGAGGGCTAATAGTTATCGGCTCTGGCTGATGAGCCGTTGCTCGCGATCGCCATAAATAGGTTTTAAGCTATTGGCTGTAAGTGGCCAACCCACATGCCCACCCCTTGCCCTGCTTCTGCTGAGTACTGTAGGTTTATCGCAATTTATCATCATGACTTTTTGGGAGTGTTTTTTTCTTTGAACGATGGCGTTCTGCTGTTGTAAAGGGGTGGGTATTGTTTTTTTTATAGTAATTAATGGAATGATTTGAACTGCTGATGGATAGTACTTTGAAGGAAATAGAAGCTGTGTAATATTGTTTTTTTCGCTCGCCGCCGCTGGGCTCTTTCTTTTTTCCGCAAAAAGAAACAAAAACTCTCGGTTGCTTATTTTTCGGTGTATGCGTGTGCTTTGGCTTATTGGTGCTAATCGAAAAATAAGAGACCGAATGTTAGCTGAACGGAGGTTTGAAGCGCTATCGCTTGCAAGATGCTTATTCGCCAGCTTCTAAGATACAGCGTGAACGAAGGTTAGTGCTTTTGGGTGTTCGTGCTGAGGCCTGAGATAATGCCGATTGCAAGCCCAAGTTCGCTATACGGAGGTTTGAAGTGCTATCGCTAGCAAGATGCTTATTCGCCAACTTCTAAGATACAGCGTGGACGAGGGTTAGTTAGTGAGGGCTTAGGTTGCTAATTCATTCCAGATTAAATGATTCATCTCTAAAATTGATAACAATGGAAACTACCATGCTAACGAATAGCAGCGCTGCGGCGCTGAATGAAATGATCAGCTTGTTGATTGCTGAATTTAAACCTTTATACATTTACCAGTTTGCGCAGATGAAGCAGCGGGGCGAGATACTGAGTATTTTTGCTAAGCCGGTGCTGGACGTGAAGGAAATGTACTACCTGTTGCTGATTACCGAGGGTACGGCCAGTCGTGAAAATGAGATACAGGAATTTGTTGATAGAAATGAGCGGGAGGCGTATTTTGTGATCCATGCCCATGGAGAGGAGATACTGAAACGGAACCTGAACTATTGCAATGCTTATTTTACTACCGTGCTGAACCAAGGCACGCTCTTGTACAGTGCCAATGGCAAATTGCTGCGCACCAAGGTGCAGGGGCCCAACCCCGAAAAGCAGCTGCTGCGCGTGCAGGCGCAATGGCAACGCCGTAGTGAAATGGCCAAAGCTTTTATTGGTGCGGCGCAACAGTGCCTTGAAAATGGCAGGGATAAGGTGTGCATTTTTTTGTTGCACCATGCCTGCGAGCAGTTGTGTGTTGGCCTGATCTGGGTGTATATGGGCTACAAGTCGGACATACGCAACCTGCGCCGCCTGTTGCACGTGTGTGCCTGTTTCTCGACCGATCCGATGCAGTATTTTATGGGCAGCGATGCGACGGAGGATCTGCTTACGATTTTGATGAAGAGCTATCGCGGTTCGCGCTATAATGATGATTTTAGTTTGGAAGGGCGTTCGGCATATTGGTTTGTTGAGGTAGTGGAGGGGTTTTATGATTTGGCTGAGGGTTTGTGTTTGAAGAGGTTTGGGAGGTAAGTGGTTAGTGGTCAGCAAGCAGTGGTTAGTTGCGGGTTATAAGTAGGTGTTGGGACTTGCTACCGCATTAAGATGCCGATGCAAATCCGATAGCTTATGGGATTATCACTTTTTTCCACTCATGGCCGTGGTGGCCTACTTCTTTTCCATTGATGAAAAGAAGCAAAAATCAAGGCATGCCTAAATCCCCTTGCATAAAGCTAACCTAACCTTGATGGCGCAAGAAAAAGGCGTAGGCCCTTGCTTAGTCTTCGCTCACGCTGCTTTCTTGCTTGGTAGTGAAAGAGGTAAGTATGTGCAAAGGTTGAGCTTGCTCTCTGCGGCGGCGATAGGCTAGGCCGTGGCGTGCTTGGGAATGGAGGTGGTGGGGTTGTACGGTTGTAGTTAACCCCTCTCTGCCCTTTGGGCATCTCTCCCCTAAAGGGGCGAGAATAGGCTTGGGTATGGCAGTGGTTGGTTGAGTATTTGTTTTAGCAATAGTGCTAGTGGATGTGGTAGTATTGCAAAAGCCTTTTGTTAAATAGCCCTGATAGGAGCCGGCACCGCCCTGAGCATGTGGTTTTGTGTTGGGTGGGCGTATAGGCGTATAGCAGGACTGTAGGATGTGGGTTGCACAACTGTTGCGCTTCTGATTTTTTATATAAAGGCCAGTCTAAATTTAATTGATCGCCATGTTTACGCTGGGATTGCTAGGGCTTTAGACTATTAATTACCTATCACTGCTTGCTGAAAACGCCTACTGAAAACTGATACCTGACTACTGACCACTGCTTGCTGACCTTAACATGGGTAGCTTGTAGATTGCTGTGGAGGCGGTGATAAAAAGCGTAGCGCGATCTTTGCCGCCGAAGCAAACATTTGCTGTCCAGGGTTCGTTGATCTTGATGTGTTGAATAAGTATGCCCTGCGGACTATAGATAAATACGCCATTGCCGGTGAGATAGATATTGCCTTGGGCATCTAGTGTCATCCCGTCGGATCCCTTGTTGATGAGGAGCTGCTTATCCTTGAGTTCTCCATTGTTGCCAATGCGGTACTTGTAAGTTTTATCTTGCTCAATATCTGCCACAAATAAATATTTGCCATCTGCCGAGCCTATGATACCGTTTGGCTTAACCAGATCGTTGGCAACGATGATTGGCTTGGTTTGTTTAGGTGCGAGGTAGTAGACGCGTTGTTCTTTAATTTCAGGCTTTTTCCACAGCCAATAGTCTCGTTGGTAATAGGGATCGGTAAAATAGATGCCACCGTGTTGATCTACCCAGAGGTCGTTGGGGCCATTTAACCTTTTGCCCTCAAATTTAGAAAGTACTACCTTTATCTTGCCGTTGCGATTGATGGACCAGATCTCATTGTTCTCGTCGGCACAGGCAAGCAGGTTGTTATTGCGATCGAAGTATAATCCGTTTGCGCGGCCGGCATTTGCCTTGAAAAGTGTGAGCTTTCCTTGGGTGCTATATTTCCAGATTTTGTTGTTGGGCTGATCGGTAAAGTAGATGTTGCCCTGTCGATCGACCGCTGGACCTTCGGTAAAGGAGAAGTCTCTAGCTATGAGCTCCAGTTGGTTGAGGTTAAATAGTTGGGCACTAGCTTCTAGTCTTACTAAAGTGAAGAGTAATAGTAGTGATATTATGGTGGTGTAGTTTCGGAATTGATTGGTTTTTAACATGATCAAATTTAAGCATCATTAGGCTATTTTGATCGGGAAACCTGAAATTAGATTTTTTAGTGGTGTTGAAGAATGCTTCGCAGTTTCCATCAAAGAAGGAGGCCTGAGCTTTAGCGAAAGCATGCTAGTTATGAAAACGGCTAACGATAAGGCATAACATCAAGGCTTGCCTAAATCCCCTTGCATAAAGCTAACCTAACCTTAATGGCGCAAGAAAAAGGCGTTTGCTCTGCTTCGTACCTTCGCTCACACTGCTTTCTTGCTTGGTAGTGAAAGAGGTAAGTATGTGCAAAGTTTGAGCTTGCTTTCTGCTGTGGCGATAGGCTAGGCCAGTTCTTTTACCCCTCTCTGCCTTCGGCATCTCTCCCCTGGGAGGGGCGAGAGTTGTGCTTTGAATGGCGGTGCTAGGTTGTACGGAGGTAGGAGCTACCGTTGAAAAAGCACTTGCTTTGCGAAGTACTTCCGTCAATGCCCAGTGCCAGCCTAATCAAAAAACGTAGCATTACAGATCTGATAGCATAACGGAGCATCAGCCTGTCTACTTCTGACAGGCAGCGATACTGTTTTTTGATGTGTTGGGCTGTGCAAAGGCACCTCAGGGCATTGACAAGCGGTTTGCTTCCTTTGCCGCGACAAAGGAAGATGCCCCTCTGGCATAGAAGAGTGGATAACTTCTTTTCCACTCATGGCCGTGGTGGCCTACTTCTTTTCCATTGATGAAAAGAAGCAAAAATCTAGGCTGCTTAGCCTATCTTGCTACAGCTCAATAAAGCTTTGATGGCGCAGGCTGAGACGTGTGAGTGGTAATGCTTTTTAAACGTTCGGGCACCACTTCGGCACCCTGCTTGTTTCTGCAATATTTAAGTTAGTGCTTACACTTATATCGGCTTTCGCGTAGATATGCCAAGAGGCCGGGGCGTGCTTGGGTGTGGAAGTGGTAGGATGTGCGGTAGTAGGAAGCTACCGTTGAAAAAGGACTTGCTTTGCTAAGTATGTCCGTCAATGCTCAGTGCCAGACTAATCAAAAATGTTGCATTACAGGTCGGCTAGTATAACCACAGCATTAAGATCCCCAGTCAAGCTGAGGATGACGGTTTGGGAAGGGACAAATGGCGTGCTTGGGTATGACAGTGGTAGGGTTTAGGGCTGCAACGAGCCTAAAGCCCCTCTCTCCGCTGTGCGGCATCTCTCCCCTTAGACGGGCGAAAGTTGTGCTTTGGAATGGAAGTGGTTGAGTGTTTATTTTAGCGATAGTGCTGCTATGGGATGTGGTATTATTGCAAAGCCTTTTGTTAAATAGCCCTGATAGGAGCCGGCACCGCCCCGAGCGTGGTTATGGGGTGGGAGGGCGTATAGGTGGATAGCAGGACTGTAGGCTGTAGATAGCACAACTGTTGCGCTTCTAATTTTTTCTATCTTGATGAATGTGGATGTAATTGGGTGCCTTGTTTAATGTTCAAGTACTGAAGCTCTAGATTTGTATTACTGACCACTGCCAACTGACTCCTGCCAACTGACTCCTGCCTACTGATACCTGACCCCTGACTACTGACCACTGCAAACTGCACACTGCACACTGCCAATTTTTTTTCTTATTTTTGCAATTAAATGGGAACAGCACTAGATTGGGGTATAAAAGGCTATAACAATTACGGGACTTATTTGCGTGAGCATTATAATGGGCAGCGCGTATTTAAGGTGATTGTTGATGGTGGTTTTACTTGTCCGAATCGTGATGGTAGCAAAGGCTATGGTGGCTGTACCTATTGTAATGTAGATTCGTTTACGCCTGAACTTTCCCGGAAACTGCCTACCATTAAGGAGCAGTTGGTGGAGGGGATGCAAAGAGCTCGTAATTCTTATAAAGCGGAGAAATTCATCGTTTATTTTCAGCCCAATACCAATACTTATGCGCCTACACATTATTTAAAGATGATGTACGACGATGCCTTAGCTGTGAATAGCGAGGATGTGGTTGGTTTTGCGGTAGGTACGCGTCCGGATTGTATAGATGCGGAAAAGGTGGCCTTGTTGGAAAGTTATACGGATAGGTATGATGTGGATTTGGAGATGGGGATGGAATCTATCTACGACGAGACGCTAGATCAGATTAATCGTGGCTGTAGTCATGGTGAGTTTGTGGAGGCGGTGAAGTTGCTGGAGAATACGAAGCTGAGCCTTTGTGTGCATACTATATTTGGCTTCCCATGGGAAACTAGGGAGATGATGCACGGCTATATTCATGAGATTAACCGTTTTCCGCAGATTAAATTTGTGAAATTTCACCATTTACATATTGTGGAAGGCTCTATCATGGGCGTAAAATATAAAAGGGAGCCTTTTAAGCTGTTTAGCTTGGAGGAATATACTGATTTGCTGTGCGAATTGATTCCTTTGTTGCGTCCGGATATTGTAATTCAGCGTCTTTTTGGTATTTCTGATTGGGATTTATTGATTGCGCCTAACTGGGGCTTGAAAAAATCTGCTATCCAAAGCTATATTGATAAGGAAATTGAACGCCGTGGTGTGGTTCAAGGCTCTGCTTATCAAGCTTAATTTTATCTTCTTTTTTTTTGAAGCATAGCTCTTAGGCTGTGTTTGCGATGTCTTGTCGTCTTTTTTCTTCTGTTTTTGTATTGATCTATGTTTTTAAGCGTATTTTCTCGTGTGTTTTGTGGTGTATTTCTGATTATTTGGTGTTTTTAGTTTGTTTTTTGGTTTTATTAGTCTGATTGTGATTATTTGGTATTTTTAATGTGTTGTTTTTAGTGTTTTGTGTATTTTTTATTGAATTATTTGCTTGTAAAACCTATAAAAATTAATAAATCTTTAAAATTTTGTAAAATTTATGATGAAAATTAAAATCTTATTCATAATTTAGGTTTAAAATCAAACAAAAAATTTAAATTATGAGTAAAATTTTATTCAAACAATGGGCGCCCTTCGCAATTTTGATAGTAGTTGCCATCGCCGCATTATTTATTCCGCTATTGCCAAATTTTGATGAAGGCAAGTACAGTGCGCCAGATGTAGCTTTTGTTTTAATTGCTGCAGCTTTGGTATTTTTGATGACTCCAGGTTTAGCATTTTTCTATGGTGGTATGGTTCACCGCAAAAATGTATTGTCTACCATGATTAAAAGTGTGGTAGCAGCTGGAGTAATTTCGGTACTATGGGTGGTAGTAGGCTTTAGCTTAGCCTTCGGAGATTCTATTGGTGGTGTGATCGGTAATCCAAAAACCTACTTGTTCTTTCAGGGTGTAAACTCTGGACCAGCTTGGGGTACGATTCCCTTGTCGTTGTTCGCTATCTTTCAGTGTATGTTTGCGATTATCACGCCAGGTTTGGTAGTGGGTGCAGTAGCTGAGCGTATCCGTTTCACGGCTTACATCTTGTTTATTGTTTTGTTCGCCATCTTTGTGTATTCGCCTTTGGCGCACTGGACTTGGCATACTGACGGTATCTTGTTTAAGATGGGCGTATTGGATTTTGCAGGTGGTACGGTAGTTCACATTTCTGCAGGTATGGCCGCTTTGGCAGGTGCTTTGGTATTGAAACGCAGAAGATCTCACTTAGAGCATAAGGAGGTTCCGCCAGCAAATATTCCGTATGTATTAATTGGTACAGGTTTACTTTGGTTCGGTTGGTTCGGTTTTAATGCAGGTTCTGCATTGGGCGCTAACGCTTTAGCGGTATCGGCTTTTATTACGACTAACGTTGCAGCAGGTTCTGCAGGTTTATCATGGATGTTTTTTGATGCTGCTAGAGGTAAAAAGCCATCGGTGTTAGGTTTCTGTATTGGTGCGGTAGTTGGTTTAGTGGCCATTACTCCGGGAGCTGGTTTTGTAAGTATTCCGTCGAGTATATTTATAGGTACATTTGCTGCCATTGTTTCTAACTTGGTAGTTTCTTGGAAACAAAAAACAGCTTTAGATGATACTTTGGATGTTTTCCCTTGTCATGGTGTGGGTGGTATTGTAGGTATGCTTTTAACTGGTGTATTTGCTACCAAAACTGTAAATGCTGCAGGTGTTGATGGTTTGCTTTATGGTAATCCAGAGTTTTTCTTTATCCAATTAAAAGGGATGGTGTTGGTAGTGGTGTTTAGCTTTGTAATGTCTTTCGTGATCTTCAAGTTGATTAACCTTTTCTTACCGATCCGTGTAACTGCTGATGAGGAAGAAGAAGGTCTAGATGCCTCGCAACACAATGAAAAATATTCTCAAGGTACGTTAATCGTAGCCGGACAAGAAGTTCCCAATGTCTAAAACTTATATCCCCGCTTAGGCTAAGTTAAAATCATAATGTTAAATTGTCTTTGATATAAAATTCAATCCCGATTCCCTAAAAAGAATCGGGAACTGAAAAGCAGAACGACTTGGATGAGTATTTCTGATACCAAAACAATTTGTTGAATACAGCTCCAGGTTGGGAGCTGGGTGGGTATGCTTTGATTAAATTTTGCGCTATGCTATATGAATGCATCTTCTGAAAAGCGGATGAAAATCAATTATTTAACTTTTAAATCAAACAAAAATGAAAAATAATATAGCTGCACTAACCTTCCTTTTATTTGGCGCTACAACGGTAGCTGTTGCGCAAGAAAAAGCTTCTCCACTTGAAATTTCAGGTTCGGTAGATACTTATTATAAATATGATTTCAATAAATCGGCAAATATAAAGACCTACTTTGCCAATGATCAGAATTCTGTTTCGTTGGGCATGATAGATCTGGCTTTGAAGAAAACCACGGGAAAGGCTTCTTTTGTTGGAGAGCTTTCTTTTGGTCCTAGAGGTCAATTTCAGTCTATTCCAGATGCGGCTAGAGGTTACGATCCGACAGCTAATGGTTTTAACATCCAAAACTTATACGTGAACTACGCTTTCACAGATAAATTTACCATGAGCGCAGGCTACATGGGAACCTTTATTGGTTATGAGGTGATTTCGCCAGCTGCAAATTTTAACTATTCTACTTCTTATTTATTTGGTTCTGGCCCGTTCCAAAATGCGGGTATCAAGGGAACTTATAGCTTTTCTGATAAGGTAAGCTTAATGTTGGGCTTGTTTAACGAGTGGAATCAATACAGTGCCATTAGGGGTGTGTCTAGTGTAGGTGGTCAATTGATGGTTTCGCCAGTAGAGGGCTGGACTGCCTATATCAATGGTTTGCATGGCTTAGATGGATATGGAAATTACAGCACGGTAATAGATTTAACTACCGCTTATCAAATTACTGAAAAAGTAAAGATTGGTTTAAATGCGGCAGACTTAAGTGCTGGTGACGATAAATTCGGTTATTCGGGTGTGGCATTGTATCCGCAGTATGCATTTACGCCATCTGTAGCTTTAGGCTTAAGAGCAGAATATTTCAATTATAAAGGGATATCTGGTGCGCCAAGTACTAGTGTCACTTCATTTACCTTATCGGGAAATATCAAAGCTGGTGGCCTAAACTTTATTCCAGAGGTTCGTTTTGACAATGATAAAGATTTGAGTCAAGGCTTCTTAAAGAAAGACATGATGACCTTAAATAAATCGGCAGCTCAATTTTCTTTAGCGGCAGTTTACAGTTTTTAGTAAATACGAGAGGCTCATCACAACCGTAAGCGCCTCTATGTTGGGGCGCTTCATTTTTTTAACCTGAAGTTTATGAAAGATTTTGTTTTTTTGCTCTGTCTAATTTTTTATACTGAGGCCGCCATGGCTCAAGAGCTCACGGTGCTGCCAAAAGATGAAACAGGCAAATTCACTTATTACGAAGTGGTGAACTCTTCCGTAAATAAAGATAGCTTAAGTGCAAGGGTAGTTGACTTTTTAGCCAGCAATCGCAAGGAAATAAAGCCGGTCGCAACTGGTAGTAAACAGGCAATTACGGCCAACGGTAAGTTGATTATCAGAAAGAGCGTCACCTTATTGTCGCACCCCTCGGGAGAAGTTACCTACCAATTTAATTTTGAGACCACTGAAGGCAAGTATCGCTTTTGGTTGACTGATTTTCAATTTATTCCCTATCAAAAAGATAGATACGGCAATTTTGTGCCCAGCACCACCATTGGCATTCCCTTAGAAAAAGAGCCTAAAAAAGCCAATGCCGAGCAATGGGAAGATTACCGATTACAAGCCACTACCTACGCAGTAAATTTCGCCAAGCGATTCAAAGATCATTTGGTAAAAAAGCCAATACTTCCATTGCCACCTCCGGAAAAGAAAGTGATTGCTAAGGAGTGGTAGATTAGTGGTTAGGTGTTAGGTATTAGTGGTTAGTAGTCAGGTAATCAGTAGTCAGTAGTCAGTAGTTAGGGGTTTGTGGCTAGGTGTTAGGTATCAGAGATCAGCAAATACTTTTAACTTTCGACTTTAGACTTTTGATCAGGCTTTAGGCTTTCTGCTTTTAGCTTTCGAGATTTAGTGGTCAGTAGTCAGCAAACACTTTTAATTGTCAACTTTAGATTTTTAACCGCCCACTTTTAGCTTTTTTAATCCAGACCTAGGTCATCGGACTTCCGAACCTCCCAATAGATTTCTCCTATCGTCGAAATGACAGTAATGGTATTAGTGGTTAGGTGTTAGGCTTTAGTAGTCAGGAATGGGCTTTTAGCTTTCTGCTTTTAGCTTTCGAGATTTAGTGGTCAGGTATCAGGTGTAAGTAGTCAGTGGTCAGTGGTCAGTGGTCAGGAATCAGGCTTTTAGCTTTCTGCTTTTGAAATTTAGTGTCAGTACGGACGATCGGTAACCTGCAAATACTTTAGGCTTTTAGCTTTCTGCTTTGAGCTTTTACCCTTTTACTCTAGACCTAGGTCATCCGACTTCCGAACCTCCCAATAGATTTCTCCTATCGTCGAAATGACAGTAATAGTATTAGTGGTTAGGTGTTAGGCTTTAGTAGTCAGTAGTCGGGAATCGGGCTTTTAGCTTTCTGCTTTTAGCTTTCGAGATTTAGTGGTCAGGTATCAGGTGTAAGTAGTCAGTGGTCAGTGGTCAGGAATCAGGCTTTTAGCTTTCTGCTTTTGAAATTTAGTGGTCAGTACGCACGATCGGTAACCTGCAAATACTCTCCACCTTTAGCTTTTACCCTTTTACTCTAGACCTCGGTCCTCGGACTTCCGGACTGCTAGCCACTGACCCTTCTAATGTACCATCTTATCTGCACAAGTGGAGCTGGCAAAAGCTTCTGGTTTGGCTTTAAAGATAAAACCCATACTTAAAATGTAACCCATTGCTTCGTTGAGTGCCTTGTTAGACTTGAATGATGGATTGGTATTGATGTCGGCATGTACTTCTAGGTCAACATCGTAGATGTCTAGCAGATCGCAAATAGAATAGGCAGTTTCAATAGATTTTTGCACTTCTAACAGCATTCTTTCTTTGATGCCCATTTTTAAGGTAGATTTTTCTTGTGCAATGTACATGAAGCCTCCGTGATGTTCTCTAAGCAAAACGATTACGGTAGCAAAATCTGTGTGACTGCTTTTTACTTGAGAATCGGTGCCAATGCAGACTTTTAGTTTGAAACCTTTTTCGGTTTCGCGGATAATTGCTTTTTCTACTTCTTCTAAGATTGACGAATGAATAACTTCGCCACTAAATTTCTTCCAGGTCATAAGTTATAAATATGTAAGCAAACCCTAAATCAGGTTTCCTAAAATTAAGACTTTATTGTTAAGCTTTCTTTATCATAGTGTTGTTTATTTGCTAACATTACATTGTTTATCAACAGGTTATCGTAGTGCTTTGTATTGCTAGCTAAGAATTTTGTGAATTTCGGTTAATTGTATAAACGTTTAATTGGTTAACTGCTTTACCTATAAATTGTCGACTGAAAACTGAAAACTGAACGCTACCAACTGAAAACTGTTAACTTTGCATCATGGAACTGCAAAAAGTACTCTCAAATCTCAATATTAAACAACTTAATCCCTTACAAGAGGAGGTCGCTGCCAAAGCTAAATCTGGTGCAGATATGGTGGTATTGGCACCTACGGGTTCTGGCAAAACACTAGCTTTTTTAATTCCTATACTTCGTAATTTGAGTAAAGAAAAGAAAGGGGTACAGTGTTTAATTTTAGTGCCTTCTAGGGAATTGGGATTACAAATTGAGCAGGTTTTTAAACAGATGTCTACTGGCTTTAAAGTAACTTGTTGCTACGGAGGCCATTCTGTAAAAGTAGAAAAGAATACCTTGGTTGAACCACCTGCGGTATTGATTGGTACGCCGGGTAGAATTGCGTTTCACCTACGTGCTGGGAATTTTGATGAAAGTACCATTACTACTTTGGTATTGGATGAGTTTGATAAATCTCTTGAGTTTGGCTTTACACAAGATATGTCTGCGATTATTGGCAGCTTGTATTCGCTAAAACAGCGGGTGTTAACTTCGGCTACCACCATGCCTGAGATTCCTGAATTTACCGGTATCAAAAACCATGAAACGGTTAACTTTTTAGGTCAGCAAGAGGTGGTGCCAGATTTGAAATTGAAACGGATCAATACGCTTGCAGAAGAGAAGCTAGAAACCTTATTTAAACTGATTTGTAAAATTGGTAACCATTCGATGCTTATTTTTTGCAATCACCGTGAAACGGTAGATAGAATTAGTGATCTGCTGATTGATCAGGATCTAGTGCATGATATTTTCCATGGGGGAATGGAACAGGATGATAGGGAGCGTGCTTTGCTAAAATTTAGGAATGGAAGCGTAAAGATTTTAATTACTACCGATCTGGCCGCAAGAGGTTTGGATATTCCAGAAGTGGAGTTTATTATCCATTATCAATTGCCATATACCAAAGATGCTTTTGTACATCGTAATGGTCGTACAGCTAGAATGAATGCTAAAGGAACTGCTTACCTAATTTTTGCGGAAGGCGAAGATTTTCCATATTTGGAGAAAGATATAGCTGTTGAAAATTTAGACGGAAAATATAAGGTGCCGACCGATAGCGAGTGGCAAACGATTTATCTGGCCGCAGGTAAAAAAGATAAAATCAATAAGATAGATATCGTAGGTTTTCTATTGAAGGTTGGTGGCTTGGCCAAAGAGGATTTAGGACTGATAGAAGTAAAAGATTTGAGTGCTTATGCCGCAGTAAAACGTAAATTAGCGCCAGAATTGATTAAAAAATTGTCTGGAGAGAAAATGAAAGGCAAAAAAATAAAAGTAGAGGTAGCTAATTAGGGGTCAGGTATCAGTAGGCAGGTATCAGGTATCAGTTATCAGTTATCAGTGGTCAGTTGGCAGTAGGTATCAGTGGACAGGTATTAGGGGTGGATTGACCAATGAAATAAAATCCAATAAAAGAAAGTGAGAATAAATTTAAAATCATTTTCGACAAAGCGAAAGATCCTATTTTAATTTCCGAAAATGATCAAAAAGGGATTGAAACAATTAAACTAAATATCAATAAGCTGATTTGGGCAAAAGCTAAATCCAGAAACTAATGAACTAATTAGCTATTGAACTAATGAACTAAATAAAAATATGAGTAATAACGAAATCATGAAAAAGTTAAGAGTTGCCTTAGCTTTAAATTCAGATCAAATTATAGAAATCTGTGGTCTGGTGAACTTTACAGTAACCAAAAGTGAGTTGGGCGATATCTTTAGAAAAGAAGATCACCCAAACTTTAAAAAATGTGGGGACCAAATTCTTAGAAACTTCCTTAACGGATTAGTCATCTACAAACGTGGTCCTAGAGAAGAGAAATAATTAATTGATGTTATGTCTAATCGCTTTCTTGCTGATTAGGCTTTCAATTTTCTCTAACAACACGTCTATTTTAAACGGCTTTGGCATAAAGTCGTCTGGTGGTGTTTCTAGTAAGTTAATTTCTTCTTCTTTATATAAACCAGACATCATTAGAATAGGAATGTGTTTGGTTTTTGGTTCGGTTTTGATTTCGTTGCAAATGGTACGGCCATCAATTTTTCCCAATACGATGTCGAGAATAATTAGGTCTGGGTTAAAGCTATTTACAGTTTCGTATATACCTTCTGCGCTGCTGAGGGGCTCCACTTCATATCCGCCTATTTCCAAAACAAGCTGAATCGTATCCAAAACCTCTTCGTCGTCATCTACTACAATAATTTTCTTCATAACCGCAAATATAACATTGTTAAATTATTTACATAACAACGATTTGACAATACAGTTTCCCTTAAATGAATATTTAACTGAACTTTTTTTAATCCGGCTTTAATTTAATATCCTTTTTTTAGGATAGCATTGTTAGGGTGATTACTTAGCAAGAGGACCAATTAAGTTGAAAGCCACCTCAATTGAAAGGCATATTGAGCGTTCGATAAAATAACTTTCAATTATTTTTGAAAGTTTGAAAACTATTTGTAGTTTTGATCATGCAATTCGACGAAGCGAAAAATAAATTTGTACAGACTTGGGGCGCTTTGGGCTCGCAATGGGGGATTAATAAGACCATGGCACAAATACATGCTTTATTAATGGTTTCTAAAGAGGCCGTTTCTATGGAAGATATTATGCAAGAGCTGCAAATTTCTAGAGGTAATGCCAGTATGAATTTACGTGGCCTGATGGATTGGGGAATTGTATACAAGGCCAATAAGCCTGGGGAACGTAGAGAATTTTTTGTGGCAGAAAAGGATTTAGATGAGTTAGCTACCAAAATTGCAAAGGAGCGGAGCAAACGGGAAATTAAACCCGCATTAAAAGTTTTAAAAGAGGTGAGTGGGGTAGATGCGGATAGCTCGGAAGAGGCAAAGCATTTTGTAATGCAAACTAAAAAACTTTATGATTTTGTGGCTAAAGCTGATGAGATGATTGACAAAGTAACAGAATACAAAGATAACTGGTTGGGAAAATTGATGATGAAGATATTGAGATAATATATCTTTATCCTAAAGTTTCAATGTTTTCTGAAAACTTAAAACTAAACTAAGGTGTGATGACAAACTTAAATTTAATGGCTTATGGTGTTTTCATAGGATTAATGGTCTTCATCATCTTAGTAGTAGGAAAAATCTGTTACAGAAATGGAAATGTGTTTGTAGCAGCGCTAATACCAGGGCACTTGGTGCTTTGTCAGCAGATCAATAAAATGTTGCTGATCGGTTACTATTTAGTCAACATTGGCTATTGTGCTGTAAACCTTTCTTTTTGGCAACACATCAGCTCCATGCCCATGTTGGTAGAGGTAATTGCGATCAAGATGGCAGGGATTATCATTATCCTCTCAGGTTTACATTATTTCAATATCTATATTTTGGTTACTCAAGCTCACAAATTAATTAAATACTCATAAATCTTAACATCATGGACACTACAAAAATTCTAATCGGTTATGCAGTTTATTTGCCAATTGCTTTAATGCTTACCCTGTATGTTTCTAGAACACTTTTTAGGAATAGTAAAATCTATATGTTGGATATTTTTAAGGGTAGGGAAGAGATTGCTTTGGCTACTAACACACTTTTTGAAACGGGATTCTACTTATTGAATATCGGCTTTGCGTTAATGATTTTAAAGATTAATCTATACGATAATAATTATCAGGAACTGGTAGAGGCCTTGAGTTACAAAATAGGAAGCTTCTCTATTTATTTGGGCGTAATGCTATTCATCAATCTTTACTTCTTCTTTAGAGGAAAACGAAAAGCAAAAGAAGGTTTGAAACCGTTAACTCCTCAACCTCCAAGATTTACAGGACAATAATCAATTGCTATGGAAACTTATCTAAATAAAAAGATCGTACTCGCTGGTGGGACTGGTTTTGTAGGCAAATATTTTGCTGAACGGTTTAAAGCATTAGGCTACGAGGTGGTAATGATTTCGCGGAATAATACGCATATCCAATGGGGCAATGCTTCGGAAATTGAAGCGGCTTTGAATGGCGCAGAAATGGTGATCAACTTGGCTGGAAAGTCGGTTAATTGTAGATATAATGCAAAAAACAAGGATGAGATTTTACGTTCTAGAGTGGAGACGACCAAGCAGCTAGGTGATGCGATTTTAAAGTGTGGCCATCCTCCAAAACTTTGGATCAATTCGAGTACGGCTACAATCTATAGAGACGCTAGGGATAGACCCATGACCGAAGTAGATGGCGATATTGGAACTGGATTTTCTGTGGATGTAGCTACCAAATGGGAAAAGGCATTTTTTGATTTTGAGTTGCCACAGACCAGGCAAATTGCGTTGCGAATGGCGATAGTACTGGGAACTGGCGGCGGCGTAATGGAGCCATTTGTAAATCTAGTGCGTTTTGGGCTTGGTGGTAAACAAGGAAGTGGAAAACAGATGTTTAGTTGGATACATCTAGAAGATTTGTTTAACCTCGTGTTATTTCTACAAGGTAGAGAAGATTTACAAGGTGTTTTTAACTGTGCTGCCCCAAATCCGGTGGATAATGCTGCACTAATGAAAGCCTTAAGGAGGGAAATGGGGATTAAAATAGGTTTGCCCTCTCCAGCGTGGATGCTTAAGATTGGCGCAGTATTGATAGGTACAGAGACAGAACTTATCCTAAAAAGTAGGTGGGTCATTCCAGATCAACTTTTGAAAGCAGGTTTTCAATTTAAGTTTCCAGTAATAGAAAAGGCATTGGGAAATATTTTGAAAGCATAGATTTCTCCGGGCGAAGTGCCCATTCGAAAGAGAACTTGTTGTTGTTAAGTCGGATGACAGAGGTCTGGAGTAAAAAGGCGAAAGCAGAAAGCTCAAGGCAGAAAGCTAAAAGCCTAAAGTGGAAAGTTAAAAGTGTTTGCTGATCTCTGATAACAATCCACTAACCCCTAACTACTGACCACTGATTCCTGACCACTGACTACTAATACCATTACTGTCATTTCGACGATAGGAGAAATCTATTAGGCGGTTCGGAAGTCGGATGACCGAGGTCTGGGTTAAAAAAGCTAAAAGCAGAAAGTTCAAGGTGGGCGGTTAAAAGTTTAAAGTGGAAAGTTAAAAGTGTTTGCTGATCTCTGATAACTAACCCCTAACCCCTAACCCCTAACTACTGACCACTGATACCTGACCACTAACCACTAAAATTAATCTTCAATGTAGTTAGATTTCTCCTCGTTCCTCTCCGAATAATCGGAGCAGGCTCTCGAAATGACGGGAAGATCGCATAAAAAAGGCCACCCTAACGGATGGCCTTTATCAAGCATGATCTATTTAATTAAAAATAAAACTGTACACCTAATTTAGGCGCAAAAGTATTGGCTTCAAATCCGAAGCTGTTTGTTTTTACTTTGTCGCCAGTAGCTTCTGCTTTAGTAGATAAGTTTTCATAGCCTAAACCGTTAACAGAAAATTCGATACCCACTTTTTTATTAGGGAAGAATGCAAAACCAGGAGCAACGTTCACCCCAATTGATGTGGTGCTAGCGAATTTTGAACCTGTATCTCCGTTTACATCTATGGTTTTAAGAGAACCAAAAGCCAAAGGCACTGATAACTGACCGAAGAATTTAAATTGATCTGTTAAGTTCACATAGTAACGACCGAAAGGTGCTACTTTAAAAGCTTCAAGCTGACCACGGTTTGCTGCAGATACTGTTTTTTCATATTGGTAACCTACACCAGTACCGATAGCGAAGTTGTCGCTCACAAAATATCCAACGCTTGGAATAACGCTAAAGTTAACATCTGCTTTTGAAGCTCCGTCTACTTTGCTGCTGTTGAAACCAACGTTACCACCTAAAATAATTTTTCCTTTTTCTGTCTGTGCATTTGCACTAAATGTTAAAGCTGCTACAGCTACTAACGATAATAAAAGTTTTTTCATTTTGTGAAATTTTTTTTAATTGTCATAAAGCTATCCGACGTCTCGGATGGTTTCATTGTATAAAATTGATGTGTTATAAGTAGATGATCTTTTGAACATCTGATCCATCTATTTCAATTACTATACCTTGATGATAAATTGTCAGGCGTGCCAAAAACAGCGGTTTTTTATTAATCAATTGATTAATAAATTGTTAATTGAATAGTGGCGAATTTGAAATTATACTGCTTTGACAAAAGTGTATGCTAGTGACAATCTAGTGATTTTTCAGCTTTTTTCCAGCTTGCCTAATTGGCATTTATTGTCAGTTTTTGACATGAAAAAAGGCAGGTTCTAGCCTGCCTTCTCCTGAATATGCGATAGTTTTGAATAGTAAAATTTGTTTGTCAGGCTGAGCCTGTCAAAGTTCAGTTACCTATATTTCGACAAGCTCAAGATGACACAGATTAGTTTTTTACTTGTTCTCGTTCAAAAACACAAACTGATGATCGAACATATCTAATTTGATTTTGCTGTCTTTATCTACTTTGCCAGCTAATATTTCTTTAGACAGTTCATTCAAAATACGTTTTTGTATCACTCGTTTCAATGGTCTTGCCCCAAACTGTGGGTCGTAACCAAGTTCTGCTAACCAATCCAGCGCATCGGTACTTGCTTCCATGGTAATGCCCATTTCTGCTAAAGTATCTTGAACGTGTTTGAACTGTAAGTTTACAATATCTCTGATTTCTGTTCTGTTTAAAGGAGTAAACATGATCAGCTCATCAATTCTGTTTAAAAACTCTGGGCGAATGGTTTGTTTCAATACTTCGAACAACTCGTTCTTGGTTTTTGCTACCACTTCATCACGGTTATCTTCATTCAAGTCTTTGAAGTTGTCTTGAATTAGATGCGAACCAATATTGGAAGTCATGATGATAATTGTATTCTTGAAATTCACCACACGACCTTTGTTATCCGTTAACCTTCCATCATCTAGTACCTGTAATAAGATATTAAAGACATCAGGGTGTGCTTTTTCAATTTCATCTAGCAATACTACCGAATATGGTTTTCTACGAACCGCTTCTGTCAATTGACCACCTTCGTCATAACCCACATATCCCGGAGGCGCACCGATTAAGCGGCTTACCGCATGGCGTTCCTGATATTCACTCATGTCAATTCTGGTCATGGCGTTCTCATCATTGAATAAGAATTCGGCCAATGCCTTTGCTAATTCTGTTTTACCTACACCTGTTGTACCTAAGAAGATGAAAGAACCGATTGGCTTACGCTTGTCTTGCAAACCAGCACGTGAACGGCGAATGGCGTCTGAAATGGCTTCAATAGCTTCCTCTTGCCCCGCTACACGCTTGTGTAGTTCTTGTTCTAGGTTAAGTAGTTTTTCGCGTTCGCTAGAAATTAGCTTGGTTACAGGGATGCCTGTCCAACGCCCCACGACACCTGCAATATCATCTGCGGTTACTTCTTCTTTCAACATGCGGCTGTCGCTCTGTCTGCTTTCTAAATCAGTTTTTAACTTTTCAACTTTATCTTGAGCTTCTTTTATTTTACCGTAACGCAATTCAGCTACTTTGCCATAATCTCCGGCACGCTCTGCTTGCTCGGCTTCTAATTTGTAGGCCTCAACTTGCTCTAACTCGTTGTTAATGGCATCTACTAAATCTTTTTCACCTTGCCATTTTGCTTTAAACTCATCTCGCTCTGCAGATAAATTGGCAATTTGCTCGCTCAGTTCCTTAACCTTACCTTCATCTTTTTCACGTTTGATGGCCTCACGTTCAATTTCTAAACGCATGATCTCACGTTCTAAAACATCTACATTTTCTGGCACGCTATCCATTTCCATACGTAATTTCGATGCAGCTTCGTCCATTAAATCGATGGCCTTATCTGGTAAGAAACGATCAGCAATGTAACGTTGGCTCATTTCTACTGCAGCTATAATTGCTTCGTCTTTGATACGCACTTTATGGTGAGTTTCGTAACGTTCTTTTAGTCCACGTAGAATGGAAATGGCATCTTGTGTATCTGGTTCTTCTACCATTACTTTTTGAAAACGACGCTCTAAAGCTTTGTCCTTTTCTAAGTATTTTTGGTATTCATCTAAAGTGGTAGCTCCAATAGCTCTTAGTTCGCCACGGGCTAGGGCAGGCTTTAAGATATTGGCAGCATCCATTGCACCTTCGCCACCGCCAGCACCAACTAAGGTGTGGATCTCGTCAATGAAGAGTACGATTTCGCCATCACTTTGCGCTACTTCTTTTACTACTGCCTTTAAACGTTCTTCAAACTCACCTTTATATTTTGCGCCAGCGATAAGTGCACCCATATCTAGGGAATACACTACTTTTGATTTTAAGTTTTCAGGAACATCACCTTTAATAATTCTAAAGGCAATACCCTCGGCAATAGCAGTTTTTCCTACACCCGGTTCACCAATTAAAATAGGGTTGTTCTTGGTTCTACGAGACAAGATTTGAATTACACGCCTAATTTCTTCATCGCGACCAATTACTGGGTCTAGTTTACCACTTTCTGCATACTCATTTAGGTTGCGTGCATATTTACCCAAGGCCTGATAAGTGGCTTCGGCATTTTGATCGGTTACGCGATTATCGCCACGTAATTCTGTAATTGCTTTTTTAAGGTCTTTTTCATTTACACCTTGGTCTTTTAACAGCTTTGCTGTCGCATCGTTGGTTGCTAATATTCCCAACAGGATATGTTCTACAGATACAAATTCATCTTTAAATTCCTTTAAAAAAGCTTGTGCTTTTTGCAAGGCAGTATTAGCACTAGACGATAGGTAGATATTGCTTCCACTTACTTTAGGGAATTTGGCAATATCTTCGTCCAGTTTTTGAGTGAGTGTATTAAGATGTACGTTTAATTTCTTTAGCACGTAGGAAATTACATTTTCATCAACTGTTAACAAGCCTTTGAGCAAATGTGCTGTTTCTATGGCCTGCTGTTGATTGCCTTGTGCAATTTCAGAGGCTTTTTGTACAGCCTCTTGGGCTTTGATTGTAAAATTGTTAAAGTTCATAATATCGTTTTCCTTTTTTTGTTTAACCAAAACCATCAAGTGCACTAGGCAAATCATGTATTGTTATGGTTAATTCTTTAAGGTCAAAACAGATGCCATCAATCAAAAGATTTTAAAATCGGAAATTTTGTCGTGTAGTTTTGGTTTTTTATGAATAATTGTCTGGTATTAAGCGTGTTGTGCTGAAATCTTGTCGTGTTTGTTGCTGAAAAAATATAAACCTAACAAACAGCCTACCACAATTTGGAGTAATGAAACACCTAGAATGATTAGATATGTGTACCAATCGTAAGCAAAGAAGTTTTTGTACTTGATGTAAATCACTAAAATATTCAACAGTTCATCGATTAATGCTATAACAGCCAAAACGATTAGCGTTTTTGTGAAAAGTTCTTTGAATACTTTTATATGTGGATAGAATAATCTTGCAAATACATAGCTGATACCTGCAAAAAGTATTGGGAAAAACACGTAGGAGTTAACTTTCCAGAGTACCTGTGCGAATTCATCTAGCGAATTTTTGTAAAGTACATCTGCAGCTGAGCTTATAACTAGGCCTAAAAGGCGTACTATGATTAAACAAACCAAGCCAAAAAATAATTTTTTCACAAGTATTTTTGAAGCACTCTTCATGGCAAAATAGCATTGCAAATATAGCGGAATAGCAATTGACAAAAACAGCAATTTATCTAAAGGAATGCCAAATATTTCATCGGCGCCTCCAATGGTAAACATTGAAATTAGGTAAACGGTAAATGCTAAAACCGTAAAAATCATTGAAATTATCCGCATTGCGGTATTTCTAAACCAAATAGTTAGGAGAGAAAATGCGAAGGCAAAGACTATCAGAAAAATGCTTAGCCCGATGATGATATACAGTAAACCCATAATTTTTTTTGTTCTTCACGATAATAGGGATTTTTTATCTATTAGCTAAATGCTAGTCTAAAATTCAATAAATATTTATTTTAAAATACCTGAAATCGATAGCGGTAATTCTACCTTTGCATTTCATCGATTTCAATGACTACTTACATTAAAAATTACTTTAAAGTTTACGAAGGCTTATCTACTCCAGCCTGGATGCTGGCTTTGGTAATGCTGGTAAATAGGAGTGGGGCGATGGTGGTTCCTTTTCTTGGCGTATACATGGTGAAACATTTAGGTTTTACGCTTGAGAATGCTGGAATTTTGTTAAGCTGTTTCGGTATTGGTTCTGTGATCGGTTCTTCGCTAGGCGGTTGGCTCACGGATCAATTCGGACATTTTAAAGTACAGCTTTTTAGTTTAACAGGGGTAGTGCCCATGTTTTTATTGTTGCCCCAGCTCACGACAATGCCTTCTTTAGCTGCTGGAATTTTGTTGTTAAGTATGATTAGCGATATTCTTCGTCCCGCGAATTCGGTATCCTTAGCTTATTACTCTAAGCCGGAAAATGTGGTGAGGAGTTTTACGTTGAATAGGATGGCTTTGAATTTGGGATTCTCTATTGGCCCAGCCTTAGGTGGTTTTCTGGCGGCTATTTCTTACGATTTATTATTTTATGGTAATGCCTTTGCAGCTGCGCTCGCTGCTATCATCTTCTTTATCTACTTTAGAAAAAGAGAAGGCAATAAAAAGGACAAAGTTGATACTGGTGATTTGAATATTGCCTATCAGTCGCCCTATAAAGATATTCCTTTTTTAGTTTTCACTTTATTGAGTATTCTTTTTGCTATTTGTTTTTTTCAATTACTGAGCACTTTGCCCTTGTACTATCGAGAGGTATATCAGTTGTCTGAAAAAAGCATAGGCATCATTTTAGCTTATAGTGGCGTGGTAGTTTTTAGCTTGGAAATGCTGATCGTACATATCGCGGAGCGAAGAACAACCGCCGCAAATGCAATTATTGTGGGCACAGTTTGTTGCGGTTTAGCATTTGCTTCCTTATTAATTACTCATGGTATTTGGTTGCTGTACGTTTCTATGTTTATCCTTTGTGTGTCTGAGATGTTGGCCATGCCTTTTATGGCCACCGTAACTTTAAAACGTGCTAACCTTAAAAATAGGGGCGCCTATATGGGATTAAATTCTTTGTCGCTATCTGCTGGGTTAATTTTTGCCCCTTATTTAGGAACTAAAATTGCAGCTAACTATGGTTTTAATGTGTTGTGGACCGGTACAGGTTTACTAATGCTTTTTACTGCTATTGGCTTTTATTTTTTAATGAAGAGGATGAGGTTAAAAAGAGATTAACCACTAAGTCATAAAGAATTTATCATTATGACGAGCCGCTATTTAGTATTCATTGCCGTCGGTTTTAATCGACGGATAAGCAATTTGCAGGTTGAGCGCAAAGCGATAAGCACAGGTTTTTGTAAATTAAACCCGATAAGAGGGAGCATGAAGCGCAGCGAAATAAAGCGCATAGCGGGGCTGCAACTGCCATGGGATATAGACCATCGTTTTCTAGTTTAAATTTTCTTATGTCCATGTATGAGCCTAGGAAAATATAGACGTGCCTAATTTTTTTTTAGACTGTCCAAGTCTTAAGTTGCGGATCATATTAGGAAAGCAATTTTTAGTTTCCAATCTACGGATAGTCGGGCTATTCGTTTCAAGTCCTCATTTCGCTGCGCTGCACTCCGGGCTTTACACTATTATCCCGTTTAGAGCACCTCAAACAGTGCTAGAGAACAGGAAGTAATTTGCATTCATAGAACCAATACTTCTTGATTTTAACACCTGCAAACCAAGCTTTTCTCCTAAAGAAGCATACACTTTGGTTTTAACCGCTATTGATGCAGTTATGCAGGATAAAGGGGATAGCAGCACAGGTTTTTGTGAATTAAACCCGATAAGAGTGAGCATGAAGCGCAGCGAAATAAAGCGGTTAGCGGGGCTGCAACAGCCATGGAATATAGACCATCGTTTTCTAGTTTATATTTTCTTATGTCCCTGTATGAGCCTAGGGAAATATAGACGTGCCTATATTCATTAACCTATCCAAGTCTTAAGTTGCGGATCATATCAGGAAAGCAATTTTTAGTTTCCGATTTAGGGATAGTCGGGCTATTCGTTTCAAGTCCTCATTTCGCTGCGCTGCACTCCGGGCTTTACACTGTTATCCCGTTTAGAGCACCTCAAACAGTGCTAGAGAATAGGAAGTAATTTGAAAAGAACCAAGACTTGATTTTAACACCTAAAAAACAAGCTTTTCTCCTAAAGAAGCATACACATTGGTTTTAACCATTATTGATGCAGTTATGAAGGATAAAGGGGATAGCAGCACAGGTTTTTATGAATTAAACCCGATAAAAGCGAGCATGAAGCGCAGCGAAATAAAGCGGTTAGCGGGGCTGCAACAGCCATGGAATATAGACCATCGTTTTCTAGTTTATATTTTCTTATGCCCCTAGATGAGCGTAGAAAATATAGACGTGCCTAATAATTCATTTAGCCTATCCAGGTCTTAAGTTCCGTTGTAGTTGATTGTAACCGCTATTGAAGCAATTTTAAGGATAAAGTGTTTTTCAATTAATAGTGAATAAATAAACTTTCTAATCGTAAAAGTAGGAGGCGTTAGGGGCTCGTCATTTTGTTAAATAATGCTAAAAATAGATCAGTGACTAAACCATTGTTGTATCATTATACTCAATAATAACATATGAGATTCTTGCTACGTTTTTTTGAAATAGTCTTCACTTTATTTGCTTTGGTGGTTTTCTTTATGCTGCATGTTTTTACAAACGATGATGATCTAAAGAAGTAGAACTTTAAGGGCATAAAAAAAGGCTGATCTTATATAAGACAGCCTTCGATGATATTTTATCTGTTTTATTAACCTAGTATTTCTTTTAATTTTGTAGTTTGATGGTCTGCTAGTTTTTGTAGTGGACCAGCCGCTAACATTTTCATCATCATATTCAAGTCGGCCGAGATGGTAAGCGTAGCAGTTGTACTGTTTCCATTATCTTGTACTGACCACTGCAGAGATAGATCGAACGGTGGTTTTTCCGTAGGTACAGCAACTAATTTTTCATTCTCTACTTTTTCTGAGATGTGAATAGCCAGTTTAGCCATGTTTTGGATCGTAAAACTAGCGGTATCTGCAGTTGAAGACCAATTGTAAATGTTGTCTGGCATTAACTGCTGATGGTTGTTCATGTCGGCAAGAAATTGATAAACCTGAGCTACAGGTAAATTAATTTCGGCTTTACTTTCAATGTTTGTCATTTATATTAGGTTTATGTTTTGGCAGCACTAAGCGCTTATTTGTTGCCCCATTCAGCCGGATTTTCGCGCCATTTGCTCAAAAACTCAATATCTGATTTGGCAATAATTGCATGCTCTGCAGCATAATCAATTAAGGCTTTGTAGTTAGAAAGTGTAGAAAATCTACATTTAGCAGCAGCAAAATTATCATCAGCTTGTTGGAAACCATAAGTGAAAATAGCCACTAAACCAGCTACAGATAAGCCTGCGTTACGTAGGGCCTCAACGGCTTGTAAGCTGCTTTTTCCTGTAGAAATCAGGTCCTCTATCACCACTACTCTTTGTCCTTCTACAATTTCACCTTCGATTAAGCTACCCGTACCGTGCTCTTTCGCTTTTGATCTAACGTAAATGAAAGGTAAACCTAATTCTTGAGCTACCAAAACACCTTGCGGAATTCCGGCTGTAGCTACACCAGCGATCACATCAACTGCTCCATACTCTTCTTGGATCAGCTGTGCCAGCTTTTGGCGAATGTAGGTTCTCACAGATGGGTGAGATAAAGTTATGCGATTATCACAGTAGATTGGCGATTTCCAACCAGAAGCCCATGTAAATGGATTAGCAGGTTGTAATTTAATTGCTTTAATTTGTAATAAAAATTCAGCTACCTTTAATTCAATATCACTTTTATTATACATGGCGCAAAAATACAGAATTTATATTAACGATAACACTTTGTTTATAACTCATGAACTTCCTGCTCAAGTCGAAAAAATACAACAGATTGAAGTAGAGGGTTTTGATTTTGAATCGTTTTATAAAAACCTCAAGAGCAGTAAGAAAAAGAACTACTTGTTGTTAACAAAAAATCCTGCTGCTGTATTTAAAAAGATAAAAAGTGATTTAACAATCATTAAAGCTGCCGGCGGCTTGGTGGTTAATGCCAAAGGCCAATTCCTATTTATATTTAGAAATAAAAAGTGGGATCTACCGAAAGGAAAAGTAGATAAGGGCGAGAAAGTTAAAGAAGCCGCGGTACGTGAGGTGGAGGAAGAATGTGGCGTTCACGTTGAGAAGCGTAACGACAGGATCTGTAAAACCTACCACGTTTATGAAATGAGTGGGGAGTTGATCTTGAAACGTACGAGCTGGTACCAGATGACGGTGAAGGGGAATCCTAAATTAGTACCGCAAGTGGAGGAAGGAATTACAGAAGCTGTTTGGGTAAAACCTGAAGAGATCAAAACCAAAATAAAAAATACCTACCCATTGATTATTGATGTTTTGAAGAGCGAGCAGCTGGTTTGAGTTAATGGTTTAACTGTTTGAATCGGTTAACTGTTAATTGAAAGCTATCTACTTCAAAATGTAAACTGCTACCTAAGAACTGTGAACTGTGAACTGAAAACTGCCAACTGAAAACTACCAACTGAAAACTGAGAACTGCCAACTGAGAACTGAATCATTCTTCATCCATACTATCAATTATTATTTTAATTCGCTTAAGGTATTTTCCATAATAGAACTTGGCCCATAATTCGGTAATGATACCCACTAACACAATTGTAACTATCGCATTTATGGCGATATAGGTCATGGATACTTTGGCCAAAATTCTAGTTAGGAGTTCTCCTTTAATCGTAAACATAGCGATAGCGCAGAAAGCGAGTAAGATAAAGCCAACAATATAAGTAAGTGCTTTATAGAGTTCTAGGTTTACTTTCATTTCGTAATAGAACCAAAGCAAGTTTTTTCGGCTATCTAGCGTTAAATCATAAGAATGTTTGTAGAATAGGTAAAATTTAAAGAAATAGTAGGCCATGAACCCACAGATAATGGCGTAGAACAAAATGTAAATATTTCTTAACTCAACATTAAAATCGAATATTTTTGGTGCAAAAATCATTAGGAACAATGCAAATATTTGCCCAAAAAACTCATGTTTCATCTTTTTTCTGATATTGTCTATCGGTGTACGGGCTTCAGTAACCTTTAGCATATTTTCTGAAACTTCGCTTCCACCAGTTTCAATTTCATTCCATTGGTTCTTTAATTCGTCAAAATTCATAGCCGTTTTTTTTAATGATTTGTTGTAGTTTTTCTTTAGTTCTGTTCAGTTTAACTCTTGCATTTACTTCTGTAATCCCTAAGTTTTCTGCAATCTGTCGATGCGATTGGTTTTCTAAGAAAAGAAAGATGATTGCCTTTTCTATTTGGTTAAGCTCTTGCACGGCTTTGTAGAGGTAAGTCAATTTCTCTTCTTTATCTAAAGCACCGTCATCTATATCTACCACATCTATTTGTTCATTTAGCGTAGCTTTATCTAGCTTTCTATTGTCTTTTTTGAAGAATACAATAGCGGTATTCAGCGCCACTCGATACATCCATGTAGAAAATTTACTTGTTCCCTTGAATGATGGATAGGCTTTCCACAGCTGCATTACAATTTCTTGGAACAAATCTTCTTGATCTAAGGCATTATCCATGTACATTTTAGTTACCTTATGGATAATACCTTTGTTCTCGTTAATTTGCCTTAAGAATTCTTCCTGGGTGTAGTGCATTTGATGAGTGCGTAGCGTTATTATTTTACAGGAGTTACTTGATAGCCTTTTGCTTGTAATATAGCAATCATTCCTTCCTTGCCTTGCAAATGTCCGCAACCTACTGCAAAAAATGTTGGTTTTTCTTTAATAATGGCTGGAATTCTATCGGCCCACAAATGGTTACGTACGGGAAGTAGTTGATGATAGGCTTCAGGATCTGACGTGTAGAATGAAGCCATTAAACTATCAATCGTAGCTAAGTCTTCTGCTAGATAGGCTGCTTTAACTGTGTTGAAGCTCTTGTTTAGCTCCTCGTCAGTCCACATTTTCAAAAAAGGTACAAAATCTTTTGGTTTAAAAATTTTATCTAAAAATGAATATTGTTCCTCGACACTCGATAAGCCTTTAACTTCCTTGTTGGCCGCTTTGCTGGCCTTTACGATCTCGCTTTCAAAGCTAACGACTTTGCAAGGTAATGATGCTTGTAGCAAAGCGCTTACGATAAGTAGCGGTTTTAAATGATCTACCTGTTGCAAGTTTACTTTAAGCTTCAGTTTCAGTAACGAATCAATATAAAGCGCCTCATCTTTACTAACAGTAGCCGTTAAGGGCTTTGATGCACCCATGTGTTTTTGCATTTCGGTAGCAATGTTTGGATCAGCCAAATTGATTTCTAAATAAGTCTGATCTGTTCCTTGTAAAGCGTCTTTTACCTTCTGTGGCATTATGTAATCACTTTCGCATAACATATGATTGGTACCAAATAGGTATGATGGTTTTTGCATTCCGTTGCCTTCTATTTTCCATAATAATGAAGAACTAGTAGTGGATTGTTGAGCTAAAGCCTTAAAACTTGTTACAAAAAGTACCGTAACTAATAATGCTAATTTTAATGTACTCGACAGTTTGGTTCTAAAAAATGTTCTCATGCGTTTATGTTTAAATTTATCTCATAAGTATCAACTATTGAAAAACGTTACGCTATATTGTTAAAAGAAAATAAAACTAGTTTTTAAGTGCTTGTTTTTGAGTTTTTTATAGTGTGTATTTATTCGAGGGTTTTACTCAATAAAAGTGTAATTTTGAACGTTATAACGGTATGAAAAAACAAAGTCAATTTTTAGCGCTTTCAGTTTTATTGCTTTTTGCACTTGCATTCGCTTGTAAGAAAGATGAAAATGAGGAAATGATCGATATCATCACTTCCAAAGCTTGGAAATTGGGTACGAAGGATTTAAATAGTGCTACCAATCCGCCAGCACCTTATACCTACAAAGCTGTTGACAGCTGTCAATTTGACGATACTTTTGTTTTTAAGACCGATGGAAAGTTATTGGTTAGTTTTGGGAGTAAAAAATGTAGTTCAGATGCTGGAAATAATAAAACGGTACCTTATAGTTTTAATAAAGAAACTAAGGAACTTATTATTGATGGCGTCAAATTTACAGTTGTTGAGGAGAATAAAACGCAGTTTAAATATGTGCAGGTTGTGCCTTCAAGCTCAGGCACCAATAGCATTATTCATTTACTACAGTAATTAGAGAAAATTCAGTGCTTCTTTAGGAACAAATTGGCTCACATCGCCATCATTTCTTAAAATATCCCTTACAATAGTAGAACTGATAGCTGAATACTCTGGTCTGCTCAATAAGATGATGGTTTCTACTTCTGGCATCATGCTTTTATTAATTTGAGCGATGGCTCTTTCATACTCAAAATCGGCAGCTGAACGGATACCTCTTACCATATAGGTTGCCCCAATTTTCTTGGCAAAATCTATCGTTAAGCCTTGGTAGGTTTGTATGGCTACATTTTTATCATTTTCGAAAATGCTTTTGACAATCTCTTCTCTTTTTTCGGCAGATAGGAAGTTTTGCTTAGCGCTGTTTAGGCCAATACCCACCACGATCTTGTCGAACAATGGCAAGGAGCGTTTTAAAATATCCACATGTGCGATAGTGATTGGATCAAATGAACCCGGAAATAAAGCGATTTTCATGGCTGGTTATTGGTTTAATTGCTAAATTGTTTAATCGTTTGCCGGGGTAAAAAAGCTGAACGAAGAGTAACCATATTTTCTTGTTTCGGTATAGCCTGGCTGTTGATCTAATTTCAGCATAGATGGGTGTTCTACGACCAAAACTCCATTTTCTTTTAATAGCTGGTGCTGATGTACCAGTTGTGGCAGCAAAGGGATATTTGGCAAATCATAGGGGGGGTCTGCAAAAATGATATCGTATTTTTCGGTGCTTTGCGCTAAGAATTTAAAAACATCAGCCTTGCGAATAGCTATGGCATCTAGTTGATGTTTCTCTTTTACCGTTTTTAACCAAGCTACGCAAGCGGGGTGTTTGTCAACTGAAGTGATACTTTGCGCATCTCTAGAAGCAAACTCGATACTGATATTGCCCGTTCCGGTAAAAAGATCAAGTATGGTGCATTCGTCGAAGTCGTAGCTATTCAGCAGAATATTAAATAGTGCCTCTTTAGCCATATCGGTAGTTGGCCTAACCGGAAGTTTCGCGGGGGCGTGAAACTGTATGCCTTTTAATCTTCCACCAACTATCCGCATTGTTGTAGTGCAAGTAAACTGGTGTAGTAATGTGAAGGCATATCATCCAGGATATTGGTATCTAAATTTAAATCAATTTCAAGTAGATCTACTTTGTTGAAATATTGAGCCAGCAAATTCCATTTGGCATCACCTTCATGGATAATTCCAACAGTTTTAACTGCAGTTTGCTGTACATCTATATTTAATTGATTAACAATTAGCAACAGGTAGTACGTCAATTCTTCAATATCTTCAAATTGATAGCTTTGTGTAAAAACAAGCTTGCCCTCTTTAAGGTATAAAAACTGAAACGAGCCTACCGTAAAATCGATGATAATACTGTCACCAGCAACGTTATTTGCTAATTCAAATAAACTTGAACTCTGTTGAAGTTTGGTGCTGTTCGGCCAAATTTCGTTCACAACTTTTTCTAACGACTGAGGTAAAGAAAAAACGGTATGTAAGTTTTGTGCTAAACTTGGTTGTACATATACAGTCTGAACATCTTCGTCTGCAAAAAACTTGGTGTGTAGTGGAACTTCGCTTTCGTTGAACAATTCTTGAGGTACAAAGACGATATTCTGTGTATGAGCGGCAACTTTCACTGTATGGTATGCTAGTTTCAAATAAGCATCAGTCTTTAAACGTTCCTTAAATTTTTCATAACTACTTTCGCATTCTTGTTCATCAAAAACAGCATGAACAATTTTTTGTTCATCGTCAATGATTGCGTAAGAAAAGGTATCGATACCTATTTTAACCAACAAGCTTAAATTGGCGCTGTTTGCGGGTTCAAAGTGCGGGTTGATTAATAAAATACTGTTATTGCTCATCTACCAACAAAAATAGTTTTTTTTTGGTTTGTTTGCTTGTTGTTTGGTTTTTTAGTTGTTTAGAGGCTTACTTCGGCTAATAATTATAATTGGAAACGGTATTCTGTTAACTGATGGATTACACTCGACAATTAACTTTTCCCGCAGATATTTGATGATTGAGAATTGTTTACCCATGTTTTTTGGGGATTGATCATTGGATATTGATTATTAGTTATTCCCTAGTGATCTCTGACTACTGATCCCTGACGACTAAAACCTAACTACTGACACCTCAAAACTAATACCTAGCCACTAGTTCCTAATCCCTATCTTTGCCGAATGGATCAAGCCAGTTTAATTGCGCAATCTTACCCTTTTGCACCAACAAAGGAGCAGCTACGCTTTTGCAGTGAGGCCGCAAATTTTCTAAGTAGGCCAAATGATGAAGCATGTTTTGTACTAAAAGGATATGCCGGAACTGGGAAAACGACCTCTGTAGCTGCGCTAGTAAAGGCTTTGCCAAAGTTTGGATTAAAGTCGGCATTGTTAGCGCCAACAGGTAGGGCCGCGAAAGTGATGAGCAATTACACGCAAAAAAAGGCACTGACTATCCATAAGAAAATATACAGGAAGAAAAGTGCAGTGAGCATGGATATGGTGTTCCAATTGGCTCCAAATCTAGCCAGCAATACCGTCTTTATCGTAGATGAGGCTTCTATGATCGCCGATGAATGGAATACTCAAAATGGCTCTTCGTTTTTAGGCGATTTACTCGAATTTGTTTTTCAACCAGCACCAGATGGCTCCTCTAAAAACTGTTACTTATTCTTTGTAGGCGACACAGCTCAGCTTCCACCCGTTGGCAGTGTAGATAGTCCAGCTTTAAACCCTGAATACTTGAACGGTAATTTTCATTTGGCTGTTACTTGTGTAGAATTAACAGAAGTAGTGCGTCAAGAGAAAAAATCTGGCATTCTAGCAAATGCTACCATGTTAAGAACGCTAGTGAATACTTATGAGGATGAGCCTAAGCGGCCTAAGTTCACGACCAAAAGTTACAAGGATATCTTTAGAATGACTGGGATAAAATTTGTAGAGGGCCTAGAGTATGCTTACGGAAAATACGGACTGGAAAATTCTTTAGTGGTTTGTAGATCTAATAAATCTGCCAACATCTATAACAACCAGATCAGGGCAAGGCTACTTTATCGAGATGAGGAGCTAAGCGGGGGTGATTATATTATGGTGGTGCGTAATAACTATTTTTGGCTACCTGATGATAATGAAACTGCTTTTATTGCGAATGGTGATATGGCGAGAGTAACCCGTGTGCGTAGGGAAGAAGAGAGACATGGTTTCAGATTTGCAGAGGTTCAGTTAGAGTTGGTAGATTTTCCTGATATGGGTGCAATTACTTGTAAGGTTTTACTGGATACCTTACAGATTGAGAGTCCAAATTTGCCTTATGAAGCTAGTAAAAAACTATACGAAGGTTTATTATTAGATTACGAACATATCACTAATAAAAAAGAACGTTTGCAGGCGATCAAACAAGATCCCTATTATAATGCGCTGCAGATCAAGTTTGCTTACGCGGTAACCTGTCACAAAGCACAAGGTGGGCAGTGGGATGCGGTTTTTGTTGATCAGGGTTTTTTAACAGAAGACATGGTTGATCTCGACTTTTTACGATGGTTGTACACAGCGGTGACAAGAGCGAAAAAAGAACTTTTTTTAGTGAATTTCGGTAAAGACCTGTTTGCTGAAAAAATTGAGGAAGAATACTAAGCTAACGTGAATTATGGGTCTTGTCTTTTCGGCTAGGTATTACGTCAAGCCCTAGCAAAAACCTTTAAATCTGCTCTAAATCGGCCTTGGCCTTTGCGGCAGCGGTGAAATTGCCTTAGCAGAGCCTTTAAAGCAAAGGGCGCAGCCGACGACTTTTCCTCCATTTTGGTCGCTCAAAATGGAGTGCCAATGCCCGGCATGAGGGCAAGAAAGACTGTGTGATGGGTGTTGTGCGCTGATTATCAATGCGTAACATCCATAATCCGCGTTAAGCTATAGCCAAAGGAAGCTGTATGGTGAATGTAGTTCCTTCATTTTCAATACTATTTACAGATAATTTACCTTGATGCTGCGCTATAACTTTATAAGAGATATGCAACCCTAAACCAGTGGATTTCTCACCTTGCAAGCCCAATCTTCCTGCCTTAGAGAATTGATCGAAAAGATAAATTTGCATGTCTGAAGGAATTCCAATGCCATAATCTTTTACAGCTATAACGGCGGTTTCTTCATTGATGTTCAACAATAAATCGATTGGTTTTTCTTTTGGCGAAAATTTAATCGCATTACTGATTAAATTGTCAATTACCCTTTCTATTTTAGACGGATCACAATAAATATAGGAGTGAGGTTTTTGAACAGTAAAATCTATGCTTCTACTGGCATCGGCATTCCACTTATTGGCAATGTTCTGCAATATTTCATTCAAATCTAATCTTTGTAATTTGAGTTTGCTGGATCCAATTTTAGCAACTTCAATAATGTCGTTGATGATTGTTTTTGCATGGTTGGATGCCTTATTGATTAAAGTCGCTTCTTTATGATGGTTCTCCTCTAACAATATCATCTGGCTAAGTGCATCAATATTATTTAGAGGTCCGCGTAAATCGTGGGCTACGAAGGCCATTATTTCATTTTTCTCATTATTTAAAATACTGATTTCATTATTTTTTTCTTCTAGTTGCCTAATCTGTACAAATTGAGTGGATTTAATGAAATAGCAATACCTAGAAGAACAATATAATACTATAGATAATAAGAGTGAGGAAACTCCATTCGCTAATTTTTCAGGTAACGTAATGTCAGAGAAGAAGGTTCCTAAAAAGTAGATCAATAAAAAATAGCCTAAAACAAAATTTGCCTCTTTCTTCTTTAGAGAAAAAAATAAGCCTACCATAAAGATGCCCAGTAATAATGCAGTCAAAGTGTTTTTTGTATTATGTCTCGATATGATAAGACTTAATACATAACCTGATGTAAGTAAATAACAAATGAATACAATAGCCAAGGTTTTCGAATAAGCTAAAGTCAGCTTTTCGCTTTTGAGTGCTAAATAAGTAAGTAAGAAAAATACGAAAGAACAACCAATTTGAGCATAGTTGTTGATATTGAGCTCTTCAAATGATTTTAGCTTGTTGATGTCATCCGAAAAGATAATGTAAACAACACGAGTTATAGCACTTATCGCAAAAATGAGTGCACTTATCGTATTTGCATTTTTAAGATTTAGCAAGCTGCTATATTCATCAAATTGCTTCGAATAAGCAGTAGGCGTATGATATGTAATAAAGTTTCTCAACATCTTCTTTTCAAAAATACTGAACTTTGTTCATCAATTTCTCAAAAACGATATTACTTTATTTTATAATTAATAAGACTTTATTTATGAGGGTCAAATGTCAAATAGTGAACGTAAACTTTCGCTATTTGATCTGCTTGAGGAAATTTTTTCGCCATTACTCATCACAAAAATCAATGAGCCATTAAAACCTCTTCTAATTTCCGAAATGTGAGCGGTGTTAATGATATCACTACGGTGGATACGTAGAAAATCTTCAGGTAATTTGGCTTCTAAAGTTGATAAGGTGTAATCAGTAAGGTGCTTTTTGCCATCTGAGGTATAGAGAAATACATATTTATCTTCTGCTTGGATGTTGATGATATCTTCAAATTTGATCAATAAAATTCTGTCTCCTAACTTCACCGTCAAAGTTTTAGATACCGTTTTACCTTTTATCTGTTGCAGTAAATCTTCAATTTGGATAGCAGGTTTAGCGAGGTTAGTTTGCTTTAACTTCATTATAGTCTTTTCCAATCGCTCTAATTCAATTGGTTTAAGCAGGTAATCTATAGAACCTTCTTCAAAAGCTTTAATTGCGTACTGGTCGTATGCCGTTGTGAAGACTACTTTAGGTTGATTTTCATTTAACTTGGCTAGCATTTCAAAGCCATTCAATATCGGCATTTCAATATCTAGGAATACGAGATCTGGCTGGTGTTTGTTGATGAGTGTTAAGCCCTGCGCACCATTTTCTGCTTCAGCAATAATTTCTATTTCTGCATAGTTGGCCAGCAACCTCTTCAGTCTTTGTCTCGCCAATTGTTCATCTTCAACTATAATGGTTCTCCAAGTCATGCGCTTAACGGAATAGTAATTTTAATTTGTTTAAGAGGTTGGTTGATCATTTCGATTTCATGCTCATTAGGATACAAGAGCTTCAACTTTTCAAATGTACTTTGTAAACCATAGCCAGCAATAAGTTCAGCTGGAAATGGGCTGCCATTATCTATTACAGCAATGTTGATTTTATTTTCATTTCTACTAACTTTTACGGCAAGTAAACCGTTTTCGAAAGTATTTTTTAAACCATGCTTCAATGCATTTTCGACCAGTGGTTGTAATAAAAAACGAGGAAATTTGATATGGCCTAGGGTTTCATCTGTTTGTATATCAAAATGGATTCTTTCTCCAAATCTTACTTTTTCGATAGCTAGGTAAGTATTTAAAATATCGATTTCTTCCCGCAAGCTACAATGGTTTTCTTGTTGCGAATTAATACTATACCTAAACAGTTTAGATAGTTTAATGGTCATATCTTCGGCCTTGTCGGGGTCTTCATGAATTAAACTCGTAATGGCATTTAAAGCGTTGTATAAGAAATGCGGGTTGATTTTTGACTGCAGTGCCTGTAGTTCTGCTTCAGTTTTAAGTTGATTAATTCGGATGAGGTCGGCTTCTTTAGCTTTAATTGCAGTTTCTAAATTGCGTTTTTGTAGTAGGTAGAAAAGCATTAACGTTCCAGCAATAAATACAATCACTGCATTAAATTTATACTCTTGCACATGGTTTAGTAACTCGTATGGAAAATCATAGATAAATGATATAATTACATAGCATATTTCTACGCCAATGACCATGCCCAACAAATTTGAGATGTAGAAAAGCAAAATGAATCGCCAAAAATGGCAAGTGAAATTGTTTAAACGTTTCTGGAAAAATGCAAAGGTATTTGAAATACTTAAAGAGATAGAGACGCTAAATAAAATATTCAGAAATAAGCGTTTAAAAGTAATGATACTATTGCTCGTTACTGCTGTAACCAAACATAAACAAATGCCAATTAAGATACCAATGCCAGCATATTTGATGTTTTGCTTAACAATTTTATGTTGTAGTATGTTCTTTAGCGTGAAGGTCATTTCTATTGACGTAAAAATACAATATCAAACAAGTAATGTAGCTGATGATTTTGTAAAGATGTAGAATTTTTAAATAGCCTTTTGTTTAAAAACGACGACTTGCATGTGGCGTAAGTTTAAAAGCATTGAAACAACGACGGTTGGTATTTGTATTAGATGTAATTTCGTATGCGATGAAAAAGCGACCAAAGTTGTATTTACCGATAGAAGAAAATACCATCAAAGTGCCTCGCTTTGAAGAAAGCGCTGGTTTTTATACCACCAAGCAGCGTAGCAAAACGATGGGGAAAATTAAAGGGAGCAATAGTAAACCCGAACTTTTATTGCGTAGGGCACTTTGGAAAGAGAATATAAGATTTAGAATTCATCGTAAAGATTTATTAGGTAAGCCAGATTTGGTCATAGAGAAATATCAATTGGCGATATTTATTGATGGCGATTTTTGGCATGGCTATGAGTGGCAAAAGCGTAAACCAAAAACCAATCAACAATTTTGGATACCGAAGATAGAACGCAATATGCAACGCGATCAGTTTGTGAATAACGGTTTGCAAACAATGGGTTATGTAGTAATGCGCTTTTGGGAACATGAAGTTAAACAAAATATAAATGCCTGTGTAAATCAGATTAAGTTGTATCTTGAAGCTGCAAAAAAGGGTAGGATACCTGAAAGAGAGTAGTCAGGGATTAGTGGTCAGGGATCAGTAGGAAATATTCAATGTCCAATGACCAAATAGTTAAAGAACGTATCAATCACCAAATATCTGCTGGGAAAAGTAATCAGGGAATAGTGGTCTGGTATCAGTTAGGAGCCAGTCATCAAATCTTATCATTCACAAAAAACTACGGAAATAAAGCGGCGAACATCTGCGGCAAATAATCACCTTTTAGTTTTCAGTCGGTTTAAACAATTCAAAGTTCGTCGAATAAACAATTTCAACAGTTAACCAACAATCAAACAATCCAACAATATTTTATACATTTGCAACGTATGCTTTCTAAAAAGACAAAATACGCCATTAAAGCGCTAGTTGCGCTAGGTAAAAATATAGACATGCCGCCAATGCAAATCTCCAAAATTGCAGAGGAAGAGCGCATCCCTAAGAAATTTTTAGAGCAAATTCTTTTAGACCTGAGAAATGCTGGCTTTCTTTATAGTAAAAAGGGCGCTGGAGGTGGTTACAGCTTGAATAAAAAGCCGGAAGAAATTTTTTTAGTACAGGTTTTGCGCTTAACAGACGGACCAGTCGCTATGCTTCCATGTGCCAGTTTGAACTTCTATCACAAGTGTGATGAATGCAAGGACGAGGTAACCTGCGGTATAAGAAGTGCATTTATCGATGTACGAGATGCTACCCTTAAAATATTAGGTGAAACCAGTATTGCTGACTTAATTGCTAAAGAAGATAGCTTAAAGATTAAAATTTAAAACTATTCTAAATAGCTAACCTTACCTGACGATTTGTTTGGTTAGCTAGCTTTCTGTATTGATTTTCGATCATTTGCAAACGCGTTGAAATTTGAGTATGCTAGCTCAAATGAATTAATTTTAAAATTAATTACTACTATTCCTATATACTTTATATATTTGGCAGATGAAATTAATATTTACCTACTGCCGGATGTTTAAATTAGACATGAACCACTGTTATTGCAGAAGGTAGAAGAAGCATACCGATATAATTTTAAGAAATTTAACATGGATGCTTCTCCCAAAGAGAAGCATTTTTTGAATAAAAGCACAACCAACAATCCATGCAGAGTTTTAGAACAGAACTTGAAAACCCAATCGTAGAACAAGACATTATTGATCTTGAACGTAAAATTAAAGCCTTCCGTGATGGAACCATACACGAAGAGAAATTCAGAAGTCTGCGTTTAGCTCGCGGTGTGTATGGCCAGCGCCAACCTGGGGTACAAATGGTGCGTATCAAGCTACCTTTTGGAAAGGTTACATTTAAACAGTTGTTACGCATTGCCGATGTAGCTGATGAATACGGAAGTGGTAATTTACATTTAACTACCCGTCAGGATATACAAATCCATTATGTAAGTTTAGATAGAACGCCAGAGCTTTGGGCGGAATTAGAACGAGACGATATTACCTTGCGTGAAGCTTGTGGCAATACGGTGCGTAATGTAACTGCGTCACCAAATTCAGGGATAGATAAAGACGAACCTTTTGATGTTTCTCCTTATGCACAGGCTGTTTTTGCTTACTTCCTGCGTAACCCAATTTGTCAGGAAATGGGTAGAAAGATCAAAATCTCTTTCTCATCGAGCGACAAGGATACAGCTTACAGTTACATCCACGATTTAGGTTTCATTCCTAAAATTAATGAAAATGGAGAGCGTGGTTTTAAAGTGATGTTTGCTGGCGGGTTGGGAGCACAACCATTTTTGGCAAGCGAAGTGCATGATTTCTTACCAGAAGATCAGCTCATTCCTTTTACGGAAGCGGTGCTGCGTGTTTTTGATAGATACGGAGAACGTAACAACAGAAACAAAGCTCGTTTAAAATACTTGGTTCAAAAGCTTGGATTAGAAGAGGTTTTGAAATTGGTAGCAGAAGAGCGCACCGCGATTAAAGTGAAGACTTTTAAAATCGATTTGAATACGGTTCCACAACCACAGCCCCAACCAGAAAGGGAATACGCTGCGGTTGAAATTGCTAATGAAACACACTATCAACATTGGTTAGCAACTAACGTTATTGAGCAGAAGCAGGAAGGTTTCTTTGGAGTTTATGTAAAAGTTACTGTTGGTGATATTAAAACGGATTTAGCTAGAGCTTTCGTGGCCGCGGTCAGATCTCACATTGCCGACGAAATCAGGATTACGCAAAATCAAGGTTTGTTATTAAAATTTGTGAGGAAAGAAGCGTTGCCATCATTATATATAGCTTTAAACGAATTAGGTTTTACGGCTCTAGGCTTTGGCAGCTTGGCAGACATTACCACTTGCCCAGGCACCGATACTTGTAATTTAGGGATATCTAATAGTATGACTTTGGCAGAAGTTTTAGAAGATGTTGTTTATCACGATTTTCCTGAGTTCATCTACGAGAAAAACCTAAATATTAAGATTAGTGGCTGTATGAACTCTTGTGGTCAGCATGGTTTAGCAGAAATTGGTTTTCACGGCAGTTCGGTAAAAGCCGAAGGAAAAGTGGTACCAGCAGTGCAGGTGATGTTAGGTGGTGGAACGGTAGGCAATGGTTATGGCCGTGTGGCAGAGCGTGTAATCAAAGTGCCTTCTAAACGTGCTACAAGCGTGCTGCACTATTTACTTAACGATTTTAAAGCAAATACCCTAGCAGAAGAGAACTTTCACCAATACTATGATAGAAAAGGCAAAGATCACTTTTATCAGTTGTTGAAGCCTTTATCAGATTTGACCAATTTAAAAGCTGAAGAGTTTGTAGACTGGGGACATGAAGAAACTTTCGTAACTGCTATTGGAGTAGGCGAATGTGCTGGTGTTGTAATTGATTTGGTAGCTACTTTATTACTAGAAGCAGATGAAAAATTCGCATGGGCCACGGCATCATTGAACAATGAAGCTTATGCAGACGCCATTTATCATACTTATGCATCCATGGTCAATGCAGCAAAATCGTTATTGTTGGATAAGAGTGTAAATGCAAGTACGCAAGTAGGTGTAATCAGAGAGTTTGATCAACATTACGTAGAGAGTGGGGAGTTTAGTTTAGGTCAAAGTTTCTCTGATCTAGTGCTTCAGATTAATAAAAACGAACCGTCGGAAGCGTTTGCGAGAGCTTATTATGCCCAAGCAGAGGAATTTTTAAACAGTATTAAGGCGAAACGTACCGTATTAGCGAACTAGCAATGAATAAATGACAAATTGATTAAATGAGTAAGTATTTAATTGCATCAGTTCTATTTTCTCATTTAGTCATTTAATCATTCAAAATTTTAAAAAAAATGAACAAACATATAGCACCAAGAGTAACCTTACTAGGCGCTGGCCCAGGTGATCCAGAATTACTTACATTAAAAGGGGTAAAAGCATTGCAAACTGCCGATGTGGTATTATACGATGCGCTAACTAATGAAGCTTTGCTGGAACACGCACCAGCACAAGCTATCAAAGTTTATGTGGGTAAACGTTCAGGAGAACATTCATATGCTCAAGATGCTATCAACCAACTAATGATTGATTATGCATTGAATTACGGTCATGTGGTGAGGTTAAAGGGTGGCGACCCATTTGTATTTGGTCGTGGTTACGAAGAATTGGATCATGCCGCTTCATACCATATTCCCGTATCCGTTATTCCAGGGATTTCTAGTGCTATTGGTGTACCAGGTTTACAACAAATTCCAGTAACGCACCGTGGGTTGAGCGAAAGTTTTTGGGTAATTACTGGCACAACTACTAATGGTCAGATTTCTGACGATATTTACCAAGCGGCCAATTCGAACGCCACGGTTGTGATTTTAATGGGCTTAAAACAATTATCTAAAATTGTAGATGTGTTTAAAGCTGCGGGAAAGGAACAATTACCAGCTGCGGTGGTTCAAAATGGTTCTACAGAAACGGAAAAAATAGTAATTTCAACCGTGGAGAATATTGTAGGGAGGGTTGAAGAAGAGCAAATCAAAGCACCAGCTTTGTTGATATTCGGAGAAGTGGTGTCCTTACATCCATCGTTTAAAAATGTTATTGCACAATATGCAGCCATCTCCTAGTCAAAATACAGCAGAGGCTTTGCCAGAAAGCGATAAGGGCAACCCGCTTTTTCCAGTTTTTATTAAACTGAATGAGCTGCATACCTTGTTAGTTGGTGCAGGCGCAGTAGGTTTAGAAAAGCTAAATTCTATTGTTAAAAATAGTACTGAAGCTCGCATAACCATAATTGCGAAAGAGGTACATGATGCTATTGAGGAGATGGTATTAGTTAATCCGAATGTGACCTTAAAGCAAAAGGCTTTTTCTGTTGATGATCTAGAAGGTGTCGATATTGTTTTTGCCGCTACTAACGATAATGATTTTAATACAGAATTAAGAGCGTTAGCGCACCAAAAAGGTCTGTTGATTAACGTAGCAGATAAACCAGAGCTTTGTGATTTTTATTTAGGCTCAATTGTTCAGAAAGGCGATTTAAAAATTGCGATATCTACCAATGGTAAATCACCAACCATTGCTAAACGTTTAAAGGAAGTTTTAAATGAAGGTATTCCGGAAGAGCTAAATGATACCCTTAAGCATTTGAATTTACTGCGTCAGAACTTAAGCGGTGATTTTGCTGCTAAGGTTAAAAAACTAAATAAAGTAACAGAGCAATTGGTAAACCCACGTAAAAGTTTCGCTGAGCGTAACATTAAGTGGTTAATTTGGTTAGTTGCTATTGCTTTTATTTGTACTGTTGGTTACACCCTTTGGGAAACTGAGCCAGAGTTTCAGCACTTTTTAACGCACATCGATCCATTATTCTATTGGTTCTTAGGCGCGGGTTTTGTGTTTGCAATGATTGATGGAGCTATTGGCATGTCGTACGGAGTTACTTCGGCCTCATTTTCTTTAGCTATGGGGCTGCCGCCAGCGTCTGCAAGTATGGCCATCCATATTTCGGAGGTGCTGAGTAATGGGATCGCCGGGTGGATGCACTATAAAATGGGGAACGTGAACTGGAAACTATTTAAAATATTAATTGTGCCAGCTATTGTAGGCGCCATTTTAGGAGCTTATATCTTATCATCGTTAGAACATTACAGTGCTTACGTAAAGCCAATAGTTGGTATTTATACGTTGTTTTTGGGGGTGGTGATATTGGTTAAAGCATTTAACATCAAAAGGAAAAGAAATAAAGAAAAAATTAAAAATATAGGTCCACTAGGCTTTGTTGGAGGTTTTATAGATGCTGCTTTCGGTGGGGGATGGGGATCTATCGTATTGTCGAGCTTAATTGCAGGTGGTAGGCATCCGCTCTTTTCGTTAGGAACTGTAAAGATCAGCAGATTTTTTATCGCTACTTTGAGCTCACTTACATTTTTTACCATGCTTGGCGGTAAATATTGGGAAGCCGTGCTAGGTTTGGTCATCGGTAGTGCATTGGCATCACCAATTGCCGCGAAGGTATCAAATAAAATATCGGCAAAAACGATTATGGTAGCAGTGGGTATTATTGTAGTTTTAGTAAGCTTGCGTAGTGTAATTATGTTTATTTTAAAGTTGATTTAGAGAGGTGAAGGAAATAACAACAATTAAGACACAACTAGAAAATTTGAGTTTGGTAGAAAAACTTCAATATCTGGCAGAGCAATATAAAGATAAGATTGTTTTTTCTACCAGTTTTGGCTGGGAAGATCAAGTGGTAACGCACTTAATTTTCTCCAACCATATTCCAATTAAGGTATTTACATTGGAAACGGGACGGCTTTTTCCAGAAACTTATTATGTTTGGAACAGGACGTTGGAAATTTATCAAAAGCCTATTCATGCCTACTTTCCACAGAGCGAGTTGTTGCAGGGCATGGTCGATGCAAAGGGACCAAGTAGCTTCTATGAAAGCGTAGAGAATAGAAAAGAATGCTGCTATATTAGAAAAATAGAGCCTTTGAAGAGGGCCTTAGTAGGTAATGAAATTTGGATTACGGGTATCAGGGCTGATCAGAGTATCAATAGAGAAGGTATGCAAGATGTAGAATGGGATGAGGGAAATCAATTATACAAATTCCATCCCATTTTTGATTGGACCTTGGAAGACGTAAAGCAATATGTAAAGGACAACAATATTGTGTACAATACTTTACATGACAAAGGCTTTCCGAGTATTGGATGCGCGCCATGTACCAGAGCAGTGAATGAAGGTGAAGATTTTAGGGCTGGGCGCTGGTGGTGGGAAGACCAAAGTAAGAAGGAGTGTGGATTGCATGCGACTTCATAGGGAACAGGAACCAGTAGACAGGGATCAGTTTTTAGTGGCTAGGTTTTAGGTGCTAGGAAACAGGTTAATTAAACTACCTGTAATCCCGAGTAACGAGGGGTCTATTGAACGACTAATTTGATCCTTCACTACGTTCTGGATGACAGGGAGTTGAGTGAGTAGATGTAGAGAGAGGTTTAATAGCCTGATAGTGACGAAAAGTTTGTCAGTCTGAGCTTGTCGAAGACAAAAACTATAGTGAATAACGAGACTAACAAAACTGAAGAGTAACGAACTTGCTTTTCAAATATTAAAAAGACACAACCGAAAAATGAGTAAATATAATTTTGATTATTTAGACGAGCTTGAGGCGGAGGCCATCCATATTTTAAGGGAAGTTGCGGGGCAGTTTGAAAAACCTGCTTTGTTGTTCTCGGGAGGTAAGGATTCCATTACTTTAGTGCGTTTGGCAGAGAAAGCTTTTAGACCCGGTAAATTTCCATTTCCATTGGTGCATATTGATACCGGTCATAACTTTCAAGAAACAATAGACTACCGCGATCAAATGGTGTCGCGTTTAGGCGAGCGTTTAATTGTGGGATCGGTACAGCAATCTATAGATGAAGGAAAAGTGGTGGAGCAGACAGGTAAAAATGCCAGCAGAAATGCATTGCAAACTGTGACTTTGCTAGAAACTATAGAGAAATATCAGTTTGATGCCTGTATTGGTGGCGCTCGTAGAGATGAGGAAAAAGCTAGAGCTAAAGAACGTATTTTTTCAGTGAGGGATGAATTTGGCCAATGGGATCCAAAACGCCAGCGACCAGAATTATGGAACGTTTACAACGGGAAAATTCATAAAGGGGAGAACGTACGTGTGTTTCCCATCAGCAATTGGACCGAGCTAGATGTTTGGAACTACATCCGCCGAGAAAAGATAGAATTGCCGAGCATTTATTTCGCACACGAACGTGATGTAATTACCCGTAATGGACAACTAATGGCGGCTTCGCCTTATCTAAATATGGATGAGGAAGATGTTGTCGAGCGTAAAAAAGTACGTTTTCGTACAGTAGGAGATATTTCTTGTACCGCTGCTATCGCATCGGATGCTTTCTTGATTGATGACATCATTTCAGAAATCAGTCAATCGAAAATTTCGGAACGTGGTGCCAGGATGGATGATAAAGTTTCGGAAGCGGCGATGGAAGACAGGAAAAAGGGAGGATATTTTTAAATAAGATTTGAGTATTGAGATGTGAGATTTGAGAACCTTGCATCTGTCTAATATCTCATATCTAACATCTTATATCTAAAAACATGAACATACTTAAATTTTTTACGGCAGGTAGTGTAGACGACGGTAAGAGTACGTTGATTGGCCGTTTATTATACGATACAGATTCTATTTTGGCTGATCAATTGGAGGCAATCCAGAATGCAAATAGAAAAAATGATGATGGAACGGTAGATCTAGCCATTTTAACCGATGGTTTAAGAGCCGAGCGTGAACAGGGAATAACCATTGATGTGGCTTATAAATATTTCCAAACGGATAAACGTAAATTCATTATTGCAGATACGCCTGGGCATATCCAATATACTAGGAATATGGTTACAGGTGCTTCTACGGCCAATTTAGCGATCATTTTGATAGATGCTAGAAATGGTGTGGTAGAACAAACCATTCGCCACTCGTATTTGGTTTCTTTATTAGGGATTAAACATGTCGTTGTCGCTATTAATAAAATGGATATGGTTGATTATAGTGAGACCGTTTGCGAAGCCATCATACAAAAATATAAAGCTTTAGCTGAAGAATTAAAGCTACAAGACGTGACGTATATTCCTGTAAGTGCTTTAAAAGGGGATAACATTGTACATGTATCCGAACAGATGACTTGGTACAATGGTAAAAGTTTACTACATTTTTTAGAACAGGTTGATACTGATGTGCAAGAGCAATCAGATAAGGCAAGAATGCCGGTGCAGTGGGTAATTAGACCTCAAACAGATGAACTTCACGACTATAGAGGTTATGCTGGCAGAGTGGTAAGTGGCACTTTCAAGTTGAACGATAAAATTACAGTATTACCATCAGGTGCCAGTTCTACCATCAGCAAAATTGAATTTTTTGATAAAGAACTGGAGGAAGCTGCTTTAGGTCAGTCGGTAACTATTCACTTAGCCGATAATGTTGATATTAGCCGTGGTGATACGATTGTAAATTCATCGGCTTTACCACAAGAGAGCAAATTGGTAGAAGCAGATTTATGTTGGATGGATACCAAAGCGTTGGATACTTCCATCATATATTTGCTGCAACATAATAGCAAGGTAACTAAATGTAAAATAGCTGAAGTAATATATAAAGTTGATATCAATACCCTAGAGAAGCATTCGGCTGAAGAATTTAAATTAAATGATATTGGTAGGGTAGTACTCAAGACTGCAGATCATTTGCCTTTTGATTTTTATAGTGAGAGCAAAGTTAACGGCTCTGCAATATTAATTGATAGCAGAACAAATTTAACTGTTGGCGCTACCATGTTTAGAGCTTTAGCGGACTAAAAATTTTATCTATATGGGTTAAAGGTTGTTGGTTTTTACTGACAACCTTTTTTAGTTTAATAGCTTTAAAGAAACGCTTTGTAAACTTAATTATAGGAGATAATTTAATGTTTTAGTAATGTTCAATTCAAATGTCTAATTTAATTTAGAGCACAGCAAACAATTTCAATATTAAGATGTTTACTCGATGTATAGAATCACTAAAAACTATAAGGAAATGGCTGAGAATTTTATTTTACTTGAGGGTGCAAATGATAGTCATCGCTCAAACGAGACTTCAACAGAGAGAAATTATTCATCAACAGCAGTTAAAAGCTACGTAGATCGCCGTAAGGAGAAAGCAGATAAGCAAAGGCAGGATGAGAGAAACGGCATTTCTAACACAAAATTGTCAGAACAGAAGTGGGATGAGATGAAGAGTTACCGATATGCTATTTTCTAATAGCTGAAAGCAATAAAAAAGGTGTTCGAATTATCAAATACCTTTTTTATTGCTTATTGTTTTGGAGCGCTTCGCGAAGGCTCATAGTGTAAGTTTGGAGATAGCCAATACAATAACACCATTCTTGAGTATCTGTAATTAAACGGTGCAAATAATAGTGTGGTTAAGAATAAGACTCCGATAAAAGACCAAAGGTTGTCGTATTCTAATGTTAAGCCGAAAATGTACGCGGCTACCCCGGCGGTGATCATTTCTGCAACGTTCATAGCATAGCTTACAAACATAGCGACGTAAAAGTATCCAGGCTCACGCTCAAACTTCAATCCGCAATGCGGACAAAATTCGTTCATTTTCTGCATTTTGAAACTGTAGGTGTTTCCAATAAAAGCATTACCTACTCTACATCTTGGACATTTGGCATTAGAAAAGCCTTTCCACTGCGATACATAGTATTGTGTTTCTTTATTCGGTTCCATATGGTGTTTTTATGTATTGTTTTCTAAATCGTTCGGGAGTTGTTCCCTCGTATTTTTTAAAGAATTTCACGAAGTAGGATTGATCTTCAAAATTCAATTTTTCAGCTATTTCTACCACTCGTAGGTCTACATTAATGAGTAGACGTTTCGCTTCAAGTATAATTCTATCTCTAATTAGTTTGCCAGCTGAAGTTCCTAAAAAATCATTGCAAAGTGCATTTAAATGATTTGGCGTAATATAAAGTAGCGCTGCATACTGTTTTGGCAATCTTAGTTGAGTATAGTTTTTTTCAATCAATTGTTGGAAATTCCTTAGGATGGTATGATTATAAGGGTTAGCAAGCACATTAGTTACCTGTTTTTCTGTTCTTGCAACTGCTATAAATAATTGAAGTAATAAAACCCTTACTAAATCATCATTGATAGGCTGGTTAAGCTCACCTTCTTTTAAAATTTCCTCAAAAATAATTGAGATCCTATCGCTAGTTGCTTCGTCTAAGACTAAAACTTGCTCTTCTGGTTTGCCACTGAAAAAACTGAATTTATCTAAATATTCTTGCTGAAGAAGAAGAGAACTAAAGTAGGAAGCAGAAAAATTAAGGAGATAACCATCAGGTTCGCTTTCAAAAGCCCAGCTATGCACCTGCCCAGGTATCATGAAATAAATGAGTTTAGGCTTTACATCAAAAGTTTTAAAATCTATCTGTTGCTTTCCTGAGCCTTTAGTGAAAAATACAAAGTGATAAAAACTGTGACGGTGTGCACTATGTAAGTGTTGGTGTTGTTGTGCGTAATATCCAAATCTGCTCACTAAAATCCCATCGTTTTTATACGCTGAAAAATTTTGAATGTCGTAAACTGGAATATGCTTCTTCATCTAAGTTAACTTTGATGTTCTCTTGTCACAAAATTATCAAAATTAAATGGATGTTAGATGGTGTTTTATGTTTTTAAAATGGCTTTTTTTACTTATTTAAGTCTTGTTTTTAGTATTTAATATGCTTTTTTATGGTTTTATCTACTTTTCAAGCTTATCGACTGTAGGGTAAGATTGGAATTGATGATATGTTTTTTTGAAAAAAAAAGAATAAATGTTTTGCATTATCAAAAACTGCCGTATATTTGTCCTCGAGAGCGTTAATTTAGATGATGGGGGTAGGACTACGGTTCTATCTCCATTTCTTTTTTCAGGCCTTTTTTGTAGAAATAATTGAGCTGCAAAAGGTAAATCAGGCCAATCAAAAATCCGCCAACAATGTCCGTAAACCAATGCGCTCCCAAATAAACTCTAGAGAGTGGCCCAACAATGAACATGAAACAGGCAAACAACTTAATTATATTTCTCAGATAGTTAGGAATGGTTTTTAGTTGCCGCATCAGCAAAATCAAAAAACCGAAGAAAACGACATAAGAAAGTGTGTGTCCACTTGGGAAACTATGGTTTTTATAGCTTTCCACAATGGTAACGTATTCGTTGGTTGGTCGTGGCCGGCTAAATAAAAGCTTTAGACTAAATGTGATCAATCCTGTGAAGGAAACGGCCATTACAAATACTGCTTCTCGTTTATACTTAAAAATTAGAAAAATTAAAGTAGTAATGATCATGCTAGCCACAGCAATGGAAATATTTCCAAAAGCACTGATCCATACCATCACTTTATCTAGTATAGGATGATGGAATTGCTGAACGAATCTGGAAATGCCAATATCAAAATCGTTTACAGGATAGTGGCCTACAAAAATTGCAAGAAAAACGAATGCAATAAAAAGAATAATAGAATAGATAAAAGTCGATGATTTAAGCATAATGTATTTTTATAACTACACCTATATTTGGATTTTAGTTTTAGAAATCGCCAGATCTATGATAAATAGGATTAACGCTCTGCTAATTTAAATTATCTTTGTTCAGTATGGCAAATACAACAGAAAATAAATTAGAACTACGAACCGTTAATGTTACACGATATGTAACGCCTTTGCGAGAAGGAGGTTCTATGCCCGCAATTGCAGAAGCAGATGATGGCTTTTTATATGTGCTGAAATTTAGGGGTGCAGGACAAGGCCACAAAGCACTCATTTCTGAAATTATTGGTGGCGAAATTGCCCGTGTGTTAGGTTTTAGGATGCCTGAATTGGTTTTCGCTAATTTAGATGAAGCTTTTGGTAGAACAGAACCAGATGAGGAAATCCAAGACTTATTGAAAGCCAGTGTAGGCTTAAATTTGGCATTACATTATTTATCTGGAGCTATCACTTATGATCCGACAGTGACTAAAATAGATCCAACATTGGCATCTAAAATTGTCTGGATGGATTGTTTGTTGACCAACATGGACCGTACGCCACGAAATACGAACATGCTTTATTGGCATAAAGAGCTTTGGCTCATTGACCACGGAGCATCCTTGTATTTCCACCACTCTTGGCAAAATTGGGAAGAACAGGCCAAGCGCCCATTTGTTTTGGTCAAAGATCATGTATTGTTGCCACAGGCAGGCGACATTACCGCAGTAGATGCTGAGATGAAGTCTAAGTTAACTCCACAGCTGATTGATGAAATTTTAGCATTGATTCCCGATGAATGGCTGGACGAACGTAGTTTCGAAACAGCCGAAGATCAGCGAAAAGCTTATGCCTATTTTTTAAATACTCGAATTGAAAATTCATCAGTTTTTGTTAACGAAGCCGAAAATGCAAGACAGACACTTATTTGAGTATGCCGTAATTCGGGTAATGCCTAGGGTAGAACGCGAAGAATTTATAAATGTGGGTGTGATTATGTATTGCAATAAATTGAAGTACCTGAGCGCTGCATTTAAAGTTTCGCCAGAAAGGCTTAAGGCTTTGAATTGCGAATTAGAAACGGACATTATTGAAGAAAACTTAAATGCCATTGTAAATATCTGCAGGGGAGGCAAGACGGCTGGACCAATTGGAACTTTAGATTTAGCCAGTAGGTTTAGATGGCTAACGGCAACGAGGAGTACTGTAGTGCAATGTTCTAAAGTGCATCCAGGATTTTGTATAGATGCTGAAGAAACCTTAAATAAACTGATGCAAGAATTGGTTTTATAAGATAAATGCGGCTTCCATCCAGATAGCCGCATTTGATCAACTAAACCTAAATTTGCTCTTTATAAACTTGCCTTAACTTCTCCACAAGTCAACATGTTTTTAGGAAAGTAAGGATTTTTGATTTCCTTACTTTCACTTACCCAAACATCGCCAGTCATTGGACAAACCTGTTCATATAACGGCATGTCAGCAGGTTTTAATTTGTCTGCAATTGCCAAAAATTTCGTAGATAATAAACTAAATGCTTTACGTTGTCTATTGATGTCTTTCGTCGCCGATATTTCTGTAGCTAACTGAACAATTTCTTTTCTCATTATTGTTGCTTCATTCATTTTCTGTAAGGTCAGTTTTTTGAATTTGAACTTGTTAAATGATGCCACTAGTGCTTTTGCATTTTGGCTAGCCGCCACACTGTCGGAGATGATAAAGTTGTTTTTTAGCGCGAGGTAGTGGTTGGTTACTTCTTTCTTTTGTATTTCACGTTGCGCCACCAATGCTGGAGTAACCTCTTTTTCTGACATGGTTTGTGCATGCGCAAAGCCGCTAAATCCAATAAGTGCTGCTATTAATAATTTTCTCATTTAGTCTATTTTTTTAAGTTTTGAAAGAATTTTATCGATATCAATTAAGATGTCTTCGTAATGAAGTTTGTTTAAGCCACTGCTATTAACCATTAATTTTTCTACATCTGCACGCAGTTTGATGAGATGCTGATGGCCGTATAACCTTACATCGCTTCTTAATGCGTTATTTAGTACTTTAGTTGCATCAAGTTCTTTAGGGAGTAACAGCATGCCCATTTTCTCTACATAGCTACGCTGTGAGCTTCTACGGAAGAAGTCTGACTTCTCATTACCAGAAAATTTGGTCCATACCGTTTGTTGTAAATCATTCAAGAATTCTGGTACCGTATAAGCACCTTCAAACTGCATGGTTTTTTGATTGATATTGTACAGCATGCCCGAGCTTAAGAGCATGGTCAACGTCTGGTTTTGCTGGTCAGAAATTTCGTCTGCAGTTTTTGTTGAAATCAGTTGGGTAATTTCTTGAGGATACATCCATAGTGGTGCTTCGAATAGCTGTCTGCCTAAATAATCAACTGCGGCTTTAACTTTTGCTTTCGGCACAGGCTGATAAACTAGACCTTTTTCGTCAGCAGTTCTTTTAGTAACGTAGTTATTTCCAATGTTTTTAAGTACATGGTACAAATACCTCACATATTGTCTTACCACGGCCTTATGCATATCCGCAAGATTGTCGTAAGCATCATTAGGCTCGTAAGTCCACTGAATTAAATTTGGAACCACTCTTTTTAAGTTTTTAATCCCGTAATCGCTTGCGATGATTGAATTGTCTCCCAAATCTTCTGATTGACTGCGGGGATCTTCGTCTTTCCCTTCGCCACCAAACCATAATTTGGGATTAGCAGTTAAGCTATCTGTGGTAAGTTTAGCAAGAATTGTTTCCTCTTCAAATTCATCTTTTGTTTTTGGGTAGTAGGTATAACCCCATTTGATTGCCCATCTGTCGTACATTCCAATTCTTGGGTAGATCCCTTTAGCACTGATATTGTCCTCAGGTTGCGCTACATAATTGAATCTAGCATAATCCATGATAGACACGGTATGTCCGTTGGCTTCCACCCATTTTTTATCTCTTAATTTTTCAACTGGAGTGGCGTAGCTGGCGCCCATGTTGTGGCGTAAGCCTATAGTGTGGCCAATTTCATGCGATGAAACAAAGCGGATCAATTCACCCATTAATTCATCGTCTAAATGCATTTTTCTAGCTCTTGGATCTAGTGGGCCAGCTTGGATCATGTACCAAGTTTGCACCAACTTCATCACATTGTGAAACCAACCTACATGGCTTTCGATGATTTCACCACTACGTGGATCGCTGATGCGTGGACCATAGGCGTTTGGCGTTTCAGAGGCGTAATACCTTACTACCGAATATCGAGCATCCTCCAAACTCATCGTGGTATCGTTTTCCGGCCATTCTTTACCAATAATTGCATTTTTGAAACCTGCTGATTCAAATGCTTTTTGCCAATCGTTTATCCCGGCAATGAGATATTTGCGCCATTTTTTTGGGGTAGCTGGATCAATGTAATAAACGATTTGTTTTTTAGGCTCTACCAATTGGCCAGCCTGATACTTTTTAACATCCGCATCTTTAGGTTCTAAACGGTAACGTTGCACAATGTATTTAGTTTGTGCACGCTGTTGGTCATCATCAAACAATACATACTTATTAGCGAAGAAACCCACTCGCTCATCAAAAAAACGTTTGCGCATAGGTGTTTTAGGTAGTAAAACAATAGAAGTATTTAGCCTTAAGGTTACACTTCCAGCACTTGCTAAAGTATTACCATAAGTCTTGGTAGTTTTAACCTCAATATTGATAGGGTAGGTGTTGATGGTTTCGATAAAAGATTTATCATCTGCCAAAGAAGTGAGTTTCTTCTCAGATTTTTCACTATTGGCTAGTGAGAACATGGGATTATCCTTTTTAAATACATCAGTTACCTCAACGACTATATTACCGGTAGTTGGATTAGTAGTTTTAATGGGGAACGCTGCAACGATAGGATTTTCATTGCTTCCTGCCATCGCTTTAGCCAACATGTCGTCCGCTTTGCGTACATCCTGTCTGTATTGCAAAGATCTTAAGTATACCGTATTATTGCCACCCTTTTCGAAATAAATGGTCTGTTCATTAGCTTTTTCGCCGCCAAAACTACCCATGCCTTGTGGTGTAGCCAAATAGCGTGTCACAGTTAACATGTATCTGTTAAACAAGCTATCTGGAATTTCAAAGTAGTATTTAGTGTCTACCTGAGTAACTGTGAATAGACCAACTTTACTTTTAGCATTTGCCGTGATTACTTTGTTATAAGGCTGTAAAGACGACTTTTGCGTACTGTCGGCTTTCCTTTCGGGCGCTGTTTGCGAATAAGCATACTGCTGTGAGGCAGCTAGCATGCTTATAATTACGAGTAGTTTCTTCATCTATTTAAAAAGGTATTTTTTCGTTTGTATTTAAGGTAAGCGCAGGGTTCATTCTCAGTACATTCAATGGAAACGGAATGATATATAATCTCGAGTTCGGTTGTAGCGTATATGTCTTTTGTGGAACAGATTTGTTTACCAAAGGAAATACTCTTGTAATAGTTTTTGCATATTCTGGCTCGTTGTTCAAACGTTTCAGGTCAAAAAAGCGGTTAAATCCTAAAAGCAATTCTTTGCGGCGCTCGTTAATTACCAGATCCATGGTTTCCTTTCTGCTAATAGGAACGGTTAAATTTATAGTGCCTCCGGCTAGAATACGTTTTGCTCTTAGTCTATTCAAAATATCTACAGCTTCGGGAAAATTGTTATCCCTAGCGTAACATTCCGCAAGCATCAAATAAACCTCGGTAGTCTTCATGCCAACCGTGGCGTAAAAAAACCTATTATAGTTAACGGCATAGTAGGCAGTATTTGATCCTATATCTAAAAAGCTTGCATTAGTGGTATTGAAGAACAGATTGAAACGAGCGTCGTTATTACCAAATAAAGTCCTTAATTCTGGGCTAATAATATTTTGATAAGCGAAGTTCATTTCGTTGTAACCAGTCATGTACATATAACTTAGTACCTCTGGGTTATTTGGAGCGATCACTGGAACAGAAGTTGGTCCACCTTGAGCGGCGTAAGCTACTAAATCAAATATTTGATTATTGTAACTTAATGATTTTTCTGCAGCAGCTTTTGCATCGGCAATTTCTCTTTTAAAAAGGTGAACTTTTGCCTTAAATGCGTAAGCAAATGCTAAAGAAGGATGATATGGGTCTGAAGGTTTCAACTCCAAGTAGGGAAGAGCTTCGTCTAAATCTTTTTGAATAAAACTGTACACTTCTGCCACCGTAGATTTAGTTGGCTTTGCTTCCAAGTCATATTTATCCATAATACATATACCGCCATCTGTTGCCGCTGTTGCCGGATCATAAGCTTTCGCATAGGTGTTTACTACCAAAAAATGATCATAAGCTCTCAATACTTTAGCCTCTGCTTTGGCTAACTGCTTCGTTTTTTCATCACCTTTGCTGTTGTCAACCAAAGAAATTACGGTATTCCATCTGTTGATGTAAGTGTAAGCTTGGTTGTAAAAACTTGAAGCTGTTAGCATAGAAACTCGGTCAATGCTTTCATCAAAAGTGAAGTTGATAGTATTGACGTTTGGCGTAATACCAATTACGTTAGATTCTTTCATCCATTGGTCATCTACCAAATATTGGAAGTTATTGATAGGATAACCTCGATTTGGTAAAGAAACTAATTTGTAAAAATCATCTGCAGTTTCAACTATGAATGCTCCTTTTGGCGTGATTTCTGTATATTTTTCGCAAGCTGTAATGCTTAGCATCAGCAACGATAATAGTAAAATGTTTATGCGTTTCATCGTTTTTATAAGGTAAGGTTGAAGCCAATTAAATATGTTTTAGGCAATGGGATATTTCTGGTTGCAGAGTTTAGCGAGTAAGTCTCTGGATCTATATTGCCTCCGGCAGCGCTCCAATACCAAATATTATTCATTTGAAAAGTTAGTTTTGCCGATGAAATTTTAACCTTGTTCGCAAATGATTTCGGAAGATTATAGCTTAAAGACACATTTCTAAGTTTTATGTAATCCGCATTAACTACGTTTACATCAGAATTACGCCACATTGAGGTTATATTACCAGCATAGCTTACCAAATTATCCGGATACTCTATCAATAGTCTTGGTAATCCATTAGCTTGGCCGTTTGCTACCACTGTATTGGTTATCGTTGTTGTTTTTGTCTCGCCTGGATCTATGAAGTCTTTTCTTAATTTGTTTCCTCCAGAGAAAACCATTAACACATTTAAATCAAATTGTTTGTACGACATGCGTTGTGAAAGCGAACCTGTATAAGTAGGGGTTAATGTACCCATGTTAGTTAAGGCTGCCACATTATTGATACTGCTTTTAATGCTGGTTGCAATTGGATTTCCATTGCCATCGAAAGTAATAGATGGATTTCCGTTTTCGTCTAATACATAAGGATAACCGTTAACCATTCCACCGTATTTGTAGGCATAAAGACTACCATAGGCTTCTTCCAGTATGAAATAATTATATGGAGCCGATACGTAATTTTGCGCTGTTGAATTGGTGATACTTATCTTTTTTACTGAATTTTTATTGAATGCAATGATGAAATTGGAACTGAAACGAAGATCGTTCTTATTGTACCAATCAGAACCTAATCCAATTTCGATACCGCGGTTTTTCATTTCTCCACTGTTTAATACCCTGCTCAATGCGCCCACAGTTGGATCTAGTTCAGTAGTAGCAAGTAAGTCTGTGCTATATTTATTGTACCAATCTAAATTACCTCTCAACTTACCTTTAAAGATTGAAAAATCAAGACCAATATTGGTGTTTGCTACTTTTTCCCATCTTAATTTTGGATTTGGTAAAGATGTGATGTTGGTATATTGTAAAGTTTGAAAAAGATTGTCGTTTCTTCTAGTTGCCGTTAGGTAAGGCGTAGTACTTTGATCAACGTTTCCATTTACGCCATAGGTTGCTCTCAATTTCAGCATGTCAAGCCATGAAACGTCGCTTAAAAATGCTTCGTTACTTGCATTCCAACCCAAACCAACTGACCAAAGTGGACGGTTCTTGTATTTTGGATCAACACCAAATAAGTCGGCTCTATCTACCCTAATACTTCCAGTTACGTTATATCTCGAAAGGTAAGTATAGCCAACGTTGCTGTACATAGAAAAATAACGGTGCTTCACTTCAGTTTGGGTACGGCCAAGTGTGCTTAACGTTCTAGTACCGCCATAAATGTAGCTTGGTAAACCTATTTGACTAAGGCTTGCATTATCTAAAACTACCGAAGTTAATGTTACCGGATCGTAGCCATATCTCAATTGCTCTACAGATCTTGGTAAGAAAACTTCCCTCATTTCGAAACCGGCAATTGCAGAAACTGAGTGCTTGTTTTGGTTAAATGCTTTATCGTAGCTCAACTGATTACGGAAGGTATAATTACTGGTTTGGGCTGCAAATTGTTGATAGCGACCTCCAGCTGGTAATCCGCTAGTGTAAAGATTCGTAGTAGTAGAATAATTTGCCAAAGCATCTGATGCGTATCTCATTTTGTAAGAGTTTACGTCATAATAACTTTCTCTTGTATTTCTTCTGTTTTCGAATTGAAATTGCGTGTTAAAACTCAATCCATCGTAGATTTTGGCTTGTAAGTTAGCAAACGCTCTAAGGGCTAATGAGTTTCTTTGCTCGATACCTTCCTGCAAAGCATTTAAGATATTGAAGCTAACTGGTTTAAGACTAGCAGTGCTATTTATTTTGCCAGCTACAACTCCATTCATCGCTAATGAACCTGTAAAACCATCTTTAATATTTACATAAGGTGAGATAACTAGGTTACCATTAGCATCAACAATTTGCTCGTAGCGATTTTGGATAGTTAGGTCATTATATGATCCGTCCGTCGCATCAGCTGTACTGTAAGAACCATTAAAGCCAATGGTTGCATTTAACCATGGTTTTACTTGAAAACTGCTTTTTGCGTAAAGTGCGAAATTTCTATCCTTATTGTATTTCACACGTTGTTTTGCATCATCGAAATTAAAGGATACAAATGTGGTTTGTTTGCTGTTACCGCCAGAAAACGACAAGTTATAACGTTGCCTGAACTCATTTTGCCACACATTGTTTTTGTAATCTTCTATGTAATCATTTGCTCGCAATTGGTTAATAGTCTCATTAAACTGTGCGGCTGTAATTTTTCCTTCTTCTTTATCTCTGTTTAATTGATATAATGGAGAGTAGTATTTAATTGTGCCGTTAGCGATATCGCCATAGGCATTAAACATCGAAGCGGTATTGGCATATCTAGCTCGTTCTTTGTTGTATACGGCTTGTTCATAATCTAGCGCATCGCTAGTAGAAGCGTAGTTCATCAAGCTCAAATCTGGTTTGGTATTGATAAAAAAATCAGAATTGAGACTTATTTTTAAATTGTTACTCCCTTTTTTTGTAGTTAACACAATTACACCGTTTCCAGCTCTAGAACCATAAATTGAAGCTGCTGCAGCATCTTTTAATACGTTTACACTTTCTATATCATAAGGATTGATGTCTTCGATAGATTGTTCGGTCGGTAAACCGTCGATAACCAATAACGGGCTATAGCCAACGTTCGCTACCGAATAGGTACCGATACCTCTTAAAATAGGTTGGTCGGCGGCAGAACCTGTAGGATTTTTCTGATACAGTAAGCCCGCTACACGACCTTCTAAAGCACTTAATAAATCGGTATTGATATTTTCGTTTAACGTTTTTTCGTTGACAACCGATATTGCCGCTGTAGAACGTTCTTTGGCAATTGTTTGATAACCTGTTACTACAACTTCATTTAATAAAGAATTAGATGGTGTTAAAGTCACAATGATTACCGAACCGGTAGCATTTTTAGAATATTTTATTTCCTTTTGTTCATAACCGAGATAAGAGAAAATTAAGGTGTTGTTACTATCGCTTACATCAATACCAAAATGGCCGTTTTTATCAGTGTGTACCATATTGGTTGTGCCTTTTTGAGTAACGGTTACTCCTGGCATTAACGCACCTTCATTATCATTAATCATACCGTGCAGGGTGTAAGTATTTTCTCCTGCAGATTTAGATTTGATGACAATAGTTTTGCCATTTATTCTGTAAGAAAAATCTTGGTCTTTGAAAACTTGGCTAAGTATTTCATTAATATCTGACGATTTAATTTCGGAGTCTATTGGTTTCGCTTTTTGATTAAATGAAGCATCGTAAACAAATTGGTAGTTGGTTTTTTTAGCAATTTCATCAATTACAGTATTTAGCGAGGCTTGCTTGAAGCTAAAAGTATAAATAGTTTGAGCAAAAGCTAGCTGTGCAAGCGAGGTGGTAAAGACAGAGATTAGCAAAAGTAATCTCAAATACGATATAAACACGAGATTTTTATTGCCCGCTAGGTAAAGTTTATTCATTAAAGGTTAGTTAGTTGATTATTAAATTTGTTTGGTTGAGCGTAGATCTTAATTTTCTATACTGAGCCTCCTTTCTTCCATTTTAAAAGTTAAACCTGTTGTCGTGTGCAACATTTGCAGCACATCATTAAAGGCCGTGTTTCTGTTTAATCTGATATATAAGCGTTTGTTAGGGATACTCTGCTCGTCGAACGTAAAGTCATACCAGCGGGAAAGCTCGGCTAGTACAGCTGTCAAAGGCTGATCGTTAAATACGAATAAGCCATTGGTCCAAGCCAGTGCAGCAGCGGTGTCCGCTTGGTTTACTAGAATGCCATTTTTGTCCGATATTCCTTCCTGTCCGGGAGCTAGAATTCTGTGGTTATTCAGATAATTGAGTTGTACGCTGCCTGCAAAAAGGGTAGTTTTCGTTTGTTTTCCAAAACTATTGATGATGAATTCTGTACCTAAAACCTTAACATCTGTTCCTCCAACAGAAACAATAAAAGGCATTTTTTTATTTTTTGAGACTTTAAAATAAGCCTCTCCGGTCAGCTTTACACGCCTTTCATCACCATAAAATCCAACGGGAAATGATAAGGTAGATTTTGAATTGAGATATACTTGAGTACCATCTCCAAGTGTGATTTTATAAGACCCACCTGCTGGAGTATTTACAGCGTGTAGGGTGGAGAGCCCTGTAGTGTCGTTTGATATTTGTTTGTAAATAATAGTGCCATCGGCAGTAGTCGTAACGGAAACTGCTGCTGCTGGAAAGATTTTAGCTGTAGCTTTAGCATCGAGCTCGGTTTCTTCATTATTGATTACCAAAACTGCCTTACTGCTACCCGGAACAATTTCGTAATGATTTGATGAACCTTTATCAAACAACAGATAACCTAAACCAAAAACAACAGCAGCAACTGCTGCAGCTTTATACCAAACCCCCATCGTTATGGTTTTAGTTCTTGATTGCTTTTCTATTCGATCTTCAATTTTTGCAAAAAGTTCTGTTAAGTGAGTAGGATGAATATTCTCTACTTGCTCCTCGTAAGCTAACTCATGATCAATATGGTTAAGTAAGCTTTCTTCACTAAGCTCATCCATTCCTTTAAATAAAGAATGAAGATCACTAGCGGTGGCTTGGTTGTCTAAATACCTATTAAATAGTTTCCCGAAATCTGGTTTTTGCTCCATATTTATAAACCTATACGCACGAGATTTAAAAACACACTATTGTATGTTCAAAAAAAATGCATTTTTTAAAATTTAGTTTAGGTTGGGTGGAGCTAGTTCTTTAGATATAATGCAATCACAAAAATGAGAAACTCTTTGGAGTGGAAGAAAACATGGTCTTTTACGGCTTTGGTGGCATGCACCAACTGGTTACTGACCGTAGAAACACTAATGTTTAACTGTTCTGCTACTTCTTTATAAGACTTCTCTTCTAATTTGCAGAGTCTGAAAATTGCTCTGCGTTGGGGAGGTAGCTGCTCAATCGCTTCATTTAATGCAGCCGCACGTTCCTTGTTGTAGATATAATCTTCCGTCTGATTGTAAAATGTCGTAAAGGTATGGATTAAATGGTCTTGCATCTTTTTATCTTGTGCAAGTTTTCTGTAATAATCATACACTGTATGCTGGGCGATGGTGTATAGCCAAGCTTTAAATGATTTTTCGGTGTCTATGGTGCCTTTTTTAATCCAGACTTTTAAAAACACATCTTGTAAAAGTTCATCGGCAATTTCAGAGATTTTTACCATCTTATTCAGCTTTTGGTACAATCCAGAACTATACTTTTCGTAAAAGAAAGCAAAAGCATCTCTGTCAGCATTGATAAGCCTAGTTAAATAAATTTCTTCAGATAGGTGATAAGCAGACAACTTAAAAGATTATTTTTTACTAAGATGATAATAAATTCTGTTGCAATCAAAGTCTAACGCAATTTAGGATGGGTTTTGTTATTAATTTACAACGAAAAACGGCAGCTTATCCAAGCTGCCATTTTTTCAACCAAATATAAATTGTATGAACATTGGTACAAATATAATAAAGTCTACTGTTCTAGTAGTATTTATTTTAATAATATTTTTGTTTAAGTTAAAAATGTTGTTAGAAATGTGTTAGATTTATTATTCTAAATATAAACATAAATGAAAAAGTTATTATTTACGCTATTTATAGCGTGTTTTACAATGGTATTTGCTAATGCGCAGGATAGCCCAAAAAAACCTACTTCTTTTAGTTGGAATAAAGCTTCGCTTACAGAAATTGGCTGTGATGCGGATCAGATTAAGAAAATTGCCGTAATTAAAAAAGATGCTGCAGAAAAAAGAACCAAGGTTGAAGAAGACGCAACTTTAGATGAAAAAGCTAAAAAAGCTGAGATTAAAGTGATTATTAAAGATAGAAATGAAGCTATGAATACGCTTTTAACTGAAGATCAACGTAAGAAGGTGGTAGAAATTAATGCTAAATTAAAAGAAGAAGCTAAAGGGTCGACTATAAATTAATAACTTCTATCAAGAATTAAAAACGGATAATTTTGAAAATTATCCGTTTTTTTATGCCGTTATATTTTTGCGGGTAAATTATTAATGCTAAGCACTCCATGTTCAATAAAAAAGAAATCCAATTAACACATAGCGAAATTGGCCATACTTTAAACACTGGTCAAGTATTTTCAAAAGATAATGAATGGATAGTCTTTGATCATCGAAATAATGATGGTGATATTCAAATTACTGGTAGCATCGGCATTGTTAACACGAATACAGGCGAGGAGCGATTAATTTATTCTGTTCCAAATCAAAGCCAATATGGACCGGGAGTAGGGGCTGCTAGTTTTTCGCCTTTAGAAGATAAAGTCATTTTTATACATGGTATCCGAAATGCTGAGATAAGTAGACCTTACAATTTTACTAGACGTACTGGTGTTGCGATATCGATAGCTGATCCAAAGCAACCCATTTTTATGGATGCTAGAAATATAGAAGCTCCCTTTGTCGCTGGGGCGTTAAGAGGCGGCACACATGCGCATTCTTGGAGTGGCGACGGGCAGATGCTTAGCTTCACTTATAATGATGAGATTATCGCTCAATTAGCTAAAACTAATTTACAGGTTAGAGATTTACGTACCATCGGATTGATGTTTCCTAAAAAAGTACCGGTAGCTCATGCAGAGAACTTGGAAAATAACCATGGAGAAATGTTTTCTATGGTAGCTGCGACAGTTACTGAAAACCCTACACCAGGAAGTGACGAGATTGATAGAGCTTTTGACGAATGTTGGATTGGAGAAAATGGCTATATCAAAGCTGATGGAAGTCTACAACAAAAAGCGATAGCTTATCAGGGTAATGTAAGAGATGAAACCGGCCGTACGACTACGGAAGTTTTTATAGCGGATATTGCTGAAGATATAATATCAATAGAGTTTAATGCAGCGATTTCAGGTACCGCATCCACGCGACCGCTAGTACCTAAAGAAATTGTTCAACGTCGTATTACTTTTAGTAAAATAGGAATTAAAGGTCCAAGACATTGGTTACGTAGCAATCCAGATGGTAGCCAGATTTTCTTTCTTTCAGAAGATGAAGGAGAAATAATTCAAGTCTTTTCAGTTGCTCCAAGCAGCGGAAACGTAAAGCAAATTACGCATAACAAATTTTCAATAAATAGTCCTATTAATATCAGTCCTGACGGTTTATATCTTTCTTATTGGGCAGAGCAAAAGATTTTTATTACCGAAATAGCTAGCGGTGATACAAAATGCCTTACGTCAACATCCGCACAAAAAGGGCCGCTAACTGGAGCAGTGGTATGGTCAACTGATGGACAGATACTGGCGTTTAACAGATATGTTCAGTCTGCCAAGGGCTTATTTCTACAAATCTTCTTATTTCGTAGATCCTAAACTTCAATTAGATACAATTTCAGATAAATAGGTTGCTGGATATCGTATTCAAGGGATATTTATAGCTTAAACCGTTATGTCATAAGACCTAACCTTCTTTTTTATCTTTCTTCTAGCCTTTAAAATTGTGATGAATATCACTTTTTTGGATAACTACGCTCAACTCTGAGCGCAGTATGGATAACTAGTTTTGTAAACATAATTAGCACGGATCAACCGGCGATGATTAAAATATGCCAAATAAATATTTAATCAAATGGGTGTCTCACTAAAAAGAAACAATAAAAGCTAACAAATGAAAGCCATCGCTTACAATATTAAACCAGAAGAAAAAGAATGTTTGGTTTTGGCAAACCATAAAAAACATGACATCACTATTATAGGTAATAGTTTGAGTTTAGAAACAATGCCATTTGCGCAAGGTAAGGAGGTTTTAATTGTATTTAATGAAGATCCATTAAATGCGGAGCTAATTTTAGGGTTAAGAGCATTAGGTATTAAATATATTGCTACCTCATCTTTCGAAACTGCCCACATTGATTTAAATGCCGCCGGCATTGCTGGTTTTAAAATTGCAAATGTACCGTTTACGCAAGGTGAAGATGTAGTTATGCCTCGGATGCAGCAGGTGGTGAAAAATCTAGATAATTGGGCCGCAGGAAAGTGTGTAGGTAAGGCTTGCTGTTGCCCTAACGATTGTGCAAGAACAACTAAAGAGGAGGAATAAACATGGAAGCCGCCGAACTTTTGCGTAAATACAATGTCGCAGCACCAAGATATACCAGCTATCCGACTGTACCTTACTGGGATAATCAAAACTTTGATGCTACGCAATGGCGAGGTCGATTAGTTGAAGCTTATCGCCAATATAAGCATGAAGGGATTAGCCTTTACATTCATTTACCTTTTTGCGAAAGTTTGTGCACCTACTGTGGTTGCAACACACGCATCACTAAAAATCATGGTGTAGAGCTACCTTATATTGACGCTTTATTGAAGGAATGGGAGATGTATTGTGCACTGTTGGGCGAGCAACCAAAGATCAAAGAAATTCACCTGGGTGGAGGCACACCAACTTTCTTCAGTGCAGACAATTTGAAACAGCTGTTAGAAGCTATAGCTGGAGGCTCACAATTTGATGAAAAGGCGGCATGTTCTTTCGAAGGTCATCCGGATAATACTACTGAAGAACACCTGCAAACGCTGCGTGATTTAGGCTTTAGAAGATTGAGTTTAGGTATTCAGGATTTTGATCCAAAAGTTCAATTTATGATCAATCGATACCAAACGCCGACACAAGTAGAGAAAATAACTAAGTTAGCTCGTAAGCAAGGTTATCAATCTATCAATTTCGATTTGATTTATGGTTTGCCTGGACAAAATATCACAGGCTTAACCGAAACAATTCAAGAAACGATCGCTATTAGACCAGATCGAATTGCATTTTACAGCTATGCCCACGTACCTTGGATCAAAGCTGGTCAGCGTCATTTTACAGAAAGCGATATCCCGCAAGGCGATGAAAAATTTGCATTGTACCAAAAAGGTAGAGCAATGTTAGTAGCCGCTGGTTATGAAGAGATAGGTATGGATCATTTCGCTTTAAAAACTGATAATCTCTACATCGCTAGCGAGCAAGGGAAACTACATCGGAACTTTATGGGGTACACCGACCAACATACTCATATCTTATTGGGCTTGGGCGTATCTTCTATAAGCGATTGTGGGACTGCCTTTGCACAAAATGTAAAAACTGTGGAAGAGTATAAGAACCTAATCCTTTCCGAAGAATTGGCTGTACAAAAAGGCCACCTGTTGAATGAGGAAGATTTGCAGGTCAGGAGGCATATTCTCAACCTGATGTGCGAAGATAATACCTGTTTTACAGAAGCTATTCCTAAAGAAGTTATTGAGCGGTTACAACCTATGATAGATGATAGATTAGTAGTCATTAGAAATAAAGAAGTTAAGATACAGCCAATAGGCAAATCTTTTTTGCGAAATGTATGTATGGCTTTCGATGAAAGACTTTGGCAAAAGCAGCCGCAAGCCCAGTTGTTTAGCGCAGCAATTTAAGGTTGCAAAGAACCCGGAATAAATGCGTCATTCCAGATTTATTCTGGAATCTTAATCGATTAGAAAATATATCTCTATAACGCTTTAAGATTCCCGTTTTCACGGGAACGCCGGCAAGATTAGGCGTTTAAATGAGTCAGTGTCATACTGAGCCTGTCTAAGTACAACACTAATAAATAGTCTAGGACAGGCTCAGACTGATAACGACAGGTATAAATAAAAGAAATCAAACTATGAGCAATTCAACCGTTACCCATCAAAGTTCAGTTTGTTACCACTGTGGAGATAACTTACCTGCCGTTAAATTAAGTTTCGATGAAAAGGAATTTTGCTGCGTAGGTTGTCAGAGCGTTTATCAGATTCTAGCTGAAAACAATATGTGCAATTATTATGCATATAATGATACTCCAGGACAGCGTATTAAAGATGACGGACATTTTGAATATTTGGATGAACCTACCATCATCACGCAGCTCATTAACTACAAAGACAAAGAAAACTCAATAGTTACTTTTTACGTTCCAGCCATCCATTGTAGTTCGTGCATTTGGCTGTTGGAACATCTATATAAGATCAATCCAGCAATTTTTAGTTCACGTATCGACTTCTTGAAGAAGGAAGTTACGATTAGTTACAAGCATGAAAGGGTTTCTCTTCGTCAAGTAGTTGAAGTAATGAATCAAATTGGTTACGAGCCCTTGATTAGCCTGCAAGATGTGGTGAAAGAGAAAGGGAATTCAGTTAACAAGCAGCTAATTTGGAAAATTGCCATAGCAGGTTTTTGTATGGGCAACGTAATGCTATTTAGCTTTCCAGAGTATTTCGGTTTATCGGCCTTAGAAAAAGAGTTTCAATACCTGTTTGCTTGGTTAAACTTAGCTTTTTGTATACCAGTAACTTTTTACTGCGCTAAAGATTATTTTACATCTGCCATAGCAAGCCTAAAACAGAAATTCGTTAATCTAGATACACCGCTTGCTCTAATTATAGCTGTACTTTTCGTTCGTACAGCTATTTCTACCATTTTAGATGATGGGCCTGGCTTTGGTGACACCTTAACTGGATTGGTATTTTTATTATTGATGGGAAAATGGGTAAAACAACGTACTTACCATCATATTTCATTTGACAGGGACTATCGTTCATATTTTCCGATTGCGATTACAACCCTTAAAGATAACCGTGAAAAACCGGTAGCCATTAGCGAAATAGCCGTGGGGGATCGGCTATTGATACGAAATGGTGAGCTCGTTCCGGCCGATGCCATCTTAATGAAGGGAGATGCTTGGTTGGACATGAGTTTTGTAACTGGCGAAGCCGAGCCTCAGCAAAAGGTTTTGGGTGAAATCGTTTATGCTGGCGGAAGGCAAATAGGAGAAGCTATTGAGCTGGAAGTGGTAAAGCCGGCTTCGCAAAGTTACTTAACAGGTTTGTGGAACAAAGAATACTATAAAACTAATTTAAAGAAGAAGAACTTTAACGATAGCATCGCCAAGTATTTTAGTATAGGTGTATTTGTAATTGCTTTTGCAGCCACAGGCTATTGGTTGTGGCAAAATGATAGTGCCAAGGCATGGTCAGCATTTACCGCAGTTGTGATTGTGGCTTGTCCATGCGTGTTGGCATTAAGCACACCTTTTACACTTTCGGCGATACTTTCGGTATTCGATAAAAAAGGTTTTTATGTGAAAAATACCGATGCCGTAGAACAATTGGCAGATCTAGATACGGTAGTTTTCGATAAAACGGGAACCTTAACCAGTACCCACAATTCTGAAATTCGTTTTGAAGGTAGTTTAACACCGGGAGAGAAGTTGCTGGTAGCCTCATTACTGTATAATTCTTCGCATCCATTAAGTAGGCAAGTACTGAAAGTTTTAAATCCCAGCAAAATTTACGCCATTGCAAAATACAATGAAGTAGTAGGTAAGGGGATTATGGGGCAGGTTAATGGTCGTCTGGTATATGCGGGGAGTAAAAGAGGCTTGCCATTTGAAGTGGAAAGCAAAGAAACTGCTGGTGTACACATCATGATTGATGAAACCTATAAAGGTTGTTTTTCAGTAGATCAGCAATGGCGCGATGGCATTACTCCTTTGATCAATCATCTGAATGAAGATTATGATTTGAAAGTACTTTCTGGAGATACCAACAAAGATGAACCATTGTTAAAAGCAGTATTTAAACCTTCTACCATAATGCTGTTTAATCAAAGTCCGCATCAAAAGTTAGAAGCGATTAAGCTTTTACAGGCTAGAAATAAGAAAGTAATGATGTTGGGCGACGGCTTGAACGATGCCGGAGCACTAAAGCAGGCCAATTTTGGAGTGGCCATAACAGATAACATCAACAACTTTACACCAGGTTGCGATGCCATTATGAGCGGTAATGCTTTAAGTTTATTGCCGAATTTCATTCAGCTAAGCAAGGACGGATTAACGACGATTAAAATCAGCTTTGCCATAGCTACTTCCTATAACTTGATAGGGGTTTACTACGCCGTTCAAGGCACTTTATATCCTCTGGTAGCTGCTATTTTAATGCCGATAAGTACGATTACTATCATCAGTTTTACCAGTTTGGCTACGAGGTTTTTTGCAAGAAGAAATGGGTTGAAGTAGGGGATAGGTATCAGTGGTCGGGTATCAGTTACACTGTCAAATAATATATCGTCATTGCCAGCTCGACTGGCAAGCGTAAAGCAGTAGCTAAAGCATTAAGGTTCCCGTTTTCAGGGGAATGACGAGTAGTATAAAATGAACCAATGACTAATGAACCAATGACCTATAAACAGTTAACCAACCCCCCAAAAAACTAAAAAACGAAAAAATGAACATACTCTATTTCTTAATCGGTTGCAGCGTGCTTGTAGCACTGGTTTTTCTTGGCGCTTTCTTTTGGGCGCTTAAAAGTGGTCAGCACGATGATGTGTACACCCCGAGTGTAAGAATTCTCTTCGACGACGAAGTGAAAACCGCGACTGACGAAAAAAATGATCATAATCATATTTCCGACTAATGCTAATCATCAGCAGTGCTATGCCGCTGTAATAACTTTGTCATAAACATTACAAATCTATTTCTATTCATTATGCAGCTAGAAAAATTTACCTACGACAACAAGATTGTACGAGATTTCGGTATTGCAACCATCGTATGGGGTATCATCGGAATGCTAGTGGGGCTACTTGTCGCTACGCAACTGTTCTCACCAAGCATGAACTTGGGCAATCAATACACTACGTTTGGTCGGATCAGACCACTTCACACCAATGCAGTAATTTTCGCCTTTGTGGGTAACGCCATTTTTATGGGTGTATATTACTCTTTACAACGCTTATTAAAAGCAAGAATGTTCAGCAATGCTTTAAGTAAAATTCACTTTTGGGGTTGGCAATTAATTATCGTGTCTGCTGTAATTACCTTACCCCTAGGTATCACCTCTTCACATGAATATGCAGAGTTAGAGTGGCCAATTGATATTGCCATTACTTTAATTTGGGTTGTTTTTGGTATCAATATGTTCGGTACGATTATCAAACGTAGAGAAAGACATCTTTACGTAGCCATTTGGTTTTACATTGCTACGTTTGTGACTATTGCCGTACTGCATATCGTAAATTCATTTCAACTGCCCATATCTTTCTTAAAAAGTTACTATGTTTTTGCCGGTGTTCAAGACGCCTTGGTGCAATGGTGGTACGGACATAATGCAGTTGCATTTTTCTTAACCACACCGTATTTGGGTATGATGTACTACTTCTTACCTAAAATGGCCAATCGTCCAGTCTACTCTTATAAGTTAAGTATTCTTCACTTCTGGTCATTAATTTTCATTTACATCTGGGCTGGTCCTCACCACTTATTGTATACTTCCTTACCAGGATGGGCGCAATCTTTAGGCGTTGCTTTCTCTATCATGCTAATTGCACCGAGTTGGGGCGGTATGATCAACGGTTTGTTAACGTTACGCGGCGCTTGGGATAAAGTTCGCGAAGATGTAACGTTGAAATTCATGGTGGTTGCCCTTACCGCCTATGGTATGGCAACTTTTGAAGGACCAATGTTATCCCTAAAACAAATTAACGGTGTGGCCCACTTTACCGACTGGATTGTAGCTCACGTACACGTAGGTGCTTTAGGATGGAATGGTTTCTTAACCTTTGGTGTGTTATACTGGTTAATCCCACGTATTTATAAAACTGAGTTGTTCTCAAAGAAATTAGCATCTTTCCATTTCTGGATTGGAACCTTGGGTATCTTGTTCTACGCAATCCCGATGTACTGGGCTGGCTTTACACAAGGCTTAATGTGGAAAGAGTTCACAGATGAAGGCTTGCTAAAATATGCTAACTTCTTAACTACTACGCTACAGATTATTCCAATGCACATTCTACGTTCTATTGGTGGTGCATTGTATCTAATAGGAGCTATTGCAATGACCTACAACTTGGCTAAAACCATGTTAAAAGGGAAATTGGTGGCTAATGAAGAAGCAGAGGCAATGCCATTGGAAAAAGAAATTACTCATGAAGATCCGGCTGATAAAAAATGGCACCGTGTCTTGGAACGTAAACCAATGAAATTCATGGTACTGTCTATGATCGTAATTTTGGTTGGTGGTATGGTAGAAATGATGCCGACATTTACCATAGAGAGTAACGTACCAACGATTGCAAGTGTAAAGCCTTACACACCACTAGAGTTAGAAGGTAGAGATTTGTATATCAAAGAAGGATGTGTGAACTGTCACTCTCAAACGATCCGTCCATTTAGATCAGAGACAGAACGTTACGGAGAATATAGTAAAGCTGGAGAATTTGTTTACGATCATCCGTTCTTATGGGGAAGTAAACGTACCGGACCAGATTTGCATCGCATTGGAGGTAAATATTCCAACGCTTGGCATTATAATCACATGTTAGATCCTACGTCAATGTCTCCAGGAAGTATCATGCCTCCGTATCCTTGGTTAATTAGCCAAAAATTAGATACCAGCATGACCGAAGCGAAGATTAGAGCAATGCAGACTTTAGGTGTGCCTTACAGAGAGAATTTCGATGCGGTAGCGCAAGCTAAATTGAAAGAGCAAGCAGAAGCAATTGCTGCCGACCTAAAGCAAAACAACATCGACGTGAAAAGCGACAGAGAGATTATTGCTTTAATTGCTTATCTGCAACGTATGGGTACCGACATCAAAGCAAACAAAACGACTATTCCATCTAATCAGTAAAATTATGTTTAAGCAAATAAAAGATTTAGCAGGCGGTGAGTTTTATCTCATCGCATCACTGCTCATATTTATGGTTTTCTTCATCATGGTAGGTATTTACCTTATTAAAATGAATAAAACACAAGTCGCAGAAATGAGTAACCTACCTTTTAACGAACCTCAAACAACAGACGGATATGAAGAAGTTTAGTTTATTGATAATGTTATTCGCTACAGCTTTTGGATCATTTGCACAAGAAGCTGCCGCTGCGGCTGAGGAGGAAACTAAGGTTGTTATTCCAGAGCCTTCATTGGGTATAAGTACTACAGAACTGTTAATTATCACCTTGTTAGTGTTTTCGATTATCCTGTTGTTTGTAGCGATTACTTTGTATAATAGTTTTAAGGTAATTTATCAAGAACGTGTAAATCCAACACCTTATAAATCTAAAGAAGATAGAAGATTAGAATATGAGGAGTGGGTGAAACTAAATGGTGAAAAACCTAGTATTTGGAATAAATTATTGAGTTTGAAACCGCTTTCTGCCGAGAAGGATTTAGAGATTCCTCATGCTTACGATGGCATTAAAGAATTAAATAATCCAGTTCCAGCTTGGTTTAACGTGCTTTTTTATGGCACACTAATTTTCGCTGCTGGTTATCTCTACTATTATCACATCGGTGAGCATGGTGAGCGACAAGATGATGAGTACAAAACTGAAATGGCAAAAGCTGATATTGCAAAGCAAAAATTCCTAGCAAAATCTGCTTCATCCGTAGATGAAAATAGTGTAAAAATAGACCCATCACAAATTGCTGTTGGCAAGGGAGTATTCGAAGCAAATTGTGTTGCTTGTCACGGGCAAAATGGTGAAGGTTTGGTTGGACCAAACTTAACCGATGAATTTTGGTTGCATGGTGGTGGTGTAAAAGATGTATTTAAGGTAATTAAATACGGTGTGCCTGAAAAAGGAATGGTAAGCTGGGAAAAAAATATGAGCTCGGCAAACATTAGTGCAGTAACCAATTATATTTTATCGTTGCAAGGTTCTAAACCAGCTAATCCAAAGGCGCCACAAGGGGAAAAGTACGATCCAGCTGCTGCGGAAGCTGTAGCGAATTAAACCCCCTCTGGCTTCGCCATCTCTCCCTAAAAAGAGAGAGTAGCGATTAAGTTATACAACTTGTAATTCTCTCCCTCTGGGAGAGATGCCCAAAGGGCAGAGAGGGCAGCTTTACTGATACGTTTAAAAAATAAGTGCAGACAGATATAGAGATGGCAAAATCCCAAATCAATACCAATAAAGAGAGCGTTAAAATCGGAGGTAGAGCTTTCCTTTATCCTAAAAAACCTGCTGGTAAATTATACAACCAAAGGAAATGGGTGAGTTACGTACTACTTCTGCTTTTATTTTCTAGTCCATTTATTAAACTTAATGGGGAGCAACTGCTGTTGCTAAATTTCCTAGAACGAAAGTTCGTATTCATCGGGCTCATTTTCACTCCGCAAGATTTTTATCTCTTCGCTTTGGCAATGCTGATATTGGTGTTGTTCATCGTCTGTTTCACTGTCATATTGGGTAGGTTGTGGTGTGGTTGGATTTGTCCGCAAACTATTTTTATGGAAATGGTTTTTCGTAGAATTGAGTATTGGATAGAAGGTGAGGCCAATCAGCAAAAGAAGTTAGATGCACAAGAGTGGGATGCAGAGAAGGTGTTTAAAAAAGGATTTAAACATTTCTTGTTCCTGGCAATTTCTTTCTTAATCTCTAATGTTTTCTTGGCCTACATTATCGGTTCCGACAAGTTATATCAAATCATGACCCAACCAATAAGCGAGCATACAGTAGGTTTTATTTCCATCTGGATTTTCACTTTTATTTTCTATGGAGTTTTCTCTTATGTGAGAGAAGTAGTTTGTACTGTGATTTGTCCTTACGGTAGGTTACAAGGTGTTCTATTAGATAATAAAAGCCTAATTGTGGCTTACGATGAAACTCGTGGTGAGCCTCGTGGACGCATTCAAAAGAATTTAGATCAAAGTTTAAAAGGCGATTGCATAGATTGTAGTTTGTGTGTTCAGGTATGTCCAACAGGAATTGACATTAGGAAAGGCACTCAATTAGAATGTGTAAACTGTACTGCATGTATCGACGCCTGTGACGAGGTAATGATTAAAATCGGCAAACCCGAAAAATTGATTGGGTTCTACAATCATGATTTTATCCAAAGTAGAAATCGTTTTAAATTAGGAGCAAGAGCTTATGGTTATGCAGCTGTTTTGGTGATAGTAATGATTATTTTTTCCTCGCTAATTTATAAAAGGGAAGATGTACAGACCACGGTTTTAAGGGCGAGTGGAACTTTGTACCAGAAGAGACCAGATGGAACTATAGCCAATCTGTACAACGCAGAACTGATTAACAAGACCAACAAAGAAATGAAATTCAAGTTTAGGTCTGCCGATGCGAACGATAAAATACAGTTGATACAAGGCGATACAATTTTAAAGAAAGAAGGTTCAGCTCACTTAACGTTCTTCTTAATTAAACAACCAAAAAATATCGAAGAATTTAAAAGCAAGGTTAATTTCGAGGTAGAAGTAGATGGAAAAGTAATTAGTAACACGAGTACCACTTTCTTTTCGCAGCCTTAAACAGGGGACAGGTATCAGTGGTCAGGTATCAGTTAACCGAATAACCAATTAACCAACACGAAGTGGACAGGTGCCAGTGTTAAAGTATCAGTTAACCGAATAACCAATTAATCGATTAACCAAAAATCTAACTACTAAAATCTAAACACAAAATACTAAAAAAATGAATTGGGGAACGAAACTAGTTTTAGGAATGGCAGCTTTTATGTCGTTCATTGTTGGAATGGTAGTTTACATGTTCAAACAACATGGTAACGATTCGCTAGTAGAAGAAGATTACTACGAAAAAGGAATCAACTATGATAAGGAGTATGATGCAAAAAGTAACACCTTAAACGACGATGCAACGCCAGAAATTAAACAGAGCCAAAGCCAATTGATCATACAATTAAAAAATGCGGCAGATTATAAATTGACTTTAATGCGCCCATCTGCCAAAGAAAAAGATGTGAAGAGTAGCGGCAAAACCATTGGTAATGAGAATTTGATTATTATAGAAACTGGTCATTTGGATAAAGGACTTTGGTCATTGAAACTAGAATGGCACTCGAACGGTAAAGATTACATGTTTACAAAGGATCTTACCATATGAGCTTAATGCCACTTGCTTTTTTAATGGGGTTTTTAGGAAGCTTGCATTGTGCCGTAATGTGCGGACCAATTGTACTGGGCTTGCCATTAGATAAAAAAAGTAATTGGCACAACGTTTTGCAGGTAGTTTTATATCAGTTAGGTAGGATATCTATTTATGCTCTGCTTGGAACTTTTGTTGGGTTAGTAGGAAATACTTTCGCAATTTTCGCAAAACAAGAAACACTGAGTTTGACCATCGGGATACTGCTGGTACTCTTCACGGTTGCTCAATTAAGCGGGAGATATGTAAAATCTTTTCAGAAGCTTCAAAATAAAATGGTAGTTCCCATTAGCAAGTTGATGGGCAAAGTTTTTAAATTACCGATGTGGGGATTTTTTGCCGGCATGTTAAATGGATTAATTCCATGCGGGATGGTTTACTTGGCTTTGGCAACTGCGCTAAACTCAGCTACATCACAGTCTGGAGCGACTTTTATGCTACTTTTCGGATTAGGAACCTCACCTTTAATGTTGATTATTTCTTTAGGTGGAGTTTACCTAAAAAAGTATTTCAAGTTTAACAGCCAAAGATTAATTCCTTGGTTTGCACTTTTTATAGGTGCACTTTTTATTTTACGATCAGCAAACTTAGCTATTCCATTTCTTTCCCCACACACGCATTCTAGTTATGGTAGTGCGGCTAATTGCAATTAGACTTTTGCATAAAGTAGATTGCTGAAATAATTTTCAATTAGCTTTCTGCTTCGCTACGGGTTAGTATGATGTAGTGTCAATTAACGTCACCCTGACCATGCAATAGGGGGAATTAAATTTACTTCGGGTGCTGTTTGGTTTTAAGGAATGATAAGCATATGATTCAAAAGGTAAGTTAATAGCCGTGCATCTGTGGCTAAATATCCTTTTTTGTTGAGAACAGACTCTTATCTCTAGGCGGGTTTCTCTATCCGCCTAATTTTTAATTTTGTGCACTTCATTAACTCTTCAGCATTTTAAACGAAAAGAACCCCAATAAAGCAATAATAACTGCCATTAATGCCCAAAGCCAGATCTTGTTTTTGAACAGTGGTTGATCTACTTTCAAATGGTATGAAGAGTTTTTCTGTTCTTCGCCCAAATTAACTTTGCTCAAGTTCAAAGGAATTTTGCTTTCAAATTTTGCGATTTCATAATCTGGTGCTGTAGCATTCTCACTGCCGTAATACAAGGCGTATCTACTGCTCACATCATCAAAACGCACAATCATTTCGTAGCTGTTGCCTTTCAATTCCAACCCACTTAAACGCAAAGGTCTATTGTCGTTGTTGCTAATCGTAATTTTCAATCTGTCAGTAATGGTATTTGGAAAATTGAATGCTGTCTTTTCCAAAGAACTGATGGTGCCTTCATGAAGCGTAGTAAAATTGTATTCAATCCCTTTTTCTGTTTTAAAGCTATCGGTGGCATATTCAATTCTCATCGACCTATAAAAATCGAAATCACTTTGGGCATCTAACTTTAGATAAGAAATAGGAACGGAAGTGTTTAAGCCAATTTCAATAACCGTTTCCTTGTTCTTGGCATCGTTCTTAAGGTCGTAAGTTTGATATTTTACCTCGTTATAAAGCCCTTTGATGGTATCCGTTCTAATTGTTTTTGTTGCAATTAAAGTTGGCGCTGTATCGCTCTTAATCGCAATTCTATAAAACTGATATTTGGCATCTGGAAAACTCAATTTGGTGAATTTATAATCTGTATCCTTATTTTTAATGGATAAAATTCGATAGTCCTTTAAGATGCTAAACCAATTCTGATTATCGTTACTGCCTTCTAAACTAACCTTCCAATCAAAATTATCTTGTTTAAAATCTAAGTTGATTTGGTTAATGATGCTATTTTCTGTTAATTGAAAGGTGTGGTAGTAAATATCTCCGATGGAACTTTGATTAAGTTGCTTAAAGGGGATTTCAGCTGTACTAACTTGATTTGCTCGCTGCTTGATTAAATAAGGCACTTCTATCGTATCTTTCCCTTTAATTCCGAAAATTCGTAAGCCGTCAAAATTTGAATTGATCTTTCTGAACAAATCATCCGGCAGCTTAAGACTATGCCAATTTGCATTTACGTCAGTAATTTCTCTCTTAAATGGATAGTTATTGGTTTGCGCCTTTGCAAATGTCACACAAACGATCAGTGCTAATAGTAGCTTAATTTTTAACTTCAACTTCATCAATAATCAAATGTTTGTACTTATTATAAAGGAATGAGATAATTAACAGTAACACGCCTAACGAAACAAAAACCACCGTTTTGGAAATCGTACTGAGGTAAGCGATATCGTAAAAGAACAATTTAACCAAAGTAATACCAAACAATGCCATCGCTCCAATACGCAGGTGCTTCTTGTTTTTCGCTAAACCAAGTCCGATTAAGAAAAGAGAGTAAACTCCCCATAAAATACTCAATCCCAGCTTATAGCTTCCATCAGCCCTCATCAATTCTAAAATATTGATCAATTCACTACTAATTATCCAAAGAATCGAAACATACATCACATAATCCAGCATCGTTCTGATGTCTTTCTTTATCAATCCAGAGCGTTGCAATTGATACAGCTGAACAATTAATAAAGCGAAGAATAACAAGGCTAAGTACCTAATTCCTATATTAAATGAACTAATTACAAAATACTTTTCTGAGTGGAGATAAGTTTCTCTCAACTCGCTCAAAATGTATAGCCCACTCGCCAAGAACGAAAGAATAACCAACAAATTGATGATTAAACTGGCGATGCCCAATTCACTGTTTTTTATTTTTTTGATGTTCACATAAGTTAACGCAGTAGCAAAAACTAGCGTGTAGATATAAATCCAAGCATTTTTTAAATTTTCGTAATTATAGTTATAACGGTAATCTGCATAGATATCTTTTTTACTAGGCGTAATGTTAATTTTGGTGGTTTGGTAAAGTTGATCAAAGTGCCTAGAGATTTCTATTTGTATCGAGAAATAGGTAGCTATAAGTAGCATCGCCGGAATGGCGTAATTCAGGATGTCTCTCATCCACGACCATTCCTTCGCCTTTTCTGTCTCTTTTTTGTTAACGTTCAGTATCCAAGCAAAACTTGCTATGAAAATAATGGCAGTTAAAAAAATAACATTGAAAATAGGGGTGAGGAGTGTAGTGTGGTACACATTAATGGTCGTTGACCAATCTTGGAGCAGACTGAAAAACGCTAAAAAAATCAGCGGAAATGAAAGTTTTTCGTAAACGACAATTTTTTTGATTCTACCCAAGTAGAACAAAACTGCCGCTTCAACGGTCCAGAAAATCGTAACCCAACCACCATCTAATTGAACTGGGGCCACTAATGTAATGAAGGTGATTACCATGGCCAAAATCAAATAAAATAAGTTTTTATCCGCCAGTTTTTTCTTGTAGATGATTAAACTAACGACAAAGTGGATGATGGCATTTGCTAAAGTAAATAAGCCCAATAATTCCGTACTGTATTTGTTTTCAGATAAGATGTAGTAGCCAATTCCGTAAAAGATGAAACTATTTAAGAGCAGCAATACGATGTCGCTAAACCCAAAAATCTCTTTTTTGCTTACTTTGTAAGCTAGGTTGGTTGCATAGAAAATAGCAAAGAAAGAAGAAGAGAACAGTAGGGCCAATGCGAAGTGATCTTGGTCTGTATACGAATTGAATAGCCAGCTTAAAAAGATAATCCAGGTGAGCCCAAAAGAAGCGTAGAACAAAGGCTTCCAATACTTTTTAAAACTAATGATAAGTATGCCAATATTAATAATGGACATGTAGGTAAATAAAACGCCTACTTTCCCAGAGCCATCACTCAATAAAAACGGAACTGCATAAGCTCCAACCAAGCCGATATGAGCAATAACCTGTCGGTTGTATTTAATGGCTGCAACAATGGTAAATGAAGTGAAAAACACCATGAGTGCAAATGCCAAAGCTTGTGGTATAAGCGCATAAAAGTCGTAAGCGGCAAATGTGATAAAGTACATAATGGCTATCGCACCACTTACTAAAACAGCCGAAAATTTCTCGTATTTTGCTTTTAATTTGATTGCGAAAGCCATTAAGCCCGAACCAACTAAATATCCTAAAATAATACGTGTAAGTGGACTAATCAATTGGTTGTCTATAGCATATTTAGCCCCAATACCGACACCGATAATCAATATTAAAATACCGATTTTACTAATTAAGTTTTCGCCAATGAATTTCTCAAAATCAGATTTAGCCATGTTTTTACTACTAAACCTATCGCTGAAACTTGCTTGTTTAATTGGTGGAGCAATAATTGCCCCTGGAGAAGCAGCATTTTTGCTAATTGGTATTGGCGGCGTATTCTTTGACGGAGGAAAGGCTATTGGTTTTGTCGGTTCCGACTCGATCGGCTGCGTACCCGGAAAGCGCAGTATATTTATTTCTTGCCTCAAGGCTGCTATCTCAGCTTCGAAACTTTGCTGTCTGATAGATAGATTTTCAATCTTTGCTAAAAGCAGATTAATCTGTTGAGAATGATCCATTAATTTTAGTCTATTTAAATAAATAGGATGACTTAATACAAGGTTAGTTAAATTATTTGAAACTTTTTGCAGCTATTTAACATCATTAGTGATAAGCAATGGTATAGATTGTACGACAACTTTGAGACTAGTTTGTTTGCTTTAGTTTTTACTCAAATGGTATTAATACGTTAAATTTTACGTGTTTTTTCTACTTTGAAAATTCAATTTAAGTAGTTTTTCTAAAAGTATTATTTTTCATATTTGCGACATGTTAATCAAGTTTCTTAACGCAATAAAGATTCATTTGTATTTGTTTATTCTAATGGTTTGCCTCACCCTTTCCTGTGATAAAGATGGTATTGAAAAAGAGTTTGGCAGATATTCAGTTGGTATTAGTTATGAGAGCAATGAGGTCGTAGAACTTCACTTTATCATGGATGGTGAACAATTGGGCGTAATGAGGCCTGTCTTAGGCGTAAATCCAAGTTATATAGAAGATTGTAATAAGTTGGCTGATCAAGATCAATTAATCAATGTGATTGGTTTTGATAAAATTACTACAGGCCATCATAAGTTAGAAATAAAAACTTCTGGAGGTAACCTGCTAAAAACCTTGATGTTTGAAATGCTTAATGGCCAGTGTGTTGTACAGGATACAAAAATATCTTTAAATTAAACCAGTTTAGATTCCTAGCAATGTAGATCGTGCACTTAAAAGTTCATGTAATTCATTAGGATACAATGGTTTTTTAAGTAGCTTAATTACCAGGGGATTAGCTTCTGCTTTTTTGATGTCCCCAAAATCCAGAGTAGACGATAAGATGGCCAACCTACAATGATCTAAAAATGTTGTAGGGAAATTTTTATAGCTTTCCAAAAATTCAAAACCATCCATCTCAGGCATTTGAATATCTAAGAGAATAAAATTAGGTAATAGTTCTGGAGTGTCTAGATTTTTGGTGATGTACTCCAGTCCCTCTTGGCCAGATTGACATAAAACAATTTCGTCGAAAAAATTCGATAACTTGATCACCTTCGAATTAATTTTCAAGTCGATATCATTGTCATCTATTAATAAAACTTTTCGCATTTTATTTAGCATTTGGTATAGTTATTTTAAAAGTTGTGCCATCCTCTATATTAGAACTAACGTTAATTGCACCATTAATCTTATTGAGCGCCTCTTTTACAATGAAAAGTCCTAATCCGCTACCATGGTGCATTTTACTTTTAAAAAACTGTGTAAAGATTTTTTCCAGATGTTCCTTAAGGATGCCTAAACCATTATCATTGATGTTTATCGAAGCCTCAAAATCATTTACATGTATTTCGATATTTACCGTTTTATTAGATTCGGTGGATTTTTGATATTTTATAGCATTAGAAATTAAATTACTTAAAATGACTTCAATTCTAAAAGCATCGCCTACAAAGGTTGTAGTTTGGTTTATATTTATATTAAATGAAGTGTCCTTATCTGAAAAACCATGTAGGCTCACCAGCTCACCAATAAGTTTAGTAAAATCAACCTCACTGTGGTCAGGAACATCCTTAGTATTCTTGTAGTATTGTAACGTTTTTTGAATGTAGTAATCTAGCTTGTTAGAGCAAGTTTCAATTAACCCCCAGTATTCTCCACTAGAATCATAAAGCCCTTCCATTTTTACCAAGTTGATGATGCCAATTACCGACACCAACGGAGCTCTTAATTCATGAGAAATGCTATAAATGAATCGGTTAAGTTCATCATTTGTCTTTTCTAATTCGGTGATTTTATTACGTAAATCTATCTTTGCCTTATAGGCATCATAAGCATTTTTAATAGAATTGTGTAGTTCCAAATCATTCCACGGTTTAGTGATGTATCTGTAGATATCACCGTGGTTAATCGCTTCAGCTAACGCCTCTATATCAGTGTAACCGGTTAGTAAAATACGGATAGGGTCGGGGATGGTGTCAACAATACTTTTGAAGAATTCTACACCCGTGATATTTGGCATTTTTTGGTCAGCAAGTATCACGTGGATGTCGATGTTCTGCAATATCTTTAAACCTTCTGCAGCAGAAATGGCAGTATAAATTTCATATTGCCTCCTAAAGCTTGCTCTAAACGCGTGAAGATTGTTCTCTTCATCATCAATATATAAGACACGTACGGTAGGGCTATTCATGTGTAGCGGATTAGAGTATATTTACTTGCAAGATAATAATAAATTCAGTTCCTTTTCCTAGTTCGGATACAACTTCTATGTGGCCCTTGTGCTTTTCTATGATGCTAAAAACTATAGATAGACCTAGCCCTGTACCCTCGCCGATATCCTTTGTGGTAAAAAAAGGCTCAAAAATACGGTGTTTAACTTCTTCACTCATTCCCGTTCCCGTATCTTTAATACTAATGAATACCTGTTGGTTGTCATACCAACTTTTAATCGTTAAAAACTCTTCTTCAGCTTGAGTTTCTTTGCTGCTTATTGCTTGTACGGCGTTAGAAACTAAGTTCATGAAAACTTGGTTAATCTTGCCAGGCATACATTCCACTTTTGGTAAATTACCTAATTCTTTAATTACCGTTAAATTGTCGGGCAGCGTACTCCTTATTAAAACTAATGTCGATAAAAGCCCTTCGTTCAAGTCAATAGGCTTCATATCTACTTCATCCAGGCGGCTAAAATTTCTTAAGCTTCTAATGATTTCTGCGGTTCTTTTAGCGCCTTCACTAATTCCAGATAAAAGTGAAGTTATTTCGTTATTAATAAAACCTAAATCGATTTGCTTTTTATAAACTTCAATTTCATCAATTTGAGGTTTAATGTCTTTTTCCAAATCGATACCCTCATACTTTTTGATAATATCTTTTAGATCTTCAATATCTAACTGTAAAGGCTTTACATTTGACGTTACAAAATTAATGGGATTGTTAATTTCATGTGCAATACCTGCCGTCAACTGTCCCAAAGCCGCCATTTTTTCTGCGTCAACTAATTGAGATTGCGTAGATTTTAAATGGTTTAAGGTAGAATTAAGTGTGTCATTTGCATTCTCTAATTCTTCGGTACGCTCTTTTACTTTCTTTTCGAGCATTATATTTTGCTCTTTTATAAGCTTTTGGTTTTCTAACGATGCATTTAGCGCTTGCGCCTGTGCAGTTTCATTCTCCTTCTTAAAATAGTTGATTTTATCTGCAAGAGCAAAAGACAATAGCATTACCTCTATAGCCGAAGATATTTGTAATAAATAGGTAGTAAATGTATTGTAGGGTAGAACGCCGTAGTCTTTCAGTATGAACAAAATAGCTCCTACCAATAATATAGACCACGCTATGAGATAAAATCCTGCTGGTTTAAAATGCTTTTTAAAATATACATAATAAGAAGTTCCTAAGGCGATGATAACACCAAACACAGTTACTATTTGCATACCGATAAAGCCAACCTGCGTATTGGTTAAAAACAGTAGAACTATATTTGATAGGGTAACTAAAACAAACACCTCAATGATTTTATGCACTTTAGGAGCAAATATCTTGGTATTTAGAAATGACATGGTAAATAAACTCGCAAATATTAACCCAAGTAAAGAGTATAGAACTACTGAATAATGTATAATACTCTTACCAATCGTATCGGAGAATATTGAGCCATATCCCTGAATAGATATCTGGGTTAGCCACGTAAAAAAGATATAAAAAACGTAAAATACATAGCTCTTGTCTCTTACCACTATAAATAGGAAGAGATTATATAAGAACATAATTAACATTACACCAGTATATACACCAAAAAACATATCCTTGACTGCATATTTACTATGTAACTCGCTTTCGTTAACAACAGCTATTCTAGCTATAAAAGCTTCATGAGATTTTAGTTTTAGAAAAAAAACATCTCCCTTTTCTATCGTATCCGGTAAAAGAAAAGTAGTTCCGTGATTATTTTTTTGCGTTTTGTTTTCAAAACTAAATGGACTAGTCGCTATTGGCCTCCCGTATAGTTTTTGATAAAATAGTTCACTAATTGAAAATCTAGATTGTTCAATAAATAGAAGTTGTCGCTTTGCAGTTAGTGGCTTGTCTGCTTCAAGCTTAATCCAAAATATAGCATCAGATACACCAAAATTGAATACATCGGTATGAACTGGTTCAAACTTTTTGTCGACGATGTCTTCCACAGAAAGACCATTGCTCTGATCTCTAAAGAAAGTGGCTTTGAATGGAAGTGCAGGTGCAGCAGCACTACAACAAGTATGTCCAATAAATAAGGTAAAAAGTAAAAAGAGGGCTTTAAAGAAATTACCTGGTGTCATGTTCTTGATAAATCAAAAGTTAAATTTACCAAATCACCCTGTTTGGAAGGTATTTCAGTTTTATAAACGACTTCTTTTCTCATATCGAATGCGATAGTCCTTTGTGGTTCTAACGTTAAAGGTAAATTAATAATGTCGTGATTAAACATTACTGTGGCCGTCATGTCATCTTTAGGGTAATAAAACTTTCCGTTATTTCCTAGTTCCCTAACCACTTCAAATCCACCTCTTACTACATTTCTAAAAGTTGCAGGAGCAGCTAAACCGAATAAGGTGGTTAAATTGATGAATTTTGAGTAGGCAACACATGCAGTACTCAAATGTAAACTTCCGATTCCTAAACCCGCTATTTCGAAAGAATTCCAAACCCCAGCAACTTCGCCAGTACCGGCATCTGTATAATCATCCACCATTTGGTAGATTTTGTCATCCATGTATCCAACAGCCTCTTCAATAGGTAGCCGGTTTACGCGGTTAGCACGGTGTACTCTACCACCTCCTAAAGCTTTCCCTGTATCCGCATCGGTAACCAACATCACGTAAACGTCGGGATTAATGATCCAATCAGCTTTAGCAGATGTAATCTGGGTAATTCCGAATATCTCCAAAACGCGTCTATGCCCATCAATAAATTGCATACAGGCTTCTCTATTATTTACCGCCCTAAATGCAGTAAAATTGATATTCTTAATTATTGGGCTATGCTCTTCCAATGGAGAAAATTTTATCGTTAGACTTTCTGATGGTTCTTTTAGGTGAGGCGCTTGCCTTGAATATTCTGAACATAAATATTGATGTTCTATCCGTAGGCTTTTCAAAAATAAAATTTAGTTCTTTCTCTGCGTTTGTTAAATAACTTTTCTGTTCTTCTGATAAAGTTATACTTTTCTCTATAGAGTTCTTATAGAAAAATAATAAAGGAACATTAACTGGGTGTATTTGTAGATCCAAGGCAGTAGCTGCAAGCCACATTTTTTCGGAAGCAATACCACCATTGATCCAAGATATAACTTCGTTATCAGGTAAAGTAATTAAGCCGATAGCAGAAGAACTCATAAATTGTTGAGTTAGCAACCTTGCAAAAGCTCCGCCACCATTGATTTCTTGTAAAAAATCAACCATTCTTCTATCGCGAAGCAACTGTATACCTAATTCATCATTGTTGCTTAAGTCTAAGGTATGGATACCAATACCATCCTCTGTTATCTTCGCTTGATCCTCTGTCCAACGCATTTCTTTGGTAATGAAATCTTCATGAGCTTCTGGAATGAAAATCCTAAACAAATCTGTAGCAATCGCTATTTTGGATAGTGCTTTGATTTTATTTAAATCTTCTACCAAAGTTAACTCGGCGCCTTCCGTTTGGCTTACTAAATTTTTTAAATAGTTAAGGTCTTTTGAGTCAATCTCTTTTCTTGGTGGACTTTTACGATTGGTGTGCCTAAGTGGGATTTGTTTTTCTAAAATCAGTTCTTTTTCTGCTACACTAGTTCCGTCCACAAAGCTGAAAATAGCTAGATGCTTAGGAGCAAATTCTGGTGTCAGTTTCCAATTTACAGTAAGATTTTTCGCCGCTGCTGATAAGAGTAGGTTTTCTATTGCGGCACCGATAGAGGTATATGAAGATATAAAATTCGGATCTAAATAAGCCGAAGCTGCACTTTCATCTAGAAATAGATGCAACTGTTTATTTTGATAATGTAATCTCCAAGGCTGATTATTTCCACCTGATGGCGCCTTTTTTACTGCCTCAATAATATAGGTTAGCTCTTCATCAGAAAGGTCTTTAGCCGCTGTATTTAAATTGATAAGGTGATTTTCCTCAAGGAAGTTTTTAATCTCCCCAATTGATAAAGATTTAGTTGCCAATACTTCTTTTTGAATGACAGCGGTCGTGGGGCTGTCGGTAATCATTTCATCTAAATCTAAAAAGAACCTTCCTGATACTTTTAAGCTATTGAGGAGAATCTTTCTTGAGAGATCAGCACTTACCCCTCCACCAAAAGTTACGGCGCTGGCTAATTGCGGCCAAGTCGAAATCGAACTCATTAACTCTACAGCTGATGCTTTCATTCTGGGTGAAAGTGTTTCGAAACCTGTAACGGCCGTAATATAGGGTACCCTTTCATCAAAAGTTTTCAGATCTTTGAATTTTTCCATATCTAAATGGTCAACCATGCCATGTAAGATAGGTCTTTCTGGTTCCAAGTCAAATCTCTCAATATCAATTGTGCCCCGATCGCTTCCCTCCATTAGTACAGGTATTTCAAGATCCTTAGCGATCTTTCTCACATTTATCTTGATATCAAAACTATCACACTCATCTATTAATAAGTCTAATTTTCCGTTTTCAGTTAAGAAATCTTGAATATTAGCATCTGTGATGCCGTCGTGATAACAAACAACTTTTAAAAATGGATCAATTTCTGCTATTTCTCTAGCTACAATTACCGTTTTTTTCAGGCTGATGTTTTGAACTCCAGTCCTGATCCTATTGATATTGCTTAAATCCAGCTCATCAAAATCGGCAATTCTAAGTTCACCAAAACCACGTTCCATGGCCAAGGTTAAAGAAACAGATTGACCCACCGATAAGCCTATGATACCTATCTTTTTGGTCGCTAGGATTTGTTGTTCCTTTTCAGTGATTTTATGCTTGTTGCGATTTGTCCTTACGGTAATAAAATCAGGTTCATCTAAAAGGTGTACTAATTTATTGGTCCAAGGGTAGTATACCCAAACGCCATAGTCGATACCATTTCCAATTCGCTCAGCCACCAACTGTTCTAGCTCGCTCTTGGAAAGCATTGAACTTGGACTTAAGCATTTAATTAGTTCAGCAACTTGTTCCTTAATGGTATCGAATACCTGTAATGATTTTTGTTCACTTAAAAGTTGCTCAAATTTCAGTTGATCTGCGTCGTTGTTGAGCCTTAATATAATCGGTTGGTAAAAATCTGTATTTCTTTTTGTTTGCTCAGTAAGGGCATTTAATAATGGGGAGACGGCTTTAATATAACGCATTATGTTTTTCTAATAAAATGAAATTTTCAACATAAAAAGTGGGTTTTCATAGCTAAAAGACTAAATTAGTTTTTTAGAATTATAATAAAAAAGTATTTTTAACTTTTTATTAGCAGAAAAATGACAGCGAAAATCCTTTACGTTGATGATGAACCACATAATCTAAGTGCTTTTGCAGCAACTTTTCGTAGATTGTATAAAGTCTTTACGGCAGAATCTGCAGAAGATGGAAAAAAGATATTAGATACAGAAGATATACAGGTAATTATTACCGATCAGCGCATGCCGAAAACCACAGGAGTTGAATTCTTAGCTTCTATTTTAGAAAAGCATCCCGAACCCATACGTATGATTTTAACTGGCTATACTGATATAGACGCGGTAATCGATGCCATTAATAAAGGCCAGGTATATCGATATATCCAAAAGCCTTGGATGGAAGAAGATTTGAGGATCAATATTGATAAGGCAATTGAAATTTATACACTAAGAAAAGAGAATAGGGAATTAACAGAAAAGTTGATGGTCGCTAATCAGCAACTTGAATTCATTGCTCGTCAAAACTTATTATCTTAATCCTATAAATTGAAGTGGACATAAATAACTATTGATTTATGTCCCTACAGTTAGGTGTATATGAATTGAACACTTTTTAGTTTCCAGTATGCAGATGAAGCTTTCTTAGTCTCTTAGATGAAGAGGCTTGCATATTTTGTAGCTCTTCCTCAAGCGCAGTAATGTCGCTATAAAGCATTAGATAGGGTGGGTGGGCATTTAGGTGCTCTAAGATGTAAGCACACAATTACACTTTGAAGGCAAAAGCTTGAAGCAATTGTACTATTGTTTATTGTGGTCTATAACAACTTCAATTGTAAATTACTTCTTTATCGTTGGAAACTGAAAAGACAATCCTAACAAATTTAGGGTGCTGTTAATCCACACCCTAAATTTGATCGCTATGACTTATGTACAATAAGCTAATAATTTATTTAAAGCTCTTTTCTTAACCTCGCTACGGGAATGTTCATTTGTTCACGGTACTTTGCTACTGTTCTTCTAGCAATGTTGTAACCATGTTCTTTCAAAATTTCGGTCAATCGCTCATCAGCAAGTGGTTTGCGTTTGTCCTCTTTTCCAATACAGTCCTCCAATATTTTCTTTACTTCTTTGTTTGAAACTTCTTCGCCACTTTCAGTTTGTATGGCTTCGGAGAAGAAAGATTTGAGAAGGAAAGTGCCGAATTCTGTTTGCACATATTTTGAATTCGCTACCCTAGAAACGGTAGAAATATCCATTCCAATTTTATCAGCAATGTCTTTTAGGATCATTGGACGCAACTTACGCTCATCTCCAGTTAAGAAATAATCATACTGGTAATGCATAATTGCATTCATTGTCTTCAACAAGGTTTGCTGTCTTTGTTTAATGGCATCTATAAACCATTTAGCAGAATCAAGTTTCTGTTTAACGAACTGCACAGCTTCCTTCATCTTTTTATCTTTTTGGGAAGCTTTGTCATAATGGTCAAACATATCCATATAGGACCTACTTACGCGCAATTCGGGAGCATTTCGTGCATTTAACGTAAGTACCAACGTACTGTCATTATTACTGATATGAAAATCAGGGATAATTTGCATCTGTTTGGTCGTAACTTGGTTAGAGTCGCCTGGCTTTGGGTTAAGACGTAAAATTTCGGCTACTACTTCTTTTAACTCTTCACTATTTAAGCCTACAGCTCTTTCTAATTTGTCATAGTGCTTACGTGTAAATTCATCTAAATGAAATTCTACAATTTCAATCGCCTTTCTAATTAACGGGTTGGTAACATCTTTCCTTTTTAATTGTAAAGAAAGACACTCTTGTAAGTCTCTTGCCGCGATACCAGGAGGATCAAAGCTTTGGATCAGTTTAAGCATTTCCAAAACATCTTCCTCTTCAACTATCACATTTTGAGAAAAGGCCAAGTCGTCAATCATAGAAGTAATAGGTCTGCGTAGATAACCGTCATCATCTAAACTGCCAATAATCTGTCTGCCGACTACAAAGTCTTGGTCAGATAACGGAAGTAAATCCAGCTGTAATTGCAAACTTTCGAAAAAAGTAGTCTCAATCGCTATGGGTGTTTCTTTCTTCTCTTCATCATCATCACCATTGCTATAAGATGTACTATAGTCGTTAGCCGAATCATCTTGCAGATAGTCATCTACATTAAATTCATCCATGCTAGTTTCTTCACTACGTTCGCTATCGAAATCATCTCGATCGTCTTGTAAGTCATCATACTCGCCTTTTGGCTCATCTAATGTCATCAAACTAGAATCTTCTAAAGCAGGGTTTTCTTCTAACTCTTCTTTAATACGAGTATCTAGAGCTACCGTGGGGACCTGCAACAATTTAATGAATTGAATTTGTTGAGGAGATAGCTTCTGTAATAGCTTTTGTTGAAGATGTTGTTTTAGCATAAATGGGAATAAACGAGTTGTCAAAAATAAACAAATGCTTTATAATTTTGTTGGTTAATTTGATTAATTAATGTTCTTTTGACTAAGTTTACGTTAAACAAATTTATTGTCTAACTAAAAAACAACGTTTATATGGGATTTGTAAAAGAGTTCAAAGATTTTGCTGTAAAAGGCAATGTGATAGATTTAGCGGTCGGTGTCATCATCGGTGCTGCATTTGGTAAAATTGTTTCTTCCTTAGTTGAAGATGTGATTACTCCCGCGGTTTTAGCTCCGGCTTTAAAGGCTGCTAATTTAGACAACCTAAGTGCGCTAACTATTCCAGGAACAGCGATCAAGTACGGTAATTTTTTATCCCAGGTAATTTCATTCATCATTGTAGCTTTAGTGCTTTTTATGATTATTAGAATAGTAAATAAGATGAAGAAAAAGGAAGAGGCCAAGCCGGCTGCTGCACCTGTTCCTACAAAAGAAGAGATTTTGCTTACAGAAATCAGAGACCTGCTAAAAAATAAATAATAGATTAAAGAGATACGGTAATTGTTCCGTGTCTCTTTTTACTTTTACACGATTGATAATGAAAAAAATAGTCTTAGCTTTATTACTGATGTCATCCACGCTTTTGCACGCACAAAGTAAAGAGGAGCGAAGCTTAACAGTTGCTGTAGACCAACTGAAAAGTGCAATGATTAGTGGTGACAGAAAAGCTTTAGAAGAGTTAGCCGCTGATGATTTAAGTTATGGGCATTCTGGTGGAAAAGTTGAAGATAAAGCAACTTTTGTAGAGACTATAGCTAGTGGTAAATCAGATTTTGTAACTATAGAATTGAAGAACCAAACGGTTAAGGTGACAGGCAAAACAGGTGTGGTACGCCATGAATTACACGCGACAACTAACGATGGCGGTAAACCTGGGGAAGTACATATTGGTATTATGTTAGTTTGGCAAAAACAAGGTAAAGACTGGAAGTTGCTTGCTAGACAGGCTTATAAATTACCTCATTAATTACCTTACAAATAGACTAGTATCTAATACCTTCTTTTCAAATTCTTCAATAGGATATTTTGCTTCAATAATTCTCAATAGCATTTCAGTAGCGAGCTGACCAATTTCATAAGCTGGTTGCCTCACTGAAGTAAGGGAAGGATTGAACAAATCCAATACATCAGAATTACTGAAGCCTGCAATAGCAATATCTTTCGGTACCTCAATATTTAAGTTTTTAAATACGCTTAAACAGCCAGTGCTTAGCCTGTCGCCAGCAACAAAAATAGCATTTGGCCTATCAGATAATGCCAATAATTCTTGGATAGCTGTCTCTGTTTCTTCATACAACATCCCACCATGTGGGCAGTATTTTACATACTCTTCTTTATAGGGGATATCATATTCTGCTAATGCTTTTTTGTAACCCGATAACCGCTCAATACTAATAGAGAGGTGGTTAGAACTGGTTAAATGGGCTATTCTTTGATGACCAGATTTGATAAGGTGTACAGTGGCATTATAAGCGCCTTTTTCATTATCTGCTATAACTTTATCAGTAGTCATTTCATCCGCTACACGATCAAAGAAAACAATGGGCATGCCTTTATCATGTAGCGATTTGATATGTGAAATGTCTTCAGTTTGCGAAGATAAGGAGATCAGCAGACCATCCACAGATCTCGAAGCCAAATGGTTAACATTGATGACTTCACGCTCATAAGATTCGTGTGTTTGGGAGATGATGACATGGTAACCTTTGTCGTACGCAATGGATTCTATGCCATCAATGGCTTGTGAAAAATAACTATTGGCCACTTCGCTTACCACTACACCAATAGATTTGCTTCTGCGTTCTTTCAAGCTTAAAGCAATAGGGTTAGGTTTGTAACCTATCTCCTTTGCATAGTCTGTTACCAGCTTCTTAGTTGCCGAACTGATTTCGTAAGTATCTCTTAAAGCTCTTGAAACGGTAGAAGTAGAAAGACCAAGTGCTTTAGCAATATCCTTGATGGTAACGGGCTCAAACATATAATAAACGTATATAATTAGGTAGTTAGCTATCTTAAAAGTGTTCCTCAAAAATAGTACTATTTAGCTATAGTAATAAAGATATAATTTTTACCTGAGTTTGGCAACGTTATCGGGAACGATTGCATAGATTTATCATGTCATAATCTGATCATATCTTAAAAAAACATTGTAGACTTGTTAAAGGATGGCTCCGCGCTATTCTGCATATAAACCAAATTTAACCATATTGTATGAAAAAAATCTTACTGTTTTTTTGTGTATTGGCTATTGGCATTCAGCTGGTTCAAGCACAAACGAGGTCAGTGACAGGAAAGGTAACCGAAAAGGCTACTGGATCTCCAATTCCCGGTGTTGCCGTTACCATCAAAGGAACAAAAAATGCCGTATCTACAGACGCCAATGGGATGTATAAAATCGCAGTTCCATCTTCAGGAACCGTAGTTTTGATATTTAAGTCTATTGGTTATAATAATTTAGAGGAGACGATTGGCTCAAAAAGCCAAATAAATGCAGCTTTAGAAGAAAGCTCAACTTCTTTAAACGAAGTGAAAATTGTTAATATCGGTTACGGAACGGTTAAGCGTGAAGCGATTACGGGTGCTGTTTCTTCTGTAGGCGCAGCCACTATTGCCGCTGCTCCAGTTTCATCTGCTTTAGAAGCTATCCAAGGTCGTGTAGCTGGGGTGAACATCGCCACTACTGAAGGTTCGCCCGATGCTGAAATCAATGTTCGTGTTAGGGGAGGTTCTTCTATTACACAAAGTAATGAACCCTTATATATCGTGGATGGTTTTCCAGTAAATACAATCTCTGATATTGCTCCTCAAGACATCGAAAGCATTGATATCTTAAAAGATGCATCTTCTACGGCCATTTATGGATCTAGAGGTGCAAACGGTGTAATCTTGGTAACAACTAAAAGTTCTAGAGATAGTAAAACCAGTATTTCATACAACTTATTTGGTGGTTTTAGAAAAATTGCCAACACATTAGATGTATTGTCGCCAGCTGATTATGTGTTGTGGCAATATGAGCACGAAAAACTAACCGCATCTTCTACAGCAACTTCTTTGCCTGGTTACACAGATTATTTTGGTGCTTTTGAAGATATGGATATGTACAGCAACATTGCATCAAATGATTGGCAAAACTTGGTTTTCGGTCGTACTGGAAATACAATCAACCATAACTTGAGCATCATGGGCGGAAGTGATAAAACTAAATATAGCTTAAGTCATAACTTTGTTAAAGACAGGGCAATCATGACGTCTTCTGGTTTTCAACGTCAAAATATCAACTTCAAATTAAATCATAAGATTTACAAATCGCTATCTCTTGATCTAGGTTTACGTTACTCAGATACGAAGATCAATGGTGGCGGTGCCAATGAAACCAAAGAGGTGTCATCTGCAGATTCTCGATTGAAGTATGCTGTTTTGTATCCGCCATTTTCTGTGCCTGGATTAACTACGGCAGACAATATTGAAGATGATTTTAACTTGTATCAGCCAACAACTGCAATTACCGATAATGATCAGTTGATTACTCGTAAACTGTACACCTTTACTGGCGGTTTAACGTATGATATTTTAGATGATTTAAAATTCAGATCAGACTTGGGGTATGAAGTTGGTAATAATACTAACGATCGCTTTTACGGTCTTACAACCTATTATGTTAGGAATGTGCCTGCAGCATTAAATCAAAACATGCCTGCATTAACAATGGATAATGCTCGAAGAACTTCCTTAAGAAATACAAATACATTAAACTATAATTTCAAAAAACTTCTTCCTAGCGGTCATAATTTATCTGCTCTGTTAGGTCAGGAGTATTTAAAGGTTGAAAATTCTGTTTTAACCAATGTTATTCATGGTTATCCGTCTAACTTCGACTTCAACCAAACGCGTCTCTTCACCACTCAAGGAGTACCTTTCTCTATTGATAATGCCTTTTCTCCAGACGACAAGCTACTTTCATTTTTTGGTAGAGCAAATTATGATTACAAAGGAAAATACTTATTAAGTGTAGCATTTAGGGCTGACGGTTCTTCTAAATTTGGCGCAGGTAATCAATGGGGATACTTTCCTTCAGTATCAGCTGCGTGGAGAATTATTCAGGAAGATTTTATGAATAGTACAAAGTCTTGGTTATCTGATTTGAAACTGAGAGCTAGTTTTGGCGAGTCTGGAAATAATAATATCCTTCCTGGCCAAATTAAACAAGCGTATACCAATAGTACTACTGGTTGGATTAATGGCGCTAGTAACTTTTGGTCTACCGGTAAAACCTTATATAATCCAGATCTGAAATGGGAAACTACCGTATCACGTAATATTGGTTTAGATTTTGGAATGTTTAATAATAAATTAAGGGCTACGGCAGATGTTTATTTAAACAACACGAAAGATTTGTTAATTCTTTACCCTATCACTGGAATTGGCTATGATAATCAATATAGAAACATCGGCGAGACGCAAAATAAGGGGCTAGAATTAGGGGTGAACTACCGAGCGATACAAAAGAAAAACTTCGACTTAGGCTTTAACGCAAATATTTCATTCAATAGAAATAAAGTAGTTTCATTAGGAGCTATCGAAAATATCAACGGAACTTCTGGATGGGCCTCTACTGCAATTGGAGAAGATTACAAAGTATTGGCAGGAGCGTCTTTGGGCCAGATTTATGGTTACAGAAGTGCTGGAAGATATGAAGTGTCAGACTTTTCTGCAGTGAACGGATCTACTTGGACTTTGAAAACAGGTGTGCCAAGTGCTAGTTCAGTAGTTGGTAACATTAGACCTGGGCAACATAAATTGGTTGACTTAAATGGCGATGGTGTAGTTAATACCAGTGACAGAACAATTATTGGCAATGCGTTGCCGAAACATACAGGCGGTTTCTCATTAAATGGTCGCTTGTTTGATTTTGATTTTGCTACTTACTTTAACTGGAGCTACGGTAATGATGTTTACAATGCCAACAAAATCGAATATACTTCTACGGCAAATACAAGCTACAGAAACTTAACTAGTGAGATGGCATCAGGAAGCAGATGGACTAACCTACGTGCTGATGGAACTATTAGTAATGATATGGCAGAGTTAACTGCACTAAATGCGAATACGACTTTATGGTCTCCTTATACGAATTATGTATTATCTGATTGGGCTGTTGAAGACGGCTCTTTCTTAAGACTTTCTACAGTAACTTTAGGTTATACCTTGCCGGCTAGCATTACTAACAAAATTCGTTTGAAAAAAGTAAGATTTTACTCATCTGTTAATAACGTTTTTGTTTGGACAAATTATTCAGGTTACGATCCAGAAGTATCAACTAGAAGAAGTACAGGTTTAACACCAGGAGTTGACTATTCTGCCTACCCAAGAAGCAGATCAGTGATATTCGGTTTAAATGTTAATTTTTAATGCGAAACGTAATGAAAAAGATTAATTATATAGGTTTATTTTTAGCTGCTTTAATGATGTTAAGCAGTTGTAAAAACGCATTAGATGCACCTTTGAAATCTTCTATAGAAGATAAGGAGTTGTACTCGACCGTACGTTTAGCGGAAGGCGTAATTACAGGTATTTTGCAAACTTTTGCAGAAACCAATTCTTATAGAGGTAGATATATTGCATTGTATGGTTCTAATACTGATACAGAAATACTTTCAGGTACCACTTCAATTACTACTGAAAAATCTCGCCTGGGCAATTACAATACCAATGTAAATAATACCCAAATGAATGCCAACACCAATGTGTATGCGATGTTGTATGCTGGCGTTGAGCGTGCCAATTTGGCCATCATGGGTTTTAAAGCACATGGTGATATCGAAAATAATCCTCAGTTAGCACAACTTTACGGTGAGGTTTTGACTTTACGTGCTTTCATTTATATGGATTTAATTAAAGGCTGGGGAAATGTACCAGCTAGATTTGAGCCAGTGACAAATGCAACATTGAGCTTGCCTAGATCTGATATGGATGTGATTTACAAACAGATTTTAACAGACTTATTAGAAGCTGAGAAATATTTAGCGTGGCCAAATGCAACTGCTAGAACTAGATCTGTAGAAAACGTAAATAAAGCATTTGCTAAAGGCTTAAGAGCTCGTATTGCGCTAATGGCTGGTGGTTATAACATGCACTTAGATGGTACAACTCGACTAAGTAACGATCCTGATTTAACAAAAGCCAAAATGTATCAGATTGTTAAAGACGAATGTATGGCTTTGATTTCCGAGAACCGTGGTACGCTAATGCCTAGTTTCCAAACAGTTTTTCAAAACTTGTGTAAAGAAGTATTAACAGCCGGTCAAGAATCTATGTGGGAGCTGCCTTTTGCAGAGGGTAGAGGTAGAGTTATTTTTGATCTAGGTGTAAATCACGCCAGCATAGACAAATATACTGGGCAAGCACGTGGAGGTTCGGTGTTAGCTAATCCTACCGTTTGGTACGATTATGATAAAGAAGATACACGTAGAAATGTAAGTGTCACGCCATACGGATGGGGCGCCGCAACGCCAACTACCGCCGTTCAAAAGGTTTCTACTTTGAGTACCATGTATTTAGGTAAATATCGTTATGAATGGATGACAAGAAGAGTAACTTCTACCAATGACGATGGTGTAAACTGGATGGTGATGCGTTTCGCTGACGTAATACTAATGGCTGCCGAAGCGATAAATGAATTGGATGGACCTGCAGCTGCACTTCCACAAATAAAGAAAATCGTAGATAGAGCTTATGGAAGCAACACTGCAAAGGCTGCCGAGTACATGACTTATGCCGCCAGCTTTGCTGACAAACAACAGTTTCTGGAAAAAGTAATTATGAAGCAGAGAGCTCTAGAATTTGTTGGTGAAATGATTAGAAAACAAGATTTAATTCGTTGGAATAAGTTAGACGAGGCATTGGCTAGTAATAGAATAAACTTACAAGACTTGCACAATAAAGCAAACAACTATGCGCAATGGCCAACAAAAGTTTATTGGAAGTTAAACGCAGATAATGAGACAATTGATATTTATGGGTTAGACAAAGGTGATACTGATGCCATTGGTGCCGCTAAAACTGGTTACAATGCGGTAGATTGGAAACTTTCTTCAACTACTTCTGGAACCTCGGTAGAAACTTGGAACTCTTTATACACCAAGCAACCAAGCAAACAGCCACACTGGCCTATATGGCAAGTTTTCCTAGATGCTTCTGATGGAAAACTAAATAACAGTTATTTAGGACTTTAATCTGATTGATGATGAAATTAAAACTAACAAACATATTTTACGCCGCATTGGCTTTAATCACGCTAAGCGTAGGTTGCAAAGAAAACGAATTAGAAGTAGTTAATCCAACTTTTGAAAGAACGTTTGCTGCAAGTGGACTTAAAGTTACAGTGTTAAGTAAAGTTAATGCATTGTTTACCTGGGATAAGTCGGCTAATGCGAAATCTTATACAATTGAGTTATATAAAACTGCAGATTTCTCAGGAACTCCAGTGCGTAAAATAACTGATATCGCTAAATCATTGCTTCAGTACACCGTAAACGGTTTAGATGGAGATACCAAGTATTATGCTCGATTGAAAGCCATTGGCAATGAAAGTACAAGCGATTCTAAATGGAGAACTATAGAGTTTGCTACTGATCCTGAGCAACTTTTAAATCCAGTGAATTTAGCAGATATTACTGCTAAAACCGCGATACTGACTTGGCCAGCAGGAGCCACTGCGACTTCAATTAGTTTACAGCCTGGGAACATTACGCATGTAGTAACCGCCTCAGAAATTGCAGCCGGTAGGGCAATTGTAAGCGGTTTGGTTGGAGAAACGGTTTATACAGCAGTTTTACTAAATGGTACTGTTACTAGAGGTTCGGTGTCATTTACCACAGCATTAGATTTAGGCGATGCCATCGTAGTTAATCCTACGGATAATTTGTTGACTAAAATTGCCGATGCGCCAGCTGGAGCTGTATTAGCGTTAATGCCTGGGACATATAACGTTGCAGCTGAAATTATAGTTGCTAAAAATATCAGTATAAAAGGCGCTAAACCCGCTGATAGACCGATCGTTAAAGGAGCAACAATTAAAGTTAGAGGAAATGCTGGGTTGACTTTAAAAGATTTGATCATTGAAGGTACTGGAGCTGCAGATAGTCATATGATTGATTATACAGAACTTTCCGACAATGCCTACGGAAACTTAAACGTTGAAGACTGTCTAATTAGCAATTACAATAAAGGACTTATTTATGCTAATGTCAAAGTTCTTATAGAAACTATTAATATAAAAGGAAATTTGATGACAGACATTAGATGCACAGGCGCAGATTTTGTCGACTTTAGAAATGGTAATACCAAAGCTTTAAATATCACCAATAACACGTTCTACAAGCTTTCTTCTAGTCGCGATTTTATACGCATGGATGCAGGTGGATCGACGAATTTCCCATCGGTAACATGTGTAATCAAAGTTTCTAATAACACATTTAATGAAGTTGCTACAGGGCCGTCTAATAGAATGTTTTATGTTAGAACTGCTAGTCATCAAATTTTATTTGCAAAAAATATCGTTGCAAATACTGGAGGTATCGTTGCAAACCAAACGGCTACTAGTATTGTTGCCGGTAATTTTTCAGAAAACAATTATTTTAATGCTACAACATATATTTCTGGTAGCACGGCAAGTTCTCCAAAATATGATGGTGGTTCACCTACGACTTTAAATCCAGGTTTTTCGAATATTACAACTGGAGATTTCACGATATCGAACGCGATATTGAAAGCGGCTAGGATTGGTGATCCTAGATGGATTAAATAATATAACAATGGTTGAAAGGGTGTAAAAGCCCTTTCTTTTTTTTATCAAATTTAGTTATGCTACGCCAAGTCTTTTTAGTTTCCTATTTATTATTAGCTTTTTTTGCGCCAGTGATTGATAAAACAACAGTATTTATTATCGGCGATTCTACTGCCGCTAATAAGTTGACAACAGCTTATCCAGAAACAGGATGGGGAATGCCCTTTACTTACTTCTTCGATCAAACTGTGGAGGTAAATAACCTAGCTAAAAATGGTCGAAGTACACGCACTTTTTTAAGCGAAGGGTTGTGGGACACCGCGCTATTTACAATGAAAAAAGGCGACTATGTATTCATTCAGTTCGGACATAATGACGAAAGCAAAGAGAAAGTAGATCGTTATACATCGCCAGCGCAATATCAAGAAAATCTGGTAAAGTTTGTGAACGAGGCAAGGGTAAAGCAAGCAATTCCAATTTTGATTACGCCAGTTTCTCGAAGGAAATTTAAAGACGGAAATGCGCTGGAAACGCATAAAGAATATACGCCATTAGTTAAAGAATTGGCCATAAAGTTAAAAGTTCCGTTGATAGATTTAGATGAGAAAAGCCGCGAATTGTATCAGCAATTTGGTGAGGAGAATTCAAAGTTGCTCTTTCTCCAGTTACAGCCAAATGAACATCCAAACTATCCAGATGGTAAGATAGATAATACTCACTTTAGCGAGTTAGGCGCAAGAAAGATTGCCCAAATTGTATTGCAGGAGATCAAAAATCTGAAGTTGCCGTTGATAGATAAAATTGTAAAACCAGTTGTAAAAAAATAGCAGAATGAAATTGTTATATTGCTTCAGTGTTTTATTGTTGAATTGCTTTTTTACTCAAGCATCACATCTCAAACCTCATATCTCGAATCTTAGATCTCAAAACGATACCAAATACGACTTCGTCGTTGCGCAAGATGGCACGGGTAACTTTAAAACGGTACAGGAGGCGTTAAATGCTGTGCCTGACTTTAGAAAGGTAACCACGACTATTTTGATTAAAAATGGAACATATAAAGAGAAACTTAATCTTTCTGCATCTAAACAAATGGTCATGCTCATTGGCGAAAGTGTAGAGAAAACCATTCTTACCTATGATGATTATGCACAAAAGAAGAATATTTTTGGTGAAGAAAAGGGAACTTCTGGTTCAGCAAGTTTTTATGTTTATGGACCACAGTTCACTGCGGAAAATATCACTTTTCAAAACGCTGCAGGGCCAGTTGGTCAAGCGGTAGCCTTATTCGTTGCTGGTGATAAGGCTCACTTCATTAATTGCAGAATGCTTGGGTTTCAGGATACGCTTTACACCTACGGTTACGGCAGCCGACAGTATTATTATAAGTGCTACATTGAAGGGACGGTTGATTTTATTTTTGGTTCATCTACCGCAGTATTTGAAGCATGCGAAATTTTCGGAAAAGTTGCTGGTTACTACACTGCTGCGTCAACGCCAGATAGTGCGAAGTATGGTTACGTCTTCATCAATAGCAAATTTCATGGTGATGCCCCAGCAAATTCATTTTATTTAGGTAGACCTTGGCGACCTTACGCTAAAACCGTACTCATAAAATGCGATTTAGGTAAACAAGTAAAAGCTGAGGGCTGGCATAATTGGAACAAACCTCACGCCGAAAAGACTACGTTTTACGGCGAATATCAAAGTAAAGGTGGTGGTGCTAATGATAAAGCTCGTGTAAAATGGGCTTATCAGCTAACGGAAAAAGAGGTAAATGAAAACTTCTCACTTGAGAAAGTTTTTAATGGTTGGGTACCTAATTAGGTTAATTGTATAAACGGGTAAATTGTTTAACTGTTTAGTTGACTTCTATACCGATTCGTCATCCCTAGTAACATGGAATCTATTTAAAATGAAAAAACTAATCTTCTTATTTTACTTGTTGTCGACTATAGATTGGTCTTACGCACAAGATTATCCTAAAGAACTTACCGTAGCACAGGATGGAACTGCTCAGTACAAAACCGTCCAAGAAGCGGTAATGGCCGTTCGTGATTATAGCGACGTGCAAGTGAATATCTATATTAAAAAAGGTGTTTACAAAGAAAAATTAATTATTCCAGCTCAAAAGATCAGAATTAGGTTAATGGGCGAGGATAAAGAAAATACCATCCTTACTTATGATGATTACTCAGGAAAAGGAGCAATCAATACCTATACATCACATTCGGTATTGGTGCAAGGAAATGAATTCATTGCCGAGAACTTAACCTTCGAAAATTCGGCTGGCGCAGTGGGGCAGGCGGTGGCTTTACACGTCGAAGCAGATCGAGTGATCATCAAGAATTGCAAAATTTTAGGAAATCAAGATACTTTATTCCCCTCAGCAGATACCAGTAGGCAATATTATACAGATTGTTATATAGAAGGCACTACAGATTTTATATTCGGGGCGGCAACGGTGGTTTTCGAGCGTTGCCATATTCACAGCAAAAAGAATTCCTATATCACAGCGGCATCTACTACAGCAAATCAAGCTTTTGGTTTTGTGTTTTTTGATTGTAAACTCACTGCAGATCCAAACGTTAAGAAAGTTTATCTAGGTCGGCCTTGGCGGCCATTTGCGAAAACCGTGTTCATTCATACAGAAATGGCTGAACATATTTTGCCACAAGGATGGAGCGTTTGGAATAAAAATGATAATCACAAACACACTTACTATGCAGAGTACGGCTCATTCGGACAAGGATTTGTCAAGGAGCAGCGCATAGATTGGTCGCATCAGCTCACCAAAAAAGAACTAAAAAAATACACCTTAAAAAACATTTTTTCTGGTGGTGGTAAATGGTTGCCTAAAAACTAATTAAACCCATTAAAATGAGGATAAGATCGATAAAACTCTTGCTAGGTGCGTTTATTTTGATGAGCTGCTCAAAAAAGCCGGAAAGTCTAATAGGTGATAGTACCAATAAGGAATCAGATAAGCCAGTTCAGGTTCAGGAAATGGCAATCGCTTTTCCCGGTGCAGAAGGTTATGGCAAATTAGCCACTGGCGGTAGAGGAGGTAGGGTGATCAAAGTAACGAATTTAAATGATGCTGGCACTGGAAGTCTACGTGAAGCAGTAGCAGCAAGCGGTGCTAGGATCATCGTTTTTGAAGTTTCTGGAAATATTGAGCTTAAAAGTAAATTACAGGTTAACAATGGTGATGTCACGATCGCTGGTCAAACGGCACCTGGTGATGGTATTTGCATTCAGAATTACGAAATGAATGCCAATGCAAATAATGTGATCATCCGCTATATGAGATTTCGAATGGGCGATCTCACCAAAAACGAACAGGATGCTTTTTGGGGAAGAAATAAGGAAAACATCGTCATAGATCATTGTTCTATGAGTTGGTCTATTGATGAATGTTCCTCATTTTACGCCAATAAAAATTTTACCATGCAGTGGTGTATCTTATCAGAGAGCTTAAATAAGTCTTTCCATGAAAAAGATGATCATGGTTATGGTGCCATTTGGGGTGGCTCAAATGCTACTTTTCATCACAATCTGCTCGCTCATCATAATAGTCGTAATCCTCGTTTCGATGGTGGTAGCCGAGCTGGTACTGGTAAAAGTACTTTCGGGATTGATAAAGTCGACTTTCGAAATAATGTAATCTACAATTGGGGTGGTAACAGTAGTTATGGAGGTGAAAATGGAGAATACAATATAGTCAACAATTATTATAAAGCAGGTCCAGGTACCTCATCTAGCAAAAAAAATCGTATCATAGAGTTATACATGGAGACTGATGTAGCAAACTACGCACCTGGCTATGGAAAATTTTATATCAATGGGAACTTAGTGACTAATAGCGCAACGATAAGCGCTGATAATTGGAATGGCGGCGTTGATCGCAATTCTAGTCTGAGTGTGGCTAACTTCAATCTAGGCAAACAAACCAATCCATTCATTGCAGAGCCTATTACTTTACACACTGCAGAGCAAGCATACGACAAAGTTGTACAATATGCAGGTGCTAGCTATAAACGCGATGCGGTAGATGTTCGTATCGCTGACGAAGTAAAAAATGGAACGGTAACTTATAGCGGCTCTAAAACTGGATTCAAAGGTATAATAGACTCTCAGACTGATGTAGGTGGATGGCCTAAATTGAACCAAACTGCTGTATTAAAAGATACTGATGGTGATGGAATGCCCGACGAATGGGAAATTGCCAACAAGTTAGATCCGAATAAGGCAAATGCCAATGGTAGAGATTTAAGCTCTGGATATGACAATATTGAGGTCTATATCAATAGTTTAGTGAAAACAATAACTGATGCTCAGTACAGGTGATGCAATGTGATTTGAACGAAAACTTTTTGAAATCTAGTTTAATGAAAAAAACTTTGGTAACGGTATTAGCCGCTCTTTCTCTAAATGCTGCGAGTGCTCAACAGCAATATGTTTCGAAAACTTGGGTACCTGATCTAGGTAATGGAACTTATAAAAACCCAGTATTGGATGCAGATTATTCCGATCCAGATGCGATTAGAGTAGGTGATAAATTCTATATGATTGCTTCTAGCTTTGACGCAGTTCCGGGGCTTCCTATTCTAGAATCTAGTGATTTAGTAAATTGGAAATTGATCGGTCATGCTTTAAAGAGACAACCGCCATTTGAAAATTTTTCAAAAACACAACACGGAAATGGCGTTTGGGCTCCCGCGATCCGCTACCATAACAATGAGTTTTATATTTATTATCCAGATCCCGATTTTGGTATTTATTTAACTAAAGCTAAAAACATTCTTGGTCCGTGGACAGCTCCAGTTTTAGTGGAAGGCGGTAAAGGCTTAATCGATCCTTGTCCGCTTTGGGATGAAGATGGTAAGGTATATTTAACCCACGGTTACGCCGGCAGTAGGGCTGGAATTAAGAGTTTGTTGGTGGTAAAACGAATGAACGCTGCTGGAGATAAAACTGTTGAAGAAGGAAAAATCGTATTCGACGGTCATGAAACAGACCCGACCTTAGAAGGGCCGAAATTTTATAAGCGTAATCGCTATTACTATATTTTCGCACCTGCCGGAGGAGTTTCTACCGGCTGGCAATTGGTACTGCGTTCTAAAAATGTGTACGGACCATACGAGCGTAAGGTAGTAATGGATCAAGGCAAATCGCCTATCAACGGCCCACATCAAGGCGCTTGGGTGAATACGCCAAATGGTGAAGATTGGTTCCTACATTTTCAAGACAAAGATGCCTATGGCAGAGTTGTGCATTTACAGCCAATGAGATGGGTAAACAACTGGCCAGTAATTGGTATCGACAAAGATGGTGATGGTATTGGTGAACCCGTATTAATTTATAAAAAACCAACAGTTGCCAAGCCAAGCGCAATTTTTACGCCAGCCGAAACTGACGAGTTTAATGGTACTGATTTAGGTTTGCAATGGCAGTGGCAAGCAAATCCAGTCGCTATATGGTCGTTTTTAAACCCTGGCAAAGGAAGCTTAAGGCTATATACCGTTAAAATTCCAGACAGTGCTAAAAACCTTTGGGATGTGCCAAATATCCTGATGCAGAAATTCCCGACGGAAGAGTTTACGGCGACGACAAAATTGAGTTTTACCATAAATCCGAAATTGGAAAATGAGAAAGTAGGTTTAACTATTTATGGTTTAAGCTATGCCTATTTAGCTGTAAAATCTAAGAAAGATGGATTGTATCTGGTGTATTCAGTGTGCAAAAGTGCTGATAAGGGTAAGGCAGAAACTGAAAAGCAGTTACTTAAGTTAGACGGTAAAGAAATGCACTTAAGAGTTAAGATAAGCAAGGGGGCAAAATGTCAGTTTAGTTACAGTAAAGATGGAATAACTTTTACGACAATAGAAGATATTTTTGAAGCTGCTCCAGGGAAATGGATTGGTGCAAAAGTAGGTTTATTTGCAGTGAGAGATCAGCAAACTAATGACAGTGGTTACGCAGATTTTGATTGGTTTATGGTAGATAAATAAATTTATTTTATCACGTTGATAGCATGCCTTCCTTTGGTTAGTGCTGGAATTTTGAAATTGGAAACTACCATCTTTAATGTTGCACTACCAAGCATCAGTTTGCCTGATTAGGGTCAGGAGTAGCAGTATCAGGCAAACAGCGTTACCACTTTTCAAAGCGCGAAGGCCTGTGAGGACGCACCTCAGACCAAAGGTGCCCATTTTATTTCTTTTTTGGGCACGCAAAAAAGAAGAATAAGGTCTATATCTTTTTCCTTCCGCTCTACCTTGACTCGGCTCGCTGCCGCCAAATGGCCCTAAACTTTGGCTTGATCGAAAGTTTAACAACCTGAGCTTAGCGAAAGCATGCCTACCTTTGAAAACAATGAATAAAAGGCATAATATCAAAACTTGCCTAAATCCCCTTGCATAAAGCTAACAACAGTTATAGCGCGCAAGAAAAAGGTGTTTGCCCTTGCTCTATTTCCATACATACGCTGCTTTCTTGCTTGGTAGTGCTGACCGAACGGTTCTGAAAAGCTGTTTGTTGCTTTCTGCTACGGCGATAGGCTAGGCCGAAGGGGGTGCTTGGGAATGGTAGTGATGAGTCTGACGGTTTAAGGAGCTAACATTGATTAACCCACATTCCATTGATAGCACGCCTTCCTTTGGTCAGTGCTGGTATTTTGAAAATGGAAACTACCATCTTTAATGTTGCACTACCAATCATCAGTTTGCCTGATTAGGGTTAGGAGTAGCAGTATCAGGCAAACAGCGCTACCACTTTTTAAAGCGCGATGGCCTGTGAGCACGCACCTCAGACCAAAGGTGCCCTTTTTGTTTCTTTTTGCAAGCAAAAAAGAAGAAGAATAAAAGAGAACTTGTATCAAGTTATGGGTTGAGCTGGACATATGATAATTAGGTAAGCAAGGTTGGAGCTAACATTGATTAACCCACATTCCACTGATAGCACGCCTCCCTTTGGTCAGTGTTGGAATTTTGAAAATGGAAACTACCATCTTTAATTTTGCACTACCAAGCATCAGTTTGCCTGATTAGTGTTAGAAGTAGCAGTATCAGGCAAACAGCGCTACCACTTTTCAAAGCGCGATGGCCCGTGAGGACGCACCTCAGACCAAAGGTGCCGTTTTTTGTTTCTTTTTTGGGCACGCAAAAAAGAATAAGATATAACTTCTGGCATATCTCGTAAAGATTTATTTGTATTCTCTCTACCATTCGGGAATTTCTCCAAGTTTAAGCACCAGTGGCCGAGCCAAGGCCTGACTTGGGCCTCAGTTTACTCCAAATAAAACAGTGCCAATGCTCATTGACACAATTCTCCTAACTGCTCAAACCCGAAACTCAAGACTTGCGCCAAGTTGGGGATAGGCTAGGTCGAAGGGCGTGCTTGGGAATGGTAGTGAAGAGTCGGGCGGTTGCAGGAGCTAACATTGATTAACCCACATTCCATTGATAGCACGCCTTCCTTTGGTCAGTGTTGGAATTTTGAAATTGGAAACTAACCATCTTTAATTTTGCACTACCAAGCATCAGTTTGCCTGATTAGTGTTAGAAGTAGCAGTATCAGGCAAACGGCGCTACCACTTTTCAAAGCGCGAAGGCCTGTGAGGACGCACCTCAGACCAAAGGTGCCGTTTTTTGTTTCTTTTTTGGGCATGCAAAAAAGAAAAAGAATAAAAGATAACTTCCGGCATATCTTAACCTCTAAAAAGAAGTTGCTTGTAACTTATCGTTTACATCACTCAAAATGGGAACGATTGCACAGTTATTTTCGGCTTTTTAGTTCGTTTACTGCCTCAAACTATGTAGACTTGTTAATAACAATGTGTTACATGTTATGAATTTTAAGTTGCGGGTTTGGGAAAAATAGAAGAGCTTGTAACACATAACTGGTAACTCACAACTAAAATAACCATTTATAAAATACACACATGAACATGAAGAAAATTATTGCTTCAATCTTTGCATTTGCACTTGCTGTTCCAATGATTTCGCAGGCTCAGAAAGGCACTAACAAAACGTATTCTTTTGAAAATTTACCTGTAGTTGCCCAAACTTCCTTTAAGAAAGATACCTTCAACATTGTAAACTATGGTGCTAAAAGTGATGGTGTAACCTTAGTAACAAAAAGTATCAACGATGCCATTATAGCTTGCAATCAAAAAGGTGGTGGGGTAGTTTTAATTCCAAAGGGTTTGTGGATTTCTGGTCCGGTAGAGTTGAAAAGCAACGTAAATTTACACTTGCAAGCCAATTCAATTTTGCAGTTTACTAGAGATTTTAATCAATATCCCTTAGTGAAAAGTAATTGGGAAGGTTTGCCTCAAATGCGTAACCAGTCGCCATTATGGGCAGTTAACCAAACCAATATTGCCGTTACTGGTGCTGGAATTGTAGATGGCGGTGGCGATGCTTGGAGAATGGTAAAGAAAAGTAAATTGACCGAAAGTCAGTGGAAAAACTTGGTCGCTTCCGGCGGGGTATTAACCGAAGATAAAAAAACATGGTATCCATCGCAGGGCTCGTTGGAAGGTTCTAAAATAAAAGGTAATCCTGGAGAAATTACTGCAGATAAAACGGTAGATGACTATAATGGAATTAAAGACTTCTTCCGTCCGAATTTGTTGGTGTTTACTTCTTGTAAAAAGGTATTGTTGGAAGGTGTGACTTTCCAAAATTCAGCCGCATGGAACATTCATCCACTAATGTGTGAAGATGTGACCATTAGAAATGTATACGCTAAAAATCCTTGGTACGCACAAAACGGTGACGGTTTGGATATTGAATCTTGTAAAAATGTATTGGTGGAAAATAGCACCTTCGACGTAGGTGATGATGGGATCTGTATCAAATCTGGTCGTGATGCTTGGGGTAGAAAACGTGCGATGCCAACTGAAAATGTAATTATTCGCAACAGTACGGTTTATCATGCACATGGTGGTTTTGTAATTGGAAGTGAAATGAGCGGTGGGGCTAAGAATATCTTCGTTTCTGATTGTACTTTTATCGGTACTGATATTGGCTTGCGTTTCAAAACCACCAGAGGTAGAGGTGGCGTCGTAGAAAACATCCATATCAAAAATATTAACATGATGGAAGTTCCTGGAGAAGCGATCTTGTTTGATATGTATTATGCGGCAGTAGATCCAATTGCTTTGGTGGGCGATAAACGCGATGCACCTAAAGTTGAACTGTTGCCAGTGACTGAAGAAACTCCTGTTTTTAAAGATTTCTTTATTGATAACGTAGTTTGTGATGGTGCTGAAAAAGCTATCTTCGTTCGTGGTTTGCCAGAAATGAGCATTGCAAACATTAATTTAAGCAATATCAACATCAAGTCTAAAAAAGGAATTGACATTCAAGAAGGTAAAAATATTAACCTGAGCAATGTGAAACTGACAATTGAGCATGGAAATCCGTTAATCAATATCCAAAATGGAAATAACGTGAACTTGAAGAACATTACTTACAACAGCGCTGATTTGTTATTTAAAATTACTGGCGATAGAAATAGCAATATCAAAACTTCTGGTTTAGACGTTTCTAAGGCACAGAAAAGAGCTGAGTTTTTGGCTGGAGCACAAGAAAAATCATTGCAAATCAATAAATAGTACATGAACAAGATTTTTAAATATAGCATTGTAGCAGTTTCTTCATCGATTTTAACATTTAACGCAGCAGCGCAAATGCAACCGTTGTCAAAGCAAATGGCAGCCACGGTGATGGAAATCTGGAAAGATTCTTTGAACCTAGATCCCGCTAATCCTAAACGTGTGAAATGGGCTTACGACCAAGGGGTGATTTTGGAAGGCATTGATGGTTTGTGGAAACGTACGGGTGATGGCGAATATTTCAAGTATATGCAAAGAAGCATGGATTTCTTCGTTACTAAAGATGGTGAAATTCAACGTTACAAACAGAGCGACTACAATATTGATAATGTTAAAAATGGTCGTTCGTTACTCACTTTGTACAAAGTTACTGGCAATAAAAAATATTTTAAAGCAGCTACCATTTTGTGGGACCAATTGAAGGAGCATCCACGTACAAAAGAAGGTGGTTTTTGGCATAAGAAAATCTATCCGAATCAAATGTGGCTAGATGGTTTGTACATGGGACAGCCATTTTACGCAGAATATGCCGCTTTAATTAAGGATGAAAAAGCATTCGATGATATCGCCAACCAATTTGTATGGATGGAGAAAAACGCTAGAGATGCGAAAAGTGGCTTGTTATATCACGGATGGGATGAATCTAAAGCAGAAGCTTGGGCAGATAAAACCACTGGTAAATCGCCAAATTTCTGGGGTAGGGCAATGGGCTGGTACGGAATGGCCATGGTGGATGTGTTGGAGAACTTTCCCGAAAACCATCCTCGTAGAAAAGAAATTATCAGCATATTAACTCGTTTCGCCACGGCTATACAAAAGGTACAGGATCCTAAAACTGGCTTGTGGTACGATGTGTTGGACAAACCAACGGGCAAAGGCAATTACTTAGAAGCATCTGCGTCGAGCATGTTTGTTTACACTATAGCAAAAGCAGTTAGAAATGGCTGGTTGCCTACGTCTTATTTCGCAATGGCGGATAAGGCTTATAAAGGTATGCAAAAGGAATTTGTACAACAAGATTCGCCTGGCAAAATCAGTTTAAAAGGCACAGTTGCGGTGTCTGGTTTGGGTGGTAAACCTTATCGTGATGGCAGTTACGAATATTACATCAGTGAGCGAGTAATTACTAACGACCCTAAAGGTGTGGGTGCGTTTTTATTGGCGCTAAACGAAATGGAAATTGCAGCAATGCCGAAACCTGGAAAAGGCAAAACGGTTGTGTTAGATTCCTACTTCAACAACGAAGTGAAGAAAGATCAAAGTGGTAATGATTTATCTTGGCACTACAAATGGGATGAACGTCCCAACGGCGGTTTTTCATTCTGGGGAGATCAGTTCCAAAATGCTGGTTTTAAAACCAGTACGCTATATCAGGCGCCAAATGCCAAGAACTTGAAAAACGCTTCGGTTTATATCATTGTAGATCCAGATTTTGAAAAGGAAAATCCTCATCCAAACTTTGTTTCTGCTGCCGATGTAATGCGAATTTCAGACTGGGTGAAAGCTGGAGGAGTGTTAGTGCTAATGGCTAACGACGCGCCAAATGTCGAATTAACTTATTTCAATAAGTTAGCCAATGTTTTTGGTGTACACTTTAAAGGCGATAGCAAAGGAACAGTGCCAGTAGCTACTAATTTTGAAACTGCGAAAGTAGTAGTGCCTGCGGGTAATGAAATCTTCAAGCCAAAGGATTTATTTATTAAAGAATATAGCAGTTTAAAATTGTCCGGAGCTGCGAAGTCTATCCTTAAAGATAAAGATGGCGACGACGTAATGTCGGTGACTAAGTTTGGAAAAGGAACTGTCTTTACCATCGGAGATCCTTGGTTGTACAATGAATACGTTGATGGCAGAAAACTTCCTTCGGGCTATAAAAATTACGAAGCAGGTCAGGAATTAGTGAACTGGTTAGCAAAACAAGCATTAACTAAAAAATAATATCCTGCGGTCTTCATTGCTACATGTAAAGCAATATTACTAGTTTATGAAATTAGTTGCGCTTGAAGAGATTGCTTCGTACCTCGCAATGACGATTTAATTGTGGTAAAAACAAAAAAATGAAAAATTTCATCATCATATTTGTCGCTTGCGCTGCCTTAAGCAGTTGTGCTACGGCTCAAAATATTACTAAACCTGAGATGAAAACTGATAGCATAGCGGAAAAAATGTTAGTTTATCAGTTGAGTAATGGAGCTTGGCCTAAACAGCTAGAGGATAAAAGTGTGGTGAGATATGAGCTTCCGTTAACCGACGAGCTGCGTGAAAAAATTAAAGCGACTTCGCCAATGCATGCCACTATTGATAATTCAGCGACATCTAGGGAAATCAACGCATTGATAGTAGCGTATAAGAATACTGGAAATCAAGCTTATCTGAAAGCCGCAGAAAAGGGAGTTGACTACTTGTTAAAAGCGCAGTACAGTAATGGCGGATGGCCGCAGTATTATCCAGATAAGAGTAGTTATCGCGCAGAAATTACTTACAATGATAACGCAATGATCAACGCACTGACGGTCATGTTGAACATTGCTAATCAAACTAATGGTTTTGAAAGTGTAGACGCCAAATACATTCCAAAAGCCGAAGATGCTGTAAAACGAGGTGTAGATTGCATATTAAAAACTCAAGTAGTTCAAAATGGCAAGAAAACAATTTGGGCAGCACAGTATGATGAAAATCGCTTGACCCCAGCAAAAGCAAGGGCCTTTGAACCAGCTTCCTTAAGTACGGCAGAGTCGGTAGGCGTAGTGAGGTTCCTCATGAAGTTGAAGAATCCATCTGAAGAAATTAAAAACGCAATTAAAAGTGCAGTGGTATGGTTTGATAGCACCAAAATTGTAGGTCTAAAATATGATAAAATAGCAGAAAAAGACAAAGGTCTAGTGAGCGATCCTAATGCGATAAGCTGGGCTCGCTTTTACGATCTGAAGACCAATAAGCCTATCTTCGGAGATCGTGATAACTCGATCAAAGACAAAGTCGAGGACATCAGCCAAGAGCGTAGGTATGGTTATGCTTGGTACGGTACCTTCGCACAAAATTTACTAGCTAAAGAGTATCCAAAATGGCTAAAAGCCAACGGCGGATAACAACTAAATTGAATTAGTCAAAACTTAATCTGACAGTTACGATAAATTAAACAACGTAACAGAGATTAGTATTATGACTACACAATCAAAGATCATCAAGAACAAATTAGGCATCCTTGAGCTTGCTCAGCAT